>BNJU01003094.1_pt1 | contig 596484 bp, 707 predicted proteins | sample 8539281 | NCBI WGS metagenome assembly BNJU01 (sample SAMD00202456, study PRJDB9452) | human saliva metagenome | isolation source: human saliva | place: Japan | reverse complement strand
AAAATGCCGTCGCACCACACGCAGGCAACTACCAACTCGTCTACACCCGTAACGAAGCGGGTAGAAAAAGTCTTACTCGAAGCCCGACTCAAATCCCTAGCCAATAAAAAAATGACCGCCTCCTCACCAAGAAGAAGGTCAAAAGTGCTTTGAAGTAGAAAAAAGTACTTTTTGACTCAAACATGGTATAATGTCAATTATGAATAATAACAACCAACGTGCCCTTTGTCAGCAACTCTGGGCGAAAAAAATAAATACCTTGTTTTGAGCCATTCCAGCAATATATACAAGGATATTCGCCAGTATCTCAAGCAAGAAGTGGTGGAGCTGAGTCAGGTTCAAGAGATGATTGATCGTGCCTGCCAGATTCCAGAACACAGGGGTCAGGTTTGCAATGCCTTTCAGCATATTTGGGGGCTATTTTTAAAAAAAGCAAGCCAGCCTTGATGAGCGCAAAGACTACATGCTCTTGCTAGATCGCTATCGCTTTGGTCAGGCTTCAAAAGAAGACTTGATTGCTAGGACTCGAGATTTGCTTGAACGTTACCCAAATGCTTATCTGCAAGATTCGACCTTGTTGAAAGGAGACTCCCATGAGACTTTGGCATGAGGCTTTGATTTCACAACTTCCCCGTCCGCAGCTCTTGGGACAACATCGAGAGTGTTGCGCCCTGCGTGGCAATGGCTGGGGCAGAAAGCATGCGACGGTTGACTATGTCTTTACCCACTCGCCTTATCGTCTCTATGCCTATCATCGTTTGATCATGGAGGAGATGGTTGACCGTGGCTACAATGTCAGTCCAGAGTGGCTAGATAAGAACTACCGTGGCAAGACCTGTCCTTCCTATGAAGACTTAGCAGAGGAAAAGCTGAAAAGTCCTATCTATAGCGAGCATGACGCTGCCTACTATGAGGAGTGTCTGGCTAATCTCCGTGAGAAGGGGATAGAGCTATAGTCTTTTCTAATAACAAGCCATAGTCAACTCTCAGTTTACTCAAGATTGACTATGGACATGACTATCTGGAAATACTGTTAAACATTGTCTTTCAAAGGATTTGGGGAATCTTCTCCAGATCTTTTTTTGTGCTTTAAAAAATGATATAGTTTCAAACTATATCAAAGCCTAATTTTTTACAATTATACAGATGATTTCTTTTCTGTTAAGATAGTTTCAACAACAATTTTTGGAGGACAAAACATGTCAACTACAATTATCGGTTTCCCTCGTTTGGGTGAATTCCGCGAATTAAAATTTACAACTGAAAAATACTTTAGAAAAGAAATCTCAGAAGAAGAACTCTTGGCTGCGGCTAAAGAATTGCGTGCAAAACACTGGAACATCGTTAAAGAAAAAAAGGCATTTCTGAAATTCCATCAAATGACTTTTTCTCACTATGATAACTTCCTAGATGCAGCTTTCCTTTTTCAACGTAGTTCCTGCTTCAGTACAAAACTTGGACTTGTCTGACCTTGAACGCTACTTTGCTTTGGGACGTGGTTACCAAGGAGAAAAAGGGGATGTTCGTGCCCTTCCGATGAAGAAATGGTTTAACACAAACTACCACTACATCGTTCCTAAATTTGAAAAAGACACTCAAGTAAAATTGGCTGGTCACAAGATCTTTGATGAGTTCCAAGAAGCAAAAGAACTTGGTCTCAACACTCGTCCTGTCCTTGTCGGCCCATTCACGTTCCTTCAATTGTCAGACTTTGAAGAAGGTGTAAAAGCAGAAGACTTCGTAGATAGCTTAGTAGCTGCTTACCAAGATGTTTTTGCGAAATTGGCTGAACTTGGTGCAACTCGTATCCAACTCGACGAAGCTGCTCTTGTCAAAGACTTGACAGAAGAAGAAAAAAAGCACTCTTCTTGAACATCTACAACAAACTCTTGGCTGACAAAAAAGGTCTTGAAGTCTTGCTTCAAACTTACTTCGGTGACGTTCGTGACGTCTACGCTGACCTTGTGAAATTGCCAGTAGATGCAATTGGTCTTGACTTCGTTGAAGGTAAGAAAACTCTTGAACTCGTTAAAGGTGGCTTCCCAGCTGACAAGACTCTTTTATGCAGGTATTGTCAATGGTAAGAACATCTGGCGCAACAACTACGAAAAGAGCTTGGCTGTTCTTGAGCAAATCCCAGCTGAAAACATCGTTTTGACAAGCTCATGTTCACTTCTTCATGTGCCATTTACAACAGCTAATGAAGAATTTGAACCAGCTATCTTGAACCACTTTGCATTTGCAGTTGAAAAATTGGATGAGATCCGTGACTTAGATGCTATCCGCAACGGTCAAGGAGCAGAAGCTCTTGCAGCAAACAAAGAACTCTTTGCGACTGAACGTGTTGGTGAAAATGCGGAACTTCGTGCGCGTATCGCTGGATTGACTGACGCAGACTACACTCGTTTGCCAGCCTTCGCAGAACGTGAAGCTATCCAAGAAGAAGCATTCAAACTTCCAGCTCTTCCAACAACAACGATCGGTTCATTCCCTCAAACTAAGGAAGTTCGTGCTAAACGTTTGGCCTTCCGTAAGGGTGAATTGTCACAAGAAGAATACGATGCCTTCCTTGCTGAAACGATCGACGAATGGATCAAATGGCAAGAAGAAGTTGGATTTGACGTGCTTGTACACGGTGAATTCGAGCGTAATGACATGGTTGAGTACTTCGGTCAAAACTTGTCAGGTTACCTCTTCTCTAAGAATGGTTGGGTACAATCATACGGTATGCGTGGGGTTAAACCACCAATCATCTGGGGAGATGTTACTCGTCTTAACCCAATCACTGTGAAATGGTCTAGCTATGCACAAAGCCGTACTGACAAACCTGTTAAAGGTATGTTGACTGGACCTGTTACAATTCTTAACTGGTCATTCCCACGTGAAGACATCTCTATCAAGGATTCTACTCTTCAAATCGCTCTTGCAATCAAGGATGAAGTTCTTGACCTTGAAGCTGCAGGCGTGAAAATCATCCAAATCGACGAGGCTGCTCTTCGTGAGAAATTGCCACTTCGTCGTAGCGACTGGTACGAAGATTACCTTGACTGGGCTATTCCAGCCTTCCGTTTGGTACACTCAACAGTAGCACCAGACACACAAATCCACACTCACATGTGTTACTCAGAATTTACAGATATCATCCCAGCTATCGACAACTTGGATGCAGACGTTATCTCATTTGAAGCTAGCCGTTCAAACCTTGAAATCTTGGACGAACTCAAAGCGAAAAACTTCCAAACAGAAGTTGGACCTGGGGTTTACGATATCCACTCACCTCGTGTGCCTAACGAAGGCGAAATCGACCACACAATCGAAGCTATCCTTGCGAAAGTACCTAGCAAGAAAGTTTGGATTAACCCTGACTGTGGTTTGAAAACACGTGGTATTCCAGAAACGAAAGAAAGCTTGATCCGCCTTGTAGAAGCTGCGAAAGCTGCGCGTGAGAAATTGTAAGAAAAGACAGTTCTCCATACATGGTTGATCAGTAAGAAATCAACTAGAAAAGGTTCATAAATATGTCACGTCAAACACCGTCCCTCTCATTTGAAGTTTTCCCTCCAAACCCAGCAGTAGGCAATGACAAAATTATTGCGGCCCTGAAAGATATGCAGGACTTGGCCCCACACTTTATCAGTGTGACTGCCAGCAATAATAAATTTAATATCAAAGAGACGACGGTTCGTTTGGCAGACTATATCCAAAATGACTTGGAGATTCCAACCATTGCTCACTTGCCAGCTATCTATCTAACTAAGGATAAGGTGGCTGAGACCATTGCAGATTTGGATAAGGTTGGGGTTCAGAAAATCTTGGCTCTTCGTGGAGATCTCATCCCTGATGTGGAACCACAAAAGGACTTCCGTTATGCGACAGACCTAATTGAATTCATCAAGGAGCAGGCGCCACACTTTGAAATTATTGGCGCTTGTTACCCAGAAGGGCACCCTGATTCACCAAACCAAATCTCAGATATTCAAAATCTCAAGAAAAAAGTAGATGCAGGCTGTTCAAGCCTTGTCACTCAGCTTTTTCTTTGACAATGAGCGTTTCTACGATTTCCAGGACAAGTGCACCTTGGCTGGTATTGATGTACCGATTCATGCGGGTATCATGCCAATCCTGAATCGTAACCAAGCTCTTCGTCTCTTGAAGACTTGTGAGAATATCCATCTTCCACGTAAGTTTAAAGCTATCTTAGACAAGTATGAGAATGACCCTGAGTCACTCAGAGCAGCAGGACTTGCCTATGCAGTGGACCAAATCGTGGACTTGGTAACGCAAGACGTAGCAGGCGTGCATCTCTACACCATGAACAATGCAGATACTGCTCAGTACATTCACCAAGCAACCCATGCCTTGTTTAATCACCAATCTTTAGGATAATAAAAAAAGCAAACCATTCTTCTTTTCATGGAGGAATGGTTCCTTTTTAATAGAAAAGACAGCACTTTTTTTAAGAAAAAAATATGATAAAATAGACTCTGTACGTACTTGATACAAAGATGAGGGTATTTAATTTTTTTAGGATCTTCTAATTCTCGATTTTTTTGATAGCAATTTTTTTCCTAAATGACTCTTACTAATTTTTGGGAAAAGAGCGACACGAGCGAATCAAATCGATGATATTTGACGAGAGAGTTAGTAAAAGCATTTAGCTAATCGCCTAATAGTAGTTAGCGTGAAAGGTTTAGATGTTTTAGCATCAAACCTTTCTAATGATTTGTATCTTGAGTAATTGAATTTTGGCCTCATTTCTTAGGAAAAAGATAAGCTTCCTTGCACTCATCGAGTGCGACGTCACCTTCCTATTTTTCTACAGAAATGTTCGGCAAGCCGAACCGTCCAAAATATCTTGATCTTTGTAGGCAAGGCGTATAATTTTATCAATCCAAAGGGGATTAAAATGACAAAACAAGTGTTTCAAACGACTTTTGCGGGTCGTGAGTTGATCGTAGAGACTGGTCAGGTTGCTAAGCAAGCAAATGGCTCTGTTGTCGTGCGTTACGGTGAGTCAACTGTCTTGACTGCTGCCGTTATGTCTAAGAAGATGGCAACTGGGGATTTCTTCCCACTTCAAGTCAACTACGAAGAAAAAATGTATGCGGCTGGGAAGTTTCCTGGTGGCTTTATGAAACGTGAAGGACGTCCTTCAACAGATGCGACCTTGACAGCGCGTTTGATTGACCGTCCGATTCGTCCTATGTTTGCGGAAGGTTTCCGTAACGAAGTACAAGTTATCAATACGGTGCTTTCTTATGATGAAAATGCATCTGCACCAATGGCAGCCATGTTTGGTTCATCATTAGCTCTTTCTATCTCAGATATTCCATTTGACGGACCAATCGCTGGGGTACAAGTAGGTTATGTTGATGGCCAAATCATCATCAACCCAACGCAAGAACAAGCTGAGCAATCGCTTCTTGAATTGACAGTAGCTGGTACTAAGCATGCTATCAACATGGTAGAGTCTGGTGCCAAAGAATTGTCAGAGGAAATCATGTTGGAAGCCCTTCTTAAAGGGCATGAAGCTGTCAAAGAATTGATTGCCTTCCAAGAAGAAATTGTTGCAGCAGTTGGTAAAGAAAAAGCAGAAGTAGAATTGCTTCATGTAGATGCTGAATTGCAAGCTGAAATCATCGCAGCCTACAACAGCGACCTTCAAAAAGCTGTTCAAGTTGAAGAAAAATTGGCGCGTGAAGCTGCAACTCAAGCAGTGAAAGATCAAGTAACAGCAGTTTACGAAGAAATATGCAGACCACGAAGAATTTGACCGTATCATGCGGGATGTGGCTGAAATCTTGGAACAAATGGAACATGCAGAAGTGCGCCGTTTGATCACTGAAGACAAGGTTCGTCCTGACGGCCGTAAGGTCGATGAAATCCGTCCTTTAGATGCTCAGGTTGACTTCCTTCCTCGCGTACATGGTTCAGGTCTCTTTACTCGTGGACAAACTCAGGCTCTTTCTATCTTGACTTTGGCGCCAATGGGTGAAACGCAAATCATCGATGGTTTGGATCCAGAGTACAAGAAACGCTTTATGCACCACTATAACTTCCCACAATACTCTGTTGGGGAAACTGGTCGTTACGGTGCACCAGGTCGTCGTGAAATTGGTCACGGTGCTCTCGGTGAGCGTGCTCTTGCTCAAGTATTGCCAAGCTTGGAAGAATTCCCATATGCCATCCGTTTGGTAGCAGAAGTATTGGAATCAAACGGTTCTTCTTCACAAGCCTCTATCTGTGCGGGAACACTTGCCCTTATGGCTGGTGGTGTGCCAATCAAGGCGCCAGTAGCTGGTATTGCTATGGGTCTTATCTCAGATGGAAACAACTATACAGTATTGACAGATATCCAAGGTTTGGAAGACCACTTTGGAGATATGGACTTCAAGGTTGCAGGTACTCGTGACGGGATTACAGCCCTTCAAATGGATATCAAGATCCAAGGGATTACTGCAGAAATCTTGACTGAAGCTCTTGCCCAAGCCAAGAAAGCTCGTTTTGAAATCCTTGACGTGATTGAAGCAACCATTCCAGAAGTTCGTCCAGAATTGGCTCCAACTGCTCCCAAAATTGATACCATCAAGATTGATGTGGACAAGATTAAGATTGTCATCGGTAAAGGTGGAGAAACGATTGATAAGATCATCGCTGAAACAGGCGTTAAGATTGATATCGACGAAGAAGGTAACGTATCTATCTACTCTAGTGACCAAGCTGCTATTAACCGCGCTAAAGAAATCATTGCTGGTTTGGTTCGTGAAGCTAAAGTGGATGAAGTCTACCATGCCAAAGTTGTGCGTATCGAAAAATTCGGTGCCTTTGTCAATCTCTTTGACAAGACAGATGCTCTCGTTCACATCTCTGAAATGGCTTGGACTCGCACTAACCGTGTCGAAGACTTGGTAGCCATTGGTGATGAAGTGGATGTTAAGATTATCAAGATTGACGAAAAAAAGGTCGTGTAGATGCTTCGATGAAAGCACTCTTGCCACGTCCACCGAAACCCTGAACATTCAGAAGAAAAAAAGGTGAAAAGGGTCATCGTCATGGCGATCGTCCTCGTCACCATCACAAGGACAACAAACCTAAGAAAGAAACTACAGAAACACCAAAAGACTCAGAATAAGAAAAGGAGAATTGTATGGGATGGTGGCGTGAAACCATTGATATCGTAAAAGAAAATGATCCAGCGGCTCGCACCACTTTGGAGGTTCTTTTGACCTATCCTGGTGTGAAAGCCTTGGCTGCCCACCGTCTCTCTCATTTTCTATGGAAGAATGGCTTTAAGCTCTTAGCTCGTATGCATAGCCAGTTTTGGCGTTTTTTTGGACTCAGATTGAGATCCACCCAGGAGCACAGATCGAATCAGGTGTCTTTATCGACCACGGTTCTGGCCTTGTGATTGGGGAGACGGCTATCGTTGAAAAAGGGGTTCTTCTCTACCATGGGGTAACCCTTGGTGGGACAGGGAAGGATATTGGCAAACGCCATCCGACCGTGCGTAAGGGAGCTCTCATATCTGCACATGCCCAAGTTATCGGGCCTGTAGAAATCGGTGAAAATGCCAAAGTCGGTGCTGCAGCAGTTGTTGTGGCAGATGTTCCTAGTGATGTGACGGTTGTCGGTATTCCTGCTAAGATTGTTCGAGTGCATGGGCAAAAGGATGAACCAACCATTCATGAAGTTGAAGGAAAACGGGAATACTACGTCAATAAACTCGAGCAGGCAAGAGATGCCAGCCACAGGTCGTCTGGGCTGTAGAGGATATCTATATGATTCAAGCAAGAAATAAGTTAAGCCAAGAGGAGTTATTTGAGGCAAAAAAACTAATTAACTGTTGCCAAGCCTATGATGGAACTTATCGTGATCCTTATCTTTCTAACATGCTTAATTTTGACCTAAGCATGCATGCATTTTTCCTTTTTTACGAAAAAGGCGAACTGGTTGGTCTATTAACCGTCTATGCTGATGACCAAGACGTGGAAGTGACGATACTGGTTCATCCAAATCATCGCCGTCAGGGAATTGCGCGTGCTTTGTTTACGAGTTTTGAGAAAGAAACGGCTGCTTTTTTTCTATTAGTTCAGTTACTTTTTCAGACAGAACGTATTTTTTTCTAGAGCGTCATCCTGATTTTGTCAGTAACTGGGGATTGGTCGAGGATGAAGAGACAGAAACCTGGTTAGGACGTGATCGAACTGCTTATGCATTAGATTCCCGTTCGGATGTCGATGTGCTCTTGGCAGAACCTTCTTATCTTGAAGCCATTGCCCAGCTCCACCACCAAACCTTTTTCAGATGAAGTGGAAGCACCGGAAGTGAGCCACAGATACATTTCGGAGGCCTTGAAGGATCCTGATAGTCTGCTTTTACATATTACTCAAAGAAGGTCAAGTGATTGGCGTTTGTACGGTCGATGTGTCTGGAAAAATGCAATTACCTTTTATGGACTTGCGATTGCTGAAGTCAATCGTGGAAAAAGGTTATGGAAGCTACTTAGCAAAAATCCCTCGTCAACCAACTGATTGAGCAAAATGATAAGGAATTTCAGATTGCAGTAGAGGACAGCAACGTAGGTGCCAAACGTTTATATGAAAAGATTGGCTTTGTCAAACAAACCCAAGTGGTTTATCTGAATGCGAAAGAGTAATAAATGCTATTAGAAGAATTTGAAAATGTACCTGCTGTTATCGAGCCAACTGATCGAAGCCTCCTTAGTGGTGGAGAAGTTTGTGATACCATTATCTTGTCTTTTAATGGAGAAATCCTTGAACGAGTAAAGCAGATAGATGGTGTCTACGAAGGTGGCTATCTTACCAATCTAAATGGCAAACTGCCATGGTATATCTATGAAAAAGATGGGAGTAAGGTAGCAGTTTCTATGGCTACTATTGGGAGCTCCAATGGTTGTTGGACTCTTAGAAGAACTAAAAGCAAGAGGATTTAAGAACTTTATTGTTTTGGGATCTTGCGGAGTTCTAGACCAGTCTATTCAAGCAGATAAGATTATCCTACCAAGTTCGGCTTTACGTGATGAAGGTACTAGTTATCACTATGCTCCAGCAAGTGATGAAATAGCCTATGAGCGATCTCTACTCTTAACTATGGAAAACGCCTTGGATAAAGCTGGTGTTGAGCATATTCGAACAAAGTCTTGGACCACAGATGCCTTCTATCGTGAGACAGCTGCTAAGGTCAAACGAAGACTTGAAGCAGGAGCTAGAGTTGTAGATATGGAAGCTTCGGCTATCATGGCCTGGGCCCAATATCGACAAGCCAAGGTCTATCAATTTTTCTATACAGCTGACTATGTCGACCATCATAATCATGAGTGGGATGCCAGACGCGAAGAAAGAAAAGCAGATGCTATGACTTTCTTTGAGATAGCCTTAGTAATTGCCAGAGAGCTGGATTGAAACTACTCTTTACGATAAACAAGAAAGAGAAAGGAGTCAGTGAGTGATTAAAATCTATGACACTATGTCTCGTGATTTGCGAGAATTTGTCCCAATCGAGGACGGCAAGGTTAAGATGTATGTCTGTGGGCCGACAGTTTATAACTATATCCACGTGGGGAATGCCCGTTCAACGGTGGCTTTTGATACGATTCGTCGCTATTTTGAATACCGTGGTTATGAAGTTGCCTACATTTCTAACTTCACAGATGTGGATGATAAGATTATCAACCGTGCCAAGGAAGAAGGCATCACACCTCAAGAAGTAGCGGACAAGTACATCGCGGCTTTTCGTGAAGACGTGACGGCTCTTGGTGTGAAACCTGCAACTCGCCATCCTCGTGTAGTCGAGTTTATGGCTGATATCATCCGCTTTGTGGAAGATTTAATCGAAAAAGGCTTTGCCTATGAGAGTCAAGGGGATGTCTATTTCCGTGTGGAAAAATCTCACAACTATGCTAAGTTAGCCAATAAAACACTAGAAGACTTGGAGCTAGGTGCCTCAGGTCGTACAGATGAGGAAACTGCTCGTAAGGAAAATCCTGTAGACTTTGCCCTCTGGAAAGCAGCCAAACCAGGTGAGATTTCTTGGGAGAGCCCATGGGGACCAGGTCGCCCAGGCTGGCATATCGAGTGTTCGGTCATGTCAACAGAGATTTTAGGAGATACCATCGATATTCACGGTGGTGGTGCTGACCTTGAGTTTCCTCACCATACCAATGAAATTGCTCAGTCAGAAGCAAAAACAGGCAAGACCTTTGCCAACTACTGGATGCACAATGGTTTTGTCAATATCGACAATGTCAAGATGTCTAAGTCTTTGGGGAACTTCATTACAGTACACGATGCCCTCGAAACGATCGATGGTCAAGTGCTTCGTTTCTTCTTTGCGACTCAACACTACCGTAAGCCTATCAACTTTACGGAAAAAGCAGTGCGTGATGCCGAGACTAATCTCAAGTATTTGAAGAACACTTACGAGCAACCATTTACTGGAACTGTAGATACTCAAGAGTTACAGGCATTTAAAGATAAGTTTGTAGCTGCTATGGATGAGGATTTTAATACAGCTAATGGAATCACAGTTGTCTTTGAAATGGCTAAATGGATCAACTCAGGCAACTATGATGCAAGTGTTAAGGAAACTCTTGCAGCCATGCTAGAAGTCTTTGGAGTGGTCTTTGTCGAAGAAGTTTTGGATGAGGAGATTGAAGCCTTGATTCAAAACGCCAAGAAGCGCGTGCCAATCGTGACTTTGCGACAGCTGACCAAATCCGTGATCAACTAGCTGCACAAGGGATTAAGCTACTTGACACCAAGGATGGAGTGAGGTGGACACGTGATTGATGTCAATCTCATTAACGGGATTGCTCTAGCTTTTGAAGGAGATGCAGTTTATTCTATGTATATCCGTCGCCATCTCATTCTCAAAGGCATGACCAAGCCCAATAAACTTCACCAAGAGGCAACCAAGTATGTGTCGGCCAAGGCTCAGGCACATTTGATTTCCCTCATGCTGGAAGAAGAAGTCCTAACGGAAAAAGAAGAAGAAATCTATAAACGGGGTCGCAACACCAACAGCCATACCAAGGCTAAGAATGCGGATGTGGTGACCTATCGTATGTCTACTGGTTTTGAAGCGGTCATGGGCTATCTTCATATGACTGAAAATGTGGAACGCCTAGAAACCTTGATTTCTTGGTGTATCCAAAAAGTGGAGGGCTAGGAAATGATTGTAAAAGAATTACTAGATTGGTTTCCACAAGCTCAAATCGTAGACCAGCCAGTCGACAAGGAAGGCTATCTGACGCTTCCGGTATCCTCAAATCAGTGGGTTTTACTGGAAGAAGCTGGACTTAGTGAACGTGAGAAACAGTTGGTGGCTCTCTTAACTCAGCAGGAGCAAACGATCTCTCTCAATCCCTGGTATAGCTATTTGATAGAGGGCAAGGGGCAAGCACCGCAAAGCTTAAAAAGCTACAAGTTGTCTATTGTCACCTTTCCTATTACCAACAGGAAAACCTGACCTCTTGGTTGGATATGATGAAAACCCTTTTTCCTAATTGCGAGACAGTGCTTCAGGTTGGAGCTCAGGATTACCTTTTTGTTCTCCAGCAGGACAAGTATACCTCGGTTCGCTCAATCTTGATGGATACCTTGGAAGCCGTAGAATACGACTTTGGGGTGCGTTTGTCCATCATGCTTGGTCAGGTATGGTCACAAACTGGACATCAGGCGCTGCCAGACTTGATCAAAGCAGAACGTGACTTGTTTAAAAACTGGTGGCGTCAAGGTCATCAAGGATTCCATACGTTTTCTCAGCTCTACCTTTGGAGTATGGGTGAAAAAATGGTGGATCTTGCTTTGATCAAAGATTATCTACACCAGATGATTTTGGATCAAGATCAGATTCAGGAAATTATTCTTTCATTATGGGAAAATAGTGCAGTCCTTACGAAGACAGCTCAGCAACTGTATTTACACCGCAATTCTCTCCAATACAAGATTGATAAATGGGAAGAGTTAACAGGGCTACAGTTGAAAGAATTGACAGATTTGACCTTGTGTTATCAGTTGATTTTACCAGATATTATTTAAAGTTTTGTGCAAGTTGCACAGAACTTTTTTATTTTTTTGGTCACCTTGCCATAGAAATGTAAAGCGTTTTCATCTATAATAAAACTATCAAATGACAAAAGGAGTTCACCGAAATGGTAGAATTAAATCTTAAAAATATTTACAAAAAATATCCAAATAGCGAACACTACTCAGTTGAAGATTTTAACTTGAACATTAAAGACAAGGAGTTCATCGTTTTCGTAGGACCTTCAGGATGTGGTAAATCAACTACTCTTCGTATGATTGCAGGTCTTGAAGACATCACAGAAGGTACTGCATCTATCGATGGCGTTGTTGTCAACGACGTAGCTCCAAAAGACCGTGACATTGCCATGGTATTCCAAAACTACGCTCTTTACCCACACATGACTGTATACGATAACATGGCCTTCGGTTTGAAATTGCGTAAATACAGCAAAGAAGACATTGACAAACGTGTACAAGAAGCAGCAGAAATTCTTGGTTTGAAAGAATTCTTGGATCGTAAACCAGCTGACCTTTCAGGTGGTCAACGTCAACGTGTTGCCATGGGTCGTGCGATCGTCCGTGATGCAAAAGTATTTTTGATGGACGAACCTTTGTCAAACTTGGATGCTAAACTTCGTGTATCAATGCGTGCTGAAATCGCTAAAATCCACCGTCGTATCGGAGCTACAACTATCTACGTAACTCACGACCAAACAGAAGCGATGACACTTGCAGACCGTATCGTTATCATGTCAGCTACTAAAAACCCTGCTGGTACTGGTACTATCGGACGTGTTGAACAAATCGGTACTCCTCAAGAAGTTTACAAAAACCCAGTTAATAAATTCGTAGCAGGATTTATCGGAAGCCCAGCTATGAACTTCATCAATGTTAAATTGAACGGTGACCGCATTGTTGCTGACGGATTTACTTTGAAAGTTCCAGAAGGTGCTTTGAAAGTTCTTCGTGAAAAAGGCTACGAAGGAAAAGAATTGATCTTCGGTATCCGTCCAGAAGACGTAAATGCAGAACCTGCTTTCCTTGAAACATTCCCAGAATCAGTTGTGAAAGCAACAATCTCTGTATCAGAATTGCTCGGTTCAGAATCTCACCTATACTGCCAAGTTGGTAAAGATGAGTTCGTTGCAAAAGTTGACGCTCGTGACTACTTGCAAGCAGGTGCAACAGTTGAACTTGGATTTGACTTGAACAAAGCACACTTCTTCGACGTAGAAACTGAAAGAACAGTTTACTAAGATAGATTTTAATCAATGAGCACTACTAGAGTTTTTCTAGTAGTGTTTTTTTATCAAGTTTAGCAAACTCTTACAGAATGGGCTTTACTAGTTTTCATATCCTCAAAAAAGTGTTAAAATGGTAGGAAGAATTGGAGAGTATGCATGCCGAAAGAAGTAATTTATTCAGGCGATGAAGTCGTCGCTTTAACGCAAAAATATTTATCGAAAGAAGACGTGGCTTTTGTACACAAGGCCTTGGTTTATGCTGTAGAATGCCATAGTGGCCAGTATCGTAAATCAGGCGAGCCTTATATTATCCACCCTATTCAGGTAGCAGGTATCTTGGCTAAACTCAAGCTAGATGCTGTCACTGTTGCCTGTGGTTTTTTGCATGACGTGGTAGAAGACACAGATGCTACTTTAGATGACTTAGAACGCGAATTTGGTCACGATGTTCGAGTGATTGTAGATGGTGTTACCAAGCTTGGTAAGGTTGAGTATAGGTCTATCGAGGAGCAGCTGGCTGAGAATCATCGCAAGATGCTCATGGCTATGTCAGAAGATATCCGTGTTATCTTGGTCAAACTTTCTGACCGTCTGCACAATATGCGTACCCTCAAGCATCTTCGTAAAGACAAGCAGGAGCGTATTTCCAGAGAAACAATGGAAATCTATGCACCACTTGCTCACCGTTTGGGGATTTCAAGTGTGAAGTGGGAACTGGAAGATCTCTCTTTCCGCTATCTCAATCCAACTGAATTTTACAAGATTAGTCACATGATGAAGGAAACGTCAAGAGCGTGAAGCCTTGGTCGATGAAGTTGTGACGAAACTCGAGGAATACTCATCTGAGCGTCATCTTACAGGAAAAATCTACGGTCGTCCAAAGCATATCTACTCTATCTATCGTAAGATGCAGGACAAGAAAAAACGCTTTGAGGAGATCTATGACCTGATTGCTATTCGTTGTATTCTAGACACTCAGAGTGATGTCTATGCGATGTTGGGCTACGTTCATGAGCTTTGGAAACCGATGCCGGGACGTTTTAAAGACTATATTGCCAATCGTAAGGCCAATGGTTACCAATCAATCCATACGACTGTTTACGGACCAAAAGGACCTATCGAGTTCCAGATTCGTACTAAGGAGATGCACGAGGTTGCTGAGTACGGGGTTGCGGCTCACTGGGCCTACAAAAAAGGAATCAAGGGGCAAGTTAATAGCAAGGAATCTGCTATTGGAATGAACTGGATCAAGGAGATGATGGAGCTCCAAGATCAAGCAGATGATGCCAAAGAATTTGTGGATACTGTCAAAGAAAACTATCTGGCTGAGGAGATTTATGTCTTTACTCCAGATGGAGCGGTTCGTTCACTTCCAAAAAGATTCAGGTCCGATTGACTTTGCTTATGAAATTCACACAAAGATTGGGGAAAAAGCAACAGGTGCCAAGGTTAATGGCCGTATGGTTCCCTTGACGACTAAGTTAAAAACGGGTGACCAGGTTGAAATCATCACCAATCCAAATTCATTTGGACCAAGCCGTGACTGGCTCAATATGGTCAAGACCAGCAAGGCTCGTAACAAAATTCGTCAGTTCTTTAAGAACCAAGACAAAGAATTGTCCATCAATAAAGGCCGTGAATTGCTGATTAGTCAGCTCCAAGAAAATGGCTATGTGGCCAATAAATTTATGGACAAACGCCACATGGATGAAGTCCTTCAAAAAACCAGCTACAAGACAGAAGAAGCGCTATTTGCTGCGATTGGTTTTGGAGAAATCGGAGCTATTACTGTCTTTAACCGTTTGACAGAGAAAGAACGTCGTGAAGAAGAGCGGGCCAAGGCTAAGGCAGAAGCTGAAGAATTGGTCAAGGGTGGCGAAGTCAAAGTGGAGAACAAGGACACGCTTAAGGTTAAGCATGAGGGTGGAGTAGTCATCCAAGGTGCTTCTGGTCTCTTGATCCGGATTGCCAAATGTTGTAATCCTGTTCCAGGTGATGATATCGTCGGCTATATTACCAAAGGACGTGGAGTTGCCATCCACCGTGTGGACTGTATGAACCTTCGTTCACAGGAAAATTACGAACAACGTCTACTCGATGTTGAATGGGAAGACCAATTCTCAAGTAAGGAGTATATGGCTCACATCGATATCTACGGGCTCAACCGTTCTGGTCTATTGAATGATATCTTGCAAGTCTTATCAAATACAACTAAAAAAATATCTCAACAGTTAATGCTCAACCAACCAAGGATATGAAATTTGCTAATATCCATGTTTCCTTTGGAATTTCAAACCTTTCAATGCTGACCACCGTGGTTGATAAGATTAAGAGTGTACCAGAAGTCTACTCGGTTAAACGTACCAATGGTTAAGTTGGCTTGATATCATCAGAAAGGATTGCTATGAAAATTGTCGTTCAGCGTGTCAAGAAAGCTCAAGTTTCTATTGAGGGTCAAGTATATGGGAAAAATTCAGCAGGGACTCTTACTCTTAGTAGGTGTTGGACCTGAGGATCAAAAAGAAGATTTGGATTATGCAGTCAGAAAGCTTGTCAATATGCGAATTTTCTCAGATGCTGAAGGCAAGATGAACTTATCGGTTAAGGATATCCAAGGTCAAATCCTCTCCATCTCTCAGTTTACTTTGTTTGCCGATACCAAGAAGGGAAATCGTCCAGCCTTTACAGGCGCTGCTAAACCGGATATGGCGGAAGCTTTCTATCAAGAATTTAACCAAGAACTAGCCAAGGAAGTTCCTGTTGAGACAGGAGTCTTTGGAGCAGATATGCAGGTGGAACTGGTCAATGATGGCCCAGTAACCATCATCCTTGACACCAAAAATAGATAAAAAAAACCAAGCTCGTGGGCTTGGTTTTTTGCTGATAAAGACTTTAGTTCATTTTTTCAACGTAAAGTTGTTTGGCAATTTCTAGGCTGACTTGGAGTTCTTCATTCTTGTGAATGAGAGTGAAGGTATTAGAGAAGCCATCAAACTGCTTGACTTGGAGTTGATCTCCAATATGGATACTGTGTTTTTCCAAATATTGGAGAAGTTTAAAGCTATCATGGACCCGAGTCAGTAGATAGGTTCCTGCTTCTTTGATATCAGAGAGAGGAAGGTTATTGATCTCAACTAAAAGCTCTCCCTTGGCAGGAATGGTTCCTCCATGGGGACAGGTTTTTGGAAAGCCTAACATTTTGTCTAATCTCTCGACAAAAAAGTCTGAAACCGTATGTTCTAATACCTCAGCTTCGTCATGAATCTGGTTACTGGTATAATCAAGATGGTGAACCAGAAAAACCTCAATGAGTCGGTGCTTTCGGTAAAGGTCAGATACAAGTTTTAAACCAATATCCGTTAGTAAGTAGCCCTTTTTCTGATCTTTTAGGATAAGATTTTCGGATTGCATGCGCTTGATCATTTTCAGTTACAGCAGGAGGTGATACCTGCATCCGAGCAGCGATTTCCTTATTGGTAATCTTAGGAAGTTCCATGCCAATCTCATAAATACATTTTAAGTAATCTTCTTTATTTGGTGTCATTCGCATTTCCTTGTTTATTATCTCCATCTAGTATACCAAAAAAAGCTAGATTTCTCTAGCTTTCTGTCTTGTTACAGGTGGGCTTTCTTTTTAGTCAAGCGACTTTGCTGCTTCAATGGCTGCTTCAAAGTTTGGTTCGCTGTTGATATTGTCTACGTATTCGACATAGCGGATGGTGTTGTCGGTATCGAGAACAAAAAACTGCGCGTGCAAGCAGATGCCATTCATTGATTAAGAGGGCATAATCTCGTCCAAAGGAGTGGTCGAAGTAGTCTGAGAGCATGATGGCATTTTCAATTCCCTCTGCGCCACACCAGCGTTTTTGTGCAAATGGAAGGTCCATTGATACTGTTAGTACTACAGTGTTATCTAAGCTAGCTAATTCTTGGTTAAAGCGACGAGTCTGTAGCGAGCAGATACCTGTATCGATAGAAGGGATGATGCTCAAAATCTTTTTCTTGCCTTCAAAATCAGCTAGTGTTTTTTTAGAGAGGTCAGTCGTTGTGAGAGAGAAATCAACTGCTTTGTCTCCTACTTGTAGTTGTTTTCCCGTAAAAGTAACAGGGTTTCCAAGGAATGTAGTCATAAGCTACTCCAATCTTTTTTCTTTCATTCTACATTAAATGTTCAGAGTTTTCCAATAATTTGACCGGATTTTGAATCAAAAAAAACGCCAATTCAAGGTGAACTGACGTTTTTAAAATGATTATTTAGCTAAACCTTCAGCAATCTTGTCAAGGTTGTATTTCATCATGTTGTAATAGCTGTCGCCTTCTTTACCTTCTTCAGCGATAGAGTCAGTAAAGATTTGAGCATAGATTGGGATGTTTGTGTCTTGAGAAACAGTTTTCATTGGACGGTCATCCACACTTGATTCTACAAAGAGTGAAGGAGTTTTTGTTTGGCGAAGTTTTTCAACCAAAGTCTTGATTTGATCAGGTGTTCCTTCTTCTTCAGTGTTGATTTCCCAGATATAGGCACTTGGGACACCGTAGGCTTTAGAGAAGTATTTGAAGCATCCTTCGCTGGTTACGATGAGTTTTTTCTCAGCAGGGATGTTGTTAAATTTCTCTTTAGCTTCCTTGTCAAGTTTGTCTAGCTTATCAGTATATTCTTTGAGATTTTTTTCGTAGAATTCCTTGTTGCTAGGGTCTTTAGCGCTCAATTGTTTTGCGATGTTTTTAGCAAAGATCATACCGTTTTCAAGGTTAAGCCAAGCGTGTGGGTCTTCTTTGCCTTTTTCGTTTTGACCTTCAAGGTAGATAACATCAACGCCTTCGCTGACTGCAAAGTAGTCTTTGTTTTCAGTTTTCTTAGCATTTTCTACCAATTTTGTAAACCAAGCATTGCCACCTGTTTCAAGGTTGATCCCGTTATAGAAAATCAAATCAGCTTGAGAAGTTTTCTTGACGTCTTCAGGTAGTGGTTCGTATTCGTGTGGGTCTTGACCAACAGGAACGATACTGTGAAGATCAATCTTATCACCAGCAATATTTTTAGTAATATCAGCGATGATTGAGTTTGTAGCAACAACTTTTAGTTTTTGACCAGAAGCTGCATCTTTCTTTCCAGTAGAACATGCTACAAGAGCAATGACGGAAAGAAAGAGAATCAGCAATGTACCTAATTTTTTCATTAGATCCTCCAATTTATTGGGGTTTTGCCCCTTATTTTAACAAATGTTTATTTTTCAGTTTCAAATATCGTTGTTTTGGAGCGATAAAGAAGCTAATAAGAAAGAAACTAGCGGCTGTAAGCACGATACTAGAACCTGCCGCAACGTTAAAGCTATAGCCGATAAAGAGTCCCAAAACTGAAGCTGTAGCTCCAAAGGTTGAGGAAAGGAAATCATACTTTTCAGGCTATTAGCATAGAGATAAGCAGTTGCTGCTGGGGTAATCAGCATGGCTACAATCAGGATAGTTCCGACACTTTGCATAGCTGTCACAGACACGAGAGTTAGGAGTACCATGAGTAAGTAGTGATAGAAATTGACAGGCATTCCCATGGCCTTAGCCAAGAGTTCATCAAAGGAAGTGATCAAGAGTTGCTTGAAGAAAATCCAGATTAACAAGAGAATGGCTGCTCCTACACCCATAGTAATAAACATATCCGTATCTTGGACGGCCAGGATATTACCAAAAAGAATATGGAAAAGGTCAGTTGAACTTTTAGCGACACTAATCAAGATGATACCGAGGGCTAAGAAAGAAGAAAAGGTAATGCCGATGGCGGTATCGCTTTTGATAATCGAGTTCCCCTTGATGTAGGTGATGATGATAGCAGCTAGTAGTCCAAAGACAATGGCTCCGATAAAGAAGTCAAGGCCCAAGATGAAGGAGAGGGCTACACCTGGTAAGACAGCATGTGAAATGGCATCTCCCATGAGTGACATCCCACGTAGAATGATAAAACATCCTACAGCTCCAGCTACGACCCCGATAACAATAGCTGTTATCAAGGCATTTTGGAGAAAGTGGAAGTTCTGCAATCCATCTATAAATTCTGCAATCATAGGTCACCTCCATTGAAAAAGAGTCGATTACCGTAAGCTTCTTTGAGATTGGCTTCGGTAAAGGTTTCTTTGGTTGGACCAAAGGCAATCACTTCTCGATTGACAAGCAAGACTTGATCGAAGTAGTGGGGAACCTTGCTGAGGTCGTGGTGGACGATGAGAACCGTCTTCCCAGCTTTTTTCAAATCTCTCAGCGTATTCATGATGATTTCCTCACTGACTGAGTCAATCCCAACAAAGGGTTCATCCAAGAGGATATAGTCGGCTTCCTGCACCAAACATCTGGCAATCAAGACCCGCTGGAATTGACCTCCAGACAGTTGACTGATTTGCCGTTCAGCGTAGTCAGCTAGGCCGACGATTTCAAGGGCTTCTTGCACTTTCTTCCAATGTTTAGCATTTAAACTTCGAAAGAGAGGAATAGAGGGGAAATAGTCCTAACGAGACGCATTCCTTGACCTTGATGGGAAAGTTGTAGTCGATATTGATTTTTTGTTCGACATAGGCGATTCGATGTAAGGATTTTTTAACTTCCTTGTCATCGAGAAATGCCTGACCTTGATGTGGGATAATTCCCAGCATACCTTTTAATAAGGTTGATTTTCCAGCGCCGTTTGGGCCAATAATTCCGGTAATCGTTGGTCCTTGGAGCACTAGTGAAATATCCTTTAGTGCCAACGTTTCTTTGTAGGAGACACTGAGGTTTTCGATACGTATCATACAGTTATATTCCTCCTATCTTTTAATATACCTTAAAATAAAAATTAAGTCAAGTTAATTTTCGTAAATATTTAAAATATTAACTAGAAAACAATCAGGAGAAGACGGTATTTTTAATTGCAATCCCAAGGGAATTTTGCTAAGCTAGGAATAAGTGAAAATAGGAAAGCGAGAACAAGATGACACGTTATCAAGATGATTTTTATGATGCTATAAACGGTGAGTGGGAAAAGACTGCGGTCATTCCAGCTGATAAATCGAGAACAGGTGGTTTTATCGACCTTGACGAAGAAATTGAAGACTTAATGCTAACAACAACTGATAAGTGGTTGGTTGGAGAAGATGTTCCAGAAGATTCTATCCTAGCAAACTTTGTCAAATACCATCGTATGGTCAGAGATTTCGACAAGCGAGAGGCAGATGGGATTCAACCCGTCCTTCCTTTGCTCAAAGAATACCAGGATTTGGAAAGTTTTGCGGATTTGCAAGTAAATTGGCTGAATTTGAGTTAGCTGGTAAACCAAACTTCCTTCCATTTGGTGTATCACCTGACTTTATGGATGCTAGAACCAATGTTCTCTGGGCAAGTGCTCCAGGAACAATCTTGCCTGACACAACCTACTATGCAGAAGACCATCCACAGCGCGAGGAATTATTGAACCTTTGGAAAGAAAGTACTGCGAATCTCCTCAAAGCCTATAACTTCTCAGATGAAGAAATCGAAGATTTATTAGAGAAACGATTGGAATTGGACCGCCGTATCGCAGCTGTTGTCCTTTCAAACGAAGAGAGTTCAGAATATGCTAAACTTTACCATCCATATTCTTATGAAGATTTCAAGAAGTTTGCGCCTGCCTTACCTCTAGATGACTTCTTCCAAGCTGTGATTGGACAAACTCCAGATAAGGTTATCGTAGATGAAGAACGTTTCTGGCAAGCAGCAGAGCAATTCTATAGTGAAGAAGCTTGGCCTTTGCTCAAGGCAAGCTTGATCTTGAGTGTGGACAACCTTTCAACTAGCTATTTGACAGATGAGATTCGTATCTTGTCAGGTGCTTATGGCCGTGCTCTTTCAGGTGTTCCAGAAGCCCAAGATAAACGCAAGGCTGCTTACCACTTAGCGCAAGGACCATTCAAACAAGCCCTTGGACTTTGGTATGCCCACGAAAAATTCTCTCCAGAAGCCAAGGCGGATGTAGAGAAAAAAGTAGCAACTATGATTGACGTTTATAAGGAACGCTTGGCTAAGAACGACTGGCTGACTCCTGAAACACGAGAAAAAGCTATCGTTAAACTCAATGTCATCAAGCCTTATATCGGTTATCCAGAAGAATTGCCAGCTCGCTACAAGGATAAGGTGGTAGACGAAAACGCTAGCCTCTTTGAGAATGCCCTTGCCTTTGCGCGTGTGGAAATCAAGCACAGCTGGAGCAAGTGGAACCAGCCAGTTGACTACAAAGAGTGGGGCATGCCTGCTCACATGGTCAATGCCTACTACAATCCACAAAAGAACTTGATTGTCTTCCCAGCTGCTATTTTACAGGCGCCATTCTATGACTTGCATCAGTCATCTTCTGCCAACTACGGTGGGATTGGAGCGGTTATTGCCCATGAAATCTCTCATGCCTTTGATACCAACGGAGCTTCCTTTGATGAAAATGGTAGTCTCAAGGATTGGTGGACAGAGAGCGACTATGCAGCTTTCAAAGAGAAAACGCAGAAGGTTATCGACCAGTTTGACGGCCAAGAATCTTATGGAGCAACCATTAACGGTAAATTAACTGTATCAGAAAATGTTGCGGACCTAGGAGGAATTGCTGCTGCCCTTGAAGCTGCTAAGAGAGAACCAGACTTCTCAGCTGAAGAGTTCTTCAACAACTTTGCGCGTATCTGGCGTATGAAAGGCCGCCCAGAGTTGATGAAACTCATGGCTAGCGTTGACGTGCACGCGCCAGCTAAACTCCGTGTCAATGTCCAAGTACCGAACTTTGATGATTTCTTTACAACTTATGATGTCAAAGAAGGCGACGGAATGTGGCGCTCACCAGAAGACCGTGTGATTATTTGGTAATCAAAAAACCAAGGATCAAACATCCTTGGTTTTTAGCTTGCTAGAAAAATGGATTAAAGGTTTTTTCGTGGGCAATAGTCGTAGCTGGACCATGTCCTGGATAGACATCGTAGTTAGGAAGAGTAAAGAGCTGGGTTTGGATACTATGGAGGAGTTGTTCCATGCTACCTGTAGGTAGATCTGTTCGTCCAATAGTTTCTCGGAAGAGTGCATCACCCGTTAGTACCAAGTGCCCATCTGGAAAAACAAATGAAACTCCTCCGATAGAGTGGCCTGGAGTTGGAAGTACCGTAAAACGAAACTCCTCAATCTGGTATTCTTCATGAAAGACAAAGGTGTGTTCAGCTGGTTTACATACGACATCTGCCATATCGTCGTGTCGAGGAAGCCCAGAAAGATTATCGACAGGAGTGTAGAGCCAAGAAGCTTCACTTTCTGCCACATAAACGGGAGGATTCCGAAAGTATCTCTGACCAAGTCCAGACTCATAATATGATCGTAGTGGGTATGGGTTAGGAGAATTGCACAGACCGGTTTATTGATGTTTTCGATAGTCTTGCGAATAGCCTCCCAATGGTTACCAGGATCGACCACGATCAGGTGTTGGTCTCCTTCGAGATAATAAGTGTTTTCATAAGCAACAGGATTCACGGTTTTATGGATTTTCATAGAATTTCCTCTTTCAAAGCATTTACTCCTACTAGTATAACATAGAAGCACAAAATAAGAAATCAACAAGAAAGTCCCTCCGTAAAGGGAGGACTTTTTGATACACTAAAAATGGTTTTTCCAGGCTTGGAAACGAGCATCCAGTAGGAGTTGTGTCAGATTTTTTAAGATTTCAACTTGTTCAGGCTCCAGTGCCTGTGCTTGAGAAACAAGTTGTCGAACATGGTCAATAGCATTTTTAGAAGACAGTTCATTAATGGAGCTGATTCCAGATTCTAGGATGGTACCAAAAAAGAGATCGAAGTAGAGCTCCAGTTCCTCATCGGGAACACTGTCCACCCATTCTTTGAGAGTATCTTTAATTTGGAGACTCTCGCTACTAATTGCCTCAAGTTGGACAAAGTGATTATCCTCAGTTTGCCAGCTAAAGGTGCTGTGTTGGGCGATTCCTCCGAGAGCCGTAGATTTGACGACGATAGGAGTATCAGGAACTTCTAGCATCATGCCGATGACAGAACCTTGTGGGACGAAACGGTGAACTTTTGGAATAACATCTTGATAACCAGTGGTCTCAGTCAGATGAGCCTGCAAACCAGGGGCATCATAGGTATAAACTGCAGAGACTTTTTCTTGCAATTCAGGCTGGATTTGACTAGCAGCATAGACGGCTAGATTCCCACCTTTAGAATGTCCAGCTACAATCACTTTCTGTTTTGGATGCTTCGCAAAGAAATCCTCTAAGTATTCAAGAGCATGTTTTTGGGCAGGGATTTCCTTCATGTAGGTCATATGGAAATCTTCCTTCCAGCCAATAATACTGTCGTCTGTACCTCGAAAGACAATCAGATAAGTATCTAAATCAAGGCGATAGGTCATAGCAGCGAACTGTTTCTGTTGCTCCGTATCAATCTCGTTTACAAAGTTAGAGAGTTTGCTATTTTTAAAACGTTTGTGCTGGGATAACTGATCGAGGAGCTGAAGACGTTCTTTATTGGTCAACATGGTGCTTTCTCGAGGGACGCGAGTTGCGACATCGCTTAAACGATTGACAGGCTGTTCCAATAAGTTATCAAAAGGAAGATAAGTCAGCTCTGTAAAAGCAAGTATATCCAGTTCATTCAAGGGAAGATCGTAAAAAGAATCGTATTGAACGTCAGTTAGGTAGTCGAAAATATTTGACATGGGAACTCCTTTCTTTACTTTTATCTTATCAGATTTGCATCAATTTCGCTAGTAGTGAGGAGAATTTTGCTATAATATAGAAAAAGGAGGAGCAGATGCATAAGATTTTACTAGTAGAAGATGATCCAGTTATCCGTCAACAAGTTGGGAAAATGCTCTCCGAATGGGGATTTGAGGTAGTCATGGTAGAAGACTTCATGGAGGTTCTCACACTATTTGTTCAGTCTGAACCTCATCTGGTTCTCATGGATATCGGCTTGCCTCTCTTTAATGGTTATCACTGGTGCCAGGAAATTCGCAAGATTTCTAAAGTTCCTATTATGTTTCTGTCTTCGAGAGACCAGGCTATGGACATCGTGATGGCCATTAATATGGGAGCGGATGACTTTGTAACCAAGCCTTTTGACCAGCAGGTTCTTTAGCCAAGGTACAGGGCTTATTGCGTCGTTCCTATGAGTTTGGACGGGATGAAAGTCTCTTAGAGTATGCTGGAGTTATCCTCAATACCAAGTCTATGGATGTGCATGTCAATGGCAAAGCTATCAGTTTAACCAAGAATGAATTTCAGATTTTACGTGTCTTATTTGAGCATGCGGGAAATATCGTAGCGCGTGACGACCTAATGCGGGAGCTCTGGAATAGTGACTTTTTTATCGATGATAATACCTTGTCCGTAAATGTCGCGCGCTTGCGCAAGAAATTGGAGGAAGAAGGTTTGATTGGTTTTATCGAAACCAAGAAAGGAATAGGGTACGGATTGAAACATGCTTGATTTCAAAAGTTTTTTTCTAGCTTATATCCGTTCGCGTAGCCGTTTTTTCGTGTTTATTCTCTTACTTACAGGTTTACTTTTTCTCTTTGAGGTCTTATTTGATAACCAAGTGCCCTACTTTAACTATTTCTTCTTTCTATCTACCTTTTTGACACTTCTGTTTTTGGTCTATGATTTCTTGATAGAATTGCAACGCTATCGTAAGGAATTGTTTTACGGAAAAAGAGAAGCCAAGTCACCAATGGAGGCTCTACTAACTGAAAAACTAGAGAAAAGTGAAGAAGAACTCTACCAAAAGAAATCAGATGCGGAAAATCGCTATAATGACTTGGTGGACTACTATACTCTCTGGGTGCATCAGATAAAAACACCAATTGCAGCCAGTAAACTCCTAGTGAGCGAGGTGGCGGATCGCCAACTGAAACAACAGTTGGAGCAGGAAATTTTTAAGATTGATTCCTACACCAACCTCGTTCTCCAATACCTACGCTTAGAGAGCTTCCATGATGATCTGGTGTTGAAGAAAGAAAATGTGGAGGATTTGGTCAAGGAAGTTATTCGCAAATATGCCATTTTCTTTATCCAGAAAGGATTAAGTGTTAATCTGCATGACTTGGATAGAAGCATTGTGACGGATAAAAAATGGCTGTTAGTAGTTATTGAACAAATCCTTTCAAATAGCCTCAAATACACAAATGAAGGTGGAATTGAGATCTATATGGAAGATCAAGAACTTTGCATCAAAGATACTGGGATTGGCATTAAAAACAGTGATCAATTGCGAGTTTTTGAACGCGGATTTTCAGGCTACAATGGTCGCATGACCCAGCAGTCATCTGGTCTTGGGCTCTACCTGACCCAAAAAATCAGCCAAGAATTAGGACATCAAATCCGTATCGAATCTGAACTTGGTCAAGGGACGACTGTGCGCATTAAGTTTTCAGAAGTAAACCTACTGATTGAGTGAAAAGAATTACTAAGAGCTTGGAAGAATCCTTTCAGGCTCTTCTTTAGACCTTGTTATGGTAAGAAAATAGGTTTCAATCAGATAAAAAATTGTAATCTTACAAAAATGTAAGATTAAAGCTCCATTTGTAAGGTTATGTTATGGCAAGTCCTCTTTATTTGGAGTAAACTTATAGCATAAAGATAAAGGAGCAAAACTATGAAAACAATCTTACAAAAGAAAGATACAAGTAAACCAAGTCCAAAAGAGATCGAGCGGGTTCAGCTCGGTTGCGCTATTATGCAGGCTCAGTTTCAATTAATGGGATATTAAAAAGGAGATTATCATGACACTATTAGATGTAAAACACGTTCAAAAGATTTATAAAACACGTTTCCAAGGCAACCAAGTAGAAGCTCTGAAAGATATTCACTTTACCGTAGAAAAAGGCGACTATGTTGCCATTATGGGTGAGTCTGGTTCTGGGAAATCAACCCTACTTAATATTCTTGCCATGCTTGACAAACCAACTCGTGGTCAGGTCTTCCTAAACGGAACAGACACAGCTACCATTAAAAATACTGAAGCATCAAGCTTCCGTCGTGAAAAGTTAGGTTTTGTCTTCCAAGACTTCAATTTGTTAGATACGCTTTCTGTTAAAGACAATATCTTACTCCCTTTGGTATTGTCTAGAAAGCCTATTACAGAAATGATGAAAAAACTAGTCGTAACGGCTGAAAATCTTGGCATCAACCAATTGCAGGAGAAGTACCCTTATGAAATCTCTGGTGGACAAAAGCAACGGGTAGCAGTTGCACGCGCCATCATCACAGAACCAGAAATTCTCCTTGCTGATGAGCCAACAGGAGCTCTAGATTCTAAGTCATCTGCTGCCCTCCTTGATATCTTTGATCAAATCAATGAACAAGGACAAACCATTCTTATGGTAACCCATTCAACAGCTGCAGCCAGCCGTGCTAAACGTGTCCTCTTCATCAAGGACGGCATTCTCTACAATCAAATCTACCGTGGTGAAAAGACTGAACGTCAGATGTTCCAAGAAATCTCTGACACCTTAACTGTTATGGCAAGTGAGGTGAACTAGTATGTTTCGATTAACCAATAAGTTGGCCATCTCCAACTTAATCAAAAACCGCAAACTCTATTATCCTTTTGCTTTAGCAGTTCTCCTTGCAGTTACTATCAGCTATCTATTTTATTCATTAACTTTTAATCCTAAAATGGTAGAAATGCGGGGTGGATCTTCTATTCAATTTACCCTACAACTAGGTCTCATCGTAGTAACACTTGCATCTGCCATTATCGTCCTTTATGCCAACAGTTTTGTCATGAAAAATCGTTCCAAAGAACTGGGTATATATGGTATGTTGGGCTTGGAGAAGCGTCATCTGATTAGTATGACCTTTAAGGAACTCTTGATATTTGGGTTAGTAACAGTCACCGCTGGTATTGGAATTGGTGCCCTCTTTGATAATCTGATTTTCGCTTTACTACTTAAACTTTCAAAGATGAAGGTGGAGCTAGTCGCAACCTTCCAATGGTCCGTAGTCCTTTCCATCCTTCTGGTATTTGGTTTTATCTTTTTAGTCATTGTCTTCCTAAATGCTATCCGCATTATCCGTATGGATGCTCTCCAACTATCTCGTGAGAAAGCAAAAGGTGAGAAGAAGGGCCGTTTCCTAGTGTTTCAGACAATCTTGGGACTACTCTCTTTAGGTAGTGGCTATTATCTAGCTCAAAGCGTAACAAATGCTCTATTAGCTATTTCTACCTTCTTTTTAGCTGTAATACTGGTCATTTTAGGAACCTATCTCTTGTTCAATGCTGGGATTACAGTTTTCTTGAAAATGCTCAAGAAAAACAAGAAATATTACTACAAACCTAACAATCTCATCTCTGTTTCTAACCTCATTTTCCGTATGAAGAAAAATGCGGTTGGTTTAGCGACTATCGCCATCCTTTCCACCATGGTTTTGGTCACCATGTCGGCAGCAACCAGTATCTACAATGGTTCTGAAAATATTAAAAAACTCCTGTATCCTCACGATATGTCAATTTCAGGACAAAATGTAGAAGTTGAGGATTTAGACCAACTTTTAACTCAGTATGCCAAGGAAAAGAACCTAACAATCAGCACTAAGGATGTTCTTAGCTATGCAAGTTTCGGCCTTTCTAGTCAAGATGGTACCAAATTAACCACCTTTGCAAAAGGTCAAAATAGTGTTATGCCCAAGACAGTTTTCCTAGTCTTTGATCAAAAGGATTATGAAAAAATGACTGGACAAAAGCTGAACCTTACGAATAATGAGGTGGGACTATTCGCTAAGAACGATGGCCTTAAAGGTCAAAAAAAGCATTCAGTCTTAACAATCAGAACTATACTATCAAGGAAGCAATCCAGCAAGATTTCCTCAGAGACCATGTTGCTAACCAGTATGTACTTTTGATCTCAGATTATAACTACCTTGTTGTCTCAAATTTGCAGGACTTTTTAGATAAATACCAGGATTCTGCTATATACACTCAGCTATATGGTGGAATGGATGTGACAGCAAGTAAAGAGGAACAGTTAAAGCTATCTGATGATTTCGATGCGTATGTGAATAATTTCAGTCACAATCTCAAGAACGAGAATGGTATGGTTTACGGTGCAAACATTGCGAGTGAGTCAACTGTCGAAATGAACGCTCTCTTTGGTGGAGTCCTCTTTATCGGTATTTTTCTCTCTATCATCTTTATGGTAGGTACTGTACTCGTTATCTACTATAAACAAATTTCAGAAGGTTATGAAGACCGTGAACGCTTTGTCATTCTGCAAAAGGTTGGTTTGGATCAAAAACAAATCAAGCAAACCATTAACAAGCAGGTCTTGACTGTTTTCTTCCTACCTCTGGCCTTTGCCTTCCTTCATCTGGCTTTTGCTTATCACATGTTGAGCCTGATTCTCAAGGTCGTTGGTGTTGTTGATTCAGCCATGATGTTAAGCGTAACTCTTTCCATTTGTGGTATCTTTGCTTTAGTCTATGTCCTAATCTTTATGATTACTTCAAGAAGCTATCGCAAAATTGTTCAAATGTAAAAACAGAAACATCAAAAAAGAGAGTGGGACAGAAATCGTTAATTTGTTAGAATTCGATTTCGTCGTCCCACCTCCGCACAGTTGAGTAGGGCTGTAAAAGCTGATGAAATCAGCGTAGTAGAGCCCACTCAACCACTGCGTCTTGCTCAACAATCCAAAGACAATTGAGAGGCTAGGACTTTTGTCCCAGCCTCTTTTTTAGAGCTGGGATTTTGTACAAGGTTTTATCTCTTATTTCACAACACGTGATTTGTTGGCGATATCAGCTAGGATTGCTGTTACAAACTCATCATGTTTAAACATTAAAACGGTATCTACTTTCAGAGGAGATATCGTTTTTCTTCTTCAACGGATAAGGATACAAAAAAATTTCTTCCTTTCTTTATCTTTTTAAATGAATTGATTTCTTCAGAGAAAGACTGTAAAATTTTTGATATAATATCAAGGATGGATTGATGGATATTTAAAAGATAATGTTCAAAAGAATTACAGCTAAGAATTAAAAATATGTCAGATTGGACAAAAGGCTCTCTACCATCATCCATGCAGAAACAAGATTATATGAAATAAAAGGAGTAACCAATGTCCGGAAACTATTCAACACGTGAATTCCGCGAGAAACTATATGATGACCTTCATGTTCGATTAAGAGATACACTGATTTTGATGTGTTCGATTTTTATTGCCTCTATAGGTCTAAATATGAATTCAACAGCTGTCATTATTGGAGCCATGCTGATTTCCCCTCTTATGACACCGATTGTTGGACTGGGATTCGGTTTAGCTATTTTTGATACGCGTTTAATCAAGCAATCTCTAGAGGTTTTATTTACTCAAGTATTGGTCAGTTTGCTTGTCTCGACTCTGTATTTCTGGATTTCTCCCTTATCTTATGCAAGTAGCGAGTTGATTGCACGAACCTCTCCAACCATTTGGGATGTTCTCATTGCTATTGCTGGTGGGATAGCAGGTGTCATTGGTTCAAGGAAAAAAGAAGCAAACAATATCGTGCCTGGAGTAGCCATTGCAACAGCTCTGATGCCGCCTATCTGCACTGCGGGTTATGGTTTAGCTAATGGAAATGTACGATTTTTATTCGGGGCTCTTTATCTTTTCTTGATCAACTGTGTCTTTATCATGCTAATCAACATTGTTGGAACAAGAATTATGATGAGAAAATCTCCCTTAAGTTCATTTAAAGAGCTAAACATTAAAATGAGAATTGGGTTGATCTCCTTGATTGTATTATTGGTTCTTCCAGCCAGCTATTCAGCAGTCACTCTGACGATGGATCAAGCACGAAAAGAAGGGATTAAACAGTTTGTAGGCAAAGAGTTCGCCAATCATACGATCATTAATCAAGTCTACAAGTCAAGTAGCAATGAATTGGTCTTGACAGTTGTTGGAGATCCGATTTCAGAAGAAGAATTAGAAACCATTCGCCAAAAGCAGGCCTCTTACGGTATTCAATCTATTCAATTAAAAGTCAATCAAGTCAATAATTCGACAAAATTAGATAGTGAGATGACCAAGGAATTTTACGAAACCATTAACCAGTATATCGATCAAAAACTCTCTGAAAAAGATTCACAAAAAGACCTCGTAAAAGAAAATGAGGCAGACAAGGACTGAGGATAGTCAACTTATCTAACTCATGGAAGCAAATCTTGGGAGGATATCCTATATCCAAAAGTTAATGGATAGAAAGGATTTTTGATGAGAATATCATTTGTGGTGGTTTGACCAATCACTACTAGCTCAGGTTAAATAGAATATAAAAAGCAACAACTGAAATAGTTGTTGCTTTTTCTTACTGAAAAATGTTTCTCAGACTGTGATCGTTTTATTTCTCAACACGAGATTTGTTGGCGATATCAGCTAGGATAGCTGCTACAAACTCATCTACTGACACAGTGTTTGTTTCTTTTTGGCCGTAGCGACGAACATTGACAGTTCCGTCTTCCATTTCCTTGTCACCAACGATTAATTGGTAAGGAATCTTGCTAGTTTGTGATGCACGGATCTTGAATTGCATTTTTTCATTACGTTCATCCACATCAGCACGGACACCACGGTCACGGAGCTTCTTAGCTACTTCCCAAGCGTAGTCAACGTGTTTCTCGTTAGATACTGGGATGAGGGTTACTTGATGTGGTGCAAGCCATGTTGGGAAGGCACCCTTGTAGTTTTCAATCAAGATAGCTGTGAAACGTTCCATGGTTGAGATAACCCCACGGTGGATCATAACTGGGCGATGTTCTTCACCATCAGCTCCGATGTATTTAAGGTCGAAGCGTTCTGGGAGCAAGAAGTCAAGCTGGATCGTAGAAAGGGTTTCTTCTTTTCCAAGGGCAGTCTTAACCTGGATATCCAATTTTGGTCCGTAGAAGGCTGCTTCACCTTCAGCTTCAAAGTAGTCAACGCCCATTTCATCAAGGGCAGCACGAAGCATGGTTTGGGCATTTTCCCACATTTCATCGTTATCAAAGTACTTGTGAGTATCTTGAGGGTCACGAAGAGAGAGGCGGAAACGGTATTCATTCAAGTTGAAATCTTCATAAACATCGATAATCAACTGAAGAGCACGTTGGAATTCTTCTTGGATTTGTTCTGGAGTCACAAAGAGGTGACCGTCGTTGAGAGACATTTCACGCACACGTTGAAGACCAGTGAGGGCACCAGATTTCATAGCGGTGCATCATCCCGATTTCAGCGATACGGATTGGCAATTCACGGTAAGAGTGAACATGGTGTTTAAAGACTTGGATGTGGTGTGGACAGTTCATTGGACGAAGAACAAATTCTTCACCGTCACCCATGTCCATAGTTGGGAACATATCTTCTTGGTAATGGTCCCAGTGACCAGAAGTCTTATAAAGCTCTACAGAAGCAAGTGGTGGAGTGTAAACGTGTTGGTAGCCAGAAGCCAACTCTTTGTCTACGATGTAGCGTTCCAACTCACGACGGATTGTCGCCCCATTTGGCAACCAGAATGGAAGACCTTGTCCGACTTCTTGAGAAATCATGAAGAGATCAAGCTCTTTACCAAGTTTACGGTGGTCACGTTCTTTGGCTTCTTCACGCATTTGAAGGTAGTTTTTCAAGTCTTTCTTGTCGAACCAAGCTGTACCGTAAATACGTTGCATCATAGCGTTGTCGCTATTTCCGCGCCAGTAAGCACCAGCTACATGGAGAAGGTGGAAGATTTGGATGCGGCCTGTTGAAGGGACGTGAGGTCCACGGCAGAGGTCCACGTATTCACCCTGACGGTAGATGGTCAAGCCACCCTCGTCTTCTGAGTGTTCCTCGATCAATTCCAACTTGTAAGGGTCGTTTTTGAAGATTTCACGGGCTTGGTCTTTTGTTACTTCTTCACGAATAGATGGGAAGTTTTCTTTAACGATTTTTTGCATTTCTTCTTCGATACGAGGAAGGTCTTCGTTAGAGATTTGACCAGCTTGGTTGTCTGTATCGTAGTAGAAACCATCTTCGATAGCTGGACCAACACCCAAGTGAATGTCTGGGAAAAGACGACGAGCTGCTTGCGCAAACAAGTGAGCTGCTGAGTGACGCAAGATTGGAAGGGCATCTTCGTGATCAGGTGTCACGATTTCGATGCTTCCATCTTCAGTGATAGCACGAGTAGTGTCGATGAGTTTGCCGTTGAATTTACCAGCAAGAGCTTTTTTAGCTAGGGAATTGCTGATGGATTGAGCAATTTCAAAAGTTGTAACGCCAGATTCGAATTCACGAACAGCGCCATCTGGGAAAGTAATTTTAATCATGGTTTTCTCCTTTTTTATATTTCATAGTTTCTAAGCATTGACTTTTTATTATGAGACTACTTCCTAGTCTTAATGTTCAACTGCTTTTCTTTATCAGAGAGGAAGTTTTCCATTTCCGTCAGGATGTCTATATCCAAACGTTGAGAAAGTTCTACTAGCCACCAGATATTTTCTGAAAGTTTATGTTCCAGTGTGTAAGGTGTTTCATCATAGTAGCGTCCTTGCTTGGTCATCACTAATCGTTGGAAATTTCCAATATCATTCGATAAAGCCAAGAGGTCTTCTTCGACCGCCCACTTGGAATCATGATGCTTAACTTCCAGATCGTGATAAGCTTGTCGGATTGCCCAACTGCGCTCCACTAATTCTTGCAACTCCATAGTTAGTCTCCTCATAAAAAATTGCGACATCCTAAAAAGGACGTCGCAACGTGGTTCCACCTTCATTTATGTTCCTCAAAAAAGAGGGACACCTCTGATTGGCTCTAACGTGGCCACCGTTTTATGTTTGCATAAAAGTCAGTAGAGTAGTATCAGTTTAGGCTTCCTATGCGTTCTCAGCAACCACGCACTCTCTGGTAGAAAGGGGCTAAGTGACTTGTCTCTATGCATTATTATAGCATGATTGTGAGATTTTTTTCAAGGATTTTGTGAAAGTTTTTTTTCCTTTTCAGTTTTTTTGCACTAGATTCTTAATAGCTACACCGACAGCCATACCCGCGAGGGCAAAGATTTCATAGGCTAGGAAGTAGAGAAGGATAAATTCTCCGAAAGTAATGATAGTAAAGCAAAAAGAGCAAGCCAACTCCAATTAACCACCAAACTGAGAACTTGAAACGATAAGAGTAGAATAGTGATACTATGAAAGTCACCAGTGGAGAGAAGATAATAACGTTGCCGATGGTGAGCTCCTTCAAGATATAGTTTTTTAGTAATAGTCCATAATAACAGCTCATAAAGTGGCCAATAAAAGAAAAATATGACCAGATAGTAGGGGAGATATTGCGAGAATTTACGCATGGTAATCACCTCTCTTTTCAAGATGTCAACTTAGATATCCTTCCTATAACTATTATAGCACTTTTGCGGTAAGAATAGTAAATCAGTTGACAAAGAACTTAGTTCTTGGTAGAATAAGAAATGTCTTAAAGACAAATAACTTCTTCTTGGTTACAGGCATGCCAACCTGTCACTCGGATGAAGCCAAATAAAAAGGAGAAACATCATGGCAATCTCAAAAGAGAAAAAAAAATGAAATCATTGCACAATATGCACGTCACGAAGGTGATACAGGTTCAGTAGAGGTTCAAGTTGCTGTCCTTACTTGGGAAATCAACCACCTTAACGAACACATCAAACAACACAAAAAAGACCACGCTACTTACCGTGGATTGATGAAGAAAATCGGTCGCCGTCGTAACTTGCTTGCATACTTGCGTAAAAACGACGTTAACCGTTACCGTGAGTTGATCAACTCTCTTGGACTTCGTCGTTAATTCAAGATACAAAGGCCGTCAAAAGCACAAAGCAAAAATAGGAAAATTGACGAAGGAACTTCAGTTTCTAGGAGATTTTATCTTTTTTGCAAAGTGCTTAGGCCGTGTTCAATTGAGCATATCTTGAAAATAAGGCTACTCTAGTTGAGTAGCTTTTTTATTTTTGTCACCTTACCTCGATATACTCAAGTATAATCTTCGGTTACGGTTCCTAGCACTGTAAGGTAAAATAAACCAGAATGATCTCCCTTCGGGTAGCTTTTTTGTTGAGGTTTTATCGGCCACAATTTTGGAGACTACAAAAACCTCAAATAGTAGCAGTCTACAAGACCCTCGGAGAGCCCACACTTTACGAAGTAAAGTATAGTGGGTTTATACTTTACATGGAAGTAGTCACCGAATTCCAGTTAGAAATTACTTTGTAACTACGTTTTGAGGAGGAGTAAAATGCTTTCCTACGTTCGACATTACCCACTAGCGATAGCTAAATTAATGTGTCTGTGCTTCCCTAAAATCTGCTGATTTATTACTGACTAATACAGGAGTTTTTTATGGGACAGACAATCATATCTGCTATTGGTGTTTATATTTCCACCAGTATCGATTATTTAATTATTTTATTTGCACAGCTATCACAGAATAAACAGAAATGGCATATTTATGCGGGGCAATATCTAGGCACAGGCTTACTTGTAGGGGTGAGTTTAGTTGCTGCTTATGTCGTCAATTTCGTGCCTGAAGCATGGATGGTTGGATTGCTTGGTTTAATCCCTATCTATTTAGGGATTCGCTTTGCAATTGTTGGAGAAGGTGAGGAAGAAGAGGAAGAAATTATTGAAAGATTTGAACAAAGCAAGGCAAATCAACTGTTTTGGACAGTTACATTGCTGACAATTGCGTCTGGCGGAGATAATTTAGGTATCTATATACCTTATTTTGCTATGTTAGATTGGTCACAGACACTCGTGGCGTTGATTGTGTTTGCAATCGGCATAATTATCTTTTGCGAGCTTAGTCGTGTGCTATCCTCTATGCCGTTAATATCCGAGACAATTGAAATATGAGCGAATCATTGTGCCCTTAGTATTCATTCTACTTGGACTATACATCATGTATGAAAATGGCACGATAGAGACTTTTCTAATCGTGGAGATTTTTTAGTTTACTAGGATTTTAGCCCAAGAAGCCCTCTGACTTCAGAGGGCTTTTTTGTGTGCTTTTTTCTAGCCTTGTTCCTGCCTTGGAAATGTGGTATACTATTTATGAAAATTGTCTAAATTTTTAATTTTATTAAGGGAGGGTTTCATGATTTCCAAATCTTCTGGAAGCCATCAAAACCTGCGATATGTTTTTCTACTATCTCTGTTGCTCGGAGCTTTGGGAGTCTCTCTATTTTTAGCTGTTTCTATGGGGTCTGTTCAGATTAGCTTGAGTGATACTTATAGAATTATTTTAAGTAAGATGGGGGCCCCTCTGGATATAGGAGACCTTTCGAAGTCGACACTTGCTATTGTTTGGAATATGAGATTACCACGGGTTTTTCTTGGTTTGATAGTTGGTGCAGGCCTTTCCATGTGTGGTAGCGTCATGCAGTCAACAGTCAATAATCCAATCGCAGAGCCCTATGTGTTAGGAATTTCTGCTGGGGCAACCTTTGGTGCGACTTTGAGTATTATTCTTGGATTTAAAGTTATGATTGGTCTCGGATCTTTCCTTGGAGCGCTTGTGGCAACAGTTGCAGTCTTAGTCATTGCTTCCATGCAAGGAAGAATGACAACTTCTAGCCTCATTTTATCAGGTACTGTGGTCAATGCACTCTTTTTGGCTTTTTCAAATTTTATTATCTCAATTGGTGCTAATGCTGACAGTGTCATGACCATCAAGTTTTGGACCATGGGTTCTCTAGCAGGGATCTCATGGGCTCACTTAACCCTGCCAGCAGTAGTCGTGGGAATAGCCTTTTTATTTTTCTCTACCCAATATCGTGTTTTTAATGCCATGATGATGGGTGATGAGGCAGCCTTGACCTTGGGGATTCCCCTACGTTTGTATTGGTATCTCTATGTGACGATTGTGGCTGTGCTGACAGCTATCTTGGTATCTACCTGTGGGATTATCGGCTTCGTTGGTCTTATTACCCCACATTTGGCGAGAAGTTTGGTTGGTACAAACTACAGAAGGCTTTTTCCGATAGCAACCTTGCTCGGTGCTCTTTTTGTTATCTGGGCAGATGTTCTTGCTCGTGTTTTAATCCAAAATGCTGAGCTGCCGATTGGGATATTCACAGCCCTAGTAGGTGCCCCTTTCTTTATCTACATGGTTGGAAGTAGACGAGGGGGAGGTGAAGGTCTGATATGGACTTAATGTGCCAGGATATTCACTTTGGAATCGGAGAGAAAAAAATTCTCAAAGGAGTGTCGCTCAAACTGGAGGGCAAGCAATTTCATACCATTTTGGGACCCAATGGAAGTGGAAAGACTAGCTTGCTGAAACTCCTCTATCGACAGGAAAAGCCAGATCAGGGCTTGATTTGCCTAGATGGAAAACCCTTGGAACAAATGAGCGTCAAGGAAACGGCAAAGCAGATGGCAGTCGTCACGCAGTTTAATCAGTTACAATTTGATTGTAGGGTTGAGGAAATCGTCATGCTGGGCAGAACACCCCATCTCGCTTTCTTACAAAAGGAAAAAGAAAAAGACTTTGCCTTGGTTGAGGATGCTCTGGTCAAGGTAGATATGTTCGAAAAGAGAAATCGACTCTACTCTTCTCTGTCAGGAGGAGAGAAGCAGCGGGTTTTGTTGGCACGTGCCTTGGCACAAGAACCGACTCTCCTGCTCTTAGACGAACCGACCAATCATTTAGATATCAAGTACCAGCTAGACTTGTTAACCATTGTCAAACATCTCAATATCAATGTACTAGCAGTATTACATGATATTCAGCTAGCTTGTCGCTATTCAGACTATCTCTACCTAATGAAAGAAGGAGAGATTGTTTACCAAGGGACTCCAAAAGAGACCATCACACCCGAGTCATTGCAGGCTATCTATGACGTCCAAAGTAAGGTAACTTGGACAGAAGATCAGCAAGCTATGATTCACTATTTATAAAAAATGAAAAGGAAAACAAAACATGAAAAAATCACTTAGTATATTGCTCCTAACAGTAGCTACCTTAACTTTAGCAGCTTGTGGAAATAGTGCAACAGAAAAAGCTACCACACAATCAAGCACAGAGACAAGTCAAAAGGCTAGTACAGAAACCAGCTATCCTGTAACCATCAAAACTTATGACGCTAAAGGAAATGAAGTCGAACAAGTATTTGAAAAGGCACCTGAAAAGGTCATTACCAACAATCTTTCAACAACTGAAATCCTACTTGAACTCGGTTTGAAGGATAAAATTGCTGGCATGCTCAATCCTGATAATGCCGTAACTGGTAAATACAAGGAAGCGATTGAAGCCATCCCTCATATTGGTGATAAAAAATCAGTCTCACAAGAAACTGTTCTTTCTTATGAACCAGATGCCTTGATGGGCCGCAACATGATGTTCTCTGAAAAGTCAATGGGAACCATTAGTGCTTGGAATGAAAACAAAATCCCAGTTTATACGCAAAAAGCCTCACTTTCAACTATCCAACAAGATCTAGGAAATATCGTCGATGATGTGAAGAATCTTGGTACCATTTTCAATGTTCAAGACAAGGCTAACCAATACGCAGAGCAATTACAAGCTAAAATCGATGCGGTTAAAAAAGCCAACCCAGAAACACAGGGTGAAAAGAAAAAGGCTTTGATCATGGTAGCCTACAATGATGAAACCTTTGGTGCCTACAAGTCAGCTCTACAAGAAAGCTTGCTCAACCAACTTGGTTATACTAATGTTGCAACAGGAACATCTGGTCTGACCTTGGAAAATCTAGTCTCTATGGATCCAGAGTTGATTATCTATGTAACCAGTGACCGTAATCAAAAGTTAGATGAAAAAGCAGTAGATTTGATGAAGGCAAATACTGTTTTGGAAAATGTCCCAGCAATCAAAAATCAAAAAATCATGACCATCTCTTATGATGAGTTGATGGATTACGGTCCTGCAGTGATCGATTCCCTTGAGAAGATCAATGACTTTATCAAGAAATAAGGAGTTTAACTGGGAGGGGATTCGAGTTAGGATCAGTCTTCCTTCAAACTATGATCCTCAACAAGCCTACCCAATGGTTCTGTTAAATGATGGGCAATTGGACTATTTGTCAGACCTATCCCAATCTGTGATTTTGGTGGGTTTGATTCCAGAAAATCGTCTGGATGACTTTACACCTTGGAAGGCTAGTGCTTTGAAAGAAGGAGCTCCAGATTTTGGTGGGAGGGGGAGATGAATACCATCAGAAGCTCTTTCAGGGAATTTTAACAACTCTAAAAAAAGACTATTTACTTGATGAAAGCAGAATTGCTTATGGTGGCTATTCGCTTGGAGGTCTGGCTGCTGTTTATAGTCTCTATAGTAGTCATCTTCCTATTGCCTGTATCTTCTCTATCTGTGGTTCCTTCTGGTATCCAGATTTTACAGACTTTTGTAGGGAACAAGCCTTGATACAGAGTCAAAGCCGTATTTATCTGCAAAATGGGCAGACAGAAGGTGCCAATCATTCCAATCGTCTGTCTAAGGCTCCTATTTATGCCAGAGAACTACATGATCTGATTTCAGAGAAAGTCCCTTCAACTTATTCCACATTTGATGCTTATGGGCATCATGAAACTCTCGACCAACGCTATCACTACTTTTGTGATTGGCTAAGAAAAGAGTGGAAACTTACGTGAAAATCTAATACTCTTTGTTTAGGATGGACAGAGAGTATTTTTCTTGTCTTTATTTGTGTATATTTTGAAATTTCCGTGGGTTTGTCTAAATCGAAAGTTTAACTGTAATGCATTAAAATGTGGTATAATGAGTAGATAGATAGAATCGAGGAAATTATGTCATTTACACAATTTAAATTTAAGAAATATATAGAAGAAGCATTGGAGGAGTTGAAGTTTACGACTCCTACCGAGGTGCAGGATAAGTTGATTCCTATTGTCCTAGCAGGTCGTGACTTGGTCGGTGAATCCAAAACAGGTTCAGGGAAGACTCATACCTTCTTGTTACCGATTTTCCAACAATTGGATGAAGAGGGCGACAGTGTACAAGCAGTTATCACAGCTCCGAGTCGTGAGTTAGCGACTCAGATTTACCAAGCGGCTCGTCAAATCGCATCACATTCAGATGTTGAGATTCGTGTTGTGAACTATGTTGGTGGTACAGACAAGGCCCGTCAGATTGACAAACTGGCAAGCAACCAGCCCCATATTGTTATCGGAACACCAGGTCGTATCTATGATTTGGTAAAATCAGGCGATTTGGCTATCCACAAGGCTAAGACCTTTGTAGTCGATGAAGCTGACATGACCTTGGATATGGGATTCTTGGAGACGGTTGATAAGATTGCAGGAAGTCTTCCCAAAGACTTACAGTTTATGGTCTTTTCAGCGACTATCCCACAAAAACTGCAACCATTCTTGAAAAAATACTTGTCTAATCCAGTTATGGAAAAGATCAAGACCAAAACCGTTATCTCTGATACCATTGACAACTGGTTGATTTCGACCAAGGGTCGTGACAAGAATGCTCAGATTTATGAGTTAACTCAAGTCATGCAGCCATACTTAGCCATGATTTTTGTCAATACTAAGACTCGTGCGGATGAATTACACAGCTACCTAACAGCTCAAGGATTAAAGGTGGCTAAGATCCATGGAGACATTGCTCCTCGTGAACGTAAACGTATCATGAATCAGGTGAAAAATCTTGATTTTGAGTATATCGTAGCAACTGACCTGGCTGCGCGTGGGATTGACATCGAAGGTGTCAGCCACGTTATCAATGATGCCATTCCACAAGACTTGTCTTTCTTTGTCCACCGTGTTGGACGAACTGGACGTAATGGTCTACCAGGTACAGCCATTACCCTTTATCAGCCAAGCGATGACTCAGATATTCGTGAGTTGGAGAAATTAGGAATTAAGTTTGTACCTAAGGTGGTTAAAGACGGAGAATTCCAAGATACTTATGACCGTGACCGTCGTGCCAATCGTGAGAAGAAACAGGAAAAACTGGATATCGAAATGATTGGCTTGGTTAAAAAGAAAAAGAAAAAAGTCAAACCAGGCTATAAGAAGAAAATCCAGTGGGCTGTCGATGAAAAACGCCGTAAAACCAAGCGTGCTGAAAGTCGTGCCCGTGGACGTGCAGAGCGTAAAGCTAAACGTCAAACGTTTTAGAATTGAGACAGTAGAACCAAGTGGTTTTACTGTTTTGGATAGTTCTACATCTGGATTGTCAGAATTCATAAGTAGATGATGTTAAACTTAAAATTTAATCAGATCATTCTTTGAAATTTCTGAAGTTTATAATATACTTAAATTAAAAGTAGATTATTGGAGAAGGTAAATGAAAAATAAAAAAATGAAAGACTTTATTGCTGGGATTGGTGAAATAAATGTTATTGTTTATTTGATATATGTGTGTACTGGTCTCGCTCCTCTCTTTCATATATTGGTCATCGGTTCAGAAGTGAGTACTGGAAAAAAATAGTTTTAACTATCTTAGGCATACTTTATGCTATCTTTTTTTAACGATTGCTAGAATTTATCGAAAGTTTTTCTGGTAAGAACTATCATGAAATATTAAAATCCCATCAGAAATTTGAACTGCACCCCAAAAAGTTAGACAGAAAAAAATCTAACTTTTGGGGTGTTTTATTATGAAATTGAATTATGAAGATAAAGTTCAGATTTATGAACTAAGAAAAGCAAGGACAAAGCTTCAAAAAGCTTTCGAAAAAGATTTGGTGTGGATATTTCTGGTCTAAAAATACATGATGAAATTAATTGACCGTTATGGCATAGATATCGTCAAGAAAGGGATGAATCGTTATTATTCTCCAGAACTAAAACAAGAAACGAATTAAAGTCAAACTAAAAGGACTTAGTCCTGTGCAGTACAGAACTAAATCCTTGCAATAATTATTTGTCCAACTTTTGGGAAGCAGAAGTGCTTTCCTTTTTTATATAAAATATGTGCTTTCTATGATTAGGCAATTTCCTTAATCGAAAAATTACGAAATAGAAAGAGAGATTTCAAATCCATGCATCCATTCGGATTTTACTGTAATTTTGATTTTTAAAGCATCTGCTAATTGTTTGACCAGATAGAGCCCCATGCCTGTTGATTTTTTCCTTGTATCACCTGAATCACCTGTAAATCCTTTTTCAAAGATATGAGGGAGGTCGCAAGCTTTAACTCCACACCCATTATCCCTAATAATAAGGATTTTACGCCCCTTGTCACTTGACATAGAAATCTTGAGTTCTGGTTTGTCAGAACTATATTTAAGGGCGTTGGCTAGTATTTGAGACAGGATAAATACAAAACTGCGTTGATCGGTGTAGTAGTTTCCCTGTATGTTTTCTAGCTGAATAGTAAAATTCTTTTCTTTAAGAAAGGGATCAAAGTTTTCTAAAAGATCCTGAATACACTCTTTGAGGTCGACATCTTCAAATAGAAAATCATTTTTTTCACTTTTAACCCTGTAATAAAATAGTATCTGTGATACATTTTCTTGTATTTGATTTCTCACATAGTCCAACTTAAAAGCTGTATCCTCAGGCAACTGGTCGCTTTGATTGTCCAAAAGGAGGGAAAGAAGGGATAGAGGGAGTTTGATTTCATGAGCCCACTTTTCAACATAGTCCTCATAGTCGGCTAGTAATGAGTTTAGCTTTCCTATTTCCGCCTGTTTTTGGTAAAACGCATTTGCGATTTCTTCGATGCTTTCTTTCTCTGAGTTAGTTGATAAACGCAATAATTCCAGCTCCGTATCCATCTTAGGATTGGCTATGAAGGCTTTATAAGCAGTTGCTTTTTTTCTTTCTCTTCTTATAAGTAGGAGTGATAGGATAAAAAAGAGCAGGACTGTAGCTAAAAGATAAAGCAGGATGAGAGCTTGAAACATTCTCACATCTGAGAGCCAAAGCAGAATCGCTGTGAATAGATCAAATGCTAAAAGAACAAGTAACCAGGGCAGGTAAGTAGCTAGATATTTAAGATTCTGTTTCATCTGGACTTACCTCTTCCAATTTGTAACCGATGCCTCTGACGGACTTGACTTGAAGTGCAATACCAGCTTGTTTCATCACCTTTTTGAGCCTTGCAATATTTACTTGAAGGGCATTTTCGTCGATGAACTCAGTTGTATTCCACAGTTTCATGCTTAGTTCTTCTTTTGTGACGACAGGAGCATTAGTAATCAATAAGGTTTCTAACAATTTCCCTTGATTTTGGGGGAGTAAAATCGACTGTCCATTGATATAAAGGGTATAAGTCTGTCTATCCAGCAGAAAATTGTCTTTTTCAAGTAGATTTTGTCTGCCTTCATAGCGTTTCAAGATATTTTCTATACGTGCCAAAAATCTTTCTTTCTTGAAAGGTTTGTTAGATATTCATCTGCCCCTAATTTCAGAGCGTAGATTTCATCTTTTAATTGTTCACGAGAGGTGAGAACCAATATGGGAACAGAGCGTTTTGATTTGAGATTTTTACAAATTTGAAAGCCAGTTTCTCCCGGTAAATTCAAATCCAGTATGATTAGATCTATATCATATTGCAGCACTTGCTGGGTTGTATCTTTGAAGTCAATCAACTTATCAACTTGGTAACCAGCTTTCTCTAACAAGATAACAATTTCATCTCGAATCAAGGCTTCATCTTCAATAACCAGAATATGCTTCATATCGGTTCCTCCTTTTCCTAATTTATTCTACCTTATTCATCTCTTTTGGGTTCTATTAAGGACAACAAGTACTTATTGCTATTTTTCTTTACAATTCTGATATAGATGACTTCAAAGCCTGCTAAGAGCAGCACTATCAGCATGGCTGTGATGAATTTCTGCCCCATGACCATTCTTGCACTGGCTGGTACTATTCCTGTGAGGAGGGAGCCCACTCCGAAGCTACTACTGATAAGTGCAAAGGCTATTGGCAGACCGAAATACCAGTTGATTTGCTTTTCTGACGATTTACAAAGAGTTTCATAGCTGGCTCCGAGATGGATTAACGTTTGGTATCGTCTGTAGGATTGTCTCTGACCCATCAAAAATTGAACGCCAATGATTGTATTTGCGACAACAAGGAAGATGATAGCCAGATAGATAGTGATATAGCTGGCAGAGATAATGTAAAATAATTGTCTTCCCATATTTTGTATATAGCTTTCATAGCCAAGAGAGGTTTGATTTAGCTTTTCATTGGTATCGGAGATAGCTCTCATCAGGCCTTTTTCCTTGACTAGCTCAGGAGCTAAGATACCGCTGACATAGTTCGAATAGTGACCGTCTGTATAGCTCATAAAGGTCTCATCTGGGACTATGAGGGCAACAGAGAGGGTGATTTCACGATCCGTTACAATCGGTAAAGACTCCACCTCTCCAATCAATTTTACATCATTTTCCATGACATTGATTTGAGGCTTCGTCTTCAGAACAGAGTTGACGAGACTTTCATCTGGGAGAAAATCTTTCCCCATATACAAGTAGGCTTCCTTGCTAGTTAATTCTAGAGGAGGGAGATTGGCAGCCTTTCTAAGTTCATTGTATTCGGAAACTGGCATGAGGTGGGAAGTAGTAGACTGTTTAAATTTACGGAGCAAAATTTCCTTGTTCTTGCTGTCTTTTTGCTTTTTCAACTCCTTGATGACCTCTTCGAAGGACACGGACTCGTGTTCTTTCGGTTCGCCCACTTTGATTTGTAGAATCTTTGAAAACTGTGATGCCAGTCCAGCAGATTCAAGCTCTTTTTTAACTGTATTCATATCAAGATTTTCATCTCTTTCCTGCTTGCTATCTCTAAATGTATAATCCAAAACGTGGTTTTGATTGCCTGAACTGCCACTTGCAATGGCAACACCTGCTCCAAAGAGGCACAAGGCAGAGAAGATTAAGAGGGAGCAGATAGCCAGTATAGTTGAGCGCTGGATAACTAATTCCTGAATCTGTCTAAAATTATAGGTGTGGAGTTTTCGATTGCTTCCAAGCTTGACCAAAAAGTCTATAAACAAACGCATACCAAAGAAGAGTAGTATAGTTCCTAGAGTTCCCAAGAGAACAGTGATGCCCATTGTTATGACATTTTCCCAAGCTCGTCCACTCATCCCCAAGTAATAGGCTGTTCCTAGAAGCAAAATTCCGAGGACAGAAGCAAGAAGGTACACACCCTTGGGGAGTAGTTTCTTCATGCCTGAAGGAGAATAGGATAGCAGATATCCGATTTCCTTATTGGCTGTTTTTGCACTTAAAAGAATAAAGACAACTAATTTTACGGCTAGGAAGCCGATTATTGTATAGAATAGAGCTGTAGTAGATAGAGAAAATTGATGTTCAATAATCCCTAGCCCAACAATTTTAGCGGTTATTAGGCTAATCAGTTCTGAAATCAAGATTGAAATTGGAAGACCTATTCCAAGAGCAAGGATACTGTTTCTCAAATCCTCGAGTAGGAGCAGCAAGAACAGTTTACTTCTTCGCATGCCTAATGTGAGATAGACACCGAATTCATGCTTTCTTCTTTCCATCTGCATACTGCTTGCGAAGTAGACTAGAAAAAAGAGAATAAAGAGGGTTGCTACATAAAGAATGGGAATCATACTAAAGAGTTTATTTACAGCGTCACTCTCTATTTGTTTGAGAAAGATCATCACATCTTGATGGGACAAAGAAAGGATGATGTAAAAGGAGATAATAGAAAGAACCATGGAACTGAAATACAAGCCATTATTCTTTCGATCCCTCTTGCTATTTCTTGAGACTAATTTAGAAAAACATTGCCATCACCTCCAGCCAGTGCAGACATGACCTTTAGTATTCTGTGGTAAAAATCTTCTTGACTTTCTCTTGGATGATCGCGTCGAATTTCATGGAATAGTTTTTCCGTCTTGGATAAACAAGATGCGGTTGCAAAAGCTGGCAGCGACTGAATCGTGGGTCACCATGAGAATGGTGGTTTCTTCCACTTGATTCATTTCGGATAATTTTTTTGCATCAAAATGGTCGCATTTTTTTGAATCCAAAGCTCCTGTGGGCTCATCTGCAAATACAATCTTAGGGTCTAAAAATCAAGGCACGCGCAGCAGCTACCCTTTGCCGTTGACCACCTGATAATTGAGATGGGAACTTATCCAGAAGTTCAGAAATATCTAGATATTGGGAAAGCAATTCTAACCGAACCTTGCTTTCGTTGGCATCGACCTTGTGCAAAGACAAGGGGAGTAAAATATTTTCTTTGGCTGTCAGATTGTCCAAAAGCTCAAAATTTTGAAAGAGGTAACCAATTTCCTTGCCACGATAATCAGCTAACTGACTACCTTTTAACTGACCTAAATCTTTTTCTTGCATTTGAATGGAGCCGTCAGTTGGTTTGATGATAGTAGCGAGACAGTTAAGAAGGGTTGTTTTCCCAGAACCACTGCTCCCCATAATCCCTAAGAACTCACCTTTGACAACCTGAAAAGATATACCGTTCAAGGCTTTGGTGATATTCGGTTCTTTTCCATAATGCTTTTTTAATGATTCTACTCGTAAAATTGTTTCCATGTGAAACACCTCCATCTTTTGTTACTTTCATTATAATATGAATCAGAGTAGAATAACACTTACGGATGATGTAAGAAATCTTTATCATTAGGTTATTGGAGCTATACTTACTATATTATAGCATGGTTTCAAGGATTAAAAAAGAGGAGTTGAGAGTCGAGAAATTTTCCTAATATTGAAATTATAAAAAATAATACCACTGTAGTCCATGCTCCAGCAGTATTATTTATTATTTTATAGGAAACTTTACTCCCACTCTACAGTTGCAGGTGGTTTACTTGTGATATCATAGACGATACGGTTAACGTGGTCAACTTCGTTTACGATACGAACTGAGATTTTTTGGAGAACTTCCCATGGAATTTTAGCAAAGTCAGCTGTCATTCCGTCGATAGAAGTGATAGCACGGATAGCGATGGTGTAGTCATAAGTACGGCCATCTCCCATAACACCTACTGAACGAACGCCAGTGTTAACAGTGAAGTATTGCCAGATATCGCGGTCAAGACCTGCTTTGGCAATTTCTTCACGAAGGATAGCGTCTGATTCACGGACTGTCTCAAGTTTTTCTTCAGTGATTTCACCCATGACACGGATAGCAAGACCTGGTCCTGGGAATGGTTGGCGCCATACGATGTGATCTGGCATACCAAGTTCAGTACCAAGTGCACGAACTTCATCCTTGTAAAGTGTGTTAAGTGGTTCGATGAGTTCAAACTGCATGTCCTCTGGAAGTCCACCAACGTTGTGGTGAGACTTGATGGTTTGTGCAGTATCAGTACCTGACTCGATAACGTCTGTATAAAGAGTTCCTTGAGCAAGGAATTTCACATCTTTAAGTTTGCTTGCTTCATCATCAAAGACATAGATAAACTCGTTACCGATAATCTTACGTTTTTGTTCAGGATCAGAAACACCTGCCAATTTATCCAAGAAACGTTTGGCAGCGTCTGCTTTGACAATGTTCAAACCAAACTTACCACCAAGCATATCCATAACTTGGTCAGCTTCTCCTTTACGAAGAAGACCGTGGTCTACAAAGATACAGATCAATTGATCTCCGATTGCTTTTTGGAGAAGAACCCCAACAACAGAAGAGTCCACACCACCAGAAAGTCCGAGGAGAACACGTTTGTCTCCAACTTTTTCACGGATTTGTTTGATTTGCATCTCGATGAAGTTATCCATAGTCCAGTCACCTTTGGCACCACAGATATTGAGAGCGAAGTTACGAAGGATATCATAACCGTGAACTGAGTGACGAACCTCTGGGTGGAATTGGATACCGTAGATTTTCTTATCTGGATTTTCGATTGATGCATAAGGACAGTCAGCTGATGTACCAGTACGAACGAAATTAGCTGGAATTTCAGTAACAGCATCCCCGTGGCTCATTAAGACAAGTTGTTCTTCTGGAGTTCCAGCAAAAAGAGCAGATTCTGTGTGAGTCAATTTTGATTGACCGTATTCACGGTTACCAGCATCGCCTGCAGGAACAACCTTACCACCAAGCTTGTGAGTCAATAGCTGCATACCGTAGCAGATTCCTAAAATTGGAATTCCAAGTTCAAAAATCTCTGGGTCAATATCAAATGATCCTTCTTCGTAAACAGAGTTTGGACCACCTGAAAGTACAATCCCGATAGGATTGATAGCACGGACTTCGTCAGCCGAAATCTTGTGACTTTTTAGTTCTGAAAAGACACCAATCTCACGGATACGACGTGAGATGAGTTGGTTGTACTGGCTACCATAGTCCAGTACGATGATCTTTTCGACATCTTGCAAATCAGTTGAAATGTTGGTCATCTTTTCCCTTTCTTAAAAGAAATATCTTCTTGAATATTCTATCATAAAAGGGTTAGAATTACCAACCAAACAAGTGCGGTTTGACTTTTCCCTATGAGTTACGGTACAATGGAAAAAATAAAGAAAAGAAGTGAGCAAGCATGTTACCAGCTTATATGAAAATTCACGACCAAATCAAAAAAGGTATTGATGAGGGAAGTTGGAAAATTGGGGAAAGACTTCCAAGTGAGCGAGACTTAGCTGAGGAATTTGAGGTTAGCCGTATGACCCTGCGTCAAGCCATCTCTCTTTTGGTTGAAGAAGGGGTGTTGGAACGACGTGTAGGTAGTGGGACCTTTGTTTCAAGCACACGTGTTCAGGAAAAAATGCGTGGAACGACTAGTTTTACGGAAATTGTGAAGGCTCAGGGGAAGACACCATCGAGTCATCTGATTTCCTATCGTCGGACTATTCCTAATGAGCAAGAAGTTGAAATTAGGGATCAAGGCCACTGAAAATATTATTCGGATGGAACGTGTTCGTTATGCAGATCAAGTTCCGGTAGTCTACGAGGTGGCTTCTATACCTGAGAAATTTATCAAGAATTTCAAGAAAGAAGAAGTAACCAAGCACTTCTTTCAAACCTTACAGAAACATGGTTATCGGATTGGGAAATCTCACCAGACTATTTATGCTCGCTTAGCCAAGGAAAAGATTGCTCATTATCTGGAAGTAGAAAAGGGGCATGCTATTTTAGGACTGACTCAGGTTTCTTACTTTGATGATGGTACAGCTTTTGAGTATGTAAAGAGCCAATACGTCGGAGAACGTTTTGAGTTTTATCTAGAAAATAATTAGTTTTTAAGAAATCTCTTGAAGTTGGAAATCCTATCCACTTTAAGAGTTTTTATTTGGCTAAGATTAGAAAACAGTTTCCAATTAAGAAAAATAGTAATCATACGAGTATTTTTTAAAGATTCGTGTTATAATAGTTAGGTTATATGGTCCCGATAAGGTGGTAGTGAAGGTCGTTTAACGATTCTCTACCAGTACTTTGTAACTCTATAACGAATATTTTTTAAGGGGGGACATTTTTATGTCAGAACGTAAATTATTCACGTCTGAATCTGTATCTGAGGGGCATCCAGATAAGATTGCAGACCAAATTTCAGATGCTATCTTGGATGCTATTTTAGAGCAAGATCCAGAAGCCCACGTTGCTGCTGAAACAGCTGTTTATACTGGTTCAGTTCATGTTTTTGGTGAGATTTCAACCAATGCCTATGTAGATATTAACCGTGTGGTACGTGATACGATTGCAGAGATTGGCTATACCAACACTGAGTATGGATTCTCAGCTGAAACAGTAGGAGTTCATCCATCATTGGTAGAACAATCTCCAGATATCGCCCAAGGTGTTAATGAAGCCTTGGAAGTTCGTGGAAACGCAGATCAAGATCCACTTGATTTGATTGGAGCTGGAGACCAAGGTCTCATGTTTGGTTTTGCGGTTAATGAAACTGAAGAACTCATGCCACTTCCAATCTCACTCAGCCACAAGTTGGTTCGTCGTTTGGCAGAGCTTCGTAAGTCTGGTGAAATTAGCTATCTTCGTCCAGATGCTAAATCTCAAGTTACTGTTGAATACGATGAAAATGACCAGCCAGTGCGCGTGGATACAGTTGTTATTTCAACTCAACACGATCCAGAAGTTAGCAACGACCAAATCCATGAAGATGTGATTAACAAGGTTATCAAAGAAGTGATTCCAGCTTCTTATCTTGACGACGAAACTAAATTCTTCATCAATCCAACAGGTCGTTTCGTTATCGGAGGACCTCAAGGAGACTCAGGTTTGACTGGTCGTAAGATCATCGTGGATACTTATGGTGGTTACTCACGTCACGGTGGTGGTGCTTTCTCTGGTAAAGATGCAACTAAGGTTGACCGTTCAGCTTCTTATGCAGCTCGCTACATTGCCAAAAACATCGTTGCTGCAGGTCTTGCTAAGAAAGCAGAAGTTCAATTGGCTTATGCCATTGGTGTAGCTCAACCTGTATCTGTTCGTATCGATACCTTCGGTACTGGAACAGTAGCTGAAAGCAAGCTTGAAAAAGCAGCACGTCAAATCTTTGACCTTCGTCCAGCAGGAATCATTCAAATGCTGGATCTCAAACGTCCAATCTACCGTCAAACTGCGGCTTATGGACACATGGGACGTACAGATATCGATCTTCCATGGGAACGCTTGGATAAGGTAGAAGCCTTGAAAGAAGCAGTTAAATAAAGTAAAAAAGGAGTTGATTTAAACTCCTTTTTTACTTTATTTATTGATAGTCTTTAAAAAAGCCCAGTTTCCAATAGACTTAGTCCCGTACTCTAACTCCATAAAATCTAGCAATTCATAATCATTCTTTTTATAAAACGGAACATTTTTATCTGTACTGGTAATGAGTCCTAAGCGCTTGCAACCCTTGGATTTGACATAGGGTTCAACTACGTCTCTAAGAAAAGCACTGCCCACTCCTTGTCCTTTAACGGATGGATTGACTGCAAGGAGCATCAAATACCAGTCAAAGCTATTAGATTTTTTCAAATGTTCTTCGGAACGGTCTACTAGATCAAGATACTTCAAAAAATTTCGTGGGCTAATGTAGCGAAACAGTTTTATGACACCATTTAGCAAGTAAGATAGGATAGAAAAATCATTTTGTTGTAATAAGGCGACAGCTAGGATTTCTCCGTCTTGTTCAGCTACTAAACAGGTCTCTTCTTTGATATAGAGGCGAGTAAGGAGACTTTCCAATAGTTCTAAAAAAGCAGGATAGTTTTCAGGTTTCTTGAGATCATCTATGATTAGAGTTAAAAATGGATAATCAAAGAAGCTATCGGCTATTACTTTTCCAATTTTGGTATTCGTCTAGCCTTGCTTTTCTGTATACTATGTTCTCCATTTATGAGCTCCTTTTTTTAATGTTAGTAAATTATAATAGTAGAATTAATTATTTTTGATGATCAAGTACCGAGTTTTTTTACAAAAATATTGCCAAACTTAGTCAGTTGAAGGATTGTTAGAAAACTCTTTCTGTAACACTGAATCTGATTCTAGAATATAGGATTAGACAGACAAAGAACACTCTAAAAAGTTAGAATTTTTAGAGTGTTGTCCAAATATTGCTAAGTTTTATTTTGTTGGGATTGAGATTTCAATCAATTTTTCAGAGTAGAGGGTCTTGATATTAGCTTCATCGATATTTTGCTTTTCGATCTTGCGATTCAAGAAAAATTCTTGGATTTTTTCTATTTCTTGTTCGCGGATAGCACGATGTTTATTGGAAATGAGGATTTCATAATGAAGCGGTGCCTGAGTAAAGATAACATCAGTATTGCCTGCAGAGTAGACTTCTACGAGTGTAGCGTCGGTACTCTCCAGTTGGCTTTTAACAAGGTTTGAGTGAGAATTAGTAGTGTTGATGAGCTTCATAGGCTTTCCTCCTGTGTTTCTATTTCTATTATAGCACTTTTTGGAAAAATTGGAAAAGTTAATTTAAACTTGATGCTGTTTTTTCCAAGCTTCAATTGCCCATTTATGACTGCCACGTTTTAAGTTAGCAATGGCTTCATCGATTGGGAACCAAGCTAGGTGATTGAAGTCCTCCAAAGGTTTGGATTTCTTGATAAGAAGTAGCTTCGTAGAGATAGGCTGGATTGTAGTAGTAAGTATCACGATGGCTGGAATAGAAATACTCATCTGCTTGTCCATAATAAGTGCCAATCTCAGCTGTAAAACCTAATTCTTCAATCAGTTCTCGTTTGAGAGCTTCAAAATGATCTTCACCTGCTTCAATCTCGCCACCAGGCAAGAACCATGCACCATTTGGAGCTTGAACGAGGATAATCTTTTCAAGTGCTGAGTCAGGGATGACTGCATAAACACCATATCTAGTTTTATAGGTTACACCCTCTTTTTTTTCTCCAAAGGTTGGATTTGTCATAAATTTCTCCTTTATGTGTGCGCTTTCTTTCTATCATATTAAAGAATGCTCTTACTGTCAAGTAAGAACATTCTTTTAGTATGTGGAATTAGTCATTTGAGTCAACTGTTTCCAATTTATTTTTTGATTTAATCATGATTTTACCATTGCTAGTCATGACAGCCTTGAGGTTTTTCTCGCTTGGATTTTCAAGGTAATAGTCCGTGATTGCATCTTCGATATAGTCTTGAATGGTACGACGTAGTGGACGAGCTCCCATTTTTGGATCATAACCAAGGTCTACAAGTTTTTCTTTAACCTTATCTGTTACATCTAAATGGATGTTATTGCTTGAGAGTCGTTGATTAACATCATCTAGCATGAGGTCAACGATTTGAAGAAGATTTCCTTACTGAGAGCCTTGAATTCGATAATACCATCAAAACGGTTCATGAATTCTGGGCTAAAGAAGTTGCCTAATTCTCCAAGAACAGAGTTAGTACGCCCTTCTCTAGCTGCACCAAATCCAACACTAGCTTCTGCCTTACCTGTACCTGCATTTGAGGTCATGATAATGATAGCGTCTTTAAAGCTAACAGTTCGACCTTGACCATCCGTTAAACGACCATCGTCCAAGACTTGAAGGAACATATGCATAACATCTGGATGGGCTTTTTCAACTTCATCCAAGAGGATCAGTGAGTAGGGGTTGCGACGAACTTTCTCAGTCAATTGACCAGCTTCATCATAGCCTACGTATCCTGGAGGGGCACCAACGAGTTTAGCCACGCTGTGTTTTTCCATGTATTCGCTCATGTCAAAGCGAATCATACTGTCAGCAGAACCAAAGAGTTCGATGGCCAGCTGTTTAGAAAGTTCTGTTTTACCGACACCGGTAGGACCAACAAAAAGGAAGCTACCGATTGGACGGTTTGGAGTACCGAGTCCAACACGGTTACGACGGATAGCCTTAGCGATTTTATCAACTGCATCATCTTGACCAATAACATGAGCCTTGAGGTCATCTGCTAGGTTGATGAGTTGAGACTGTTCTTTTTCCTTAAGGTCACCAACTGGGATATTAGTCTTTTGTTCGATGATGTGTTCAATCGTCTTTTCGCTGATGATTGGGGTATCCTGATCCGTTACCTTTGTCTTTTGCATTTCCTTATATTTGGCAATCTGGTCACGGAAGTAGGCTGCTTTTTCAAAATCTTCATCGCGGGTTGCTTGTGCCTTCAGATTTTCTGCTTCGATTAAGCGTTGGTCGATGACTTTAGGATCTACAAAATTCAAGGTTAAGTTCATTTTTGAACCAGCTTCATCTAGAAGGTCAATGGCCTTGTCTGGCAAGAAACGATCTTGGATGTAGCGGTTAGAAAGGGTAGCGGCCGCTTCGATAGCCCCGTCAGTATAGTGAACATGATGGTAATCTTCGTATTTCTTTTGGATACCTTTCAGGATAATGATGGTTTCTTCCACAGTTGGTTCATCAACCTTGACCGGTTGCATACGGCGCTCAAGGGCAGCATCTTTTTCGATGATGCGGTATTCATTGAGGGTAGTAGCACCAACTAGTTGGAGTTCGCCACGAGCAAGAGCTGGTTTTAGGATATTTCCTGCATCCATATTCCCTTCTCCAGCAGAACCAGCACCGACAATTTCATGAATTTCGTCAATGAAGAGAATAACATCCTCGCGCTCACGAATTTCTTCCATGAGTTTTTGCATGCGTTCTTCAAATTGGCCACGGATACCTGTACCTTGAACAAGGCTAACGACATCTAAGCGGATGACTTCTTTACCTTGAAGTTTATGGGGAACATCACCATCAACAATTTTCTGAGCTAAACCTTCGACAACAGCTGTCTTACCAACACCGGGCTCACCGATGAGGACAGGGTTGTTTTTGTTCTGCGGTTGAGGATTTCAATGACACGGATAATCTCTTCGTCACGGCCAATTACAGGGTCAATATTTCCGCGACGGGCAATCTCAGTAACATTGATACCATATTCATCCAAGAGTCCCTTTTCCTGGATTGGTGGTGGGGTTTGGGCAGCACCACGATTTTGGGAACCATAGCCACCATTTCCACCGTATCCACCCCCTGACTGAGTTGGGGGGATATTGTTGTTATTAGAAGAAGGTCTAAAGTTGTTGAGATCGTTAAAGAAGTCTCCAAAGGGATCAAAATCACGGTTGTTTAAATCTGTAATGCCCTTGAATAAGCTATTGTTAGGATCTGTTTTGATAATTTTGTAGCAATTTTGACAAAGGTCGATTTGCTTTTGTTGTCCATTGAGATTGGTATAAAGATGAATCGTTGAGTCATTGATTTTACAGTTTTGACAGAGCATACCGCCACCTCATTTCTTTCTTAGTCTTGACTAAATTTAAAAGGTCAAAAATAGTCAAACAAGTATATAATTTAATTATATCATGATTATCGGGCAATTCAAGTAAAAAGATTGGATACTAGCACTATAAATAGTAGAGCGCTAATCTGGAGAAGATTTTGATAGCAAGAAAAAAATCCTATTTGTCGTACAAAAAGGATTCTCGTTGGTGAAAGGCGGTGGGACGGAAATCGATAGACAAAGTCTCGATTTCGTAGTCCCAGCCCCGCGAAGATGATTAGGAGTTTTGGGAGTCTAAAAGACGAACGAAAAGTCCAATCAGCTACCGCGTCAAAGTTTGATTGCTAATAAAAAGTGAGGTCGGGATCTTTTGTCCCAACCTCTGTATATCTATTATTAGTATAGAAGTTCGTAAATTTCCATCGCAATCAAGTCGATGCTGTCAAAAGTATATGTTTCACGAGCTTCAACATCACGAAGTGTAAAGATTGGGCCATTTTCTTCATCATGGTTAAAAGCAACTTCAGCTACAACAACTCCCTCGCGCTCAAAGTTACGTTTTAAGTTACCACCATCTTTTGTCATTGCTTCTAGGCGGTTGATGATTCTAACCAAATGTGATTCCATTTTGATTCTCCTCCATTTCTTATCGTTACTATTTTACCATAAAGAGTATCCACTTGACTAGAAAAACTAAGATTTCTCGCTATTTCTGTTTTCTTTGAAATTTTATTGAAAATAAAAGGAAAAAAAGATTGCATTTTTATTCAAAAACATGTTATACTCATACAAGTTTTAAGTTAGAAATTAGAAAGTAGTGGATTTATGAATTTTTTTCTTTTTTTACCTAAATATCTGCCATATTTTAACTATGGTGCTCTTGTAACAGTCTTGATCTCTGTTTTGGTTGTCTTTTTGGGGACAATTTTAGGGGTAGTCTTGGCTTTTTGCTCAACGTTCTAAAAATGAAGCCCATAACTTGGCTTGCCAATGTTTATATTTGGATTTTCCGTGGAACACCTATGATGGTACAGATCATGATTGCTTTTTGCTCTTATGCATATCAATGCTCCGACAATTCAGATTGGAGTTTTGGGAGTTGATTTTTTTCACGTTTGATTCCAGGGATTATCATTATCTCTATGAATAGTGGTGCCTATGTATCAGAAACAGTTCGTGCTGGTATCAATGCAGTACCTAAAAGGTCAATTAGAGGCGGCTTACTCTCTAGGGATTCGTCCTAAAAAAATGCTATGCGCTATGTCATCTTGCCACAGGCCATCAAGAATATCTTGCCAGCCTTGGGGAATGAGTTTATTACCATTATCAAGGATAGTTCACTCTTGTCAGCAATCGGTGTCATGGAATTGTGGAATGGAGCTACTACGGTGTCAACAACCACCTACTTGCCTTTAACTCCACTCTTATTTGCAGCCTTTTACTACTTGATTATGACCTCTATCTTGACACTAGCCTTGAAAGCTTTTGAAAATCGTATGGGACAAGGAGAGAAAAAATAATGACTGAAACGCTTATAAAAAAATTGAAAACCTTCATAAAAACTTTGGGAAGAATGAAGTTTTAAAAGGGATTGATCTTGAAATCAAAAAAGGGGAAGTTGTGGTGATTATCGGACCGTCTGGTAGCGGTAAGTCAACCCTCCTTCGCTCTATGAATCTCCTCGAAGAAGCGACAAAAGGAAAGGTTATCTTTGAAGGAGTAGACATTACAGATAAGAAAAACGACCTCTTTGCCATGCGTGAAAAAATGGGAATGGTTTTCCAACAGTTTAATCTCTTCCCCAATATGACAGTGAAGGATAACATCACGCTTTCTCCTATCAAGACCAAAGGGGAAAGTAAGGAAGTTGCTGAGAAAAGAGCGCATGAGCTCTTGGAAAAAGTTGGTTTACCAGATAAGGCAAATGCTTATCCACAAAGTTTGTCTGGTGGGCAGCAACAACGTATCGCTATTGCTCGTGGTCTTGCCATGGAACCAGATGTCCTACTCTTTGATGAACCGACTTCTGCCCTAGACCCAGAAATGGTAGGGGAAGTACTAGCGGTTATGCAGGAACTTGCCAAGTCAGGTATGACTATGGTCATCGTGACGCATGAGATGGGCTTTGCGCGTGAAGTGGCAGACCGCGTCATCTTTATGGCTGACGGTGTTGTTGTCGAAGATGGAACTCCAGAGCAAGTCTTTGAACAAACCCAAGAACAAAGAACCAAGGATTTCTTGAGTAAGGTTTTGTAAGAATATCATGAAAAGCTCCAAGTGGGCTTTTTCTTATAGTTTCAGACTATAAGGTCTCTTAGGTAAGAAGTGTTAGAGGGACAAGTGTTTTTTTGATATAATAGAAGATATTTGTTAGAAAAGAGAAAACACATGACACAGATTATTGATGGCAAGGCTCTTGCAGCCAAGCTACAAGGACAATTGGCTGAAAAGACTGCGAAATTGAAGGAAGAGACAGGTTTGGTGCCTGGTTTGGTGGTTATTTTGGTTGGGGACAATCCAGCCAGTCAGGTTTACGTTCGTAACAAGGAACGTTCAGCGATAGCTGCAGGTTTCCAAAGTGAAGTCGTGCGAGTTCCTGAGACCATTACCCAAGAGGAATTGTTGAACTTGATTGCCAAATACAATCAAGATCCAGCTTGGCATGGTATTTTGGTGCAGTTGCCATTACCAAAACACATCGATGAAGAAGCTGTTTTATTGGCTATTGATCCAGAAAGGACGTGGATGGTTTTCATCCGCTCAACATGGGGCGTCTTTGGTCTGGTCATCCAGTTATGATCCCTTCAACTCCAGCTGGCATCATGGAAATGTTTCACGAGTATGGGATTGAACTAGAAGGTAAGAATGCGGTTGTTATTGGTCGTTCTAATATTGTCGGGAAACCAATGGCCCAGTTGTTATTAGCTAAGAATGCAACTGTAACCTTAACCCACTCACGAACACATAATCTTGCCAAGGTAGCTTCTAAGGCGGATATTCTTGTCGTAGCAATCGGTCGTGCTAAGTTTGTGACTGCTGACTTTGTCAAACCTGGAGCAGTTGTCATTGATGTGGGGATGAACCGAGATGAAAATGGCAAGCTTTGTGGCGATGTTGACTATGATGCCGTTGCACCAATCGCTAGCCATATCACACCTGTACCTGGTGGAGTTGGACCTATGACCATTACCATGCTGATGAAGCAGACTTATCAGGCGGCATTGCGTAGCTTGGATAGATAATACAAGCATTGATTTTATATAGTGAAGAAACAAGTTCTAAAAGATGAACTTGTTTTTTCTTGCACTTATTTTAATAAAATTGCAGTAAAACTTCTACAAATTATTGAAAAAACTCTACTATTTTGATATATTAAAAAGCATCAATATTTATATGGATAAAATAAGTAAGCGTCTAGAGGGAGGTTTATTTTTTTTGGAGTAAAATGTAATCGCTTACTAGAACATTGGAAAGGAACAATAATGGATAAGAGATTTTTTGAAAGACGGTGTCATTATAGTATTCGTAAATTTGCCATTGGTGCGGCTTCAGTTATGATTGGAGCTAGTATATTTGGTCTTCAGGTGGCTCAAGCAGCTGAAACCGAAACAGCAAGTCCCAGTGAGGAAACGATTCATCAAGTTCAACCTTTAGATAAGCTTCCAGATGATATTGCTGCAGCTATTGCAAAAGCTGAGCAAAATAGCCCACAAGATAACGCTACTGAAAAAGAAAATGATACTGTTGAATCCGCAAAACCAATAACTGAAGAAAAGGTGACTGAGGCAACAAGTCCTAAGGAAGAAAAGGAAGCGGAAGTAGTCAGCCCTAAAGAAGACAAAGTTGAAAAAACTGAAAAACCTGCTGCTGAAGTAGAGGGGAAAGAGTCTACAATTTCAGAAGCAAGTTCTGAAAAGCCAGTAGTTCGAGAAGAACATACTGATACAACTAATCAGAATAAACCTGTAACGGATGATAAAAGCAAGGAAGAAAAAGCTTCTGCAAGTGAATCACCTCAAGATACAAAAGAGAAGGAAAAAGAAAATCAGCTCCTTGAAGAGAGAAAACAAAATTTCAACAAAGACTGGTATTTTAAATTAAATTCTCAAGGTGATTTTTCTAAGAAAGATGTAGATGTTCATGATTGGTCTAAGTTGAACCTTCCTCATGACTGGAGTATCTATTTTGATTTTGACCACAAGTCTCCTGCCCGAAATGAAGGTGGTCAATTAAACGGTGGTACTGCCTGGTATCGCAAGACCTTCACGGTTGACGAAGCTGCTAAGGACAAGGATGTTCGGATCAACTTTGATGGTGTCTATATGGACTCTAAAGTCTATGTAAATGGTAAATTTGTCGGTCATTATCCAAGTGGTTACAATCATTTTTCATACGATATTACTGAATTTTTAAATAAAGATGGTAGTGAAAATACCATTGCTGTCCAAGTTACCAATAAGCAACCAAGTAGTCGTTGGTACTCAGGAAGTGGTATCTATCGTGATGTAACTCTGAGCTATCGCGACAAGGTGCAGGTAGCTGAAAATGGAAATCATATCACAACTCCAAAACTAGCTGAACAAAAAGATGGCAACGTTGAAACACAAATCCAAAGCAAGATCAAAAATACTGCCAAGACATTAGCCAAGGTATTTGTAGAGCAACAGATTTTTACTAAGGAAGGTAAGGCTGTTTCAGATTTGGTTCGTTCTGTAACTAAGAGTCTAGCAGGAAATGAGACAGCTGACTTTAAGCAAACGATTTTGGTTAATAAGCCAACCCTCTGGACAACCAAAAGCTATCATCCTCAGCTCTATGTTCTGAAAACCAAGGTTTATAAAGAAGGTCAGCTAGTTGATGTGACAGAAGATACCTTTGGTTATCGTTATTTTAACTGGACAGCCAAAGAAGGATTCTCTTTGAACGGTGAGAGAATGAAATTCCATGGAGTTAGTATCCACCATGACAACGGTGCCTTGGGGGCAGAAGAAAACTATAAGGCAACCTATCGTAAATTAAAACTCCTGAAAGATATGGGAGTTAACTCTATCCGTACAACCCATAATCCAGCAAGTCCACAGTTGCTCGACGCTGCAGCAAATCTAGGACTTTTGGTGCAAGAAGAAGCCTTTGATACTTGGTATCGTGGCAAGAAAACGTATGACTATGGACGTTTCTTTGACCAAGATGCAACTCACCCAGAAGCTAAGAAGGGTGAGAAGTGGTCTGATTTTGACCTCAGAACCATGGTCGAACGTGATAAAAATAATCCATCTATCGTTATGTGGTCACTCGGTAACGAAGTTGATGAAGCAGATGGTGGTGAGCGTTCGCTAGAAACAGCTAAGCGTTTGAAAGCCATCATCAAAGCAATCGATACAGAACGCTATGTGACCATGGGTGAAAACAAATTCAGTCGTAGATCAAGCGGCTTGTTCTTAGAATTAGCAGCAATCATGGATGCTGTTGGTATGAACTATGGGGAACGGAATTATGATGCGGTTCGTAAGGAACATCCAGATTGGTTGATTTATGGTTCAGAAACCTCTTCAGCGACTCGAACTCGAGATTCTTATTTTGATCCTGCTCATTTACTCTGGCACGACAATCGCCCAAATCGTCACTATGAACAATCAGACTATGGTAATGACCGTGTAGCCTGGGGTAGAACAGCTACTGAATCTTGGACTTTTGACCGTGATCGTGCTGGCTATGCAGGTCAGTTCATCTGGACTGGTTTTGACTATATCGGTGAACCTACACCATGGCATAACCAAGATAATACACCAGTAAAAAGTTCTTACTTTGGTATCATTGATACGGCAGGCTTGCCTAAGAATGATTTCTATCTCTACCGTAGTGAATGGTATAGTGCCAAAGAAAAACCAACTGTTCGTATCATGCCTCACTGGAATTGGACTGAAGAAACGCTCAAGGAACGTAATATGCTGGTCAATGGTAAGGTTCCAGTTCGGACCTTCTCAAATGCCGCTAGTGTAGAATTGTTCTTGAACAATGAGTCCCTCGGTAAGAAAGAATTTGTTAAGAAAACAACTGAAGATGGTCGCCCTTATCACGAGGGAGCTAAACCAAGTGAATTGTATCTTGAGTGGTTGGTGGACTATAAACCAGGTACCTTAACTGCTATTGCTCGTGATGAAAATGGTAAAGAGATTGCGCGTGATAGTGTGACAACAGCTGGGGAGCCAGCCAGAGTTCGTCTCACCAAGGAAGAACATGTCATCACTGCAGACGGTAAGGATTTGTCTTATATCCATTATGAAATCGTCGATGAAGACGGTAATGTTGTGCCAACTGCTAATAATCTTGTTCATTTCAATCTTCATGGGCAAGGGCAAATCGTTGGTGTGGACAATGGGGAACAAGCTAGCCGTGAACGTTATAAGGCTCAGAAAGATGGTACATGGCAAAGAAAAGCCTTCAATGGTAAAGGTGTTGTCATTGTAAAATCTACTGAAAAAGAAGGTAAATTCACTCTTTATGCGGATTCTGCAGGCTTGGCTTCAGATCAGGCAACAGTCACAACCGTTTCAGGCAAGAAAGAAAATCGCCATTTTGTCGCTTTTGCCCCTGTGAAGGCAAGAACTGATGTCAGCGAATATCCTAAATTGCCAGAGACTGTGACAGCTATTTATAGCGATGGTAGTGTCGAAGAAAAAGCTGTGACTTGGGACATCCCAGAAGATCTCCTTTCAAGTGCTGGTGAGAAAAAAGTCCTTGGTAGTGTAGAAGGACTCGAAGCCAAGGCTGAAGCCCTTGTCAAGGTAGTTGCGCTTGATAAGTGGTTGCCAAAAGTAGCAACTGTCCCAGTTGGTACAGCTGTTGAAAATTTGGACAAGACTGTAACGGCTGTTTTGTCAGATGGTAACTTTGGTTGATGCGAATGTCGTTTCTTGGACCTTGAAAGATCCATCTGCCTTGACAAAAGAAGGTGGACGTACTGAAGCAACTGGTAAATTGGAAGGCAATGACTACGAGGTTACGGCAACCTTTATCGCGAGTGATAAGGAAACAGAAAGTACTGTTACAGGTCTCACGGTTGGTGACAAGTCTCTTGAAAACTTTGAGCCTGGAAAGACTTACTACCGAGTATCCCTTCCTTATACAGCTAAGATTCCAAATGTTGGTGCACAAACTACTGGCTATCAAGTAACAGTTCAACAAGCTTCAGCAGCTAATGATTATCAGGCTTCTGTATTTTTGAGTGACCAAAAGGGTGAATTGGTTCAAACTTATTTGATTCAATTTGTGAAAGAAGCGCCTGCCTTGACACGCTTGGAAGTAAGTGTTGAAGGAAAAGAAAATGCAACAGAAGACCAAGTTCTCCCTTATCATGTCATTGGATATTATGAGGATGGTTCACAGACTGAATTTCAGCGTCAGATATCCATTTGGAAGCTAAGTCAGCTGATGGTGGTCATCTTGAGGTGAATGATCAGAACTTGCTGCTTTATACGAAAGGTAGTGTGACCCTCACTCCTCGTATTGACAATCAAACTGATAAGACTCAGTCTGTAGCAACTGAACTTGTGATAAAAGAAAATACAGTAGACAAGAAAATTGTCAAACTTCATCCTGTTTCTATCTCTACAGATATCAATCAGCAACCGAATTTGCCTGATCAAATCGGAGCAGAATTTGATAAGGGCTTGCCTCGTAAGGTAGCTGTAACTTGGGACAAGGTAGATGCCAAAGAACTTGGTTACTATCATAGCTTTACCCTTAAAGGTCATGTAGAAGGAACAGATATTGAAGCTCTTGCCAATGTGACTGTAGAAGGTTTGCAGGTTGCAGAAGAAATCAGCCTCACTCTTCCTAAGGGTGAAACTGTTCAATTACCTGCTAGTGTTCGTGCTTATCATTCTAATGGAACAACTGTCTATAAAGATGTCCTTTGGGGCAAGGTTCCTGAGAACATTAGTCAGACTGAAGGCATCTATGAAATCAAGGGTCAATTGGTTGGTAGCCATCTGACTACTAAGGCCCGTGTCCGTGTTTCTAGTCAAGTTGTTGCTGGAAATAATATCTCTAAACAGTGGACTGGTTCTCAATTGCCAGCAGCTATTGTATCCAATACGGGTGGTGATGATTCGGCAAGTACTTTGAACGACTTGACAGTTTCAAGAGCCAATACAGATGTCAAGAATCGATGGACTACATGGCAAACAGGTACAGATAATGATTGGGCATCCATCTTGTTTGGTAATTCAGGAGATTTGACTAAACGCTTTGTCGACAATCTATCCGTTGATTTCTACACAGACGGAGCTATCGGACTTCCAAAAGAATATGTCATCGAATACTATGTCGGTCAAGAAGTTCCAGATCTTCCAAACGATGTCAATCATGCTCAAGGAGATACCAAGCATCCATTTAACAATGCTGCCAACTGGAAGGCTGTAGAAAATCTTCACGCTCCTGGACAATTATCTGCAGGTCAAACAAACCACTTTACATTTGACAAGGTTGAAACTTATGCTGTTCGTATGCGTATGAAGAAGGCAGATGGAAAGGCTGGTGTTGGTTTAACAGAAATCACTATCTTAGGAAGTAAGGTTCCAAGTGCTACCAGCTCAGAAATTTTTATCCAAGTAGATGGTAAGAAGCTCGAACATTTCAATCCATCTAAGACAGATTATTATATTCCTCAAGCAAGCAAGGAAATCACTGCCACAGCCAGCAACAACGGTTTGGTAACGGTTGTTCCTGCAACAAGTGAAAAAGGTGCGACACGTCTTATTTTGAAAGCTGAGGATGGAACTGTTCTTAAAGAATATCGTATCTTCCGTGATGACAAAAAAGAGTCAACACAACCAGTAGCTGCGGAAAATAGTGCCCAGACCTTGAATGTTGGCGATCAACTTCAATTGCCTGCCGAGGTAACAGTTTACTATCCATCACAAACTGGCTGGGTTAAAGCTAACCTTGCTGTCCAATGGGATGCAGTTCCAGAACATGCGACTGCCCAAGAAGGTAACTTTGAAGTGCTTGGTCATGTTCTAGGAACAGACTTAACAACCAAGATGCAAGTAACAGTTGTTACAAAAGGTAATCAAGTTATCTCAGAAAATGCAAGCAATAATGCGACAGATTCTAAAGCCTTTGCATCTACTACAAATGATACACAAGCAGCTTCTCGGGATAAAATTTTCTATATCAACGATGGTCACTTTAACGAAGATGGACGTTGGACTAACTGGTCTCGAACTCCGAAAGACCAAGAAACATCTGTGGGAATTCTCTTTAAGAAGAATGGTCAGATTACACCTCAGTCTGTTGGAAAAGTAGCTATTCAGTTCTTTAAAGACAGTGGAACAGACGCTCCAGCGACAATGGTATTAGAAAGATATGTTGGGCCTGCCTATACAGAACCAAGTACCATTTCTCGTTATGAAGAAAATGCGGATCATCCATTTAATAAGGCAGAAAACTGGCAAGAAATTCCTTATAAAGCATCTGGAGAAATCGTGGCTGGTAAACCAATCGAATTTACCTTTGATCCAATTCAGACAACAGCTATTCGAGCACGCATGACTCGTAAATCTACAACTAATGGTCTAGCAATGGTCGAATTTAGTGCTTACTCTCCTGCTAAAGCAAACGATGTGGAAACTCCTTCAGTGACTATTTCGGTTGCTGGAAAAGCATTGGAAAATTTTGATCCTGCGGTTTCAGATTATACAGTGAACTTAAATGGTACTAAACCACAGGTGACTGCTCAAGCAAGTGGTCACGGTGTGACAACGGTTGTTGAGTCTAGTCAGGATAACCTTCCTAGCCTTGTTCGCCTTCTTGCTAAGGATGGTAGTCTTGTCAAGGAATATCGTATTCACTTCAAGCCTAGTCACCGTATAGTTCCTGAAGAAGGTGACCAAAGTCCTGTTCTCGAACGACCAAGTTTAGAAGTTGTCAAGACCGAAATTCCATTTAAGGAAATTATTCGTGAAAACAATGACTTAGCTCAAGATGAACGTCGTGTAATCTCAGAAGGTAAGAAGGGTGAAAGAGTTGATTATGTTGAGGTTCTAGGATCTAACCGTACCACTGTTCATACAGATACGACTGAGGCGCAAGATCGAGTTGTTGAAGTTAAGGTCAAACCAGCCATTACTACAAGTAAGGGTGATGAGCCAGCTCCAGTGGTAGAAGTGCCAGAATTTGAGGGCGGCGTCAATGCAGTAGAGGCTGCTAAGCATGAGTTGCCAGAATACACAGAGGTAGTTGGCACAGTAGGTGACGAACCAGCTCCAGTGGTAGAAGTGCCAGAATTTGAGGGCGGCGTCAATGCAGTAGAAGCCGCTAAAAACGAGTTGCCAGAATACACAGAGGCAGTTGGCACAGTAGGCGACGAACCAGCTCCAGTAGTAGAAGTTCCAGAATTCAAGGGTGGTGTCAATGCAGTAGAAGCCGCTAAGCATGAGTTACCAGAATACACAGATGCAATCGGCACAGTAGGCGATGAGCCAGCTCCAGTAGTAGAAATCCCAGAATTCAAGGGTGGTGTCAATGCAGTAGAGGCAGCTAAGAATGAATTACCAGAATATACAGGAACAGTAGCTACAGTGGGGAACAAGCCAGCACCAGTAGTAGAAATCCCAGAATTCAAGGGTGGTGTCAATGCAGTAGAGGCAGCTAAGAACGAAGTCCCAGAATTTACAGGTGGCGTCAATGCGCTAGAAGCCGCTAAGAATGAATTACCAGAATACACAGGAACAGTGGCTACAACAGGAAATGAAGCTGCACCAAGTCTTGTTAAACCAGCCGAAGAGGTTCGAATTTTGACTGATAAGGAAACTGGAGTTCTGGTAGCAGGGCTTACTACAGAGTTATCTAAAGACCTCAAGCTTCAAGTTCAAAAGGTTCTACGTCAAGAATTAGCTGGTAAGCACTACGATGCTTATCAAGTGAAATTGCTGGATAAGGACAACCAAGAAGTTGAACTCAAAGGCGCTGTCCTAGTGAGATTACCAGTCAAGGGACAGGTTCAAGGAGTTTATCACATGAGCTTAGATCAAGGCTTGCAGGTTCAAAAGGTGACGCTTGTAGGTGACATGGTTGAATTTGTCACCAAAGATCTAGGACTTTATGCGATTGTCTATAAAGAACAAAACCAAGAACAAGTAAAACCAGTAGAACAAGCTCACGAACCAGCAGTTAAGGGAGAAAACTTTGAAAATGCTTCAGAGAAAGTAGATTCAGCAAGACTTCCAGAAACAGGTGAAAGTCGATCTGATACAGCTGCCTTCCTAGCAAGTCTCAGTCTTGTTTTATCAGTGGCTCTACTAACTGTTAAACGTAAAGAAAAATAGAGTTTGGAACTCTACATTGCTGATTGATTGTAGAAATTCTTGGACTATCCCAGTAGATAGGATCGAAAAATGCTACAACCATATGGAGAGGACCTCTTGGTTCTCTCCATTTTTTAAAATAGGGATGAAACCGCTTAGATGAGTGGTTGGAGGAAAGGAATAGAAGAAAGATGGATCATCATTTTTTTGAGAAACGTTGTCATTATAGCATTCGAAAATTTGCAATAGGAGCAGCTTCAGTAATGGTTGGTGCGAGTATCTTTGGAGCCAGCATGGTACAAGCTGCAGAGACAGAGCCCGCACTAGAAGCAGAAACAAGTCTTACACAGCTTCCACCAGAGGATAAGTTATCACCAGAATTGGCAGGCGCTATTAAAAGTGCAGAGGCAGACTTAGTTTCAGAGACTAAAGTGGAAGAGGTAGCTACTAAGTCCCAAGCTCCAGAAGAAACTTCTTCAAAAGCAGAAAAAACTAAAGATTCTACAGTAGAGGAGACAAGAGCAACCGTCGACAATGCTTCTACAGAAGTAGCTCCTACTGAGACCAATGCAGTAACAGAACCTACGAAACCGGCTGAAGTAAATGGAACGGTGGAAAAAGCTGATACATTCACGACGGATAAACCTGCAAGTAAAGCAGAAATTGATGCCGCAAAATCTCAAGTAGCTAAAAAGGAATATACGGTATTTCCAAGACCTCAAAAGGTTACTTATGGCGATGGGGTTACTGCTCTAGAAGGAAAGGTAAACCTTGTCTTTAGCGATGGCTTAGATATCTATACACGTAACCGTGCCAAAGAAGTTCTCCAAGCTAGTAATGTGTCTTACACTACCAGTACAAAAGCTACAGAAGGGGCGACCAACATTTTCCTTGGAGTGCGTGGGAAAGCTCCTCTGGCAGAAAAAGAAGTCCAAGATATTTCGTCTGAATTATACGATAAATTGATGCCTATGTCTTGCGCGTGAAGGACAATAAAATTTCGATCGTCGGAAAGGATACGGATGCTGTCTTCTTTGGACTAACAACCTTGAAACAAATGCTGAAGGAGAGTCCTGTCCCAGTTCTTCGAGATGTGACCGTAGAAGACTATGCAGAAGTGAAGAACCGTGGCTTTATCGAAGGCTATTATGGAAATCCTTGGACCAAGGAAAACCGTGAGGAGTTGATGCGCTATGGTGGCGACTTAAAGCTAACTCAGTACTTTTTTGCGCCAAAAGACGATCCCTATCACAATGCAAAATGGCGTGAACTCTATCCAGAAGAAAAAATGTCAGAGATTCGTGATCTAGCTCGTGTGGGGAATGAAACAAAAACTCGTTATGTATGGACCATTCATCCATTTATGCATAATAAGATGCGTTTTGACACGGATGAATTATATAAACAGGATTTAGATGTCATTAAAGCGAAATTTACCCAATTGCTGGATGCAGGTGTGCGTGAATTTGGGGTTCTAGCTGATGATGCGGCCTGGCCTGTTGGTGGCTATAATAGTTATGTTCGGTTAATGACCGACCTGACAAATTGGCTAACTGAACAAGAAACAAAATATAGTGGCCTTCGTAAAGATATGATTTTCGTTCCAGCCTGGTATATGGGACAAGGGACAGAAGATGAACTTCGTACGCTCAACGAACGCCTTCCAGAAACGGTTCATTTAACCCTAACAGGGGGTAAGGTATGGGGTGCAGTTGACCAAACCTTCCTAACAAATTTGAAGAAGAATTTGACAGAAGGTGGCAAGAAGTATCGTCCGATTCATTTCTGGATTAACTGGCCTTGTAATGATAATACCAAGCAACACTTGATTCTAGGTGGTGGTGAAAAATTCTTACATCCCAATGTTGATTTGTCCTTGGCTCAGGGCATCATGCTAAATCCGATGCAACAATCCGAAGCTTCAAAGGTAGCCCTCTTTGATGTGGCTCAGTATGGTTGGAAGCAATGGAGAAGTGCGGAAGAAGCTGAAAAAATCAATGATATGGCCTTTAACTATGTGGTCAATGGAAATTTTGAGGAAAGTGATGTATCAAAAGCCTTTCGTGAACTTGGCAAGCATATGCGCAACCAAAACCGTCCTCCACATGTCACAAAATTGGAAGAATCTGTTGAACTTGCACCTAAATTGACAGACTTTTATAATAAATTGAAGACTGGTCAAAAACGTAGACGCAGAGAAAAAGAATTAAAGGGTATCTTTGCAAACTTGAAGGCTGACGCCCTCCTTCTGAAAGAAAAAAAGGGGACAAGAAGCTTATTGACCAAATCCACTACTGGTTAGACAATACAGTGGACCAGATGGATGCTTTAGAAGCCTTATTGACAGCGACAGAAGGTCTGGCTGAAAAGAATGATGCTAAGGTTTGGGAGCATTACTATGCTGGGGTTAAGTATTACGATCAGTCTATTAGTTACTCCTTCTTCTATGTAGACCATTATGAACGGGCAGAGTTTGGAGTGCAACATATTCGTCCATTTATCAATAACTTAAAGGAATACTTGGCAACACATATCCAGACCATGTTGCATCCAGATAAACTTGTGACCACCTTTATTAGCAACCGTGCGGGGATTGAAGGAGGTCTTGCAGAAGTAACAGATGGCGACTTGGATACTCATGCGATTGTCAAGACGACAACCGTTATTGAACGAGATGATTATGTAGGTCTTCGTTTCAATAAAGCCATTAAAGTCCATACGCTAGGTTTTGCTACAGGAACAAAGACAGCCGATAATTATACCTTTGGAAATGCCCTTGTGGAATATCAAAACGAACAGGGCGACTGGGTAGCTCTCACAAGTCCAGCCTACACAGGTAGAGAACGTACGCTTGAATTTACTAATCTTGATATTACGGCACAAGCAGTTCGTATGCGTGCCACTGCTAAAAAAGATAATGCTTGGCTTGCCATGCGTGAGATTGCCGTCAATAGACCGCTCGAACTTGGAAGCAAGAAGGTAAAAGGGACCATTACTCTAAGTCCAAATCTGGTTTACAAGTATGGAACCAGTGTGCTTCAAATGCAAGATGGCAAAGATAACACCGAATCTATGATGGCTCATGCCAATCAAACGAATGTGACTCCAGAAAATGCTTGGGTTCAAATGGACTTGGGTGGAGCTAAGAAAGTGAAACATGTTCATCTAGTTCAAGGGGAAGGTGATAAACTAGCAGCTGGTGTCATCGAATATTCTACAGACGGTACAAACTGGAAGGCACTTCAGACCTTAGCTGGGGATCGAATTTCAGATATTAGCCAAAACTTCACAGCCGACTACGTTCGTGTTCGTAATACACAGCTTCTCAGCAAATGGTGGAGAATTGCGGACTTTACAGTTGACGTGGATACACCAAATACTGATTTGACCGTCACCAATGTCGACAGCTTGAAAGAAACGCCAGTAGTGGACAGCCATGGTCGTTATGAAATGACCTTACCTCAAGGGAATCATCTTCCAGCAAATGGCTATCTTGGCTTGAAATTGGATCGACTCCATGAAGCTAGTTCAATTGCACTTGAAGGTGTAGGTGAAACAGGTTTGACACTGGAATATTCAGCAAATGAAGTGGAATGGATGAGCGCTGACCAACTTCCAGAACACGCCTTGGTACGCTATGTTCGCATCGTGAACAAGACAGATAAGGACCAAGCGCTTCCTACTGGAAAATTAGTCGTCAAGACAAAAGAAGTGGATCCAACGGAACTCTTATCAACCACTATGGGGATTCACCAATATTATGGTGCTAATGATGTTCGTCGTATTCACAATTTAGGTCAACTGTTTGATGGGGACTTTAATAATTTTGTAGAATTTTCTGATTACCAACGTAAAAACGGGGAAATTGTCATGAAACTAGGCACAACTCGTCACATCAAGAAGATTCGTGCCTATATTCAGGACGCTCAGCGTAATTATTTGCGTGATGGAAAGATTCAAGTCAGTGAAGATGGTAAGAATTGGACGGATGTTGTAACAGTCGGAGATGGTGTGGAAAATGAAATTCGTGATAATTCCTTGACCGACGGCTGGACACATGATTCTGCCAACCCAGGCAACCGTTATATTGAAGGTATTCTGGATCAACCTGTAACCGCTAAGTTTATGCGTGTTCTCTTTACAGCGGATTATAATGCTCGTTTTGTAGGATTTAGCGAAATCGTGATCAATGATGGTGAATTTATCAATCCTGAAAATAATCCTACAGTGACAGGAACTGGTAGCGAAGAAGCGGATAACCTGAAGAAAAATATGACTGACGGTAATGTATTGACAAGCTATGCAGCTACTGAAGATAAAGGAGAGCTTGTTTATCATTTATCTGAAGAAACCAAGGCCAATCATGTTCGCTTGATTGCTGACTTGCCAGAAGGTGCAAAAGTAAATGTCCAAGTTCGTACCTTGAATGATGCTGGTGAATCAGTATGGAAAAACTTGGGTGAAGTCAGATCAAGTTTCCAAACCTTTGCCCTTTCAGGAAAAAATCCACGGATTCTCGATGTAAAAGTTTCTTGGGAAGGTGGAGAACCAGAGTTCTACGAAATGACTACCTTCTATCAAGAAGTGGAAAACAATCCAGAACCGACAATAAGTAAAGGCGACGAGCCAGCTCCAGTGGTAGAAGTGCCAGAATTTGAAGGTGGTGTCAATGCAGTAGAAGCCGCTAAGCATGAGTTGCCAGAATACACAGATGCAGTTGGTACAGCAGGTGAGGATCCAGCTCCAGTAGTAGAAATCCCAGAATTCAAGGGCGGTGTCAATGCAGTAGAAGCCGCTAAGCATGAGTTACCAGAGTACACAGAGGCAGTTGGCACAGTAGGCGACGAACCAGCTCCAGTAGTAGAAGTCCCAGAATTTACAGGTGGCGTCAATGCAGTAGAAGCGGCTAAGAATGAATTGCCAGAATACACAGAGGCAGTTGGCACAGTAGGCGACGAACCAGCTCCAGTAGTAGAAATCCCAGAATTCAAGGGTGGTGTCAATGCAGTAGAAGCGGCTAAGAATGAGTTACCAGAATATACAGGAACAGTGGCTACAGCTGGAAATGAGCCTGCACCAAGTCTTGTTAAACCAGCCGAAGAGGTTCGAATCTTGACTGATAAGGAAACTGGAGTTCTGGTAGCAGGGCTAACTACAGAGTTATCTAAAGACCTCAAGCTTCAAGTTCAAAAGGTTCTACGTCAAGAATTAGCTGGTAAACACTATGATGCTTATCAAGTGAAATTACTAGATAAGGACAACCAAGAAGTTGAACTCAAAGGTGTTGTCCTAGTGAGATTACCAGTCAAGGGACAGGTTCAAGAGGTTTATCACATGAGCTTAGACCAAGGCTTGCAGGTTCAAAAGGTGACGTTAGTAGGTGACATGGTTGAATTTACAACCAAAGATTTAGGACTTTATGCGATTGTCTATAAAGAACAAAATCAAGAACCAGTAGCATCAGTAGACCAAGCTCATGGGCTAGCAGCTCAGGGAGAGGTTTCTGGAAATAATCCAGGAAAAGCAAATTCAGCAAGACTTCCAGAAACAGGTGAAAGTCGATCTGATACAGCTGCCTTCCTAGCAAGTCTCAGTCTTGTTTTATCAGTAGCTCTACTAACAGTTAAACGTAAAGAAAAGTAAGGTTGAAAACTCGCAACTCTGAAAAAGCAAATCATTATAAAAGAAGGAGAAGATAGCATAGTCTTCTCCTTTATTAATTGGGTAGTGAGGTGTATAATGAAAGTAAGAGAATGTGAGGAGAAGGACCATGATTGTAAAAGTTTGTAATGCAGATTTTAGTCTCCAGTGGGATGGGATGTATCAATTTACTCTTGAAAACTATCCTCAGATTAAAGAATGGGAATTGGAGAAGCTAGCAAAGTTTATTGCTTACGAACAGGACCACCATCGTCAGACCATTGTGGAATGTGAGAATCATGAATTAAATATACGAATTCATGATTACTTGCAGAGCATAGCTATTTTCCTCCGTACAGACCAAGTCATCGCCTTGTAGCTTCTACCTATGATATCCAGAGGAAGTTGGTTACTTCAAATTATTGTAGTCATACTTGTACAGTTGAGGTGGCTCAGGCTATTTTTCAGACTGGAAAACTCATGTCGGCGGTAAAAGTATTTGGTAAAAGTGGGGCTGAGCTAGTTACAGATAGTCGTAATGCAGCTTCTGATCCAGCAGACTATTTTGACTATATCATGTTCGGATGGTCTAATACGACTTCGGGTTACCGACTCGCTATGGAGCGTTTGTTAGGACGGGCACCGTCTGAGGAGGAATTACAAGAAAAGTTCATTCCTGGCGTTAGTTTTCATTTTCTGTATGAAGAATTAATTCAAGCACCAGGTTATATATTTGATGGCTATCATGTTGCGAAGGTAAGAGATAGTTTAGATTTGGATACCTTTCTTCATTTGTGTGTTATTCCTTCAAAAGATAAGTCTTGTTTTGAAGGTTTGATTCCTTGTCAATTACAAGATAGAGTGATTTACCTAGACTATGAAGGAGAAGGGTTACAAGCTTGGAATACTAAGGTTAATCAAGTACTGCATGGTAAGGATAAGTTGAAGGAGTAGTGTATGAAAGAGATTGATCAAGCTCTACTGAAAAAAGTTATCATTGAGCGTCCTTGTTCTAGTCATAAGGGAGACTATGGTCGTCTTCTCTTGATTGGAGGGACTTATCCCTATGGGGGAGCGATTATTATGGCTGCCTTAGGGGCTGTTAGAAGTGGCGCGGGCTTGGTGACAGTAGCAACGGATAAAGAGAATATTCCAGCTCTACATAGCCATCTGCCGGAGGCTATGGCTTTTGGCCTCGATGATCAGCGATTACTTGAGCAACAGTTAGAGAAAGCGAATGTTGTCTTAGTTGGACCTGGACTAGTGGATGATAAGCGTGGAGAAAAGCTACTCCAAACAGTCTTTCGTCATTTAAGTCAAGAACAGACTCTCATACTGGATGGTGGTGCCTTATCCATTTTAGCGAAGACGGGAATGAAATTTCCTAAAACTCTGCTTGTTTTAACGCCTCATCAAAGGGAATGGCAAGTCTTGTCAGGCTTAGAATTGACTTCTCAAGGAGCTGAGGAAACAGGAGAGGCTTTGATGAGATTTCCTTCAGGAACGATTTTGGTTCAAAAAGGTCCAGCTACTCGAATCTGGCAAGCTGATCAAACTGATTTTTATCAGCTGGGAGTTGGAGGTCCCTATCAAGCGACTGGGGGAATGGGAGATACCTTAGCTGGGATGATCGCCGGTTTTGCAGGTCAATTTCCCCAAGCAAGTCTCTATGAAAGAGTGACAGTAGCGACCTATTTACATTCAGCAATTGCCCAAGAACTGGCTGAGGACAATTTTGTAGTTCTGCCAACCACGATCAGTCAATATATCCCAGCCTTCATGAAGAAAATACAAAAAGGCACCTGAATTTTTCAGGTGCCTTTTAAGGATTAGAAGAGGCCTTTGACCTTATCAACAAGACCGTCAAGTCCTTCTGATCCTGAAACCAAAGCTTGTGCTTGGTTAAGATATTCACCGAGTTGGTCCTTGTTTTCTTCGATAAAGTTTTTTGCTGCAGCCAAATCTTTTTTCTCGATTAGCTCTTTTACTTGATTAAACAAATCTAATGGGTTCATGATGTCCCTCCTTTTCTACACTTCTATTCAATCATTTTTGTTCAAAACTTGCAAGAAACTTGACCCTTCCAATAAAGTTCATGGATGTCAAATGCTGTAAATTTTGATATAATTTTTAATGATGAATTTTAGAAATGATCGGTATGTTGTCGTGGATTTAGAAGCGACCAGTACCGGAAGCAAGGCAAAAATTATCCAAGTAGGAATCGTGGTCATTGAAAATGGTGAGATTGTTGACCAATATGCAACAGATGTCAATCCCCACGAACCTTTGGATTCTCATATCAAAGACTTAACGGGTTTGACCGATCAGCGACTAGCAGAGGCACCAGAGTTTTCTCAGGTGGCTGGAAAAATTTTTGACTTGGTCAAGGACGGTGTTTTTGTTGCGCACAATGTCCAGTTCGATGCCAATTTGTTGGCAGAATTTCTCTTTTTTGAGGGCTATGAATTGCGCACTCCCCGTATCGATACAGTCGAGTTGGCTCAGGTTTTTTATCCTCAGCTTGATAAGTATAATCTGGGGATTCTCTGTCAAGAGTTAGGAATTTCACTAGAAAAAGCCCATACGGCCTTATCAGATGCTCAAGCAACAGCAGAACTCTTTCTCTGTATGCGACAAAAAATGTTTCAACTGCCAAAGGCTTATTGGAGCGCTTGTTAAGTTTGTCAGATGGTTTATTATATGAGTCTTATCTGGTCATTGAGGAAGTTTATCAGAAGCAGTCCATCCTTGTAGAACATGACTTAGTTGAGGTGCAGGGTCTGTTTTTGAAAAAGGAAAAACCAGCCCTTTCTCCACGAAAACTATCAAAAGATTTCCAAACCAATATTGCCTTGTTGGATTTGGAAGATAGAGCCCCGCAAGCTAGCTTTGCTCAAAAGGTTCAAGATTTTCTACAGAATGAGAATCTTGCCTTTGTGCAAGCTCAGACTGGAATTGGAAAAACCTACGGCTATCTCCTGCCAGCCTTATCACTAGAAAACGAAAAAGGAATCCTCATCAGTGTTCCTACTAAAGTTCTACAAAATCAAGTGATGCAAGAAGAGGCTCGTAGATTGGAAGAGGTCTTTCACCTTTCGATTCATAGTCTGAAAGGACCACAAAATTACTTAAAACTAGATGCCTTTCATGCAGCGCTAGAGGAAGAAGAGTCCAATCGCTTGTACACACGTTTCAAGATGCAACTTCTAGTCTGGTTGACTGAAACAGAAACGGGGGACCTAGATGAGATTGGCCAGCTTTACCGTTACCAGCAATTTTTGCCAAACTTGGTGCATGATGGTAATCTTCCCAAAGCTTCTCTCTTTTGGTTGGAGGATTTTTGGAGACGGGGGCAGAAAAAAGCTCGCTCTTGCCAGCTACTTGTGATCAATCATGCTTATCTCGTTACCCGACTTGAGGACGATCCCAGTCTACTAGAGGGCCGTCTCTTGATTTTAGATGAAGCACAGAAGATCTTATTAACTTTGGAAAATCTTTCGCAGAAGAGTTTCGTTTTAAACGACATAGTAGACCAGCTAGATCAAGCCTTTGTTCGAGAAAAAGGGACGCTTCAGAGACGCTTGATGGAGAGTATTCGCTTTGAGCTTTGTCACTTGATGGACCAGTTCCTATCTGGCAAACGAAGAATGTGCCCGACGACTACAATAGCACAACTCCAACAGGATTTCTCTGAGCTAGACGTTCAAGGTTTCCAGGACTATCAGCGATTTTTCTGCACTGATGGAGAATTTTGGCTATCAGCCTCAGACTTGTCTAGCAAGAAGGTTGTCATTTCTTCCAGTCGCAATCAACGTCTGCTCTTTTCACAGATTTTTCCAGAAAGCTGTCAACTCTTAGCTGTCTCTGCGACCTTGGAAATTAGTAGCAGAGTGTCTTTACCAGAACTAATGGGATTTCCGTATGCAGCTTTTGATAAATTGGATGAGAATTTTCAAGAAAATCAAGAAATTTTGGTCGTTAAGGATTTTCCATTGGTGACAGAAACCTCTCAAGAAGACTATGCTCAGGCTCTCGTGGAAGTGCTGGAAGATTTGTCCTATCTTGAAGAACCTATGCTCGTTTTATTCACTTCAAAAGACCTTTTGTTGCAGGTGTCAGACTCTCTATCTCAGCCTCATCTAGCCCAGTATAAGAACGGAGATCCTGCTCAACTCAAGAAACGATTTGAAAGAGGAGACTCTCAACTCTTACTAGGGACAGGTAGTTTTTGGGAAGGAGTTGATTTTGCGACTCATCCTCGAGTGATTGAAGTGGTGACACGCCTGCCCTTCCAAAATCCAGAAGATCCCTTTACGAAAAAAATGAATCAGGAACTGCGTCTTGAAGGGAAAAATCCTTTCTACGACTATCAACTGCCAATGGCTATCATTCGCCTTAAACAAGCGATTGGTAGAACCATGCGTCGTCTTGGCCAGCGCTCATCTGTCCTTATCTTGGATAGCCGAATGACAAGCAAACGATATGGAAAGCAGATTAGTAAGGCTTTGTCACAGACTAGTCGAGTGAGAGAAGTTGGCAAAGAGCAAGTATTCTCAAAAGTTCAAGAATTTTTACACAAAAAATAAAATAAACATCTGAAAGAATGAAGGAGACCTTTATGAAACGTTCTCTCGACTCTCGGGTCGATTATAGTTTGATTTTACCAGTATTCTGTTTGCTGGTGATTGGAGTGGTAGCTATTTACATAGCTGTCAGCCATGACTATCCTCAAAATATTTGGCCTATTCTCGGTCAGCAACTAGCATGGATCGTCTTGGGGATTATCATCAGCTTTGTAGTCATGTTTTTTAATACAAAATTTTTATGGCAGGCGACCCCCTATCTCTACGCCCTAGGTCTAGTCCTTATGGTTTTACCCTTGATTTTTTACAATCCCAATTTGGTGGCGGCAACAGGGGCTAAAAACTGGGTGTCAATTGGAGGAGTGACACTTTTCCAACCTTCCGAATTCATGAAAATTTCCTATATTTTGATCTTGGCTCGGGTCATTGTCCAATTCACACAAAAACATAAGGAAAAAGAACGAACGATTGCATTAGACTTTCACTTGATATTGTGGTTGATTGTCTTCACACTGCCAGTTTTAGTTTTACTGGCCTTGCAGAGTGACTTAGGAACGGCCTTGGTTTTTGTCGCAATCTTTGCTGGACTCGTCTTGCTTTCTGGGGTATCATGGAAAATTATCATTCCAATTTTTGCGACAGTTGTATCAGGAATTGCAGGATTTTTGGCAATTTTCATCACAAAAGATGGGCGTGCTTTCATGCATCAGATCGGGATGCCAACCTATCAGATCAACCGTATCCTTGCTTGGCTCAATCCCTTTGATTATGCACAAACGACCACCTATCAACAGGCCCAAGGGCAAATCGCCATCGGAAGTGGAGGATTATTTGGTCAAGGATTTAATGTATCTAATCTCCTTATTCCCGTTCGTGAGAGTGATATGATTTTTACAGTCATTGCAGAAGATTTTGGTTTTATTGGTTCTGTCCTTGTAATTACACTTTATCTCCTACTTATCTATCGAATGTTAAAATCACTCTGAAGTCCAATAATCAATTTTATACCTACATTTCAACTGGATTTATTATGATGCTCTTGTTCCATATCTTTGAAAATATTGGTGCAGTGACAGGCCTCCTTCCTTTGACAGGGATTCCTCTGCCATTCATTTCCCAAGGGGGATCAGCCATTATCAGTAATCTGATTGGTGTTGGATTGCTTCTATCGATGAGTTATCAAACGCATCTAGCCGAAGAAAAGAGCGGTAAGACAAGATTTAAACGGAAGAAAGTTGTATTGAAAAAAAGTTAAATAAGGAGTAAATCATGGCTAAAGTAGCAGTTATCTTAGCAGATGGCTTTGAAGAAATCGAAGCCCTAACAGTTGTGGACGTATTACGTCGTGCCAATATTGCTTGTCATATGATTGGTTTTGAAGCCCGAGTAACGGGATCACATGCCATCAAAGTACAAGCAGATCGAGTGTTTGATGGTGATTTATCTGAGTACGACATGATTGTCTTACCAGGAGGTATGCCAGGTTCAGCTCACTTGCGTGATAATGAGCAATTGATTGCTGAACTTCAAAAATTTGAGCAAGTTGGTAAAAAAGTAGCAGCCATTTGTGCAGCACCAATTGTACTGAATCGAGCTGGTCTCCTCAAGGACAAAGTGTTTACCTGCTATGATGGTGTCCAAGAGCAAATTGCTGATGGTCACTATCGCAAGGAAACAGTAGTTGTCGATGGTCACTTGACCACCAGTCGCGGTCCAGCAACTGCCCTTGCCTTTGCTTATAACCTAGTAGAACAACTTGGTGGAGATGCAGATGCTTTGAGAGCAGCCATGCTCTATCGTGATGTGTTTGGATTAGATTAACTAAAACGAGAGGAATCTATCAATTAGGGGATTCTTCTCGTTTTTTACTGTTAAATACTGTTAAAATAGAAGGAAATCGTCGCTTTTTTGATAAAAAAATGCTATAATGAAGGGTATGAAATATCACGATTACATATGGGATTTAGGTGGAACTTTACTTGATAATTATGAGACTTCGACCGCGGCTTTTGTGGAAACATTAGCTCAATTTGGAATTGAAGAAGAACATGATAAAGTTTACAATGCCTTGAAAGTGTCAACTGCTTTTGCGATTGACCAATTTGCCCCAACAATAGAGCATTTTTTAGAAAAATATAAGGAAAACGAAGCGCGAGAGCTTGAACATCCTGCCTTGTTTGAGGGAGTACCTGCTTTATTGGAGGAAATCTCAGATCAGGGAGGACGGAACTTTTTGGTTTCACATCGCAATGACCAAGTTTTGGATATCCTTGAAAAGACTGGTATTGCTGACTATTTTACAGAAGTAGTAACAGCTAGCTCTGGTTTTAAGAGAAAACCAAATCCAGAGTCTATGATCTATTTGCGAGATAAGTACAAGATAAGCTCTGGTATCGTTATTGGTGACCGTCCTATCGATATTGAAGCTGGACAAGCAGCAGGCTTAGCAACGCATCTATTTGAAAATATCGTGACATTGAGACAAGTATTAGACATGTAAGAAAAAGGAAAAAAAGAAAAAGGGAAAAAATGACAGAAGAAATCAAAAACCAACAGGCACAGGATTATGATGCCAGTCAGATTCAAGTTTTGGAAGGTCTGGAAGCCGTTCGTATGCGTCCTGGAATGTATATCGGATCGACTTCAAAAGAAGGTCTTCACCACCTAGTCTGGGAAATCGTTGATAACTCTATCGATGAGGCCTTGGCGGGATTTGCTAGTCATATTCAGGTCTTTATTGAGCCAGATGACTCTATTACGGTTGTTGATGATGGACGTGGTATCCCTGTTGATATTCAAGAAAAGACAGGCCGCCCTGCCGTTGAAACTGTCTTTACCGTTCTTCACGCTGGAGGTAAATTTGGCGGTGGCGGTTACAAGGTTTCAGGTGGACTCCACGGTGTAGGTTCATCGGTTGTAAATGCCCTCTCAACTCAGTTGGATGTTCGTGTTCATAAAAACGGAAAGATTCATTACCAAGAATACCGTCGTGGACATGTAGTAGCAGATCTTGAAGTGGTCGGTGATACGGATCGTACTGGAACAACCGTTCACTTCACACCAGACCCAGAGATTTTTACAGAAACAACAACTTTTGATTTTGATAAATTAAACAAGCGGATTCAGGAGCTAGCTTTTTTGAACCGTGGCCTTCAAATTTCCATCACTGACAAGCGTGAGGGACTTGAACAAACAAAAAACTACCACTACGAAGGTGGGATTGCGAGCTACGTTGAGTACATAAACGAAAACAAGGATGTTATCTTTGATACACCAATCTACACAGATGGTGAAATGGATGACATCACAGTTGAAGTAGCCATGCAGTACACAACTGGCTACCATGAAAATGTCATGAGTTTCGCCAATAACATTCATACACATGAAGGTGGAACGCATGAACAAGGATTCCGTACAGCCCTAACCCGTGTCATTAACGACTACGCTCGCAAAAACAAACTCCTAAAAGATAACGAAGATAATCTAACAGGTGAGGATGTCCGTGAAGGATTGACTGCCGTTATCTCTGTGAAACATCCAAATCCTCAGTTTGAAGGACAAACGAAAACTAAACTTGGAAATAGTGAAGTTGTCAAGATTACTAATCGCCTCTTTAGTGAAGCATTTTCAGACTTCCTAATGGAAAATCCACAGATTGCTAAGCGGATTGTTGAAAAAGGGATTTGGCAGCTAAGGCGCGTGTGGCAGCCAAGCGTGCGCGTGAAGTTACCCGTAAGAAGTCAGGTTTAGAAATTTCAAACCTTCCAGGGAAATTAGCAGACTGTTCTTCAAATAATCCAGCTGAAACTGAACTTTTCATCGTCGAAGGAGATTCAGCGGGAGGTTCTGCAAAGTCTGGTCGTGACCGTGAATTCCAAGCGATTTTACCGATTCGCGGTAAAATCCTCAACGTTGAAAAGGCCAGCATGGATAAAATCCTTGCCAATGAAGAAATCCGTAGCCTTTTCACAGCTATGGGAACAGGCTTTGGTGCTGAATTTGATGTCAGCAAGGCCCGTTACCAAAAACTCGTTATCATGACGGATGCCGATGTTGATGGAGCTCACATCCGTACCCTCTTATTAACCTTGATTTATCGTTATATGAAACCCGTTTTAGAAGCAGGTTATGTTTATATCGCTCAACCACCAATTTACGGTGTTAAGGTCGGCAGTGAAATTAAAGAATACATCCAACCTGGAGCAGATCAAGAAATCCGTCTACAGGAAGCCTTAGCTCGCTATAGTGAAGGACGTTCAAAACCAACTATTCAGCGTTATAAAGGTCTTGGAGAAATGGATGACCATCAACTTTGGGAAACAACCATGAACCCAGAACATCGTCTCATGGCGCGTGTATCAGTTGATGATGCTGCAGAAGCAGATAAAATCTTTGATATGCTCATGGGTGACCGTGTAGAACCACGTCGAGAATTTATCGAAGAAAATGCGGTCTACAGTACGCTTGACGTTTAAAAAAATTGGGAAATAGTTCCCATGGTTTGAAAAATATGATATAATCATTACAATTGTTTCATGTATAAAAAGGAGTTTGATATGTCTGATAATCTGTTGATTATTACTATAATTGCAATCGCGGCTCTTCTGATTATTGCATATGTTGTGGCAATTTTGTTACGCAAACGCAATGAAAAGAAGCTCGCAGTATTAGAAGAAAGAAAGGAAGAGTTGTATAACCTTCCAGTTAACGATGAAGTAGAAGCTGTTAAGAATATGCATCTGATTGGTCAAAGTCAGATTGCATTTAGAGAGTGGAATCAAAAATGGGTAGACCTATCACTCAACTCATTTGCAGATATTGAGAATAATCTGTTTGAAGCAGAATGTTACAATAATTCATTTCGCTTTTTGAAAGCTCAACATAAAATTGATCAAATCGAGAGCCAGATTACTCTAATCGAAGAAGATATTGCTTCCATCCGAAATGCTTTGGCAGATCTAGAAAAACAAGAATCAAAAAATAGTGGTCGTGTCTTGCATGCTTTAGATTTATTTGAAAGCTTACAGAAGACGGTCGCTGAAGATTCTGAGAGATATGGTCAATCACTTCCTGAAATTGAAAAAAACAATTGGAGAACATCCAATCAGAATTTTTCTCAATTTGTGACGCTAAACACTTCAGGAGATCCAGTTGAAGCAGCAGGAATTCTGGATAATGCTGAAAACCATATCCTAGCTCTGACACATATCGTAGAGAGAATTCCAGCAATTGTTGCTAAACTGACGACTGAACTTCCTGATCAACTGGAAGATTTAGAGGCTGGCTACCGTAAGTTGCTTGATGCCAACTATAACTTTGTAGAAACTGACATTGAATCACGTTTGCAGTTGTTGTATGAAGCTTTGAAAAAAATAACCAAGAAAAATATTAAAAAAATTGGAATTGGACAATGCTGAATATGAAAATAATCAGATTCAAGAAGAAATCAATGCTCTCTATAAAATTTTCAAACGAGAGATTGCTTCTCAAAAAGTTGTTGAAAACTTGTTGTCAACACTTCCAACCTATCTTGATCATTTAAAAGAGAACAACCAAGTCTTGGTGAAGGATATTGAGCGTTTGAGCAAGACCTACTTAATCGCAGAAAGTGATGTAAATCACGTTCGTCGTCTTCAAGTGGATTTAGATTCCTTAGAAGTTACAGTTAGCGATTTGACTTCAGAACAAGAGGAATATTCAGAAGCATACTCTGTATTGGAAGAACGTTTAGAAAATGTTCAAGCTACATTAAAAGAAATTGAAGATGATCAAGTTTCAGTGAGCGAACGTCTAGTACAGATTGAAAAAGATGATGTTAATGCTCGTCAAAAGGCAAATGTTTACGTCAATCGACTTCACACAATCAAGCGCTACATGGAAAAGAGAAATCTTCCAGGAATTCCACAGAACTTCTTGAAGTTGTTCTTTGCTGCTAGTCATAGTACTGAAGATTTGATGGCAGAGTTGGAACAGTCACAAGTCAACATTGAGTCTGTTAATCGTATCCTAGAAATTGCATCACATGATATGGAAGTTTTGGAAACAGAAACTTACAGCATTGTGCAATATGCAACCTTGACAGAGCAATTGCTTCAATATTCTAACCGCTACAGATCATTTGATGAAGGGATTCAACAAGCCTTCCATGAATCTTTAGAAATCTTTGAAAATGCCTTTGATTATCAAGCATCTTTCGAAAAGATTTCCCAAGCTTTGGAAGTTGCTGAACCAGGGGTAACAAATCGCTTTGTTTCCTCATATGAAAAAACAAGAGAAATCATTCGATTTTAATTAAGAAAAGGCGGTGGGACAGACAGCCATGACGACATAGCCGTCACCCACAGAAACACGAAAATAAAGACAAGAGCCCTCATTTAGAAGTATAATCTAAGTGAGGGCTTTGTGGTTGATAATTTCTTGAATATCACTTTCGCGGGACAAACTAATCCACTCTACCGACGAGTACCCCAAAATATCGCCTTGAGCATGAGTATAAAAATACGACAACGTTATCGGTAGACAAGCTCTCTGACTTTATAAATGGAGGGAATCACAATGGATGTTCTCTATCAATCTTGTGCAGGTATTGATGTCCATCAAGCTACTGTTGTGGTTTGTATTCTACATGGGTCGCTCACTTCTACTCGTCCAAAGCGTGAAATGACTCAGTTTGATACAACGACAAAAGGATTAAAAGCCTGTCATGATTTTCTCACTCAATTTCATGTAGAAGCCGTCGGCATGGAAAGCACAGGAGTTTACTGGAGACCTGTCTGGCATGAACTCTGTGATGACTTTGAACTCATCCTAGCACAGCCTGCTCATATGAAAGCTATTCCAGGTCAAAAAACAGATAAGAAAGATGCTCACTGGATTGCCCAATTAACACGAATCGGCCTGCTCCCTCGCAGTTTCGTTCCTGATGAAACCATTCAAGAATTGAGAGAGCTAACACGACAACGGAAACACTATGTAGAGAGCCGTAATCGTGAGACCAATCGGATCCATAAAATCCTCCAATCAGGAGGTATTAAGCTGACAACCTACATAGAAGATATCATGGGTGCTTCTGGTCGAAACTTACTGCAGCTGCTTATTGATGAGACGCCCCTTACCCCAAGAATGATCCATCAATCTGTTTATACCAGTTTGAAAAGAAAAGTTCCCCAACTCCTTGAGGCACTTGATGGGTACTTTTCGGCTCATCATCGTTTTATGTTAGGTCAGTCCTTAGAGATTTACGATTTTTATCAAAAACAAATCGATTGTTTGGAAGAGCGTATAAACGGCTATCTAAATCTCTATGAGAGACCAGTGGAAATCCTAGATTCTATTCCTGGTATGGATCTTATTACAGCCTCTGTGATCATAGCGGAAATTGGGGTAGACATGAGCCAGTTTCCAACAGCTGGACATCTCGCTTCCTGGGCTGGTTTGTGTCCTGGAAATAATGAAAGTGCCGGTAAAAAGAGGAGCACAAAAATCAGACATGGCAATTCCTATTTAAAAAGGTGTCTCTGTCAAGCAGTTTTTGCGGCAAAAAGACAAAAAGGAAGTCCACTAGCAGAGCGTTATTACCAAATTCAAAGTAGGAGAGGACCGCAAAAAGCAACTATTGCACTCGCACATCAACTTCTTAAAATAGCTTATATCCTTTTGAAAGAAAATCTCACTTATCAGGAGTTTGTGCTACAAAAAAGGCTACTAGAGACGAGCCAGTAGCCTAATACAATTTTTTCACCTTCATTATATCACAAGGGGAGTCTTTTTGCGCTCTTTTGAGTTTTCGTAGTCCCAGCCCCGCGAAGATGATTAGGAGTTTTTGGAGTCTAAAAGACGAACAAAAAGTCCAATCAGCTACCGCGTCAAAGTTTGATTGCAAATAAAAGGTGAGGTAGGGATATTGTCCCAACCTCTTTCTTTTACCTATCATTTTTGAAAAAATGGACATTTTCCTATTTATCATTGAAATTATAGGCCTGATTTGATATGATAAAACTATGACAAAAAAAAGAACAAACCGTAAAGCAAACGACAAGAAGAGAAGAAATTTGTGGATTATTGTGGGGCTTCTATTCTTCACAATCTTAGCATTAGGTGCTGGTATTGCTTATAAAGTCTTGACGAAGCAAGCTTTTGAGCAAAAAATTGAAGCACTGAAAAAGAAAAAGATGATTCCTATTCACAAGGAAGCCAGAAAGATCATTTTCGTAAGGGGCAGGCAGAAATCATCACCTACTATCCTATGACGGGGGACAAGGTGATTACCTCTATTCAAGATATCATTGTAAAAGATATCACGGATAAGGAAGAAGATAAAGAACATTTGATTTTTTACTACTCTGAAAAAGATTCTTCTTCCATCAAAGGTGTGGAGAGCCATCTTGTAAAAAAACAGGCCTATGACCTGAGTGATTCTACTGTTGTGGAATTAGAAAATACATCATTAGATCAGCTTTATCTTAAGGAAGATGGGACCCTGTTTACTTTAGATCAACTCTTTACAGATGCTAGCAAAACTAAGGAAAAGTTTCTTGAGGATATCAAGTCAACACTTCTTGATAAAAAGATTGAGCAAACACTTGTTGATCAAGTAATAGCCGATTTTACAGCTAGCGATTTATCATCTTGGAAGTTTGCTTACAAAGATAGTCAATTGGTTCTTTATCCAATCAAAGCAACCAATAATGTAGAAGAAATAGCTTTGCCTATTTCAGACTTCTTTGATGTTATCCAATCGTCCTATCTAACTGAAAAGGATGCAGAACTTTATAAGAAGGCTCAGGCTGAGAAAAATAAAAAAGTAGTAGCTCTTACCTTTGACGATGGACCGGATGGAAATACAACTCCACAAGCATTAGATATTTTGGCCAAATACAAAGTCAAAGCAACCTTCTTTGTACAAGGAAAGAATATTGCAGGTAATGAGTCGCTTCTTAAACGTATGCAGTCTGAAGGTCATGAAGTTGGAAACCATAGTTGGAATCACCCGGTTTTAACAAAACTGTCATTGGAAGACGCTAAGAAACAGCTTACAGATACCGAAGATGCTATTACAAAAGTTCTTGGGAAAAGCTCTAAATTGATGCGTCCACCATACGGTGCAATCTCAGATGATATTCGTAATAATCTCGATTTGAGCTTTATCATGTGGAATGTGGATAGTTTGGATTGGAAGAGTAAAAATGAAGCTGCGATTTTGACAGAAATCCAACACCAAACGACTGATGGTTCTATTATTTTATTACACGATATCCATCAGCCGTCAGTAAATTCGCTACCAAAAGTTATTGAGTATCTGCAGGGACAAGGTTATAGTTTTGTTACTGTATCAGATCTACTCAACACTCGTTTGGAGCCACATGAGATTTACTATTCTCGTAACTAGTAAATTCACAGTCGGCAAATTTTTAGAAAAAATTTAAAAAAGATAGTTTTAATCTTGACAAGTAGGGGAAAACTTGATATCATATAAAAGTTGAGAAAAGCAGAAGTGAGAACTTCTCGCCTTGCGACTAACGTTGTCTGGCCCCTACGGATCAAATTTCAGAAATGAAATATAATCATGTAGTGCGGGTTTGCGTTAGCAAGTCCGCTCTTGTTTTCTCTAAATTAAAAAAAGAGGTGAAAACCATAGCAAAGCAAGACTTATTCATCAATGATGAAATTCGTGTACGCGAAGTTCGCTTAATCGGTCTTGAAGGTGAGCAATTGGGTATCAAACCACTAAGCGAAGCGCAAGCACTTGCGGACGAAGCTAATGTGGATTTGGTTCTCATTCAACCCCAAGCTAAACCTCCTGTTGCGAAAATTATGGACTACGGTAAGTTCAAATTTGAGTACCAGAAGAAACAAAAAGAGCAACGCAAAAAACAAAGTGTTGTGACCGTGAAAGAAGTTCGTTTGAGCCCAGTTATCGACAAGGGTGATTTCGAAACTAAACTTCGCAATGCTCGCAAGTTCCTTGAAAAAGGAAACAAAGTGAAGGTATCCATTCGCTTTAAGGGGCGTATGATCACCCATAAAGAGATTGGTGCAAAAGTTTTAGCCGACTTCGCTGAAGCAACTCAAGATATTGCTATCATTGAACAACGTGCTAAAATGGATGGACGCCAAATGTTCATGCAATTGGCGCCAGCAACTGACAAAAAATAATTGTCAGAAAGTTAAATAAAGGAGAAAAAATCATGCCAAAACAAAAAACACACCGCGCATCAGCTAAACGTTTCAAACGTACAGGTTCTGGTGGACTTAAACGTTTCCGTGCTTACATCTCACCGTTTCCACGGAAAAAAACTAAAAAAACAACGTCGTCATCTTCGTAAAGCATCTATGGTGCATGCAGGAGATTTCAAACGTATCAAAGCAATGCTTACTCGCTTGAAATAATCGCGTATTTGTAAGTAAACAATTCTAGGAAATATTTGGAGGAAATAAAACATGGCACGTGTTAAAGGTGGCGTTGTATCACGCAAACGTCGTAAACGTATTCTTAAATTAGCAAAAGGTTACTATGGAGCTAAACACATCTTGTTCCGTACTGCAAAAGAACAAGTAATGAACTCTTACTACTATGCATACCGTGACCGTCGTCAAAAGAAACGTGACTTCCGTAAATTGTGGATCACACGTATCAATGCGGCAGCTCGTTTGAACGGACTTTCATACTCACAATTGATGCATGGTTTGAAATTGGCTGAGATCGAAGTTAACCGTAAAATGCTTGCTGACTTGGCTGTTAATGATGCAGCAGCTTTCACAGCTCTTGCAGATGCAGCTAAAGCAAAACTTGGTAAATAATTATTCATAAGACTGGTACAAGTTTGTCCCAGTCTTTTTTAACAAAGGAGAAAAAAATGGCTTCAAAAATGCTACACACATGCTTGCGAGTAGAAAATCTTGAAAAATCAATCGCTTTTTATCAAGATGCTTTTGGTTTTAAGGAATTACGTCGTAGAGACTTTCCAGACTATGCTTTCACGATTGTTTATCTTGGACTTGAAGGTGATGATTATGAGTTGGAGTTGACTTACAACTATGATCACGGACCTTATGTTGTCGGTGATGGTTTTGCTCACATCGCCCTAAGCACACCTGATCTTGAGGCTCTTCACAAAGAACATAGCGACAAAGGCTATGAAGTGACAGCACCTAATGGACTTCCAGGGACTCAACCAAACTATTACTTTATCAAAGATCCAGATGGATACAAGGTAGAAGTAATTCGTGAGAATTCATTATAGTTCCTATCGAGTAGCTTGTATGCTACTCGTTTTTTTAATTTGTAGTAGAATGAAAGAAAAAGAATGGCGTCAGGCATTCACTAAATTCAAAACAAAAAAGGTGCTCGTTCTTCTATTGAAGCTTTATTAAAGCGTGTAAGTCAAGGAAGAGAATGTAATCTAATAAATCCTTTGGTAGATCTCTATAATTTACGCTGTTCCTTGTGGGGGAAAGAATTTAGCTAAGATTGTTGGTGACTTATGTCTCGGAAGAGCTCAAGGGAATGAATCCTTCTTTCCACTAGGGGCTGAAAGTGATGCTCCTGCATTAGCTGATGAAATGATTTATTTTGATGACCACGGTGCGGTTTGTCGCTGTTTAAACTGGCGTGAAGCCCAAAGAACCATGTTAACGCAAGAAACCAAAGATGCTATTTTAGTCATTGAAGCTATCAATGAAGAACAGGCATCACGAGCTCGGGAAGCAATGCTAGAACTACATACTAAAATTGGTAAATATTTCGGTGTCAGTGGTAAGATCAGCCACTTAACAACTACAAATCCTATCTTGGAAATAGATTGATAAGTGGGAATCACGGTTAATTCAACTGTGGTTCTTTTTTCTTCAAGGGAAGAAAGAAATTGTTTTTCTATTTTTTAAAATGGTATAATATAAGGAGAAAAAGGGAGGTGATAGCGAGTGATTGCACAACTTGATACAAAAACGGTTTATAGTTTCATGGAGAGTATGATTTCCATTCGGAAGTATGTTGATCAAGGAAAAGCATACGGCTACTCAGCACTTGGAATCATGGATGTTGACAATCTATATGGATCTTATTATTTTATCAAAGAGTGCCAGAAACAGGAGATCCAGCCTGTATTAGGTCTTGAGGTGACCGTTCATCATAAGGAGGAACTCGTCAACCTTCGATTTTTAGCCTTGTCAAATCATGGCTATCGAAATCTCATGAAGCTTTCGACTCTAAAAATGACAGGTAAAAAAGAATGGACTGATTTTTATTCTTACCTTGAAGATGTTTGTGTTATTGTTCCCTATTATTCTGCAATTGATTCCTTGGATTTAGGGCAGGATTACTATATCGGAGTGTACCCAGATACACCTCAGTCGGATTTTTCTCACCCCATTCTCCCACTTTATCGTGTTAATTCTTTTCAATCTGAGGATTTAGAAACGCTTCAAATGCTCAGGGCGATTAAGGAAAACGTGACCTTGCGAGAGGTAGATGTTCAATCTCAACAGGGCTTGTTCTTGCCAGCCCATCGCTTAGAGCAAGTATTTCAAGAAAAGTTTCCGCAAGCTTTAGAAAATCTTTCTGGACTGATTGGAGGAACTACTTATGAGATTGATAGTAGTCTCAAGCTTCCGCGCTTTAATCCAGAGCGTCCTGCTGTTGAGGAGTTGCGTGAAAGAGCTATCAAGGGCTTGGAACAGAAGGCTTACTCGATTCAGTTTGTCAGGCTCGTTTGGAAGAAGAACTATCTGTGATTCATGACATGGGATTCGATGACTATTTCTTGGTTGTCTGGGATCTCTTACGTTTTGGTCGTTCTCAGGGATATTATATGGGAATGGGACGTGGGTCTGCAGTTGGAAGTCTAGTGGCCTATGCCTTAAATATTACTGGTATTGATCCTGTAGCTAAGAATCTTATCTTTGAGCGCTTTTTAAATCGTGAACGCTATACCATGCCTGATATCGATATTGATATTCCTGATATCTATCGTCCTGAATTTATCCGCTATGTTCGTGACCGTTATGGTAGTATTCACGCTGCTCAGATAGTCACCTACTCGACTTTTGGTGCCAAACAGGCTATCCGAGATGTTTTTAAACGGTATGGTGTTCCTGAGTACGAGTTGACATCCATAACTAAGAAAATTGGTTTCAAAGATACCTTGACAACAGCCTATGAAGGCAATCTAGGATTTAGACAACTGATTCAAAGTAAGATTGAGTACCAAAAGGCTTTTGAAATTTCCAAAAAGATAGAAGGCTATCCTCGACAGACATCTATCCACGCTGCTGGTGTCGTGATTAGTGATAAAAATCTAACGGACTATATTCCTCTTAAGTATGGTGAGGATATGCTCATTACCCAGTATGATGCACATGGAGTCGAGGGAAATGGCTTGCTCAAGATGGATTTCTTGGGCTTAAGAAACCTAACTTTCGCTCAAAAAATGCAGGAGCTCTTATTTGAAACTCAAGGAATTCAGTTAAGGATTGAGGATATTGACCTTGAGGATAGGGAAACTTTAGCCCTCTTTGCAGCTGGAAAGACCAAGGGGATTTTTCAATTTGAACAACCTGGTGCTATTCGCTTATTAAAGCGCGTGAAACCAGAAAGCTTTGAAGAAGTAGTGGCAACGACTTCCCTCAACAGACCGGGAGCGAGTGACTATATCGACAACTTTGTGGCCAGAAAACATGGTAAAGAAAAGGTAACAGTTCTGGACCCAGTTTTGGAAGATATTCTGGCTCCTACCTATGGCATTATGCTTTACCAAGAACAGGTGATGCAAGTGGCACAGCGTTACGCAGGTTTCAGCCTTGGGAAGGCCGACATTTTACGTCGTGCTATGGGGAAAAAGAATGCGGCCGAGATGCACCGAATGGAGGAGAGTTTTATCCAAGGTGCACTCGAAAAAGGTCATGGAAAGGAACAGGCTCAGCAGGTTTTTGCTGTCATGGAAAAATTTGCTGGTTATGGTTTCAACCGATCACATGCTTATGCTTATGCGGCTTTAGCCTTCCAGCTTGCTTACTTTAAAACACATTACCCAGAAATCTTTTATCAAGTCATGCTCAACTATGCCAGTGGAGATTATATTCTCGATGCCCTTGAAATGGGTTTTGAACTAACACCACTCTCTATCAATACAATTCCGTATCAGGATAAATTGACAGACAGGACTATTTACTTGGGACTTAAGAGTATCAAGGGGATGCCTCGAGATTTTGCCTATTGGATTTTAGAGAATCGTCCTTTTAGTAGTGTCGAAGATTTTGTCACTCGCTTGCCTAAAAATTATCAGAAGTTGAGTCTTTTAACTCCCCTAGTCGAGATTGGTTTATTTGATAGTTTTGAAAAAAATCGCCAAAAAATCTTATCCAATTTACCTACCTGTTTATTTTTGTGGAAGAATTGGGTAGTTTGTTTGCAGATAATAGCTACAATTGGCTTGAGAGTGAGGATTATACACAAGTCGAAAAGTTTCGTAAGGAACAGGAGTGGCTTGGAGTCGGTATCAGTCCGCATCCCTTACTGATTTTAGCAAAGAATCCCCTCTATCCAATTGTGAGTTTGTCTGAACTATCTGAAGGACAGACAGCTACAGTACTCGTTGAGATAGAATCCATTCGTGTCATTCGTACTAAAAAAGGTGAAAACATGGCTTTTCTGAAAGTTAGTGATAGTAAAACGAAGCTTGAAGTCACAGTTTTTTCTGACCAGTATCGCCAATTTAACAATCTCTTACATGAAGGAAGATTTTACTACCTTAATGGAAAAGTGCAGGCAAGAGACGGTCGCCTTCAGTTAGTATTAAATAATCTAAAAGAAGCAGTGAGTGAACGATTTTGGATTCAGGCTGCTGATCATGAACATGATTCTGAAATTTATCATATTTTAGAACAATACAAGGGACAAATTCCAGTCATTATACGCTACGAAAATGAACAAAAAAATGTTCTTTTGCCGGGCTATTTTGTTGCAAAAGATGTTAGTTTGCAGGAATCTTTGAGTCAAATAACTATGAAAAACGATTTATCGTTAAAAAAATCAATGAAAAATAAAAAGAATTTTAACTTTAATTATGGTATAATCAGTTAGAATGTTAAAAGAAAAAGGAGCAAAACCAAATGAAACGTATTGCTGTTTTGACTAGTGGTGGAGACGCCCCTGGTATGAATGCTGCCATCCGTGCAGTAGTTCGTCAAGCAATCTCAGAAGGAATGGAAGTTTTTGGTATCTATGATGGATACGCAGGTATGGTTGCCGGCGAAATTTATCCACTTGATGCTGCTTCAGTGGGAGACATCATTTCACGTGGTGGTACTTTCCTTCACTCTGCTCGTTATCCTGAGTTTGCAAAACTCGAAGGTCAACTTAAAGGGATTGAGCAGTTGAAAAAACACGGTATCGAAGGTGTCGTAGTTATCGGTGGTGACGGTTCTTATCACGGAGCTATGCGCTTGACTGAGCATGGATTCCCTGCTATCGGACTTCCAGGAACAATCGATAACGATATCGTAGGTACTGATTTCACAATCGGATTTGATACTGCAGTTACAACTGCAATGGATGCGATCGATAAGATTCGTGATACCTCATCAAGTCACCGTCGTACTTTCGTAGTTGAAGTTATGGGACGTAATGCTGGAGATATCGCTCTTTGGGCTGGTATTGCCACTGGTGCTGATGAAATCATCATCCCTGAAGAAGGCTTCAAGATGGAAGACATCGTAGCAAGTATCAAAGCTGGATATGAACACGGTAAGAAACACAATATTATCGTTTTGGCAGAAGGTGTTATGTCAGCGGCTGAATTTGGTCAAAAACTAAAAGAAGCTGGAGATACAAGTGACCTTCGTGTCACAGAACTTGGTCACATCCAACGTGGTGGTTCACCAACTGCTCGTGACCGTGTATTGGCATCTCGTATGGGAGCACACGCTGTTAAACTTCTTAAACAAGGAATCGGTGGTGTCGCTGTCGGTATTCGTAACGAGAAAATGGTTGAAAATCCAATTCTTGGAACTGCAGAAGAAGGAGCTTTGTTTAGCCTAACAGCTGATGGTAAGATCGTTGTTAACAACCCTCACAAAGCTGACCTTGAACTTTCTGCTTTGAACAAGAGCTTGTCATAATCAACTTTAACTAAACTGGTAAAATGACCATAAAAGGTCAAATTATATAAAGGAGTCACAAAAATCATGAACAAACGTGTAAAAATCGTTGCAACTTTGGGTCCTGCGGTAGAAATCCGTGGTGGTAAAAAATTCGGTGATGACGGATACTGGGGTGAAAAACTTGACGTTGAAGCTTCAGCTAAAAACATTGCTCAATTGATTGAAGCAGGAGCTAACACTTTCCGTTTCAACTTCTCACACGGTGACCACCAAGAACAAGGTGACCGTATGGCAACTGTTAAACTTGCAGAAAAACTTGCAGGTAAAAAAGTTGGTTTCCTTCTTGATACTAAAGGACCAGAAATCCGTACTGAATTGTTCGAAGGTGAAGCTAAAGAGTACTCATACAAAACTGGTGAAAAAATCCGTGTTGCAACTAAACAAGGTATCAAATCAACTCGTGAAGTGATTGCCTTGAACGTTGCTGGAGCTCTTGACATCTATGATGACGTTGAAGTTGGTCGCCAAGTATTGGTTGACGATGGTAAACTTGGTCTTCGTGTTGTAGAAAAAGACGATGCAAGTCGTGAATTTGTCGTTGAAGTTGAAAACGACGGTGTTATCGCTAAACAAAAAGGTGTAAACATCCCTAACACTAAAATTCCTTCCCAGCTCTTGCTGAACGTGATAACGCTGATATCCGCTTCGGTCTTGAACAAGGTATCAACTTCATCGCGATCTCATTCGTACGTACTGCAAAAGACGTTAACGAAGTTCGTGCAATCTGTGAAGAAACTGGTAACGGTCACGTTCAATTGTTCGCTAAAATCGAAAACCAACAAGGTATCGATAACTTGGACGAAATCATTGAAGCTGCTGACGGTATCATGATCGCTCGTGGTGACATGGGTATCGAAGTACCATTTGAAATGGTTCCAGTTTACCAAAAAATGATCATTACTAAAGTAAACGCTGCTGGTAAAGTTGTTATCACTGCAACAAACATGCTTGAAACAATGACTGAAAAACCACGTGCGACTCGTTCAGAAGTATCAGACGTATTTAACGCTGTTATCGACGGAACTGACGCTACAATGCTTTCAGGTGAGTCAGCAAACGGTAAATACCCACTTGAGTCTGTTCGTACAATGGCTACAATCGACAAGAACGCTCAAACTCTTCTTAATGAATATGGACGTTTGAACTCAGATTCATTCGAACGTAACTCTAAGACAGAAGTTATGGCTTCAGCAGTTAAAGATGCTACAAACTCAATGGATATCAAATTGGTTGTAACTCTTACTAAGACAGGTCACACTGCACGTTTGATCTCTAAATACCGTCCAAATGCTGATATCTTGGCATTGACTTTCGACGAATTGACAGAACGTGGTTTGATGTTGAACTGGGGTGTTATCCCAATGTTGACAGAAGCTCCATCATCAACTGATGACATGTTTGAAATTGCTGAACGTAAAGCAGTTGAAGCAGGTCTTGTACAATCTGGTGACGACATCGTTATCGTTGCAGGTGTGCCACTTGGTGAAGCAGTTCGTACGAACACAATGCGTATCCGCACTGTACGTTAATCTAACATTAAAAAGCCTATCATATCAAGCTTTATAGCTTGTGTGATAGGTCTTTTTTCTTATCCTTTTCGAATAAAGTAGAAAAGGAGGTTTTATGTTTTTAGCTAGAGATGGAAATGGGAGGCTAGTCAATGCCTTGGATGATGAACTAGTCAAGCAAGCTTATTATTGTCCGGCTTGTGGAACGAGTGTCCGCTTGAGGAAAGGAAAAAACGTGCGTGCACATTTTGCCCATGAAAGTCTCAAAAAATGTGATTTTTTTCATGAAAATGAAGGACCAGAACATTTGGAAAATAAGGTGGCACTTTTTAATTGGGTTAAGAAAGATGCTGAAGTAGAGATGGAATATCCCATACCTGAACTGAAGCAAATCGCAGATATCTTTATCAATAAGCAACTAGTTCTAGAAATCCAGTGTAGTCCCATTTCTTGTGAACTTTTAAGGGAGAGAAGTAATGGTTATCGAAGTTTGGGAATTCAAGTTTTGTGGTTACTTGGAGAAAAACTATGGATAAAAGAGCGTCTAACTAAACTTCAGAGAGATTTTCTTTACTTTAGTAATAACATGGGCTTTCATATTTGGGAGTTAGACCATAAAAACAGGTTTTGAGACTCAAGTACCTCCTTCATCAAGATTTGAAAGGGAAACTCCATTATCAAGTCAAGGAATTTTCTTATGACAAAGGGAATCTTCTAGAAATATTACGGACTCCTTATCAGCAACAAAATATTATCACTTTTTCGGTCGAACAAGATAAGAACATTTGTCGTTACATTCAAAAACAACTCTACTATCAAAATCCCTATTGGATGAAGCAACAAGCCAAGGCCTACTTGAGAGGGGAGAACCTTTTGAATCTGAAGAATCAGGACTGGTATCCTCAAGTAAGGCCGATAGAAAATGATTCTTTTTGTCAAATTAAACAGGATATTAGTGATTATTATCGCAACTTTCGAATTTATTATCAAAAAAATCCTCAAACTGAGTTACAAAAGCTCTATCCACCTGCCTTTTATCAGCAATATTTCTTAAAAAATATGGTAGAATAGAAAGGATGGAGGAAACTTATGGTATTACAACGAAATGAAATCAATGAAAAAGATACATGGGATCTATCAACGATCTTTGAAACTGACCAGAAATGGGAAGAAGAACTCGCCCTTTTAACGGAAGATACAAAACAAGCAGCTAGTCTTGAGGGACATCTCTTGGATAGTGCAGAGAGTCTTCTTGACATTACAGAGCGTTATCTGGACTTGAGTCGTCGTCTTGAAAAACTCTATGTCTATGCACATATGAAAAACGACCAAGATACTCGAGTAGCTAAGTATCAAGAATACTATGCAAAAGCAATGGCTCTTTATAGTCAACTTGATCAGGTCTTCTCTTTCTATGAACCAGAATTTATGGCTATCACAGAAGAGCAGTATCAAAACTTTTTAGCAGAAGAACCAAAACTCCAGCCTTATAAACACTTCTTTGATAAACTATTGCAAAATAAGGACCATGTCCTTTCACAACGTGAAGAAGAGTTGCTTGCAGGTGCTGGTGAAATCTTCGGTGCTGCTAGTGAAACTTTCGCTATTTTAGATAATGCAGATATCGTCTTTCCATTTGTTAAAGATGAAGATGGAAATGAAGTTCAATTGTCACACGGCGTTTATATGCGTTTGGTAGAATCTAAGAATCGTGAGGTTCGTCGTGGAGCTTATGAAGCCCTTTACTCTACCTATGAACAATACCAGCACACTTACGCTAAAAACCTTGCAGACCAATGTTAAAGTGCAAAACTACCGTGCAAAAGTTCGAAACTATAAGAGTGCGCGTGAAGCAGCTCTTGCAGCAAACTTTGTGCCAGAAAGTGTTTATGACAATCTAGTATCTGCTGTTCGTAAGCATTTGCCACTCTTGCATCGTTATTTGGCTCTTCGTTCAAAAAAATCCTTGGTATTCCTGACCTCAAGATGTACGATGTCTATACACCATTGTCTTCAGTGGAATACAGCTTTACTTATGAGGAAGCCTTGAAGAAGGCAGAAGAAGCTTTGGCAGTTCTTGGTGAGGATTACTTGAGTCGTGTTAAACGTGCCTTCAGCGAACGTTGGATTGATGTATATGAAAATCAAGGCAAGCGTTCAGGTGCATATTCTGGCGGTTCTTATGATACTAACGCTTTTATGCTCCTTAACTGGCAAGATAACCTAGATAATCTCTTCACTCTCGTACATGAGACAGGTCACAGTATGCATTCAAGCTATACGCGTGAAACACAACCTTATGTATACGGAGATTACTCCATCTTCTTGGCAGAAATTGCTTCAACTACTAATGAAAACATCCTAACAGAAAAATTATTACAAGAAGTTCAAGATGATGCAACACGCTTTGCGATTCTCAACAATTTCTTGGATGGTTTCCGTGGAACAGTATTCCGCCAAACTCAATTTGCAGAATTTGAACATGCTATCCACCAAGCCGATCAAAATGGTGAAGTCTTGACAAGTGAGTTCCTAAACAATCTCTATGCTGACTTGAACCAAGAATATTATGGCTTGAGCAAGGAAGATAATCCTCAAATCCAGTATGAGTGGGCTCGAATTCCTCATTTCTACTATAACTATTATGTATATCAGTATTCAACAGGCTTTGCAGCTGCTTCAGCCTTGGCTGAAAGATTGTTCATGGTAGCCAAGAGGATCGTGATCGCTATATCGACTACCTCAAGGCAGGTAAGTCAGACTATCCACTCAATATCATGCGTAAAGCTGGCGTTGATATGGAAAAAGAAGATTACCTCAACGATGCCTTTGCAGTCTTTGAACGCCGTTTGGATGAGTTTGAAGCCCTTGTTGAAAAATTAGGATTGGCATAAGGCAGATGGTAAAGTCTTATAGTAAAAATGCCAATCATAACATGCGACGTCCTGTTGTCAAGCATGAGATTGTCGAGTTCATGCGCCACAGACAAAAGCAGGTGACGGGTTCTCTAAAAGAGCTAGAAAACTTTGCTCGCAAGGAGAATATTCCTATCATTCCTCATGAAACCGTCGCTTATTTTCGTTTCCTTATGGAAACCATTCAACCAAAAAACATTTTAGAGATCGGTACGGCTATTGGCTTTTCTGCCCTTTTAATGGCAGAGCATTCACCTAAGTCAAAAATTACAACTATTGACCGAAATCCTGAGATGATTGGTTTTGCCAAGGAGAATTTTGCTAAATTTGATAGCCGAAAACAAATCACTCTCTTAGAAGGTGATGCGGTAGATGTCCTGTCAACGTTGACTGAGACCTATGATTTTGTATTTATGGATTCTGCCAAGTCCAAATACATCGTCTTTCTACCAGAAATCCTCAAACACCTCGAAGTAGGTGGAGTTGTTGTCTTGGATGATATTTTCCAAGGAGGAGATATTGCTAGGGATATCATGGAAGTCCGACGTGGACAACGGACGATTTATCGTGGCTTGCAAAGACTATTTGATGCAACCTTAGACAATCCTGGTTTAACCGCTAGCTTGGTTCCACTTGGAGATGGGATTCTTATGCTAAGAAAGAATCAAGCAGAAGTAGAACTGCCTGATATTGATTGATTTCAGATATTTTTAAGACAATTTGGTAAAATAGATAAGGTAAACCTTTATTTAGTACACAAAAGGAGTAAACATGAAGAAAAAACTAATGGCAGGAGCCATCACATTGTTGTCAGTAGCTACTTTGGCTGCTTGTTCAAACAGTTCTGAAGGAACTGACTTGATTAGCATGAAAGGCGATGTTATCACTGAGCATCAATTCTTTGAAGAAGTCAAAAATAATGCGACTGCTCAACAAGTCTTGCTGAATATGACTATTCAAAAAGTTTTTGAAAAACAATATGGTTCAGAAGTAAGTGATAAAGAAGTAGATGATGCCGTTGCAGAAGAACAAAAGAAATACGGTGATAGCTATCAAACAATTCTCGCCCGTTCAGGTATGACTGCAGAAAGCCGTAAAGCTCAAATTCGTACAAGTAAATTAGTTGAGTATGCTGTTAAGAAAGCCGCTGAAGCTGAATTAACAGATGAAAACTACAAAAAAGCTTTTGAAGAGTATACTCCAGAAGTAACGGCTCAAATTATTAAACTTGATAGTGAAGATAAGGCTAAGGAAGTTCTTGCCAAAGCAAAAGAATCTGGAGCTGACTTTGCACAACTTGCAAAAGACAATTCTACAGATGAAAAGACAAAAGAAAATGGTGGAGAAATCACCTTTGACTCTGCATCAACAGAATTACCAGACGTAGTTAAGAAAGCCGCTTTTGCGCTTGATGTCAACGGAATTTCAGATGTTATCACTGCTCCAGGAACTCAAGCTTATACAAGTAGTTTCTACATTGTTAAGTTGACGAAGAAGTCAGAAAAATCTTCTAACTTGGATGATTATAAAGAAAAACTTAAAACAATCATTTTGACTCAAAAACAAAATGATGCAACCTTTGTTCAAGGTGTTATTAGTAAAGAATTACAAGATGCCAACATTAAAGTTAAAGATCAGGCCTTCCAAAATATCTTTACACAATACATCAAAGGCGAAACAACTTCTGACAGCAGCAGTAGCGCCTCAAACTAAGATAGTAATGAACTACCTTCCTCTGTCTGGAAGGTAGTTTTTAAGTTTATAAAATATCAAGATTATAGTTTTAAAAGTCCTAGTAACTTAAAACGCTCGATAGGTCGGATAAGGGGAACACTCTAGACATTCTAGTCCAGAGTCTGTTTTGAGTAAAAATTCGAATGTTTATACTGTAAGAGTTTTTTTCTAGCCTAAAAAAATGGTATAATAGCATGTAAAAACTAGAAATAATAAGGGAAAATAAAAATATTTTTCCGAAAGATAGGTGACATATGAAAATAAGTAAAAGGCACCTGCTGAATTATTCCATTTTGATTCCTTATTTACTGTTATCCGTTTTAGGATTGATAGTAGTATATTCGACAACTAGTGCAACTCTTATCCAAGAGGGGAAAAGCACCTTACAACTGGTTCGAAACCAAGGAATTTTCTGGATAGCCAGTTTGTTTTTAATTGCCTTGATTTATAAATTGAAATTAGGATTTCTGCGAAATGAGCGACTACTCTTTATTGTCATGTTTGTTGAGCTGATACTGCTAGCACTAGCACGTTTAATTGGGATTCCTGTCAACGGTGCCTATGGCTGGATCAAGGTTGGTCCTATCACGATTCAACCAGCAGAGTATTTAAAAATTATTATTGTCTGGTATCTAGCACAGCGTTTTTCGAAACAACAGGATGAGATAGCTGTTTACGACTTCCAAGTTTTAACCCTTAATCAGTGGCTTCCTCGAGCATTCAATGATTGGCGTTTTGTTCTACTGGTTATGATTGGTAGTTTGGCGATTTTTCCAGACCTTGGGAATGCTACCATCTTGATTTTGGTATCCTTGCTCATGTATACCATCAGTGGGATAGCTTACCGGTGGTTCACAACTATTCTAGGCTTACTAGCTGGTGTCTCTATGATTTCCTTAACAGCCATTCGGATAATCGGTGTTGAGAAATTCTCTAAAATTCCCGTATTTGGTTATGTTGCCAAGCGGTTCAGTGCTTTTTTCAACCCATTTAATGACCTGGCTGGAGCTGGACACCAGTTGGCCAACTCCTACTATGCCATGGTTAATGGAGGATGGTTTGGTCTGGGATTAGGAAATTCTATTGAAAAACGAGGGTATCTGCCAGAAGCCCATACAGACTTTGTCTTTTCAATTGTCATCGAAGAGTTTGGATTTGTAGGAGCAAGTCTTATTCTCGCTCTCCTATTCTTCTTAATTCTACGAATCATTTTGGTAGGTATTCGAGCAAGGGATCCTTTCAACTCAATGGTGGCAATCGGTATTGGTGGTATGATTCTAATACAGGTTTTTGTTAACATTGGAGGTATTTCAGGCTTGATTCCTTCAACAGGGGTAACCTTCCCTTTCCTTTCGCAAGGGGGGAATAGCCTCTTGGTTCTTTCGGTAGCTATAGCATTTGTATTAAATATTGATGCTAGTGAGAAGCGTGCGCGACTTTTTAGCGAATACGATGCACAACTCTAAGACATAATATGACAAGGAGAAAAAAATGTCTCTTCAAAAGTTAGAAAATTATAGTAACAAAACTGTCGTACAAGAAGAAGTTCAAATCTTGACAGATATGCTAGAAGATATCACGAAAAATATGCTTCCTGCTGAAACCTTTGATAAGATTATGCACTTGAAAGAACTTTCGTCAAAACTTGACTATCAAGGGCTAGATAAAGTAGTAAGAGGTCTTTCAAATGATGAGATGGTTTACATTTCTAGATACTTCTCTATTTTGCCTCTCTTAATTAACATCTCAGAAGACGTTGACTTGGCTTATGAGATTAACCATCTAAATAATGTTGATCAAGACTATCTGGGTAAATTGTCAACAACTATTAAAAAATGGTGGCTGAGAAAAGAAAACGCTGCTGAGATTCTTGAACACTTGAACGTGGTACCAGTTTTGACGGCCCACCCAACTCAGGTTCAACGTAAGAGTATGTTGGATTTGACCACTCATATCCATACCCTTTTGCGTAAATATCGTGACGTGAGAATGGGACTCATCAACAAAGAAAAATGGCATAATGATCTTCGTCGCTATATTGAGATTATCATGCAGACAGATATGATTCGTGAGAAGAAACTAAAAGTAACAAACGAAATCACCAACGTGATGGAGTACTACAATAGTTCCTTCCTACAGGCTGTCCCTAACTTGATGTTAGAGTACAAGCGTCTAGCAAAAGAACAAGGTATTGATCTTAAACAAGCCAAACCAATTACCATGGGAATGTGGATTGGTGGAGACCGTGACGGAAATCCATTTGTAACAGCTGAGACACTTATGCGTTCTGCTACTATCCAAAGTGAAGTGATCTTGAACTACTATATTAGCAAGATTTCTAGTCTCTATCGTACCTTCTCTCTCTCAACTAATTTATCAAAAACTAGTAAAGCTGTTGAAGAAATGGCTGCTCAGTCTGGAGATACATCAGTCTTTCGTGAGAAAGAACCCTATCGTCGCGCCTTTCATTTGATTCAATCCAAATTGATTCAAACACTCTTGAATTTAAAAGAATGGTCTCTTGTTGGCTCGTCAGCTGATGAACGTCATCCTGTTGAACGTCTTCTTGGTACTCAAGGGCATCAACAAGGAGTGATAACTGACTATATTAGCAATCGACTTTCAGGAGCTATTCAAGAGCTGGCTGAAGATCGTCCACCATTTTACGAAACAGTTGAAGAGTTCAAAAAAGATCTATATACCATTAAGGATTCATTACTTGAAAACAAGGCAGAGTCCTTACTCACAGGTGAATTTGCAGAACTTTTAGAAGCTGTAGAAGTATTTGGTTTCTTCTTGGCTTCCATCGACATGCGTCAAGATTCAAGCGTCCACGAAGCCTGTGTAGCAGAATTGTTGGCATCTGCTGGAATCAATGACCACTATAGTGATTTGTCAGAAAATGAAAAATGTGACTTGCTATTGCATGAATTATTAGAAGATCCTCGAATCTTGTCTGCAACTCATGCTGAGAAGTCTGAACTTCTCGAAAAAGAACTGGCTATTTTCCAAACAGCACGTGAATTAAAAGACCGTTTAGGAGAAGATGTCATTCGTCAAACGATTATCTCTCACGCAACTAGCGTATCAGATATGCTTGAGTTGGCTATCATGCTAAAAGAAGTTGGTCTGGTGGATGCTGAAAAAGCGCGTGTTCAGATTGTTCCACTCTTTGAGACAATCGAAGACTTAGATCATTCTGAAGAAACAATGAGAAAGTATTTCTCTTTACCACTTGCTAAGAAATGGATTGCTTCTAAAAACAATTACCAAGAAATCATGCTTGGCTACTCTGATAGTAATAAGGATGGCGGTTATCTATCATCTTGTTGGACACTTTATAAGGCCCAACAACAATTGACTGCTATTGGTGATGAATTTGGAGTCAAAGTAACCTTCTTCCATGGTCGTGGTGGTACCGTTGGCCGTGGTGGTGGCCCTACTTATGATGCCATTGCTTCTCAACCACTCAAGTCTATCAAGGATCGTATCCGTTTGACAGAGCAAGGGGAAGTTATCGGAAACAAATACGGAAACAAGGATGCAGCTTACTATAACCTTGAAATGTTGGTTTCAGCAGCTATCAACCGTATGATTACCAAGAAGAAGAGTGATACCAATACGTCAAATCGCTATGAAGCCATCATGGATCAAGTGGTGGAACGCAGTTACGATATCTACCGTGAACTCGTATTCGGAAATGACCATTTCTATGATTATTTCTTTGAATCTAGTCCAATCAAGGCTATTTCAAGTTTCAATATTGGTTCTCGTCCAGCAGCTCGTAAAACGATCACTGAAATCGGTGGTCTACGTGCTATTCCTTGGGTATTCTCATGGTCACAAAGTCGTGTTATGTTCCCGGGTTGGTATGGTGTTGGTTCAAGCTTCAAGGAATTTATCGATCAAGATCCAGAGAATATCGAAACGCTTAGAGAAATGTATCAAAACTGGCCATTCTTCCAGTCTCTTCTCTCTAACGTAGATATGGTCTTATCAAAATCAAATATGAATATCGCCTTTGAGTACGCTAAACTTTGTGAGAGTGAAGAAGTACAAGCAATCTACTATACTATCTTGGATGAATGGCAGTTGACTAAGGACGTTATCTTGGCTATTGAAGGCCATGAGGAGCTGTTAGCAGAAAATACTTATTTGAAAGACAGTCTCAACTACCGTATGCCTTATTTCAATATCCTTAACTATATTCAGTTGGAATTGATTAAGCGTCAACGTCGAGGTGAGCTATCTTCAGATGAAGAAAGATTGATCCATACGACCATTAACGGAATTGCTACAGGATTACGTAATTCAGGCTGATACAAGTTAGATTTTATAAAAAACGTAGGAATTTTTGTTAATATTTAAAATATTTCATGAAAACCCTTGACAAGTTTTAGTAAAATGATATAATTTAAGCATTCAGAAAGTAATCATTGAAATTTTTTAGAGAGTCTGTGGTTGGTGGAAACAGATAGGGTGGAAGTGATGAAAATTGGGCTGAATGTTATTAAGAATTTGAAATCATAAGAATTCGGTGAGCACACCTTACAGTGCAACTCGTGAAGCGAGTAAGAGCGATAGGACTAGTTCCTATAATTGAGGTGGCACCGCGCATCGACGTCCTCACACAAGTTTTTTGTGTGAGGACTTTTTCTATGGGGAGGAAAAAATTATGGAAATCAAACGATGGCGTCGCTTGAATAAGTGATTGAATAAAAAAATAATAAGTTAAGAAGAAATAAGGAGAAAATTATGAAAAACAAACGTCTACTCGGTATTATCGTAGCATTAGCACTTGTAGTTGGTGGAAGCTTGGTATATTCTAGCTTAACGAAACAAGAAACTAAAACTGAGACAGCTAATAAAACAGCTAAGGTTGGTGTTCTTCAGTTTGTAAGCCACCCATCACTCGACTTGATTTACCAAGGTATCCAAGATGGACTTGCTGAAGAAGGTTATAAAGGTGACCAAGTCAAAATCGACTTTATGAACTCTGAAGGTGACCAAAGTAAGGTTGCTACAATGAGTAAACAATTGGTGGCAAACGGAAATGATGTCGTTGTCGGTATTGCAACACCAGCAGCTCAAGGTCTTGCAAGTGCAACAAAAGAACTTCCTGTTATCATGGCAGCTATCACAGACCCAATTGGCGCTAACCTTGTACAAAACTTGGAAAAACCAGGTGGGAACATCACAGGGGTATCTGACCACAACCCTGCTGAACAACAGGTTGAATTGATTAAAACATTGACTCCTGATGTCAAGACGGTTGGAGCGCTTTATTCAAGTAGCGAAGATAACTCTAAATCACAAGTAGAAGAATTCAAAGCTTACGCTGAAAAAGCAGGTTTGAAAGTAGAAACATTCGCAGTTCCATCAACTAACGAAATTGCTTCAACAGTGAACGTTATGACTGGTAAAGTAGATGCAATCTGGGTTCCAATCGATAACACAATCGCATCTGCATTCTCAACTGTCGTTTCAAGCAATCAAACAGCTAAAAAACCAATCTACCCAAGTGCGACTGCCATGGTAGAAGCTGGAGGTTTGGCATCAGTCGTTGTTGACCAACACGATCTTGGTGTTGCTACTGGTAAAATGATTGCCAAAGTCTTGAAGGGTGAAAAACCTGCAGATACACCAGTTAATGTCTTCTCAACTGGTAAATCAGTGATCAACAAAAAAGTTGCTCAAGAACTTGGAATCACTATTCCTGAATCAGTTCTCAAAGAAGCTGGTCAAGTAATCGAATAAGAATAAAGGAGGAGTTGGAGACATCTCCTCCAATTTTTAGAATAAAGGAAACGAATCAAACATGCTAATATCTATTATTTCACAGGGATTGGTCTGGGCTATCCTAGGTTTAGGAATCTTTATGACCTTCCGTATCCTGAACTTTCCAGATATGACAACTGAGGGTTCCTTCCCACTTGGAGGAGCAGTAGCAGTTACTCTGATTACACAAGGGGTTAATCCTTTTCTTGCGACTTTAGCGGCTGTAGGAGCAGGTTGTCTTGCTGGTTTAGCAGCTGGTCTATTGTATACCAAAGGAAATATTCCAACACTCTTGTCTGGAATTCTGGTGATGACTTCTTGTCATTCTATCATGCTCATGATTATGGGACGAGCAAACCTTGGGCTTTTAAATACCAAGCAAATCCAAGATGTTCTTCCATTTTCATCAGAGGTTAATCAATTACTGACAGGTTTAATTTTTGTGACTTTGGTTATTCTTCTCATGCTTTTCTTCCTAGATACCAAACTTGGACAGGCCTATATCGCTACAGGGGATAATCCAGATATGGCTCGTAGTTTTGGTATCAATACAGGACGTATGGAGCTTATGGGCTTGGTCTTGTCAAATGGTGTAATCGCACTTGCTGGCGCACTTATCGCTCAACAAGAAGGTTATGCGGATGTCTCTCGTGGTATCGGTGTTATCGTTGTTGGTCTTGCCAGCTTGATTATCGGTGAGGTTCTCTTTAAGAGTCTTACCTTAGCAGAACGCTTGGTTACTATTGTAGTTGGTTCCATCAGCTATCAATTCTTGGTATGGGGAGTCATTGCTCTCGGATTTAACACTAGCTACCTCCGTTTGTACAGTGCCCTTATCCTAGCAACTTGCTTGGTAATTCCAACCCTTAAGGATAAATACTTGAAAGGAGTCAAGTTAAGCAAATGACAGCAATTGTAGAATTAAGAAATGCCACAAAAATTGTGACAAATGGCTTTGACGAAGAAAAGATTATTCTAAACGATGTTTCACTTGATATTTATGAACATGACTTTATTACAATCTTGGGTGGAAATGGTGCAGGGAAATCAACCCTCTTTAATAGCATTGCGGGAACTTTACCTTTAACCAGCGGTAGCATTCGTATCATGGGTGAGGATGTGACTCATTTCAGCCCTGAGAAACGTGCCAAGTATCTCTCTCGTGTCTTCCAAGATCCTAAGATGGGAACAGCTCCACGTATGACGGTTGCAGAAAATCTTTTGATTGCCAAGTTCCGTGGAGAAAAACGTGGACTTTTCCCAAGAAAACTCTCAGCCTATAAAGAAGAATTTCAAGAAACTATTGAGAAGGTGGGAAATGGTCTAGAAAAACACTTGGACACCCCGATTGAATTCTTATCAGGTGGACAAAGACAGGCCTTGAGTTTATTGATGGCAACCTTGAAACGTCCTGAACTCCTTTTGTTGGATGAACATACAGCAGCGCTTGATCCTAAAACAAGTGTGGCCTTGATGGAGTTAACTGATGACTTTGTCAGCAAGGACCATCTGACTGCTCTGATGATTACCCACCATATGGAAGATGCTCTCAAGTATGGAAATCGCCTCATTGTCATGAAAGAAGGGCGAATCATCCAAGATTTAAACAAGGATGAAAAAGCTAAGATGAAAATTTCCGATTACTATCAACTTTTTGAGTAGATAATTTTTAAATCAAGCATCCTTAAAAACTTAGAAGTAGGCTTTTGCTTCTAAGTTTTTTGGTGAATTTTAAATATTACTGTTTTTTCCTATTCATCAGTTTTACTTTGGAGTATAATCAGTATAAGAATCTTAAACATTGATAAAAGTGAGGAGATAAAAAATATGGCTTACACACAAGAAGATTTTCAAGAATGGATTTTTCAAATTGGATTTAATACTCAATTATTTTCAAAAAGCAACCTCGTCCATTGTCTGCTGACAGTTGACTTTAAAACGCTTTTTTTCCAGTCCTAGAATAACTTCTTGAAGCTTATCAATGACAGCTTCCAATGTTTGGAAAGCCTTATTTTTAAAACCTCGTTTTCGAATTTCTTTCCAGACTTGTTCAATAGGGTTCATTTCTGGTGTATAAGGTGGGATAAAAGCCAATTCAATATTACTTGGAATCTCTAAGGTACTTGATTTATGCCAGATAGCATTATCCATAACAAGTAAAATATAGTCGTCTGGATAAGCTTGTGAGACTTGCCGTAGAAATTCATTCGTCCACTCAGTATTACATCCTCCAGCAATAAGGAAGAAGGAATCTCCTGTCTGAGCATCTACTGCCCCATAACAATAGCGATATTCTCGCATATAATGACTAGGAATGCTAGGTCGAATTCCTTGAGGAGCCCAACAAGAACTCATCTTACTGATCCTCCCGAAACCAGCTTCATCTTGGTACATCAATCGTACTTTGTTATAAGTCCCCTCCTCTTTAAAGCGCTTACTTAAGGTCTCGAATGTAGATTTATTTTTAGACGTCTCAATTGTCTGAGCGTCTGCCTTCTTGGGATGTTCAGGTCGAGGAGTGACCGTTCGCCAACCATGGCGTTTCAGGAGATAATAGAAACCATCACGTGTGGAAGTGCGACCAATCTCTTTTTGATAGGCTTCAAATAACTGATTGACAGTTACAAATTCTCCAGCCTGAGCAGCTTCTATATGACGTTTTAGGAATGCTTGTTCCTCTTCGTAAGTCATATATTCTCGATGACGTCCACCACGGGTTTCTTGAAGAAGAGCTTCTAAACCAAACTCCTTATATTTTTTTAAATTCCTCCAAACAGTTGTTTTATTACAATCTAGCAGATCCATGATTTCCTTATAACTCTTTTTCTTTTTGAGCGAAAATAAATAATCTGTAGACGTTTGTGATATTTGGCGTACGATGAATCTTTTAAGAGTTGTTCAATTTTTTGTGTTTCTTCGTTTGTAAGTTTCATAACTACTATTATAAGATGTTTTTTGATTTTAGTCCAGTATAAGATGGACTATTTTACTAGGGAGTTTGCTGAGGAACAAGGCCTTCATTTAGACTATAGCATGCAGTCTTTGGATGATTTGGAGGCTTGGATCTTGGCTCACTACGATGACCACCATGCTTTGATAGCAGACCGAAAGATGTTGGATTATTTGACCGTTTATATCGGTGAAACCTTCCGTAAGCATCTAGGTGGTAAATGGTTTATTGATCTTAAAAATAAAAAGAATGCCTATTATTCTATGCCTGTATTGACCGACCCATCATATAGAGGGGAAGTTTATAAAGCACCGATGACTTTTGCAACGGCATGTATCAGTAGAAAAGATGGTCAGTATATTAGCAGGATATTGAAAAATAATCTCGAAAATCAAGTGAAATAGTCTTTAATTTTTCTATTTTTCTTTCAAATATTAGAATGGTTTGCTCAAAAGATTCACTTTTTCATGACAGCTGGAAACTTATGAAATAGTCTCATGTAAAGTGTATGAAATGGTTTACTTTTTTTCAGAAATAAGCTATACTAGTTAGAGTAAACTGTGATAAAATGGAGGTATTGTCTATGGTTGACAAGAGACTCATCGAAGAGATCAAAAACAATACCAATATTGTCGAAATCATAGGAGAAGTGATTTCTTTACAAAAATCTGGACGGAACTTTTTAGGGCTCTGTCCTTTTCATGGTGAAAGACCCCTTCCTTTAACGTGGTCGAAGATAAGCAATTTTACCACTGCTTTGGATGTGGTCGTTCTGGAGATGTTTTTAAGTTTATCGAGGAGTATCAGCAGGTAACCTTTGCGGATGCAGTGAGGATATTAGCTGAGAGACTTGGGATTCAGATGGCAGCGCCTGTTCAAGGTTCTGTACAGCCTAGGTCGCCCCATCAAAATCTCTATGATATGCATGACAAGGCTGCACGGTTTTATCATGCCATTCTCATGACGACGAAGATGGGTGAAGAGGCTAGAAACTATCTCTATAAACGTGGCTTAACAGATGATGTTCTCAAGCATTTTATGATTGGTTTGGCTCCATCAGAACGATCTTATCTTTATCAGCGTTTAGAAGATGATTATAGTGAGAAGGACTTGCTGGATTCAGGTTTGTTTTATCTATCTGAGAGTAACCAATTCTTTGATACCTTTCATAATCGCATTATGTTTCCTCTTTCAAATGATCAAGGAAAGGTGATTGCCTTTTCTGGTCGTGTATGGCAAGAGGATGATTCTCAAACTGGAAAGTATAAAAATAGTCGAGCGACGGCAATTTTTAACAAAAGTTACGAATTATATCATTTGGAGAGGGTAAAAAAAGGATCGGGCAAGGCTCCTGAAATCTACCTGATGGAAGGGTTTATGGATGTCATTGCGGCTTATCGTGCTGGTATTGAAAATGCAGTTGCTTCTATGGGGACCGCACTGACGAGTGAACATGTGGAGCATCTGAAACGCTTTACCAAAAAAGTGATCGTCACCTATGATGGAGATAAGGCTGGGCAAGCTGCGACGGCTAAAGCCTTGGACGAGCTTAAAGATATACCTGTCCAAGTAGTCCAGATTCCTGACGCGATGGATCCGGATGAATATTTGCAGAAAAACTCTCCTCAAGACTTGGCTTATCTCTTAACCAATACACGCATCAGTCCTGTTGAGTTTTACATCCATCATTTCAGACCGGAAAACAGTGAAAATCTACAAGCCCAGATTGAATTTATAGAGAAAATTGCCCCCTTAATCGCCAAGGAACCCTCTATCACAGCTCAGAATTCCTACATTCACATTTTGACGGATCACTTGCCATCTTTTGACTATCAGCAAGTCGAACATATTGTCAATGAAAGTCGTGTCAGACAGAGAAAGGAGAAGGTCAAGGAGACCTATACTCCCAGTCCTATCACCATGTCTGTTACCAAGCAACTGACAGCAGTGATGAGAGCGGAGGCTCATATTCTCTACCGAATGATGGAACATCCCTTGGTGCTCAATGACTACCGCTTAAGAGATGACTTTATCTTTGAAACTCCAGAGTTTCAGACCTTGTATGGACTCTTGATTGATAATGGAAGTATCTCATCTGAGGATTTAGCTCATCAGACCAGAGAAGTGGAGAGTGCTTGGTATCAAGTCCTAGCCTTAGATTTGCCACCTGAGATGTCCCCACACGAGTTAGCTGAAGTGGAAGAGTCTCGAAAAAGAGCTCTTTTGAATCAGGAAAAATCTGCAAATTAAAAAAAGAAAGTTCAGGAAGCTAGCCATGTCGGTGATACAGACACCGCATTAGAAGAGCTAGAACGCTTAATTGCCCAAAAAAGAAGAATGGAGTAAGAATGGCAACAAAACAAAAAGAAGTAACAACCTTTGACGTCCAAGTAGCGGAATTTATTCGCAATCATAAAAAAACTGGTACGGCTACAGATGACGAAATCAATAACGCCCTCGTAATCCCCTTTACTTTAGATGTGGAAGGAATTGAGAATCTTTTGCAACGCATTCAAGATGCTGGTATCTCAATTACGGACAACGAAGGAAATCCCAAGTGCGCGTGTTTTGAGTACTGAGGAAGAACCAGAGTTGACTGATGAAGATTTGATTGGTTCAACCTCTGCTAAGGTCAATGACCCTGTCCGTATGTATTTGAAAGAAATCGGGGTTGTTCCTCTGCTTACAAATGAAGAGGAAAAAGAATTGGCCCTTGCTGTTGAAGCGGGTGATATCGAAGCTAAACAACGCCTTGCAGAAGCGAACCTTCGTTTGGTAGTATCTATCGCTAAACGTTATGTTGGACGTGGAATGCAGTTCCTTGACTTGATCCAAGAAGGAAACATGGGCTTGATGAAGGCCGTTGATAAATTTGACTACTCTAAAGGGTTCAAATTCTCAACTTATGCAACTTGGTGGATTCGTCAAGCCATTACTCGTGCCATTGCCGACCAAGCTCGTACCATCCGTATCCCAGTACACATGGTGGAAACCATTAACAAGCTTGTTCGTGAACAACGTAATCTTCTTCAAGAGTTGGGACAAGATCCAACTCCTGAACAAATCGCCGAACGTATGGATATGACACCTGATAAGGTCCGTGAAATCCTCAAGATTGCCCAAGAACCTGTTTCTCTTGAAACACCTATCGGTGAAGAGGACGATAGCCATCTTGGTGACTTTATCGAGGACGAAGTGATTGAAATCCAGTGGACTATACAACTCGTATCGTTTTGCGCGAACAATTGGATGAAGTTTTGGACACTCTTACCGATCGTGAAGAAAATGTCTTGCGTCTCCGTTTTGGTCTTGATGATGGGAAAATGCGTACCTTGGAAGATGTTGGTAAAGTCTTCAACGTGACTCGTGAACGTATCCGTCAGATTGAGGCAAAAGCTTTGAGAAAACTTCGCCAGCCAAGTCGAAGCAAACCACTTCGTGATTTCATTGAAGATTAAGTTGAGGGAGAGTGAAGATGGCTTACACAGAAGAACAAATCGAAAATATCAAAACACGTATTTTGACATCCTTAGAAGAAGTGATTGACCCAGAATTAGGGATTGATATTGTCAATCTAGGCTTGATCTACGAGATTCGTTTTGATGGCGATACAGGTGAGACTGAAATTGATATGACCTTGACAACCATGGGTTGTCCCTTGGCAGATCTTTAACTGACCAAATCTATGATGCTATGACAGATGTTCCAGAAGTTACTAATGTTGAAGTTAAATTAGTATGGTATCCAGCTTGGACAGTTGAGAAAATGAGCCGTTACGCTCGTATCGCTTTAGGTATCAAGTAAGTATATTATGAAAAGAGAAATAGTGTAGACGCCAGGAATTCCCAGCTTTTATGCTATCTCTCTTTTTATTTGCTGATTTTATTTGAAGAAAATGGTATAATGGTTACTATGGAAAAAGAGAAATTACGCATCAACATGCTAAGTTCAAGTGAAAAAGTAGCAGGCCAAGGTGTGTCTGGTGCATACCGTGAACTGGTGCAGCTTTTAAAACGAGATGCGAAAGACCAACTGATCGTAACCGAAAATCTTCCAATCGAAGCGGATGTTACTCATTTTCATACGATTGATTTTCCTTATTACCTCTCGACCTTTCAGAAAAAACGTTCTGGACGTAAGATTGGCTATGTTCACTTCTTACCGGATACCTTGGAAGGAAGTTTGAAGATTCCATTCTTCTTAAAGGGGATTGTCAAACGCTATGTATTTTCTTTTTACGACCGTATGGAGCATCTGGTAGTGGTCAATCCTACCTTCATTGAGGATTTGGTTGCTGCTGGAATTCCACGTGAAAAAGTGACCTATATTCCTAATTTTGTCAACAAAGAAAAATGGCATCCACTTCCTATAGAGCAAGTTGAACAACTTCGTAAAGATATGGGAATTGATGAGAATCAGTTTGTAGTCGTTGGTGCAGGTCAGGTTCAGAAGCGTAAAGGAATCGATGACTTTATCACTCTAGCTGAGGAATTACCTGATATCACTTTTATTTGGGCTGGTGGATTCTCTTTTGGGGGAATAACCGACGGTTATGAGCGCTATAAAAAGATTATGGATAATCCTCCTGAAAATCTAATTTTCCCAGGGATTGTAGATCCAGAACGGATGAGAGAACTCTATGCCTTGGCTGATCTTTCTTGCTTCCAAGTTATAACGAGCTCTTTCCAATGACTATTCTAGAAGCTGCGAGTTGTGAAGCACCCATTATGCTTCGTGATCTAGATCTTTACAAGGTCATTCTTGAAGGAAATTACAGACCAACAAGTGATGTAGAAGAGATGAAAGAGGCTATCTTGGAATATCGAGAGCATCCAGAAGCACTAAAAGAGTTGAAAGAAAAGGCTAAGGCCATTTCAAGAGAATATTCAGAAGAGCATCTTCTTGAAATCTGGCTAAAATTCTATCGGGAGCAAGCAGCTTTAGGAAAAAAATGAGGTAGTATATGCGAATTGGTTTATTTACAGATACTTATTTCCCGCAGGTCTCGGGTGTTGCGACCAGTATTCGAACCTTAAAAACAGAACTTGAAAAGCAAGGACATGCCGTCTTTATCTTTACAACAACAGACAAGGATGTTAATCGTTATGAAGACTGGCAGATTATTCGTATCCCTAGTGTTCCTTTCTTTGCCTTTAAGGATCGTCGTTTCGCCTATCGTGGATTTACGAAAGCTCTTGAGATAGCAAAGCAATACAAGCTGGATATTATTCATACGCAGACTGAATTTTCTCTTGGTTTATTAGGGATTTGGATAGCGCGTGAGTTGAAAATTCCAGTTATTCATACCTATCATACCCAGTACGAGGATTATGTTCACTATATCGCTAAAGGGATGTTGATTCGTCCAGGTATGGTCAAGTATCTTGTAAGAGGCTTTCTTCATGATGTTGATGGAGTGATCTGTCCAAGTGAAATTGTGCGAGACCTTCTATCAGATTATAAGGTCAAAGTTGAAAAACGAGTTATTCCTACAGGGATTGAGCTAGCCAAGTTTGAACGACCAGAGATTGGACCAGAACATATCGCAGACTTACGGGTTAAACTAGGTATTAAGGAAGATGAAAAGATGCTTCTTAGCCTTTCACGTGTCTCTTACGAGAAGAACATTCAAGCCGTTCTGGCAGCATTTCCGGATGTTCTAAAAAGAAGAGCAAAATGTTAAATTAGTCGTAGCTGGAGATGGTCCTTATCTGGAAAATCTCAAGGAGCAAGCATCAGATTTACAGATTCAAGATTCTGTTATCTTTACTGGTATGATTGCCCCAAGTGAGACAGCGCTCTATTATAAGGCGGCTGACTTCTTTATCTCAGCTTCAACTAGTGAGACGCAAGGCTTGACCTATCTTGAAAGTCTTGCAAGTAAGACTCCGGTAATAGCTCATGGAAATCCCTATCTTGATAACCTCATCAATCATAAAATGTTTGGAACTCTTTATTATGAAGAGAGGGATCTAGCAGGGGCTATTTTAGAAGCTTTAATTGCAACTCCAAAGATGGATGAGAAACTTTTGGCTGAAAAATTGTATGAAATTTCAGCTGAGAATTTTGCTAAGAGAGTGCATGAATTTTATCTAGATGTTATTATTTCAAATAATTTTGAAAAAGAATTGACTGCAGATGAACCTGTTACGAAACGCATTTTAAAGACAGTATTTTATATACCACAACAAGCAGTGTCTATGCCGGTCAAGGGTTCAAGACGTATGTTGAAAGCTTCTAGAAAACAGTTGAGTCATTTAAGAAAATATTTGAACGATTAATCGAATCAAAGAAAGGAAATAAAAAAATGAAAAAGAAATTTATGAGAAGTGGTAGAGATCAAAAAATCGGTGGTGTATGCGCTGGTTTAGCTAATTATTTTGATATTGACCCTACAATTGTACGTGTGGTTTGGGGAGTTCTAGCTTTCTGTTATGGTGCTGGACTAATTGCTTACTTGATCTTGTGGGCAATCGCTCCTGTATCAGATGAATTTTAAGATTAGAGTATTATAGTAAAGGAGAAAAAATGGCATTTGGTGATAATGGGAAACGTAAAAAAACTTTCTTTGAAAAACTAACAATGTTTGTCGTTTTGATTATGTTATTTGTAACCCTAGCTGGGATCTTTGCTACAGCCATTGGTGTATTTAGCAGATTTTAAAATGCTAGATTTTCTAGCAAGTAGTAATAGTTGGTGACTGGGATTTCCCAGCCCTTTTTAGAGTGAGAAAAGAATATGAGTATGTTTTTAGATACAGCCAAGATCAAGGTCAAGGCTGGAAATGGTGGCGATGGAATGGTTGCCTTTCGCCGTGAAAAATACGTCCCTAATGGCGGTCCATGGGGAGGTGATGGAGGCCGTGGTGGTAACGTTGTCTTTGTTGTAGATGAAGGTTTACGTACCCTGATGGACTTCCGTTACAATCGTCATTTCAAAGCCCAATCGGGTGAAAAAGGGATGACCAAAGGAATGCATGGTAGAGGAGCAGAGGACTTGATTGTTCGAGTGCCTCAAGGTACAACTGTACGTGATGCAGAAACTGGAAAAGTTATCACTGATTTGCTTGAGCACGGCCAAGAGTTTATCGTTGCTCACGGTGGTCGAGGTGGTCGTGGAAATATCCGTTTTGCAACACCCAAAAATCCTGCTCCAGAGATCTCTGAGAATGGAGAACCTGGTCAGGAGCGCGAATTACAGTTAGAACTTAAAATTCTTGCTGATGTTGGTTTGGTTGGATTCCCTTCAGTTGGAAAATCAACTCTGCTCAGCGTGATTACCTCTGCAAAACCTAAAATTGGTGCCTACCACTTTACAACAATCGTTCCTAATCTTGGTATGGTCCGTACCCAATCAGGTGACTCCTTTGCAGTGGCAGACCTTCCTGGATTGATTGAAGGTGCTAGTCAAGGCGTGGGCTTGGGAACTCAGTTCCTTCGCCATATTGAGCGTACTCGCGTTATCCTTCACATCATCGATATGTCAGCCAGTGAAGGTCGCGATCCTTACGAAGATTATCTAGCTATTAACAAAGAGTTGGAATCTTACAACCTTCGTCTGATGGAGCGTCCCCAAATCATTGTTGCTAATAAGATGGATATGCCAGAGAGTCAGGAAAACCTTGAAGAGTTCAAGAAAAAATTGGCTGCTAATTATGATGAATTTGAAGAATTACCGCCAATCTTCCCAATCTCAGGTTTGACCAAGCAAGGTCTTGCACCTTTATTAGATGCAACGGCAGAACTTCTTGATAAGACCCCAGAATTCCTTCTTTATGATGAGTCAGAAATGGAAGAAGAAGTTTATTATGGCTTTGATGAAGAAGAAAAACCATTTGAAATTAGTCGTGATGATGATGCAACTTGGGTACTTTCAGGTGAAAAACTCATCAAACTCTTTAACATGACTAACTTTGACCGTGATGAGTCTGTTATGAAGTTTGCTCGTCAGTTGCGTGGTATGGGAGTTGATGAAGCTCTCCGTGCCCGTGGTGCCAAGGATGGAGATTTGGTTCGTATCGGTAAGTTTGAGTTTGAATTTGTGGACTAGGAGATAGCTATGGGAGATAAACCGATATCTTTCCGTGATGCTGATGGAAATTTTGTTTCTGCAGCAGATGTCTGGAATGAGAAGAAGTTAGAAGAACTGTTTAATCGTCTCAATCCAAATAGAGCTTTGAGACTTGCAAGAACTAAAAAGCAAGCTGAAAATAGCAAATCATAAAATTAAGGCTCTATAATATTTGTAGTGGGTAAATCCCCTATAGATATTATGGAGCCTATTTTGTGTAGAAAAAAAGTCCCATAAGATCTATAATGAAAAGCGACGAAACCATCATTAGAAAGAATCATATGGAACAATTACATTTTATCACAAAACTCCTTGATATCAAAGACCCAAACATTAAAATTGTAGATGTCATCAATAGGGATACACACAAGGAAATCCTAGCTAAACTAGACTACGATGCCCCATCTTGTCCTGATTGCGGAAATCAAATGAAGAAATATGACTTTCAAACCGTCTAAGATTCCTTACCTTGAGACGACTGGTATGCCTACTAGAATCCTCCTTAGAAAGCGTCGATTTAAGTGCTATCATTGCTCTAAATTGATGGTCGCTGAGACTTCTATCGTCAAAAAGAATCATCAAATTCCTCGCATCATCAATCAAAAGATTGCTCAAAAGTTGATTGAAAAGATTTCTATGACTGATATTGCACATCAGCTATCCATTTCAACTTCAACTGTCATTCGTAAGCTCAATGACTTTCACTTTAAGCATGATTTTTCTCGTCTTCCAGAGATTATGTCTTGGGATGAGTATGCCTTTACCAAGGGAAAGATGAGTTTTATCGCACAAGATTTTGATCAGCTCAATATCATTACTGTTCTTGAGGGAAGAACACAAGCTATCATCCGCAATCACTTTCTTCGCTACGATAGAGCGGTCCGATGTCGAGTGAAAATCATTACTATGGATATGTTTAGTCCTTACTATAACTTGGCTAAACAGCTTTTTCCTTATGCTAAAATCGTTCTAGATCGTTTTCACATTGTGCAACATCTTAGCCGTGCTATGAGTCGTGTCCGTGTTCAAATCATGAATCAATTTGATAGAAAATCCCATGAATACAAAGCCATCAAGCGCCACTGGAAGCTCATCCAGCAAGATAGTCGTAAACTCAGCGATAAGCGATTTTATCGCCCTACTTTTCGCATGCACTTAACAAATAAGGAGATTCTAGACAAGCTTTTGAGCTATTCAGAAGACTTGAGACACCACTATAATCTCTATCAGCTCTTGCTTTTTCACTTTCAGAACAAGGAGCCAGACAAATTTTTCGGACTCATTGAGGACAATCTTAAACAGGTTCATCCTCTTTTTCAGACTATCTTCAAAACCTTCCTCAAGGACAAAGAGAAAATTGTCAACGCCCTTCAATTGCCCTATTCCAACGCTAAATTGGAAGCAACCAATAATCTCATTAAACTCATCAAACGAAATGCCTTTGGTTTTAGGAACTTTGACAACTTTAAGAAACGAATTTTCATCGCTCTGAATATAAATGAAGAGGACATCAATTGTCCTCTCCAGATGTTAGTTTTTATTCAACCCACTACAGTTGACAATGAGCCAAAATTAACCCGTGATGAAAGCCATCACGGGTTTTCAGATTAACTAACTACTTTTGGAATGGTATCTCAAGACTAGACTGTGCAAGGTCGACAGTCAAGTGATAGTCTGTATTGTCACGTACAGTAATCTCAAAGTCTGTAGTATAAAGAACGAGACGTACTGTATCGCCTTCTTTTAGTTTGTAAATAGTTGGATGGAGTTCAAATTGGAATTCCATCCATTCATCTGGATTGACTTCTTCAATTTTCAATAAATCATGACGATTTTGAAGATTGAGATAGCCTTTGGTGATAACACGCTGTGCATTTGGGCTAAATGGTAGTTCGCAAAGGTTTTCCAGCATATGGTAACGGCCATTATCAATCGTACGAGCTGACAAGACTCCTGGATATGGTTGTAGGTATTTCTTTTGACCAAGTTCGAGAAGTTGGGCAGATAGTAAGCCTTTGTTTGTACTTGATTTGAGATGGAGGTTTAGTTTAACACGCCCATTGAGATGAAGGTCTTCTGTCACTGGCAGGTCAATGGTAATCTGATTGACCTTACCTTGATATAATTCATTGTTAAAGGTTTGGTAGGTCTTTCCAAAGCGTTCAAAGTCTGAGTCTTGATAGTGGTTTTGAATGACAGCTTCTTCAGTACCTAATGTGAAAGTTTTGTGGTCAGTTTGATTTCCAAAATCTTCAAGAGTTACCCAGGTTTGTGGACTGGTGTTATCTTGCCAAACGACTCTTGGAAGTTGGTAATCAGTTTCATGCCCCAATAATTTCTGCGTCAAAAGAGCATTCATGGATTCACGGAAATCAATAGACTGCCAGTTGTTCATATAAACATGGGCACCGTTATGATAAAAGAGATGTTTCTTAATATTGCTTGGAAGAGCATTGAACATTTGATAGACATGAAGTGGTTTTACATTCCAGTCTTGCGAACCGTGGGTAAAGACAACTTCAGCCTTAACTTTTTCAGCATTGAGTAGGTAGTTTCTGTCATGCCAGAATTGGTTATAATCTCCAGTCTTACGGTCTAGATTTTTCTTGAGTTCTTCTATAGACTCTTTATGAGCTTCGTTTCCACGAATATAGTCACCAGCTAAGAGATTTCGTGAATAAGTTAATTCATCTAATGAATCGAAGTCCTCCCCCTGGATAGCCACCAGGGCTTGTTACTAGACCATTTTCACGATAATAGTTGTACCAAGAAGAAATACCTGCTTCAGCAATAATGACTTCTAAACCATCAACTCCTGTAGTGGCAAGACCGTTAGACATTGTTCCTAGGTAAGAAAGACCAGTAGTTGCTACTTTACCGTTGGACCAGTCAGCCTTGACCTGACGTTTACGACTATGGTCTGTGAAGGCACGGCAACGACCATTGAGCCAATCAATGACATTTTTATAGGCTTCAACTTGTCGGTAATCTCCGTTGGTCATTTGACCTTGAGAATCTTTGGTTCCAAGACCAGATACGTAGATATTTGCAAATCCTCTTGGAAGGAAGTAGTCGTTAAGTGTGTAGCTGCTATTGATATGAGTGAGTTTTTCTTCAGCTTCTGGAACGAGTTCTGCTTGGCCAACTGGTTCAACCAAGTCTAATGTTGGTTTTTCTAGAGAAATTTCATGCGGTTCCTTGACTTCTAGCTCAGCTTCCATTTTGTAAAGAGCTTTATCGCTTGCTTTATCATTGGTTCCTTGATGGTAAGGACTTGCCGTCATAACAGCTGGAATTTTGCCATGGTAAGACGGACGGATGATGTTGACTTTGACGAGGTCAGGTAGGCCATCATTATCAGAATCAATACGACTTTCTACATAAACAACTTCCCGAATAGCATTGTTTGCAGAAAAGGTTGCCAAGCTCTTACCATTGAAGTAGTGGTAATCATTGTTCTCAGGGATAAGACCATCGCTAACCAATTGATCGATCAAGGTATTTCCTTTTTTAGTGCGTGTGTTAAGGAGTTGATAGAGATTGTCAATCAAATCTCCGTATACAATTGGGAATGCCGTTTCTTTGTGAAAAACAAGACCGTCTTCAAAGTCTGTCAAGTAACTGAAACCAAGCAACTGAAAGGCAACAGTATAGAAAATTTCTGCAGTTAATTCACGATCAGAGTTGAAGAAAGTGAGCAGATCAGTTTCTTTATCAACAGCTAAAGTTGAGAGGGGATAATCTGTATTTTTGTAATTGAAAAAACAAGTTCTAACAAAAGCTTCAAACAGTTCTTTCGCAGAATTTGATTGGTCTAGCTTGAATCCAAGGCTGGATAATTCCTGTAAAACTTCTTGCTGGCTTACAGGATAGTAACTGAATTGATTAAAACGCATAGATGCCTCCTTTGAAGAATCATTAAATTTATTATATCAAAAAATTAGGGAAAATGATAGAATCAGCTGGTTTGGAAAGGTTAAATTGCTAATTTTCTAATAGAGTTTAAGAGAGTGTTTTAGCAAGCCCTATCTTGATTTTTTGAGTATCCTAAAAGGTTATGCTATACTAGAAATATGTTAGATTTGGAGAAATATGGTGTGACCATGTGGGAAGAGGACAAGATTCTCTCTTTCCGTCAAAAACTATTATCCTGGTATGACGAAAACAAGCGTGATTTACCTTGGAGACGGAGTAAGAATCCTTATCATATCTGGGTGTCTGAAATCATGTTACAGCAGACTCGAGTTGATACCGTCATTCCCTATTATGAACGTTTTTTAGACTGGTTTCCGACTGTTGAGAGCTTAGCAAATGCTCCTGAGGATCGCTTATTAAAAGCCTGGGAAGGACTTGGCTATTATTCTCGTGTCCGCAATATGCAAACAGCCGCTCAACAGATTATGAGTGAATTTGAAGGCAAGTTCCCGTCTACTTATGAAGGTATTTCAAGCTTAAAAGGGATTGGTCCTTATACAGCTGGTGCAATTTCTAGTATTGCTTTTAATCTTCCGCAGCCTGCAGTAGATGGCAATGTCATGCGCGTTTTGGCACGTTTATTTGAAGTCAATCATGATATTGGAAATCCTAGCAATCGAAAAATATTTCAAGCGATGATGGAAGTTCTGATAGATCCTGATCGTCCAGGTGATTTCAATCAGGCTTTGATGGATTTAGGTTCAGATATTGAGGCTCCTGTTAATCCAAGACCGGAGGAGAGTCCTGTTAAGGAGTTCAGCGCTGCTTACCAACATGGGACCATGGATCGCTATCCCATTAAGGCTCCCAAGAAAAAGCCAATCCCTATTTATCTAAAGGCTCTTGTAGTGCAAAATAGTCAGGGGCAGTTTCTATTAGAGAAGAATGAGAGTGAAAAACTCTTGGCTGGATTTTGGCATTTTCCCTTGATTGAAGTTGATGAATTCTCAGACCAGACTCAGGACTTGGACCTTTTTAGTCAAGTAGCGGAGCCAATTCTAGAACTGGGACCATCTCCACAGGAGAGTTTTGAACAGGACTATGATCTTGAAGTTGATTGGCAAGATCTACTTTTTGAAGAGGTCAAGCACATTTTTAGCCATCGTAAATGGCATATCCAGATAATTGCAGGCCGAGTTACTGAAACGCAGGAATATGCAGATAGAGAAGTCCTTTGGTTAAGTCCGGAAGAATTTATCAATTATCCCCTAGCTAAACCTCAGCAAAAGATTTGGCAAGCCTACTTGAAAAGAAGCTGCTAGTATCGGTCTTTCGTGTCTTCTTTACATTTTTTTGGTATAATGAGATAAGGAAAAAGGTGACTAAATGAAAAAAATACTAATTGTAGATGATGAAAAACCCATCTCAGATATTATAAATTTAATATGACCAAGGAAGGTTATGAAGTTGTAACTGCTTTTAATGGTCGTGAAGCTCTTGAACAATTTGAAGTTGAGCAACCAGATATTATTATCTTAGATTTAATGCTTCCAGAGATTGATGGACTTGAGGTCGCAAAAACCATTCGTAAGACAAGTAGTGTTCCAATTATCATGCTTTCAGCAAAGGATAGTGAATTTGATAAGGTTATCGGGCTTGAGCTTGGGGCGGATGACTATGTAACCAAGCCATTTTCAAATCGTGAACTACAGGCCCGTGTTAAAGCTCTTCTCCGTCGTACAGATCTTGTTTCAGTCGATAACCAAGAACCTGAAACGAAATTACAAAGTCTGCAGATTGGCGATTTGGAGATTTTACCAGATGCCTACGTGGCTAAGAAATATGGTGAAGAGTTAGACCTAACCCACCGCGAATTCGAACTCTTACATCATTTAGCTTCTCATCTTGGCCAAGTGATTACCCGAGAACATCTTCTTGAAACCGTTTGGGGTTATGACTATTTTGGGGATGTCCGTACAGTTGATGTAACCATTAGGCGTTTGCGCGAGAAGATTGAAGACACACCAAGTAGACCTGAATACATCCTAACTCGTCGTGGAGTAGGATATTATATGAGAAATAATGATTGAAGTAGTTAGACAAACAATTTTGACGAGCGACTTTATCTTTATCCTCATCTTAATTGGCTTTATTATGCTGGTGACTTTTCTCTTACTTGAAAATCGTCGTGATAATATTCGTTTGAGGCAGATTAATCAAAAGGTACAAGATTTAATTGCTGGTGATTATTCTCAGGTTTGGATATGCAAGGAAGCTCAGAGATAACTAATATCACTAACAATCTTAATGATTTGTCAGAAGTAATCCGTTTGACTCAAGAAAATCTGGAACAAGAGAGTAAAAGGTTGCATAGTATCTTGTCCTACATGACAGACGGAGTACTTGCGACCAATCGTCGTGGTCAGATTATCATGATTAATGACATGGCTAAGAGACAACTTGGAGTTGAAAGGGATGATGCTCTTAATCAAAATATCTTAGAGTTACTCAAGATTGAAGAAGAGTATGAGCTGAGAGATCTCATTACCCAAAGTCCTGAATTGATGATTTATTCGCAAAATGTGAATGGCGAGTATATCAGCTTGCGTGTGCGTTTTGCCTTGATTCGTAGAGAGTCTGGCTTTATCTCTGGTTTAGTAGCAGTTCTACATGATACGACTGAACAAGAGAAGGAAGAACGTGAGAGAAGGCTTTTCGTTTCGAACGTTAGTCATGAGTTGCGGACACCTTTGACCAGTGTAAAATCCTATCTTGAGGCCTTGGACGAAGGAGCCCTAACAGAACCAGTTGCTCCAGATTTTATCAAGGTTTCTCTGGATGAAACCAATCGTATGATGCGGATGGTGACGGACCTCTTGCACCTCTCACGGATTGACAATGAGACCAGTCACTTGGATGTTGAGTTGATTAACTTTACGGCCTTTATCACCTTTATTCTCAATCGTTTTGATAAAATGAAAAGTCAGGATGAGGAGAAAAAGTACGAGTTGGTGAGAGATTATCCGATTAACTCTGTTTGGATTGAGATTGATACAGATAAGATGACCCAGGTGATTGACAATATCCTGAATAACGCTATCAAGTATTCGCCAGATGGTGGAAAAATCACTGTAAGCATGAAGACTACAGATGATCAGATGATTTTATCTATTTCGGACCAAGGGCTTGGGATCCCTAAAGAGGATTTACCAAAGATTTTTGACCGTTTTTATCGTGTTGACAAGGCAAGAAGTCGTGCGCAAGGTGGTACTGGTCTAGGACTTGCTATTGCTAAAGAAATCGTCAAACAACATAATGGATTTATCTGGGCTAAGAGTGAATACGGTAAGGGTTCAACCTTTACTATCGTACTTCCATACGATAAGGATGCCGTGAAAGAAGAGATTTGGGAGGATGAACTAGAAGACTAGAATGAGTGATATTGGTTTTAAATACAGTATTTTAGCATCGGGTTCCAGTGGAAATTCATTTTATTTGGAAACACCAAAAAAGAAAATTTTAGTAGATGCGGGACTATCAGGCAAAAAAATTACAAGCCTTTTGAGTGAAATCAATCGTAAACCAGAGGATTTAGACGCTATCTTGATTACGCATGAACATTCAGATCATATCCACGGTGTGGGCGTTCTGGCTCGCAAGTACGGTATGGATCTTTATGCCAATGAGAAAACTTGGCAGGCTATGGAAAATAGTAAGTATCTCGGTAAGGTTGACTCGTCCCAAAAGCATATTTTCGAGATGGGAAAACCAAAACCTTTGGTGACATCGATATTGAGAGTTTTGGTGTGAGTCATGATGCAGTGGCGCCCCAGTTTTATCGTTTTATGAAGGATGATAAGAGCTTTGTCATGCTGACGGATACAGGTTATGTTAGTGACCGTATGGCTGGCATTGTCGAGAATGCAGATGGCTATCTGATCGAGTCAAATCATGATGTGGAAATCCTGCGAGCAGGATCTTACGCATGGCGACTCAAACAACGCATCCTGTCTGACCTTGGTCACCTCTCAAACGAGGATGGAGCAGACGCCATGATTCGCACACTAGGTAATCGTACCAAGAAGATTTACCTAGGCCATTTGTCCAAGGAAAATAATATCAAAGAGCTGGCCCACATGACCATGGTTAATCAGTTAGCTCAAGCAGATCTTGGAGTTGGAGTAGACTTTCAAGTTTACGATACTTCACCAGACACTGCAACACCATTGACGGAGATATAAAAAAGAAGGCATAAGCCTTCTTCAGAACGAAGACAAACGCCAAAAATGACGTTTGTCTTTTTCTGTTTTCAAAAATAGTTTGTCTCATCATCTGATATTCCATTCAAAAATCTGAATTTGAGAAAAATAAAAAGGGATATTCCCTATCCATTTCACTAATTTTTTGATATTTAAACACGCCAAAGTAAGCCCAACCTGATCCTCCATTTTGGACTTTCCTTTCTCTCTAGTGTATCTCAAATTATGGTATTCCTTAGCCGTTCCAAAGAGCCGTTCAATTGTTTCTTTGCGCTTCTTATAGAGCTCTTTCATTTCTATTTGATGACGAATCTCCTCACAAAATTCAAGAGCATCTTTCCAGACATGTCTCGTTACTACTTTTTGAAAATTCTTGCTTTGGGTACAAACGGATAATAGGGGGCAGTTAACACATACTTTAGGATTACTCTTATACTCACGGTAGCCTTCTCGAGTGGTTGTGCGATAGCTTAATACTTGATTCTCTGGACAGACATAACAGTCATAACTTGCATCATAAACAAAATTACTAGGTCTTAAGTTCCCCTTTACTCCCTTTGGACGAGTATAAGGAAAGACAGGAATGATGTTTCGCTCTAATAAATAATGGGCAATAGCTGGTGTCTTGTAACCTGAATCCGCAATAATATAGTGGGGCGAGAATGGCTCTAACTTTGAAATAGGGCAGGGAAAGCCTGACTATCATGAACATTTCCTGCTTCAACTGTATAAGCTAAGGCCCAACCATGCTTATCACAAGCAACTTGAGCAGAATAGGCAAATACTTCCTTATGTTCGCCCTTATGGAACCAACCACACTCGGGATCTGTTGTTGAGATTTTCTTTTCCTTAGCCTCACTTTCTTTTGCGGGCTTTAAGGACTTTTTTTCGTGTTTTTTCCTATCTAATACTCAATTATTTTCAAAAAGCAATCTTGTCCATTGTCTGCTGACAGTAGACTTTAAAACGCTTTTTTCCAGTCCTAGAATAACTTCTTGAAGCTTATCAATGACAGCTTCCAATGTTTGGAAAGCCTTATTTTTAAAACCTCGTTTTCGAATTTCTTTCCAGACTTGTTCAATAGGGTTCATTTCTGGTGTATAAGGTGGGATAAAAGCCAATTCAATATTACTTGGAATCTCTAAGGTACTTGATTTATGCCATATAGCATTATCCATGACAAGTAAAATATAGTCATCTGGATAAGCTTGTGAGACTTGCCGTAGAAATTCATTTGTCCACTCAGTATTGCATCCTCCAGCAATAAGGAAGAAGGAATCTCCTGTCTGAGCATCTACTGCCCCATAACAATAGCGATATTCTCGCATATAATGACTAGGAATGCTAGGTCGGATTCCTTGAGGAGCCCAACAAGAACTCATCTTACTAATCCTCCCGAAACCAGCTTCATCTTGGTACATCAATCGTACTTTGTTATAAGCCCCCTCCTCTTTAAAGCGCTTACTTAAGGTCTCGAATGTAGATTTTATTTTTAGACGTCTCAATTGTCTGAGCGCCTGCCTTCTTGGGATGTTCAGGTCGAGGAGTGACCGTTCGCCAACCATGGCGTTTCAGGAGATAATAGAAACCATCACGTGTGGAAGTGCGACCAATCTCTTTTTGATAGGCTTCAAATAACTGATTGACAGTTACAAATTCTCCAGCCTGAGCAGCTTCTATATGACGTTTTAGGAATGCTTGTTCTTCTTCGTAAGTCATATATTCTCTATGACGTCCACCACGGGTTTCTTGAAGAAGAGATTCTAAACCAAACTCCTTATATTTTTTCAAATTCCTCCAAACAGTTGTTTTATTACAATCTAGCAAATCCATGATTTCCTTGTAACTCTTTCCTTTTGAGCGAAAATAAATAATCTGTAGACGTTTGTGATATTTGGCGTACGATGAATCTTTTAAGAGTTGTTCAATTTTTTGTGTTTCTTCGTTTGTAAGTTTCATAACTACTATTATAAGATGTTTTTTGATTTTAGTCCAGTATTACTATCCTATTTGCTTATTTTATAGCCTAGTAGTATATAGTTACTTATACTCAATGAAAATCAAAGAGCAAACTAGGAAGCTAGCCGCAGGTTGTACTTGAGTACGGCAAGGTGAAGCTGACGTGGTTTGAATTTGATTTTCGAAGAGTATTAGTTTATAAAATACATGTTATAATAAAGCTATGGCATATAGTACAGATTTTAAACAACGAGCATTAAATTACATCAAAGAGGGACACAGCCATGTCGAGGCATCCAAAGTTTTTGATGTTGGCGTCAGAACTCTCTTCACATGGGAAAAGAAATTACGTGAACAAGGGCACTTAGAGCGGAAAAAGAGAGTCGCCAAAAGCCGAAAGATTCCTTTGGAGGAGTTGAAGGCCTTTGTAGAGACTCATCCAGATGCTTTTTTACGGGAAATTGCGGCACATTTTGATTGTGCTGTTCCTTCAGTATGGGCAGCTTTTAAAAGCAGATCAATGTCACTTTAAAAAAAGACGACTAGCTTTAAGGAACAAGATCCAGAGAAAGTCGCTGAATTTCTTGATATTTTGGATAATCTAAAAGATTTACCAGTCGTATATATTGACGAAACAGGAATCGACCGCTACCTCTATCGTACTCATGCACGGGCTCCTAGAGGAGAGAAAGTCTATGAAAAAGATTAATGGACGGCGTTTTTGAGCGGACTACAATTGTTGCAGGACAAGTAGATGGAGAGTTTATAGCTCCTATGATTTACAAGGAAAGCATGACGAGCGACTTCTTTGTTAAGTGGTTCAAAACGCAACTCCTGCCTGCTTTGAAGACACCTCATGTCATTGTCATGGACAATGCTAGTTTTCATCCCAAGAAGATTTTGGATGAACTTTGCGTCAAAGATAAACACTTTTTTTCTTACCTCTACCACCTTATTCACCAGATTTGAATCCCATTGAGCAAGCTTGGGCTGTCTTGAAAAAGAAAGTAACAAATTTATTAAGAGAAGTCCCAAATATCTTTGAATGTCTAGAGCGCTTTTTTAAAACTAAATGACTATACTAAGTTTATAATAATAGAAAGCGGTAACAAATCATGAAAAATGTCTACTTTTTTTCAAAAAAAGTTATTAGTCAACCTTTTTGATTGTTAACGAAACAATTATACTATTCCATTTAAAAGGATGGCTTGGATCGACAATACCTAACAACTGATTCCATACATTTGGTGATAGGTTACTTTATATTTGCAAATATTTTTCGTATTTATGTATAGCAATTCGAAAACTTGGGATAAAAGTTGGGATAAAAAGAAAAATGGGAGTAAGAAATAATATATCCTGAAAAAGTAACCAGAGATATAGGGAGTTTGTTATTTAAATGAGGATTATTTCCAGTTGACGCAGGCTTAAAAAAACGATATAATAAGAAAGTTGAGAATTGATTTTCTCTCCATCTTAGTTCAGAGAATTGGCGGTGCTGCGAGCCATCTAAGATAGAAAATCATGCTACTCAATCCAACAATTGCATAAGAATCAAAGAATGACAAGTTCATTGAATGAAGGTGGTACCGCGGTTTTTCGCCCTTCGTGATATGGATTTGTCTTTTATTTTTGGAGGTGTTTATGAGAACATTTCTTGTCAAACAAAAATTTCGCCTAGGTGGTGAACGCTTTGATATCAAGGATGAGTTGGGCAATGTTGCCTATCAGGTTGAAGGTTCATTTTTTAAGATTCCTAAAACCTTCACCATCTATGATGTTGCTGGTGAACAGGTCAGTGAGATTAGTAAGGAAGTCTTAACTTTTCTACCTCGTTTTGAAATTCAACTGAGTAATGGCGATCATTTTTATATCCGAAAGAAGTTGACTTTCTGGAAGGATAAGTATGAGTTTGACAATCTCGGTCTTCGTATCGAAGGAAATGTCTGGGATTTGAATTTTAAATTGCTAGACGATCGTGACCAAGTAATTGCGGAGATTGCCAAGGAACTTTTCCATTTAACCTCTACCTATACCGTAACCGTCTATGACGAATCTTATGCAGACCTAGTCATTTCCCTCTGTGTCGCTATCGACTATGTGGAAATGCTAGAAAGCCAATCAAATTAGTAAAAAGGAGATACATATGAAACAATTATCTAGTGCACAAGTTCGCCAAATGTGGCTTGATTTCTGGGCTACAAAAGGCCACTCAGTAGAACCATCCGTTAGCTTGGTTCCAGTAAACGACCCAACACTTTTGTGGATCAACTCAGGGGTTGCTACTCTTAAAAAATACTTTGATGGAACTATCATTCCTGAAAATCCACGTATTACCAATGCCCAAAAAGCCATCCGTACTAACGACATCGAAAACGTAGGGAAGACTGCCCGTCACCATACTATGTTTGAAATGTTGGGGAACTTCTCAATCGGGGATTACTTCCGTGACGAAGCAATTACATGGGCATATGAGCTTTTGACAAGTCCTGAGTGGTTTGACTTCCCTAAAGACAAACTTTACATGACTTATTATCCAGATGACAAGGATTCATACAACCGCTGGATTGAAGTGGGAGTAGATCCAAGTCATTTGATCCCAATTGAAGACAACTTCTGGGAAATCGGTGCGGGACCTTCTGGACCTGATACAGAAATCTTCTTCGACCGTGGAGAAGCCTTTGACCCAGAAACATCGGTCTTCGTCTTCTTGCAGAAGATATCGAAAACGACCGTTATATCGAAATCTGGAACATTGTATTGTCACAATTTAACGCAGACCCTGCGGTTCCTCGTAGCGAGTACAAGGAATTGCCACACAAAAACATTGATACGGGCGCTGGTTTGGAGCGTTTGGTTGCGGTTATCCAAGGGGCTAAGACAAACTTTGAAACCGACCTCTTCATGCCAATCATCCGTGAAGTTGAGAAATTATCTGGTAAGGTTTACGACCAAGATGGCGACAACATGAGCTTCAAGGTGATTGCAGACCATATCCGTTCTCTTTCATTCGCTATTGGTGATGGTGCCCTTCCTGGAAATGAAGGTCGTGGTTATGTACTCCGTCGTCTTCTTCGTCGTGCCTCTATGCATGGTCAAAAATTGGGTATCAACGAGCCTTTCCTTTACAAACTCGTTCCAACTGTTGGAAAAATCATGGAAAGCTACTACCCAGAAGTTCTTGAAAAACGTGAGTTTATTGAGAAAATCGTTAAGAGCGAAGAAGAGTCATTTGCTCGTACTCTTCACTCAGGTCAACACTTTGCCCAAGGTATCGTAGCAGACTTGAAAGAAAAAGGTCAATCTGTCATCGCCGGTCAAGATGTCTTTAAACTCTATGATACATACGGATTCCCAGTAGAATTGACAGAAGAAATTGCTGAAGAAGCAGGAATGACTGTAGACCGTGAAGGTTTCGAAGCAGCCATGAAGGAACAACAAGAACGTGCGCGTGCATCTGCTGTCAAAGGTGGATCTATGGGTATGCAAAATGAAACCCTTCAAAACATCACTGTTGAGAGTGTCTTCAACTACAATGCAAGTCAATTGTCTTCTAAGTTGGTGGCTATCGTAGCTGACAATGCTGAAGTAGAAGCTGTATCAGAAGGGACTGCGTCACTTATCTTTGCAGAGACACCTTTCTACGCTGAAATGGGTGGACAAGTTGCGGACCATGGTCAAATCTTGGATGCTGCAGGAAATGTCGTAGCGACTGTAACAGACGTTCAAAAAGCACCAAACGGACAAGCATTGCACACCGTTGAGGTTCTTGCTCCTCTTGCTTTGAACCAAGAATACACTTTGGCCATCGATAGCAATCGTCGTCATCGTGTCATGAAGAACCACACAGCCACTCACTTGCTCCATGCGGCTCTTCACAATATTCTTGGCCATCATGCAACTCAAGCAGGTTCACTTAATGAAGTAGAATTCCTTCGCTTTGACTTCACTCACTTCCAAGCTGTCACTCCTGAAGAATTGCGTGCTATTGAGCAACAAGTCAATGAGAAGATTTGGGAAGCCATTGCAGTGGAAACAGTTGAGACTGATATTGACACAGCTAAAGAAATGGGAGCTATGGCCCTCTTTGGTGAGAAATACGGTAAGGAAGTTCGCGTAGTCACTATCGGGGACTATTCAGTAGAGCTTTGTGGTGGTACTCACGTTGGCAATACTTCTGAAATCGGTCTCTTCAAGATTGTCAAAGAAGAAGGGATCGGATCAGGAACTCGTCGTATCTTGGCAGTGACTGGTAAAGAGGCCTTTGAAGCTTATCGTGACCAAGAAGATGCACTGAAAGCAGTCGCAGCAACCTTGAAAGCTCCTCAACTCAAAGAAGTACCTCACAAGGTGGAAGGACTTCAAGAGCAACTCCGTCAATTGCAAAAAGAAAATGCAGAATTGAAGGAAAAAGCAGCAGCAGCGGCAGCAGGTGATGTCTTCAAGAATGTTCAAGAAGCAAACGGACACCGTTACATTGCCAGCCAAGTATCTGTATCAGACGCAGGTGCCCTTCGTACCTTTGCGGATAACTGGAAACAAAAAGATTACTCTGATGTCCTTGTTCTTGTCGCAGCTATCGGTGATAAGGTCAATGTCCTTGTAGCTAGCAAGACAAAAGATGTACACGCAGGTAATGTGATTAAAGAATTAGCTCCAATCGTTGATGGACGTGGTGGTGGTAAACCAGACATGGCCATGGCGGGAGGAAGTAACCAAGCTAAGATTCAAGAATTGTTGGATGCAGTAGCAGGTAAATTGTAAGATAACAAAGATCTATCCAGTAGGGTAGGTCTTTTTGTTTAAAAATCATAGAGCAGTTGATTTCTTTGAAGAATAAGCGTATAATTTATAAAAAATTAATTGAGTACTCACTCAATTCATTAGGGATTAGGAGAATTAGATAATGGTTATTAAAGCAATACAGTATAATCGTTTTGGTGATGAGAAAGTTCTAGATTTAGTAAATATTACATCTGAACCATTAAAAATGAATCAAGTTAGGGTAGCAGTATTTGCTGTTGGTTTAAATCCTATTGATTATAAAACTTTCGAGGGGGCAAAGCCACTTTGTTTTTTGACTTTCTTAACAAAATTAAAACAACCAAGTCGTTGGTTTGAATCAAAATCATCTTTATTTCCAAGAGGTGTCGCTAGGGATTTTGCTGGTGTTATAACAGAGATTGGTGAAGGAGTGAGCCGTTTTTTTCAGTAGGTGACAAGGTTTTTGGAACAATAATAAGTGATCCTGGACTTGGTACTAAGAGGGGTGCGTTAGCAACAGAAATTTGTGTTTGTGAATCGGAAATCGCATTGAAACCAGAGAGGATTGACATGAATTATGCTGCTACTATGGGCGTGGCCTCTTTAACAGTAGGTGGTGCTTTTAGAAGAATTCATTTAATACTGGACTAAAATCAAAAAACATCTTATAATAGTAGTTATGAAACTGACAAACGAAGAAACACAAAAAATTGAACAACTCTTAAAAGATTCATCGTACGCCAAATATCACAAACGTCTACAGATTATTTATTTTCGCTCAAAAGGAAAGAGTTATAAGGAAATCATGGATTTGCTAGATTGTAATAAAACAACTGTTTGGAGGAATTTGAAAAAATATAAGGAGTTTGGTTTAGAATCTCTTCTTCAAGAAACCCGTGGTGGACGTCATAGAGAATATATGACTTACGAAGAAGAACAAGCATTCCTAAAACGTCATATAGAAGCTGCTCAGGCTGGGGAATTTGTAACTGTCAATCAGTTATTTGAAGCCTATCAAAAAGAGATTGGTCGCACTTCCACACGTGATGGTTTCTATTATCTCCTGAAACGCCATGGTTGGCGAACGGTCACTCCTCGACCTGAACATCCCAAGAAGGCAGGCGCTCAGACAATTGAGACGTCTAAAAATAAAATCTACATTCGAGACCTTAAGTAAGCGCTTTAAAGAGGAGGGGGCTTATAACAAAGTACGATTGATGTACCAAGATGAAGCTGGTTTCGGGAGGATTAGTAAGATGAGTTCTTGTTGGGCTCCTCAAGGAATCCGACCTAGCATTCCGAGTCATTATATGCGAGAATATCGCTATTGTTATGGGGCAGTAGATGCTCAGACAGGAGATTCCTTCTTCCTTATTGCTGGAGGATGTAATACTGAGTGGACGAATGAATTTCTACGGCAAGTCTCACAAGCTTATCCAGATGACTATATTTTACTGGTTATGGATAATGCTATCTGGCATAAATCAAGTACCTTAGAGATTCCAAGTAATATTGAGTTGGCTTTTATCCCACCTTATACACCAGAAATGAATCCTATTGAACAAGTCTGGAAAGAAATTCGAAAACGAGGTTTTAAAAATAAGGCTTTCCAAACATTGGAAGCTGTCATTGATAAGCTTCAAGAAGTTATTCTAGGACTGGAAAAAAATGTTTTAAAGTCTACTGTCAGCAGACAATGGACAAGGTTGCTTTTTGAAAACAATTGAGTATAAATTCAAAAGATGTTGTAGTTATTTCGGCTGCTTCAGGTGGTATTGGAAGCATTGCAGTTCAGTATGCGGTTGCTAAGGGCGCAACTGTTATTGGTATTGCGAGCAAGAATAATGCAGAATATTTAGAGTCTTTAGGTGCTATACCAGTATCTTATGAAGAGGATGTCCAAAAGTCTCTTTTATCAGTAGCTCCAAAACCTATTACAAAATTCTTGGATTGCTATGGTGGTGATTACGTTAAGTTAGCTTTCCATCTTGGATTGAACGGAACTGATATTGGGACTTTAGTACCTTCACCATTTGTTATGATAAAAGGGGCTCAGTTCACTGGGTCAAGACATTCTACATATGATGATTTAAAAATTCTAGAGGAGATGGTCTCAGATGGAAAAATTCAGCTAAATATTGAGAAAGAGTATAGTTTTTCTCTGGAGTCTGTTAGAGAGGCATATCGTAGTCTGAAATTGGGACATACTCGTGGTAAAAGAATAATCAAGATAAAAGAATAGATAGGGAGGAGTTAGCAATGGAAACTATAGAATATAAGTTCGCAGAGACATTAAAATCCAGTAGCTTAAGTTTAAAACAACGTCAAGTATTAATGTCAAGTTTAAAATTATTTTCAGAGATTGGTTTTGAAAATACAACTTCTCATCTTATTGCTGAACACGCTGGAGTCTCAGAAGGAACCGTTTTTAGTTATTTTAAAACCAAGGAAGGTATCCTAGATGCTATTTTATCTACATTTCTAGAGCAAGTTATTCCAGAAGTGATTGCTGATTTTTCGGATAAGAGATTTACAATAGAGCAAAAATCTTTTTCACTTTTTCTAAGAAGCATCGTTCGTGATAGGTTAGTTTTTATTAGGAACAATAAAATGCAAGTTAAAAATACTTTTGAATCGTTCACTTATTGATAAAGCTATTTCTGAAGAGTTAGGAAATATTATTGTACACTCTATCATTAATCCGATTAGTCCTGTTTTGAATCAATTTAAAGAAAATGGTGTTATCCGAGATTGGTCAAATGAAAGGATCGTTCGCTATATTTTAGCTTTAAGTCTTTCTTATATTGTTCCTATGATTATAAAATGACAAAGAAGATATAAACATTGATAAAGTAACAAATGAAATTGTCGAATGTCTTTCTTTTTCCTTAGTTATCGTAAAAATAACTATTAATTTTAAGTTCACTAAAAAAATTAAGAGAGCTCTTTTTATAGTTACTTAGTTTATAAAAATACATGTTATAATAAAAGCTATGGCATATAGTACAGATTTTAAACAACGAGCATTAAATTACATCAAAGAGGGACACAGCCATGTCGAGGTATCCAAAGTTTTTTTGATGTTGGCGTCAGAACTCTCTTCACATGGGAAAAAGAAATTACGTGAACAAGGGCACTTAGAGCGGAAAAAGAGAGTCGCCAAAAGCCGAAAAGATTCCTTTGGAGGAGTTGAAGGCCTTTGTAGAGGCTCATCCAGATGCTTTTTACGGGAAATTGCGGCACATTTTGATTGTGCTGTTCCTTCAGTATGGGCAGCTTTAAAGCAGATCAATGTCACTTTAAAAAAAGACGACTAGCTTTTAAGGAACAAGATCCAGAGAAAGTCGCTGAATTTCTTGATATTTTTGGATAATCTAAAAGATTTACCAGTCGTATATATTGACGAAACAGGAATCGACCGCTACCTCTATCGTTCTCATGCACGGGCTCCTAGAGGAGAGAAAGTCTATGAAAAGATTAATGGACGGCGTTTTGAGCGGACTTCAATTGTTGCAGGACAAGTAGATGGAGAGTTTATAGCTCCTATGATTTACAAGGAAAGCATGACGAACGACTTCTTTGTTAAGTGGTTCAAAACGCAACTCCTGCCTGCTTTGAAGACACCTCATGTCATTGTCATGGACAATGCTAGTTTTCATCCCAAGAAGATTTTGGATGAACTTTGCGTCAAAGATAAACACTTTTTCTTACCTCTACCACCTTATTCACCAGATTTGAATCCCATTGAGCAAGCTTGGGCTGTCTTGAAAAAGAAAGTGACAAATTTATTAAGGGAAGTCCCAAATATCTTTGAATGTTTAGAGTGCTTTTTTAAAACTAAATGACTATAAAACCAAAATAAAAATCCCCAATCGAAGTGATTGAGGATTTTTGTGTTGATTTATCTTACACACTCCCTTGTGCAATCATAGCATTTGCTACGTTTTCGAAGGCAGCGATATTTGCACCTGCAAGGTAGTCAGTTCCAAGACCGTAAGTTTCTGCAGTTGTTTTAGCTGTGTTGAAGATGTTAGTCATGATATCTTTCAAGCGACCGTCAACTTCTTCACGTGTCCATGAAAGGCGAAGGCTGTTTTGGCTCATTTCAAGAGCTGATACAGCTACACCACCAGCATTGGCAGCTTTTGCAGGTCCGTAAAGGATTCCATTTTCCTTGTAGACTTTGATAGCTTCAAGGTCGCTAGGCATGTTAGCACCTTCAGATACACAGATAACTCCTTGAGCAACCAAGCGTTTCGCAGCTTCACCGTTGATCTCGTTTTGAGTGGCACATGGAAGAGCGATATCATAGTTACCAGTGTAAGTCCATACAGAACCTTCGTGGTATGTAGCAGTTGGTTTTTCTGCAGCATACTCAGTCAAACGAGCACGACGTTTTTCTTTAACATCTGTAAGAAGGTCAAAGTCGATACCATTTTCATCGATGACATAACCATTTGAGTCAGATACAGAGATAACAGTTGCACCAAGTTCAGTTGCTTTTTGAAGAGCATATTGAGCTACGTTACCAGAACCTGAGATAACAACTTTCTTACCAGCAAAGCTGTTGCCGTTAGCTTTAAGCATTTCTTCAGTGTAGTAAACCAAACCGTAACCAGTTGCTTCTGGACGAATCAAGCTACCACCAAATCCAAGAGGTTTACCAGTCAAGACACCAGCATCAAATTGGTTGAGGCGTTTGTATTGACCGTAAAGGTAACCAATCTCACGTCCACCAACACCGATATCACCAGCAGGTACGTCAAGAGATGGTCCGATGTATTTTTGCAATTCAGTCATGAAGCTTTGGCAGAAGCGCATCACTTCAGCATCAGTTTTACCTTTAGGATCGAAATCTGATCCACCTTTACCTCCACCGATTGGAAGTCCAGTCAAAACGTTTTTAAAGATTTGTTCGAATCCGAGGAATTTCAAGATTCCTTGATTAACAGTTGGGTGGAAACGAAGTCCGCCTTTATATGGTCCAACAGCTGAGTTAAATTGAACACGGTAACCACGGTTAACTTGAACTTTTCCATCACGGTCAACCCATGGAACACGGAAAGAAATTACGCGTTCTGGCTCAGTGATACGTGCCAAGATATTTTCTTCAATATACTCAGGGTGTTTTTCAAAGACAGGCTCCAAAGTGCTGAAGAATTCTTCAACCGCCTGGAGAAATTCAGCCTCATGCCCGTTACGAGCTTTTTACAGTTTCAAACACGCTTTGGATATATTCTTTAGCAGATGTCATATCGTTCTCCTTTTTGTTGTCATATTTTATTACATGAGTCATTATAGCAGAAAATTTTTTCAGTGTAAAGAAAAAAACACAAATTTTCTAAAAATTCTTTCAATTTGACACAACTGATTCAGAACATGCTAAAAAACGAACCTTTTCCATGGAAATGGTTTTATTGAAAAGCAAAAGTCAAAGTATGGTATAATATTAAACATAAAAAGGAATCTGGAGGAACAGAATCATGGTATCAACTAAAACACAGATTGCTGGTTTTGAGTTTGACAATTGCTTGATGAATGCGGCAGGAGTTGCTTGTATGACAATTGAGGAGTTAGAAGGTGTCAAAAACTCGGCAGCAGGAACCTTTGTCACTAAAACAGCAACCTTGGAATTTCGTCAGGGAAATCCTGAACCACGTTATCAAGATGTTCCACTTGGCTCTATCAACTCCATGGGGCTACCAAATAATGGTTTAGACTATTACTTAAACTATCTATTGGAATTGCAAGACAAGGAACCAAACCGTACCTTCTTTCTATCATTAGTTGGAATGTCTCCAGAGGAAACTCACACTATTTTAAAGAAGGTTCAAGAGAGTGATTTTCGTGGTCTAACTGAACTCAATCTCTCATGTCCAAATGTACCTGGTAAACCTCAGATTGCCTATGACTTTGAAACTACTGATCGTATCTTATCAGAAGTCTTTGAGTATTTTACAAAACTATTAGGAATTAAGCTTCCACCTTATTTTGATATTGTACATTTTGATCAAGCAGCAGCTATTTTCAACAAATATCCACTTAAGTTTGTCAATTGTGTCAACTCTATCGGAAATGGTCTTTATATTGAAGATGAGTCAGTCGTGATTCGCCCTAAGAATGGCTTTGGTGGGATTGGTGGAGAATACATCAAACCAACAGCCCTTGCGAATGTACATGCTTTCTATCAACGCTTGAATCCAGAAATTTAAATCATCGGGACCGGGGGAGTCCTAACAGGACGTGATGCTTTTGAACATATCCTATGTGGTGCCAGCATGGTGCAGGTAGGAACTACCCTACATAAAGAAGGTGTGGGTGCTTTTGAACGTATTACTAAGGAACTCAAAGAAATTATGGCGGAAAAAGGTTATGAAAACCTTGAAGATTTCCGTGGTAAATTGAATTATATTGATTAAATAAAAGAGAAACTAAAAAGAAAGGAGAAATGATGCTAGCAATAGAAGAAAGCCAAAAAGCTATCTTTATCAAATTTACCTAGTTTGACCTTGTTTACAGGCCCTGATCAAGGACAGTATGAAATCATGAAAACTCAGGTGCTAAAGCAAATCGGCTACGATTCTGCTGATTTGAACTTTGCTTATTTTGATATGAAAGAAGTAGACTACAAAAGCTTGGAACTAGAGCTGGTCAGTCTTCCTTTCTTTGCGGATGAAAAAAATTGTTATTTTTAGATCATTTTCTCGATATAACAACAGCTAAAAAAACGCTATCTATCTGATGACGAGCTTAAGGCTTTTTGAAGAATATTTGGAAAAATCCATCTCCGACGAGTAAATTAGTTATTTTTTTGCTGAAGGGAAGCTGGATAGTAAGAGACGTTTAGTCAAATTACTCAAGAGGGATGCCAAGATTTTTGAAGCCCTTGAACCAAAAGAGCAAGAGATGCGAGCTTATTTTCAAAAGTGGTCTCAGGAACAAGGACTGACCTTTGATGGAAAATCCTTTGAACAGTTACTTATCAAATCAGGTTTTCAATTCAGTGAAATTCAGAAAAATCTGCTCTTCTTACAGTCTTATAAGGATGATGACCGAATTACCGAAGAAGACATTGTTGAGGCCATACCAAAGACTTTGCAGGATAATATCTTTGATTTAACTCAGTTAATATTGACTAAGAAGATTGATCAGGCACGTGATTTAGTAAAAGATTTGACTTTGCAGGGAGAAGATGAGATTAAACTGATTGCCATTATGTTGGGGCAGTTCAGACTCTATACACAAGTGAAAATTTTGCAAGAGTCTGGTCAGTCAGAGTCCCAGATGGTCAGCAGTTTAGGTCACTATCTTGGTCGCAATCCTAATCCCTACCAAATCAAATTTGCCCTTCGTGATTCTCGAAGACTATCCCTTGATTTTCTCCAGAATTCTATTCGTTATCTCATCCAAGCTGATTACCAAATTAAGACAGGAGTTTATGAGAAAGGTTACCTGTTTGAGAAGGCTTTATTGCAGATTGCTAGCCAGTCAAATTGAGCAAATAACTTGAAAAAATAGGATGATTGCGTTATCATCTTTATATAGAAAGAAAAAGAGGTATTACAGATGGCTATTATCTTACCAGATCTTCCATACGCTTACGATGCATTGGAACCATACATCGATGCTGAAACAATGCACTTGCACCATGACAAACACCACCAAACTTACGTTAACAATGCAAATGCAGCTCTTGAAAAACACCCTGAAATCGGTGAAGACCTTGAAGCTTTGCTTGCTGATGTAGAATCTATCCCAGCTGATATCCGTCAAGCGCTTATCAACAACGGTGGTGGACACTTGAACCACGCTCTTTTCTGGGAATTGATGACTCCTGAAAAAACAGCTCCTTCAGCAGAACTTGCAGCAGCAATCGATGAAACTTTCGGTTCATTCGAAGAATTCCAAGCAGCCTTCACTGCAGCAGCAACAACTCGTTTTGGTTCTGGATGGGCATGGTTGGTTGTTAACCAAGAAGGTAAACTTGAAGTAACTTCAACTGCAAACCAAGACACACCAATCTCAGAAGGTAAAAAACCAATCTTGGGCTTGGATGTTTGGGAACATGCTTACTACGTGAAATACCGTAACGTTCGTCCTGACTACATCAAAGCTTTCTTCTCAGTTATCAACTGGAACAAAGTAGACGAACTATACGCAGCAGCTAAATAATCTTAATAACGACACCTTGGGGTTAGAATTACATCTAACTGGAAAGGTGTTTTTTGTTTGCTGTCTATTTTATAAGTCTGTATCTAATGATTTTCCTTTGTTGGATAGGCTTGGTTTATGGTATAATGATAAGATAGAAATCGAAGGAGAAATCATGAATATTCAACAATTACGCTACGTTGTAGCTATTGCTAATAGTGGTACTTTTCGTGAAGCGGCTGAGAAAATGTACGTTAGCCAGCCGAGTCTATCTATTTCTGTAAGAGACTTGGAAAAAGAGCTTGGCTTTAAGATTTTCCGCAGAACCAGTTCAGGAACTTTTCTTACACGTCGTGGGATGGAATTTTATGAAAAGGCACAAGAGTTGGTTAAAGGATTTGATGTTTTCCAAAATCAGTATGCCAATCCTGAAGAGGAGAAAGATGAGTTTTCAATAGCTAGCCAGCACTATGATTTCTTGCCACCAACCATTACAGCTTTTTCGCAACAATATCCTGACTATAAGAATTTCCGTATTTTTGAATCAACAACTGTTCAGATTTTGGATGAAGTAGCCCAAGGACATAGTGAGATTGGAATTATCTACCTCAACAATCAAAACCAAAAGGGAATTATGCAACGGGTTGAGAAGCTAGGTCTTGAAGTAATTGAGTTGATTCCTTTCCAAACGCATATCTATCTGCGTGAAGGACACCCGTTAGCCAAGAAAAAAGAGTTGGTCATGGAGGATTTGGCTGATTTACCAACAGTTCGATTCACACAGGAAAAGGATGAGTATCTTTATTACTCAGAGAACTTTGTAGATACAAGTGCTAGCTCTCAAATGTTTAACGTAACTGACCGTGCTACCTTAAATGGAATCCTTGAAAGAACAAATGCTTATGCGACTGGTTCTGGATTCTTAGATAGCGACAGTGTGAACGGGATTACCGTTATTCCATTAAATGATAATCTCAATAATCGCATGGTTTATGTGAAACGTGAGGAAGTAGACTTGAGCCAAGCAGGGACTTTATTTGTAGAGGTTATGCAAGAGTATTTTGATCAGAAGAGGAAAGCATGAAAAAAAGAGGAATAATTGCAGGGATTATAGCAGCCTTGATTATCTTAGATCAATTGGTAAAGGCGTACGTCGTTCAGAATATTGCTCTTGGTGAAGTTAAATCATGGATCCCAAATCTAGTTAGTTTAACCTATCTGCAAAATAGAGGAGCAGCCTTTTCTATGCTTCAAGATCAACAGTGGTTTTTTGCAGTGATAACTCTAGTAGTCATGGTTGGAGCTATTTGGTATCTTCATAAGCATATAGAGGATTCCTTCTGGACAGTTTTTGGTTTAGTTTTGATTATTGCAGGTGGTCTGGGAAACTTTATCGATCGTATCAGTCAAGGATTTGTCGTGGATATGTTTCACTTAGACTTTGTTAATTTTGCCATATTCAATGTGGCTGATAGCTATCTGACGGTCGGAGTGATTGTATTATTGCTTGCAATGCTAAAAGAGGAAATGAATGGAAATTAAAATTGAAACAGGTGGACTACGCTTAGATAAGGCTTTGTCAGATTTAACAGAACTGTCGCGAAGTCTCGCCAATGAACAAATCAAATCAGGTCAAGTCTTGGTCAATGGTCAGGTCAAAAAGCCAAGTATACGGTCCAAGAGGGCGATGTCGTTACTTATCAGGTGCCAGAACCAGAGGTTTTGGAGTATGTAGCTGAAGATATTCCTCTAGAAATCATTTATCAAGATGAGGATGTAGCAGTAGTCAATAAACCTCAAGGGATGGTTGTTCATCCAAGTGCTGGACATACGAGTGGTACCTTGGTTAACGCCCTTATGTACCACATCAAAGACCTATCGGGCATCAATGGTGTCTTGCGTCCAGGGATTGTCCATCGTATTGATAAGGATACTTCAGGTCTCTTGATGATTGCTAAAAACGATGATGCCCATTTAGAACTAGCTCAAGAATTGAAGGACAAGAAGTCTCTTCGTAAATATTGGGCCATCGTTCATGGAAATCTTCCAAATGACCGTGGTGTGATTGAAGCACCAATCGGACGTAGCGAAAAAGACCGTAAGAAACAAGCTGTGACTGCAAAAGGGAAACCAGCAGTGACACGATTCCAAGTCTTGGAACGCTTTGGTGATTATACTTTGCTGGAATTGCAATTGGAAACAGGACGAACTCACCAAATCCGTGTACATATGGCTTATATCGGTCATCCAGTCGCTGGTGATGAGGTTTACGGGCCTCGTAAAACCTTGAAAGGTCATGGGCAATTTCTCCATGCTAAGACACTTGGTTTTACCCATCCAAGAACAGGGGAAACTATGGAATTTACTTCCGAAATCCCAGATATCTTTAAAGAGACTTTGGAAAAACTTCGAAATAACTAAAAAAGGACTCAAGCGAGTCCCTTTTATTTGCGTTTTTTCTTGGCTTTTTTCATTTTATTAGCCATGCGTTTCATGGATTGTTTCATAGCAAATTCCCCGATTTTGCCCTTGAGACCTCCACCAAACATTTGGCTCATGTCAGGCATTCCTGCTCCTCCAAGAGCTGACAAGTCAGGCATACCACCTTGTCCCATCATACCTTCAAGGGCAGACATATCCATACCTCCAGGCATATTTTTAGGAAGGTTGTTAGGGTTGATGCCCATCTGTTTCATCATCTTGTTCATATCCCCAGACATAACACCTTGCATGAGTTGTTTAGCTTGGTTGAAGTCCTTGATGAACTTGTTGACTTCGATAAAGGTATTACCAGAACCAGCAGCGATACGACGACGGCGACTTGGAGTAAGCAAGTCTGGGTTTTCACGTTCTTCAGGAGTCATAGAAGAGACGATGGCACGTTTGCGAGCAATTTGTTTTTCATCCACCTTCATATTTTGAAGGGCAGGATTGTTGGCCATACCTGGAATCATCTTGAGCAAATCTTCCATTGGGCCCATATTTTGCACCTGATCCAACTGATCGATGAAATCGTTGAAATCAAAGGTGTTTTCTCGCATCTTTTCAGCCATTTCAATGGCTTTTTGCTCATCGTATTCTTGGGAAGCTTTCTCAATCAGAGTCAGCATATCTCCCATACCGAGAATACGACTAGCCATACGGTCAGGGTGGAAGGTTTCAATGTCGGTAATCTTTCACCAGTACCCGTGAACTTGATTGGTTTTCCAGTGATGTGACGAACAGAAAGGGCCGCACCACCACGAGTATCCCCATCAATCTTGGTAAGGATAACACCAGTGACTTCTAATTGAGCGTTAAATTCACGCGCAACGTTTGCAGCTTCCTGACCAATCATGGCATCGATGACCAAGAGAATCTCATTTGGTTGAGCAAGTGCTTTAACGTCACGGAGCTCATTCATGAGAAGTTCATCGATTTGCAAACGACCGGCTGTATCAATCAAGACATAGTCGTTATGGTTGGCTTTGGCTTGCTCCAAACCTTGGCGAACAATCTCAACTGCAGGAACTTCTGTACCAAGAGCAAAGACGGGAACATCAATTTGTTGTCCCAGTGTTTTCAATTGGTCGATAGCAGCAGGACGATAGATATCGGCTGCAATCATTAAAGGACGAGCATCCTCTTCCTTTTTGAGTTTATTAGCAAGTTTACCTGCAAAAGTTGTTTTACCAGCCCCTTGCAAACCGACCATCATGATAATGGTTGGGATTTTTGGAGACTTGATAATCTCAGCTGTGTCTGAACCAAGGACTTCCGTCAATTCTTCATTGACAATCTTGATGATTTGTTGAGCTGGATTGAGGGTATCAATCACTTCATGCCCGATCGCACGTTCACGAACTTTCTTGATAAAATCCTTAACCACAGGAAGAGCAACGTCGGCTTCTAAAAGAGCTAGACGAATTTCCTTGGTTGCTTCTTGAATATCGCTCTCTGTAATTTTTCCTTTTTTACGTAGGTTTTTAAAGACGTTCTGCAAACGTTCTGTTAAATTTTCAAATGCCATATTTTTCTCCTATTTTTTCAATTCAGTGGAAATCGTCCGAAATGTTGCAAACACTCTAGTTCTTCGGGTGTGACTTCTTTCATGATTTCATTTGGATATCCCCAACAGCTAAAACCTATTTGCATAGCTTTGGAGATATCATTGGGCGAGATAATCTGTAGTCGTCTAGGAAATGGTTCCTCTGCAGCTAATAATTTACAGGGTATTCCTTTATAAACGACAAGATTTTCCATGATTACTCCCTATTATCAATACTGGTCAAAATCTCAATTTGCTCTTGCAGAAAAGTATCCTCTGGATAACGCTCCAAAATCTGATCAAAAATCTGACTGCGAACAATGTAGTCAGAGTACATATGGAGCTTCATCTCATAGTCTTCCAAATCTTTTCAGTTCGCTTGATATTGTCATAAACAGCCTGACGACTAACACCAAATTCTTCAGCGATTTCAGCCAAACTATAGTCGTCTGCATAATAGAGCTCGATATAGTTCATCTGCTTATCAGTCAAAAGGGCTGCATAAAATTCAAACAGAGCATTCATTCGATTGGTTTTTTCAATTTCCATAAGATTTATTATACCAAAAAAAAGCCCAATTCGCTAGCTGGGGGCTGATTTTAGCTAGAAGTTAGAAAATAAGCTTTTTACTGTTCTTTTCTGACTATGAAGCCTTTTTTTGATATAATGGATAGGATTATAATGATTTAGAAAGAGGTAGTCATGAAAGAATTAGAATCAGTGTTACAAGACCGTTTTGAGCTTGTTTTTACAGATAAAAGCTTACTTGAAACAGCTTTTACCCATACCAGTTATGCCAATGAGCACCGCCTCTTAAAAATTTCACACAACGAACGCTTGGAATTTTTAGGAGACGCTGTTCTGCAATTATTGATTTCAGAATATCTGTTTAAAAAATACCCTAAAAAACCAGAAGGAGACCTGTCTAAACTCCGTGCTATGATTGTCCGTGAGGAGAGTTTAGCTGGTTTTGCCCGTGATTGCCAGTTTGACCAGTTTATTAAGCTTGGTAAGGGGGAGGAAAAGTCTGGTGGTCGTAACCGAGACACGATCTTGGGTGACGCTTTTGAAGCCTTTTTGGGTGCTCTGCTTTTAGACAAGGATATAAAGACTGTAAAAACCTTTATCTACCAAGTCATGATCCCTAAGGTTGAAGCTGGCGATTTTGAAATGATCAAGGATTATAAGACTCACCTGCAAGAATTGCTCCAAGTTAATGGAGATGTTGATATTCGTTATCAGGTGATTTCAGAGATTGGGCCAGCCCATGATAAGATGTTTGAGGTTGAAGTCCTTGTTGAGGGGCAAAGTCTAGGTTCAGGTAAAGGACGCTCTAAAAAATTGGCCGAGCAGGAAGCCGCTAAAAATGCAGTTGAGAAAGGGCTGGATTCATGTATTTAAAGGAAATTGAGATCCAAGGGTTTAAGTCCTTTGCTGACAAGACCAAGGTTGTTTTTGACCAAGGGGTGACGGCGGTTGTAGGACCAAATGGCTCTGGGAAATCAAATATCACTGAAAGCCTCCGTTGGGCACTTGGTGAATCTAGTGTCAAGAGTCTGCGTGGTGGGAAGATGCCTGATGTCATCTTTGCAGGAACAGAAAGTCGGAAACCTCTAAACTACGCTTCTGTTATTGTTACTTTGGATAATCAAGATGGCTTTATCAAGGATGCAGGCCAGGAAATCAAAGTTGAACGTCATATCTATCGGAGTGGAGATAGTGAGTACAAGATTGACGGCAAAAAAGTTCGTCTCCGTGATATCCATGACCTCTTCTTAGATACTGGACTCGGACGTGATTCTTTCTCCATCATTTCCCAAGGGAAGGTCGAAGAAATCTTTAACTCCAAACCTGAGGAACGCCGCGCTATTTTTGAAGAAGCTGCTGGAGTTTTGAAGTATAAAACACGTCGTAAAGAGACGGAAAGTAAGCTTCAACAAACTCAAGATAATCTAGATCGTTTGGAAGATATCATTTATGAGCTTGATAATCAAATCAAGCCTCTGGAGAAGCAAGCAACTACAGCTCGTAAATTTATGGAGTTGGACGGTCAGCGTAAAGCGATCTACTTGGACGTTTTGGTTGCACAAATTCAAGCCAATAAGGCTGAATTGGATCTAACAGAAGAAGAATTAAACCAAGTTCAGGAACTTCTAACTAGTTATTACCAAAAACGTCAAGACTTAGAAGAAGAAAATCAAGCTCTCAAAAAGAAACGTCATGATTTGCAGGCTGAGATGGCAAAAGACCAGTCAAGCTTGATGGATTTGACTAGTTTAATCAGTGATTTAGAACGTAAGTTAGCTTTATCAAAACTAGAAACTGAGCAAGTTGCCCTCAATCAACAAGAAGCGCAGACTCGTTTGGCTAGTTTGGATGAAAAGAGAAGAGCTCTCATTAAAGAGAAGGAAGAAAAAGAAGCCAATCTAAATCAGTTAGAAGAAAATTTAGCTGTCAATACGAAGGAACTCAATCAGCTAGAAGCAGAATTATTAGCTTTTTCTGATGATCCAGACCAAATGATTGAGCAATTGCGTGAACGCTTCGTTGCCTTTCTGCAAGAAGAAGCTGATGTGTCCAACCAATTGACACGGATTGAAAATGACCTTGAAAATAGTCGCCAACAAACTCAAAAGCAAGAAGAACAATTAGAATCCTTGAAGGAACAATTGGCTTCTGCCAAGTTCAAGGCTAGTGAGCAAGAAGCTGCCCTTAAATCAGCTAAAGAAGAAGTACAAAGCTTACTTGCTGACTACCAGACCAATGCCAAGCAAGAAGAAGAACAAAAGCAGGCTTATCAAAGCCAGCAAAATCAACTCTTTGACCGATTGGATGGTCTGAAAAACAAGCAGGCCAAGGCACAAAGTTTGGAAAACATTCTTAAAAATCATAGTAATTTCTATGCAGGTGTTAAGAGTGTTTTACAAGAAAAAAATCGCCTAGGAGGTATTGTTGGAGCTGTTAGTGAACATTTAACCTTTGATGTTCGTTATCAGACAGCACTTGAAATTGCTCTTGGTGCAAGTAGCCAACACATTATCGTTGAAGATGAACAGGCAGCAACAAAGGCCATCGATTTTCTTAAGAGAAACCGAGCTGGTCGCGCTACCTTCCTACCTTTGACAACCATTAAGGCACGTAGCATTTCTGGGCAGAATCAAGATGTGATTGCCTCAAGTCCAGGTTTTCTTGGCATGGCAGATGAATTGGTTACCTTTGATGCTAAGCTTGAAGCTATTTTTAAAAACTTGCTTGCTACAACAGCAATCTTTGATACAGTGGAGCATGCGCGTGATGCAGCTCGTAAGGTACGTTATCAGGTTCGAATTGTAACGCTAGATGGTACAGAATTGCGAACAGGTGGTTCTTATGCTGGAGGTGCCAATCGTCAAAATAACAGTATTTTCATCAAGCCTGAATTGGAGCAATTGCAAAAAGAAATCGCTCAAGAAGAGAAGCTCCTTCGTCAAGAGGAAGAAAATTTGAAGTCAGTTCAAGAAGCTTTGAATACTCTCACTCAAACTTTGGAGACCATTAAATCCCAAGGAGAGCAGGCTCGTATTCAGGAACAAGGCTTGTACCTAGCTTATCAACAAACTAGCCAGCAAGTCGAAGAACTCGAAACACTCTTAAAACTTCAGGAGCAAGAATTAACTAATCTCAGAGGTGGAGATTGGCAAGCTGAAAAAGAAAAATGCCAAGAACGTCTCGCAGTTATTGCAACCGAAAAGCAAAAGCTGGAATTTGAGATTGAAGAAATCAAGTCCAATAAAAATGCTATTCAGGAACGCTATCAAAACTTACAGGAAAAACTTTCCCAAGAGCGTCTGCTTAAAACAGAAATGTTAGGTCAAAAGCGTTATGAAGTTGCAGATATTGAACGGATCAATAAAGAACTTGAGAACCTCAATATCGAACAAGAAGAAATTGAACGTCTTTTGCAAGAAAAAGTAGACAATCTTGAAAAAGTTGATACTGAACTTTTAGCCAAGCAGGAAGCAGAAGCTAAGAGTCAAAAGGAAGAAATTCAACAAGGATTGATTCGTAAGCAGTTTGAACTAGATGATATTGAAGCTCAATTGGATGATATTGCTAGTCATTTAGAACAAGCTCGTCAGCAAAATGAAGAATGGATTCGTAAGCAAACACGAGCAGAAGCGACTAAAGAGAAGATTACAGACCGCCTTCGCTATCTTCAAGGTCAACTGACTGAAGAATACCAGATTAGTTATACAGAAGCATTAGAACAAGCCAACCAATTGGAAGACTTGGCTGTCGCTGAACAAAAGGTCAAGGATTTGGAAAAATCCATTCGTTCACTTGGTCCTGTTAATTTGGATGCCATTGAACAGTTTGACGAAGTGCACGAACGCTTGGAGTTCTTGAATAGTCAGCGCGACGATATTCTTTCTGCTAAAAATCTTCTTCTTGAGACCATTACAGAGATGAATGATGAAGTGAAGGAACGCTTTAAATCAACCTTTGAAGCTATTCGTGAGTCCTTTAAGGTGACTTTCAAGCAGATGTTTGGTGGTGGTCAAGCAGACCTAATTCTGACAGAAGGTGATTTATTGACAGCAGGTGTTGAAATCTCTGTTCAACCTCCAGGAAAGAAAAATCCAATCACTCAACCTCATGAGTGGTGGCGAGAAAGCCTTGTCAGCTCTAGCTCTTCTTTTCTCAATCATCCGTGTTAAGACCATTCCATTTGTAATCCTAGATGAGGTAGAGGCCGCACTCGATGAGGCCAACGTTAAACGTTTTGGGGATTATCTCAACCGATTTGACAAGGATAGTCAGTTTATCGTTGTTACCCACCGTAAGGGTACTATGGCAGCAGCAGACTCTATCTATGGTGTGACCATGCAAGAATCTGGTGTATCTAAGATTGTCTCTGTAAAACTAAAAGATTTAGAGAATATGGATGCTTAGTTAGTGCTCGTTACAAATTTTTAAGCTAAGCATTTAAATAACCTTCAAGAAGTCGGAAGGGTTACAAAATAATTTGAGGAGCTTATATGGATTTTGATCTATTCCTAATGATCTGTAATTATATTGGAACTATAGCCTTTGCTGCTTCAGGAGCCATCAAAGGATTCGGTAAACGTTTAGATATTTTTGGAATCAGTTTATTGGCAATTGTAACTGCAGTAGGCGGAGGAATCCTAAGAGATTCCATTATCAGTCGCTTTCCTGCTTCTCTAGCAGATCCTAGCCCCATTTATGTCTCTATCCTGGTAGCGGTTATCATGTATGTCTTTGTAACTTCAAAACAGGCCAATGCTAGTCATGATAAAAAGTTCTATAAGTGGTTGAGAGAAGCCTATCTCATATTTGATTCCATTGGCTTAATTATCTTCTCTCTAATTGGAGCTACAGCTTTAGCTGATAGTAAATTGAATTTGATGTCTGCAGGGATTTTGGCCTGTTTAACAGGTGCTGGCGGAGGTATCATCCGAGATCTCTTGATCAATGAGGTCCCCAGTGTTTTAAAAGAAGACATCTATGCCCTTCTATCTTTCGTAATTGGAGTCGTATACTACTGGCTAGCCTTTGTTCTTCATTTTCCAAGAATTACTGCCTTTATCATTCTCTCGATAGTTGGCTTTGTGATTCGACTTTGTATTATTAAGTTCAAGCTCTCTTTGCCAAATATGGATAAGAGAACCTTGAACTGATGAATAAGCGAGAGTTATATTATCAGCGTCTAATCTCATGTGGATTAGGCGTTATTTTTTTGCAAATACGGAAAATGAATGATGTAAAGATTAATTTTTGCTATTATATTTGTAATTCCGAATTAGATAGGAGCAATAATGAGTAATTTGAAACATTCAGTTGATTTTATTAAAGAAATAGAGAAGTTAAAGTCAGTAAGAAGATTTAATAGAACTCTTGATGGCAGATTTGAAAAATAGTGCCGAACATTTTTGGCAGGGTGCCATAGCTGCGATGGTTCTTCAAGATTATTATCCTGAAAAATTGAATATGGAAAAAGTCACTTCTATGTTATTGATTCATGATTTAGGTGAGATTTATGCCGGTGATACTTGGGTGTTTGATGATGAAAAAAAGCTCCATTCTCATGACAGAGAACTAGCATCTATAGAAAAAACAATGAGTATCCTTCCAGAAGAAAAATATTTACAAATGAAAAATTCGTGGTTGGAATTTGAAAAAGGGCAGAGTTCTGAAGCAAGATATGCAAGAGTTATCGACGCTTTGGTATCGCTGATAAATCACTTGGAAGTGTCAGAATTCAATTATAATCCTGATAATATCAGTGCAGACATGGTATTAGAAAAGAAAAAGTTCATAAAAAGTGAATCAGAAGAATTATGGAAACTGACAGAAGACTTGATTCAGGAAAGTGTGAAAAAGGGCTTATATTTTTTTAATAACAATTGGCCCAATAGAAGATAGCTTTTTAACTGGAGAATGGAAATATATATGATTAATACTGGACTAAAATCAAAAAACATCTTATAATAGTAGTTATGAAACTTACAAACGAAGAAACACAAAAAATTGAACAACTCTTAAAAGATTCATCGTACGCCAAATATCACAAACGTCTACAGATTATTTATTTTCGCTCAAAAGAAAAGAGTTATAAGGAAATCATGGATCTCCTAGATTGTAATAAAACAACTGTTTGGAGGAATTTGAAAAAATATAAGGAGTTTGGTTTAGAAGCTCTTCTTCAATAAACCCGTGGTGGACGTCATCGAGAATATATGACTTACGAAGAAGAACAAGCATTCCTAAAACGTCATATAGAAGCTGCTCAGGCTGGGGAATTTGTAACTGTCAATCAGTTATTTGAAGCCTATCAAAAAGAGATTGGTCGCACTTCCACACGTGATGGTTTCTATTATCTCCTGAAACGCCATGGTTGGCAAACGGTCACTCCTCGACCTGAACATCCCAAGAAGGCAGGCGCTCAGACAATTGAGACGTCTAAAAATAAAATCTACATTCGAGACCTTAAGTAAGCGCTTTAAAGAGGAGGGACTTATAACAAAGTACGATTGATGTACCAAGATGAAGCTGGTTTCAGGGAGGATCAGTAAGATGAGTTCTTGTTGGGCTCCTCAAGGAATTCGACCTAGCATTCCTAGTCATTATATGCGAGAATATCGCTATTGTTATGGGGCAGTAGATGCTCAGACAGGAGATTCCTTCTTCCTCATTGCTGGAGGATGCAATACTGAGTGGACGAATGAATTTCTACGGCAAGTCTCACAAGCTTATCCAGATGATTATATTTTACTTGTTATGGATAATGCTATATGGCATAAATCAAGTACCTTAGAGATTCCAAGTAATATTGAATTGGCTTTTATCCCACCTTATACACCAGAAATGAACCCTATTGAACAAGTCTGGAAAGAAATTCGAAAACGAGGTTTTAAAAATAAGGCTTTCCAAACATTGGAAGCTGTCATTGATAAGCTTCAAGAAGTTATTCAAGGACTGGAAAAAAGCGTTTTAAAGTCTACTGTCAGCAGACAATGGACAAGGTTGCTTTTTGAAAATAATTGAGTATAAAGTTCTGGTCAAAAGAGATAGAAGAAGACATAAATTACAGTCAGCTTTTACTTTATCATCAAAAATAAAGGTCAGGATTTTTCCCGACCTTTATATAGTTGCTTATTTTACAAAGGCATTGATTTCAGCTTCGATATTAGCAATCTTAGCTTGTGAATCTTCGTTGCTTTCACCAACAACTGCAATGTAGAACTTGATTTTTGGTTCAGTACCTGAAGGGCGAACTGCAATCCATGATCCATCAGCAAGTGTGTATTTCAACACATCACTTGGAGGAGTAGTTAAAGCTGTAACTGTTCCATCAGCGGCAATAGATGTTTGTGCTTTAAAGTCTTCACTGACAGTAATAGTTGTTGCATTCCATTCTTTTGGTGCATTGTTGCGGAATTTAGCCATAATTGCTTTGATTTGTTCAGCACCGTCAATACCAGAGAGGGTAACAGAGATTGTCTTTTCAGCATAGTAGCCGTACTCTTTGTAGATTTCTTCGATACCATCTGCAAGAGTCAAACCACGTGAACGGTAGTAAGCTGCAAGTTCAGCAACAACAAGAACAGCTTGGATAGCGTCTTTATCACGCACGAATGGTTTAATCAAGTAACCGAAGCTTTCTTCAAATCCCATCATGTAAGTGTGATTGTGTTTTTCTTCGAATTCTTGGATTTTTCAGCGATAAATTTGAAACCAGTCAAGACGTTGAACATAGTTGCGCCGTAGCTTTCAGCAATCTTCGTTACCAAGTCAGTTGATACGATAGATTTGCAAAGGGCTGCATTTTCTGGAAGTGTACCAGCATTTTTGTGAGCTTCCAAGATGTACTTAGCCATGATGGCACCGATTTGGTTACCTGAAAGGTTGAGGTAGCTACCGTCTTTTTGAAGGACTTCAACACCGACACGGTCAGCGTCAGGGTCAGTTGCAACAAGAACATCAGCTCCTACTTGGCGACCAAGTTCTTCTGCAAGAGCAAAGGCTGCTTGACTTTCTGGGTTTGGAGATTTAACAGTTGAGAAGTCTGGGTCTGGAGTTGCTTGAGCTTCAACGACTTGAACAGAGTCAAATCCTGCTTGAGCAAGAGCACGACGAGCCAACATTTCACCAGTACCGTGAAGAGGAGTGTAGACAATCTTCATGTCCTTACCAAACTCTTCAATCAAAGCTGGGTTGATGTTCACATCTTTAACTTCTTTGAGGTATTCAGTGTCGACAGCTTCTCCGATAACTTCAATCAAGCCAGAAGCTTTTTCAGCTTCAACATCGGCAACTTCAACAGTAAATGGATTTTCAATAGCACGGATATAAGTTGTCAAAGCATCCGCATCGTGTGGAGGCATTTGACCGCCGTCTTCACCGTAAACCTTGTATCCATTGAACGGAGCTGGGTTGTGGCTAGCAGTAATCATGATACCCGCAAAGCAGTTGAGGTGACGAACGGCAAATGAAAGTTCAGGAGTTGGACGAAGACTTTCAAAAACATAAGATTTAATGCCGTGTTTAGCAAGAACTGCTGCAGATTCAAAGGCAAATTCTGGAGAGAAGTGACGGCTATCATAAGCGATGGCTACACCACGTTCTTTTTCATTTCCACCTTTTGACTCAATCAAACGAGCCAAACCTTCAGTTGCTTGACGAACAACGTAGATGTTAATGCGGTTAGTACCAGCACCGATCAGTCCACGCATACCTGCAGTACCAAACTCAAGATTGGTATAGAATGCGTCTTCTTTAGTTTTCTCGTCCATGTTTTCCAAATCTTGACGAAGGTAATCTGGAAGTTCTGCGAAATCAAGCCATTTTTGGTAGTTTTCTTGATAAGCCATAGGAAATCTCCTTTAATATATAATCTAATCGCTTACATTATACCACGATTTGAAGTTTTAGTAAAACGTTAGCATGAGTTTAAATGTAAGAAACTTACTTTTATTTAGGTACTTTAAAATTTGATTATATTTTTAAGTTTATATTATTTTTTTACAAAAATTCATTAGTCGTAGACAGAGGAAAAAATGAAAAATTTGTAATGAATAAATGAATATTTTGTAAAAAAAGCAAGTGTTAAGAATATTTCCGTTTATCACTGATAAATAAAGGAATTCTTTAATGTATCAAATAAATTTCTTTGAAAAAAATTAGAAAAATATTACATAAATTTAGGATATTTTTAATAATTTCGGTTTCTATTTTGACATTTATTTTGTGTATGGTAGAATATAATAAATAATTAAAGGAGATTTTTCTATTTATGAACAAAATTCTTAAGCATTCTGCTTTAGTTTTATCAGCATTAGCGCTGGTTGCTTGTGGATCAAACAAAAAAGCAAGCGATAACGGTACTGCATCAAACTCCAACTTTGAAGTTTCGGTTAAAGATGGAATGTATGTTTTTGCCCAAAGATGAAGATTCCTCTTCTCATTACCTTGCTCTTCAAGTAGAAATTAAAAATAATCGTGATAAAAAGTTTAGTTTTACAAACAGAGATATCACACTCTACAATGAAAAAGATGAAAAGGTTGAACCAATCCAAGTTTATGAATCAGATAGTAAAACTAAATTTATGGACTATGGTGATAGCCTCTCTAAAGGTAAGAGTGTAGCTGGTTATGTTGTTTACGAAGTTGATAAGGATGCTAAATATGAGCTTCACTTTGCACCAAGCTTTTATGAAGATGTAAAAGAAAATGCAAAAGAGAATAATGACGTAGCTATCAAGGTTGATCCAAGTAAATATGAAGATCATATCGATGAAGCGAAAGAAGCAATGAAAAAATATGTTGATGCTGTTTTTCTTGATGGAGAAAACACTGGAGGAGCATCAAACGTAAGTTTCACTAATGAAAAAACTCAAATTGTCGCACTCGATGATAAAAAATCAGATAAGTCCGAAGACAAGAAATCTGAAGATAAAAAGTCTGATGATAAGAAGTCTTCTAACGAAACCGATGGTATCTCAAATGATGTGAAGACTGACCGAGAAGAATTCATTAAGAAATTTATCGAGTCATTTGGTAAAGGATTCTATAACTACAAGCCTTCTGATGCAGAACTTCGTACCTTTGCAGAAGCATATATCAAAGCCAATGCTAAAAGAGCAAAAGTAGACTATAAAGTAAAAACTTATCTTCCAGACTACGCGGTTATTTATGTAAGACCTGAAACAATTGACTTAGATAATTTGAATGTTCATGAATTAAGTCGTAAATTCTATGAAGAAAATAAAGGTAAATACAGCAACTACTCAGAAGCTATGAAAGCTGGCGAGAAATACATTTTAGAGAATGCACCAAGTCAATTTGACTCAACTCCTCTTGATACTAGTGATAGTATGAAAAGAGAAGGGTATGAAATTAAAATGACTAAGAAAGATGGTAAATGGACTATCGATACATCTTCTAAAAACTATGATTTAAAAGATATGGCTCGCACATTCCGTGGAGGCATCGGTTACTAATATAAAAAAGTTCGAGTGAAAAAGCTCGAACTTTTTTTAGTTAGAATTGTTAAAAATGGAAAAAAAGATAGTAAAATAGTTACATGATTATTTTACAAGCTAATAAAATTGAACGTTCTTTTGCAGGAGAGGTTCTTTTTGATAATATAAACCTACAAGTAGATGAAAGAGACCGTATTGCCCTCGTTGGGAAAAATGGTGCTGGGAAGTCTACTTTGCTCAAGATATTGGTTGGAGAAGAGGAGCCAACCACTGGTGAAATCAATAAGAAAAAAGATATTTCCCTCTCATATCTTGCACAGGATAGTCGCTTTGAGTCTGAGAACACCATTTACGATGAAATGCTACATGTATTTGATGACTTGCGTCGTACTGAAAGACAACTTCGCCAGATGGAGTTGGAGATGGGGGAAAAGACTGGAGCAGAACTAGATAAACTCATGTCTGACTATGATCGCCTATCAGAAAATTTTCGTCAGGCTGGAGGATTTACCTATGAAGCCGATATTCGTGCTATCTTAAATGGCTTCAAGTTTGACGAGTCTATGTGGCAGATGAAAATTGCAGAGTTATCTGGTGGTCAAAATACTCGTCTAGCGCTAGCCAAAATGCTTCTTGAAAAACCTAATCTCTTGGTTTTGGATGAGCCGACTAACCACCTAGATATTGAAACCATTGCCTGGTTAGAAAACTATTTAGTTAATTATAGCTGTGCCTTGATTATCGTCAGTCATGACCGTTATTTCCTTGATAAGGTTGCAACCATAACACTCGACTTAACCAAGCATTCTTTGGACAGATATGTAGGAAACTACTCGAGTTTTGTGGAGCAGAAGGAACAGAAGCTCGCAACTGAAGCCAAAAACTACGAAAAGCAACAGAAGGAAATTGCTGCCTTAGAAGACTTTGTTAACCGAAATCTTGTCCGAGCATCGACAACCAAACGAGCGCAATCTCGACGCAAGCAACTGGAGAAGATGGAGCGCTTGGATAAGCCTGAAGCTGGTAAGAAATCAGCTAATATGACCTTCCATTCTGATAGAGTATCTGGTAATGTCGTTTTGACAGTTGAAAATGCTGCTATTGGCTATGATGGTGAAATCTTATCAGAACCCATCAACCTTGACCTTCGTAAGATGAACGCCATTGCTATAGTTGGTCCTAACGGTATTGGTAAGTCAACCTTTATAAAATCCATTGTGGACCAGATTCCCTTTATCAAGGGTGAAAAGCGCTTTGGTGCTAATGTTGAGGTTGGTTACTATGACCAGACTCAGAGCAAACTGACACCGAGCAATACGGTCTTAGACGAACTCTGGAATGATTTTAAATTGACGCCAGAAGTTGAAATCCGTAATCGACTTGGTGCCTTCCTTTTTTCTGGTGACGATGTTAAGAAATCAGTTGGAATGCTCTCAGGTGGTGAACGAGCGCGTTTGCTTCTGGCTAAACTTTCCATGGAAAACAATAACTTCTTGATCCTCGATGAGCCGACAAACCACTTAGACATCGATAGCAAGGAAGTCTTGGAAAATGCCCTGATTGACTTTGATGGGACTCTTCTATTTGTCAGCCATGACCGTTACTTTATTAATCGTGTAGCCACTCATGTTCTAGAATTATCTGAAAATGGCTCAACTCTTTATCTAGGTGATTATGACTATTATGTTGATAAAAAAGCAGAGCTAGTAGCTAGTCAAGCGGAAGAAGCGGCAGCTGTTAACCAAGAAAAAGAAGTTTCTCCAGTTAATGACTACCAAGCTCAAAAGGAAAGTCAAAAAGAACTTCGTAAATTGATGAGACAAATCGAAAGTCTTGAGACTGAAATCGAAGAGCTGGAAACTCAAGCCCAAGCAATCTCTGAACAAATGCATACCACCAATGATGCGGATGAACTCATGCAATTGCAAGCAGAACTCGATAAGATTAGCCAACGCCAGGAAGATGCTATGCTGAAGTGGGAAGAATTGTCGGAGCAGGTGTAAGATGGAAAATCTTGGAAAAGTTTTTCGTGAATTTCGAATCAGTAAAAATTACTCTCTAAAAGAAGCTGCAGGAGAGGCCTGTTCGACCTCCCAATTATCCCGATTTGAATTGGGGGAGTCGGATCTGGCTGCATCTCGTTTCTTTGAAATATTAGATAATATTCACGTGACGATTGAGAATTTTATGGATAAGACTAGAAATTTTCAACATCATGAGCATGTCGGCTTGATAGCTCAGATTATTCCGCTTTACTACTCAAATGATATTGCAGGTTTTCAAAAGCTTCAAGAAGAACAACTTGAAAAAGCTAAGAGTTCAACAAATCCCCTCTATTTTGAGCTGAACTGGATTTTGTTACAAGGTCTGATTTGTCAAAGAGATGCTAGCTTCACTATGGAACAAGCTGATCTGGATAAGGTGGCGGATTATCTTTTTCAAACAGACGAATGGACCATGTATGAATTGATTCTCTTTGGCAATCTCTATAGCTTTTATGATGTGGACTATGTTGCTCGCCTTGGTAGAGAAGTGATGGAGCGTGAAGATTTCTACAAAGAAATTGGTCGCCATCGAAAACTGGTCTTGATTTTAGCTCTTAACTGTTACCAGCATTGTTTAGAACATCTTGCTTTTGAAATGCCAGCTACTTTGAAACTTATATAGAGAGGATTATAGGTAAGAGCATCAAACTCTATGAGCGTAATGTATTCCACTTTCTTAAAGGATTTGCTCTTTATCAGAAGGGGCAAAAAGAAGAAGGTTGTAAACAAATGCAGGAAGCCATGCATATTTTTGATGTGCTAGGTCTTCCGGAGCAGGTAGCTTACTATCAGGAACATTACGATAAATTTGTAAAAGATTAATTTCCCAAATAAGGGAAAAATGAGAAACTCCTTCAAGTTTTGATACAATAGTTTCAAAATTTGAGAGGAGTTTTTATGAATCGATATGCAGTACAGTTGATTAGTCGTGGAGCTATTAACAAACTAGGAAATATGCTCTATGATTATGGAAATAGTGTTTGGTTGGCATCGATGGGAACGATTGGGCAAACCGCTCTAGGAATTTATCAGATCTCTGAACTCGTTACATCCATACTAGTTAATCCCTTTGGAGGCGTTATTTCAGACCGTTTTTCCCGTCGCAAGATTTTGATGACAACAGACTTGGTTTGTGGGATTCTCTGTCTGGCTATTTCTTTTATCAAAAATGATAGCTGGATGATTGGAGCATTGATCTTTGCTAATATTGTCCAGGCCGTTGCCTTTGCATTTTCTCGAACTGCCAATAAAGCTATTATAACGGAAGTTGTAGCAAAGGACGAGATAGTGACCTATAACTCTCGCTTGGAGTTAGTTTTACAGGTTGTAGGAGTCAGTTCTCCGGTGCTTTCTTTCCTTGTTTTACAATTTGCAAGTCTCCATCTGACGCTCTTACTAGATGCTTTGACCTTTTTCATCGCTTTTGGCCTAGTGGCTTTACTGCCGAAAGAAGAACCAAAGGTTCAAGAGCAGAAGAGTTTTACAGGGAAAGATATTTTTGCAGATATCAAAGATGGCTTGCACTATATCTGGCATCAAAAAGAAATTTTCTTTCTCTTGTTAGTGGCTTCCAGTGTGAATTTCTTTTTTGCAGCTTTTGAGTTTTTGCTCCCTTTTTCAAATAAACTCTATAGTGTAGACGGAGCCTATGCGACTATCTTAACCATGGGTGCAATTGGCTCAATCATCGGAGCATTGATTGCAAATAAATTTAAATCCAGTATGAATACACTATTGTTCTTATTGATCCTCACAGGAGTAGGAGTTTTCATGATGGGCTTACCACTGCCAAATTTTCTAACTTTTTCAGGAAACCTAGTTTGTGAACTATTTATGACGATTTTTAATATTCACTTCTTTACACAAGTACAGACCAAGGTTGACGGAGACTATCTGGGGAGGGTATTGAGTACCATTTTTACACTGGCAATTCTCTTTATGCCGATTGCGAAGGGGTTAATGACCTTTCTACCAAGTGTTCATTTAGGTTCCTTTTTAATTATCGGTCTTGGAGTTATTTTTCTTTCTTTAGTATCAATGTTCTATATTCAAAGGCAAGGGTAACACAGAAAAAAAGCAACGGCGCCGTTGCTTTTTTTGTTTACATCTATCCACCCTGAGGGAATCGAACCCCCATCTCAAGAACCGGAATCTTACGTGATATCCATTACACTAAGGGTGGAAACTTTAATTATTATATCAAAAAAGAGAGCTGAACTCAAGTTTTTTCTAAACTCAGCAAAAGGAGAAGTAAAAAAGGATTCAGTATGAACCGAATCCTCAAGACGATTATTTTTTCTCAAGAAGAGCTTTGATTTCTTGAAGAACTTCCAACTCAGTTGGACCAGCAGGTGCTTCTTCAACAACCTCTTCTTTTTTAGTAAGACTTTGAGCTTTTTCCATAGCTTTAATCACAAAGAATAGAACAGTACCAACTACAAGGAAGTTGATAATAGCACTCAAGAATTTACCATATGTAACACCATTCCATGCAAGCTCAGCGATGTTTTGTACTTTCGCAGCTTCCAAGGCTGGGTTCAATAGGAGTGGAGTGATGATATCATTAACAAATGAAGTAACGATAGCACCAAAAGCAGAAGCGATGATCACACCGACAGCAAGGTCTACAACATTACCGCGGAGCAAAAATTCTTTAAGATCTTTTAACATTTTCTTTTTCCTTTCGAAATTTTTACAATCTAAATTATAACTTAATCATCTGTTGAATGCAAGAAATATGCTTAGTGTTTTTTAAAAACAAAAACTTTACTGAAGATGTAATTGAGGACTATGATGGTGACCTGTGCAAAAATAGTCTCAATTGAATTGATAGTATTGAGATTATCACCTACAAATTGACCGATAATATGAGGGAAACTTGTCACAAAAATAAAGGTCAGAAGCAGGTCTAATAGGAAAGTTATGAATCTTGCGGTCGTAAATTTTATCAGACGCTTGAACCAATTTTTTCGTTTCTGTTTAAAAACAATGGTATCATTGGTGAAAAAAGCAAAGAGAATTCCAGCTATATTTCCCAGAGCAGTCGCCCATAATTCTTGTTGGAAAAAGTAAAAAATAGTGATACGAACAATGATAGAAACAAGAGTAGTTGCAAGCCCGAAAAATAAGTAGGAGAGGATTTCATTGTCGAAGAATTTTTTTATGGAAGTTTTCATAAAAATAGTATAGCATAAAGGACATAAATGTGCTATAATTGAAAGGTTGACTTGTTCAACCCTTGGTGCTTAGCTTCTTTCACCAAGCATATTATACGCGGGTTAATCGCTAAAGGAGAATAATAGATGAAAAAACTTACTGTCCGTGATTTGGCAGATATTGCCATTGTCGCAGCAATTTATGTGGTTTTGACAATCACACCACCCCTTAATGCTATCAGTTACGGTACTTATCAGTTCCGTATCTCTGAAATGATGAATTTTCTTGCCTTTTACAATCCTAAGTACATTATCGGTGTTACTCTTGGCTGTATGATTGCTAATTTCTTTAGTTTTGGAATCATCGATGTTGCGGTTGGTGGAGGATCAACTCTTGTCTTCCTAAGTTTAGGTGTATGGTTGTTTAGCAAATATAAAAAAGACTATCTTTTTAATGGATTGATCCGAAAAGATCATCTCTTCTTTTCAATTCTTTTTTCGATTTCAATGATCACCATTGCTGCTGAATTGAACATCGTAGCTGAAGCACCTTTCTTCTTAACTTGGTTTACAACTGCTATCGGAGAATTCGCTTCACTCATTGTTGGTGCTATTCTTATCGGAAAAATCGGTAAACGTCTTGATTTGACTAGATAAAGATATCACATGAAATATTATTGAAAATGGCTGAACATTGTTCAGTCTTTTTCTTTGTCTATAAACCTAGTCAATCAATAAAAGTGGTATAATAAGGTAGAAAAGGCGGCTTAATTATGATAGATTATTTTTTGATTGGGCTAAAATTGATGATGAAAAGCTCGGTTTTGACTTTTGCTATTTGTTTTGTATCCTTCCTTCTTTTACTGATTCTATGGCGCCGTTATATCATTGTGCGTCAAAGTGGTGGAAACTTTTTTGCCCCATTTCATATTGCTAAGGGAAGATTTTATATCCATAATGCTTATGTTTTTAGAAAGCGAATTATACCACTGAATAATATTAAAAAGATTGAGGTCTATTTTAATCGAAGTGTTAAATTGAATGGAGTGAGTATCCAACAAAAGAACGAAAAAGCTCTAGCCTATTTCTTTGGCCAATCAAAAGAGAATGATAAGCTTGTCAGAAATCTAAAAATGAAACGAAAAAGTATCATATCAAAGTTATCATTCACTGACAATTCCAAATATTGGAGAGGGATAAAGATGGATAGGCTACAAATAATCAGAAATAATCAGCATTTAAAAAGATTACTTTTAGATGAGTGTGATATTTACTTTTATGATCACATCAGAGAGGTGCAGTTTTCTAACAACGATGAGGAATATTCTCTAGCTTGTCAGGCCTTTGCCCAGGACGGTAGTGGGGGAGAATTTGTAATTCTTGAGGATGAGAGTATTGGCTTTATAGGGAGTGAAGGCCAAGTTGGCCGGGTAGCAGAAAGCCTTGATGAATTGCTTACTTTCTTACTTCATGCTGGTTCTATCTCAGACTTTTCTTGTCGGTTAGTCTACCAAAACAAGGATTTGTTGTCAAAATTCTGTCAGGGATTTATTAACAAAGCACGAGAAAACTACCAGTCAAAAGGTGAATTGTGGGATAAAGTGAGAGCTGGACTTGCACAAGAGTTGGGACTTAAATTTCAGCCAGAGAAATTGCAAGAGTTAGCCTTCAATTTATCAATCAGCGATAAGAACTCCACTATTTACTTGTAAATATGGTCATGGTGAGAATGAATATGTCTGCGATTCTGTTTTGTCTGATATTGTCGGCTTGTGGGTTTCAGAGCTGGTAGGGTTGACTGCGGAAGAAATTGAAGCTTTTGCTAGCACTAAAAACAATCAAATGTAAAGGACAAAAATTTAATTCCACTTAAAATATTTTATGTTATAATATTAACAATGATATTTTAAGGAGTTTATATGAGTTCGTCAGAATTTATTTCAAAGATTGATTATTATTGCCATAAGAAAGAAAGTTTATTTGACCAAAGTAAGTTTAAATATGCCATTCGCTCGATGTTTGCAGGAGCTTTCTTAACCTTTAGTACAGCCGCTGGGGCCATAGGTGCTGATCTACTCAATAGCATCGTTCCAAGTGCTGGTTATTTCCTATTTCCCTTTGTATTTGCTTGGGGACTTGCCTATATCGTTTTCTTGAATGCCGAGTTGGTTACCTCAAATATGATGTACTTAACAGCTGGAACATTCTTGAAGAAGATTGATTGGAAAAAAGCCTTTATCATTTTACTTTATTGTGCCATTTTCAACTTAGTTGGTGCTCTGTTAGCAGGTTGGTGTTTTGCTAATTCATCGGCTTTTTCACACCTGACACACGACAGTTATCTTCCAAAGATTGTAGCTAAGAAGTTGGCACGACCTAGTGAGTTGGTCTTGTTGGAAGGGATTTTGGCAAATATGTTTGTAAATATTGCCATTCTATCTTCAATTTTGGTTAAGGATAGCAATGCCAAACTCTGGATTATCTTGTCAGCTATTTCTATGTTTGTTTTCTTATCTAACGAGCATATTGCAGCTAACTTTTCATCTTTTAGTATTATTAAATTTAGTATTGTTTCTGACCAAATTGCTAACTTTGATATTCCAAATATCCTCCGTCATTGGAGTGTTACCTTCATTGCTAACTTGATTGGTGGAGGATTCTTGATAGGTTTACCATACGCATATCTTAATAAAAATGAAGAGACTTATGTTGATTAGCACTTAGCTCTTCCTAAATAAAAATGAAAATCAATAATAAAGGAGGTCGGGACTAAAAATCCAGACCTCGATTTTTTTCCAAAAGAAGCTTTTGATAAAAAAACGTTATTTTCTCTGTCTATAAATTTAAACAAATTATTAGTGCATGGATTTTAGCTGAAAAACTAAAGAGACTCTTTTTGTAAATTCATATAGAACAAATTAAAAACATATAGTGAATATATAAAGTAGAGAATTTGAAAAATAAAGAGTTGAAAAATATTAAATATGCTGATACAAAGCAAATGGAAACGATTGCTAAAAAGTGATAAAAAAATATTGTAAATAGAATTAAGAAAGCCTTCCCATAATTTCGATTTTATGTTATAATATTCACAAATAAAAAGTTTTAGGAGTTTATATGGTTTCTTCAGAATTTATCTCAAAAAAATTGAGTTTGCTTGTAAGAAAAAAAGGAAAGTCTTTACAGTCAAAAGTAAATTCAAGTATGCTATCCGTTCAATGTTTGCTGGTGCATTCTTAACATTTAGTACAGCAGCTGGTGCAGTTGGAGCTGACTTGATTAATAAGATTGCTCCAGGTAGTGGACGTTTCCTCTTCCCATTTGTTTTCGCTTGGGGATTGGCTTACATTGTCTTCTTGAATGCTGAATTGGTAACATCTAACATGATGTTCTTGACAGCTGGTAGCTTTTTGAAAAAGATTAGCTGGAGAAAAACAGCTGAAATCCTTTTATATTGTACACTCTTTAATTTGATCGGTGCTCTTATAGCAGGATGGGGCTTTGCCCATTCAGCGGCTTATGCAAACCTAACACATGATAGCTTTATTTCTGGAGTTGTGGAAATGAAGTTGGGCCGTTCAAATGAACTAGTCTTGCTTGAAGCTATCTTGGCTAATGTCTTTGTAAATATCGCAATTCTTTCATTTGTTTTAGTAAAAGATGGTGGTGCTAAACTTTGGTTGGTTCTTTCAGCAATTTACATGTTTGTATTCTTAACAAACGAGCACATCGCCGCAAACTTTGCATCATTTGCTATCGTGAAATTCAGTGTTGCTGCTGATTCTATCGCAAACTTCGGTATTGGAAATATTCTTCGTCACTGGGGTGTAACCTTCATTGGTAACTTTATTGGTGGTGGTCTACTGATGGGATTACCTTACGCCTTCTTAAATAAAAACGAAGATACATACGTTGATTAAAAGTTGGATTCATTCCAACTTTTTCTTTTTGTTTATCCATGCTATAATGAATGTAGAATAGATAAATATAGAGGAATAACATGAACGAGATTAAATGTCCCAATTGTGGCGAAGTATTTACAGTCAATGAAAGCCAATATGCAGAACTACTTTCTCAAGTTCGCACTGCAGAGTTTGATAAGGAATTGCATGAACGAATCAAGCAAGAATTGACATTAGTGGAGCAAAAGGCCTTGAATGAACAGCAGGCAAAACTGGCTCAAAAGGATCAAGAAATTGCCCAGCTTCAAAGTCAAATTAACAACTTTGATACAGAAAAAGAATTGGCAAAAAAAGAAGTAGAGCAAACTGCTAGTCAAAGCCTGCTAGAGAAAGAAAAAGAAGTCCAAGCGCTGGAGAATCAGTTAGCTACCTTGCGCTTGGAGCATGAAAATCAACTACAAAAAACTCTTTCTGATCTTGAAAAAGAACGCGATCAGGTCAAAAATAAGCTCCTTTTACAAGAAAAGGAAAATGAGCTTTCTCTGACTTCAGTTAAGCAAAACTATGAAGCCCAACTTAAGGCAGCAAATGAGCAGGTTGAATTTTACAAGAATTTCAAGGCGCAACAATCAACCAAGGCAATCGGTGAAAGTTTGGAACACTATGCGGAGAGTGAATTCAACAAGGTTCGTAGTTTTGCATTTCCAAATGCCTATTTCGAAAAGGACAATAAGGTTTCTGCTCGTGGTTCTAAGGGCGATTTTATTTTCCGTGATTTTGATGAAAATGGACTAGAATTCATTTCCATCATGTTTGAGATGAAAAATGAAGCAGACGGGACAGAGAAGAAACATAAAAATGCAGACTTCTATAAAGAGTTGGATAAGGATCGTCGTGAGAAACTGTGAGTATGCAGTTTTGGTAAGCATGCTTGAGGCTGATAACGACTACTTCAATACTGGGATTGTCGATGTTAGTCACGAATATGAGAAGATGTATGTCATTCGTCCTCAATTCTTTATCCAACTGATCGGGCTCTTGCGTAATGCGGCTCTTAACTCTCTAAAATACAAGCAGGAGTTAGCACTCATCCGGGAACAGAACATTGATATTACTCATTTTGAGGAAGACTTGGAAGCTTTCAAGGTAGCCTTTGCTAAAAACTACAATTCAGCTTCCGTCAACTTCGGCAAGGCCATCGATGAAATCGACAAGGCCATTAAGCGTATGGAAGAAGTCAAGAAATTCTTGACCACATCAGAAAATCAACTCCGGCTCGCTAATAACAAATTGGATGATGTTTCTGTTAAAAAATTGACTCGAAAAAATCCGACCATGAAAGCTAAGTTTGAAGCGCTGAAGGGGGAATAGGAGGATCCTATGCAGATACGAAAAGCAACCATGAAAGACGCTGAAGCCCTACTGTCTTTATACGAAGACTTGGGCTATCCAACGACCGCTTCTAAGCTGTCTCGACGTTTAGAAATGATTCTTTCTCAACCACATTATGGCTGTCTTCTAGCTGAAAGAAACGGAGAAATTTTAGGTTTCTTAGGTTTTGCAAAGCTCTTCTTTTTTGAAACAGATGGATCTTATTATCGTATTTTAGCTTTGTCAGTTGCAAAAGAAACAAGACGACAAGGAATTGCTAGTAGGCTAATTGATGAATTGAAAAAACAAGCGGTAAAAGAAGGAGTTAAGGCACTGGCTCTAAATAGTGGATTAACCGCTGAACGAAATGCTGCACATCAGTTTTATCAGGCAGTTGGATTTGAAAAAGTGACTGCCGGATTTGCCTTGCATTTAAAAACTCAACATAGATAAATCGTGAAAAAATAGTAGAGGGAACGAAGTAATGTCTTCAACAAAAGGGAAAACCTTATATTTTAACGATAAGAGCATGGATTATGTGACCTTTGGTAAAGGAAAGAAGTCTCTCGTTATCATACCAGGGTTGGGGGATGGGCTTCAGACGGTTAAAGGTATGGATATGTCTTTTTCAATCATATACCGTATACTTGCCAAACGTTACAAAATTTATGTTTTTTCTCGAATCAATGAGCTGAGACAGGGCTATACGACGCGAGATATGGCAGCAGATGTTGCAGAAGCAATGGAGGTATTGAATATTACCAGTGCCTATGTTATGGGGATTTCGCAAGGTGGAATGATTGCCCAATGTTTGGTGGCGGATTTCCCTGAAAAGGTTGAAAAGCTAGTATTGGCTGTTACAACTGCAAAACTAAGTAATCTAGGCAGGGAGAGAATTAGTTGCTGGCTGAACCTGAGTCAAACAGGAACTTATAAAGATCTGATGATTGATATCGCTCGTCATTCTTACACGACTAAATCCTTTGGAAAATTTAAATACCTTTATCGAATAATGGGAATTTTTGGTCATATTAAAGATAAACAACGTATTGATATTCAGTCTGTATCTTGTTTGAAACATGATAGTCTAGATTTTTTGGAAAAAATCAACTGCCCTACGTTAATCATTGGAGCAGAAAAAGATGATGTTCTTGGCGTAGATGGTTCGTTTGGATTGCATCATCATATCAGAGGTAGCCAACTGATTATTTTACCAGGGTGTGGACATGCACTCTATGAACAGAATAAGGATTTCCAAAAAAGAGTTTTAGTATTTTTAGAAAGTTAATAAATGAACGGTATTATCAACTTAAAAAAAGAGGCGGGGATGACCTCGCATGATGCAGTTTTCAAGCTGCGTAGGATTTTAGGAACTAAGAAGATTGGTCATGGAGGGACTTTAGACCCTGATGTTGTCGGTGTTTTGCCGATTGCCGTCGGTAAGGCAACCCGCATGGTCGAGTTTATGCAGGACGAGGGTAAAGTCTATGAAGGTGAAATCACCCTAGGCTATTCAACGACAACTGAAGACGCTAGTGGTGAGGTTGTTGCAGAGACGCCAGTTTTGTCTCCCTTAGATGAAAGATTGTTGATCAAGCGATTGCCAGTCTGACAGGTCCGATCACTCAGATTCCACCTATGTACTCGGCTGTCAAGGTCAATGGTCGCAAACTCTATGAGTATGCGCGTGCTGGTCAGGAAGTGGAGCGTCCAGAACGTCAGGTGACGATTTATAGTTTCGAAAGAACCAGTCCTATTTCCTATCTGGAGAATCTTGCTCGATTTAGCTTCCGTGTAAAATGTAGCAAAGGGACTTATATCCGTACCTTGTCAGTTGACTTGGGAGAAAAACTTGGCTATGCAGCTCATATGTCTCATTTAACACGAACAAGTGCAGCGGGCTTGCAGTTAGATGATGCTTTGACTTTGAATGAAATTGAGGAAAAGGTTCAAGCTGGTGAGTTAGACTTTCTTCATCCCTTAGAGATTGGTACAGGTGACTTAGTTAAGGTATATTTGACCCCAGAACAGGCAGAAGAAGTTCGTTTTGGTCGCTTTATTGAATTGGAGCAAACTGAGAAGGAATTGGCTGGTTTTGAAGGTGATAAGTTATTAGCCATTTTAGAGAAACGTGATACTCTTTATAAACCAAGAAAGGTTTTCAATTGATTAGAGCTGGTGGTAAAATTGCAGACTAATGTTTAACTTAAAAAAGCTGAAAGACAATTTAGTTTAGAAGAGAGATTGTTTTGAAAAAGGGTTGAAAACACGGTGATATTTGACAGTTTTGCTTGCTTATGATAATATTTAAATAAAGAAAAGCTAGAAAACTTTCAGAGGATATTATGAGTATTGAGATGACTGTTAGTGAGATTGCTGAGGTCTTGGGCTTGTCCCGCCAAGCAATCAATAACCGTGTCAAGGAATTACCTGAAGAAGATACGACTAAAAATGATAAAGGAGTCACTGTGGTAACTCGCAGTGGCTTGATTAAGCTTGAAGAAATCTACAAAAAAACCATTTTTGAAGATGAACCTGTTAGTGATGATGTGAAGCAACGTGAGTTAATGGAGATTCTTGTTGATGAAAAGAACGCTGAAATCATCCGTCTTTATGAGCAATTAAAAGCCAAAGACAAACAGTTAGCTGAGAAAGATGAACAGATGCGTGTTAAAGACCGTCAAATCGCAGAAAAAGATAAGCAATTGGATCAACAACAACAGTTAACCCTACAAGCCATGAAGGACCAAGAAAACCTTCAGTTGGAGTTGGATCAGGCTAAGCAAGAAGTACAAGCAACGAAGAAAGGCTTCTTTGCTCGCTTATTTGGAGGATAAGAAAAAACTGCTTGGTTTCTAGGTATAACCAAGTAGTTTCTTTTTACACATACAGTAAGGAATGGATAAGATGGAAAAATTAAGAGATTACATTTCATTTGATTTGGAATTTAATAAACACCAAGATAAAACTCACTTGATTCAGGTATCTGCTGTCCGTTTTAAAGATGGTGAAGAAATTGGAGCTTTCGATTCATATGTTCATACGGACGTACCATTGAAAAGTTTTATAAACGGTTTAACGGGTATCACTTCTGAAACCTTGAAAGATGCTCCGATGGTGGAGGAAGTTCTTAAGAATTTTCAAGATTTTGTAGGTGAATTACCCCTTGTTGGATACAATGCAGCCAAGAGTGATTTACCGATTTTATTGGAACATGGTTTGGATTATAGTAGCCAATATCTAGTCGATCTCTATGACGAAGCTTTTGAGCGACGTAGTTCTGATCTTCATGGTATTGCCAATCTCAAGTTACAGACTGTGGCTGAATTTCTAGGATTCAAGGGCCAATCTCATAACAGTTTAGAGGATGCGCGAATGACTGCGCGTGTTTATGAAGCTTTTCTAGAATCTGATGAAAGTAGAATCTTACTGGACTCCAAGAGTAGTCTAAACTCTAATCCTTTCGGTGGTTTAGATTTATCACAGCTGTTTGATTAGGAGGTTTTATGAAACCTGAAAAACCTAAAAAATTGGGTTTTAAAAAGATTTACTTGAATCTGGATAAAATCCTCTTTCTATTTTTTCTAATCTTCATGCTGGTAGATTATATTTGGTTGCCATTGAACTCATTGATAGCAGGCTTTTTACTAAGTCAGACGGGCTATTTGTTTATTTCCTATAACAATGTTTTTGAAATTTTAAAACATGCGCCTTTAGTCAGCTTTGGTTTTTTAATCTTAATAGCCCTTAACCTTTTAGTAGCCTATTTTCAAATTAGTCTTCTCTTCATTGGGGCTCGACACCTTCTCTATCATGAAAAACGAACCTTGATTGAGTATAGTCGCAAGGTCTTTCGTGAGAGTATAGCCTTCATGAAACGTCTGACTCTTTCCAAGGCCTTGTTTATCTTCGTATATATTGCTATGATTTTTCCGTTTATCAGGAAGATTTTTAAAAATTTATTATTTTAATAAAAATAGTGATACCTGAGTTTATTCAAACTTATATGGAAGACAAGTACTGGATGTGGTGGTTATCTATTTTTATCTTAACCATCCTATTTCTCTACATCTCAGTAAGAGTGATGTTTGCCCTTCCTAAAATTTTTTATGACAAGATGACAGTTAAGGATGCTGTAGTCTACAGTCTAGAAAAAAACCAGGAATCATTTTTTTGGTTTTACGCTTGGCATCTCTTTTCTAATCCTTGTCAAAAACGAATCTTTTCTTTTACTTACTTCTAATCCCACTATTGGTTGGCCAGTTTTTAGTAGATGGTCTCACACATCGAGAATCATTGGTTCTTGCTATTTCGAACTATATTTTGATTAAAAATATCCACTATATGGCTTTGACTTACTTCTTGGTTAAGTTTACCTCCTTTTTAACTGGTGAGGAGTTGGATATTATGCCAAGACGAAAGAAAGATCATATCATGAGATGGGGTGTAATGGGGTGCGCCAGTGTCTTCTTTGCGATTGAGGGTTATGTTTATCTAGAAGCACCCGTAGTCAATCCTCCACTTGTCATCTCTCACAGAGGAGTTTCTAATGGGAATGGTGTCCAAAATACAGTTGAATCCTTAGAAAAAACAGCTCAGTTAAAACCAGATTTAGTTGAGATGGATGTGCAGGAAACCAAGGATGGTCAGTTTGTCATGATGCATGATGCTAACCTAAAAAGTTTAGCGGGATTAAATGTAACACCGCAAGACTTAACTTTAGATGAGTTGAAGCAATTAGATATTTATGATAATGGTTATCAGACCAAAATATCCAGCTTTGATGATTATATAAATCGTGCCAATGACCTTCATCAGAAATTGCTGATCGAAATTAAAACGAGTCGAAAAGATAGTGCCCAAATGATGGATCATTTTCTAGATCAATATGGGGCAAAGATCAAAGTCTATGGGCATCAGATGCAATCTTTGGATTATCATGTTATTGAAAAAGTAACTCAGTATGATAAGGAAATTCCAGTCTATTTCATTCTGCCCTACAATTCCGTTTTTCCAAGAACGAATGCTACAGGTTATACCATGGAATATTCTACCTTAGATGAATATTTTGTAACCAAGCTTTGGAATACAAAACAAAAACTCTATGTATGGACAATTAATGGTTCGGAATCCTTTGATAAGTCCCTACGTTTGGGAGTTGATGGTATGATAACAGATGATCTAGAAAGAATTAAAGAAGAGCTTGAAACCGCTCAGGAAGATCCTGAATATACGGACTTGCTTCTCAAGAAAGCAGCAGAAATATTTACTTTCTAGGTAAGACAAAAGAGGCTGAATTGAACATCAGCCTCTTTTTATGCTATTAGAATGGTAATTTACCAGCAAAAGCACCTAGTTTCTTCTTAGTTGCTTCATCAATTTGTTCAAGAGCAGCATTGACTGCTTGAACAGTCATATCTGATAGAGTTTCAATATCTTCTGGGTCAACAACCGCAGGATTGAAATCAATTTTTGTAACTTTCTTGTCTCCTGTTAGTGTAGCAGTTACAAGGTTTTGGGCAGAAGTTCCAACAAATTCTGTAGCAGCAAGTTCAGCCTGACTTTGCTCCATTTGTTTTTGAAGTTTTTGAGCTTGACGCATCATGTTTTGCATATTCATCATGGTGGTAAATAGCTTCCTTTTCTTTTATTTTCCTATTATTTTTAACAATTTTAACTAGAAAAGTCTATTCTAATTTTAAAGGAGTAAACATTAAATTTTCTGACAATTTATTGAATGATTAGAAAAATCTATGTTATAATGAATTTAAAACAAATGGGATTCCCATGATTTAATAGGAGCGTTATATGAAAAAACTTGGTTTTATCCTTTTATCTTCGGCATTGTTGTTATCTGCTTGTGCAGTTCGTTTTGAACAATCGTCAACTACAAGTAATTCCTCTCAGGTTACAAAATTGTCAGAAGATAACCAAAAACTATTGGATCAGGCAACTAGCGACTACAAAACCTTTGTGGAAGAACAGATTGATAAACTTTTAACAGATACAGAAGGTTTTGTTAAACTTTTGAAGGATGGTAAGTTAGAAGAAGCTAAAAAGGCCTACCCTTTAATCCGTATGTCCTATGAACGTTCAGAGCCGATTGCAGAGAGCTTCGGAGAATCTGATGTGAAGATTGATTTTCGATTAGCAGACTACTTAGATGAAAACAAGACCGAAGAAGGTTGGTCCGGTTTTCACCGTATTGAGCGCATCCTTTGGGAAGAAAACACAACTAAAGGAACTGAGTCTTATGGTGACCAACTGGTAAATGATATCAAGGAATTGAAGGCTAAGATTGCGACTGTAGATGTTGATTACAAGATTATGCTAACTGGGGCTGTTGATCTTTTAAATGAAGTAGCGACAAGTAATACTCAATTATTTTCAAAAAGCAACCTTGTCCATTGTCTGCTGACAGTTGACTTTAAAACATTTTTTTCCAGTCCTAGAATAACTTCTTGAAGCTTATCAATGACGACTTCCAATGTTTGGAAAGCCTTATTTTTAAAACCTCGTTTTCGAATTTCTTTCCAGACTTGTTCAATAGGGTTCATTTCTGGTGTATAAGGTGGGATAAAAGCCAATTCAATATTACTTGGAATCTCTAAGGTACTTGATTTATGCCATATAGCATTATCCATGACAAGTAAAATATAGTCATCTGGATAAGCTTGTGAGACTTGCCGTAGAAATTCATTCGTCCACTCAGTATTACATCCTCCAGCAATAAGGAAGAAGGAATCTCCTGTCTGAGCATCTACTGCCCCATAACAATAGCGATATTCTCGCATATAATGACTAGGAATGCTAGGTCGGATTCCTTGAGGAGCCCAACAAGAACTCATCTTACTGATCCTCCCGAAACCAGCTTCATCTTGGTACATCAATCGTACTTTGTTATAAGTCCCCTCCTCTTTAAAGCGCTTACTTAAGGTCTCGAATGTAGATTTTTATTTTTTTAGACGTCTCAATTGTCTGAGCGTCTGCCTTCTTGGGATGTTCAGGTCGAGGAGTGACCGTTCGCCAACCATGGCGTTTCAGGAGATAATAGAAACCATCACGTGTGGAAGTGCGACCAATCTCTTTTTGATAGGCTTCAAATAACTGATTGACAGTTTCAAATTCTCCAGCCTGAGCAGCTTCTATATGACGTTTTAGGAATGCTTGTTCCTCTTCGTAAGTCATATATTCTCGATGACGTCCACCACGGGTTTCTTGAAGAAGAGCTTCTAAACCAAACTCCTTATATTTTTTTAAATTCCTCCAAACAGTTGTTTTTATTACAATCTAGCAGATCCATGATTTCCTTATAACTCTTTTTCTTTTTGAGCGAAAAATAAATAATCTGTAGACGTTTGTGATATTTGGCGTACGATGAATCTTTTTAAGAGTTGTTCAATTTTTTTGTGTTTCTTCGTTTGTAAGTTTCATAACTACTATTATAAGATGTTTTTTTTGATTTTAGTCCAGTATAAGATTACTGGTGAAGAGGAGATTTATTCTCATACTGACTTGTATGATTTTCGTGCCAATATCCAAGGTGCTGAAAAGATTTTCCAACTCTTTAAACCCTTGCTTGAAAAATCAGATGCAGCCTTGGTTAAGGAGTTAGAGGAAGATTTCAAATCTGTCAATAGTTTGTTAGACAAACACATGACGGACAAGGAACACTATAAGCTCTATACAGACTTAACGAAAGAGGATACCAAGGAATTGTCTGAAGCAGTCACAAAACTTGGTGAACCATTATCACAAATGGGTAAATTTCTTGGTGGGGAATAAGTAATATGACAAACAAAGGCGAAAAATTTTTTGAACAAAAAATGGACCGTCGAGAATTTCTAAAAAAAGCAGGTATTGGAGGTGCTGGTCTCGCACTTGGTCTCTCCGGTGCTTCTGCTTTTTTCGCACCTAAGCTTGATGGTCAGGAGAAAATCTCGTACGGGGATGAAAAGATAGCCTTCTATGGCAAACACCAAGCTGGTATTACAACTGTCATGCAGAAAAACATTTATTTTGTGGTTTTAGACTTGCATACAACCGACAAAGAGAAAATCATCCAGTTATTTAAAGATTGGACGGATTATAGTGCCAAACTTGTAGAAGGAGAATTGGTTAAAAAAGATGGTAACAATAGCCTCTTACCTCCAAGTGATACTGGGGAAACAGTTGGGCTTAATCCTCATCGTTTGACCCTGACCTTTGGAGTTTCGGCTAGTTTCCTTGAAAAGATGAAACTAGAGAACAAACGTCCAACACTCTTTAGAGATTTGCCTCCTTTTCCAAAGGAACAGTTACGAGAAAAGTATATGGGTGGAGATATTGTCATTCAAGCTTGTGCAGATGATGAGCAAGTTGCCTTTCATGCCATAAGAAATCTTATCCGAAAAGGGAGAAATGCAGTTACTCTTCGTTGGAGTCAATCAGGGTTTGCAGCTATCGGTAATCGTATGGAAACTCCTCGGAATCTCTTTGGCTTTAAAGACGGGACTGCTAATGTCACCACTGAGAAAGAATTTGATCAGGTTGTTTGGGCTGATAGTAAGGATTGGATGGAAAATGGTTCCTACATGGCAGTTCGTCGCATCCAGATGTTCCTTGATACTTGGGACCGAACCAATCTGGAGGAGCAAGAAAATACCTTTGGGCGCTATAAGGAAAGTGGAGCTCCTTTTGGTAAGAAACGAATTTGATGAGGTAGACTTGAGTCTTCTTCCTGACGATTCTCATGTTCGCTTAGCAAAAGAAGTAGATAAACCTCTCCTGCGTCGCTCTTATTCTTATTCTGATGGCATAGATGAAAAGACTGGTCAGTTTGACACTGGTTTACTCTTTATCTCCTTCCAAAAGGATCCAGATAACTTTGTTAAGGTGCAGACCAATCTAGGTGCTACGGATAAAATGAATGAGTACGTTACCCATATAGGCAGTGGTCTTTTTGCCTGCTTTGGTGGAGTAGAGAAGGGAGGTTACATTGGGCAGAAATTATTGGAATCCTAAAAGTATTATCCTCCTATTTGCTTGTTTCTTCCTGTTGATTTTTCCGGTAGGAGCTAAGGAAAATTTGAGTCCCTACTTTGTGAAAATAACTGATGCAACTAAAGCTGTTAAAGAAGGCAAACAAGATCAGGCAAGAAAACTAATCGATGAAATGACCAAAGACTTCGAGAAAGTCGATAATTCTGACTCTGAAGCAGGACGTCAAGTTCAAGAAAAGTTAGCCTTAACTGGTGATATTACTGAAGACCAGCTAACTCAGATTTCTTTAGCACTTTTGACATTTGAGAAAGAGCAAAATCCAGTCGACCTAGATGCAGAAAAAGAGAAACTTGTTTCACGATTAGAACCTCGTTTTGAAGCCTTAGACAAGGCAATCGCTTCTCAAGATCTGGAAGCAGTAAGAGAAGCCTATAAAAAAATGAATTCAACCTGGACCATCAATGAAGCAGTGGTTCGCGACCATAGTACAGCTCATTATGGGCAAGTAGAAACAGCAATTTCCTTCTTGCGTAGTAGCATTGAGACTGAACCAACGAACTTTGATACTATTCAGGCATCGTTTGATGATTTGAAAAAAGCCATTTCTAACTTTGTTGAAGGTACAGAAGTTGCGACGACATCTTCGAATCTGACCCTTAAGGATGGAATTGATCTTTTAGAAAAGGCTTTGACCCAATTTCAAGCTGGTCAAGATAGAGAAGCAGCTGCAACGATGAAGGAGTTTATTACTATTTGGCCCACTATCGAGGGTTCTGTAAGTACAACCAATCCTTCGCTTTATACCAAGGTTGAAAGTGAAAGTCCTGTCATCATGGTTAAGGGAAAGGATAGTGAATATCAAGAAAAGCTTTCTAGCTTGATTGCAGAGCTATCTCAAATTGATACTAGCGCTTCCTATAATGCATTTGACGCCATGCTCATCTTGCTCCGAGAAGGTGTAGAAGCACTCTTGATTGTCATGGCACTTGTGACAACTTTGAAAGCTGCTAAGATGAGAAAGGGCCTCAAGTGGGTCTATGGTGGTGCATTTGCTGGTATAGTTGCTAGTCTTTTAATTGCCTATATCCTACAGATTGCCTTTCCAGCAGTTACCTCAGGAACTAACCGTGAAATCATCGAAGGTGCAGTCGGGATTTTTGCAGTTATCATGATGATTTTAATCGGTATTTGGCTTCATAGCAAATCTTCTGTTAAAAAATGGAATGCTTTTATGGAATCACAAATGCAAACTGTCACGCAAACAGGATCTTTCCTTTCTATGTTTGCTCTGAGTTTTCTAGCCGTATTCCGTGAAGGTGCTGAGACGATTTTATTCTATGTTGGGATTCTGCCAAGGATTTCTAGTTTTGATTTTGTCCTAGGAATTTCTCTGGCCCTCTCAGTCTTAGTCGTGATTGCTTTTGTGATGAACAAGGCCAGTCAATTTTTCCTACCTCATAAGGTTTTCTTTATCCTGACTTGGATGATTTATGCCTTAGCCTTTAAGATGACGGGAGTCAGTATCCATGCCTTACAGTTGACAAATATAATTCCAAACCATCTGATCTCAGGAATACCAAGTATTGATATATTGGGAATTTACCCTAGTTGGGAAGGGGTAGCGGGTCAGACTCTCTTTATCCTCGTAGTTTTTCTAATTACCATTAGACAGGGTGAAAAGTGATGGATCAAAAGGAATTGACAATTATTGAACATTTGGTAGAATTTAGAAAGAGATTGCTAGCAGTAGTTATTTGCTTCTTTCTGGTTTTCTGCGTTTCACTATTATTTGCCGATCAGGTTTATCAATTTATCATACAAGGCTTTAGTCAGAAGTTGATTGTCTTAGGGCCGAATGATATTTTATGGATTTATCTCCGTTTAGCAAGTTTAATGGCCTTTAGCCTTACCTTACCTTTTACGGTCTATCAAGTCTGGAGTTTTGTTCGACCAGCACTTAAAACTGAAGAAGCAGGAGCGATTTTTGCTTATATCCCTGCAACTTTCCTTTGTTTTATCTTGGGGTTAGCCTTTGGCTTTTATTTTGTCACACCAGCTATACTTCAGGTCTTACTGGGACTAGGTGAAAACTTATTTGAAACGCAGTTAACAGCACAAAATTATCTAGCTTTTGTCTTTCAAACAACTGTACCACTAGCGTTTATCTTTGAATTGCCAGTTATCATTGCTTTTTTAACCTCAATTGGTCTGATTGGACCTGGCCTACCCATTGCTAATAGACGTTATGCTTACTTTATTTATTGGTATTGGCAGTTATATTGACGCCGGCCGATTTTATTAGCGATTTAGCGATGACTGTTCCTTTAATCTTATTGTATGAGGTTAGTATCGCTATTAGTAAATGGATAATTAAGAGAAAAAGGAAAGGAGAAAAAAATGGGAATCTTACGTGATATTGGTGCACCAGGCTTGATAGTCATTGTTCTTGGAGCACTATTGATTTTTGGGCCAAAACGCTTACCAGAGTTAGGCGAGTCAGTAGGAAAAATGCTTGCCGAGTTTAAGAAAGCCGTTAAGGGCATCGGTGAGCAAGAAGAAAAATAAACGAAAAATGATTGAATAGAGTTGAGAATTGTTAGCTTGGAATTATCTCTGGCTACAATCTCAACTTTTTTATTTAGTTTAAGGTTTCTTTAAGTTTTCTATAATATTCTAAAGAACTCTATATTAATGGAAAGATGGATTTGAAAACCTACTTTTTATCATTAAAGATACCTTCCCAAAAAGTATGTAACAACTCTCTTTCTGACTAGAGAATTCTAGTATTTATTTCGATAAAGGGCTAGATTGTGATATAATGGTAGAGAATGAGTTTTTTAGAACAGACTAAAGGAGTATTAAAATGATCTACGCTGGAATTTTAGCAGGTGGAACCGGCACGCGCATGGGGATTAGTAATTTACCTAAACAATTTCTTGAGTTGGGCGATCGTCCAATCTTGATTCATACTATCGAAAAATTTGTCTTGGAACCAAGTATTGAAAAGATTGTAGTTGGAGTTCATGGTGACTGGGTTACACACGCAGAAGATTTAGTTGAAAAATTCCTACCACTCCACAAGGATCGTATTATCATCACAAAAGGTGGTGCGGATCGTAATTCTAGTATTGAAAAAATTATTGAAGCTATTGATGCTTACCGTCCACTGACAGCAGATGATATTGTGGTGACGCATGATTCAGTTCGTCCTTTCATCACTATTCGAATGATTCAAGACAATATTGAACTCGCTAAAAACCATGATGCTGTTGATACCGTGGTTGAAGCAGTTGATACCATCGTTGAAAGTACAAATGGTCAGTTCATCACAGATATTCCAAACCGAGCCCATCTCTATCAAGGACAAACTCCCCAAACCTTCCGTTGTAAAGACTTTATTAACTTGTATGGTTCTTTATCAGCAGAAGAAAAAGAAATTTTGACAGATGCATGTAAAATCTTTGTCATTAAGGGTAAAGATGTGGCCTTGGCAAAAGGTGAATACTCAAATCTAAAAATCACAACAGTTACAGACTTGAAGATTGCTAAAAGCATGATTGAGAAAGACTAAAAACATGATTAATCAAATTTATCAACTGACAAAACCAAAGTTTATCAATATCAAATATCAAGAAGAGGAGATTGATCAAGAGAATCATATCCTTATTCGACCAAACTTTATGGCGGTTTGTCATGCGGATCAACGTTACTATCAAGGAAAACGTGACCCCAAAATATTATCGAAAAAGCTTCCAATGGCTATGATTCACGAGTCTTGTGGGACTGTTATTTCTGATCCTACAGGTACCTACAAAGTTGGCCAGAAGGTCGTCATGATTCCCAATCAACCACCTATGCAGAGTGATGAGGAATTTTATGAAAACTATATGACTGGAACCTATTTCTTGTCTAGTGGTTATGATGGCTTTATGCGAGAATTTGTTTCTCTACCTAAGGATCGTGTGGTAGCTTACGAGGACATAGAAGATACAGTAGCTGCCATTACTGAGTTTGTCAGTGTGGGTATGCACGCCATGAATCGTTTCTTGACAGTTTCTCACAGCAGACGTCAGCGTATTGCAGTTATTGGAGATGGTAGTCTAGCCTTTGTAATGGCAAATATTATCAACTATACCTTGCCTGAAGCAGAGATTATTGTCATTGGCCGTCATTGGGAGAAACTTGAACTCTTTTCATTTGCGAATGAACGTTATATCACTGACAGTATTCCAGAAGACCTTAGTTTTGATCATGGTTTTGAATGTTGTGGTGGTGATGGCTGCGGTCCTGCTATTAATGATCTCATTCGTTACATCAAACCACAGGGAACCATTTTGATGATGGGTGTTAGTGAGTACAAGGTAAATATCAATACTCGAGATTCCCTCGAAAAAGGTTTATTGTTAGTAGGTTCTTCGCGTTCAGGACGTGTTGACTTTGAAAAAGCTATCCAAATGATGGAGATTAAGAGATTTGCCAATCGTTTGAAAAATATCATTTATTTAGAAGAACCAGTCAGAGAAATCAAAGATATTCACCGAGTTTTTGCAACTGACTTAAATACCGCATTTAAGACAGTCTTTAAGTGGGAAGTCTAATGGAGGAAGATTGTGGAAAAAATCATTAAGGAAAAACTTACCTCTTTACTATCAACTGATGAAGATATTCTGAGCGTTGAACAATTAGGTGGTATGACCAATCAAAACTACCTGGTCAAAACAAGCTCAAATCAGTATATCGTTAAGTTTTTCGGAAAAGGTACAGATAAATTAATCGATCGCCAGAATGAGAAGTTCAATCTTGAATTGTTGAAAGATTTGAAATTAGATGTAGAAAATTATCTTTTCGATATTGAAGCAGGAATTAAGGTTAATCAATACATTGAAAATGCTGAGACACTTGATTCAACTATCATTAAAACCAAATTTGAAAAGATTGCACCAATTCTACAAACCATTCACGCTTCTGGTAAAGAATTAAAAGGAGAGTTTGCTCCTTTTGAGGAAATCAAAAAATATGAATCTTTGATTCAAGGGGAGATTTCCTATCCGAACTATGAAACTGTCAGAAAGTTAGTATTTCTCTGAAAGACCAACTTGAACAAATTGGTATCGATAAGAAATCATGTCACATTGATTTGGTTCCTGAAAATTTCATAGAAGGACCAGATGGTCACCTTTATCTCATTGATTGGGAATATTCATCTATGAATGATCCCATGTGGGATTTAGCCGCCCTTTTCCTAGAATCAGAGTTTTCTTTAGAAGAGGAAGAAAACTTCCTTAGTCATTATGAGAGCGATAAGACTCCAGTTTCAAGAGAAAAAATTCGTATTTACAAAATCTTGCAAGATATCATTTGGAGTCTTTGGACTATTTACAAAGAAGAAAATGGTGCAGATTTCGGAGATTACGGAATTTCTCGTTACAATAGAGCAGTAAAAGAATTAGAGTCTGAAGGAGATTTAAATGAAAACTAAAAATGGAGTTTCTTTTGGGCTACTATCAGGTGTGTTCTGGGGATTAGGATTAACTATTAGTGCTTATATCTTTTCAATATTCACGGATTTATCGCCCTTTGTAGTAGCAGCAGCACACGATTTCCTAAGTATTTTTATCTTGTTAGGATATCTTCTAGTTAAGGAAGGCAGAGTTCGTTTTTCAATCTTCTTGAACATTCGAAATGTCAGTGTTATCATCGGAGCTTTACTAGCCGGTCCGATTGGTATGCAGGCCAATCTCTATGCGGTTAAGTATATTGGAAGTTCATTAGCTTCGTCAGTCTCAGCTATTTATCCGGCAGTCTCAGTCTTGCTTGCCTTCTTCTTTTTGAAGCACAAGATTTCCAAAAATACAATTTTTGGTATCTTTCTAATCATTGCTGGGATTATTGCTCAGACCTATAAAGCAGAGCAGGTTAATTCTTTCTACATAGGTATTCTATGTGCTTTGATTTGTGCTTTTGCTTGGGGAAGTGAAAGTGTTCTGAGCTCCTTTGCTATGGAAAGTGACCTCAGTGAAATTGAAGCTCTCTTAATTCGTCAAGTTACATCCTTCTTGTCTTATCTTGTTATTGTGCTCTTCTCGCATCACTCGTTTGCAGAAGTGGCAAATGGCCAATTGTTTGGTCTATTAATTGTCTTTGCGGCATTTAATATGATTTCTTATCTTGCCTACTATATGGCTATCAATCGATTGCAGCCAGCAAAAGCTACTGGTCTTAATGTCAGTTATGTAGTATGGACTGTCCTGTTTGCAGCAATGTTCTTAGGGACACCTCTGACTGTCTTGACCATTATAACTTCATTTGTAGTAATGGCAGGTGTTTATATTATCATTAAAGAATAAAGGAGAAAACGCGTGAAAGCGATCATCTTAGCAGCTGGATTGGGAACTCGTTTGAGACCTATGACAGAAAATACTCCCAAAGCCTTGGTTAAAGTTAATCAAAAACCTTTGGTTGAATATCAAATTGAATTTTTAAAAGAACGTGGTATTGATGATATTATCATCGTTGTAGGTTATTTGAAAGAACAATTCGACTACCTTAAAGAGAAGTATGGCGTTCGTTTGGTCTTCAACGATAAGTATGCTGATTACAATAACTTCTATTCACTATATTTGGTAAAAGAAGAGTTGGCTAACAGCTACGTTATCGATGCGGATAACTATCTTTTCAAAAATATGTTCCGCAATGACATCGAGCGTTCAACATACTTCAGCGTTTATCGTGAAGATTGTGACAATGAATGGTTCCTAGTTTACGGAGAAGATTATAAAGTTCAAGATATCATCGTTGATAGTAAGAATGGTCGCATCCTGAGTGGTGTGTCATTCTGGGATGCTCCAACAGCGGAGAAAATCGTTGGATTTATTGACAAAGCCTATGCAAGCGGTGAATTTGTTGATCTCTATTGGGACAACATGGTTAAAGATAATATCAAAGAACTGGATGTTTACGTAGAGGAATTGGAAGAAAACTCTATCTACGAAATCGATAGCGTCAAAGATTATCAAAAATTGGAGAAGATTTTCTCTTCACAAAAATAAGTAAACTAAAATACGTCTGACACCTTACCTATTTTTACTTGACTTTTTAGGGTTGATACAGTATACTAATAAAAATTTAACCTTTAAGGGAAGTCCAGAGAGGCTCACAAGGTGTCAGATAGAAAATAGATTACACAAACTTCGAATAAACACAGTTTATTTGATTCTTTTCTGTAAGTATCTTACTGAAACCTTGCGATTGCAAGGTTTTTCTTTTTCTGAACCCCTTAAAATTTAAGGAGGAAAAGTTATGAATCCAAATTGTAAAAAACGCATGGGTGCTATTCGCTTGGAAACCATGAAAGTAGTGTCTCAACAGGAAATCGCACCAGCGATCTTTGAACTAGTACTTCAAGGAGAAATGGTTGAAGCTATGAAAGCAGGCCAATTTCTTCATTTACGAGTTCCTGATGATGCTCATCTCTTGCGGCGTCCGATTTCAATCTCATCTATAGATAAGGCTAATAAACAATGCCATCTTATTTATCGTATCGAAGGTTCTGGTACGGCAATTTTTTCAAGCTTAAAAACAGGTGATAGCTTAGATGTTATGGGACCTCAAGGAAATGGCTTTGACTTATCTGATTTAGAGCAGCATAGTCGTGTTCTCTTAGTTGGTGGCGGGATTGGTGTGCCTCCTTTACTTGAAGTAGCTAAGCAACTGCATGAGCGTGGTGTAGATGTTACAACGGTTCTAGGATTTGCGACCAAAGATGTAGTTATTTTGGAAGATGAATTATCCGAATTCGGTCAAGTCTTTGTAACGACTGATGATGGTTCTTATAGAACCCAAGGAAATGTATCAGTAGTGATTGATGAATTTGACACAGAATTTGATGCCATATACTCATGTGGGGCACCTGGTATGATGAAATACATCAATCAAACCTTTTACAACCATCCAAGAGCTTATCTATCTCTTGAATCCCGTATGGCCTGTGGTATGGGGGCTTGCTACGCTTGCGTCTTGAAAGTACCAAATAGTGAAACGGTTAGTCAACGTGTCTGTGAAGATGGGCCTGTATTTAAAACAGGAACAGTAGTTTTATAAGGAGAGTGTCATGACTGCAAATCGATTACAAGTTTCTCTACCAGGCTTAGAATTAAGAATCCTATCATTCCTGCATCAGGTTGTTTTGGCTTTGGTCAAGAATATGCCAAATACTATGATTTAGACCTTTTAGGCTCTATCATGATTAAGGCGACTACGCTTGAACCAAGGTTTGGAAATCCAACTCCACGAGTGGCAGAAACACCTGCAGGTATGCTCAACGCTATTGGTTTACAAAATCCAGGTTTAGAGGTCGTTCTCTCTGAGAAACTACCATGGCTTCAAAGAGAATATCCAAATCTCCCTATCATCGCCAATGTCGCTGGATTTTCAAAACAAGAGTACGCAGCCGTTTCTCATGGTATTTCCAAGGCAACTAACGTGAAAGCTATTGAGCTCAATATCTCTTGTCCTAACGTCGATCATGGAAATCATGGACTTTTAATTGGACAGGACCCTGAGTTGGCCTATGATGTGGTGAAGGCTGCCGTAGAAGCATCAGATGTGCCCGTTTACGTCAAATTAACCCCTAGTGTGACGGATATCGTGACTATTGCAAAAGCAGTAGAAGATGCTGGAGCTAGTGGTCTCACAATGATCAATACCCTTGTTGGGCTGCGTTTTGACCTTAAAACCAGAAAGCCGATTATCGCAAATGGGACAGGTGGCATGTCTGGACCTGCTGTATTTCCTGTAGCCCTAAAACTAATCCGTCAAGTAGCTCAAACAACCAAGCTTCCAATCATTGGTATGGGAGGAGTGGATTCAGCTGAAGCGGCCTTAGAAATGTATCTGGCAGGAGCCTCAGCAATCGGTGTCGGAACAGCCAACTTTACGAATCCCTATGCTTGTCCAGATATTATCGAAAATCTACCAAAAGTCATGGATAAGTATGGGATCGAAAGTCTAGAAATGTTGCGAAAAGAAGTCAGAGAAAATTTGCTCTAAGTTTTATGTCCTGAATTCAGTCTAAATTGTTTTGAAAGCGCCATTTTTCTGGTATAATAAATACTATGATTATTACAGTACCTATTAAAACAGAAAAAGATATTGCAACACCAGGACCAAACGTCCTTGTACTAGGTTATTTTGATGGAGTTCACCTTGGACATCAAAAATTATTTGATATAGCTTCTAACATTGCTGCTGAAAAGCGCCAGGGAGTAGCTCTAGTAACTTTTAACGAATCACCAAAACTAACTCTGAATCAATACTCACCTGAACACTTATTGCATATTTTGAATGCTAGCGAACGTGAACGTCGATTGAAGCGAGCTGGAGTTGAGAGCTTGTATTTGATGGATTTCACTAGTCGAGTAGCAAATATGACTGCAAAAGAATTCATTGATACCTACGTCAAGGAAGCAAAGGCAGATACGATTGTAGTTGGTTTTGACTATACTCTTGGTTCAGATAGAAAAACAGCTGAGGATTTAAAAGAACTCTTCCATGGTGAAGTGGTTGTTGTTCCACCAGTTGAGGACGAAAAGGGGAAATTAGTTCAACGCGCATTCGCCAAGCCATTCTAGAAGGGGATGTAAAAGAAGCAGGCAAACTTTTGGGATTCCCTTTACCAACGAGAGGTGTAGTGGTTCACGGAAATGCTCGAGGTCGAACTATTGGCTTCCCGACAGCTAATCTAGTCAACTTGGATCGGACATATATGCCAGCTGATGGTGTTTATGCCGTTGACGTTGAAATTCAAAGAAAAGTCTATCGTGGTATGGCGAGTCTAGGTAAAAATGAAACCTTTGATGGTGAAGAAGAGCGTTTTGAAGTTCATATCTTTGATTTTTCTGACGATATCTATGGGGAAACTGTCATCGTTTCCTGGTTGGACCGTATCCGTGATATGGTAAAATTTGATAGCGTTGATCAATTGGTTAAGCAACTAGAAGAAGATGAAAAGATAGCTAGAAAATAAAATCAAAAAATAGTAGAGTTTGGGATTTTCTCAAACTCTTTTTTAGATAGGGAATTAGCAATCTAAAAAATGTATTTTAAAAACTGATCAATTTTGATATAATTTAATTATCAAACTAAAGGAGACACTTATGTTTAAGGAAAAAAGAAATAAAGGATTTATTTCTGCCCTAGTCATTGCGCTGATTTTTTTGGCTTTGGCAGGATTGATGGGATTTTTGGGGAGTAAGCATAAAAATCCCACAAAAGAATTTGCCAGTAATAGTTATTCAGGAGTTGAAGTACGAATGCCGGTTTATGATATCTATCCAGAAGTGGTAGGGGAAGTTGAAGGCGGAAGTGTACTTTATCTTGTCCAATATAGTAAGGACGGAGATGGGAAATATGCAGTGATTGAAGCTAGCGAGAATGATGCCACAATTAAGAGTATCATGGAGCAAGCAGAGGCTGGAACGCTTTACGATCATCCAGCAACTATAATTGGAACTCAACTACAACCACTTGCTACCAAAAAGAATAAGTCAAGAAATAATCGTATTGTCGATTTATCAGGTTTTTTAAAGTCTATCCTTGAACCATCATCAGTTGTTTATCAAAATATGAATAGCAATCTTTATTTAAGTACGACTGAACATGCCAATGATGGCTGGATATTTATCATTGGGGTGATTTTTCTTTTGGAGGAACAGGAGTGTTTTTTTAGTAGTAAGTGCCTTTCTTATTCGAAAAAACGATTGCTTCTCTGGAAGAAATTTATCAAAGCCTATCCAGAATTGCAAGGAAACGTTGAAAAATATGGCTGGTTTAGCAGAATTTTATGATGAAAATCTAAAAGTAATTCTCTATAAAAACCACCTCATCACCTACTATAAAGGAACGCAAGCTTTTAGATCTAAGAGATGTAGACCATCTTTATCTTGTAGAAACGAAGATTAATAAATCATTGTTTTTCGAAAAGAAATTTATCAATTTTGTTATATCCGTAAGAATGGCAAGAAAAAAACAAGATATGGTTTTTGAAATCAACAAAAACAGTTCAAGAAGAGCTTGAAGAACTTTGGAGTCTTATCTCAATAAATTACCCTGATATTCAACTTGGAGTGTAAAACTAAGGCATCGAATTTTCGATGCTTTTTTTATGTTTATATCAATTAGCTATTATCGTTATAATTTTGATAGATTTTAGAGATAATTTCTTAATGACTTGTGCAGTGTTTTCATTATAAAACTTGTATGTAATCGATATCTTTACTTCTTTCACTAAGGAAATTATTGATTGAAGAATAAAAAAACTAGCCATGGAATTAGTAGTAGCTACTAAATTCTATGACTAGTTGTAGAGTTTAAGGTTTTGACTTGATAATTTTAGTTTGTTTAGACAGTGATTGGAGTGTATGGTCATTTAATTTTGAATCAGTGATAATGGTGTCGATATCTGAAATATTGTAAAATGTGAAGAAATCAAATTTATCAAATTTGCTATGGTCAGCTAGGAGATATTTTTTTTATTGGCGTTTTTCTAGTGCTAATTTCTGTGCTTCACCTTCGTCTTCACTAAAAAGTAGCGATAGCATGATCCTTGATACCATTACAACTAACGAAGGCTTTTGAAAATTGCAAACTAGCGATATCTTGAAGAGTGAGAGTACCGACAAAAGCTCCTGTAATTGAACGATAATTACCACCGATTAGAATGAGATCAGTTAGCTTACGCTCGTTTAGAATGAGAAATACAGGCAAACTATTGGTAACAACACGAATGTTATCGATAGGAAGCTCACGCGCAAAGAATTCTAATGTGGTACCTGGACCGATAAAAATAGTTTCTCTTTCTTCAACTAAGTTACCTGCAAAGCGAGCAATTTCTTGTTTTTCTGTTGTTTGTAGTCCTTGTTTTTCAACGTTAGAACGCTCATTATTTAATAAGGAACCTGTTCGAAGTTTTTTTCAGCACCGCCATGAACTCGAACCAGCAAATCCTTTTTCCGCTAACTCTTGTAAATATCGTCTAGCTGTCATATCGGAAATATCAAGGCGATTCATAATCTCTTTAACAGTGATAGTTCCTTTTGTATTAACAATTTCTAAAATAGTATCTAATTTTTTTCTTGCTTCAGCATTGAACCACCCCCAAATCTAATATTATTTTTATCATATTTTTAAACAGCTAAGCAACTTAAAAGAAAACAAAAAAATAAACAAAAACATCTAGTTTGTAAATAATACTGGACTAAAATCAAAAAACATCTTATAATAGTAGTTATGAAACTGACAAACGAAGAAACACAAAAAATTGAACAACTCCTAAGAGATTCATCGTACGCCAAATATCACAAACGTCTACAGATTATTTATTTTCGCTCAAAAGGAAAGAGTTATAAGGAAATCATGGATTTGCTAGATTGTAATAAAACAACTGTTTGGAGGAATTTGAAAAAATATAAGGAGTTTGGTTTAGAATCTCTTCTTCAAGAAACCCGTGGTGGACGTCATAGAGAATATATGACTTACGAAGAAGAACAAGCATTCCTAAAACGTCATATAGAAGCTGCTCAGGCTGGAGAATTTGTAACTGTCAATCAGTTATTTGAAGCCTATCAAAAAGAGATTGGTCGCACTTCCACACGTGATGGTTTCTATTGTCTCCTGAAACGCCATGGTTGGCGAACGGTCACTCCTCGACCTGAACATCCCAAGAAGGCAGGCGCTCAGACAATTGAGACGTCTAAAAATAAAATCTACATTCGAGACCTTAAGTAAGCGCTTTAAAGAGGAGGGGACTTATAACAAAGTACGATTGATGTACCAAGATGAAGCTGGTTTCGGGAGGATCAGTAAGATGAGTTCTTGTTGGGCTCCTCAAGGAATCCGACCTAGCATTCCGAGTCATTATATGCGAGAATATCGCTATTGTTATGGGGCAGTAGATGCTCAGACAGGAGATTCCTTCTTCCTTATTGCTGGAGGATGTAATACTGAGTGGACGAATGAATTTCTACGGCAAGTCTCACAAGCTTATCCAGATGACTATATTTTACTGGTTATGGATAATGCTATCTGGCATAAATCAAGTACCTTAGAGATTCCAAGTAATATTGAGTTGGCTTTTATCCCACCTTATACAACAGAAATGAATCCTATTGAACAAGTCTGGAAAGAAATTCGAAAACGAGGTTTTAAAAATAAGGCTTTCCAAACATTGGAAGCTGTCATTGATAAGCTTCAAGAAGTTATTCTAGGACTGGAAAAAAATGTTTTAAAGTCAACTGTCAGCAGACAATGGACAAGGTTGCTTTTTGAAAACAATTGAGTATAAACTTAGATGTTTTTTAGGTTAGGTATTAATTTAGTCCATAGTTATAGTCATCATCTTGCATAGCTTCAACTTCGCCAAGTAGATAACCATTACCAACTTGAGAGAAGAAGTCGTGGTTTGATGTACCAGTTGAAATCCCGTTCATAACGATCGGGTTGACATCGTCAGCTGAGTCAGGGAAGAGAGGATCTTGCCCCAAGTTCATAAGGGCTTTATTTGCATTGTAGCGAAGGAAGGTTTTAACCTCTTCAGTCCATCCGACTTCGTCATAGAGGCTCTCTGTGTAGCCTTCTTCATTCTCATAAAGAGTATAGAGAAGGTCGTACATCCATTCTTTGAGTTTTTCTTGCTCATCTTCTGGCAATTCATTGAAACCAAGTTGGAATTTGTAGCCGATGTAGGTTCCATGAACTGACTCATCACGAATAATCAATTTGATAATTTCTGCTACGTTGGCCAACTTGTTGTTTCCAAGATAGTAGAGTGGTGTAAAGAAACCAGAGTAGAAAAGGAAGGTTTCAAGGAAACACTGGCTACTTTCTTTTCAAGTGGAGTTCCGTTTAAGTAGATTTCATTGATAATCTCAGCTTTTTTCTGAAGATATGGATTGGTGTTGGTCCATTCGAAAATCTCTTCGATTTCTGACTTAGTATTCAAGGTAGAAAAGATAGAAGAGTAAGACTTAGCATGAACAGACTCCATAAATTGGATATTGTTAAAAACAGCTTCCTCGTGAGGCGTACGAATATCAGCACGAAGGGCTTGAACACCAGTTTCTGATTGCATGGTATCCAAAAGGGTCAAACCACCAAAGACTTTTCCCACCAAGTCTTTTTCTTTGTTTGATAGTTTTCTCCAGTCGTCTAGGTCATTTGACAAGGGGATACGTGTATCGAGCCAGAACTGCTCCGTCAGCTTTTCCCAAGTTGATTTGTCGATGACATCTTCGATGGCATTCCAGTTAATGGCTTTGTAGTAAGTTTCCATAAGGTGTATTTCTCCAATGTAATAGTAATTATTATGCAGCCTTGCTTAGTTTTATAGGACCTATTTCAATGGTATCATATTTTTTTATTGCGGAGTAAGCAATAAATGTCATGGGAGCCAAGAAAAAAAGTATAACGTAAATTGGCCCCCATTTACTATTTAAACAAGTAGTAAAAAAATTTTTTTCCATTAAATCACACAGCTTTCACATTGGTTAGCACCAACTTCACCACCGTCATCTGTGTAGGTACGAACGTAGTAGATAGACTTGATTCCCTTGTTAAAGGCGTAGTTACGAAGGATAGAAAGGTCACGTGTTGTTTGTTTGTTCTCTTTCTTCCATTCATAAAGACCTGTTGGGATATCACTACGCATGAAGAGAGTGAGTGAAAGCCCTTGGTCTACGTGCTCAGTTGCAGCTGCATAAACATCGATAACCTTACGCATATCCATGTCATAAGCAGAAGTGTAGTAAGGGATAGTTTCTGTTGACAATCCTGCAGCAGGATAGTAAATCTTACCAATTTTCTTCTCTTGACGTTCTTCAATACGTTGAGTGATTGGGTGGATAGAAGCAGACACATCATTGATGTAGCTGATAGAACCATTTGGTGCTACAGCAAGACGGTTTTGGTGGTAAAGTCCATCTGCTTTAACTTTATCACGAAGTTCAGCCCAATCAGCTGCAGATGGGATAAAGATACCTTCAAAGAGTTCTTTAACACGATCAGATTTTGGAACAAATTGACCAGATGTATACTTATCGAAATAAGTACCATTTGCATAGTCTGATCTTTCAAAGTTGTGGAAGGTAATACCACGTTCACGCGCGATATTGTTTGATTCTACCAAAGTCCAGTAGTTCAAAAGCATAAAGTAGATGCTTGTAAATTCAACAGACTCAGGAGATCCATATTCGATTAATTGCTGAGCAAGGTAGCTGTGAAGTCCCATAGCTCCAAGTCCAAATGTATGAGCTTGGCTGTTTCCGTGGTCGATAGTAGGAACAGCGACGATGTGTGAACTATCTGTAACGAAAGTAAGGGCACGAACCATAGCACGGATGGAGCGACCAAAGTCAGGTGAAGTCATCATGTTGACCACGTTTGTTGAACCAAGGTTACATGAGACATCAGTACCCATTTTTAGGAATTCTTGAGCATCGTTGATAAGACTTGGTTCTTGGACTTGAAGAATCTCTGAACACAAGTTGCTCATGATAATCTTACCATCAACTGGATTTGCACGGTTAGCAGTATCAATGTTAACGACATAAGGATAGCCAGATTCCTGTTGCAATTTAGAAATTTCAGTTTCCAAATCACGCGCCTTGATTTTTGTCTTACGGATGTTTGGATTTGCAACTAGTTCATCGTATTTTTCTGTGATGTCGATGTAGTTGAAAGGTACGCCATACTCTTTTTCTACAGAATATGGGCTAAATAGGTACATTTCTTCATTCTTACGAGCTAATTCGTAGAATTTATCTGGAACCACAACACCAAGTGAAAGGGTCTTGACACGCACTTTTTCATCGGCGTTTTCCTTCTTAGTTGAAAGGAAGGCGATGATATCTGGGTGGAAGACATTGAGGTAAACAACCCCAGCACCTTGACGTTGCCCCAATTGGTTTGAGTAAGAGAAGCTGTCTTCGAAAAGCTTCATAACTGGTACGACACCAGAAGCAGCACCCTCATATCGTTTGATAGGAGCTCCAGCTTCACGAAGGTTGCTGAGGGAAATTCCACACCACCACCAATACGTGAAAGTTGAAGAGCAGAGTTGATAGAACGTCCGATAGAGTTCATATCATCTGTTACCTGAATCAAGAAACAGGATACCAATTCACCACGACGCGCACGACCTGCATTCAAGAAAGAAGGAGTAGCAGGTTGATAACGTTGGTGGATGATTTCATTAGCAATATCAATAGCAATCGCTTCATCACCATCCGCGAAGTAAAGGGTATTAAAGAAAACGCGATCTTCCATGCTTTCAAGGTAGTATTCCCCGTCATTAGTCTTCAAAGCATATTGATTATAGAATTTATAGGCAGCCATGAAAGACTTAAATTGGAAGTTCTGATCCTTAATAAATTGATGCAGTTCTTCCAAAAATTCTGGACGGTATTTTTTAATAAATGCTGTCTCAATGTAGTTATGTTCAATGAGGAAGTTGATTTTATCCGTAATTGAGTTAAAAAAACCATTGTATTTGGTACAACATTTTCTTTAAAGAAGGCTTCTAAAGCTTCCTTGTCTTTGTGAAGCATAATTTGTCCATTAACAGGACGGTTAATTTCATTATTAAGACGGAAGTAAGTCACATCTTCAAGTTGTTTTAATCCCATAAAAAAATCCTTTATCTAATTACAAAAGAAAAGGCTTCTAAGGTAGACATAGAAGCTTTTGTCCTGATTCTTAAAGCAAGTTGTTTGAGTTTACCTGGTTGGAAACCAGAGAAAACTTCTGTTGGTGTCTGAATAATAGGAGCAGCACTAAAGCCAAGCTCTTTTACTTGGTCAATGTATTCAGGTTGTTCATCAAGATTGATTTCTTTATATTCAACATTATTACTGTCTAAAAAAACGCTTGGTCATTTTACATTGGACACAGTTGTTTTTTTAGAATATACGGTTACCATTTCTGTAACTCCTCTTCAAAAAAATATAGTACTTTCTTAGTATATCAGAAAAAAACTTTGTCAACTTTCTAAAACTAAATCTTGTGTACTTGTTTTACTGATTTTACTAACAAACACAATATATAGTGTAGCATTGAGAAACAACTACAGAAAAAAAGCAATGATTTCATTATTGACAACTTAACAAAAAAACTACATACTGTGTTTTTGTTAAATTTAATAGAAGATTTTCAGCAAGTTATCTGAAAGGAAATTGAAGAAAGTCCATAAAATACTTGAAAAAAATATCAATGAAGGTGATATAATACTAAATTGTAAGGGTTATCAGATATGTAACTCAACAAGAAAAACTATTAAAGGAGAGTCAAACTATGGCTTCTAAAAGATTTCCACGTAGTAGCAGAAACAGGTATTCACGCACGTCCAGCAACATTGTTGGTACAAACAGCTAGCAAATTTGCTTCAGATATCACTCTTGAGTACAAAGGTAAATCAGTTAACCTTAAATCTATCATGGGTGTAATGAGCCTCGGTGTTGGTCAAGGTGCTGACGTTACAATCACTGCTGAAGGTGCAGACGCTGATGACGCTATCGCTGCAATCTCAGAAACAATGGAAAAAGAAGGATTGGCATAAGGAAATGACAGAAATGCTTAAAGGAATCGCAGCATCTGACGGTGTTGCAGTTGCAAAAGCATATCTACTCGTTCAACCGGATTTATCATTCGAGACTGTTACAGTCGAAGATACAAATGCAGAAGAGGCTCGTTTGGATGTTGCTCTTGAAGCTTCTCAAAACGAGCTTTCTCTTATCCGCGAGAAGGCTGTAGGTACGCTTGGTGAAGAAGCGGCGCAAGTATTTGACGCTCACTTGATGGTTCTTGCTGACCCTGAATTGATCGGTCAAATCAAAGAAACTATCCGTGCTAAGAAAGTGAATGCAGAAGCAGGTCTGAAAGAAGTTACAGACATGTTTATCACAATCTTTGAAGGCATGGAAGACAACCCATACATGCAAGAACGTGCAGCGGATATCCGCGACGTAACAAAACGTGTATTGGCTAACCTCCTTGGTAAAAAATTGCCAAACCCAGCTTCAATCAATGAAGAAGTTATCGTGATTGCTCACGACTTGACTCCATCTGATACAGCTCAATTGGACAAAAACTTTGTAAAAGCTTTTGTAACAAACATTGGTGGTCGTACAAGTCACTCAGCTATCATGGCTCGTACACTTGAAATCGCCGCAGTTTTGGGTACAAATAACATCACTGAAATCGTTAATGACGGTGACCTTCTTGCTGTTAACGGTATTACAGGTGAAGTGATTATCAACCCTAGTGAAGAACAAGCGGCTGAATTTAAAGCAGCTGGTGAAGCTTACGCTCAACAAAAAGCTGAATGGGCACTCTTGAAGGATGCTCAAACAGTTACTGCTGACGGTAAACACTTCGAATTGGCTGCCAACATTGGTACTCCAAAAGACGTTGAAGGTGTTAACGAAAACGGTGCAGAAGCTGTAGGTCTTTACCGTACAGAGTTCTTGTACATGGATTCTCAAGACTTCCCAACTGAAGACGAGCAGTACGAAGCATACAAGGCTGTTCTTGAAGGAATGAACGGTAAACCAGTTGTCGTTCGTACAATGGATATCGGTGGTGACAAGGAGCTTCCTTATTTCGATATGCCACATGAAATGAACCCATTCCTTGGATTCCGTGCTCTTCGTATCTCTATCTCTGAAACTGGAGATGCAATGTTCCGCACTCAAATCCGTGCTCTTCTTCGTGCTTCTGTACACGGTCAATTGCGTATCATGTTCCCAATGGTTGCGCTTTTGAAAGAATTCCGTACAGCTAAAGCAGTATTCGATGAAGAAAAAGCTAACCTTCTTGCTGAAGGTGTTGCAGTTGCGGATGACATCCAAGTTGGTATCATGATTGAAATTCCTGCAGCAGCAATGCTTGCAGACCAATTTGCAAAAGAAGTTGATTTCTTCTCAATTGGTACAAACGATTTGATCCAATACACAATGGCGGCAGACCGTATGAACGAACAAGTTTCATACCTTTACCAACCATACAACCCATCAATCCTTCGTTTGATCAATAACGTTATCAAAGCAGCTCACGCTGAAGGTAAATGGGCTGGTATGTGTGGTGAAATGGCTGGTGACCAAACAGCTGTTCCACTTCTTGTCGGAATGGGCTTGGATGAGTTCTCTATGTCAGCAACATCTGTACTTCGTACACGTAGCTTGATGAAGAAACTCGACACTGCTAAAATGCAAGAATACGCTAACCGTGCTCTTACTGAATGCTCAACAATGGAAGAAGTTCTTGAACTTTCTAAAGAATACGTTAACTTCGATTAATCAATTACAAATCCTTGTAGCTTCTAGCTATGAGGATTTTTTCTTCTATTTTGTAGAAAAACTCCATCTGTAAAAATTTATCAAAAAAATATGGTAAAAATAGACAAGGGAAAAAACAAGGAGGCTACAATGCAAAATAGACCAATCATTATCGGAGTAACAGGTGGATCTGGAGGAGGAAAGACAAGCGTATCTAAAGCAATCTTGTCGCATTTTCCAAATGAAAAAATCTCTATGATTGAGCATGATTCCTACTATAAAGATCAATCTCATCTAACCTTTGAAGAGCGTATTAAGACCAACTATGACCATCCTTTTGCTTTTGATACTGATTTGATGATTGAGCAAATCAAAGAGTTGTTGGCAGGTCGTCCAGTTGATATTCCTACCTATGATTATGCTGCCCATACCAGAAGTTCTAAAACTTATCGTCAAGAACCTCAGGATGTCTTTATCGTAGAAGGAATCTTGGTTTTGGAGGACAAACGACTTCGTGATTTGATGGATATCAAGATTTTCGTAGATACAGATGATGATGTTCGTATTATTCGCCGTATTAAACGTGATATGGAAGAGCGTGGTCGTAGTCTGGATAGCGTTATTGACCAGTATCTTGGTGTAGTGAAACCCATGTATCATCAATTTATTGAGCCAACAAAGCGTTATGCAGATATTGTTATTCCAGAAGGAGTAACCAACACAGTAGCTATCGATTTGCTGACGACAAAAATTGAAAAAGATTTTAGAAGAAGCACGTCTAGCCCAATAATAATTAGATAAAAAGGCTGTGGGAAAAGTAAATATTTTTTTCTAAGATTGAAGCCTTTTTCCAATATCAGTGAGTCTTTACAATCATGCTTTTTAAATAGAAAAAAAGAAGTTTTTTTGTGCTCTAAAAAAATTAATCAAAAAAATAGCATCTAAAGACAATTACTAATAAAAAAATCGACTCTATAATATGTGTAGTGGATTAATCCCCTATGGATATTATGGAGCCTATTTTATTGTAGAAAAAAAATCTCCCCAAACTATCCATACCGAAATCAAGCGTGGGACAGTCCTACGATGTGTTGGAAAAAGGCGCTTCAAAAAGGTTTATTCTGCCGACTACGCTGAACAAGTCTTATGAAAGCAATCGCAAGTGCTAGGTCAAGAAATTAATCTTGACTAAGGAGCTAAAGGAAAAGATTCTCCACTATCATAATCAAAAGTTGTCTCCTGAGATGATGGTCAAGGCTAAGGGAGTTAACGTGGGAATTTCTACCATCTACTACTGGATTCATCATGGAAAATTGGGATTGACCAAACAGAACCTCCTGTATCCCAGAAAAGGAAAATCTGTCAAGAAACAAGCTAGTTCCAACTTTAAACCTGCTGGTCAATCCATAGAACAGCGGCCTGAAAGCTATCAATCTTCGCTTGGAGAATGGGCATTATGAGATTGATGCGGTTCTACTTACAAGAGCGAAAAACTACTGTTTGCTTGACTTGACGGATCGAAAGAGTAGACATCAAATCATACGATTGATTCCAAATAAAAGCGCTGAGTCGGTCAATCAGGCTCTAAAACTCATCTTAAAACAGCATCAAATTCCTTCCATCACGGCAGATAATGGGACGGAATTCAACCGCTTGTCTGATGTGTTTTCTAAGGCACATATCTACTATGCACACCCTTATGCATCTTGGGAGAGGGGAACTAATGAGAATCACAATAGGCTCATTCGTAGATGCTTACCGAAAGGAACTAAGAAAACGACTCCTAAAGAAGCCGCCTTCATCGAAAATTGGATTAACAACTATCCTAAAAATTGCTTGAACTACAAGTCACCCAGAGAATTTCTTCTTGCTGGCTAACTTGAACTTGAAATTTAGTAAAATCTAATGAATATGCCATAAGAAGATTATACCACATTATGTACTGGATGTATTGATTGTATTTCATTTTAATATACTACGGTTTTTTGATTTTCTTCGCTATGTATAAACTTCCTCTCTCTTAAACGATTTTTACTCCTTATTATAGCATTTCTGTTCGGAGAAATATGATTTCTCTCCTCCTTCATCATCTGACGATATCTATTTTTGCGTCAAACTTCAAATAGTCTATCTTCAAACCATTTGAATCTACTACTTCAATATAGGCAGATTTAAGAATCTCTTGGTTTCACTAGTAGATGATAGCCACATAGATCTTGTACATCAATGTCCGACAGACTCATCGTACAAAGAGAAAACCGCAATCATGGATTGCAGCCTTTCTTTATCTTCTAGCTTGATAACGACTTGTCAGGATGAAAATGACAGCAAAGATGGCCATCATGATGCCATAGACAGGTAATGTTTGTCCTGTCAGTGTTGAAATTTCAAGTAGTTTTTGGATTCTTGGAAATAGAGCAGTTCCAAGGAAGCCACCAACTGACCAAACAATCAAGAGCACACGCCATAGACTAAATGGCAAGCAAGCTCTAACAACAGACATGAAACCAATCGATGCCAGTAGATAATACAGAAGTGTTGAAATTTCAATGGCTGACCAGCCTTGACTGGTTCCAAAAATTTTAACAAAGAGAACACTAAAAATTACCATCAAGGCACTTGGTAATGCACGGAGCATGGATTTTCTGAGGAAGTTTTGTTCCACAGGTTTGATATTTCGCTCAAAGGTTAATACAAACGGTGGGAATCCTTCTACAAACTGGTCAATCATGGTAATCTGAATCGGAATAAATGGGAAAATCAAAATCCATTCAGTACGTCCCAACAATGCACTTGCAATACAGATGATTGCCAATAAGAAGGAATAGATGGTCTTAATCAAGAAAATTGGAGCAATGTGGGCAATGTTATTGACTACACGACGACCCTCAAAGAGTATCTCAGGAACATCATTAAAGTCTGAGTTCAAGAGAACCAGATTTTGCAATCTGACGAGTCGCTGGATCTCCTTCAGCCATCACGATGGAACAATCTGCCTCGCGGAGAGCAAGGATATCATTGACACCATCTCCTGTCATGGCAGTAGTATGACCTGCTTTTTTCAACGTTTGGATGATCAGTTTCTTTTGATGAGGCGAGACACGTCCGAAAATCGCTGTCTCCTCAGCCATGGCAACCAACTCTTCATCAGTAATTTTCGAGCAATCTACGTAGCTGTGGTAATCTGCAAAACCAGCTTTTTGAGCAATACTTGAAACCGTAACTGGATTATCACCAGAGATAATTTTCAGCCCCACTTCCTGAGAACGAAGATAGTCTAGAGTTTCAGCTGCCCCTTCTCGGATTGGATCTAGAATTTCAAGCAAAGCCAAGGCTTGAATATCAGATGGCTTTTGTGGCTTGTGGTGATCAAGTTTTGCTTGACTAAGAGCCAGAACTAAGACACGAGACCCTCGTTCAAGAGCTTCTCTAGCCTCATGAACTTCAGCATTCAACAACATCTCTGGTGCGCCTAGGAAAACAGTTCCAAGACCTTCCAACTCCATTGCTCCCCATTTACGATCGCTTGAAAATGGAAGACTAGAAACCATTGGATAAGCTACTTGACCTTGGAAACGTTGGCGAATAGCTTGGGCAGTTGGATTTTTATCCTCACTGTGTGCTATATAGCTAGTTAATATTTTGGCAATGGCATCTTTATCATAATCCTGGGTCAGAGGAAGAACTGTCTCAACCTGCATCTTTCCTTGAGTAATGGTTCCTGTCTTATCCAAACAGAGCATATCCACACGTGCCAAGGTCTCAACGGAATACATCTCCTGCACCAAAACCTTTTTCAACCCAAGCTTGATAACAGCAGTTAAGAGAGAGGTGATGGTCAAAAGGGCGATTCCCTTAGGCAACATTCCTAAAAGAGCTGTAGAAGAATTCACTACAGAAGACTTCAGTGGCAGACCTTTTAATACCAAGGCTTCAAGCAAGAGAGCAATTCCAAATGGAATGATGATTTTCCCAGTAAAGCCTGCAAGCTGGTCTAGCGATTTCATGATGCGTGAGTTGATCGGTTTAACTGTCTTAGCTTCAAGCATGAGTTTAGCTGCATAGTTATCTGCTCCTACATGATGAACCTGAGCGAGGACAGAGCCACTTGCAAGAAAGCTACCTGACAACATTAAGTCTTCTACTTCTTTTTTTGCACCAAGTCGCTCTCGCCCGTTAACATGGCTTCATTAACTTCTGCAAAAACCTTCTAATACAACTGCATCGCTTGGAATCTGATCCCCTGCAGACAAGCGAATCACATCATCCAAAAACAAGCTCTTCTGGATTCAAAGCAATCTCTTGTCCATCACGGATAGTCGTAATCTTTTCTTTATTCAAGAGATTGAGTTTATCAACCATATGTTTGGCACGTAGCTCGGTTACAATTCCTGAAAAAGCATTAAAACAGATAACCGCAAAGAAAACCAGATTGCTCCAGGCTTGAACAAAAAAGCGAGCGCTAAGGCAATAGCAAAGTTTAAAGCATTGAAGAGAGTAAAGACATTTCGTTTTACAATCTGCCAAGTACTGGTACTAGCTGATGCTTTGAAATCATTGACCTGTCCCTGTTTCTGACGTTCATTAACTTCTGATTGGCTTAAGCCTATAATTTTATTTTTATCCATAAGTTCTATCATATCATTTTTTAAAAAAATAATTCTAATTTCATATGAAGAGCAATTCCGCCTAAACAAAAAAACATTTGCTTGTCCTAGTATGATAAGGTATAATAAAAGAAAGAAAAATTGAAGGAGATACCATGTTTTTATACTTATCTTCGTGGGCTGGTTATGTTGATTCTTTGGTCTATCAACGGTAATGCTCATTATCATAATACGGATAAAAATTCCGAGTCAAGATGAAAAACTATATCCTAGTTGCTCCCCATCGTACTTGGTGGGATCCTGTCTACATGGCATTTGCGACCAAACCAAAAGCAATTTGTCTTTATGGCTAAAAAGGAACTGTTCTCTAATCGAATCTTTGGTTGGTGGATTCGTATGTGTGGTGCCTTTTCCTATTGATCAGGGAGAATCCTAGCGCTTCGGCTATCAAATACCCTATCAATGTTCTTAAAAAAAGAGCGACCGATCTCTCATCATGTTTCCAAGTGGTAGTCGCCATTCAAACGATGTTAAAGGTGGCGTAGCTCTGATTGCTAAAATGGCCAAGGTTCGCATCATGCCAGTTACTTACACTGGTCCAATGACCTTAAAAGGACTCATCAGTCGTGAACGTGTCGATATGAACTTCGGAAATTCTATCGATATCTCAGACATTAAGAAGATGAATGATGAAGGAATTGAGATGGTTGCTGAACGTATCCAATCAGAATTCCAACGTCTAGATGAGGAAACGAAACAATGGCACAATAACAAAAAACCAAATCCTTTGTGGTGGTTTATTCGCATACCAGCACTGATTCTTGCTGTCTTAGTTGCGATTGTTACCATCATCTTTAGCTTTATTGCAAGTTTTATCTGGAATCCAGAAAAAAAACAAAATCAATTAGGTTAGAATAAAATGGCTGAGGGATATTCTCTTAAGCCATTTTAGTTTGACTGACAGCTGATTACTTTTAAATAAAACATTTTATTGACAAAGATTTGATTCTATAGTATACTTTTTAAGTAAGCTGATTTAGCTCAGTAGGCAGAGCGCATCCATGGTAAGGATGAGGTCGCCGGTTCGATCCCGGCAATTAGCATTGTTGATCTGTTCCTTGGTATAGGAACTTTTTTATTGACTTTTTTTCGACCTTATAGTAAAATAAAGCTTGCGATGAGTCGATATGTAGCGAGAGCTACTATTGAGCAAAGGAGGTCATAACGCAGGAGTGGACCTTGAGAAATTGTGTGAACCAATTTCTCACATGGAGATGCCTCTCAGGCTTTCTGGTTTTCCAGAGAGCTTTTTTATTTGGCTCTTTTCTACGATTTGTCAAGTATATCAAGGGTCTTAAGTAAAAAAAGAGATAAGACAGTAGCTATTCTGAGGTTACTGTCTTATTTTTACCACTTATTGATCCATAAAAGGGCATGCTAAAAAACACCTCATCTGGTATTTTTTGAAACAAGGTGTTATAATAATACGGCATAGATGACCTTATCGATTTTGGGTCAAAGAGTAATCGTAAAGTTTGTTATGCGTGATGAGGTAATACATTGTTCGAATGAGACGATGTATAGAGGCAATCGCATGTGGCTTGGTTGAAGCTATTGTCGATTGTCTTTTTCGTTTCTCATAAAAGTCGGCGATATGGCAGGGATTGGTATGACTAGCTGAAGCGATGTTATGAATGCACTTGAACAAGATTTTTCTGGCATAGGGATTACCTCGCTTAATAATGTGTTCCTTGGCGAGAAACTTCCCAGATTCATAGTGTCTCAGGTCAATGCCAATAAAAGCGTTGATTTGATTGGTAGACTGAAAGCGACGAATATCTCCCAATTCGCCAATGATAGATGTCGCTGTGATTTCTGCGATGCCAGGAATTGATCGTAAGATGTCATACTCTGGTAAAGGCTGAGCTAGAGCTACCATGTCGTCTAAGACAATCTGTCTGTGCTCAGAAAGACGAAGCAATTCTTGAGCATAGTAACGAACCTCTTCAAGCATTGGGGAGATTTTCTTGACCGCACAAAAAGATTGTTTAGCGAGTTTTATAAGTTTATCATTCAGGTAAGCAATACGCTTTTCAGAGATTCGTTTGGAGGTAGATTGACGGATAATCTTACACAATTCATTTTGAGATAGGTTTAATACAAACTCTTTGCATGGAAAAGCCATCACTAAATTCCAATATTGCTCTCCAGTTGGTGTGGATGAGAGATTTTCCAATTCAGGAAAGGTGACTTGTAAGACCTTGTGTAGACGATTTTTAGCTCTAACAATGTCTTCTGTAAGATTTTGATAGAAACGGCTTAAATCACGCAGGTGTTGATAAACTTCTTCCTGCGCATAAGTTGGTTTACGATTGAGTATAAACTGAGAATGAGCCAACTTTTCAGCGTCAATTTTGTCTGTTTTACGAACTCGCAGACTGTCCAGTTGCTTCTTAGCTTCCAGAGGATTCAGCTGTGTATAAGCGTAGCCGTATTCCTCAAGAAAGGCTCGAAGACGCCGAGAATAGACACCAGTAGCTTCAAATATAATCTCAGGATTATGAACAGTTTTCAAGTCATTCAAAAGACGATTGAAGCCAATGGCGTCATTGAGCATAGTGTATCCATGAATCTTTTCACCGTTGACTAAAATTGCCACCTCAGAACTTGCCTTACTCACATCAATCCCAAATACTGTACGCATGATATTACCTCTTTTGTCTTGAATAATTCCGTGTTTTAGTGATTTTATTTTCAATACGCGACGTCTAGCGTCCCACATACTTTGATCAAATTCCACCTAAAACAAGGTGTCTTGCCAGTTTATCAAGCGACGTCTAGCGCCAAAGAGCCCTACGACTTTACAAGACACCTCTACTTTAACATAAAGAAAAAGTAGTGAGTACTCTCTCCCGTCGGAGATTTTCTCACTACTAATCTTAGTATGTTTGTCAACTGTAGTGGGTTGAATAAAAGCTAACATCTGGAGAGGACAATCGTTGTCCTCTCCATTTTTATATTCAGAGCGATGAAAATTCTTTTCTTAAAGTTGTCAAAGTTCCTAAAACCCAAAAGGCATTTCGTTTGATGAGTTTAATGAGATTATTGGTTGCTTCCAATTTGGCGTTGGAATAGGGGAACTGGAGGGCGTTGACGATTTTCTCTTTATACTTAAGAAAAGTTTTAAAGACAGTCTGAAAAAGAGAATGAACCTATTTTAGATCGTCCTCAATGATTCCAAAAATTTCTCTGGTTCCTTATTCTGAAAGTGAAAAAGTAAGAGCTGATAGAGATTGCAGTGGTGTTTCATGGCTTCTGAATAGCTCAAGCGCTTTCCAATGATTTACGAAGAGGCGAAGACGAGCGACTTTTTGAGGCTTGGTTCCAGAAATTTCTGGAACCAACATTAACACACCATTAGTTATTATCATGGATAATGCAAGATTCCATAGAATGGGTAAGTTAGAGATCTTATGGGAAGAATATGAGGATAAACTGTTACCTCTTCCTCTCTATTCCCATGAGTACAAAACATGGGCTCATATTAAAAAAAACTCAAAAAGGTATTACCAAGTTGCAATACTTTTAACGATGCTCTGTTGTCTTGTTCTTGTTTCAATTGACTATAATTATTGAAAAGAATCGAACCGAATAAAGATTTTTAAGCATATTTTTGGTATAATAATACCCAGGAAAAACTAGAGAAAAGAAGGAGGTAGAGATGGAAAAGTATTTATCGGTTACAACTTTGACCAAGTATTTAAAAATGAAATTCGATAAAGACCCCTACTTGGAACGGGTATATTTAACTGGTCAAGTCTCTAACTTCCGCAAGCGTCCAACGCATCAGTATTTTTCTCTTAAGGATGATCGTGCAGTTATTCAGGCAACCATTTGGTCAGGTATTTATCAGAAACTAGGTTTTGATTTGGAAGAAGGTATGAAGATCAATGTGGTTGGTCGTGTCCAAGTTTATGAACCGAGTGGAAGTTATTCGATTATCATTGAAAAAGCTGAACCAGATGGTGTTGGTGCCTTGGCTATCCAATTTGAACAACTTAAGAAGAAACTGGCAGAAGAAGGTTTGTTTCAAGAGCGATTTAAACAATCTTTACCACAATTTTCAAAAAAAATAGGTGTGGTGACCAGTCGAAGTGGTGCTGTGATTCAAGATATCATCACTACAGTCAGTAGACGCTTCCCTGGTGTGGAAATTGTCTTATATCCTACTAAAGTTCAAGGTGAGGGTGCTGCAGAGGAAATTGCTCGTAACATAACTCGAGCCAATGAACGCGATGACTTAGATGTTCTGATTATCGGCCGTGGGGGAGGTTCCATTGAAGATCTTTGGGCCTTTAACGAAGAAATTGTAGTTCGAGCAATTTTTGAATCTCGTTTACCGATTATTTCGAGTGTAGGTCATGAAACAGATGTCACCTTGGCTGATTTTGTTGCTGATAAGAGAGCGGCAACGCCGACAGCTGCTGCTGAACTCGCTACACCAGTAACTAAGTTAGATCTTTTGACCTATCTTCAGAATCAAGAAAAACGCATGACTACAGCGGTTAAGCATAGTTTGTCAAAGAAACAAGAAGCTTTGAGAATCCTAAGTCAATCGGTCATCTTCAGACAACCAGAGCGTTTATATGACGGTTATCTACAACGCTTGGATCAGTTACAGCTGCGACTGAAGCAAGGATTGAATGCTGAATTGGTTCGAAATCAACAAAAGGTTCAAGAACAAATCCACCGTTTGGAACAATTATCACCAATCATCAAAATCCAGCGTTATCAGGATCGTATTTTCCAACTTCAAAAACTAATGCGAAGCCAGATGGCTGTGACCTATGATGCAAAAGTAGCAGAAGTAAAACGACTATCAGAAGCTCTCCTTATGCTAGATACTAGTCGAATTGTAGCCAGAGGTTATGCAATTGTCAAAAAAGGAGAAGTTGTAGTGGCTTCTGCGAAAGATTTGAAGAAAATGACCAAGTATCACTGTTGATGCGAGACGGTCAAGTAGAATTAGAGGTAAGAGATGTCAAAACAAAAAGAAATTTGAGGAAAAATCTAGCAGAACTTGAAACGATTGTTCAAAGCTTAGAAAATGGTGAAATTGCTTTGGAAGATGCTATTGCTGCATTTCAAAAAGGAATGGTTCTTTCAAAAGAATTGCAAGCAACACTTGATAAAGCAGAAAAGACTTTGGTCAAGGTGATGCAAGAAGATGGAACAGAAAGTGAACTGGTATGAACAAGCAGGAAAAACTAGCTTTGGTCGAGTCAGCTCTTGAAGGCTTTTATGGCGACCAACAATTTGCGTCCAGTTTAAGAGAGGCTGTTCTCTATTCCGTCCATGCTGGTGGTAAACGGATTCGTCCATATTTACTTTTAGAAATTTTGGACTCCTTGCAAGTGCCTATCACTCAGGAACATGCTCAAGTTGCAGCGGCACTAGAAATGATTCATACAGGAAGTTTGATCCATGATGATCTTCCTGCTATGGATAATGATGATTTTCGTCGGGGGCGTTTGACCAACCATAAGGTGTATGGTGAAGCTCTAGCTATTTTAGCAGGGGATGCGCTTTTTTTGGATCCCTATGCTTTAATTGCTCAAGCTGATTTGCCTAGTCAAACCAAGGTTGATTTAATAGCTAATTTATCCCTTGCTTCTGGAAGTATGGGAATGGTAGCTGGTCAAGTGTTAGATATGGAAGGCGAAGGAAAACACTTGAATTTAGAGGAACTTCAGACTATCCATGCTAATAAGACAGGTAAACTTTTAGCCTTTCCTTTCCAAGCGGCTGGAATCATTGCTGGATTGGATGAAAATCTTCAGAAACAGCTTAAAACAGTTGGCGAGTTGATTGGCCTGGCTTTCCAAGTGAGAGATGATGTGCTTGATGTTACAGCAAGTTTTGAGGAAATCGGCAAGACACCCCAGAAAGATTTGCAAGCTGAAAAGTCAACCTATCCTGCATTGTTGGGATTAGATCAGGCGATAGCATTTTGCAATCAGACCTTGGATCAAGCTAATGCGAAACTTGAAGAGATTAGCCAAGTCGTGAGCTTTGATAAGGAACCAATTGTGAAAATAGTAGAAAGTTTGAGAATCAATGGCTAAGGAAAGAGTAGATGTATTAGCTTACAAACAAGGTTTATTTGAAACAAGAGAACAAGCCAAACGTGGTGTTATGGCTGGTTTGGTAGTCGCTGTTTTAAATGGCGAACGATTTGATAAACCAGGAGAAAAAATTCCTGATGATACAGAGTTGAAACTCAAGGGTGAGAAACTTAAGTATGTCAGTCGTGGTGGCTTGAAACTTGAGAAGGCGCTAGATATTTTTGATCTATCAGTTGAGGGACAAACGACCATTGATATCGGAGCTTCAACTGGAGGTTTTACGGATGTCATGTTGCAAAATGGTGCTAAACTAGTTTTTGCAGTTGATGTTGGTACTAACCAACTGGCATGGAAATTACGTCAAGACCCTCGTGTGGTTAGTATGGAGCAGTTTAATTTCCGTTATGCTGAAAAGACGGACTTTAATCAGGAACCAAGTTTCGCAAGTATCGATGTCAGTTTTATTTCCTTAGGCCTTATTTTGCCGGCTTTGCACCGAGTTTTAGCTGATCAAGGTCAGGTTGTAGCTTTAGTTAAGCCTCAGTTTGAGGCTGGTCGAGAACAGATTGGTAAAAATGGAATTATCAGAGATGCCAAAGTTCACCAAAATGTTTTAGAATCAGTTACTAAAATGGCAGTTGATGAAGGATTTTCAGTCTTAGGATTGGATTATTCTCCTATTCAAGGTGGTCATGGGAATATCGAGTTTTTAGCCTATTTGCGAAAAGAAAATCACGCAATTAATCAGGTTACTTCTGAAATAGAAAAAAATAGTGGAGAAAGCACATAGAGAATTTAAAGATGAATAAAAAAAGAGACTTGAGAAGATTAGAAGATTTGTTACAGATTATCAAATCGGCACACAGGAAGAAATCGTTGAACACTTGAGAGAAGCGGGGATCTCTGCTACTCAAGCAACAGTCTCCCGAGATATTAAAGAATTAGGTATTGTAAAAATTCCATTGAAAGACAATACTTACATTTATGAATTACCAAAATCAATCGTTAGAAGCTTGCAGTTGGCAGAAAATAATATTATTCATGCTGAGCGCATGGGGCATATGATCAATTTGCAAGTCATTCCAGGGAATACTATTTTCGTCAAGAGTCAGTTGACGACTGTTTTTTCTGACCAAATTTTTAGCTGTATTGCTGATGATAATTCCATCTTGATGGTATTGAGAAGTGAAGAAACAGCCAAGGATATTTTTGAGCAAGTTAAAAATTGGTAGGATTATATGTTACTGGAAATTTCGATTAAAAATTTTGCTATCATCGAATCAATTTCTTTGAACTTTGAACAAGGGATGACAGTTTTAACTGGTGAAACAGGTGCGGGTAAATCAATCATTATTGATGCTATGAATATGATGTTAGGAGCTCGAGCTACAACAGAAGTTATTCGTCATGGGGCTCCAAAAGCGGAAATTGAAGGTCTTTTTTCAATTGAAAGTAACTGCGTGCTAGAAGAAATTTTTGATGAACAAGGATTAGAATTGAGTGATGAAATCATTATTCGTCGCGAAATTTTACAAAACGGTCGGAGCATCAGTCGTGTCAATGGACAGATGGTTAATCTTTCAGTATTAAGGACGATTGGTCAACAGCTAGTTGATATCCATGGTCAACATGACCAAGAGGAGTTAATGCGCCCACATCGACATATCCAGATGTTGGATGAGTTTGGGGATGCTTCTTTCTTTGAATTAAAAGAAGCCTATCAGACGAGCTTCGATAACTACCGCCGTATGCGTAAGCAAGTGCTTGATATCAAAAAAAATCAGCAGGAACACAAGGCTCGTATTGAAATGTTGGAATTTCAGATGGCTGAGATTGAAGCAGCTAATTTGAAAGCTGGTGAAGATATTGCCCTTAATCAAGAAAGAGACAAACTTCTTAATCATAAACATATCGCCGATACTTTAACAAATGCTTATAGTATGCTTGATAATGAAGAATTTTCAAGCCTTGCAAATGTTCGTTCGGCCATGAATGATATGGAAAGTCTTGAAGAGTTCGATCCAGAGTATCGTGAGATTTCAAACTCCCTTTCTGAATCCTATTATGTTCTAGAAGATATCACCAAGCGATTGGAATCCATTATTGATGATTTAGATTTTGATGGTAATCGTTTGATGCAGGTTGAAGCCGACTAGATTTGATTCACACCATTACCCGTAAGTATGGTGGTAGTGTGGATGATGTCCTTGAATACTTTGCCAAGATTACAGACGAATACAATCTTCTAACAGGAAATAATCTATCTTCTGAAGATATGGAAATCGAACTCAAGAAACTTGAAAAAAATCTTGTGGATCTAGCAGGTCAAGTTGCTCAAGCTCGCCATAAAATAGCGCAGGACTTAGAAGCTGAAATCAAGCAAGAATTGCAAGACCTATACATGGAGAAAGCACAATTTCAAGTTCGTTTTAGTCAAGGAAAAATTCAGTCGTGAAGGTAATGAGAGTATTGAATTTTACATTTCAACCAACCCTGGAGAAGATTTTTAAACCATTAGTAAAAGTAGCTTCTGGTGGAGAGTTGTCTCGTTTGATGTTAGCTATCAAGTCCGCTTTTTCTCGTAAGGAAGGCAAGACCAGTATCGTCTTTGACGAGGTGGATACGGGAGTCTCAGGGCGTGTAGCTCAAGCCATTGCACAAAAGATTCATAAAATTGGACAGCACGGTCAAGTATTAGCTATTTCTCACCTTCCGCAAGTTATTGCGATTGCAGATTATCAGTTCTTCATCGAAAAGATTAGCAATGAACATTCGACTGTTTCAACAGTTCGCTTGCTAACAGTTGAAGAAAGGATTGAAGAAGTCGCTAAGATGTTGGCTGGAGAGAATGTGACAGAAGCAGCATTGACTCAAGCGAGAGAATTATTACAAAGTAAGGAGAAATAAATGACAGACTATTATGTAATTGGTGATGTCCACGGAAAAGCTGGAATGTTAGAAGATTTACTTAAAACATGGGATGGTAAGACTCAATTACTCTTTCTTGGAGATTTGATTGATAGAGGAGAAGATAGTCGCCGAGTTCTAGAAATGGTCAAAGACTTGGTCGACAATCAGGGAGCTATCTGCTTATCAGGAAACCACGAGTACATGTTTTTAACTTGGTTGGATAACCCTGAAGAAAGCTATGACCACTATCGTCGAAATGGTGGGGATACAACTATTAATTCTATTTTGGGGCGCCCACTGGATGCACCAGTAGATGGAGTAGCAGATGCTAAACGAGTTGAGACAGAAGCAGCAGACTTAGTGGAGTTTATCCGTCAGATGCCCTTTGTCATTGAAACGGAAAAGTATATCTTTGTTCATGCCGGTATTGATTTGACTTTGGACGATTGGCATGATACTACCGATTATAAGAAGGTATGGCTCAGAAAACCATTCCACGAAGCAGCCAATCATACTGGAAAAACCATTGTCTTTGGACATACACCAGTCTATGGTTTGTTGGATCAAAAAAACCTGGTACATCTGAACTTTGGATGACGGAAGACGGTAAGATTGGAATGGATGGAGGAGCTGTCTACGGCGGTGTCCTTCACGGTATTGTCTTTACCGACCAAGGTATGACAGAACATTACTTCATTGAAAATGATGGCTTTGTTGCTGAAGATTAGTACTCCTAACAGGGTATGGTCTTGTCAAAATGTTAAAAAAACAATTTATAATTAATAGATACCCTGAAAGGAAGAGAATGATGAAATTAGAAGAATTGAAAAAACGACAGGAGAAGATTCGTAACTTCTCTATTATCGCCCATATTGACCATGGAAAGTCAACACTAGCAGACCGTATTTTGGAAAAGACAGAGACAGTTTCCAGTCGTGAAATGCAGGCCCAACTTCTTGATAGTATGGATTTAGAGCGTGAGCGTGGAATTACTATCAAGCTTAATGCTATCGAGCTTAATTATACGGCTAAAGATGGTGAGACCTATATCTTCCACTTGATTGACACACCTGGACACGTGGACTTTACCTATGAGGTTTCACGTTCCCTAGCTGCCTGTGAAGGTGCTATTTTGGTCGTTGATGCTGCCCAAGGGATTGAGGCTCAAACTCTAGCAAACGTTTACCTTGCCTTAGATAATGATTTGGAAATCCTTCCAGTTATCAATAAGATTGACCTACCAGCAGCAGATCCAGAGCGCGTGCGAACAGAAATTGAAGATGTCATTGGTCTAGACGCTAGCGAAGCAGTATTGGCTTCAGCTAAGGCGGGTATTGGTATCGAAGAAATTCTCGAGCAAATCGTAGAAAAAGTTCCAGCACCAACTGGTGACGTGTCAGCACCATTGAAAGCCTTGATTTTCGACTCAGTATACGATGCCTATCGTGGAGTTATCCTCCAAGTTCGTGTCATGGATGGAGTAGTCAAACCTGGTGATAAGATTCAGCTAATGAGTAATGGCAAGACCTTCGATGTGACTGAAGTTGGAATTTTCACTCCTAAAGCAGTTGGGCGTGACTTCCTAGCAACGGGTGACGTTGGTTATATCGCGGCTTCTATCAAGACTGTTCAGGACACACGTGTCGGTGATACAGTAACCTTGGCGACAAATCCAGCGACTGAACCACTTTCAGGATACAAACAGATGAATCCGATGGTTTTCGCAGGTCTCTATCCAATCGAGTCAAATAAATACAACGACCTTCGTGAAGCTCTTGAAAAATTGCAACTAAATGATGCTAGCTTGCAGTTTGAACCAGAAACATCCCAGGCTCTTGGATTTGGTTTCCGTTGTGGTTTCCTTGGACTTCTTCATATGGATGTTATTCAGGAACGTTTGGAACGTGAGTTTAACATCGACCTTATTATGACAGCTCCGTCTGTTATCTACAAGGTTAATCAGACTGATGGTGAGTCTATGGATGTGTCTAACCCATCCGAGTTTCCTGATCCTACAAAGATTGCAACTATCGAAGAACCATATGTTAAGGCACAAATCATGGTACCTCAAGAATTCGTCGGAGCAGTAATGGAATTAGCTCAGCGCAAACGTGGTGACTTTGTGACTATGGATTATATCGATGACAATCGTGTTAATGTTATCTATCAAATCCCACTAGCTGAGATTGTCTTTGACTTCTTCGATAAACTCAAATCTTCGACACGCGGTTATGCAAGCTTTGATTACGAATTGTCAGAGTATCGTCCATCTAAGCTGGTGAAAATGGATATCCTTCTTAATGGTGATAAGGTGGATGCTCTTAGCTTTATCGTTCACAAGGACTTTGCCTACGAACGTGGGAAACTCATCGTTGATAAGCTCAAGAAAATCATTCCTCGTCAACAGTTTGAAGTGCCGATCCAAGCAGCTATTGGACATAAGATTGTCGCGCGTACAGATATTAAAGCTCTTCGTAAGAACGTTCTTGCCAAGTGTTATGGTGGTGACGTTTCTCGTAAACGTAAACTTCTCGAAAAACAAAAAGCTGGTAAGAAACGCATGAAAGCCATCGGATCAGTAGAAGTCCCACAAGAAGCCTTCCTCAGCGTCTTGAGTATGGATGAAGAATAGTTGCTAGGTGAGAATAGCATAGATTGTAAGAAATCGATCAGTTGATTTAGATTGAAGAAAAAAAGTCTGTTTTGGACAATTTTTCTTCAATCTTTTTCTTTCGATTTGAATCACACGGTTACTTTTTGTAAAGTGTCAAAAATACAGTAATTTTTTTGACACTTTTCTCTTCTTGCTTTAAAAATAGAAGGGAAAGGAGAGTTATCATGAAAAAAATAATAACTTTATCTACACTTTTTACTTTGTAGTCTTAGTCTAATTGCTTGTAGCAATTCAGAAGACAAATGAAGTAAAGACAGAAGCCTCTTCTAGTGTTCAAGAAGTTTCAAGTCAAGAGCCTAGTTCATCGCAAAAAGCAGACGGAAGAAACTCAAATAGTTGGATCAGATGATTATGGATATGTGAAAAATTCCTAAATCATGGGTTCATTTCAAAGAAATTGAAGGTGGAGATGACATTCAGTACTGTGATGGGACGGATGTCAATATTGTAACTCTCAATACCTTTAAACCTGAGCAGTTTGGTATTAGTGAAAGTGAGTACGCTGCGCTTGAAACTGTTCAAATTTCAACTAGCATTTATGAATCTAAACAGAAAAGTCAAGACTTTTTCCAAAGTATGGGGATCAAAAATCAACTATCGGTGGCTATGAGGCCTACGTAGTAAACTGTATTGCTAAGAATGGTAAATATTTAATTATCTGGATTTTTAAATCCGATGATGGCAAGTTTAGATACGTTTCTCTCGAAGGTGTTCCAGAGGTATTAAAAAATCTCCTTCCAATGGTGGAAGAAAGTTGGACCAATAAAAAGAGTTAACATCGTGAAAACAGGAGTCGTTCCTGTTTTTTTTATTATACTTATTAAGAAAATTATAAAAAAATATGTTTGAAATCATTAAATGTTTAATTCGTAAACAAAAAAAGTAAAAAAATCAAACAAAATGCAACAAAAAAACATTGACAACGGTTTCATATAGTGTTATACTTGTACCATAAAAGTTAAATATGAAGGGAGAAGGTCATGGGATTAGATCATTTCTTTGACAAAGACTTAGTCTTTTGCTTAGAAGCAGATAATCAAGAGCAACTTTTCGATCAAGTTGCAACCCTATTGGAAGAAAAGAAAGTTGTTACAGAGACCTATCGATCGGCCTTGATTGAACGTGAAAAATCGTTCCCAACTGGTTTGGATATGGAGTTTTTAGGGAAGGATTTGCCTAACGTAGCTATCCCTCATACTGATACAATTCATAATCTAACTGAAAATGTTGTCGTGGTTCGTCTGGAAAAACCAGTAACGTTCCACAATATGATTGCTCCTGATAAGGAAGTAGAAGTATCATTACTCTTCTTTATCATCAACAATTCAAGTTCAAGTCAAACAAATATTCTTGCACAGTTGATGGACTTCTTTACAGGCAATGGTCATCTTGAAGCGCTGTCTAAGATTACGGAACCTGAAGCTTTGTTCCAATATATCTCAGAAGCGACTGCTTAATTTGTTAATAATTTTTTTATAAAAAAACGGAGGAAATCCAAATGATTAAAAATTCTTGCTGCTTGTGGTGCAGGTGTTAACTCAAGCCACCAAATTAAAAAGTGCTCTTGAAGAAGAACTTTCTAACCGTGGGTACGATGTTCAATGTGATGCCGTTATGGTAAAAAGATGTCAATGAAGACTTGATTAAAGGTTATGATATCTTCACACCAATCGCTGCTACTGATTTAGGTTTTGAACCAGGTATTCCAGTCGTTGAAGCAGGACCAATCTTGTTCCGTATTCCAGCTATGAGCGCTCCAGTTTATGACAATATTGAAGCAGCTATCAAAGAACATGGTCTAAGTTAATTATTAATTTGTAAATATTCCATAAAAAAATAAAGGGAGGGAAAATTATGGATATCATTATCGAACTAGCCAATAAGCTGTTCAAACCTATCTTGAAATGGGTGGACCGATCATCATGCTGATCATTTTGACATTATTGGCTCTACTTTTTGGAGTGAAATTCTCCAAAAGCGCTTGAAGGTGGTATCAAACTTGCCATCGCTCTTACTGGTATCGGTGCTATCATCGGTATGTTAAATGGTGCTTTCTCAGCGTCTCTTGCAAAATTCGTTGAAAACACTGGTATTCAATTGAATATTACCGACGTTGGTTGGGCACCACTTGCTACAATCACTTGGGGTTCAGCTTGGACACTTTACTTCTTGCTTGTGATGTTGATCGTCAACATTGTAATGCTTGCAATGAAGAAAACTGATACACTTGACGTCGATATCTTTGATATCTGGCACTTGTCTATCACAGGTCTTTTGATCAAATGGTACGCTGACAACAATGGAGTTAGCCAAGGAGTTTCACTCTTCATCGCGACTGCAGCAGTTGTTCTTGTTGGGGTTCTTAAAATCATCAACTCTGACTTGATGAAACCAACATTTGATGACCTTCTTAACGCACCAAGTTCATCACCAATGACTTCAACTCACATGAACTACATGATGAACCCAGTTATCATGGTTTTGGATAAGATTTTTGATAAACTCTTCCCAGGTCTTGATAAATACGACTTTGACGCTGCTAAATTGAATAAACGAATCGGTTTCTGGGGATCTAAATTCTTCATCGGTTTCATCCTTGGTATCGTTATCGGTTTGATGGGAACTCCACATCCAGTTCCTGGTGTTGAAGGTGCTGATAAATGGGAACTTGTTATTAAAGGTTGGTTGTCACTTGGTTTGACTGCCGGTGTCTGCTTGGAGCTCTTCTCATTGATCGGTTCATGGTTTATCGCAGCCGTAGAACCACTTTCACAAGGTATTACAAACGTTGCTACTAAACGTCTTCAAGGACGTAAATTCAACATTGGTCTTGACTGGCCATTTATCGCTGGTCGTGCTGAAATCTGGGCTTGTGCCAACGTACTTGCACCAATCATGTTGGTTGAAGCAGTGCTTCTTTCAAACGTCGGAAATGGTATCTTGCCACTTGCTGGTATCATCGCAATGGGTGTAACTCCAGCTCTCTTGGTAGTTACTCGTGGTAAATTGCTCCGTATGATTATCTTTTGGAACACTCTTGTTGCCACTCTTCCTTCTTTCAGGTACACTTATCGCACCATTCGCAACTGAACTTGCTAAAGGTGTAGGCGCCTTCCCAGAAGGTGTAAGCCAAACTCAATTGATTACTCACTCAACTCTTGAAGGACCAATCGAAAAACTATTTGGTTGGGCAATTGGTAATGCTACAACTGGTGATATCAAAGCTATCCTTGGCGCATTAGTATTCCTAGTATTCTACGTTGGTATCTTTGCATGGTACAGAAAACAAATGATCAAACGTAATGAAGAATACGCAGCAAACGCAAAAATAATTCGCTCCTAAAAATGTAAATTGTAAAAAAACTAGGTTGTCAGTTTCCAAATCTGGAGTCGACAGCCTAGTTTTTTTAGGCCTTAAATAAATGGAGGTAATTCTAATGATTGAATTAAAAAAACAGAACAGTTAAGTGTACAGTTTCAAACTTTTTGGTGGTGCACTTTCTTCGATAAAAGACAAAGATGGAATTGAGTATTTGTGGCAGGGAGATCCAACTTACTGGAGTGGACAAGCACCTGTTTTATTTCCAATTTGTGGATCCGTTAGAAATGATACTGTCTTGTATAAGCATGAAGATGGTAGTCAAGTAAAAGGTAAAAATTCCACGTCATGGTTTGGTTCGAAAAAAAGAATTTGAATTAGTAGAACAAACAGAGAACTCTGTCACCTTTGCTATCGAAGATGACCAAGAAATGTATGAGAACTATCCCTATCATTTTCGCCTAGAAATAACTTATACTGTTACTGGAAAGACTATTCGTACACAGTATCAAGTTACCAATAAGGAAACAGATAAGAAAATGCCTTACTTTATTGGTGGACATCCAGGCTTTAACTGTCCTTTATTCGATGATGAAGCTTATGAAGACTACTATCTTGAATTTGAAAAGCCAGAAACTTGTACAGTTCCTAAACCATTCCCAGAAACAGGAATGTTAGATTTTCAAGATAGAAGTAGCTGGTTAAAAGACCAAAAAGAATTGGATCTAAACTATGATTTCTTTAGCTATGATGCTGTGACGTTAGATGAGTTAGGCTCTCGCTCTGTTTCCTTACGGTCACGTAAGCATGATAAGGGATTAAAACTAGACTTTAAAGAGTTTCCAAACCTCATCGTTTGGTCAACGCTTAATAAAGGTCCCTTCCTTGCTCTGGAACCTTGGTCAGGTTTGTCAACTTCACTTGAAGAGGGCGATCATCTAGAGGATAAGAAAAATGTTCGAATTTTAAATCCAGGTCAAAGTGATCAAATTGGTTTTGATATAGAAATTTTCTAAAAAATAAACAAAAACAAACACAAACTGTTGACTTTTTTAAACAATAGTAGTATATTATGTTTAGAAAGAACAATTTGTGTTTGTTTTAACAAGTTATTCTTCCAATTTCTCCAAGGAGAAGTTACAAAGAATGATTAGATAAATCATTCTTAAACTAAAAATAGTCAACAAAAACTACTAGTAACTACTTGGTGAAGGAGATTTTTTTAATCCAGATCCAAAAATATTTTTTTACTGGTCTATAAAAAAAGGAGTATACAATATGTCTATTGTTATTGGTGCAGATGCTGCAGGTTTGAGATTGAAAGAAGTCGTTAAAGATTTCTTGGAAAAAGAAAACTTCACGTTGTGGATGTTACAGCTGAAGGTCAAGACTTCGTTGATGTAACTCTTGCAGTTGCTGAAGAAGTTAAAAAAAGAAGAACAAAAACCTTGGTATTGTCATTGATGCTTATGGTGCAGGTCCATTTATGGTTGCAACTAAAATCAAAGGAATGGTTGCAGCAGAAGTATCTGACGAACGTTCAGCCTATATGACTCGAGGTCACAACAACTCACGTATGATTACTATGGGTGCTCAACTCGTTGGTGACGAATTGGCTAAAAACATTGCTAAAGGCTTTGTAAATGGTAAGTATGACGGCGGTCGTCACCAAATCAGGGTCGACATGTTGAACAAAATGTGCTAATTTTTATAACGAAAGAAAGGTAAGATAAAAATGAGAATTGCAATTGGATGTGACCACATCGTAACTAATGAAAAAATGGCGGTTTCAGAATTTTTGAAATCAAAAGGACATGAAGTCATCGACTTTGGTACTTATGACCACGCTCGTACTCACTACCCAATCTTTGGTAAAAAAGTTGGTGAAGCAGTAGTTAGTGGCCAAGCTGATCTTGGTGTATGTATCTGTGGTACTGGTGTAGGTATCAATAACGCTGTTAACAAAGTGCCAGGTGTTCGTTCTGCTTTGGTTCGTGATATGACAACAGCTCTTTACGCTAAAGAACAATTGAATGCCAACGTTATCGGATTTGGTGGTAAAATCACTGGTGAATTGCTTATGTGCGATATCATTGAAGCTTTCATCAACGCTGAATACAAACCATCTGAAGAAAACAAAAAATTGATCGCTAAAATCCAACACGTTGAAACTCATAACGATCATCAAACTGATGCCAATTTCTTTACAGAGTTCCTTGAAAAATGGGATCGTGGTGAATACCACGACTAAGAGGTGACTTATGATTTTAACAGTCACAATGAACCCATCCATTGATATTTCCTATCCTTTGGATGAATTAAAAATTGACACTGTCAACCGTGTTGTAGATGTTACGAAAACGGCTGGTGGTAAAGGTCTTAATGTTACTCGGGTCCTATCAGAATTTGGTGACTCCGTAGTCGCAACAGGACTTGTCGGTGGTAAACTTGGTGATTTTTTAGTAGAAAATATTGATGATAAAGTAAGCAAACGTTTCTTCTCTATTAAAGGTGAAACCCGTAACTGTATCGCAATTCTACATGGAGAAAACCAAACAGAAATCCTAGAAAAAGGTCCTGAAGTTCAAGAAAAAGAAGGTCAAGATTTCTTGGCTCATTTCAAAGAACTTTTAGAGACTGTAGAGGTAGTGGCCATTTCAGGTAGTCTACCAGCAGGACTTCCAGTGGATTATTATGCTAGTCTGGTTGAACTTGCTAACCAAGCTGGTAAACCTGTTGTATTGGACTGTTCAGGCGCTGCACTTCAGGCAGTTCTTGAGTCTCCACGTAAACCAACAGTCATCAAACCAAATAATGAAGAATTATCTCAACTTTTAGGAAGAGAAATTTCTAAAGACTTGGATGAATTAAAAGAAGTCCTTCAAGAACCACTATTTGATGGAATCGAGTGGATTATCGTTTCCTTAGGTGCTAACGGAGCATTCGCTAAACACGGTAACACTTTCTACAAAGTAGATATTCCAAGAATTCAAGTAGTAAATCCAGTCGGTTCTGGCGATTCTACAGTGGCAGGTATTGCTTCAGGTCTTTTCCATAAAGAAACGGATCAAGAATTACTGACTAAGGCGAATGTCCTTGGTATGCTAAATGCTCAAGAAAAAATGACTGGTCATGTCAATATGGCAAACTATCAAGGCCTATATGACCAACTAGTAGTGAAAGAGGTATAAAATGGTTTTAACAGAAAATAAACGTACATGTTTGCAAAAACTCTCAGACGAGAATGGTATCATCTCAGCTCTTGCCTTTGACCAACGTGGTGCTTTGAAACGCCTCATGGCTCAATACCAAACAGAAGAGCCAACAGTTGCCCAAATGGAAGAACTAAAAGTATTAGTGGCAGATGAATTGACTAAATATGCTTCATCAATGCTACTTGACCCTGAGTACGGACTTCCTGCTACAAAAGCTCTTGATCCAAATGCAGGTCTTCTCCTTGCTTATGAAAAAACAGGTTACGACACAACAAGTACAAAACGTTTGCCAGACTGCTTGGATGTTTGGTCTGCAAAACGTATCAAGGAACAAGGTGCAGATGCTGTTAAGTTCTTGCTTTACTATGACGTAGATAGCTCTGACGAACTTAACCAACAAAAACAAGCCTACATTGAACGTATTGGTTCTGAGTGTGTAGCTGAAGACATTCCATTTTTCCTTGAAATCTTGGCTTACGATGAAAAGATTGCGGACGCAGGTTCTGCCGAATACGCTAAAGTAAAACCACGCAAGGTTATCGGTGCTATGAAGGTCTTCTCAGACCCACGCTTTAACATCGATGTCTTGAAAGTGGAAGTTCCAGTTAACGTTAAATACGTTGAAGGATTTGGCGATGGCGAAATCGTTCATACACGTGAAGAAGCAGCAGCCTTCTTTAAAGCTCAAGACGAAGCTACTAACTTGCCATACATCTACTTGAGTGCAGGTGTATCAGCTAAGCTCTTCCAAGAAACTCTTGTATTTGCCCACGAATCAGGTGCAAACTTCAATGGTGTTCTTTGTGGACGTGCAACATGGGCTGGATCAGTTGAAGCTTATATCAAAGACGGTGAAGCAGCTGCTCGCGAATGGCTTCGAACAACTGGTTTTGAGAACATCGATGAACTCAACAAAGTTCTTAAAACAACAGCTACTTCATGGACTGAACGTGTCTAAATTTCCCCCCTTTTATGTCCTAAAACCTAGCTAAAAAACTTTTAAAAAAAGTTGTATGTAAAGGTTTACAAAAAATCATTCTTGTGATATACTAAAGTCACAAGTTAATACAAAGTGAGTGTTACTAAGTAATATTAGGCATGATCACAGATGACTCAGACGTATATTTTTTTGAGTTCATTTGTGGTCATTTTTATGCTCACAAAACTTAAATAATAGGGCAAGGAGGTTGCTATGTATCGGATATTAAATCCAATGAATAACAATTTTTTTCTCGTGCGGAATAGCAAGGGAGAGGAGTTGATCGTAATTGGTAAGGGTATTTCGTTCGGTAAGAAGAAGGGAGATTTGATTTCTGAGGATCAGGTTGAAAAAAGTTTTTTTCGGATGAAAACAGAAGAGTCGCGAGAAAAACTTTATTGCTCTTCTCAAGGATGTACCGCTTGATTTTTATTACGGTCACTTATGAGATTATTGATAATCTTTCTAAAAAAATATCAATATCCTGTCCAAGAGTATCTATACGTCACTCTGACAGACCATATCTATTGTTCTTATCAGGCTATTAGCCAAGGACGCTATAAGGATAGTAACTTGCCTGACATTTCTGCCAAATATCCAATCGCTTTTCAAATTGCACAAGAAGCTTTTGAAATTTATCGTCAAAAACTGACAGAAAATTTTCCTGAAGACGAAATCATTCGTATCGCTTATCACTTCATCAACGCGGAAGGTGAGAATGAAGCCGAAGTTGTTGAATCGATTGATAAGAGAAAGGAAATTTTAAAGAGGGTCGAAAGCGTTTTGAAGAGTTATAAAATCCAGCGAACACCTGAAAATAATAATTTCTACGACCGCTTTATGATTCATCTAAATTATTTTTTGGATTATCTGGATCGTAGTCGCGATGATAATCAATCCTTGCTCGATATGGAAGAACATATAAAAAATACCTATCCAGAAGCATTCGAGATTGGTAGCAAAATTTATGAAGTCATTACACAGGAAACGGGTGTTGACCTTTATAAGAGTGAACGAGTTTACCTTGTTCTTCACATCCAACGTTTATTGTCATAACATTTATTAAAAAAATATAAGGAGAAATCTATCATGAATAGAGAAGAAGTAACATTGTTAGGTTTTGAAATCGTTGCCTATGCAGGTGATGCTCGTTCAAAATTATTGGAAGCTTTGAAGGCTGCTGAAGCTGGTGATTTTGCGAAAGCAGATATCTTAGTTGAGGAAGCTGGTAGCTGTATCGCTGAAGCACACCACGCGCAAACTAGTCTTTTTAACCAAGGAAGCTGCTGGTGACGATTTGGCTTATAGCGTGACCATGATGCATGGCCAAGATCACTTGATGACAACTATTTTGCTAAAAGATTTGATGCACCATTTAATCGAACTTTATAAAAGAGGAGCTAAATAATGAATAAGTTAATTGCCTATATCGAGAAAGGGAAGCCTTTCTTTGAAAAAAACTATCTCGAAATATCTATCTTCGTGCTATTCGGGATGGATTTATCGCAGGAATGCCAGTCATTCTCTTCTCAAGTATTTTTATCTTGATTGCTTTTGTTCCAAACTCTTGGGGCTTTAAATGGTCTGATGAAGTAGTAGCACTTTTGATGAAACCTTACAGCTACTCTATGGGAATTCTAGCAGTCTTGGTAGCTGGTACCACTGCTAAATCTTTAACAGACTCCGTCAATCGTAGTATGGAGAAAACCAACCAAATCAACTATATGTCAACGCTATTGGCGGCTATTGTTGGTTTGCTGATGTTAGCAGCTGACCCAATCGAGGGTGGCTTTGCAACTGGTTTCCTTGGAACAAAAGGGTTGCTTTCAGCCTTCCTGGCAGCTTTTGTAACTGTAGCTATCTATAAGGTTTGTGTGAAGAACAACGTTACTATTCGCATGCCTGACGAAGTTCCACCGAATATCTCACAAGTCTTTAAAGACGTTATTCCGTTTACGCTTTCAGTTGTTTCTCTTTATGCTCTTGACTTGCTCGCTCGTCAATTTGTTGGTGCAAGCGTTGCAGAATCAATCGGTAAGTTCTTTGCACCTCTTTTCTCAGCAGCAGACGGTTATCTTGGTATTACTATTATCTTTGGTGCTTTTGCCTTCTTCTGGTTTGTCGGTATTCACGGCCCATCTATCGTTGAACCTGCCATTGCAGCGATTACTTATGCAAATGCCGAAGTCAACTTGAACCTTCTTCAACAAGGTATGCACGCTGATAAGATCCTTACATCTGGTACACAAATGTTTATCGTCACTATGGGTGGTACAGGAGCAACTCTTGTGGTTCCATTCATGTTTATGTGGTTGTGTAAGTCTAAGCGTAATCGTGCTATTGGACGTGCTTCAGTAGTTCCAACCTTCTTCGGTGTAAATGAACCAATCTTGTTTGGTGCACCACTTGTTTTGAATCCAATCTTCTTTATTCCATTTATCTTCGCACCTATTGCAAACGTATGGATCTTTAAGTTCTTTATCGAAACTCTCGGCATGAACTCATTTACTGCCAACCTTCCATGGACTACACCAGGACCTCTTGGTATTGTTCTTGGTACAAACTTCCAGTTCTTGTCATTTGCTCTTGCAGCATTGTTAATCGTAGTGGATATTGCAATCTACTATCCATTCCTTAAAGTTTATGACGAACAAATTCTTGAAGAAGAACGTTCTGGTAAAGCCAACGATGAATTAAAAGAAAAAGTAGCCGCAAACTTCAATACTGCTAAAGCTGATGCTATCCTTGAAAAAGCTGGAGTAGAATCAGCACAAAATACAATTACAGAAGAAACCAACGTACTCGTTCTTTGTGCAGGTGGAGGAACTAGTGGTCTCCTTGCCAACGCCTTGAACAAGCCGCTGCAGAATACAATGTTCCTGTTAAGGCTGCAGCTGGTGGCTATGGTGCTCACCGTGAAATGTTGCCAGAATTTGACCTTGTTATCCTTGCTCCTCAAGTAGCTTCAAACTATGAGGACATGAAGGCTGAAACAGATAAACTTGGAATCAAATTGGCTAAGACTGAAGGAGCTCAGTACATTAAATTGACACGTGATGGACAAGGTGCTCTAGCCTTTGTTCAAGCGCAATTCGATTGATGATAGGGACTGTAAAACAGTCTCCTATCATCACGGAAATCGCTATGGCGAATTTCCTAATCGCCTTGCTAATTCGTCGGTAAAAAAATATCGTTTTTACCTCCTCATGTCACAATTCGACTAACCTTAGGGGACTGTAAAAACAGTCTCCTATCATCACGGAAATCGCTATGGCGAATTTCCTAATCGTTTATGTTAATTCGTCGGTAAAAAAATATCGTTTTTACCTCCTCACGTCACAATTCGACTGACCTTGGGGACTGTAAAAGAGTCTCCGATTATATATTTGTTTTCCCCCTTTATGTCACTATTTGGTGACTTTGTACAAGAAGTGAGACGGAGATGGATAGCTCACTAGCTCCTCTCCGCTCGCTTTTCATTTTATCCAATCAAGAAATAGGTGAAAAAAATGACAAAAAAACACTTCCTAAAGATTTTTATTTTCGGTGGCGCAACAGCAGCTTATCAAGCAGAAGGTGCTACACATACAGATGGTAAAGGTCCTGTTGCCTGGGACAAATACCTAGAAGATAACTATTGGTACACAGCTGAACCAGCCAGTGATTTTTTTACCATAAATATCCAGTAGATTTGCAGTTGGCAGAGGAATATGGGGTGAACGGTATCCGTATTTCAATTGCTTGGTCACGGATTTTTTTCCAACAGGATACGGTGAAGTGAATCCTAAAGGTGTTGAGTTCTACCACAACTTATTTGCTGAATGTCACAAGCGTAATGTAGAACCTTTTGTAACCCTCCATCACTTTGACACACCAGAGCTCTTCACTCAAATGGAGACTTCTTAAATCGTGAAAAACATCGAACACTTTGTAGATTATGCAGCATTCTGTTTTGAAGAATTCCCGAAGTAAACTACTGGACAACCTTTAATGAAATTGGTCCAATCGGTGATGGTCAATACTTGGTCGGTAAATTCCCACCAGGTATTCAATATGACCTTGCGAAAAGTCTTCCAATCCCACCACAATATGATGGTTTCTCATGCTCGTGCTGTGAAATTGTACAAAGACAAAAGGCTATAAAGGTGAAATCGGGGTTGTTCACGCCCTTCCAACTAAGTATCCATTGGATCCTAAAAAAATCCTGCAGACGTTCGTGCTGCTGAGTTGGAAGATATCATCCACAACAAATTTATCTTGGATGCTACATACCTTGGACACTATTCAGATGCAACAATGGAAGGTGTAAACCACATCTTATCAGTAAATGGTGGTAGCTTGGATCTTCGTGACGAAGACTTTGCAGCACTTGAAGCAGCTAAAGATTTGAACGACTTCCTTGGAATTAACTACTACATGAGTGACTGGATGGAAGCCTTTGATGGTGAAACTGAGATCATCCACAATGGTAAAGGGGAGAAAGGAAGCTCTAAATACCAAATCAAAGGTGTTGGACGTCGTGTAGCTCCTGACTATGTACCTCGTACCGACTGGGACTGGATCATCTACCCTCAAGGTTTGTATGATCAAATCATGCGTGTTAAGAAAGATTATCCAAACTACAAGAAGATCTACATCACTGAAAACGGACTTGGATACAAAGATGAATTTGTGGACAACACTGTTTACGATGATGGCCGTATTGATTATGTGAAACAACACTTGGAAGTATTGTCTAATGCGATTGCAGATGGTGCAAACGTCAAAGGATACTTCATCTGGTCACTTATGGATGTCTTCTCATGGTCAAATGGTTATGAAAAACGCTACGGTCTCTTCTATGTGGATTTTGAAACTCAAGAACGCTATCCAAAGAAATCGGCTCACTGGTATAAAAAATTAGCTGAGACGCAGATTATTGAATAAGCTAATCAAAGAATAAAAATAGCTTACCGTTACTAATATACATAATATGGGATTTAGTTTTTGCATAGAGCATGACTAAATCCTTTTTATCTAGATTTTACCTGAAAGTCAAAAAAATTCTTGACAGATTTATGTGATAGGAGTAAAATCTTAACTAGTTAAATAACTGGTTAAATATATAGAGAACTAACTCAATTACTCAAATCTTGTTTGATAAATAGAAAAATAGAAGGAGGAGTTTTTAAAAAGTGAGTAATTTTTTTCTAAATAGATATTTAACCAGTTAAGTAAGTTCTTTAGGAAAAAAAGTGTAGTACTTCTTTAACGAATAAATGAAATAGAAAGTGTATTAAGATGAAAAATCAATAAAAAAATATGTACTTGGTTCAGTAGCTCTTTTGGCTTTAAGCCTTTCAAGTTATGAATTGGGGCGTCACCAAGCAGTACAGACTAGCAAAGAGTCTAATCGTGTGTCTTATATAGAAGGGAATCAGGCTAGTGCTAAGACTGAAAATCTGACGCCTGATGAGGTTAGTCAGCGAGAGGGATCAATGCTGAGCAGATTGTCGTTAAGATTACCGATCAAGGCTATGTAACTTCACATGGAGACCATTATCATTACTTTAATGGCAAGGTTCCTTATGATGCTATTATTAGCGAAGAACTCTTGATGAAGGATCCGAATTATCAACTTCGAAATGAGGATATTGTCAGCGAAGTTAAGGGTGGTTATGTCATTAAGGTTGATGGTCGCTATTATGTATATCTCAAGGATGCTTCCCATACAGAAAATATTCGTAGTAAGGAAGAAATCAATCGTCAGAAGCAAGAACATGGGAATGATGGTGGAACAAAGATTAGTAATGAAGTCACTCTAGCAAGGGCTCAGGGACGTTATACAACGGATGATGGCTATATTTTTAATGCGAGTGATATTATCGAGGACACTGGTGATGCTTACATCGTTCCACATGGCAATCACTTCCATTATATTCCTAAGAGTGACTTGTCTGCCAGTGAATTAGCTGCGGCCCAAGCCTTCTTATCTGGTAAAGGTAGTCAATTAAGTACCGTTGAATATCGTTCAAGCAGAGGAGAAACAAGATCTAGTGTGAGAACGAGTCAATCTGAGACACCTCAAAATCCTGCAACAGATTCTGAAAGTCAAAGTGAGGATTTAGCTAGTCTCCTTCAAGAATTGTACGCTTTGCCACTTAGCCAACGTCATGTGGAATCTGATGGATTAGTATTTGACCCAGCACAGATTACAAAACGTACTGCGTTTGACAGAGACTCCAAAATCTGACTGTCACACCAACTTATCATCAAAATCAAGGGGAAGACATTTCAACACTTTTAAGTGAATTGTATGCAAAACCTTTATCAGAACGCCATGTGGAATCGGATGGTCTAGTCTTTGATCCGGCACAAATGATCAAACGTACTGCAAATGGTGTAGCAGTGTCTCACGGAGACCATTATCACTTTATTCCTTATTCACAAATGTCTGATTTAGAGCAGAAGATTGCAAGAATGATTCCGTTAAAAGGGCAAAATGGATTAAACGAAATTGTTACAGATATTAAACCTTTAGTATTAAAAAGAAGTAGTTCATAAGTTCTTAGGACAATCAATCAAAGCTTATGGAAAAAGGTTTAGATGGTAAACCTTATGATACGAGCGATGGATATATATTTACCAAAGATTCCATCGATTCTGTTGATAAATCAGGTGTTATTGCCAAACACGGAGATCATTTCCATTATATGGGATATGGTGAATTAGAACAATTCGAATTGGATGAAGTTGCCAAATGGATTCAAGAAACTGGTAAAAAAATCCAGATTCCATCGTTTCTTCAGTACACTCAGATGAGGAGGAAAGACCAAAGTTTGATTATAAAAAAAGTAGCTAATAAAAATTTCTAGAAATAGTAAAGTTGGTTATATAATTAATGAAGGTGGTAAAGATTATTTTTTTATTCACGTGAAGAACTCGATCTTACTCAAATAGCTTTTTTTCTGAGCAGGAACTAATGCTTAAAGATAAAGATAATTATCGTTATGATATTGTAGAAACAGAAATTAAACCAAGATTAGCTGTTGATGTATCTAGCTTGCCTATGCATGCAGCCAATACTACCTATGATACTGGAAGTTCATTCATCATTCCACACATTGATCATATTCACGTTGTGCCTTATTCTTGGTTAAATAGTGAGCAAATAGCAACTATAAAATATGTAATGCAACATCCTGATGTGCGTCCTGAAGTTTGGTCAAAACCAGGTCATGATGATGCTGGATCTGTTATTGCTAATGTGACTCCTCTTGAAAAACGCGCTGGAATGCAGAATTGGCAAATTATCCATTCTGCGGAAGAAGTACAGAAAGCACTTAAAGAAGGCAAGTTTGCAACTCCTGATGGATATATTTTTGATCCTCAGGATGTATTGGCAAAGGGAACTTATATTTGGGCAGATAAATCTTTCAGTATTCCAAAAGCTAGTGGTGATTCATTGAGAAGTATCACTAAATCCGACTTGTCAGAAGTAGAATGGAAAGAAGCACAAGACTTAATAGCAAAAAGAATAAAAGAAAAAGAATCCAAAACTGAAATGCCTACACATCCTAATAAAGAATTAAAACCTGATTCAAACAATACTGAAAAATAGTGATAAGAATAATACTGCTGTAGATAAAAATGAGGAGCAACCGAAGAAAAAAATACAGGGGAGAATGAGAGTGGTACAACTAACGAAATTCCTTCAGAAAAATAAAGAGAATGCCAAAGAAGAAAAATGACGATGATTTACCAGACTATGGGTTAGATAAAGTAACTTTAAATGAACATATAGAAAAAGTTAGCGAAAAATTGCCCAAATTGATCCTAAGTTTCTAATCTTTCAACCAGATGGGGTTCAGTTTTACAATAAAAAAACGGTGAATTAGTGATGTATGACATTAAGACACTAAAAACAAATAAAAACCTTAAAAAGATTTTTTTATTAGTTATAATCTACTCGAAAGGATATTATTCGATTTTTTTGATTGAATAATGTCCTTTTCTTTGTTAAAAAAACTGAAATTTGCTGTCTTAAAAAAATGAATCAAGGAGTTCTAAAAACAATTAAAAAGTCAAATGATAAAAAGACTAGTGAGAACTGATAATGAAATCTAGTTCTCACTTTTTTTCATGAAAATGTATAAAAAAATATTGACATTTTAAATTTATAGGAGTAAAATGTTTACTAGTTAATTAAACGGTTAAATACTAGTTAAGGAGTTGTTATGAAAAAAAGAAGTATCCTATGGCTTATGCTTGCCTTCTTTGCTCTCGTTTTAGGAGCTTGTGGACAAAAGACCAGTCAAGACAAGAGTGATGAAACTAAGGGGATGAAGATTGTGACCAGTTTTTATCCTGTCTATGCTATGGTCAAAGAAGTTTCAGGTGATCTAAATGATGTTCGGATGATTCAGTCTAGTTCTGGTATCCATTCCTTTGAGCCTTCTGCAAATGATATTGCAGCCATCTATGATGCCGATGTTTTTGTTTATCATTCTCATACATTAGAGTCATGGGCGGGAAGTTTAGATCCAAGCTTACAAAAAGTCCAAGGTAAAGGTGTTGGAAGCATCTGAAGGTATGACCTTGGAGCGCGTGCCTGGCTTAGAAGATATGCAGGCAGGAGATGGGATTGATGAGAAGACCTTGTACGATCCTCACACATGGTTAGATCCTGAAAAGGTTGCAGAAGAAGCACAGATAATTGCTGATAAGTTATCCGAACTGGACAGTGCCAACAAGGATACCTATCAGAAAAATGCACAGAAACTTAGTGCCAAGGCTCATGACTTAACTAAGAAATACCAACCCATCTTTGAAAAAGTAAATCAAAAGACATTTGTGACCCAACACACAGCCTTTTCATATTTGGCAAAACGATTTGGACTCAATCAGCTTGGGATTGCAGGAATATCTCCTGATCAAGAACCAAGTCCAAGACAATTGACTGAAATCCAGGAATTTGTAAAGACTTATAAGGTCAAAACCATCTTTACAGAGAGCAATGCATCATCTAAGGTAGCGGATACACTTGTCAAATCAACAGGTGTGAGTCTGAAAACCCTCAATCCTTTAGAGGCAGACCCACAAAATGACAAGTCCTACTTAGAAAACCTAGAAGAAAATATGGCTATCTTAGCTGAAGAATTGAAATGAGGAGATTATGAAGATTAATAAAAAATATCTAGCAGGATCTGCAGTGGTCCTTGCTTTAAGTGTCTGCGTTTATGCTTTGAATCAACATCAACCACCTGAGAAAAAGATGATAATCGTGTATCCTATGTTGACGGTAAAGGATCTGAAGCTAAGAAGAATGAATCTCTGACACCAGACCAAGTTAGCAAGAAGGAAGGAATAGAAGCTGAACAGATTGTTACCAAGATCACTGATCAAGGTTATGTGACGTCCCACGGCGACCATTTCCATTACTATAATGGTAAGGTGCCTTATGATGCAATCTTTAGTGAAGAACTGGTCATGAAGGATCCGAACTATCAGTTGCGTGATCAAGATATTGTCAATGAGATTAAAGGTGGCTATATCATCAAAGTGGACGGTAAATACTATGTCTATCTAAAAGATGCAAGCCATGCTGATAATGTCCGTACCAAAGAACAAATCGAGCAGCAAAAACAAGAACACACATCAGATAGTGGTAGTGCAAGTGAGGAAGTTCTTGCTGCCAGAGCACAAGGTCGATATACAACAGATGATGGTTATGTCTTTAATGCTGCAGATATTATTGAAGATACAGGTGATGCTTATATCGTTCCTCACGGTGGGCATTATCACTACGTTCCAAAGAGTGCCCTATCTTCAAGTGAATTAGCAGCAGCTCAAGCCTATCTAGCTGGAAGAGGAAGTCAACCAAGTCTAACGGATTATAAACCAAATCCAAGTGTTACACCAAGTTCTCAAGCCGATAGCCCAGCAACAAGCATACCAGTAGATCAAGAGGATAGTCTCCAAAGTCTTCTTGCTCAGTTATATGCTTTACCAGTTAGTCAACGCTATCAAGAATCTGATGGTTTGGTATTTGACCCAGCTAAAATTACCAGTCGAACACCATCAGGAGTTGCGATTCCACACGGCAATCACTACCATTTCATTCCTTATAGTAGTATGTCTGCTTTGGAGCAAAAAATTGCTCGTTTGATACCACTTGGCGGTGCCCTAACACTAACAAAGCCGTTAGAAAATCAAAATAAACCAACAGTTCAGCGTGATCATGAAAATGTAACTCATAAGAACCATCATGAGGATGAACATGATCATGGCTTTGCCGCTGAGCGTGTGATTAGAGAAGATGAGCAAGGTTTTGTAGTTTCACATGGGGACCATGCTCACTATTTCTTCAAAAAAGATTTGACAGCAGAACAGATTAAGGCAGCGCAAGAGCATTTGCTTGGTCATGGACGAACAGAAGTTCCAAAAGATAATCAAAACACTCCTAAAGAGAATGAAGTGAAACACGAGCATCATGAAGATGAACATGATCATGGCTTTGCAGCTGAGCGTGTGATTAGAGAAGATGAGCAAGGTTTTGTAGTTTCACATGGGGACCATGCCCACTATTTCTTTAAAAAAGATTTGTCAGCAGAGCAGATAAAGGCAGCGCAAGAGCATTTGCATGGTCATGGCCGAACAGAAGTTCCAAAAGATAATCAAAACACTTCTAAAGAGAATGAAGTGAAACACGAGCATCATGAAGATGAACATGATCATGGATTTGCAGCTGAGCGAGTGATTAGTGAGGATGAGCAAGGTTTTGTAGTTTCACATGGAGATCATGCCCATTATTTCTTTAAGAAAGATTTGTCAGCAGAGCAGATAAAGGCAGCGCAAGCGCATTTGCATGGTCACCATCAGGCAGAACCTGTTAAACCTCTTGCCAAGACTGTAGAAAGTTTCTCTCGAGATGCCAGTGATGAAGAAAAGATGGCTTATATCTCTAAAACCTATGGTGTTCCGCTTGAAGCTATCCGAATTTCAAATGGATTCTTTGTATTTGGAAATCCAGACCAGGCTTATGACCCAACTCACATTCACCCTTATGCAGTTCGAAAAGAACACGTTCGTATTCCGCTTCAAACAGGCGATGCAGAACTTGATTTCCTAAACGAACTCTATACAACTGCTTTACGTGATGGCGTTTCTCCTTATAGTTTGCAGGTTGAAAATGGTAGCTTCGTCATTCCTCACGGTGATCATAATCACTACATCAAAGTACAAACTAAAGGCTATGAAGTAGCTTTGAAACATAAGATTCCTGCCTTGCAATCTAACTACCAGCCAGGGGCCTTTGATGAAGCTACTGTTCAAAATAAGGTTGATCAACTTCTAGCAGAAAGTCGTGAAGTCTATAAAGATAAACCAATTTTACAAAGACAAATTGAGCTTGCCTTGGGACAATTCTCTGAAAATATGAAGAAGCTCTCAACCAACTCAACAGCTGGTTATCTGGCTGCTTTAGATCTCTTTGACAAGCAGTATATCCACGTTGACTCTAGTGTAAAACCAACAGAAATCAGTCCTTTAGACAAGAAATATCAAGCTTTAGTAGATAAGATTAATACCTTAGATACGGATGCTTATGGACTTCCGAAGAAGGATCTCTTGGCTCAACTCCAAGAAAATAAATTGGCTCAAGATGAAGCTGGTTTAGATGCTGTTGAAGCTAAACTAGAAGCTCTTCAAGACTTTAATGATCGTACTGGAGTTACAACAGTCGAGTACATTAAGTATTTCTATCAACATCTGTCAGATGGTCGTTTAAATGACACTCTTAGAAATAAGGTTGCCAACTTAACTTGGACACTTTATCAATCACAATCCTTCCTTAAGGCGACTGACTTGAACAAACTATTCCCAGAAATCTATCAAACAAAACTGGAAGTTGAAGAAGCTCTGAAGAATGAACCTGTTACAAGTAAGCCTTCTGAAACGATTTTAGATACAGAAAAAGTGGATGGCCATAGTGCTAAAACAGCAGTCTATGAGTTTTTGAAAGGTTTGTATGATGATATTAAGCCTGAGGAACAAAGTAATCATGTTCGAAAAGCTCAAGTAGTAGAACTCTTATCAAAAGCCGAAGAATTAGTGGCTCAAGTCAAAGAAGAGGGAGTTAAAGCTTCACTCGCAGACGAGGTGAAAAATCTGAAAGCTGCTCTAGATAAAGAGGACGCAGACCTTGATGAACTAAACACGCAAGTTCAAGATCTTTTGAAGCGTATTTCACAAACCATTCAGACTGAACGTGAGAATGCTAATCAAGACCCAGAGGTTTTAGTTCTTTACCAAAAACTATACAACGGAGTTATTGCCCTTCATACTTATTTGGAAGTGAATAATGGTTCTGATGCGGACTTTGAAAAAGTGGATGCCTTGTTTGATAAGCTAAGTGCAGCAAGCAAAGACAAGCAAGCTCTTCTAGCTCTTGCTCAAGAAATTGTCTCCTTAAACCAAGAATTTCAATCCAAAGTGAAGCCAGCTGAAGCAAGCACCGAAACAGCCAATAAAGAAACAAATGATAAACAAGCTGAGTCAACCATAACCGCTGCAACTACATCTCCAGAAACAAGAGAAAAAGTAGCAGAATAATAAAAAAATCAGTCAACTACCGTGTCAAAAGTAGGATGCTGATAAAAAAAGAGGTCGGGAATTTTTTCCCGATCTCTTTAGTCTTTATAAGCTACAATTCCAATAATGGTGTCAACTGCACGTTCCATTGTTTGTAGACTGACGTATTCAAAACGTCCGTGCATATTTTCACCACCAGCAAAGATATTTGGCGTAGGAATTCCCATAAAGGAAATTTTAGAACCGTCCGTTCCTCCACGAATAGGCTCGATAATTGGTGTAATATCAAGACTTTCCATGACTGCTTTAGCGATGGTGATTGGGAGTCATATCCTTTTCAATGACTTCCTTCATGTTGTAATATTGGTCTGTCAAAGTCAAGGTTACACGATCGCTAGCAAGTTCTTGATTCATCTTATCAGCAATAGCTTGCATGGCAGCTTTACGCGCTTCGAAGCTTTCTTTTTCGAAGTCACGAATGATGTAGCTAGCACGCGCTTCCTCAACAGTACCTGTTACATCCATGAGATGGTAGAAACCTTGGTAACCCTCAGTCAATTCTGGTCGGTCACCAGCTGGGAGTTGATTGTGGAAGTCGATGGCTAACTGGAGAGCATTAACCATTTGCCCTTTAGCAGTTCCAGGGTGAACATTACGACCTTGGAAATGAAGTTCAGCACCGGCAGCTGAGAAGGTTTCGTATTGCAATTCTCCAAGAGGTCCACCGTCAACCGTATAAGCGAAGTCAACATTGAAGTCCTCTGCATCAAATTTGTTGGCACCAACGCCGATTTCTTCATCCGGACCAAAGCCGACACGAATTTCACAGTGTTTAATCTCAGGATGAGCAGTCAAGTATTCGATAGCTGTCATGATTTCAGCGATACCAGATTTGTCATCAGCCCCGAGCAAAGTAGTTCCATCAGTAGTGATCAAGGTTTGCCCAGGATATTTCTCTAGGCTCTTGAAATCTGCTGGATCAAGCTTGAAACCAGAATTACCAAGCTCGATAACACCACCGTCATAGTTTTCAATAACTTGCGGATTGACACCTTCAGCATTAAAATCAGCTGTATCCATGTGGGAGATAAAACCGATCTTACGAGTCAAACTTGGGTCGTTGGCTGGTAAGGTCCCGATAGCAAAACCGTTTGGTAGATAGTAGACATTTTGCAAACCAACACGCTTCATCTCTGGGATGAGGACATTAGTGGCAAAGTCAACTTGACTTTGGGTACTTGGTGTAGTGGTTGAATGTTCGTCAGAACGTGTATTGACTTTGACATAAGTCAAAAAACGCTCCAACAATGTTGGATATTTCATCGTAACTCCTTTTTTCCTTCTTTTAAAACCATTGTATCATAGAAAGAAGAGAAAAACAAAAGTCAGAAGGGAGGTAACATTCTTATGTTAGCGTTTACTTATGGCAACTTTAGTGATACAATAAAAAAGATAAAAATATCACAAGGATGCAGAGATGAAAAAAGCGATTTTAATGATGACATTTGGTTCCCCAGAAGAGATTACCTTTGAAGGAGTAGCCGACTTTTTTACCAATATTCGTCGTGGAGTTCGACCTCAAGATCACGAGATTCAAACACTTTATGATAATTATGTTCGAATTGGAGGAACTCCACTACAAAAATTACCCGTGAAGAAGTTGCCTTAGTAGATGCTAGGTTGGGAAATGAATACAGTGTCTATTTTGCCAATAAATTTTCAAAACCCTTTATTCCAGATGTGATTCGGCAAATGGAAGCAGATGGAATTGAAAAGTGTATTTGCTTGATTTTAGAGCCACACTATTCCTTTTACTCTGTCATGGGGTACGAAAAGTTTCTGGAAAGCAAACAAATTCAGTTTTTAGTTATTAAGGACTGGTATCAAGAAGAAGCCCTCTTAAACTATTGGGCAGATGAAATTGCTAAGATTTTAAAAGAAAAGGTGAAACAGGATAGCTTTAAAGTCATCTTTTCTGCCCACAGTGTGCCCATTTTTGCCTTGGATTTTGGTGATCCCTATATCGACCAGATTTTCGAAAATAGTAAGTTAATTGCTGAGAAATTAGGCTTGAAACCAGAGCAATATACCAACACTTGGCAGAGTGAAAGTGATATTGGTATTCCTTGGATTAAGCCAGATGTCCTGGAATATCTTAGAGAACAGGAAGAACAACCAAGCCATTATATTTTTGTGCCTATTAGTTTTATCAGTGAGCACATTGAAGTTTTGTTTGACAACGATGTGGAATGTCATGACTTGTGTCAGGAATTGGAGGTGAACTACCATCGTCCACCAATGCCAAATACAGATTCTCGTTTGATTGATGCCTTGGTCAATATTGTCCGAGCTAACGAACATAAAGAATTTAGAGAATTCCTCCCAGAAGAAGAGACCTTTGATGAATTAGTCCCTTCGGATGAAACTAAGAATATTTTAGATGAATCACAAGACTTACAAATGCCAGAATTTGTCAAAAAATTAATTGAGAAAAAAGGTCGTGAAAATGTCAAGATGCCTTATTTAATCAAAAAAATGCTTGAAAAAGCTGGCAAATTACCCAAAGACTAAGTGAAAATAGAAAAGAACTAGTAAGGTTTGTTTCAAATACCTGCTAAGGCAGGATATAACTTAGAGGTGAAAGAAAAGGCGGTGGGACAGAAATCGATAGACAAAGTCTTGATTTCGTAGTCCCAGCCCCGCGAGGATGATTAGGAGCTTTTTGGAGTCTAAAAGACGAACAAAAAGTTCAATCAGCTACCGCGTCAAATTATGATTTATAATAAAAAAAGTGAGGTCGGGATCGTTTTGTCCCAACCTCTTTTTTTAGGTGACTAGCATTTTTTTAAACTAGTTTTTTCTTATTTACCCAGACAAAATTGGCTGAACAACTGTGTAATGAGTTCATCTGGAGCAGCATCCCCTGTGATTTCTCCGAGGATTTCCCAAGTACGGGTCAAGTCAACTTGAAGCAAGTCAACTGGCATACCTAGATCCAGCCCTTCATTAACAGCTTGTAAGCTTTCAACTGCTTTCTCAATCAAAGAAATGTGGCGAGCATTGGAAAAGTAAGTAGCATCTTGTTCGACCAAGCCTGCGTTTTCAAAGAAGAGGTTGTTAATCCGTTCTTCAATCTTATCAATGTTTTGATTTTTGAGGACTGAAATACGGATGACATCTTCTGGAAGTTCGGTAGTTTCAATTGCTTCTGGTAAATCTGTCTTGTTGAGAAGAATAATGCGGTTGGTATCTTGGCTGATTTCAAGAAGTTGTCGGTCTTGGGCAGTTAGAGGTTCGCTGGCGTTTAAGACAAGGAGTACCAAGTCAGCTTCCTTAAGAGCTTTTTTTCGAGCGTTCAACGCCGATTTGTTCCACGATATCATCTGTTTCACGGATACCTGCAGTATCAATCAACTTAAGCGGCACACCGTTGATATTAACGTATTCTTCGATGACATCACGGGTGGTACCAGCGATGTCAGTCACAATGGCCTTATCTTCACGTAGTAGGTTGTTGAGTAGGCTAGATTTTCCAACGTTGGGACGACCAATGATAGCTGTTGAAATCCCTTCACGTAGGATTTACCGCGACGAGCTGTTCTAAGGAGATTGGTAAGTAATTGCTCAAACTCCAAGGTCTTTTCACGGACAACAGCAGTGGTAGCTTCTTCAACATCGTCGTATTCAGGATAGTCGATATTAACCTCTACTTGTGCCAGTGTATTGAGAATTTCCTGACGAGTATTGTTAATGAGGTCAGATAAAGAACCGTCTAGTTGTTTGACTGCAATATTCATGGCCTTGTCTGTCTTGGCACGGATGATATCCATAACAGCCTCGGCCTGAGTTAAGTCTACACGACCGTTAAGGAAGGCACGCTTAGTAAATTCACCAGGCTCTGCCAAGCGAGCACCTTCACGGATAGCCAATTGGAGAATTTCATTAGTTACGGCGATTCCACCGTGGGTATTAATTTCAATAATATCCTCACGAGTAAAGGTCTTTGGAGATTTCATAGCACCAACCATGACCTCGTCCATAACCTTCCCTGTCTGAGGATCAACGATGTGTCCGTAGTTTAGGGTGTGGCTAGCAACCTTGCTCAAGTCCTTGCCTTTAAAGATTTTCTGCGCAATGGCAAAACTATCCGTTCCGCTTAAACGAACAATCCCAATAGCCCCCTCACCAAGTGGAGTCGAGATTGCTGCAATGGTATCAAATTCCCGTGTAATCATTTCAATTCCTTTATAGTTTATTTGTTTGTATAGACTAATATCTCTTAAAATTGTAACAAAATATAGTGTTTTATTCAACGAATGGCACTTATAAAGAAAAGCCTAAGCAGATTGCTTAAGCTTTACTTAGTGCGCATTTCACCTTGTGGGAAATAGGTTCCTTCAGGCATATCGTTGATAATGACATGAACAGCAGATTGAGGTGCACCAGTGTTGCGAACAACAGCTTCCGTAACTTCCTTGGCTAGGGCTTTCTTTTGCTCTAACGTGCGTCCTTCAAATAAATCGATGCGTACAAATGGCATAATTGCGTCCTCCACTAGTTATTTGATTTCTTCTATTTTACCACAATTTGCCGTTTAAAGCTTTGAGAAAATATGATATACTAGAATGTAGCAAAAATTTAGAAATGGACGTGAAATAGAAGCATGGCACAGTTGTATTATCGTTATGGGACCATGAACTCAGGCAAGACGATTGAGATTCTCAAGGTAGCCTATAACTATGAGGAGTAAGGAAAGGGAGTTGTGATTATGACTTCGGCTCTGGATACGCGTGACGGTGTTGGCTATGTTTCAAGTCGAATTGGGATGAAAAGACCAGCAGTTGCTATTGAGGAAACGACGGATATCTTTGGGTTCATCCGAGATTTACCTGAAAAGCCCTATTGTGTGCTTGTCGATGAAGCCCAGTTTTTAAAGCGTCACCATGTTTACGACCTAGCTCGTGTTGTCGATGAGTTAGATATACCTGTCATGGCATTTGGTTTAAAAAATGACTTTCGTAATGAACTATTCGAAGGTTCAAAATATCTTTTGCTCTTAGCAGATAAGATTGACGAAATCAAGACCATTTGCCAGTATTGCAAGAAAAAAGCGACCATGGTCTTGCGTACGCAGGACGGATTGCCAGTCTATGATGGTGAGCAAATCCAGATAGGTGGGAATGAAACCTATATCTCGGTTTGCCGTAAACATTATTTTGCCCCACTGAAAACATCCAAAAAGGAACAAGACTATGACAATTGAACTAAGAGATGTTACAATGGAAAATTATTTTGATGTTCTGAATTTGGATGTTAAGGAATATCAAAAACAATTTATTGCTACCAACGCAATTAGTTTAGCTGAAGCATATGTCTACACAAAAAATGGAGATTTTGTAGCTCCATTGGCAGTTTACGATAATGATGCAATCATAGGTTTTGTGATGTTAGCTTATGATAAAAAAATCGGAATTAGTAATGGAAATTATTTACTTTTGCGTTTCATGATTGATAAGCATTTTCAAGATCAAGGATATTTTAAACCAATTATGGATAAGGTGCTAGACTATGTTCGGACAGCGCCAGCAGGTTTTATCCAATAAACTTTGGTTGTCTTATGAACCAGAAAATGATCATGCAAGATCTTGTTACCTCAGTTATGGATTTAAAGAAACTGGGGAAATATTTGAGAACGAAATAGTAGCAATATACGATTTAACAATTGAGAAATAAGGAGAAAAAATGAATATCTATGATCAACTACAAGCTGTAGAAGACCGTTATGAAGAGTTGGGAGAATTGCTCAGTGACCCTGATGTGGTCTCTGATACCAAGCGTTTCATGGAGCTTTCAAAAGAGGAAGCTTCTACTCGTGATACTGTAACTGCCTATCGTGAATACAAACAAGTTCTTCAAAACATCGTCGATGCCGAAGAGATGATTAAGGAATCAGGCGGAGATGCGGACTTGGAAGAAATGGCCAAACAAGAATTGAAAGATGCTAAGGCTGAAAAAGAAGAGTACGAGGAAAAACTGAAAATCTTGCTCCTTCCTAAAGATCCAAACGATGACAAGAATATCATCCTTGAAATACGTGGAGCTGCAGGTGGTGATGAAGCAGCCCTATTTGCTGGCGATTTGCTAACCATGTACCAAAAATATGCTGAAGCTCAAGGCTGGCGCTTTGAAGTCATGGAAGCCTCTATGAACGGCGTTGGTGGTTTCAAAGAAGTAGTTGCTATGGTTTCTGGTCAGTCTGTCTACTCTAAACTTAAGTATGAATCAGGTGCTCACCGTGTACAGCGTGTCCCTGTGACAGAAAGCCAAGGGCGTGTTCATACCTCAACAGCGACTGTCCTTGTTATGCCTGAAGTGGAAGAAGTAGAGTACGATATTGATCCAAAAGACCTTCGTGTGGATATCTACCACGCTTCTGGTGCTGGTGGACAGAACGTCAACAAGGTTGCGACTGCCGTTCGTATCGTCCACTTGCCAACCAATATCAAGGTTGAAATGCAGGAAGAACGTACCCAGCAGAAAAATCGTGAGAAGGCTATGAAGATTATTCGTGCGCGTGTGGCAGACCACTTTGCTCAGATTGCTCAAGATGAGCAAGATGCTGAGCGTAAGTCTACAATCGGTACTGGTGACCGTTCTGAACGTATCCGTACTTATAACTTCCCACAAAACCGTGTAACGGACCACCGTATTGGCTTGACTCTGCAAAAACTTGATACTATTCTAGCTGGTAAATTGGATGAAGTTGTAGATGCCTTGGTTCTTTACGACCAAACACAAAAATTGGAAGAATTAAACAAATAATGAAATTAGCTCAAATATTTAAAGATTTTGAGGAAAAGTTAATAGCACAAGGAGAGGAAGCAGAAAGCCTCTCTTTTGTCTATAGAAGTCTGAAAGAATTATCATTTACTGATTTTGTCTTTGTTCTTCAGCAAGAAATTTCAGAGGAAGAAAGACGATTTGTAGAGGATATTTACACGAAACTGGCAGCTCATATACCCGCCCAGTATATTATTGGTCATGCTGAATTCTTTGGGATGCAGTTAAAAGTAGATGAGCGGGTCTTGATTCCCCGTCCAGAGACAGAAGAGTTGGTGGAACTCACCCTGGCTGAGAATCCAAAGGAAAATCTCAAAGTTTTGGATATCGGAACAGGGAGTGGTGCTATTGCTCTTGCCTTAGCTAAAAATAGACCAGATTGGACAATCACAGCTGCCGATATTTCTCAGGATGCTTTGGATTTGGCGATGGAAAACGCTAATAAACAAGGTCTAACATTATCCTTTATTAAATCTGACTGTTTTTCCGAAATTTCTTCAAAATATGATATAATTGTATCCAATCCACCTTATATATCTCGAGTAGATGAGGTAGAAGTTGGTTTGAATGTTTTGCATTCAGAACCACATTTGGCACTTTTTGCTGATGAGGATGGCCTTGCAATCTACCGTAAAATCGCGGAAGATTCCAAGTACTATCTAACTGATGGTGGTAAGATTTATCTTGAAATTGGCTACAAACAAGGTCAAAGTGTGCCCGCTCTCTTTATGGAAAATCTTCCTGAGAAACGAGTTCGTACTCTGAAAGACCAATTTGGTCAAGATAGGATGGTTGTCATTGATGATTGAGAAAATTAAGAAAGAGCTTGAAAATGGTGGAGCTGTAGTTTTGCCGACAGAAACAGTTTATGGTCTCTTTGCAAAAGCTTTGGATGAGAAGGCAGTTGACCATGTTTATCAGCTCAAAGGGCGTCCAAGGGATAAGGCACTTAATCTCAATATCGCAAGTTTAGACGATATCTTGAACTTTTCTAAGAATCAGCCACCTTATCTCAATAAACTGGTTGAAAGTTTTTTGCCGGGCCCTTTGACCATTATCTTAGAAGCTAATGACAAGGTTCCTTACTGGGTCAATTCAGACTTGACGACAGTTGGATTTCGCATGCCGAGTCATCCTGTAACTCTGGAATTGATTCGTGAATTTGGCCCCTTAATCGGACCTTCTGCCAATATCTCAGGTCAATCAAGTGGAGTAGATTTTCACAAGATCCTTCATGATTTTGACCAAGAGGTCTTGGGACTTGAAGACGATGTTTTTTTGACAGGTCAAGATTCGACTATTATAGACTTATCTGGTGATAAGGTGAAAATTCTACGTCAAGGAGCGATTACACGAGAAGATATCCTTGCCAAGATATCAACAATTCCTTTTGAGGAGGTATGAAATGCTACGTGAATTAAAAGCGACAGATGTCGAAACAATTTTTGTCATTAACAAGGAAGCTTTAGGCTATGATTTTAGCCCTGAGGAAACGGCTAGTCAACTAGCTAAGTTGTCTCAAGACCCCCATCACTTCCTATTAGGTTTTGAAGATTCAACCAGCCATGACTTACTTGGTTATGTTCATGCTGAGGTTTATGAATCCCTTTATTCAAAACCAGGTTTTAATATCCTAGCTCTAGCTGTTTTACCTCAAACACAAGGTAAAGGAATCGGTAAAACTTTGATTGAAGGATTAGAACAGGAAGCAGAAAAACGTGGCTATAACTTTATTCGCTTAAATTCTGCAGACCATCGTACAGGTGCGCATGCATTTTATGAAAGAGTTGGTTATACCTGCGATAAAATGCAGAAACGATTCATTAAATTAATAAAAGGAGAAGACCTATGATTTTTTTGACAAAGATGATTTTAAAAGCCTATGACACGGATCTTTGGAATGCCATTGCCAAAGAAGAGGAACGTCAACAAAATAATATTGAATTAATTGCTTCAGAGAACGTAGTTTCTAAAGCTGTTATGGCTGCTCAAGGGTCTATCTTGACTAATAAATACGCCGAAGGTTATCCAGGACGTCGTTATTACGGTGGAACTGATGTAGTAGATATTATCGAAACTCTAGCTATCGAACGTGCGAAGGAGATTTTTTTGGAGCAAAGTTTGCTAATGTACAACCCCACTCAGGAAGTCAAGCCAACTGTGCAGCATACATGGCCTTGATTGAACCAGGTGATACAGTTATGGGAATGGATTTGGCAGCAGGTGGGCATTTGACTCACGGAGCTCCTGTTAGCTTCTCAGGTCAAACCTACAACTTTGTTTCTTATAGCGTTGATCCAGAAACAGAACTCTTGGACTTTGATGCCATCTTGAAACAAGCTCAAGAAGTAAAACCAAAACTAATTGTTGCTGGTGCTTCAGCCTATTCTCACATTATTGATTTTTCTAAATTCCGTGAAATCGCAGATGCAGTCGGTGCTAAGCTTATGGTCGATATGGCTCACATTGCTGGTTTGGTCGCAGCTGGTCTTCATCCAAGTCCAGTACCATACGCCCATATCACTACAACAACGACCCACAAAACACTTCGTGGTCCGCGTGGTGGTTTGATTTTGACTAACGACGAAGAGCTTGCTAAGAAAATTAATTCTGCTATTTTCCCGGGTATCCAAGGTGGGCCATTAGAGCACGTTGTTGCTGCTAAGGCTGTTGCCTTCAAAGAGGTATTGGACCCAGCCTTCAAGGAATATGCAGCAAATGTTATTAAGAACAGCAAGGCTATGGCAGAAGTCTTCTTGCAAGACCCTGATTTCCGTATTATCTCTGGTGGCACTGAAAACCACCTCTTCCTAGTGGATGTCACTAAGGTTGTAGAAAGTGGAAAAGTAGCTCAAAACTTGCTGGATGAAGTTAATATTACCCTAAATAAGAACTCTATCCCTTATGAAACCTTGTCACCATTTAAGACTAGTGGTATTCGTATCGGAGCGGCAGCAATTACTGCTCGTGGTTTTGGTGAAAAAGAAAGCCGTCAAGTTGCTGAACTTATTATTAAAGCCCTTAAGAATGCAGAAAACGAAGCTGTCTTAGAAGAAGTGAGAAGTGCAGTCAAATCCTTGACAGATGCCTTCCCATTATACGAGGACTAATATTTTATGGACATTTATATTAAGAAAGCTATTATCCATCAGTTCAGCCCTGATGACACAGAGTTGTTCCTAGCGGATAAGTTTCTCAATATCACTCCAAAAATCGAGGAATACTTGCGTAAAAAAGTGGAGCGTGTGTATTCAGATGAAGCCAAGACTGGGATTTTCGAAGAAGAAAATCCCTTCTTCAATCATATTACAGATGATTTGTTGGAGACATCGGTGACGCTAGCAAACCTCTGGAAAGAGGAATTCAGCATTTCTGAAAATCTCAAAACCAACGACTTGATTTTTTTGTGCAGTTTTCTAAAGAAGGAGTTGAGCATTTTGCTTTTTCTACGTATTGCCCTGCGTGAGACCTTGACTCACCTTGGAGGAGAAGTTGATAATCCAATCAAGCTGACTCAGAATAACCTGCCTGGATTTTGGTACAGGGGCTGACGAGGCCTTAGTGGTCAATCTTCAAAGCCGAAAAATATCACCTGATTGAGAAACGAATCAAGTATAACGGGACTTTTTTTGAACTATTTTTTTCTGAGAATCTGATACAGGCTCAGCCCAAAAATTTCACCTAAGAAGTCAATCAAGGAACTGGAAAAAACAGCTCAGAGAATTGCTGAAACATTTAATACAGATGATTTTCAATTTCAATCTAAGGTCAAGTCTGCTATTTTTAACAACCTTGAAGAAAGAAATGAATTGTCTCCAGAAAAATTGGCAAATGAGCTTTTTGACAACAATCTCACTGCACGTCTTAGCTTTATTGACCAAGTCAAGGAAGCAGTGCCAGAGCCAGTTCAGTTTGATGAAATCGATGCTAGTCGTCAATTAAAGAAATTTGAAAACCAAAAGCTTTCTCTGTCAAATGGGATTGAGTTAATCGTACCCAATAATATTTACCAAGATGCTGAGTCGGTCGAATTTATCCAAAATGACAATGGTACCTACTCTATCTTAATCAAAAACATCGAGGATATACAAAGCAAATAATGTTTAAATTTATAAGAAGGGTCTTGGTGCTTGTTCTTATCTTATTTACTGGTTATAAACTTTTTCATATGTATCGGGATGTGAAGCAGGTCATGACCTATCAATCCTTGGTACGAGAGGTTTTAAGTGAGCAAGATACGCCAGCAAATGAAGAACTAGTCCTGGCCATGATTTATACCGAAACCAAAGGTAAAGAAAGCGACGTGATGCAGTCTAGTGAGTCTGCTAGCGGAACTACAAATACAATTTCTGACAATAGGAGCAGTATTCGTCAGGGAATTCAAACCTTGACAGAGAATCTTTATTTAGCTCAAGAAAAGGGTGTAGATGTTTGGACTGCTGTACAGGCCTATAACTTTGGGCCTGCTTATATTGATTTTATCGCCCAAAACGGGAAAGAAAATACCCTTGCACTAGCCAAGAAATACTCAAGAGATACCGTTGCGCCAACTTTAGGAAATACAACTGGAAAAACCTATCGCTACGTCAATCCAATTTCCATCTTTCAAGGTGGAGAACTCTATGTGGATGGAGGGAACTATTATTACTCTAGACAGGTTCAACTAAATCTCTACATTATTAAATTTTTTAATCTATTTTAAGCACTTAGAAAATTCTAGGTGCTTTTATAAGCTTTCTTTAAGGCTAATCGACTATCCTAGATAGGAAAAGGAGGAACGTCTCATGCGAAAGAAATTCTTTCTGACTAGTGTTGCAGTTCTTTTAGCAGTTGCAACTTTGCAAAGTGCTCAAGCAGCCACTGATGTTCAAAAAGTAATTGATGAAACTTATGTTCAACCTGAGTACGTCTTGGGTTCTTCTCTCACTGAAGATCAAAAAAATCAAACATTAAAAAAACTCGGCTATAATGCCTCTACAGATACCAAAGAACTGAAGACTATGACGCCAGATGTCTACTCAAAGATTATGAACGTCGCCAATGACTCTAGTCTCCAGCTTTATTCGTCTGCAAAAATTCAAAAATTAGGAGAAAAATCTCCACTTGAAGTGAAGATTGAAACCCCTGAAAATATCACTAAAGTGACCCAAGACATGTACCGTAATGCGGCAGTTACCTTGGGTGTTGAGCACGCGCGCATCACCGTAGCTGCACCAATCCCTGTAACAGGTGAGAGTGCCCTAGCTGGTATCTACTATTCATTAGAAGCTAATGGTGTTCAACTTCCTCAAGAAAATAAAAACCTAGCTCAGGAAGAGCTAAAGGCCTTGTCAGACATCAACGATGAAAACAAGGACAAATCAGGCTATGATGCCAATAAACTCAATGTAGCCCTTGCCGATATCAAATCTGCTATAGCTAAAGCTAAAGAGTCCAAGGGTGAGCTTACTGAGGATGATGTTCGTAAGATCGTTGAAGATACGTTGAAAAATTATAAGCTGGATCAGGTTATAACAGGGAACCAAGTCAATATCATCATCAACTTTGCCTTTAATCTTTCTAAGAGCGATATTCTCAATAACGAAGACTTTACAAAGACTTTAAAGGATCTGAAACAAAGTATCGTTGCGCAAGCTGGTGACAGTTTTAGCAATATCGACCTTAACTTTGATGCTAATAAAGCTATTCAAGACGGTGGCAATATCCTCAGTGCTATTTGGCAAGCAATTGTAAACTTTTTCAAGAGTTTTGGTGCTTAGGCTAATTCATGGTATAATAGATGGTAACAGAATAGTTGCCGTCTTTTTTTGTCGGCTGATAGAAAGTGAAAAGAATGTTAAAGAAAAATGATATTGTAGAAGTAGAGATTGTCGATTTGACACATGAAGGAGCAGGTGTTGCTAAGGTAGATGGCTTGGTCTTTTTTGTAGAGAATGCTCTACCGACTGAGAAGATCCTTATGCGTGTCCTTAAAGTCAACAAGAAGATTGGCTTTGGTAAAGTTGAGGAATACCTTACGCAATCTCCACATCGTAACCAAGATTTAGATTTGGCTTACTTGCGTTCAGGGATTGCTGACTTGGGACATCTAGCTTATTCAGAGCAACTCAAGTTTAAAACCAAGCAAGTAAAAGACAGTCTCTATAAGATTGCTGGAATCAGGGATGTAGAGGTTGCTGACACACTTGGTATGGAAAATCCTATCAAGTATCGTAACAAGGCTCAGGTACCTGTTCGTCGTGTTAATGGTGTTCTAGAAACTGGTTTCTTCCGTAAGAATTCTCATGACCTTATGCCATTGGAAGATTTTTACATTCAGGATCCAGTTATTGATCAAGTTATTGTGGCTTTGCGAGATTTGCTCCGTCGATATGACTTAAAGCCTTATGATGAGAAGGAACAGTCAGGCTTGATTCGTAACCTTGTTGTGCGTCGTGGATATCATTCAGGACAAATCATGGTTATTTTGGTGACAACTCGTCCTAAAGTTTTCAGAGTTGAACAGGTGATTGAACAACTGATCAAGCAATTTCCAGAAATTGTGTCTGTCATGCAGAATATCAATGACCAAAACACCAATGCGATTTTCGGGAAAGAATGGCGTACACTTTATGGTCAAGACTACATTACCGACCAAATGTTGGGCAATGATTTCCAAATCTCTGGACCAGCCTTTTACCAGGTCAATACCGAAATGGCAGAGAAGCTTTATCAGACAGCCATTAACTTTGCAGAGTTAAGAGAAGATGATGTGGTGATTGACGCCTACTCAGGGATTGGGACTATTGGACTATCTGTCGCTAATCATGTAAAGGAAGTCTATGGGGTAGAAGTCATCCCAGAAGCCGTGGAGAATAGTAAGAAGAATGCTACATTAAATAATATCACCAATGCCCACTATGTCTGTGATACAGCAGAAAATGCTATGAAGAATTGGCTCAAGGAAGGCATCCAACCAACTGTTATCCTGGTCGACCCACCACGCAAGGGGTTGACCGAAAGCTTTATCAAAGCAAGCGCCCAAACAGGGGCTGACCGGATTGCTTATATCTCCTGTAATGTCGCCACCATGGCACGTGATATCAAACTCTACCAAGAATTGGGCTATGAATTGAAGAAAGTACAGCCTGTGGATCTTTTCCCGCAAACGCACCACGTCGAGTGTGTAGCTTTGCTGGTAAAAACGTAAAAACCTTGTAACGAAATGAATAATGAAAAGCCTTGATTGTAAGGCTTTTTTTGTGTTTTTGTGATAGAATATAGGTAGTTATAATCGAGAGCAACTAAGAAGCAGAAAAAAATATTATACATAGAATAATCAAAATAAGGAAGATAAAATGACAGAAATTGACAAAAAGAATTTAAAAAATTATCTTTATTGTACATTTGGTATTACTTATATAGCTTGGGGGATTCTTGCCATCTTTACGCAATCTCATATTTTTTTGGATTAGAAACGATTATAGGAAGAACTTTACATATAGTAGGTGCACTTGGGCCAGCTATTGCAAGTGGCTTTTTATTTGAAAAAGGAATAATATAAAAATTTAAACATTTTGTATTTAGTAAGAAAGAAAAATAGTAGTATTTATTTCATTATTCATTTGTTAGCAATTTTGATACTATTTTCTGTATCTTCCTTAGAATTAAATGGAGTATCAATTTATCTGATGCCATTATTCTTTATACAACTAATTTTTTTGGTGGTGGACATGAAGAATTAGGATGGAGAGGAATACTACAGCCATTACTTGATAAAAAAATATACTTATTGGCAATCTAATTTGATTGTAGGTTCAATCTGAGGGAATTTGGCATCTGCCTTTATGGTTTATAGTTGGAGAAAGTCATCAAGGATTTCCTTTTATTTTATTTTTTTATTTATACATTATTTTTTTAAGTTTTGTTTTAGGGCTTCTTTACCGTCAAACGAAATCTGTGGGGTATTGTATTTTTATTTCATGCGTTCGCAAATTTGTTAAATCTCTATTTTGTGTTGAAGATTAATCTTACTTTTATTATCATTTTTATAGCTTATTTAATTTATACAATATTGGCAAGTAATAGAATTAGTAAGAAAAAGCAGGTGGAAAAATTGTAAAAGAGCCACAGGAAGTTTTTTGGGGTGGATATCACGCATATTTTTCGGATTTAGATGGATACTATTGGGAAGTTTCATGGGGACCGAATTTTCAATTTGATGAAAATGGATTGCTGAAATTTTGAGGATAAATAGGGAAAGAGTATGCCATAAAGTAAGGAATATTTGATTTTGAAGGAGGTAATCATAGTGAATGAATTTAATGAATTTGTTCGTGAGATTTTTTCCGCAGCAGGTGATATTGTCATAAGATCCATGATGGGCGGATACCTTATATATTTTAACGGTAAGCTGATAGGTGACATTTGCGATAATGAACTATTTTTAAAGAGAACGCCGACATCGGACAAACTTCTTGCAGACTCAGAATTGCGTTATCCGTATGAGGGTTCAAAGACATTGATGTATGCATTCGACAGATTTGAGGATATGGATTTGATTACTGAACTACTGAAAGGTATGTATGCGGAACTGCCAGAAAAGAAACCCAAGAAAGCCAAATGAGACAAACAAGCTTCAGTTTGCTGAACTTAGCAAGGTATAAGTTTCTATGAGATGAAGCCTATAAAATTTGTACGGATACTGTAGGGTAAGAAAAGAAATCTTCCTCTATACTAAAATAAACCAAAAGAAAGGGGGAATCAAAATGAATATTATTAAGTCGTTTAACAATACGATTGATTATCTTGAAACAGTTCTTGATGATGAAATTGACGAAAAGAAAGTAACTCAGTTATCCGGATACTCTTATTCTATGTTCAGCCGATTGTTCTCTATTCTAACCGAAACAACGCTATCAGAATATATAAGAAGCAGAAAATTGACGGAAGCAGCCGTTATATTAAGAAATACGGATGAAAAAATTATTGATGTTGCTTTCAAATTTGGATATGAGTCATCAGATTCATTTGGAACAGCTTTTAAAAATTTTCATGGATTTACTCCTTCTGAGGTAAGAAATGGAAAACCATTCAAATTAGTATCACGAGTGCAGTTAGCACTAAGTGTAAGAGGAGGAAGAAGCATGAATATTACAATTCAAAAGAAAAAAGCATTTACAGTTGCAGGAATCAATGAACAAAACATCAATTCATCATTATGTCCGAGTGTATGGAATAAGCTATATAAAAAATATAGCCACGATGAACTTGCAAGTTTGGGAAGCGATCAAAGTGTTGGCGTTTGCCATGATGTGGAAAACCCAAGCACAATAAACTATATGGCTGGTTATATCGTTAATGATGTAGACAAAGCCACAAGTATGGGCTTAGATGTTTTGGAAGTGGAAGAAGCAGAGTATGCAGTTGTAGAATTAGTAGGAAGTGTTCCGGAGTGCATTCATAACGGGTGGAAATATGCAATGGAAGTATTCTTCCCTGAGCATGGCTATATTCATTCAGGAAAATCTGACTTTGAATATTACTATGAAGGTGATATGCACAGCAAAGACTACAAAATGGAACTTTGGATTCCGATAACTAAAGCTTAAAAACCAGCTTGTCGAGCTGGAAAATTCCAGTTTGCCGAGGTAATATCTTTTAACGATAACCTCAAGTTATTGTTAAATAGTTTAGTGGATATGTTTCCGCATACAACTCAACTACTTGACATACTTGGTGTTCACTCGTTCCATGTTGAGGCGGTATCACTATTTGTAAGAGCTGAGGCATCAGCGAAGTAGAAGCAGATGTTCTGTTCATGGGATAGGACTCGTAGAATGAGGAGGGAAACCGACGAAATGATACGGTAAGTCCGAACCGCTGAGTGAGTGGCTCTGCTCTTCCGATCTGATACAGTCGAAAAGTAGAAGGGGATGGTATTGGTATCAATCAATGAGTAACAAAGTAACAGCATGATTCGAAACATTATCTTGTAATTTGCGGAGGAACATCAATATGGATGGAATAACAAAAGATTCTATAAAAACGGCTAAACTAATGAAACAATTATGGCCCCAATTGACCGATAAAGAAGCTATTGATGAAGTAAAAAGATATACGAATGGCAAAAATACTGCAATCTTTACTGAAGTTGAAGGTGACATAATTGTAGGTCTAGCACTATGTCCACTCAGATTTGATTATGTTGAAGGCTGTAAATATAGTCCTGTTGGATTCTTAGAAGGGATTATTGTCGACGAGGAATATCGTTTAAGAGATATTGCTAAAAATCTTTGTACAAAATGTGAGGAATGGGCGAAATAAAGGATGTAAGGAATTTGCAAGTGACTGTACTTTAACGAATACGGATTCTATAAGATTTCATCTTAATATTGGATTTCAAGAGGCAAATAGAATTATTCATTTTAAGAAGAAATTATAATTTCAGAACGTGGTCAAAAATTTATGTTTCTTTAGAAAGTGTGATAACTTGAAAGAACAAATTTTTTTGATGGGTGGAAATCCGCCGATAAAGAACCATACGGTTGTTAATAAAATTGTGTCATCAAGGAAGATCGAAAGAATTGTCATTTTTACAGTTTATCGAGACAATTGGGAACCGTACATGAAAAAGTACACGGAAGTTTTTCAAAGTCATTTTCCTAACCTAAACACTGCTTGCTTGCTCTTGGACACTGAGCAGATTGATTTTAATAGCTATCTAGATGCTGATCTAATTATTATCGGTGGTGGAAATACGGAAAAATATATAGCTACTTATGTCAATCAGGAGTTCAAAAATTATATCGTTCATATGCTTAATAAAGGGGCGAAAGTTATAGGTTTTTCAGCAGGAACCCTATTATTAGGAGAAAAAGTCTATGTCTCACCTAATGATAATTCAGATCATCAGATAAAAATAAAAAATGGATTAGGAGTCTTTAGTCAGTTTTTAATTAGTGTCCATTATGATTCATGGAATGATAAAGCTAATAAGGATAGAGCTGAAGAACTTGTTGATGTTACCATAATTTCACTAAATGATCATTCCTGTCTTGTATTAGATAAACTTGGAAATATCATAGAGAAAAATTGACTAGTTTTTTTATCATGCAAATTGGGATCTATAAAAATCAAAGTATGATGAATATGATTTATTGATTAAAGTTTCATTCAACGAATATTAAATGATTAGAGAGGGAAATCCATGCTAAAATCCAATAAATGGCTATACATTGCTATTGTGTCCCCCTTTCTGCTTGTGAGTTTGCCCTTTTTTATCAATGGGAATTTAAGTAATGGTAATCTTCTATATAGCAACAATTCTAAGTTAATTTTTGATCATGAAGACTCAATCAAGAGTGAAATTATGACACATTTGAAAGATGATGGAAAATCCGTAAAGTCTGTGACGATTTTGCCAAATACTGCTCGAGGAGGCTATGATGATAGTGGTGATATGGGTGGTCATTATCATATTTACTTTTCAGCCTATGTCAATGATAATCCCAAGCAGTCCTTAAATGTCGAACTGTATTTTCCAGATGCAAGTATTCATGCTTTTACCGTTGTCCACCCCAATCCCTATAAGGATAAAGAGAAGATGAAGCGATGGTTTATAGGTGATATTAAAATATCAGATGATCCTTCCTGGAATGGGAAGTAGGAAATAATTGATACTATCATGTGGAAGTAGTATCCTTTCTGTCAGAGAAAAGGTAATTATAGTATTTTAAAGAAGGTCTATCATGAAAATGGAAATCGGGAAAACCTATCTTGTAAAAAAAGATATTTTCAGTTTTAAAAAAAATGAACTTTGGACCTTAGTAGATAAGGGTTATCAGGCTTATTTTGGAGAACATAATTTCGTATTTGTTAATGATGAGAAGGCGATGGTATCTGCAGTTTTAAAAGATGGTACAGAAGAAGATATGCATATTTACAATCATCTGGATGACTATTTTGAAGAAGTTGCTCATGTGAATTTCTAAAGATTGTGAGATGAAAGTTGTATCTGTGAGTTTTAAATTTTGCTTAGCACCAATCTATCACTACCAAGAACAGGGAATTAATTTTGGAATAGACGTTCTTACAGAGGCATTTCCGATTATTAAAAAACTAGACTGAAACCAAGGTAAAGGCCCACTGGTTCGGTCTTTTTTTCTGTTTATGTAGTATAATAAAAGATGTAGGGATTCAATTTCTTAATAGAATTATTATAAGAATGAAAATCCATCTAGAAAGAGGAGAAGCATGAAGCAATCACTTGAATTTTTAAGAGAAAAAATCACCGATAAGATGCCCTTAGAGGATATGGTCGCAATCTTTGAAGACTTGTGTCGTGAGCCTATTGATGATGAAATGATTTTGTTTGAAGTAGGGACATTTACCAGTATATCTGATAAGCCCTTGTTTCAACTATCGTTGGTAAGGCAAGTCCCAAATGAAGATGAAGAGTTTTATCAAGTTCACCTCGATATTTTCTATGAAGCATGTCAAGAGAATGAAATATTTCATGAATCGATCTGGGATGAAGATTTAGAGGAAAATATCTTTGATTACATTAGAGCTTCAGAGGTGTTTGCCTATGCTAAAGAGCAGGAATACAAAGCGGTCAAGATTTATCTGGAAGAAACTTAAGAAAAGGTAGTAATATGTTTCATTTTTTTAGAAAGAAAAAAGCTAAGGTCCTTTCTATGAATTTCCACGGGAATTCTGTCGATGTTCTAGAAACAAGCTTGCATTTCCCTTTATCATTTAAGGATATAGAAACTGTTTTTGGAAAACCTGACCGATTTTTCAAAAAAGAAGGGCAGTTTATCAAATATATTTATGATGAACTTGGTTTCGTATTTGTGCATTCCTTTGAAGTTAAACAACACTTAAAGAGTTGTGAGGTCTATATTGATGAGGAGCATTTAATTACTGAGCTTTATTTATATTTTGGAGAGAAGGTTAAACCCATGTGGGACGAGAAAGAATTACCTCTCAATCCTTGCAAGGCTCTGATAACTTGTAATGGAAAAAGCCCTTATTTTATTTCTGATAGACAGAGAGTAGGGGATTTTAACCTGATTTTATGGACCCCTTACGGAACTAATTTTAATGGAATTCCAGAGATCATCACTGATACACTTTCTATTTCCTACTTTCCAGAGGTCAAACATGAACGGGAAAGCTACAAGTTAAAAGAAACTGACGAAGAACTGCTACACTTTGACAATATAAATTTTAAACTAACTATTATCCAAGTTTTGATGTATGATTTACGAGTACTGAAACCCTACTTTGACATCTATGACTTTGCGGAAGAATTTAGTGAAGAGGAAATCGATACAGAAAGTATGGAGATTATTCAGCCGGCCCTTGAATATATGATGAATCTTCCTATACCTAAGAAATATGCCGAACAAGTCCAAGAAATCTACATGGATGGCGGAAATGAAATTTATCTGAATTTGATTCCTCAGTGGGACGGTGAAGATGATGGTTTCGATCTAAATGAAGTTAGTCTTAAAGAACTGCAACAGTTTTCAAATCTGAAGCAAGCGACTATCATAAGCAGTAATTTTGAACAAGTCAAAGCAGTTTTTGATGAAGCTGGCATTGATGTAGAGTTGTTGTAAAAACTTAGTACAGGGGATCCATCGTTTTATTTATTAAAACAAAAAATCGAAATCTAAACAGATCTTCTATGTTTGTAAGCGCTTTTTTCTGCTATAATATGCTATAATATTACTAGATAGAAATGTGGGAGTTTTATCATGGTTACAAAACGGTTTTTGAAAAATGTTATTGTTGCGATGGTCTCGGTTTTTATGTCCTTGACCGTTTTTTAAGGTGTTCAAGCTCAGCAAACTGGATTCGATTACCAACGACAACAGCGAATTGTTGAGTGTGTAACTTTGCTCGTGAAATCCTAGAAACCTTTTGGCGAAAGTTTTTTAAGTTTTGAATTGTGCACTTAGTTTGACAATTCAGGACAAATGTATAACCATGTCGACCTACTAACGTTGAGGTGAAATATTTATGCCTGATTTTGCTAAAATAGATAAAAAGTCTGTATATACTACGATCATTGGTTTGTTTCTAATGGCAGTATTGTCTTTGACAAAGATAATACCTGAACTTTCTTTGTCAGGTCTCACTGTACTGATTGGTATTCTCTTTTTCTTTGTTCTTGAACATTTTGATAAAAAATCACATATAGAATCAGGTTTGCGCTTTAAATCATTTTTCGATGATCTGAAAAAACAAGGGGTATTTCTTTTGGTCTTGCTTCCTGTAGGAACCGCTTCAGCAACTTTGCTTATCGGCGATATGATATTTAAGGGCGCTTTTGCTAGTCATGTTTTGGGAAGAACGGATGGTATGTTATCCTTCGATAAAATACCGCTCCTTATGGTTCAAATAGTAATCGCAGCCTTGGGGGAAGAAATTGCATGGAGAGGTTTCTTTCTTGGTAAGTCAATGAGAATTATACCATTTTGGCTTTGTGCCATTCTATCTTCTTTATTGTTCGCGATAGCCCATATTTCTAGTGGAAGCGTTGGGCTTGTAAGCTACGATATTTTCATGATTTTTGTTGATAGTATCATCTATGCAATGATTTATAAAAAGTCTGGGAATTGTTTGATTTCTACACTTTCTCATATTCTCGGAAATGCAACAGGAATTCTTTTGCTAATGATGTATAGCTAGAAAGATTTTAATGTTATCTAGCTAATAAAGGATTTTCATTATAGGGCGGAAATGGTCACTATCAGCAAAAGTGGGCTAGATGACTTGATTTATAAAAGTAAGTAATCTTGCTAAAAACTTGAATAACAAAAGGCCTTGTTTCTAAGGTTTTTTGTTTGATTTTTGAAAGTATACTTGTCTTGAGATAAAAACTCTGAGTTCAAAACCTCTTGACTAATTGTTTCAGATAAGGCTTGTCTAAAAGCTAATTTTCATAATGAATAGGATTTGTCGTATATGGTTGGGAGGTTTAACAGTGGTCCAACTAACAAATGTTCCTGACCAATAATATAGGGACATTTGTTCCCACTTTCTTAATATCCTTTTATGAGTCCCGCAGTAAGTTCATCACTTGTTGCTAATATATCATCTATGCGAGCATCTTTTATCAATTGGTGAGATACATTTAGGCAGTCATTAAAGAGGAAGGAGTTCTAAAGCCTGCTTTTGATGTTTTTGACTTTGCGGAAGAGTTTAGCGAGTTGGATATTGATACTGAAAGTATGGAGATTATTCAACCGGCCCTTGAATATATGATGAATCTTCCTATTCCTAAGAAATATGCCGAACAAGTCCAAGAAATCTATATGGATGGAGGAAATGAAATTTATCTGAATTTGATTCCTCAGTGGGACGGTGAAGATGATAGTTTCGATCTAAATGAAGTTAGTCTTAAAGAACTGCAACAGTTTCCAAATCTGAAGCAAGCGACTATCATAAGCAGTGATTTTGAACATGTCAAAAAAACCTTCGACAAGCAAGGGGTTCAAGTGAAGGTATTATAATTGAAGCATTTATCTGAATAAATCATAAATGGATGGTATAAGTTCTTTAAGGAAAAGGGCTAAAAAAGGAAAGAAATCTGGTGCCGGAAAATGAATATTCTTGATCTTAATTCTAATCAGAAAGATACGATATTGTTAATTCACCCGATGTTATCATCGGCTCAAGGGCTGAAGTCCCTGATTGCAGACCAGATGGGGCAAGAGTTTAGATATATCATTCCGGATTTGTCTGCACATGGGCAATCAGCTTCGGATACTTACGAGTCAGCTCTTAAGGAAAGTCAGATGATCTATGATTATCTAAAGGACCATCAGATAAAAGACTTGCGTTTAGCCTTTGGCGCATCCTTGGGTGGAGTTGTGTTACTGCAATTATTGAATTACAAGGATATCAGGTTTGGGAAACTTGTTTTTGAAGGGGTTAGTTTATGGACAAATGCGCATTTGCTAGATGTATTTACTAGGTATTTATTGTTAATAAAGCATAGAAAAGCCTTACGAAATAGAAATATAGCTGTTCATAAGATGGTTGCACTTTATGGAGAAAAAGGAGAGATGATGGCGGATTCTTTCATTGCTATGGATGAAGAAAGCATCAAACATATTTCCCATGATTGTGCCTTCGTGGCTTTGCCTAATCTTACGCCAGAGGAACAAAAAAGCTGTGTTTTCTTTTATGGTTCAAAAGAATTCGACTTGATAGCTGCTAAAAAAGTTCTTCCAAAAAGTATCCTCATGCCACATTTCACATTTGGCAAGGATATGACCACTGTCGCAAGATCACTGAAAATTCGGCAGTTTACTGTAAATTATTAAAAGAAATGATTTTAAAGAAAAATATCAGTTTTAATGAGGTAAGACATGACAAGCAAAAAATCTGATCTTGAACATTATAGAAATATGTTAAAACAACCTTGGGGAAAGATACAATATGAAATAACCTTTGCCCAACTTGCTCATCTGGAAGGTAAGAAAATTCTAGATTTTGGATCTGGATTTGGCTTGGTCAGTGAATTTCTTTCTCGCAAGAATCAAGTTATTTCTGTTGAACCTAATGAGGAAATGCTCTATGCCAACTCTTCTACATCCTATGAAAAATTGTGGGGAAGTATTGACCAACTCGCTCGTTTTACGGATAAATCCTTTGATCTTGTCCTTTGCCATAATGTTTTAGAATATATAGATCCTAATGACCGAAAAGACTATCTTCTGGAGTTCAAAAGAATTTTAAAAGATGATGGCTTGATTTCAATTATCAAGCATAATCAAGTTGGTAAAGTTCTACAAAGTGTTGTTTTTGCTAATGACATCAATCAAGCATTTAGCTTACTCAATGGTGAAAATTTTGAGAGCCTATCTTTTGCAAGTGGTTCTACTTATACGATAGAGGAATTATTAGCTTTGTCTGGTCTTAAATTAGAAAACTATTTGGGAATTCGAACATTTTACAGTCTACAACCAAATGAATTTAAGAATAAAGAAAACTGGTTAGAAGAAATGACAAAGATTGAACTTGCAGTATGTGATTTAAAACCCTATAAAGATATTAGTTTTTTTACAACATTTGTGGCTAAAAAAATAATAGAAGCATAGATTTTTTTAAAGTAAAAATAAAAAAACTGTCGTATATGAAGAAAAGAGTGAATGAGATGATTTCTTCAGTTTGTAACTTGATAAAATTTTTTTCCACAAATCTATTTTTTTCAATTTTTGAAAGAAAAAAATTCTTAGACAGTTCATGATTGTATCTATTTTTAGTTTACTACTTTCAATTTTTTTGTTTTTAGAAATTTCATTATATAATAAAGTGTATCAAAAAAAGATATATTGATAGTCTAAAAATGTAAATAGATATTGAGGAGAAAATGAATGCAAAAAATAATGGTGATTATCAATCCAACCTCTGGTGGAGAAAAGGCTTTAGATTATAAGGAAAAGTTAGAAAATAAGGCTAAAAAATACTTCGAGCAAGTCGATACCAGAATTACACAAAAAGCGCAAGACGCAACCAACTTCGCCACAGAAGCTTCTCGGGAGAATTATGATGCAGTCCTTGTTTTTGGTGGAGATGGGACTGTCAATGAAGTAATCTCAGGTATCGTGGAAAAAGACTACATTCCTAAACTCGCGATTATCCCAGGAGGAACTGGAAATCTCATTACGAAACTATTAGAAATCAATCAAGATATTGACGGTGCTATTGACGAGCTTGATTTTAGTTCTACCAACAAGATTGATATCGGAAAATCAAATGGAAACTATTTTGGCTATATTTTTAGTATTGGATCACTACCAGAAGCGATTCACAATGTTGGGATAGAAGATAAAACAAAGTTTGGTATGCTAGCCTATGCGGTTAATACTGTAAAGTCTGTGGTTACAGATCAAGCATTTAACATTACTGTTGAGACAGAAAATGGAAACTATATTGGTCAAGCAAGTCACGTTTTAGTTCTTCTAACCAATTATTTTGCTGACAAGAAGATTTTTGAAGAAGATAAGAATGGTTATGCCAATATTTTGATACTAAAAGATGCGTCAATCCTTACTAAATTGTCAGTTATCCCTGACTTATTAAAAGGGGATGTCGTTGAAAATGATCACATCGAATACATAAAAGCTCGTCATATAAAAATTTCTTCAGATTCTGCATTAGAAACGGATGTTGACGGCGACAAATCTGATGACTTACCAGTAGAAATCAAGGTACTAGGGCAGCATATCCAAGTCTATTCTCAACCGAAAGAATAATCTTATTTACCTTTAACAACAATTTTTTAAACAAAGGAAAGCCTATGAAATTTAGAAGATTAGCGACTATTGGTCTTTGCTCAACACTTCTTTTGACTTTAGTGGCTTGTAATCAAGCTCAAAAGTCGAGTGATGGAACTACTGAAACTTCAGTGACTCAATCGCAGTCGAATCAGGTTTCTTGGAAAGCCACTTATAGCAATTTGAACAATCAACTGAGTGCAGAAGAAGTCAGAAAAGCCTTGGCTGCGCATTTGGATAAAGACAGTGTCGATGCATTTTTCAACCTTGTAAATGATTACAACGCGACTGTCGGCTCAGTAGGCTTAACTGGAGATTTTTCTACATTTACCAAAACAGACTATGATGTTGAAAAGATAAGCAATCTTTGGACACCTAAAAAGGGTGATTTTGTCGGTACCAACTGTCGTATTAACAGTTATTGTTTATTGAAAAATTCTATTGAAATTCCTAAGTTAGAGAAAGATGATTCCCTCTTGTTTGTCGATAATGATGCCATTGATAAGGGAAAAGTCTTTGGTACGGAAGACAAGGATGCTTTTGATATTTTATTCTCAAGAGTCAAGACCGAAGCAACGACAGATGTTAAGGTGCATGCTGCTAAGATGGAACAGTTCCTTTCTCAATTCAAGTTTAATGAAAATGCAAGAATGCTATCTGTTGTAGTTCATGATGACTTGGATGGTCAATTCCTCTTTATCGGTCATGTTGGGATACTTATACCAAGTGAGGATGGCTACCTTTTTGTCGAAAAGTTAACCTTTGAGGAGCCTTATCAAGCCATCAAATTTGCGACCAAGGAAGATTGTTACAAATATCTAGATACAAAATACGAAAACTATACAGGAGAAGGTCTAGCTAAACCATTTATTATGGATAATGATAAGTGGGTTCAACTCTAAAAATAGGATAATTTGCCTAAAGAGTAGGATAAGAAGTTACCAACCAAATGATAGTTAAATTGATATTATTAGAGGACAGCCAACATGGATGAATATACATAAAGAGTTGTAAAAATTGATAAGGAAGCTATTTTTGAGCTGATCTACGAAATGTTTATAGCGCAAGAGCAAGAACTGCTGGACCTGTCGCCAGTAGATGTTATCAATGATTGTGCTATGGATTGGGAAAAGGGAGAGTTTATCTTTGCAGCACATCTTCAGGAAAATAGTCTGGGAGAATTGAATCCTCTTCCCAATGATATTGATATCCAAGATTTGCTGAAAAAACTACCTGTTACAACAGATTCCGTTCTTAGCAAAGAAGTGATTTATAGAGATTTTTCATTCGACCAATTAAAAAAATAGTATAATAGTAGTAAATAAAATAGTCATAAGGAGACACAATGGATATTAAAGATTTTACAGAAAAAGAACAAGAAATGATTAAAAAGGGACTAACTTTTTCTAAACTGAACGACAAGGAAACAGCCGATAAAATTATCGCTTTAATTCCTCAAGATATGATTAAACGGATTCCATTTTTTGTTAGAAAACATGCTATTACACGTACTGTCAAGAGAATTTCACTTGAGTATCCAGAATTATACGCCGTTGCTGAACAAGAAGGGCAACTTCCTGAAAAGGAAGCTCAAGAATTGCGCCAAATTCTTACAGATATTTTCCAAGAGAAAATGAACAAGCATAAGATTAAATAAGCTTTGAGATTTATCAATAAGATGTCGATTGAGCATTAGGAGTTGAGAATGGCTATTGATGGCGTTAAAATCATTGACAGTGATCAAGGTTATGACATTTACAATGAAGTAGTCAGTCGCTATAGAGACGGTGAACAGGTGGCGAACATTATAAAGGATATCCTCGATGAGGAGAAAGATTACTGCCAAACAGACTTATTTACAGAAATTTATTGGACAGCTCTTGCCTACTCACTGTGGAAGATTGGTCACCTGACAGATGATATCAGAGATAAAACCTTGGAGCTTATCAAAAAAGGTCCAGATCCATTTTGGTCGGAAATAGACTCAAAGGCTTTGAAGCAAAGGCAAAAGGTCTTGGAAAAACTTGCTATCCAGTTGCAAACTGAAAATCCTAGGCCTCTAAAGGTCCCTAAAGCAAAAGCTAAACGCAAACCTTACTTTGAAGAAGGAGATATCCTTGCTGTTAAGTTCGAAGATGAGTATGGTCTTGCCTTTGTATCTATGGTTGATCAGAGTCCTAGAAAGCTTGAGTACCATCTGGCTTGCACGCGCCTCTTACAAACAAAAAAGCCCACCATCGATGATTTTTTGACCAGTCAAATCTCCTGTAAGATGGACAATACGAAGTTTGCTCTCGTTACAGATTGCTGGTTCAACCACAAAGATTTAGGAAAATTATTAGAAAATATTGAAAAAATTGGACAGGTGAAGCTTAGACCTTTCAGTCTTTGGATGCTGGTACCTGCCCGAAATTTAGAAGATATTTATGAAGAAATCACTAGAGATAAAGGTTCCTTTGGCCTTCGTTTCATCGAAACCTATAAACTTGTCGACGATATTTTTCCAGTTTAATGCCTATGTGATAATGGGAGAAATGGTCAATCATTCCCACATGCTATGTTGGGCTCTGACACCATAGCTATCAATCGAACCATCTGAATTGAACTTGGATTCAATACGGTATCTTTTCCAGAGGTCGTAATCTGCTGTTTGAATGGTTAAAATGAAGTTGGCATCGGTATCAGAGACATTATAATCAGCAGGATTGACTTCAAAGATATCGATTAATTTTCGTGTTTGAAAGTCTTGGAGTTTGAGGTTTGCTAGCTTGACATGATTGATGGAAATTTCTTCTAGTTGATTGTTATCCTTAGGTGTTCTGTAATAGGTGACGACACAGTTTTTGAGCTGATCAGTATCTTTTCCTGTAGGAGTAAGGCTCATAAAGCCATAGGACTGATTATCCCGCTTGACTTCGAGAAGCTGACCGTAGTAGAAGTGGTCGTTTTTGGGATTTGTGATGGAAGTCTCTGGACTTTTATCTTCAAAGCTAAAGCCTTGATCCAAAAGTTCCGAAGCCTTGGTCTCCCCGATAATGACAGTGGTATCTTGAATAGTTACTGGAACAGGTTGAGCTGGAAGACCACTCATCATCATGCAAAACATAAAAACATAACTCGTTAAAAAAGCTGTCCCGACAACAGCGTTGGTTGATGCATAGGCATGACTGTTATGAAAGTTTTTTCTTATAGCTAGTACAACAAATTTTCCAAGACTTTTTAAAATCATACTAACAAGCACGATAAAAAATTGTTTCTTCAAACATTCATAAACTGCTTGCGGGAAGCTATTGCCATGATAGTAGAATCCAGCCAATGTGAGTAGATTTACGATTAAATAGATCAGCAAGAACCAATGAATCTCTTTAAGGGCATTAGCATCAGTGATTTCTTCATAGTCAACGTGAATTCTTCCTTGAACAGCATGGCCAAGTTTATAAATCCATTTGGGAATGTCTTTGCCTTTTTTAACCGCAACTACGAGTCTTATATAGAGATAGATGGTAAAGGATAAGGATAGAAAGAAAAGAGCATAAAATCCTAAAACAATACTAGTGAACATGACTACTTCCCCCTATTTAACATACAATAAAACAATTTCTTAGCTCCATTATAGCATTTTCTAGAGAAATAGAGCTAAAAACATCCGTATTATACTAACTGATTCAAAGGAGTAAAATCATGGGAATGATTGCCAATTATCAATATTTACCAGACGATGAATTAGAACAAATAAAAGGTCTTTCCAATCAAGAAGATGACTTGTTAGATTGTGCTGAGGATTCCGCTGATACTCATGATATTTTAATAGATATCGACAAAATGTGGGATGCCTTGGTCTTTGTTTTGACAGGATTTAGTAGTTCAGAATTTTTGGATGACAATCCCTTGAGAGAAGCGGTCTTAGGAGTGACTCCTTTAGAAGAAGTGTCTGAGTACATAGCTTATACTGAAAAAACCAAGATAGCCGAGATTGTAGAAGCTTTAGAAAGTTTTGACATGGACAGGGCTATGACTGACTTTAGTATGGAAGCTTGTAAGAAAGCCGACTTGTATCCTGATATTTGGGATTATCTTGAGGAAGAGGAAGAAATCAAGGATGACATCCGAATCAGCTTTGTAAACATGAAAAAGTTTTACAAGCAAATTTTAGAGCTCAATGGAAATGTCTTAGTTACTATTTGTTAAGATTTTATGTCATCCATTAGAAAGGTAGTCCCATGAATCCATTTCTAGAAAAATACATTACATTAAAAAAACAATACTTAGACCAAGATGGGCATCCTTCAAGTGTTGCAGCTCTTTATGATTTTGCTGATGAATTAGCTGAGTCAGATGATTTAGAAGCGAAGAAAGTCTTAGTTGACCTCTATGAACAATTGGGTCTCTACACTAGTGCCTATAGCTTATTTACCGAAATCTTAGACAAACCTGATCGAAAACAGATAAAGAAACTGAGCTGTTTGCAAGAAATGAGTCAGAGTCATGGCGATCGTTTTGCCCTTCATCGTCCCCTAACAAAAGAAGAGAAGAAGCAAAGACAGGACTTGTTAAAAGACTTACCCCATTTTCTCTATCATCCAGATCTCTTAGCTACAGGTTCATTTGTTGAAGGAGAAGCTAAGGTTTGTCCATCTTGTGGGAAAGAAAGCAATGTTTATTATGCACTTATACCTTATAGTATCGAGGATATAGAATACCTTTGCCCATTTTGTATTGCAAACGGTCAAGCGGCCAAAAAATTTGATGCGGAATTTATCCAAGATGCCGAGTGGCAGGGGGAATTGGATCCAGAAAAGAATCAGCTGCTTTTTTGTCAGACCCCAGGCTACTCTAGTTGGCAGGGAGAATATTGGCTTTCTTGTTGCCAAGATTATTGTGCTTACTTGGGTACAGTTGGAACTCGTGAATTAAAGGATATAGGAATCGCTGAGCAAGTCTTGGCAGACTATGAAGCGCGTGAAGAATATCAAGAGGTAGAAGACTACTTGGTCAAAGACGGGTCTCTCTGTGGTTACCTTTTCAGATGTCTCCATTGTCAAAAATACCAGATCTGGGTTGATGCAGATTAAATCGGATTGTGATTCACTATGAAAATTAAAGAGAAGACTAGGGAAGGACTAGAAGTATTCGAAGCTGCCTCCAAAGATTTATTAGATACTATGCAGGGATTTAAAGACAGTCTATCTACTCAATTTCCCCTATTAGATAGTGATAACTGGCAGTATGATAAGGGATCGATAAAAGTTTGTATTGCTGATGAGTCAGGATTCAAAAAAAGATGTAGGGTCGGAATCAGCTACAACTTGAAAGTCTCCCTATTAACGAAGATGCCGAGCAAATCTGGTTACTGTTTAAAGACTGGTTCAATGCTAGCAGATTGGGTCAAGTTGAAAGAAATCCTAATAATGAGGATTTGGGAAGATATGTCTTTTCAGCAAGTTCCCCTCTAGGTGATCAGGTAGATTGTTCGATTTATTTGCCCAATGAGTGGAATATCCCTCAGATTAGCTTTTCGGGCTATCTAACAGCTCGCTATAGGGCTTGTGATCTTGATAAATCGCAAGGATAAGACGGAGGTTTTTAGAGATGAGAAAGATTGATTGGGACAAGATAAAAACTCGCTTAGATGCTTTGCTGGTCATTGACGAATATCTAACAGATCCGAGTGAGGATTGGCTCAGACTCGTGATTAAGACTGAGGAAGACTATGGACTCCGCTACCTTATTGACAATGGCTCTGGTGATTCTCTAGATGTGATTTTGACTGATAAAATGATTCTTATAAAAGGCTTTGATCATGAAAGTAGTTTAAGCCAGTTTGCTGCTGATAAGTGGAATCAAGATATCATCGATAGTTTTTATAAAGGACTGGATGAAAAGTATGTCTCGCTTTATTCAGAAGACCAAAAAGATGAAACAACCTTCTTTATCTGGTATGATGGTCAAGCGCATCAACAGACTTACCAAGATCAGGATGGCGGAGAATGGTTGCTATCTTACCTCTTTGATAGCTTTGAGAGATTTCATGAGTTTGTGACAGACTATTATGAAATTACAGTTGATAAAGATTTACTTGGGAAACTCTACATGGAAGGACAACTTTCAGACTTAGAATTAAAGCAATTAATCCAGGAGAGTTAAGAGAGTAATCATGAGAGTGAACTATAAAAATACCCCTGAAAACTATCGAGCTATGGCGGAAATAATTATCACACCATTGCTTGATATCCTTAAAAGTTTAACCTTGTTAGAAGAGGAAATTTTTGAGCGTAACAGGGCACTGGATAAGGAAAAAGAAGCCCTTGCCATCCCAGCAAATCAAGTTCATCCCAAGTGGAATGAACTTATGGATGACTATTTTCAGAGGCAAATGCAACTTCTAACTGGACGAGTGACTCAAAAATACTTGGAAGGAGGAGTTCGAAATTCTTATGGCTCCCCAAGTGAGTATAACTATGTTAAAAGGAATGATTTTTCTGTAGATTTCATCATGACAAAAGCTGAAGAAGCAAGAATTATCACCCATTTTCAAGAAGCATTAGAAATGAAGCATCAGTTTGTTCTTAGATTGGTGGATGGAAATTGGCTACTTGATGAGAAATTTTACGGTTTTGAGGACGAGGAAACTTGGTATCTTGACTCACTTTGAGTAAGATAGCTTTGCTTTCCAACTGATATGAGAAAAAAAGGAGAAGTCCTATGAATTTTTTTAAAAAAATCTATTTACTAGTAAGAAAGAAAAAGTCAGAGAAGAAAAAACAACTTATCTTGTCCATGCCCCTCTTCAAAGGCCAGCAAGCCTATTCTTTAGACCAGGTTGTTCAGGAATTGAAATCTCACTGGGGACTTGAAATTTCTGAAGTTTCTGGGGATGATTCTAGTGCAACCTTTGTGATTGATGGTGCTCTCGTTGCTTTGGCATTGATAGATCTTCCTATCCCAAGTCAAGAATTTGAAGAATTATATGCCTATTCTTACCTCTGGCAGGATGTTGAGAAGGAAACACATGAGCACACACAACACGCCATTGTTTCTATTTTGTCTGACAATCTTTCGCCAGTAGAAACCTATTCCCTATTGACTAAAGTTAATGCCTCTATCTTAAAAACTAGTCAATCAGCTATTGGTATTTATCAGGGGTCTACCACCTTGCTCTTACCCAAAGATCTTTATCTAGACCTGGCTGACCTTTTGAAAGAAGAAATGCTTCCCCTTCAACTCTGGATTTATATGGGGATTATCAATCAGAAAGATAAGACCAGCATTTACACTTATGGTTTAAAAGAGTTTGGAAAAACTGAGATTGAAATCATTGATTCTGCCATGGATAGCGATGACTTATATTATTTCCTCCTGTCTATTCTTCAGTATGTTTTAGGCAGTGATGTCACCTTAAAGGACGGTGAAACCATTGGCTTTTCAGAAGATCAAAAAATCAAAATCACTGAGTCAAAAGCCGTCTATTTGGAAGGAAATTCCTTGAAATTAGATGTTTAGACCATGATTTATAATTGAGTGTCCTTCCTAGATTGGGGGTTTTATGAAGCGTGATATAAAAAAGTATTATCTCTACCGATTTCTGGTCTATAGAATTGAAAAACTCTCTTGTAAGAATCCAAGTCTAAAAGAAATAAAACCAGAGAAGAGAGAAAAAATAGTTCTAGAGGCTACTCGAACTAGTCAAAAGATTATTCTAGTCCTTGGAATTCTTTATGTTTTGCTAAATTCTACTATGTTCATTTACCTAAGGCTCAATGATTTTCAAAATCCCTTATTGACTTGGTTTATTGACTACATCGATTATTTTGGGGGATTGATAAACGAAGAATGGGGCGGTAGTTGGCGGCAAAAGAAAGCTAGTTTTTTGATGATTGCTCTACTGGCTTTGCCCATTGTGGTCATAGAAGGCGGCCCCTTCTTCTTGCTGGTTTTATTAGTTGGGAATTGGGTGCTAAAGAGAAAGATAAGATTTGAGAGAGAACATAAAGGAGTAGAGAGCCATGGCTAGAACGGCGATAATAGGTACTTTAATAGTTTTTGCAATCTTTAATCTGCTACTCGGTCTGGGCTTTTATCTCTTTCTAAAAAAGAGGAGAGAGAACGGGCAGTCATTGTACGAAACCCCTGTAAATCAACAAACTCGAACAGAAAAATTGGGTCTAGGCGAGATTTTGGTCTACCTGTCCCTGATTGCTATTGCAGGGATCTTTGCTTTTCAGACCTTAAATAGAGGTGGTGTGGGGAATTCTATTTTAGCTAAAATGATCCTCCTCCCAGCTATAATGGCTCTTTTCAATGCAAGAAAAAGGACTGGAAAGTCTTTACTTGCCCTTCTTATAACCTTTATGGTCTTTCTAGTAGGGGTCATGTTTAATCTCACTATTGGTTTGCCACCTCAAGCACCGATTTTGCAAATTAATGAAAGTAAAATCATTTTAGCAGAAACCAAAGCCAGTGAGCTGATGGATACTGGATTTGACATCTATGTAAGACAGGGTGATGGTGGTAGCGACTACGAAGAGCTCTTGACAGAGGGATGTTTCCAAAAGTATTCTGGAGATAAAACAGTTACCATCGAAAAAGGCTTCAGACTGGATAGCAATGCTGTTCCTTACGCTCCCTATCTCCTGGCAAAAGATGGAATAGTACTGGGCAGTATTTCCTTTTACGGTGCTGAGGACCAGGATGTAGCTTTAGAAGATTCTAAGGTTATTCAGGTTCGATTTAACAAGGAAAGTATTGAGGCAGCTAAAAAACATTTTATCACTCTCAAATTAGATGAACTTGACTTGACTACTCGACTGGATGTTTCTCTTGTTCAAGAAACTTTTAAAAAGCATCTATGGTCAATTCCCCCATCACATACAAGTGATGTCACTCAATTGTGGTATGGATTAAAGTGGTCCAGCAACAGTGACTCTCTATTTTGGAATGAATATTATAGTCTCATCCGCCTAGACGAAAATTATTTGATGACTGATTTTGAGCTAGCTGCGCAAATAGCACGTGATGAGTAGATGGGTTTTTGAATAGTTGACTGTAGTTATAACTAATTATAGTCACTTAGTTTATAAAATACATGTTATAATAAAGCTATGGCATATAGTACAGATTTTAAACAACGAGCATTAAATTACATCAAAGAGGGACACAGCCATGTCGAGGCATCCAAAGTTTTTGATGTTGGCGTCAGAACTCTCTTCACATGGGAAAAGAAATTACGTGAACAAGGGCACTTAGAGCGGAAAAAGAGAGTCGCCAAAAGCCGAAAGATTCCTTTGGAGGAGTTGAAGGCCTTTGTAGAGGCTCATCCAGATGCTTTTTTACGGGAAATTGCGGCACATTTTGATTGTGCTGTTCCTTCAGTATGGGCAGCTTTAAAGCAGATCAATGTCACTTTAAAAAAGACGACTAGCTTTAAGGAACAAGATCCAGAGAAAGTCGAAAGTCGCTGAATTTCTTGATATTTTGGATAATCTAAAAGATTTACCAGTCGTATATATTGACGAAACAGGAATCGACCGCTACCTCTATCGTTCTCATGCACGGGCTCCTAGAGGAGAGAAAGTCTATGAAAAGATTAATGGACAGCGTTTTGAGCGGACTTCAATTGTTGCAGGACAAGTAGATGGAGAGTTTATAGCTCCTATGATTTACAAGGAAAGCATGACGAGCGACTTCTTTGTTAAGTGGTTCAAAACGCAACTCCTGCCTGCTTTGAAGATACCTCATGTCATTGTCATGGACAATGCTAGTTTTCATCCCAAGAAGATTTTGGATGAACTTTGCGTCAAAGATAAACACTTTTTCTTACCTCTACAACCTTATTCACCAGATTTGAATCCCATTGAGCAAGCTTGGGCTGTCTTGAAAAAGAAAGTAACAAATTTATTAAGAGAAGTCCCAAATATCTTTGAATGTCTAGAGCGCTTTTTTAAAACTAAATGACTATAATACTGGACTGAAATCAAAAAACATCTTATATAGTGGACTGAAATAAGATATGAACAAACGGATTAGGAAAGTCAAATTAATTTCTAGAAACATTTTAGAATCCTTGGCGTACTATTCCAGGTTCAATCAACTATAATAGTAGTTATGAAACTGACAAACGAAGAAACACAAAAAATTGAACAACTCTTAAAAGATTCATCGTACGCCAAATATCACAAACGTCTACAGATTATTTATTTTCACTCAAAAGAAAAGAGTTATAAGGAAATCATGGATCTGCTAGATTGTAATAAAACAACTGTTTGGAGGAATTTGAAAAAATATAAGGAGTTTGGTTTAGAAGCTCTTCTTCAAGAAACCCGTGGTGGACGTCATCGAGAGTATATGACTTACGAAGAGGAACAAGCATTCCTAAAACGTCATATAGAAGCTGCTCAGGCTGGAGAATTTGTAACTGTCAATCAGTTATTTGAAGCCTATCAAAAAGAGATTGGTCGCACTTCCACACGTGATGGTTTCTATTATCTCCTGAAACGCCATGGTTGGCAAACGGTCACTCCTCGACCTGAACATCCCAAGAAGGCAGACGCTCAGACAATTGAGACGTCTAAAAATAAAATCTACATTCGAGACCTTAAGTAAGCGCTTTAAAGAGGAGGGGGCTTATAACAAAGTACGATTGATGTACCAAGATGAAGCTGGTTTCGGGAGGATTAGTAAGATGAGTTCTTGTTGGGCTCCTCAAGGAATCCGACCTAGCATTCCTAGTCATTATATGCGAGAATATCGCTATTGTTATGGGGCAGTAGATGCTCAGACAGGAGATTCCTTCTTCCTTATTGCTGGAGGATGTAATACTGAGTGGACGAATGAATTTCTACGGCAAGTCTCACAAGCTTATCCAGATGACTATATTTTACTTGTCATGGATAATGCTATATGGCATAAATCAAGTACCTTAGAGATTCCAAGTAATATTGAATTGGCTTTTATCCCACCTTATACACCAGAAATGAACCCTATTGAACAAGTCTGGAAAGAAATTCGAAAACGAGGTTTTAAAAATAAGGCTTTCCAAACATTGGAAGCTGTCATTGATAAGCTTCAAGAAGTTATTCTAGGACTGGAAAAAAATGTTTTAAAGTCAACTGTCAGCAGACAATGGATAAGGTTGCTTTTTGAAAATAATTGAGTATTATACCCTAAATTTATAAAACAACCTCAAGCTCTATCTTGTAAAAAACTGAAAGTTTAGTATCCTCTCTAAGTGTGCAAAAACTCCCACTGCGTTATTAAATTCTTGCTAATTTCTTCTTGACTTTTTCTCACTCTTTATGATATATTATATCCATGTATTTAAGAATTAAATACATAATTTATCTTTCAGGAGTTTACTATGACTAAACAAGAACTACAAATTGAAATCCGTGACCTTATTTTTGATCGTCTAGAAATCGATTATATCGACAAAGAAACTGTCAATTTTGATGCTCCAATTTTCTCTTCTTATGATGATGGTGAAGAAGGATTGGGGTTAGACTCAGTTGACGCGTTGGAACTTGTTGTCGGACTAAATGAAAAATATGGTGTGGAAATTAGTGATGAAGACATGGCGATTTTCCAATCAATTTCAACAATTGCTGATTTTATTTACGAAAACAAACAGTAGTAATAGGAGTTTTAAAAACGATACTGGCCTAAGTTATTGTTAGAATATTAACTTTGGGATTATCTGGATTTGTTTGTAAAATAATTCTATCTTACTGAACATAACAAAAGTTGGATAGGAATCCTTTTTGGCCTAAGGCTTGAGGTAAGTCCTACTCAACTTTTTTTAGAAGGAGAAAGCGATGACTGCATTATTTAAATTAGACAAGGTTTCAAAAATATGTTACGATTGATAATCAAAAACAGCCTATTTTTGAAAAAAATATTAATCTCGAAATTCAAACTGGCGATTTTGTTAGTATCTTGGGACCAAGTGGTTCAGGGAAATCGACACTTTTGAATATTATGAGTAAAATCGATCAATTTGATGAGGGAAATCTCTATTTTGAAGGAAATAGTATTGGTGATTATTCTTCAAAAGCCAGTGTCAATTTTAGAAAAGAAATTGGCTTTATTTTCCAAGAATATGAACTCATTGAATCGCTAACAGTCAGGGATAATATTAAAATTATGGATTTGTTAGGATCATTCCATTCTGATTATGATGCCATTGTTGCTAAGCTTGGATTAACTGAACATCAACATAAATATCCTTCTCAATTGTCCGGTGGGCAAAAACAACGTGTGGCAATTGCTCGTGCTCTCATAAAAAATCCAAAAGTTTTATTTTGTGATGAACCAACCGGTGCTCTAGATGAGCAAAACGGTAGAGAAGTTCTTGATATCTTGCTGCAATTGAATAAAGAAGGGGTCACTGTTGTAGCTGTAACACATTTCTATGAAATGATGAAATTATCAAACTTAGTTATCAAATTTAAAAATGGCGAAATTCTCAGCGTCGAGGAAAAAGAAAAAGAAACCAATGTCGCGAACATTAATTGGTTCTAGAAGTTGAGGTAGATATGTATAGATTAGCTTTAGGTATATTTAAACAATCTCGGTTTAAAAATATTTCTCTCTCCCTCTTATTCCTTTTTTGGGGCGTTGTGATGACCTTTTTAACTGCTTTGTTTTTTGTTAACAGTAGTATTAACCTCCGCTTTGAAGTAGATAATCAGATTGAAGATTTTAGATTTCAAAATACTCTTTCGATGAGTGAATTAAATCAGCTAAGTGAGGAGTATCACTTTAATTACATCAAAAGACAGGTTATCAATAGTACTTCTGACAACCAAACAACAGAATTGCTTTCCTACAACTCTTCGCAAGCTATTGATAAACCTATTCTTATTAGTGGGCGTTCTATTAAAGCCTCTGATGAGGTCATGCTTTATAAGCAATCTGCAGACTCTCAAAAGGTTCAGCTGAATGATTCTATTTTTATCAATAATAAATCATTCAAGGTGGTAGGCTTATTTGAACTACCAGATTATTTTAATTCGAACTTTTTAGCAACTGGGAAGAAAATTTCAGATAACGATTTAATTGCTTTTGTGGATGATTCTTATTTTGATTCGGCTTCTGTTAGCAGTGAACTTGTCATTGGACGCTATAAAAATAGCCTGTCAAGTTCTGACAAAGAGGCTTATTCCAAAAAAATGTTTAAGAATAATTCCCTTATTAGCTTTACAGACCGTGATTCCAATACAACCATTTCACTTCTGAGTTCCAAAATTAAAATCTACAAGCTCTTGTTTGTATTGATTTTAACTATTTTGGGTAATATCTTGGCCATTTTGCTGGGTCTCTTGGTCTATTCTTATATGGTTAAGAATAAGAAAGATACTGGCGTTTTGTTGGCCAATGGTTTCCGTAAAATAGATATTTTCACTTGTTACCAATTATTTAATGGCATCATCATATGGCCATCTACTTTTGTAGGTTCTTTGTTAGGCATATTGTTATTCCATTTTGTTCAGCCACTACTCAATAGTGGGACTTCTATCATTAGCTATTATACTGTGTGGCCAATTTACCTCATCATTATTGGGGCGCTGTTCTTGTTCCACATTTATTTTTCAGTGGTTTGTACTATAGTCCCTTATGTGATTTTTATTCGGAAAAATATCGTTGAGTACTTTAGAAACTCTGCCAAAGTATTTAAAACGAGAAAATCAGATGATTTCTATAATAAGTTGCCATTAAAGACACGCTTTAAGTTGAAAATTGCTTTAAAAAATAAACTCATTGCTTTTATCGTTTTCTTTGCCATTTTTTCAGCCTTTGCTCAAGGAATTATGATGATGATTTTTTATAATCTGCCATCTAGTGCTCTCCAAAGGATTGAGGAAAGCATCAATTATTCACAAGTTGTTTATACAAGCAATAGTGATTATAGCGGTCAGTATTTCAGCCAAAAACGTGCCATTATTACTGAAGGTAAACAAAACCAAATGTCACAAGTTCTGGCTTTAAAATCCGGCAAGAATTTAAAACTAGTATCAGCAAAAGGTCAAGACTTAAATGAGAAAGTATCTCAGAAAAAAGTCGTTGTTAATGCTGTGCTGGCAAACTCATTGAAGGTTCATGTTGGAGATAGCATCTCACTTAATTTGAATAATAAAACAATTGATGGCTTGACCGTTGCAGGTATTAGCAACCTGGGCTCAGGAAGTTATCTTTATGTTGACTATGACTATTTTGTCAAAGAAGACTACATTTCAAAAGGCTTTACAGGTTTTTATGCCAACAAAGATGATCAAACGGATTATGGCGAAAAGTCAGATGTGAACAGGGTTATTACTGCTCAAACGCTTATCCAAGATGTTAAGGATAATACGAAAAATCTTAAACTGGTCGGTCGGATCATGCTTGTCAGTGGTATTCTCATTCCGATTGCCCTACTCAGTGTATCGATTGCTTATCTGAATGACCAAACAGGTAGAGAACAACGCATTCTCTTTAGAAATGGTTTCTCACGGAAAGCACTCATGCAATTAGTCTTGCGTGTTTACGACCCAATGATATTGATTGGTGCAGTAAGTGGGATTGTTTATACTTACTTCTTGTTTACCCTTATTTTCTCACTCATCTCAAAGAGTACCCAAACTTATTATAGTGTGTCGATTAATTATCAGGCGATTCTAGCCGCTTTGGTCCTTACTATTGGGACATATTTGTTGTCAGTGTTTTTGGTCAGTAGAAAAAAATATAAAGGATAAAAGATGAAAAGAGTTGTCATAACTGGTGTTGGAGCTAAATGTTCCATAGCCAATAATTATCAAGACTTGTTGATCAATCTAGAAAATAAGCTTCCAGGTCAAAAACAGATTACGCTGTTTAAAACTGATGATTTGAGAACTAACATTGCTTGTGAAATTGAAGAAGTGGTTGATCAAGGTGCTTACTTTGAACGTGTTACTAATTTAGCTTTGGATTCTATCAAGGATTTGGAAGAACATTTTGGTTTGAAAGCTGTCGTCGATTCTTTGGATGGGGATGTAATGTTTTCTTATTCCTCATCTTTGAGCGGGAATGAATTAATGATGGATTACCTTGCTAGTGAGAACAAAGATAATCGCCTTATTTATGATATTCCGTCATTTATTGATAAATTAACGCGTTCATTAGAGATTAATGGCCCGATTTACACCACCATGTCTGCTTGTGCAGCGGGAACTGCTGCAACAGGAGTTGCCATTGATGCCATTCGACAAGGTGAATTTGAGGCAGCTATTGTCGGTGGTTCTGATGTCCTCACCTATTTCTCAACAGCTGGTTTTAATTCTTTAAAATCTCTAGCGGAAGGTCCTTGTCAACCCTTTGATGTTGAACGAACAGGAATCAATCTTGGGGAAGCTAGTGCATTCTTTATTTTTGAAGAATTGGAACATGCTAAAAGAAGAGGGGCAACCATTCTAGCTGAGGTCATGGGACATTGCTCGAAAAATGAAGCCTATCATATTACATCCCCCAATCCAAAAGGTGAAGGGGCAGCTATTGCTATGAAAGGCGCTTTTGCAGACGCTGGCCTTGACTTGGCTTCAATAACTGGATCTATCTATGTCAACATGCATGGTACGGGGACAGTTGCCAATGACTCCATGGAATTGTTGGCTATTGAAGATACCTTCAAAGATAACGAAGTCTATTTTTCTTCAACTAAATCACGAACAGGACATTGTCTAGGAGCTGCAGGTAGTATTGAATTGGCCATTTCAGTTCTTTCATTGGAACAGAAAATGATCTATACTACCATCAACACCCAAAATCCTGTTGAAACTCCTGAAAATATTCATGGAATCTACAGTGAAAATCGCAAGGTAGATTTTGATTACGTGGTTTCCAATTCCTTTGCTTTTGCAGGAAATACTTCAAGCATTGTTTTAAAAAAATATGAGGTTTAACTATGAAAGAAGTTTCTTGCAGTTGGCCAATTGCTAGCTTATTAGGCCAATATTGTGAATCGCATAATATTCCTTTCAAAATTGTTGAGGACTCCAAGATTGACCTAGGGTATTTTCCGCTATATTACAATGATCCTGTCCAAGGGATGTGTGGAAAATATCTTGAAAAACTATCTTGGTCGAAACCCATTGATGAATATGAGGGAATCAAAACCTATTTTATTACGGAGGTTGGAAGCTTGGAAAAACCAGCAAGTTTTTCAGCTTTTATGAAAGACTTTGCGGAACGTTATGCAGCCTTTAAAGATGATGTTTTGAGCTTGGGAGAAATTATGTTAGCAATTGGCACCGAGTGGAAAATTTTTGTTGAAAATGGCTATAAAATTTTGCCAAAAATGACTCCGCATTTACTCATGTTTTACAATAAAAATTTCTTTGACTATATTGATGAATGCCAATTGCCTAAAGAATTAAGAGCCGTTTTTAAGAGTCTTTTTCCAAAAGAAGATATTTCATTTAACAATGGTGCCGCTTATATTGTGACTCAAATTTTTGATGCCAAATGCTCATTGCAACTGTCTAAATTCTTGATGGCTGCTTCTACATTTAAGGTAATGGTTGATAAAGACTCAAATGAAACGACTGAGGACTTGCTTGTTTTAAAAGTTGGTCAACCTGAAAAAGTTTCTGGTTATGTTTCCTTTATTGGTACTTGCCCATCTTCCCAGTCAACCATTTCTTATTTTGGATTTGATGACTTGAAAGCAAAAGGTATTACTCAATTAATGCTAGCAGAGCATGATGGTCAGGTTCAGATTGATGTTTACCATGATGGTCAGTTGAAGGATGAAGAGCTGCTTGCCTTTATCGAGACCTTTATCGACTTATCTAGCTATGACGATATGGTGGCTCACAATAGTGACTATTATCCAGGGAATTGGGCCTTTTCGGCCAAAGAGGCTATGACAAATCCTTTTAAGAAAGGTCAAGACAACCTATACCATTTCGGTGCGGCTTACTTTACAGCAGCAATGTATGAGATTAATGAACTAGAAGGAGCTAATACTTATGTTAAAAATTCCGATTAAGAGTGTTGATTACTCGCTGATGCTTCCATCTGCCAATGAGATAGAAGGGGTGGAAATACCACGAATCTTTAATGAAGAAACCATCGAAGTGTCTGGTAAAAGACGTGGAGAATTAAGACGCTTAAATTCTATTTCACGAATTTTTCTAGCATCAGTGAGCAAACTCTTAAATGGTTTGACCTTTACAAATGGTGATAATACAGGACTTATTGTTAATACGGTTTATGGTCCTCTAAAAACTAATATGCATTTTGGCGATACTCTTTTAAAAGAAGGACCTAAGTTTTCTAGTCCATCTGTCTTTGCCAATACAGTTTCTAATTCTGTTTTGGGTCATGTTGCTAAGTTCTTTAACCTTAAAGGTTACAGTACGTTGTTTATGGGAAGTAATGCGATTGTTTATGCTATCCGTCTTTTAAAGAAATGTGATGGCAAGGACAATCTTATTATCGGTGGAGTCGATGAAGTCCTAGACCAAGTGAAGGCATACTCTACTGCTCGTTTTGGTAAAGATATTTAACGAAGCAGTTGGAAGTGTCTTTTTAGGATTTGAGGATACTATGCCTGATTTGGCCTATATTATAGGTTACTCCGAAAGCTCGCTTGGCTACGCACCTTTGTACAGCGAATCAGCACCGGTTGATGTTCGAAAGAAATTCAGTCAGGTTATTAAAAAGGCTTTGAAGCTGTCTGAAAGCAAAGCAGAAGCTATTTCTAAAGTCTATTTGGCCAGTGATTCCTATCTTGGATTAAGAGAAGCTGAATTATCAGCTGTTCAAGCTTTATTCCCAGAAAGTACTCAAACGGTAGCCCTAAAGGATATGATTGGAGAAACTCTGGCAGCTTCTTCCTTTGTCGGTCTTGCAGTTGCGACAAGTAATTTAAAAGGACCAGATGATAGGGTTGTGGTATTAAATATTGAGGCGTCAGGTTCCTTGTCTGCCCTTGTAATTTCAAAATAGGTAGCGTGTCATATGGATATTAGATTTGATAAAAAGAATGTAATTATAACTGGCGGAACGCGCGGTATTGGTAAGCAAATTGTGACTGATTTTTACCGACTTGGTGCCAATGTTTATTTCCTTTACAGTAGTTCTGATGAAGCAGCTAGATACCTTGAAGAAGAACTCATTCAGTCTTCTCAAGTCATCAAAGGCTTTAAATGTGATATTTCAGACTATAAGGAAACACAAACGGTTATCACTTGCATTATCAAAGAGTGTAAGGTAATTGATGTTCTAGTTAATAATGCTGGTTTGACCAAGGACTCTTACTTTGGGTTGATGTCAAAACAATCTTGGGATAAGGTGATTGATGTTAATCTAAATGGTACCTTTAATGTAACCAAGGCTTGTTCAATTAACTTTATGAAACATAAGTCTGGTGTGGTTCTCAATATGACTTCCATTGCTGGTCTTTTAGGAACAGCTGGTCAAACTAATTATAGTGCTTCTAAGGCAGGGATTATTGGTTTTACTAAAAGTTTGTCAAAAGAATTAGCTGCCTATAATGTGCGAGTTAATGCCATTGCACCAGGTTATATCGCAACGGATATGACTGACAAGTTGGCGCCAAATTTGCGGGAGGAGTTTACGAGTCAAGTTGCTATGAAACGATTTGGAACGACGCAAGAAGTGTCCAATTTGGTTCTCTTTTTGGCATCGAACTATTCAAGTTATATTACTGGTGAAGTTATTTCTGTTTCAGGGGGTCTGTAAATGCGAAATATCATTATTTTTGGGTCAGAAGGAACATTGGGTCGGGCCGTCAAACAAAAATATCAAGGAGAAAATCTTTTCTTAGTTGATCGAGTTACTAAAGATCAAGCAACTGATCAATATTTTCAACTTGATGTCACCAAAGAAGAGGAATATGACCAATTGCAGGATTATTTCCAAAATACAGACATCAAATTAGAAGTCTGTATTTTCTGTGTTGGTCAATATCTGCCAGGGACGCTATCAGATTTGCACTTCAGTGAATGGCAGCAAACTATGACTAACAATCTCGACAGTCTCTTCTTGAGTACGAAATTCTCTCTCAATCATATGGAACCTGGAGGTCGCATAGTTATTGTGTCTTCTGTTTTTGGAACAATTGGTACTTACGAAACCATTGCCTACAGTTCTGCTAAGGCGGCAGCCATTAATTTTACCAAGTGTCTGGCATTAGACTGTATTGAGAAAAAAATCCTTGTTAATTGTATTTGCCCAGGTTTCTTTAAGTCTGAAATTTTAGAAAGAGCCAAAAAGCAAATTAAAAATCGAACGGCTTGGATGCACCTTAATGCTAGTTTGTTAAAGGCAACAGTGTCTCTCAATGATATTGTGGATACCATTGACTACTTGATAAAAAATGAGAGCATGACAGGGGCAAGCATAACCATAGATGGTGGATACTCTGTTCGCTAAGTTTCTTGAAAATGAGTAAATTATGAAAAACAATAAAATCAACGTTGTCATCACAGGCTATGATGTCGAGCTTCCTTATGCAAGGAATGTAGAGGAGCTAGGGACAATCTTAGACCACCCCAAAACGATTTTTAAAAGGAATAACTTAGGCTACTTGACTGCTCAATTTACCCCATCAACCTACCAGCAGACCACAAATGATGTTGATGGAGAAAAGATTGAACAAATTAGCCAAAAACTCTTGGAAAATTATCGGATTGAAGATGATATTCCGACCCTCTTATCCTTCGCTACATCTATGTCAGGAAATATTTATGTCGAAAATTATGTTCAAAATGCTATTTCTGATTTAGAAAAAATGAATGAATTCTCTCAGAAATTATCTGATTTTGTGGGGACTGATGATGTCATTACTAATATCACTGCCTGTGCTGCAGGATTAATTTCACTCATTTTGGGCTATAGGTATATCAAATCTGGTCTCTATAAGAGGGTCATTTGTTTGGCAGTTGATAGCATTTCAATTACTTCCTTAACAGGTTTTGATAGTCTTGGTGCCATGAGTCAAAAAGGTTGTCAGCCTTTGGCAGAAAATCGTGATGGTATTACCCTAGGAGAGGGGGGGTGCCTGCTGGTACTTGAAGATGAACATTTTGCTAGGGTAAAAGGTCATGACATTCTAGGTCAGGTTTTAGGAACGGGTATAGGTAATGATGCTTTTCATCCGACCAAACCAGACCCTCAAGGGAGTGGTCTGATAACAGCCATGGGAAAGACGTTATCAGAAGCTAGACTGAGTCCTGATGAGATTGCTTATGTAAATTTACACGGGACAGGGACGCAGGATAATGATTCTATGGAGGCACAAGCTCTAGCTAACATCTTTAGTGGAACAAAGCCTATTGTTTCGTCTACCAAGGGTCTAACGGGTCATTGTTTAGCAGTTACGGGCTTGTTGGAAGTGATAATTTCTTTGGAAACATTAAAAGAGAGCAAGGCTGCTGGAAACTATAATGTCACTAGCAAGCTGGATGATTCTTTTGAAGGATATGCTGTTTGTCCCCAAAATCAAGACTGTCAGAATCATATTTTTATGAGCAATTCGGCAGCTTTTGGTGGCAGTGCAGCTAGTGTAGCGATCAAAGTAGAAAGATAAAATAGTGAATAAAAAGGTTATTATTATAGGTTCAGGAATTGGTGGCCTAGTGGCAGGCGCTGCTTTAGCTAATAAGGGAGTTGACATTCAAGTTCTAGAATCTCATAACAAATTCGGGGGATATTGCCATAATTTTAAGAGGAAGGACTTTGAATTTATTGCAGCTATCATGAAAATTGGTGGTGATCGCTTTAAGACAATTATTGATAATCTCTTAAAATCCCTTGGTGCCCCAGAAATCTCATGGCTAGAATTTTCGGAAACCATAGCTTACAAGAATGGCAATTATCGACTTGGAAGTCTGGAAATATTAGATCAGCTCAAGCAAGATTATCCTCAAGAACAAGAAGGACTTAGTCGCTTTGCAACCATAATTCAAAAACTTTATGAATCTATCAAAGTTATTGATGATTCTAAACAACAAGGTAAAAATTTATCGCTTGCTGATTTGGATTTTATCAAGAAATATCGCAAGAGTACCTTGGTTGAAGTGATTGAAGAATGTATTTCTTCAAAAGATGTTCAAACCATTCTTTTGGGGCTGGTTGATGGTAAGCCAGATTCTTCCATCTTTTCCTTTGTGATGACTATTATGTTTGCTTTTAAGGGAACCAATATGTATTTGCCTCTCGGTGGGGCTCAAACCTTGATTGATGCTTTGGTCTATGTCATCCAAAGTCATGGTGGTCGAGTTCATCCTAAGAAGGCTGTTGTCGAAATTCTCACAGATGAGGGGGAAGCGGTAGGTGTCAAATGCTTGGATGGTTCTTCTGTGTTTTCGGATGATATTATCATCTCTTCTGATCTCTATTCAGCACTTCAAATGCTTCCTAGTGATTTGATACCACAAGGCTTACTGAAAAAAGTAGAAGTTGACTGGCAGACGAGTTGTTCCTCTTTTACCGTTTGGTTAGGCTTAGATAAGACCTTAGAGGAAGTAAAAATTCCCGTCTTATTTACTAATTTTTATTTTGAGGGAAGCTACGATTTGAAGAAAAATATGAATCAAGGCACGGGGTTAAACTTGGATCATTTGCCTCTCTTTGTTAACACCATATCTTCTAGGGATGCCAAATTGACGCCTAAAGAAAAGTCTCAGCTGGTTATTGGAGCAACAGTGCCTGCTAACTTTCAGGGACTATGGGATTCTTATGGAACTCCCATGTACAAATATAGAAAGAAGAAACTGGCAGAAGAATTGATTAGCCGAGCGGAGTCTATCCTTGGTGCTAATATCAAAGACCACATTTTAGTTCAGGTGGAAGCGACACCTAAGACTTATTTTCGTTACACGCAAAATCGTAATGGTGCCAGTGAGGGATTTGAAGTGACACCTGATTATATTGAAAGCAAATACCGTGTGAGATCATCGAGTATTATTCCCAATCTCTATGCCGCTAGTATGTGGAGTGATGATGGCGGTGGGGTAGTCGCAGTGCTAGGTTATTCTATGAAAGTCGTTGATTCCTTCTTAGAAAGGTATCACTTGGAGCCGTATGAGTTTTTTGAAAGCAATTTTAAATTTTAAAAAATAACAAAGGGAGTTAAAAATGAATATTCATCGTTTAGACTTTGGGAAGGTGAGAGTGGCAGATAGTGTGTATCCAGTATATGCCTATCTAGTTTGTCTTGCTGGAGGTCAAAAAATCTTGATTGACTCTGGTGGAAGTATCGAACTTAATCAAGTTATGACAAAATATAAGTTGTGGACGGAGTTTCGTTTTGAACGTGATTTACAGACAGAACTTCATAAACTGAACCTTGACATCAGTGATATTGATGATTTGCTACAAACTCACTTGCATCATGACCATGTGTCTTCCCTAGAATTTTTGGATTTTGATAAACAAAAATTAATTGTTACAAAACAGGAGGTTGATGCTCTTCCTAAACGACGATTTACCATTGATTACAATGTTTGTTACTTGAGAGAGTATCTCTCCGATTTTACTTTGGTTGACTTTGAAGAGGTTGATTTTGTTGCCTTATCTGATTCAATCACTTTGGTTAAAACCAACAATCACACTAAAGGTCATATGTCTGTTGCTATCGTTGAAGGTGGTCAACATGCCTTCTTTACAGGGGATTCCTTTTACACTGACCAGGTGATGACTGATTATTTTCGAGATGAGGAGAATAAGGACACGCCCTTGTATAATAGGTTGAAGAATTTATTATCGACTAATAATTATTTCATTTATTTTAGTCACTGTGGGAAGGTGCTCTCGTCCAAAGAGCTTTTGAAAGGAAGTTAGTATGAACCCACATTTGTATAGCTTGAAGACCAGATTTAGCGACACCGATTCTTATGGGGTATGTCATCATTCCAATTATTTTTGTTGGTTAGAAGAATCACGTTTTTCTGTTATTGATTTTTATTTTCAAGAAGAAATGGATTTGTTTGAGGCCATCCAGTTTCCTGTTATTGCTGCTAATGGCAAATACAAGAATGCTATCTATGCGAGTGAAGACATTGAAATAGAGGTTATACTTGAACGGCCAAAGTCAGCTAAGCTAGTTTTTCATTATAAGATAAGAAATCAAGATGGGCAATTGTGTTTTGAAGGTAGTACGGAACACGTTTTTTTAAAAGACCAGAAATTAATGCTGAGAGTACCTGAAGCCATTACTTCGAAAATTGACAGCCTTTGGAAGAAAGGAGAATTAATCTGTGAAAAAAAATAAGTATCTGACCTTCTTGGATAATAAAGCATTAGATGATAATAATGATTATCTAGGTATTCGTTTGAAATTATCCTTGGACAATCTCAATCTCTCTACAGGTCTGGTTGCCATTCTGTCCAATGACTACTCTTTTTATTCTTTTAGAAATCGTCTAGTTTTTCACAATCCCTCCTTTATCGAAATTTTTTCTTCCTCTCTTGGAATATATCTTGAGAAATTTGAGCATACTGATAGTCAGATTGCCTATCAGTTAATTGCGGAAAATAGCAAGCGTAACATTGCTCCACCCATGCTCAAAAATCAAGACACTGGAGAGTATGAAATTGTCACAGATTATCAAGAACCTTATCAAGTTGAAGTTGTTGATGCCCGTTCTCACCAACTAAAATTGAGAGATGTTTCTAAACTAGCTAAAATAGAGTGGATAATGCTCAATAGTCCAGTTTTCATGAAGCCTATTTTTAGAGATTTAAAGGAGTGTTTGGCTCTTTCTCTCAAGAACCAAGTCATCAAAAATAGCTACAATAGCCGCCACGACAGAACTTCAAAAGATTGCCGACTTACTCATCTTGAGAATGCCTTAAAACAAGAACTTCAGTCCATTAGAAAAAGCAGGATGATTTATCTTCAAGGTTTAAAAGAAGTTGAAACTAGATTTGACTATAACTTTAAAGAGACTTGCCAGCAATTAGAATCCATTGTTGACTTCTTAGATGCTGTAGATGGTATTGATCTTTTATCAAGAGAGCAATTAGAGGAATGGCTAAATCAGGAAGTCCGTTTTCAAGAATTATTTGAGAAGGAAGTGATATCAAAATGGTAGTTTTAGATTATAAACATTTTCCAGGCAAATCCTGTAAGACGACAGCTTTAAGTGATTTTATGGCTTGGAATGATTTCTATCTATCAGAAGATGTTGTTTTAGGTTTTTGTGAAGGCTTCGATTTTTCTTTTATTCTTCCCAATGAGGAACACCATTTAATGAAAATACTGGTTTCCCATGCTGATTATTTTGAAAATTTTTCTAAAAATATTGGCTGCACCTATTCATTGATAACTCAAAAAGAGCCTCAAATTATTGAGGATATTATAGCTTATGAAAAGCAACCTGTCTTTTGTGAAGTTGCCTTAGGACACTACAAGGATGAATTACACAATCAGGGACAATTTTTAAATGACTTTAGTTTGGATGTTCTGCTTCCCCTTCATATTTCCCAAGTGATTGGTTTTGAGAAAGATAAATTCTATTTATGTGAAAATTTTGAAGAGCAGGTATTTACCATCGATAAATCTATATTTCTTGAAGCCATGAATGTGGATACTCGAAGTAAGATTGACCCGCATTATAAAATTCATCGCTTTCTACCGACTCGATTTGGTAGTGATGCCGTTAAAGCGGCTGCGGTTTCAGCCATAAAGAATAATATGAAAACTTATCTCAGCAGTCAAAATCCGTGTTTAGGTTACTTATCACTGAAATTATTTTTCGAGACAATCAGACAGATTAATCACATGCTACCAGATGATATCTTGGCAAGCTCACTTGAAAATTCTGGCTACCTCATAAAATATGTTTCATTCGGTATGCTGCGTCGTAATTATGCTCGCTTTTTAAAATATATTTCCAAAGAACATGGGCAAACAGAAGGGTTTAAAAAATCCATTAGTCAGTTGATGAGAGCTAATTATTTATGGAATCAATTGGCAAATCTATACATCAGCGACAAATACACGGTTGACGAGAAAATAAATTCTCAACAGGCAATAGCCTTGATTGATAAGTTAGAGCAACTTGAATTGGGCTTACCTTTCTTGATTTTAAAGGAATTGGAGGCTATCGATAGTGAATAATATCCCATCCCTATTTTTCAGTTTTTATATTGATAGGGAAATTACTTACATGATTGAGGACCACACTCTTCAAAAGATACTATTAAAAGATTTTCTTAATCGGCATTTTAGTATCAATTTGCAAACGTCTGGTGAGAAAAAGAGCAAACGCTTGAGGGGATTGTTGGAGAGTGGACAAACGATTCTTGTGCGTCATTATGATACCCCTCAGACCATTGATTGTTTTAGCTATGCCCCCTTAAGGCTAGAAGGGATTGAAATTTATTTTAAAGAGGCTGATAGCTGGTTTGAGCAATTTGAGGATGATAGTGTTTTTGAAGATATCGTTTTAGAAACGCCCTTTTCTATAGATGCAGATGAGTTAAAAGAATACCTTATCTTTCAACTGCAACAATTTACGCATGCTCCTTTTAGCAATTATGAGTTTCAAAAATTCCCTTATATCAAGCCTTCTCAAAATCTTATTCAAAAAAGAGCGATGTTTTTCAAATATTTGAAGCAATTTTATCCGACTTTCAACGAATCCATAGCACTTTTAGAAAATCAAGAGAGGACCTTGTTTAAAGAGGAGTTTGTCGAGTCTAAGCGTGTCATTGACGTTTTTAAACAAGAAATCAATTTATTTAAAGACATACTGGAGGAGGTCAAATGAAAATATTAGAAGGTGTCGTCAAACATCATAGCGTGGGGTCTCATTGCACGACAACGATTTTAAAGACCTTAAGCAAACACGCTGGCTATTCCTTTTCAGAAGATATGTGTCTTGGTTTGTCTAGTGGTCTGGGGTTTACCTATCAAAAGTACATAGGATTAAATTATTATTTCTTCACAGGTCGCAATGAGCAACTGGAAGAAAATTTGATGAATATTCTAGGTGGAACGATTTTCACAGGTACCCACGATGACGCTGATGATGCTTGGGAAACCTCTAAACAATGGATTGATCAAGGTTTTCCAGTTGTTTTAGAAGTGGATATGATGAAACTGGATTACATTAGAGATAAAATCAATTTGGATATGTCTTTCCACTTTGGACTCCATACCCTCTTATTAGTTGGTTACGATCAGGACCATGCTTATGTTTTAGATTATCTTTGGAATCAACCTTTAAAAATTTCCGTTGACATGTTAAAGCAAGCACGTGGCTCTAAAGATGCTCCCGTCAATCCCAATAACCGTTGGAAAGTTCTCCAATTTGAAAACAACTCTTATTTTGATAAGCGACAATCCATCATCAATGCCTTAAAGATCAACCACCATAAATATTATTATCCCTATGCTTTTAAAATGGGACTTGATGGTCTAAAAGTTTTTCAAAAGGAAGTTAAGTTATGGTTTGAGAAAAAAGATAATACTTTCTTACGAGAAAATTTTTACATGATGGGAGTGTTGTTTGAAAATGTCGGTACAGGAGGGGGCAATTTTAGACGGATGTATGCCCGTTTTCTTAAAGAAGCCAAGAAAAATCTTTGTGATAACCGTATTGAAGAGCTTCAAAAGCATTATGTCAGCCTATTTAAATTATGGAGGCAGTTAGCCACTTTAAGTTTGCAGTTTGCTGAAGGAGCTGTGACAGACAAAGCAGCACTTCAAACGGAAATCAATGACTGTATTCATTCTATTTTTGAAGAGGAACAGTTAAGCTTAAAAATGATGAGGATGATTATCAATGACTACTGAATTAACAACAAAAGAAATTATGACTATCTTACCCCATGCCTATCCTTTCTTATTGGTAGATAGAGTTACAAAGTTGGAATATAAGAAAAAAATTCAAGGTTATAAGAATATCACTGTCAATGAACCTTGGGTAACTGGGCATTTTCCAAGGAATCCTATTTTACCAGGAGCTTACATCACCGAAATTTGCGCCCAAGTCGCTGGTTTAGTCAATTATGATGCCACATGTGATGGAGTTAAAATTGAAGGGGTGTTGGTCAAAATTGACAGTATGAAATTTTCATCAGTTGTTACTCCTGGGGACCGTTTAGATATCGAAGCTGAATTGCTCAGTGAATTTAATGGTATTTTTAAAGTGAAAGTTAAAGCTAGTGTTTCAGGAAAGACAGTTGCCCAAGGAGTATTGGTCTATGCAACTACTATCTGACCTTTTTGCTCAAGGGAATGATCGCATTATGGTTGAGGTGCAGGATGAAGAAAGTCTGACCTGCACGCCAAATGATAACTGCCACACGGAGTTTTTAGCCGATATGATTGAGGCAATTTGTCAGGTTGGCGAGTTGACCATTAGAGCGACTTTAGATGTTGAGGGTACCCTGTTACTCAGCAAAATTCAGGACTTTGAAGTTCTGGGCAATGACTCTTTTTTGTCAACTACTCCCATCAAAGCCAAAATTATTGGAAACTACAAAGGTATTTATCAGTGCCAAATCACTGTGATGACCCCCAAAAAACAATTAGTAGTAAAAGCAACTTACGCCACCATCTAATCAAGGAGAGAGTATGACTATCGAAATCATTTCAGCTGACCTTCTAATCCCCTATCAGATTAATCAAGATAATCAATTGGAGCCTGCAACACTAGTAGTAGATGACCTAAAGAAATCTTTTCCTCCTAGTCAACTTAGACGATTGACTAGGATTGATAAACTTTTTTTAAAATCAGTCTACAGATTACTAGCTCCCCATAGAAATGTAGTCTCTGACCTGAGCCAGCTTAATTATCTGATAACCACTTCTTATGGAGAACTTCAGGGCAATCTCAAGTACATGAAATTGCTCAATAGTGATACGGTCAGTCCGACGACCTTTATCCAGACTATTTCCAACTCCATTATGGGTAATGTTGCTATGTTGATGGAGTTTAGGGGGAACTGCGTTGCCTTTTCTTGTAGCAATGTTATTGGAATGGCAATAGCAAGTATGACTGATGATGAAGTCTACATTGTATCTGGAGGAGATGAGAAACAGGTAGAAATAAAAAACTTTGCTCATGTCAATGAAGGAACGAGCAGCCTGCTTTTGCGAAAAACTTCAAAACCTAGCCCTGATGCTATTAGGATTGATTGGAATCAATCGATTAGTAACCCCAAGCAGAAGATAAACAGGCTTGACAAACTTTTTACAGAAATGGTATCATCTCGTTTGCTACTAATCTTGCTAAATGATAAAGTTATCAAGTCTTATGTGTTTGAAAAATGCCAGCAAAAAGGAATCACTCCTTTGGATTTATCCGAATTTGTAGGAACCTATTATGGTGGCAATAGTATCATTGCGACATCGCTGGCTTATAAATTGTTAACAAATAATTGGCAAATGGATGGGGTGACTTTTTCGTCAACGCTGATCCTCATTACCAATGAAAAATCTGGGCCACTCATTATGACTCAATTATCGAAAGGAGCCTCTTTAAATGAAGAAAAATAAAAAATTGGTATGGAATTGTTGGAATCAGATGAAAGTCTATTTGGACAAATTCTACACGGAAGTCGAACAAGCTGAAGGTGTTTTTGTTAAGGAGAGCAATGGGAAAAAGCACATTGATGCTAATTCTGGTCTTTGGAATATGCCTTTGGGGCATTTTAATGATCGCGTGGTTAAGGTGATTGAAGAACAATATCGAACACTCGATTTTTCATCTTTAATGACCACCACCCATAAACCAGCCTTGGTTTTAGCGGAAAAATTGGTCGAGTTGACTCATGGAAATTATTCGAGCGTCTTTTACACCAACAGCGGTTCTGAATCATCAGATACAGCTCTCAAGATGGCAAGGGGTTACTTTTTTAACCAAGGTAAACCTGGAAAACATATTATTCTTTATTTGAAAGACGGTTATCACGGTTCAACCTATGGTGCCTTGAGTGCCTGTGGAATTGAGGAAGACCGCCGAAAATTTTTCCCATTAGTTGGTGGCTTTGAAGAGGTTCACTCAGGAAATCCTGTTTATAATTCAGAAAATCTTAATGAAGCTGACTGGCTCCAAAAATTAAAAGATGACTTCGACCAACAGCTGCTTGAAATTGGAACAGAGAATATCGCTGCCTTTATTTACGAACCTATTCAAGGTTCTGAAGGGGTTTATCGCATTGAGCAAAACTACTTTGACTATATCGTATCCAAATGTCGTGAAAATGATATTCTGCTAATTTGTGATGAAATCGCGACTGGTATCGGACGAACAGGACAAATGTTTGCGTCAGAAACAAATGGTGTCTTTCCAGATATTATGCTCTTGTCAAAAGGGCTTTCTGGTGGCTTTTTTCCGCTTGGAGCAGTGCTAGTAACGGAAAAAATATTTGATGCTTTTTATGGTGAAATCAATGAATGTGTCGAATTTGTCCACGGATTTACTACAAGTGGTCACCCAGTTGGCTGTGCTGCAGCTATTGAAGTTTTAAATATTCTTGAGGAAGAAAATTACACTGAGCGTGTTCGTGAACTTAGCCAGCAATTCCAAGATCAGCTATACGATTATCTCGCAGAAAGTCCATTGATTTATGATATCCAAATTCATGGCTTGATGATTGGCTTTAGGATTCGCCAATTTCCTAAAAATGCTCTAATGATTGGGAACTGGTCTCCTTCGATGATTTTCACCAATCTCCTAAAAACCAAAAATGTTTTCAGTCATGCAGCTGGGGAAAATGCCGTTGTTCTGATGCCCCCATTCACACTGCTTGATGAAGAATGCACAACAATTTGTCATAAAATAAAAAGTGTTGACAAAACTCTGAGAAAAATTATCGAAAAGAGTAACTAAGCATGAATAGGTATTGTATTATTGGAGCAGGATTTTCAGGCTTACTGACAGCCCTTTACCTTGCCAAAAAAGGTGAAGAAGTCCTTCTGTTAGAAAAAAATGATAAGGTTGGTGGCCTCTATCGAACAGAAAAAGCTGTTCCTATTGGTGCTCACCACCTAGGCATTCCTAATCTACAAGAATTTCAAGTTTTTTTTGAGGAGTTAGGGATCAAAAACTTAGCATTTGGTGAGGCTAATGAGATTTTACTAGTTGATAAAAATGAAAAATTTACCTTTTCTTTTAAAGTTGCTGAGCAAGAAAAAATCTTATTTGCTAACTTTCCATCTGAAGCTGAAGCAATTTCTCAATTTTATGCCTACTTAAACAGTTTTATTAATGCTATTTCAAACAATGACCAACTTAGTCAATTGAAGTTTTTCAAAGAAACAGCCTTCATCAGCTTTGATGATTTGTTATCCAAATTCAAACTGTCAATCAAGATAAGAAAAATTTTAGCTGCTTTTGGACCTGCCTATGCTGGAGTTATGAAAGACGATTCAGCCTTCACTTATTTATCAGTTCTTTCTACCTATGGAAAGGGTGGCTATTATTTACCAGAAGAATCTCAATTAACTGCTACTCTATTTAAGGAATTACAAAAGTATCCAAATTGTCAGATACATACAGGTATAGAGTATTTGAATTTGGAAATGCTTGAAGGACGCTTACAAGTGACTTTTGATGAAGATAAGCATAGTGTTTCCCAATTAATTTTAGCTTGCTATCCTATTCCTTTACTTAAGCAGTTGGCTAAATCTAATGCCTCAAAGCGCCTCCTTAAAGAGCTATCTAGCTTATTCTTGTCGCCTAATGTTAAACGTTTTTACTTTAAATTGGAGGCCGACCTATCTTTGTCTCACCAAGAATTTATTGGCATGTGTGATGATTACTATATGCTTAGTTTCATCAAACGGGATGGAAATCTTAAATATGCCGTCTTGACTATAATTGAGTTAGATGACCGTGTCTTTGGTCAGGAAGATGCAGAGAAATTGCTCACTTCAGTAACCGGAGTTACAACTACTCAGATAAGCAGAATTCAAGCTGATGAGATTGTAGACTTTAACGAGAAGAAGAGTGTTTTTGGTTGGTATCGCAACGCCAAGGGAAATTTAATGTCCAATAAGCTCTTAAATTTAAGCCATTATTTTGAGAAAGTCCATTTAGTTGGAAACTGGGGGTCAAGTTTTGGTATTTACGGTAGCTACTTTTCAGTTAGGAGATGGATTCAAAATGTTGAGAAAAGAAACTAGTGTTAAAGTTTTTATCATAGATGCTTCAAGGTTAGTCAAACGGCTAAACAAGAAAGAATGTCGAATTTTATTAAGAAAAAAGATTTATCAACTGTTGTTTTCCAATTTTGGCATTGAAGAAGACGACCTAAAGCAAAACCAGTTTGGAAAAAGTATATTTTGACGTCAGATCAAGACAAGTATTTTAATATAGCATACTCCCATAAGGTAGCTGTTCTAGCTATATCGGATGAAGAGGTAGGAATAGATGTAGAGTACCTTAATAAGATGGTTTCTCACCATTCACGTTCTATTCTGAATATTGATTTTAATAAAGAGGACATTGAGTTTTATTATAAGTGGACTTGTATTGAATCAAGCAGTAAGCTGAAGGGTATTGGACTGTCTAATGGATTTAGAAATATTAGAATATTGCAAGAAACTAGTTTTGAATCCTACTATAAGGGCTTTTTGTCAGGGAAGTGCATGTTATTTTTTTATAGCAAAAATATTTGGCGATTATTTAATGACTATTTGTTTAAATAATCCTAAAGCAATTGATTTTACTCAAAAAAATTATAAAAAAACTTTCCTAGTTCTAAAAAGATTTACAAATACAAATAATTTATCATAGTGTATCCCATAAGTTTCTGATTACCCAGCACACACGTCAAATGCATGAATAAAATAATGTTTTCAAAAAATGGCTTTTCATAACCTGAATTCCATTTATACAGTGAACTAGAATAGAGGTGCTGCAATGATGGAGGTTATCAATCGAAGAAAAAGTTGCTGGCATAGATACTCGTCAGACCGCCAAGGTTCACTATTTTTTTCTAAGGTTGAAATAGTTGATTTTGTGGAGTGGAATTAGAAAGTTTTAGGCCAATATGTAGATTTGTCTGAGGACTATCATTCTCATAATACTTTTGAGCAGGTCATGAGCATGATTTCTTATGCCCATTTTCATGAATTAAATCGCTGTTTTCAAGAAGAGATCAGCTTCATTTTGTCTAAGGAGTTCAATTGTTTGATTTCTCTAGATGGTAAATTCATATGTAGCAATCGTAGTAAAAATCAGTCTGCCAATCACATTCTCACCTCTTACTGACGGTGAAAATCATCTGAGTTTGGGCCAAGTTAGGGTTGCTGAGTAAAGTAATGAAATTATTATTTTTGTCCGTTTGCTTAGACTTTTATATCTCAAGAAAAGCATAGTAACCATGGATTATATGGGAATTCTGGCAGATATTGTGAAGATGATTATTGCAGGGAAAGAGGACTACTGTTTAGCTGGTTAAAGGAATCAAGGGACGATGTTTGAGGACATTTCTCTCTATTTTTCTGATGGCAAAATGCTGGAGAAATTACGTGCAAAAGGGCAATATTATCGAACTGTTAAGAAAGCGCGAGGTTAGATAGAGAGTCGTAAATATTGGGTTTCCAAGAATGTGAAATGGCTGACAGTGTGGTATCCGCAGCGAGAGAAACTACGAGGTATCGGACTGACGTGTAACACGATTGAACATGATGAAGTGCGTTATTTTTTCTTTATTTCCAGCGCAGAGTAGAAGAGTTTAATTGTTGTGTTCGAGGGCGTTGGCAAGTAGACAATCAAATGACAGAAGATATTAAACAATCTGACTCTTAATCCATTTTTTATAGCTATAGCTCTAAAATGCGATGAAGCCAAGGAGCAGGTATTGCGTTATTGATTCGTAAAAAAACGAGAAGACGGAACTACCTCGGTACTGCTTTGCACGAAACATTGTGATATGATTAAGATGTGAAAGAATATAGAGAGGGGTGAAGGCAATGCCAAGATGCCCCGCTCTGCCTTGCAAGCATCCAAACTGTCCAAGGTTAGTGCCTTACGGCTTCAAGTATTGTGAGGAACATAACCACCTGCATTCACTGGAAGTAAAGTCCACGAAGGCAAGAGGGTACAATTCACGATGGAACAAAGCTAGACTTCGTTTCTTAAAGTTATCAAAGTTCCGAATCCAAAGGCATTTCGTTTGATGAGTTTAATGAGATTATTGGTTGCTTCCAATTTGGCGTTGGAATAAGGTAATTGAAGGGCGTTGACAATCTTTTCTTTATCCTTGAGGAAGGTTTTCAAGACAGTCTGAAAAAGAGGATGAACCTTTTTTAGATTGTCTTCAATAAGTCCGAAAAATTTCTCGGGCTCTTTATTCTGAAAGTGAAAAAGCAATAGTTGATAGAGATCATAGTGGTGTTTCAAGTCTTCGGAATAGCTTAAAAGCTTGTCTAGAATCTCTTTATTCGTCAAGTGCATACGAAAAGTAGGGCGATAAAATCGCTTATCGCTGAGTTTACGACTATCTTGCTGGATGAGCTTCCAGTGACGCTTGATGGCCTTGTATTGATGGGATTTTCTATCGAATTGGTTCATAATTTGGACACGAACCCGACTCATAGCTCGGCTAAGATGTTGAACAATGTGAAAGCGATCCAAAACGATTTTAGCACACGGAAAAAGTTGTCTAGCTAAGATATAGTAAGGGTTAAACATATCCATAGTAATAATTTTCACCTGAGAACGAACAGCTAGGTCGTAGCGAAGAAAGTGATTTCGGATGACAGCTTGTGTTCTACCCTCAAGAACAGTGATGATATTGAGCTTTTCAAAGTCCTGAGCAATGAAGCTCATCTTTCCCTTAGTGAAGGCATACTCATCCTAGGACATAATCTCTGGAAGCTGAGAAAAATCATGCTTAAAGTGAATATCATTGAGCTTGCGAATGACAGTTGAAGTTGAAATTGAAAGTTGATGAGCAATATCAGTCATAGAAGTCTTTTCAACCAATTTCTGAGCAATCTTTTGATTGATAATACGAGGAATTTGATGATTTTTTTTGACGAGAGAGGTCTCAGCGACAGCTATTTTCGAGCAATGATAGCACTTAAAACGACGCTTTTTAAGAAGAATTCTAGTAGGCATACCAGTTGTTTCTAGGTAAGGAATCTTAGAGGGTTTTTGAAAATCATATTTCTTCATTTGACTTCCACAATCAGGGCAAGACGGGATCTCGTAATCCAGTTTAGCGACGATTTCCTTGTGTGTATCCCTATTGACGACATCTAGAATCTGGATATTAGGGTCTTTAATATCGAGTAGTTTTGTGATAAAATGTAATTGTTCCATATGATTCTTTCTAATGATGGTTTGGTTGCTTTTCATTATAGATTATATGGGACTTTTTTTGGCTCTCTGTCAACTGTAGTGGGTTGAAGAAAAGCTAAGATCTGGAGAGGACATTCGTTGTCCTCTCCATTTTTATAGGCTCTTTTCTACCATTTGTCAAGTATATCAAGGTTGTCAAGTATATCAAGGACCTTAAGTAAAAAAAGAGATAAGACAGTAGCTATTCTGAGGTTACTGTCTTATTTTTACCACTTATTGATCCATAAAAGGACATGCTAAAAAACACCTCATCTGGTATTTTTTGAAACAAGGTGTTATAATAATACGGCATAGATGACCTTATCGATTTTGGGTCAAAGAGTAATCGTAAAGTTTGTTATGCGTAATGAGGTAATACATTGTTCTAATGAGACGATGTATAGAGGCAATCGCATGTGGCTTGGTTGAAGCTATTGTCGATTGTCTTTTTCGTTTCTCATAAAAGTCGGCGATATGGCAGGGATTGGTATGACTAGCTGAAGCGATGTTATGAATGCACTTGAACAAGATTTTTCTGGCATAGGGATTACCTCGCTTAGTAATGTGTTCCTTGGCGAGAAAGTTCCCAGATTCATAGTGTCTCAGGTCAATGCCAATAAAAGCGTTGATTTGATTGGTAGACTGAAAGCGACGAATATCTCCCAATTCGCCAATGATAGATGTCGCTGTGATTTCTGCGATGCCAGGAATTGATCGTAAGATGTCATACTCTGGTAAAGGCTGAGCTAGATCTACCATGTCGTCTAAGACAACCTGTCTGTGCTCAGAAAGACGAAGCAATTCTTGAGCATAGTAACGAACCTCTTCAAGCATTGGGGAGATTTTCTTGATCGCACAAAAAGATTGTTTAGCGAGTTTTATAAGTTTATCAGTCAGGTAAGCAATACGCTTTTCAGAGATTCGTTTGGAGGTAGATTGACGGATAATCTTACATAATTCATTTTGAGATAGGTTTAATACAAACTCTTTGCATGGAAAAGCCATCACTAAATTCCAATATTGCTCTCCAGTTGGTGTGGATAAGAGATTTTCCAATTCAGGAAAGGTGACTTGTAAGACCTTGTGTAGACGATTTTTAGCTCTAACAATGTCTTCTGTAAGATTTTGATAGAAACGGCTTAAATCACGCAGGTGTTGATAAACTTCTTCCTGCGCATAAGTTGGTTTACGATTGAGTATAAACTGAGAATGAGCCAACTTTTCAGCGTCAATTTTGTCTGTTTTACGAACTCGCAGACTGTCCAGTTGCTTCTTAGCTTCCAGAGGATTCAGCTGTGTATAAGCGTAGCCGTATTCCTCAAGAAAGGCTCGAAGACGCCGAGAATAGACACCAGTAGCTTCAAATATAATCTCAGGATTATGAACAGTTTTCAAGTCATTCAAAAGACGATTGAAGCCAATGGCGTCATTGAGCATAGTGTATCCATGAATCTTTCACCGTTGACTAAAATTGCCACCTCAGAACTTGCCTTACTCACATCAATCCCAAATACTGTACGCATGATATTACCTCTTTTGTCTTGAATAATTCCGTGTTTTAGTGATTTTATTTTCAATACGCGACGTCTAGCGTCCCACATACTTTGATCAAATTCCACCTAAAACAAGGTGTCTTGCCAGTTTGTCAAGCGACGTCTAGCGCCAAAGAGCCCTACGACTTTACAAGACACCTCTACTTTAACATAAAGAAAAAGTAGTGAGTACTCTCTCCCGTCGGAGATTTTCTCACTACTAATCTTAGTATGTTTTCTACACAAAAATAGGCTCCATAATATCTATAGGGGATTTACCCACTACAAATATTATAGAGCCTTTTTGGCTCATTGTCAACTGTAGTGGGTTGAATAAAAACTAACATCTGGAGAGGACAATTGATGTCCTCTTCATTTTTATATTCAGAGCGATGAAAATTCGTTTCTTAAAGTTGTCAAAGTTCCTAAAACCAAAGGCATTTCGTTTGATGAGTTTAATGAGATTATTGGTTGCTTCCAATTTAGCGTTGGAATAGGGCAATTGAAGGGCGTTGACAATTTTCTCTTTGTCCTTGAGGAAGGTTTTGAAGATAGTCTGAAAAAGAGGATGAACCTGTTTAAGATTGTCCTCAATGAGTCCGAAAAATTTGTCTGGCTCCTTGTTCTGAAAGTGAAAAAGCAAGAGCTGATAGAGATTATAGTGGTGTCTCAAGTCTTCTGAATAGCTCAAAAAGCTTGTCTAGAATCTCCTTATTTGTTAAGTGCATGCGAAAAAGTAGGGCGATAAAAATCGCTTATCGCTGAGTTTACGACTATCTTGCTGGATGAGCTTCCAGTGGCGCTTGATGGCTTTGTATTCATGGGATTTTCTATCAAATTGATTCATGATTTGAACACGGACACGACTCATAGCACGGCTAAGATGTTGCACAATGTGAAAACGATCTAGAACGATTTTAGCATAAGGAAAAAAAGCTGTTTAGCCAAGTTATAGTAAGGACTAAACATATCCATAGTAATGATTTTCACTCGACATCGGACCGCTCTATCGTAGCGAAGAAAGTGATTGCGGATGATAGCTTGTGTTCTTCCCTCAAGAACAGTAATGATATTGAGCTGATCAAAATCTTGTGCGATAAAACTCATCTTTCCCTTGGTAAAGGCATACTCATCCCAAGACATAATCTCTGGAAGACGAGAAAAATCATGCTTAAAGTGAAAGTCATTGAGCTTACGAATGACAGTTGAAGTTGAAATGGATAGCTGATGTGCAATATCAGTCATAGAAATCTTTTCAATCAACTTTTGAGCAATCTTTTGATTGATGATGCGAGGAATTTGATGATTCTTTTTGACGATAGAAGTCTCAGCGACCATCAATTTAGAGCAATGATAGCACTTAAATCGACGCTTTCTAAGGAGGATTCTAGTAGGCATACCAGTCGTCTCAAGGTAAGGAATCTTAGACGGTTTTTGAAAGTCATATTTCTTCATTTGATTTCCGCAATCAGGACAAGATGGGGCATCGTAGTCTAGTTTAGCTAGGATTTCCTTGTGTGTATCCCTATTGATGACATCTACAATTTTAATGTTTGGGTCTTTGATATCAAGGAGTTTTGTGATAAAATGTAATTGTTCCATATGATTCTTTCTAATGATGGTTTCGTCGCTTTTCATTATAGATCTTATGGGACTTTTTTTCTACACAAAATAGGCTCCATAATATCTATAGGGGATTTACCCACTACAAATATTATAGAGCCGCTTTTTTTGTGGCTGAGAACTATTTTTGTCCCAGACTCTTTTTGTTTTTTTGATTTAAATTTAAAAACGATTTCCATTTTTAAGTTAAATAAATTTCACGAACGAAAAAAATGAATTTATTAAAAAAAGTTTCTAAAAAAATACTTTTACAAGAATACGAAAACATGATATAGTAATGAAGCTTAGAAAATGAGATGATGTTTTCTAGCAAATATAAACCCGAGTAAAAAATGCCTACGGACAGGCAGGGTTGAATGCCGAAGCGTGGTTGAAAAGCCACATTATTGATAGGGTTAAAAGCCTACTTTTATAAGTTGATGTTAGGACACTTGTCCTAATTCGTATAGATTTGTTAGTGTGGTGAAAGCACACGTCATCTTGTGAAACGATCAATAAAGTACGTAATATTTGCTACTAGAGAGTTAGGAAACATCAGGAACAGACATACTCAAAAGAAACAAACATAAATACGTCAGTAGATTGTAGAGCAGGTGCCAACCTGCTCTTTTTTCATAAGTATCCTTTAGAGCCTTGCATGGTTAAGGTTTAAAAAACTATGATAAAGGAGTATGTCTTTATAATGTTAAATCAAAACCAAGCTCCCATCTATGAGGGGTTGGTCAAGTTACGAAAGAAAAGAATTGTACCGTTTGACGTACCTGGTCACAAGCGTGGCCGTGGAAACCCAGAGTTGGTCGAACTGTTAGGGGAAAAATGTGTAGGCATAGATGTCAACTCTATGAAGCCCTTGGATAATCTGGGGCATCCCATTTCGATTATCCGAGAAGCTGAGGAACTAGCTGCAGAAGCTTTTGGTGCTGCTCATGCCTTTTTAATGATTGGGGGCACAACCTCATCTGTTCAAACTATGATTCTCTCCACCTGTAAAGCTGGAGATAAGATCATCCTTCCTCGAAATGTTCATAAGTCAGCTATCAATGCGCTCGTTTTATGTGGCGCTATTCCCATTTATATTGAGATGAGTGTGGATCCAAAAATCGGTATTGCTTTGGGGCTTGAAAATGAGCGTGTAGCACAAGCTATTCAGGAACATCCAGATGCCAAGGCTATCCTAATCAACAATCCTACCTACTATGGGATTTGTTCAGATCTTAAGGGGCTAACAGAGATGGCTCACGCTGCAGGAATGAAAGTCTTAGTAGATGAGGCGCACGGGGCCCATCTGCATTTTACAGATAAACTTCCTCTATCTGCTATGGATGCAGGAGCAGATATGTCAGCTGTATCCATGCATAAGTCTGGTGGTAGCTTGACTCAAAGTTCGCTTCTTTTAGTTGGGGATCAGATGAATCCTGAGTACGTGCGTCAAATCATTAACCTGACCCAATCAACATCAGCATCTTACTTACTAATGTCTAGTTTGGATATTTCACGCCGCAATCTGGCCCTTCGTGGGAAGAGTCATTTGAGAAGGTCATTGAGCTATCTGAGTACGCTCGTCGTGAAATCAATGCCATCGGTGGCTACTATGCTTACTCAAAAGAGCTAGTAGACGGTGTGTCGGTCTGTGATTTTGACGTGACCAAGCTGTCAGTCTACACTCAAGGTATTGGTCTAACAGGCATCGAGGTCTATGACCTCCTCCGAGACGAATATGACATTCAGATTGAATTTGGCGATATTGGCAATATCTTGGCCTACATTTCGATTGGTGACCGTATCCAAGACATTGAACGCTTGGTAGGTGCTTTGGCTGATATCAAGAGACTATACTCCCGAGATGGGAAGGACTTGATCGCTGGAGAATATATCCAGCCTGAGTTGGTTCTATCTCCTCAGGAAGCATTCTATGCAGAGAGAAGAAGTTTAACCTTGGACGAATCCGTTGGCCAGGTCTGTGGGGAATTTGTCATGTGCTATCCTCCTGGCATCCCAATCCTGGCGCCAGGTGAACGGATTACACGAGAAATTGTCGACTATATACAATTCGCCAAAGAACGTGGTTGTTCCCTCCAAGGAACGGAAGATCCAGAGGTCAATCACATCAATGTCATTGAGAGAAAGGAGAACTAGATGGATTTATGGTTTTCTGAAGTTCATACTCCAGATGTGAAATTGTCCTTGAGAACAGCTAAGCAACTCTACGCTGGTAAAAGTGAATGGCAGGATATTGAAGTTTTAGATACGCCAGCTTTTGGAAAGATTTTGATTTTAAACGGGCATGTCTTGTTCTCGGATGCAGATGATTTTGTATACAACGAAATGACCGTCCACGTTCCCATGGCTGTCCATCCCAATCCTAAGAAAGTATTGGTTATAGGGGGTGGTGACGGTGGTGTTGCCCAGGTATTAACTCTCTATCCAGAATTGGAACAAATCGATATTGTAGAACCAGACGAGATGCTGGTTGAAGTTTGTCGAGAATACTTCCCAGATTTTGCTGCAGGGCTAGATGACCCTCGTGTTACCATCTACTATCAAAATGGACTTCGCTTTTTACGAAATTGCGAAGACGATTACGACATTATCATCAATGATGCGACTGATCCATTTGGACATACGGAAGGACTCTTCACTAAGGAATTTTACGGCAATAGTTACAGAGCCTTGAAAGAGGACGGTATTATGATTTACCAGCATGGTAGTCCCTTCTTTGACGAAGATGAGTCTGCTTGCCGAAGCATGCACCGTAAGGTCAATCAAGCCTTTCCAATCAGCCGAGTTTATCAGGCACATATTCCAACTAGTCCTGCAGGCTACTGGTTGTTTGGATTTGCATCGAAAAAATATCACCCTGTCAAAGATTTTGACAAGGAAGGCTGGAAAAAACGCCAGCTTTTCACAGAATACTACACTGCAAACCTACATATTGGTGCCTTTATGTTGCCTAAGTATGTAGAAGACATTTTAGAAGAAGAGGAAGGAAAAAAATGAGTCGTTTATTAGTGATTGGATGTGGGGGCGTTGCCCAAGTTGCTATTTCAAAGATTTGCCAAGATAGCGAAACCTTTACAGAGATTATGATTGCTAGCCGTACCAAGTCAAAATGTGATGATTTGAAGGCTAAATTAGAAGGCAAAACAAGTACTAAAATTGAAACAGCTGCTCTTGATGCTGATAATGTAGAAGAAGTAATTGCCTTAATTGAAAGCTACAAGCCAGAAGCCGTTTTGAACGTAGCTTTACCATACCAAGATTTGACCATTATGGACGCTTGTTTGGCGACGGGAGTCCACTATATCGATACTGCCAACTACGAGGCTGAGGATACAGAAGACCCTGAATGGCGTGCGATTTATGAGAAACGCTGCAAAGAGCTTGGATTTACGGCTTACTTTGATTACTCATGGCAATGGGCTTACCAAGAAAAATTCAAAGAAGCAGGATTGACAGCTCTACTTGGATCTGGTTTTGACCCAGGGGTAACCAGCGTCTTTTCAGCATACGCCCTCAAGCATTACTTTGATGAAATCCACTATATCGATATTTTAGACTGTAATGGTGGGGACCACGGATATCCTTTTGCGACAAACTTCAACCCAGAAATCAATCTACGTGAGGTTTCTGCACCAGGTTCTTACTGGGAAGATGGGAAATGGGTAGAAGTCGAAGCAATGTCTATCAAACGTGAGTATGATTTTCCTCAAGTTGGACAAAAAGACATGTATCTCCTTCATCACGAAGAAATTGAATCACTGGCTAAAAACATCCCAGGAGTTAAACGTATTCGTTTCTTCATGACTTTTGGTCAATCTTATCTAACGCACATGAAATGCTTGGAAAACGTTGGGCTCCTTCGTACAGATGCGATTAATTTTAACGGCCAAGAAATCGTTCCGATCCAATTCTTGAAAGCCTTGCTTCCAGATCCTGCCAGCCTTGGCCCACGTACAGTTGGTAAAAACCAATATCGGCTGTATCTTTACAGGTGTCAAAGATGGTGTTGAAAAGACTATCTACATCTACAATGTTTGCGACCATCAGGAGTGCTACGCAGAAGTTGGTTCACAGGCAATTTCTTACACAACAGGAGTTCCAGCCATGATTGGGACAAAATTAGTGATGGATGGTACTTGGAGACAACCAGGAGTGTATAATCTTGAAGAGTTGGATCCAGATCCATTCATGGAAGCTTTGAATAAATACGGTTTGCCATGGGTTGTGGTTGAAAATCCACAAATGGTGGACTAATGAAGTTAGAACAAGTACCAACACCTTCTTATATCATTGACTTAGGAAAATTAGAAGAGAATTGTCGCATCCTACAAGACGTTCAAGAAAAGGCAGGCTGTAAGATTTTGCTAGCTCAAAAGGCTTATTCCCTCTATAAAACCTATCCTTTGATTAGTCAGTATCTGTCTGGTACGACGGCTAGTGGACTCTATGAAGCAAAACTAGCTAGAGAAGAGTTCCCGGGGGAAGTCCATGTATTTGCACCTGCTTTCAAGGAAACTGACATGGAAGAGTTACTGCAAATATCTAATCATATTGTTTTTAACTCAGAGAGACAACTTCGAAAGTATGGTCAACGTTGTCGTGAGGCTGGTATCAGTGTGGGTCTTCGCATCAATCCTCAATGTTCAACGCAGGGTGACCACGCGCTTTATGACCCTTGTGCTCCTGGCTCTCGTTTGGAGTAACTTTGGATAAGATACCAAGTGATTTATTGGATTTGGTTGACGGACTTCATTTTCATACCCTCTGTGAGCAAGGGGCAGATGATTTACAAACGACTTTGAAAGCAGTAGAAGACCAGTTTGGTGCCTATTTGCACCAAGTTAAATGGCTCAATATGGGCGGCGGACACCACATCACAAGAGAAGACTACGATGTGGATTTGCTGATTTCTGAGATTATACGCATTCGAGAAACTTATGACCTTGATGTCTATGTCGAACCAGGTGAAGCCATTGCACTTAATGCGGGCTATCTAGCGACAGAAGTCTTGGATATTGTTGAAAACGGGATTGAGACCTTGGTGTTAGATGCCTCGGCAAGTTGTCATATGCCAGATGTTCTTGAGATGCCTTATCGTCCCCCATTGAGAGATGGATTTGAAGCGCAAGAAAAACCTTATACTTATAGACTCTCTTCAAATACTTGCCTGACAGGTGATATCATTGGGGATTACAGCTTTGAAAAGCCAGTTGAAATTGGGGATCGACTTTACTTTGAGGACATGGCAATCTACTCCTTTGTTAAGAATAATACCTTTAACGGTATTGGACTGCCAAGTTTGTATGTGATGGATAAAGAGGCTGAATGCAGTCTAGTCAAAGTCTTTAGTTACCAAGACTTTAAGGAGAGATTATCATGATGGACAGTCCAAAGAAATTAGGTTATCGCATGCCAGCAGAGTATGAACCCCATCATGGGACTCTCATGATATGGCCTACTCGACCAGGTTCTTGGCCATTTGAAGGCAAGGCTGCAAAAACAGCTTTTAGCCAGATTATTAAAACCATTGCCCAAGGGGAAATAGTCTATCTTTTGGTGGAGCAGGACTATTTGGCTGAAGCCCAATCCTATCTTGGAGACAAGGTCGTTTATCTAGATATTCCAACAAATGATGCCTGGGCTCGAGATACAGGTCCGACCATTCTCCTTAATGATCAAAGGGAAAAGTTGGCGGTTGATTGGTCTTTCAATGCCTGGGGTGGTACTGTTGACGGTCTTTACCAAGACTATGAAGCAGATGACCTAGTAGCCAGTCGCTTTGCAGAGCTCTTAGAGATACCTGTTTACGATGCCAAACCATTTGTACTGGAAGGCGGAGCTATTCATAGTGACGGTCAAGGGACGATACTTGTGACTGAAAGTTGTTTGCTCAGTCCTGGTCGTAATCCTCACCTGACTAAAGAGGAGATTGAAAAAGACCTTACTAGAGAGCCTCGGAGCTGAAAAAAAGTCATCTGGCTTCCTTACGGTATTTATCAGGATGAAACCAACGAACACGTCGATAATGTGGCAGCCTTTGTTGGCCCAGCGGAGATTGTCTTAGCTTGGACGGACGACCACGATGATCCTCAGTATGCCATGTCTGCGGCGGATCTAGCTCTTTTAGAGACGGAAACAGATGCAAAGGGGCGTTCCTTTACCATTCATAAACTTCCGATTCCAGCTATTCATCAAGTAGTGACGGAAGAAGATTTGCCGGGCTATATTTATGAAGAAGGCGAAGAGGAACGCTATGCTGGTGAGCGTTTAGCAGCATCCTATGTGAACTTCTATATTGCCAATAAATCTGTCTTAGTGCCACAATTTCAGGATGAAAACGACCAAGTGGCCTTAGATATTCTTAGCCAGTGTTTCCCAGACCGTGAAGTGGTAGGAATCCTAGCTAGAGATATTCTTTTAGGTGGTGGAAATATCCACTGTATTACCCAACAAATTCCAGAATAGGAGAAAAAGATGAGAAATGTAACGGTTGCAGCTATTCAGATGCAATGCGCTAAGGATGTGGAAACCAACATCCAAACAGCTGAACGTCTAGTTCGACAAGCTGCTGAGCAAGGAGCCCAAATTATTCTCTTGCCTGAATTATTTGAACGTCCCTATTTCTGTCAGGAACGTCAATATGACTACTACCAGTATGCCCAGTCGGTGTCAGAAAATACGGCTATTCAGCATTTAAAGTAATTGCCAAGGAACTAAAGGTCGTTTTACCGATCAGTTTCTACGAAAAGGATGGTAATGTCTTATACAATTCGATAGCTGTCATTGATGCAGATGGAGAAGTACTAGGCGTTTATCGGAAGACTCACATTCCTGATGACCATTATTATCAAGAGAAATTCTTCTTTACTCCTGGAAATACTGGTTTTAAAGTTTGGGATACTCGCTATGCCAAGATTGGTATTGGAATCTGCTGGGACCAGTGGTTCCCTGAAACAGCCCGTTGCCTTGCCTTAAATGGTGCAGAATTACTCTTTTACCCAACAGCCATTGGTTCGGAGCCAATTTTGGATACAGATAGTTGTGGTCATTGGCAACGTACCATGCAAGGACACGCAGCAGCAAATATTGTACCAGTTATTGCAGCCAATCGCTATGGTTTGGAAGAAGTACAACCTTGCGAGGAAAACGGTGGTCAAAGTTCTAGCCTTAACTTCTACGGTTCATCCTTTATGACCGATGAAACAGGAGCTATCTTGACTCAAGCAGAACGACAAAGCGAAGCCATCCTTTTAACAACTTATGACCTTGACAAGGGTGCGAATGAACGCCTAAACTGGGGCTTGTTTAGAGATAGAAGACCAGACATGTATAAAGATATTGGGCTCATTGTCAACTGTAGTGGGTTGAATAAAAACTAACATCTGGAGAGGACAATTGATGTCCTCTTCATTTTTATATTCAGAGCGATGAAAATTCGTTTCTTAAAGTTGTCAAAGTTCCTAAAACCAAAGGCATTTCGTTTGATGAGTTTAATGAGATTATTGGTTGCTTCCAATTTAGCGTTGGAATAGGGCAATTGAAGGGCGTTGACAATTTTCTCTTTGTCCTTGAGGAAGGTTTTGAAGATAGTCTGAAAAAGAGGATGAACCTGTTTAAGATTGTCCTCAATGAGTCCGAAAAATTTGTCTGGCTCCTTGTTCTGAAAGTGAAAAAGCAAGAGCTGATAGAGATTATAGTGGTGTCTCAAGTCTTCTGAATAGCTCAAAAGCTTGTCTAGAATCTCCTTATTTGTTAAGTGCATGCGAAAAGTAGGGCGATAAAATCGCTTATCGCTGAGTTTACGACTATCTTGCTGGATGAGCTTCCAGTGGCGCTTGATGGCTTTGTATTCATGGGATTTTTCTATCAAATTGATTCATGATTTGAACACGGACACGACTCATAGCACGGCTAAGATGTTGCACAATGTGAAAACGATCTAGAACGATTTTTAGCATAAGGAAAAAAAGCTGTTTAGCCAAGTTATAGTAAGGACTAAACATATCCATAGTAATGATTTTCACTCGACATCGGACCGCTCTATCGTAGCGAAGAAAGTGATTGCGGATGATAGCTTGTGTTCTTCCCTCAAGAACAGTAATGATATTGAGCTGATCAAAAATCTTGTGCGATAAAACTCATCTTTCCCTTGGTAAAGGCATACTCATCCCAAGACATAATCTCTGGAAGACGAGAAAAATCATGCTTAAAGTGAAAGTCATTGAGCTTACGAATGACAGTTGAAGTTGAAATGGATAGCTGATGTGCAATATCAGTCATAGAAATCTTTTCAATCAACTTTTGAGCAATCTTTTGATTGATGATGCGAGGAATTTGATGATTCTTTTTGACGATAGAAGTCTCAGCGACCATCAATTTAGAGCAATGATAGCACTTAAATCGACGCTTTCTAAGGAGGATTCTAGTAGGCATACCAGTCGTCTCAAGGTAAGGAATCTTAGACGGTTTTTGAAAGTCATATTTCTTCATTTGATTTCCGCAATCAGGACAAGATGGGGCATCGTAGTCTAGTTTAGCTAGGATTTCCTTGTGTGTATCCCTATTGATGACATCTACAATTTTAATGTTTGGGTCTTTGATATCAAGGAGTTTTTGTGATAAAAATGTAATTGTTCCATATGATTCTTTCTAATGATGGTTTCGTCGCTTTTCATTATAGATCTTATGGGACTTTTTTTCTACACAAAATAGGCTCCATAATATCTATAGGGGATTTACCCACTACAAATATTATAGAGCCAGATATTGTGAGATGAGAAAAGCCTCTTGGAGGCTTTTTCTTTATATACTATATTAATTTTTTTGATAAAGTATTAGTATAATGATATAATGGACTTAGTGTTAGCAAGGATAAAAGAGATTGGGGAACTCTCAAGCAATTTTTCCTTGAAGAATTAGTACGTGATTGAGGTTAGATTAGGGAAAATGGACATGTTGATGTGGACAAGCCATGAACAACCACAAAGTGCCTGATCCAAATGCTTATTCGGTTTATTCGGATGAGTTCTTATCAGAAGTTTCTCAAGCTGAATTATTTTAACTAATATTCTGTCATTGTAATTACGGTAATTATTTGTTATAATACTCCAAAGGAGGAAATCAGATGGTAGTAAAAACAAGAAAACAAGGAAATTCAATCACCATTACCATTCCAAGTGAATTCAATATTCCAAGTGGTGTTAAATACGAAGCAAAATTGTTACCAAGTGGTGAAATTATCTTTACTCCCGAAGAGTCTGCACATCAGATTTCTTATGTCTCTGATGATGCTTTTGACTTAAATTTGGACAAAATTTTTGATGAATACGATGATGTTTTCAAAGCTTTGGTGGAAAAATGACAGTCTATCTAACAGAAAGGCAAATCGAGAAAATCAATGCTTTAGCAATTCAACGTTATTCGCCAAATGAAAAAATTCAGACTGTTAGTCATTCTGCCTTAAATATGATTGTCAATTTACCAGAACAATTTGTTTTTGGCAAACCTCTTTATCCAACAATTTTTGATAAGGCAACGATACTATTTGTCCAATTGATCAAGAAGCATGTTTTTGTCAACGCTAATAAACGAACTGCTTTCTTCGTTTTGGTGAAATTTTTGCAGTTGAATGGTTATCGTTTTTCTGTAACAGTTGAAGAAGCGGTCGATATGTGTGTAACTATTGCAGTAGAATCCTTAACAGATGAAAGGTTAGCTAGCTACACCAAATGGATATCTGAACATTCATTTAGAGCTAATGGCCAAATTTAAGCTTGGATATTTAAATCCTATAAGTAAAAAATAGATAAACTGACAAAAAAGTAACCCATTCAGGCTACTTTTTTAAAATTCTTTATAAACATAAGGGTTCTCAGGTTTGTCCACCTTGATGAAAGACTGAACTTCAAGGGTTGGGAGAACCTGGTTGAGTTCCTTGTGATAGTGATTCCTAATCTTGCCTTTGACTCTCACCCAGGTGTTATTCTCATAATGATTGGTATTTCCTGTGGTTAAGAGGCCAAAAACTCCTGAATCAGCGATACAGTGCATGATACCAAAGCGAAAGACAAATTGACTATCGCTGTGACTGGGATCGTTGTAGACAAACCCAATAAACTCGATTTCCTTGCCTTCAAATTCATTTGGATAATCATAGATAGCTTCCATGACCTCCAGATAATTTTCATCATTTATAACTATACTCGATTGAGCTAAGTATTTATCAGCACTCTTCCGAATAATATTTTCATGAGCTGTTTGTGAATAAAAGCGACTGGTATCCGGCTTAAGATACTGACTGCTAGTTCCTTCACTTGCTTGGATTGCCTTATCAGTTCCTTCCGACAAAGGGAAATAATATCCTTTTGCCGATACTGTTTGTGAATCCAGAGTGACAGTTGGAAAGGTAAATCCAACTAACAAGGGTAAACTTAAGAGGGCAAAACTAGCAAACTTGGCTGAAAAAATATGTAAGTGACTATGTTCTTTCAAACGCTTGAAGCAAAGATAGGCTTGAACAATGGCTAGTAACAAAGATAAAAACATAGTAATATAAGCCAGATATGAATAGTGGAGGTTTATATACTGATTGAGCTTACCTGATAGGTGCAGATAAAGGGTTAAGATAAATAGCCAAATATGATAAAAAAACGTATCATAGAATCACCCCAACTATATAAGAATAGACAAGAACAACAAGAGTTACAATTGTCATGAATTGCCAAATAAATCGCGTTTTAAGATAATTCTTCATCATGAGGAGGTTCTTGACATCAAGCATGGGACCTATAACCAGAAAGGCAAGCACTGGAGCAAAGCCAAAACTAGAGAGAAGCGAAGAGCCAATAAAGGCATCTGCCTCACTACAAAGCGATAGTAAGAAAGATAAGAGCATTAAAAGAACAATAGCGAGTAGTGGTGTTGCACTAATTGATGTCAGAATACGAGTTGGTACATAAACCTGGACTATGCTAGCAAACAGACAACCGAAAACCAAATAACGTCCCATATCAAAGAATTCATCAATAGCTTGAATGAATATCTGAAGGATTTTTTGACCTTTACTCAAGTGAGAAAAATCATGCTCATGACAAGCCAATCTATATTCCTTTTGAATAGGTCCCTCCCAGAAAAATCCAAGGAAAATACCCAATATCGTAGCAATGAGTATTGCCCCTAAAGCTCTTAGAAGAACCATTTGAAATGAATTACCAAAGGCTGAATAGGTCGCAAAGAGTACGATAGGATTGATGATAGGAGCGGTTACTAGAAAGGGAACAGCTGTATAACTTGGAACCTTTTTCTCTAAGAAACGATTAATGATAGGAACAATCCCACACTCACAAGAGGGAAAGAGAAACCCTATGAAGGTACCAAAAAAGATTCTCCCTAAGCGATTTTTAGGGAGAAATGTATAAACCTTCTCAGGTGTGACATAGACTTCAATAGCACCAGAGATGATGCTACCAATTAAGACGAAGGGTAGGGCTTCAATGATGATTGATAGAAAAATAGCGCCAGCTTGTAACACACTAGATGGTAGATTTTGAAAGAGTGTCATCTATTTTTTCTTTTCAGCCTTATCTTTCTTTTCTTTATCGTCTGGAAATGTTACTTGCTTCAAATCAGGTAGTTTAGCGAATTCTTCGAACATCTTATCTAAGTCATCAGTTTTTGTAAATTTAACAGCCATAAGGCATACCTCGATTCTTTTAGTTAACACTATTATACTATTATTTCTGGGAAATAGTTATATTTTATAATCAACTTACTTTTTTTATCTTTATAAAGTTGAAATAAAAGCAACAAATTAATGAAAAACAAGCTTTCCTGCTTATGGTATAATAGTTTCATGGATAAAAAATATGAAAAAATTTCCCAAGATTTGGGTGTAACCTTAAAACAAATTGATACAGTCCTATCTTTGACAGCTGAAGGAGCAACCATTCCCTTTATCGCTCGTTATCGGAAAGACATGACTGGAAGCCTGGACGAAGTAGCTATTAAAGCTATTATCGACCTTGATAAAAGTCTAACAGCTCTCAACGATCGTAAAGAAGCTGTTTTAGCAAAAATCAAAGAGCAAGGCAAGTTAACTAAGGAATTGGAAGAAGCAATTCTTTCTGCTGAAAAATTAGCAGATGTTGAAGAACTTTATCTTCCTTATAAAGAAAAACGTCGCACCAAGGCAACGATTGCGCGTGAGGCGGGACTCTTCCCACTGGCTCGCTTAATCTTACAAAATGTTTCTGACCTAGAAAAAGAAGCAGAAGCATTTGTCTGTGAAGGATTCGAGACTCCACAAGATGCTTTAGCAGGTGCAGTTGATATTTTGGTTGAAGCTCTCTCTGAGGATGTCAACTTACGTTCAATGACATATCAAGAGGTCCTTAGACATTCTAAGATTACATCTCAACTTAAAGACGAAACTCTTGATGAAAAACAAGTCTTTCAGATTTATTACGATTTCTCGGAGACGGTTGCTAACATGCAGGGCTACCGTACACTTGCCCTTAATCGTGGTGAGAAGTTAGGCATTTTGAAGATTGGTTTTGAGCATGCGGTCGAACGTATTCAAGCCTTCTTTACTGCTCGTTTTAAGGTTAAAAATGCCTATATTGAAGAAGTTATTCAGCAATCTGTTAAGAAGAAGGTACTGCCAGCTATTGAGCGTCGTATCCGTACAGAGTTAACAGAGAAGGCAGAAGAAGGAGCTATTCAACTCTTCTCAGAAAACCTCCGTAATCTTCTTCTGGTAGCACCTCTTAAAGGGCGCGTGGTTCTTGGATTTGACCCTGCCTTTCGTACAGGTGCCAAGCTTGCGGTCGTTGATGCGACTGGTAAGATGCTGACAACGCAAGTCATTTATCCAGTCAAACCAGCTTCAGCTCGTCAGATTGAGGAAGCTAAGCGCGATTTGGCAGATTTGATTGGCCAATACGGTGTTGAAATCATCGCTATCGGGAATGGTACTGCCAGTCGTGAAAGTGAAGCTTTTGTTGCTGAAGTACTGAAGGATTTTCCAGAAGTTAGCTATGTCATTGTTAATGAGAGTGGTGCGTCTGTCTACTCAGCTAGTGAACTTGCCCGTCAAGAGTTCCCTGACTTAACCGTTGAAAAACGCTCTGCTATTTCGATTGCTCGTCGCTTGCAAGACCCACTTGCTGAATTGGTTAAAATTGACCCCAAATCCATCGGTGTCGGCCAATACCAGCATGACGTTAGTCAGAAAAAACTATCTGAAAGTCTTGATTTCGTGGTTGATACAGTCGTTAACCAAGTCGGTGTCAATATCAATACAGCTAGTCCGGCCCTACTTTCCCATGTTGCAGGTCTTAACAAAACAATCTCTGAAAATATCGTCAAGTACCGTGAAGAAGAAGGAAAAATCACTTCACGTGCCCAAATCAAGAAAGTTCCTCGTCTGGGTGCTAAGGCCTTTGAACAGGCTGCAGGTTTCCTTCGTATCCCAGAAAGTAACAATATCCTTGATAATACAGGTGTTCACCCAGAAAACTATTCCGCAGTCAAGGAACTCTTCACACGTTTAGATATTAAGGACTAAACGAAGAGGCACAAACCAAGCTCAAATCTGTTTCTATTAAAGAAATGGCGCAGGAATTAGACCTTGGTCAAGAAACTCTTAAAGATATTATTGCAGACCTTCTCAAACCAGGTCGTGATTTCCGTGATTCTTTCGATGCTCCAGTCCTTCGTCAGGATGTCTTAGATATCAAAGACTTAAAAGTCGGACAGAAGCTTGAAGGTGTCGTTCGTAACGTTGTAGACTTCGGTGCCTTTGTTGACATTGGTATCCATGAGGATGGGCTGATTCATATCTCTCACATGAGCAAGAAATTCATCAAGCATCCAAGTCAAATCGTATCCGTCGGGGATTTGGTAACTGTTTGGGTGAAGAAAATCGATGTCCAACGTGAAAAAGTAAATCTGTCGCTCCTTGCACCAGATGAATCTAACTGATTACGTTAGGCAAGTCTCTTTAGAAGACTTCGGAAAACCTTTCAAACACCAGGCTCAATGGAATACTCGTCTGCGGTCGACAGGTGGACGATTTTTCCCTAAGGACGGGCATTTGGATTTTAATCCTAAAGTCTATCAAGAGCTAGGGTTAGATGTTTTTCGGAAGATTGTTCGTCACGAACTCTGTCATTATCATCTATACTATGAGGGGAAAGGGTATAAACATAAGAATTTAGCCTTTAAGGAACTGTTAAAAGAAGTGGATGGACTCCGCTTTGTTCCTCCCTTATCAAGTGTAAGTCAAAAACCAGCTTTGGTTTATAAATGTTACTCTTGTGGCCAACCCTATCAAAGAAAGCGTCGAATTGATACCAAACGTTATCGTTGTGGCCTTTGTCATGGTAAACTTATCCTACAAAATCAGCCCAAGGACTGATGCAGGGTGTTTTAGTGCATGTTATACTTATTTCAAGAATACCGAAAGAGGTACAAATCATGAATAAAAATTTTTATAAAATGAGACGAAATCGTATGATATCTGGAGTTCTTGCTGGACTATCTGATAGATGGGATCTTGATGTGACATTGGTACGCTTCATTTTTGCTATTTTTACAATCGCAAATTTTGGACTCGGAATCATCATCTATATCATTCTAGCCTATATCCTACCAACTAAGGAAGATATCGAAGCGGAGATGTATGGAACAGGCCCACGCAAACGCAAGGAAGCCGAGGCTATTGATGACAATGATGGCTGGTTTTGGTGAGATTTAACAGGAAATATTTATTATTTGCACTATATTACTTAAAAGAAGTAGCATAAATTACTGAAAATCCCTTGTGGTTATTTAGCCACAAGGGATTTTGATATTTAAGTATATTCTTTTCCATCTTGAGAAAGATGAATTACCTGATCAGCCATTTTCCAAATACTAGGATTGTGAGTTGCGATGATAATTGTTCTATTAGCATTACGAAGTTCAAGAAGAATTTCCATAATTTCCTTGGAATTATTTGGATCTAGCGAGGCGGTAGGCTCATCGGCTAAAATTAAAGGAGGATCTTTCAGGATAATCTTAGCAAGCGCTACGCGTTGAGCTTCACCACCAGATAATTCATAGATTTTTTGGTTGAGACTTAGATAATCTAGTCTGACAGCTTGTAGTGCTTGAAGAAGAAGTCTCTCTTTTTCTTGTTTCTTGTTCTGTTTTTTGCCAATCAGTCCCAGCTCAAGATTTTCACGAATGGTCTGACTTTCTAATAGTCCGAAGTTCTGGAAGAGATAACCTAGCTCGTTACGATAGAATTCCTCATTTTTTAGAGAAGTCAAAGACTTTCCTTTGTAAACTATTTCTCCTTTGTCGAAAGTTTCTAGTTTCGCAAGCATATTGAGCAAAGTGGTTTTTCCACAACCACTGTCTCCTATCAAAGCATACACCATACCACTTTGAAAATTCAGATTCAAGTCTGAAAAAATAATACGAGAACCAAATTGTTTCCAAATATGTTGTAATTCAATCATACTATCCTCCTTTGATGATGCTAGCATAGGTTTTACTTTCCTTCTTATCACAGATTTTCAATAGAAGAACGGCTAAACTTGAAAAGCTGAAAAATAGGATCAGGGTAATCCAGATATTCTTAGAAATAATGAAAGCTAGACCACTTCCGAGAAAGAGAGCTATTATTTGAGAAGTGATATATCTACTGTGTAATTCAAAGAAATAATAGCCTGCGATTTTTTTCAAGAATATGGTTTTGCGAAAGGCTTCAAAATAGAGCAGATTTAAACTTGTAAACAACAAAATTGAAGTCAAAATAGCAAACATAGCACTCGCTAAGTTACTAAAAATTTCGATTTTAATTTTTTGATTTAACTGGAGATAGGTTTCCCTAGCAGGCGATAGCCTTGAGACCATATGATCAAGTTGATAGTGTTTCAAAAGTTCTTGTGTTTGGTAGAGGTCTGTAAAATAGAGATATTCTAGATTTGTAAACCAGAAGATGGAGGAAGCCTTGCCAAGTACTTTAGGAGAAAGCACAAGAAAGATGGGATTTGATAACCATTGATCATAAGCGATATGGCTGGTATTATAGAGAAATACATCATTTTTTTGATTGGTATAAGCTATACTAACTTCGACAGTTTGATTAGACTTGCTACTGTATAATCGGTTGGTTAACTCTTGTTGCAAGGTTGATTTTATATCTTTTTCATTTTTTTGTAGTTCTTCTGGGAGTATGGCAAGAATCTGTCCATCTTTGAGGGTGTTGATTTTTTGAAAGGTTTCTGATGTTAACTTTATACCTTCTTTTTTGAAGTAGTTAGGTGTTACATAGAGAATATTTTTTCCTTCCACACCATAAGGGTTATTTTCAGTTTCATTATGATTTGAGGTAGCTTGCTTAAGAGCTTGCTCAACTAGATTATGTTTAATAAGGAAGGCATTCTCATTATCTATAGCATGCTGAATAAAGTCAAACCATTTATCAGCATTTGTCTGCAGTTCATCTAAATTTTTCATCTGACTGGAACGCCCTGTTTGAAGAGTAACAACATTAGAGCGTTGTTCCCAAGTAGCTTGTCCAGCCTCATTTTTCTCAAGTATATGATAGTAAGTAGACATACGTCCAAATCCTACAATAACCAGTAGAATGGCAAGTACCTGACCAAAGTAGAGAATGCGTAGAATTGACTTGATTGGTAATTTTCCTTTGATGATAGAGAGGAGATGAACTTTTTTCAAAGAAATGGTAAAAAGAAGGGCAATTAGGAGGCTAAGTAAGAAAAGTAGGCTATTGTAAAGAATAAAAAGTATTCCTAAAAAAGTTTGAACCTCATAAGGATATCCTAGGGAAATGAGCAAGACACTTGCTATCAGCAAGCAGGTAGACCAAAAAGAAGGATATCAAGTCCGTCTCTTACGAGAGAACGAAAGAAGAGATGGCTCAGTTGTTCTCCAGAAATCAATCGAATCCCTGACTGAGAGAGAGATTGAATTTGGCCAATAACAATCAAAGCTAAGAAAGTCAGCAAAAAGATTAACATACTGGTAAGCTGATTAGGTTGGGTAAAGAGGGCAAGCACAAAGGATACTCTGTCATTTTCAAATGCATTCGCTTTTTCTAGTCCAAGTTCTTTCAGATGAGTGGCCAATTCTTGACTAGTTAGGGATCCGCTGATAATATTGTAGTTGTTGAGAAGATCGCTCTTGTGAATGCTTTCTTGACTTGCTGGAGGCATCCAGTCTGGGAGTTTCCCATCTCCAAAAACTTCGTAGTAAGCTTGTGATTTTCCATCACTATCTACTTCCCAAATGGTTCTTGCGATAAGACTATTATGTTCTTTAGCAAGACTATTTAATTCTTCTTTAACGGTAGAATAATCTGCTTGCCCACTTAATACTGCTGCACCCGGGAACAGGATTTGTGGAAGAGAGTCTTTCCAAAAGGACAGAGTGGCAATGAGAAAGAAAGTTAAAAGAAGATTGCTGATGAAGAGAAAAACACGTTTCATAGGAACCTCTTTCTAAAAAGAGGGGCTGAACCTCCCTCCTTATAGCAGTGATACGAATGATAGTTTAGCACTTTTAAAGATAATTAGCAGAAAGCCTTTTCATAATTTGATTTTACTATTATTTTAAGGATAAAACAAGCAATACCATAGCTTTTTATAGTAGCCATTTTCAAAAATATTCCTCAATCTTACAAAAATGTAAGATTAAAGTCTCTTTTGTAAGGTTAGGTTATGGCAAGCCGCCTTTTTTTGCGATAAACTAGACTCATAAAGAACAAAGGAGCAAAACAATGAAAAATATTTTACAAAAGAAACAAACAAGTAAACCGAGTCCAAAGGATGTCGAGCGAGTTGAGTTCGGCATTCAAATGATGCAAGCTCAGTTTCAACTAATGGGATATTAAAAAGGAGATTATCATGACACTTTTAGATGTAAAACACGTACAAAAAATTTATAAAACTCGTTTCCAAGGCAACCAAGTAGAAGCTCTGAAAGATATTCACTTTACTGTAGAAAAGGGTGACTATGTTGCGATCATGGGTGAATCTGGTTCTGGGAAATCAACGCTACTCAATATTCTTGCCATGCTTGACAAACCAACTCGTGGTCAGGTCTTCCTAAACGGAACTGACACAGCGACCATTAAAAATTCAGAAGCCTCAAGCTTCCGTCGTGAAAAGTTAGGCTTTGTCTTTCAAGACTTTAATTTGTTAGATACGCTTTCTGTTAAAGACAATATCTTACTCCCTTTGGTATTGTCTAGAAAGCCTATTACAGAAATGATGAAAAAATTAGTCGTAACAGCTGAAAATCTTGGCATCAATCAATTGCAGGAGAAGTACCCTTATGAAATCTCTGGGGGGGCAAAAACAACGTGTAGCAGTTGCACGCGCCATCATCACAGAACCAGAAATTCTCCTTGCTGACGAACCGACAGGAGCACTAGACTCTAAATCATCTGCAGCACTGCTTGATATTTTTGATCAAATCAATGAGCAAGGGCAAACCATTCTCATGGTAACCCACTCAACAGCAGCAGCTAGCCGTGCTAAACGTGTCCTTTTCATTAAGGACGGCATTCTCTATAATCAAATCTACCGTGGTGAAAAGACTGATCGTCAGATGTTCCAAGAGATCTCTGACACCTTGACTGTAATGGCAAGTGAGGTGAACTAGTATGTTTCGATTAACCAATAAGTTGGCCATATCCAACTTAATCAAAAACCGCAAACTCTATTATCCTTTTGCTCTGTCTGTCATTTTGGCAGTCACTATTAGCTATCTCTTTTACTCCCTAGCCTTTAATCCTAAAATTGTGGATTTACGTGGTGCGTCCGCCATTCAATTTACCCTACAACTAGGGCTTGTCGTAGTGACACTTGCATCTGCCATTATCGTTCTTTATGCCAACAGTTTTGTTATGAAAAATCGATCCAAAGAACTGGGTGTATATGGCATGTTGGGCTTAGAAAAGCGTCATCTGATTGGTATGACCTTCAAGGAACTCTTGATTTTTGGTCTGGTAACAGTGACTGCTGGTATTGGGATAGGTGCTCTCTTTGATAATCTGATCTTCGCATTATTGCTTAAACTTGCAAAGATGAAGGTAGAGTTAGTTGCAACTTTCCAATGGTCTGTAGTGCTTTCAATCCTTCTGGTATTCGGTTTTATCTTTTTAGTCATTGTCTTCCTAAATGCTATCCGCATTATCCGAATGGATGCTCTCCAACTCTCTCGTGAGAAATCAAAAGGCGAGAAAAAGGGGCGTTTCCTGGTTCTTCAAACTTTAGTAGGGCTAATTACTCTAGGTGGTGGCTACTACTTAGCACTAAGTGTAACAGATGCATTTAAAGCTGTCGCTACTTTCTTTATTGCGGTCATGTTAGTTATTGTGGGAACCTATCTCTTATTCAATGCTGGTATTACAGTTTTCTTGCAGTTGCTCAAGAAAAACAAGAGATATTACTACCAACCAAATAACCTCATATCTGTTTCTAACCTTATCTTTCGTATGAAGAAAAATGCTGTCGGATTAGCAACCATTGCCATCCTTTCAACCATGGTTTTAATTACTATGTCGGCAGCAACCAGTATCTACAACGGTTCTGAAAACATGAAAAGACTCCTATATCCTCACGATTTTACTGTTAATGGAAAAAATGTAGAAGTTGAGGATCTAGACAAACTTTTGACTCAGTATGCAAGTGAGAAGAATCTAACGATTAGCAATAAAGATATACTCAGTTATGCAAGCTTCGGCCTTTCTAGTCAAGACGGGACCAAATTAACCATCTTTGAAAAAGGGCAAAATAATGTTATGCCCAAGACTGTCTTCTTAGTTTTTGACCAAAGATTATGAAAAGATGACTGGTCAGAAATTGAATCTCACTGGTAACGAAGTAGGGCTTTGGGCTCGAAATGACCAACTTAAAGGACAGAAAGCATTTAGTCTAAACAATCAGAACTATACGATCAAGGAAGCAATCAAGCAGGATTTTATTGCTAATCATGTTTCTAATCCTTATGTACTATTGGTATCAGATTATAACTATCTTGTAGTAGCTGATCTTCAAAGCTATTTGGAACAGTACCAGGATTCAGCTATATACACACAGTTCTACGGTGGTATGGATGTAACCGCCAGTCAAGAGGAACAGTTAAAGCTAGCTGACGATTTTCATGAGTATGTGAATAATTTCAGTCATAATCTTAAGAGCGAAGGTGGTATGGTATACGGTGGAAATACTGCGAGTGACGCAATTGCCCAAATGAATGCTCTCTTTGGAGGAGTTCTCTTTATTGGTATTTTCCTCTCTATCATCTTTATGATTGGAACAGTACTTGTTATCTACTATAAACAAATCTCAGAAGGTTATGAAGACCGTGAACGCTTTGTCATCCTGCAAAAAGTAGGTTTGGACCAAAAACAAATCAAGCAAACTATTAACAAGCAGGTCTTGACCGTCTTCTTCCTCCCTGTAATCTTTGCCTTTCTTCACTTGGCATTTGCCTATCATATGTTGAGCTTAATTCTCAAGGTTATTGGGGTAGTAGATACAGCTATGATGTTAAGTGTAACACTTTCAATCTGTGGTATCTTTGCCTTCATCTACGTACTTATCTTTATGATTACTTCAAGAAGCTATCGTAAGATTATCCAGCTATAATAAAAAATAAATACCTCGATTTTTTCGAGGTATTTTTATGTTTTAAATGCTGAACAATTGTCCAAATAGATAGGTAACTCCCATGGTCAAAAGACCGATACAAAGGTTACGAATCATAGCTGTTTTAGTTGGGGCTTTCCCGAGTTTGGCACTGGTGTAACCTGTAATCAATAGAGAAATCGCAACAATAAAAACAGTAGCAGGGATTCGATAGGCGCTTGGGAAGATAGTTATTGAAAGCATTGGCGGAAGACTTCCGAGGACAAAGGCAATAAAGCTAGATGCTGCAGCATGCCAAGGATTTGTGAATTCTTCATACTCGATGCCGTATTTTTCCTCAACCAAGGCTTTTAGTGGATTTTTCAAAAAAGCTTTGTTAACTAATAGTTGGGCCGATGTTTCACACTCACCATTTTGAAGATAAGCTGCATAGAGGGATTTTTTAGCAGCCTCCATATCTTTATCCAAAAGAAGTTGTTCGCGGGCTACAGCAGCTTCCTCTGTGTCTTTTTGAGTAGATACAGATACATACTCGCCACCAGCCATAGAAAAGGCACCAGCAAGAATAGCAGCTAGTCCTGAGAGGAAGATAATCCAGATATTCGTTGTAGCACTGGCAACCCCGATAACAACTCCAGCGATAGAGATGATTCCATCATTTGCTCCCAGTACACCAGCACGCAAGATATTTAAACGGCCAGCAAAGTTTGCATCAATTTCATGTGTAATTTCTGACATAGTGTTCTCCTTTCTAAACATTATAAAGTACACTAGAAGAGAATACAAACTTTTTAAACTATCTGAAAAAAGTTCTACAATTCTAATAATAGCCATAGCTATTTCTTATGTCAGGATATAACAAAGTTGTATTTGTAACTGAACGAATTAGGTGATACAATGAACCTAATGAAATCTTTGGAGGTCTAAATATGACTCGTGAATTTAAATTTGAAACCCTACAATTGCATGCAGGACAAGTGGTAGATGCGACTACAAAATCTCGTGCTGTACCAATTTACCAAACAACATCTTTTGTTTTTGAAGATACCCAAGAAGGAGCAGATCTTTTTGCCCTTCAAAAGGCTGGAAATATCTATACTCGTATTACCAATCCAACAACATCAGCCTTTGAAGAGCGTATTGCAGCCCTCGAAGGCGGAGTAGGTGCACTCGCAACAGCTTCTGGGATGGCGGCTCTTACTTATACCATTCTTGGACTAGCTCACGCAGGAGACCATGTAGTTGCGGCATCTACTATCTATGGTGGTACTTTTAATCTGTTGAAAGAAACCCTTCCTCGTTATGGAATTACCACAACTTTTGTTGATATTGATAATCTAGAAGAAGTGGAAGCAGCGATTAAAGACAATACTAAACTTGTTTTGATTGAAACATTGGGTAATCCAGTTATCAACATTCCAGATATCGAAAAAATCGCTGAAATTGCTCACAAACACAAAATTCCTTTGGTTGCAGACAATACTTTTGCAACACCATATCTTATCAATGTCTTTTCTCATGGTGTAGACATTGCAGTTCATTCAGCAACTAAGTTTATCGGTGGTCACGGTACAACTATTGGTGGTGTAATCGTTGATAGCGGTAAATTTGACTGGGCTGCTTCAGGGGAAATTTCCTCAATTAGTCGATGAGGACCCAAGCTACCACAATATCAGTTATACCCGTGATGTTGGTGCTGCAGCCTTTATCGTTGCTGCTCGCGTTCAGTTACTTCGTGACATGGGTGCTGCTCTTTCTCCATTTAACTCATTCTTGCTCTTACAAGGTCTTGAAACACTTTCTCTTCGTGTTGAACGTCATGTTCAAAATGCTGAGAAAATCGTTGATTTCCTTGTGAACCATCCAAAAGTTGAAAAAGTCAACTATCCAAAACTTCCAGATAGTCCTTACCATGCCTTAGCTGAAAAATACTTACCAAAAGGTGTTGGCTCAATCTTTACTTTCCACGTTAAAGGTGGAGAAGCAGAAGCTCGTAAGGTGATTGACAACTTAGAAATCTTTTCAAACTTAGCTAATGTAGCAGACGCTAAATCATTAGTCGTTCACCCTGCAACTACAACACATGCTCAGTTGTCTGACTCAGATTTAGAAGCAGCAGGAGTAACTAAAAATCAAATCCGTCTTTCAATCGGTCTTGAAAATGTCGACGATTTGATTGAAGATTTGCGTCTTGCACTTGAAAAAATCTAAAAATAACTAGTTTTTATCGAATTAAAGATCCTTCTCACGAATAATTAAGTGAGGAGGATTTTTTATGTATAGTATTTCATTTCAAGAAGATTCGCTTTTACCAAGAGAGAGACTAGTCAGAGAGGGAGTAGAAGCACTCAGCAATCAAGAATTACTAGCTATTTTGCTAAGAACAGGAACAAAACAGGCCAATGTCTTTGAAATTGCACAGAAGGTGTTAAATAACCTAACTTGCCTAACAGATTTAAAAAAAAATGAGCCTACAGGAATTGCAGACTCTATCGGGTATTGGACGTGTTAAGGCAATTGAAATACAAGCCATGATAGAGCTAGGCTATCGCATTCATAAACGCGAAATAGCGGAAATGGAGAGCATTCTTAGCAGTCGTAAATTAGCTAAAAAGATGCAAGCTGAGCTTGGAGATAAAAAACAAGAGCACCTAGTGGCGCTCTATCTGAATACTCAAAATCAAATCATTCACCAGCAGACTATTTTTATAGGATCTGCTACGAGAAGTATCGCTGAACCAAGAGAAATTCTCCACTATGCCCTAAAGCACATGGCAACATCTGTGATTCTGGTTCACAATCATCCATCAGGAGCAGTAGTTCCTAGCCCCAATGACGACCATGTTACCAAGCTTGTTAAAGAAGCCTGCGAAATAATAGGTCTGGTCTTATTGGATCATTTAATTGTCTCACATTCCGATTATTTTAGTTACCGGGAGAAGACGGACCTGATATAGGATTATTTTTTGAAGTTTAGAGGACCCTGCTCAATCGCTTGTAAAGCATAGGACTCTACATCTTTCATATCAATTTTAAGAAGAGGATCAATTTTAGGGACTAGCAACTTTTCTCGCTCGATAAAGTCGACAATAGCATTGAAATCTTTAATGTTATAATACTTTTTTGAGTGGATGAGAATATCTCTGTAAAAAACAATCGATGAACGAAATCTGCCTTTAAATGTGGCATCTGCCTTTTTACAAAATGGTTTTGCCTTTTTAGACATTTTTTTCAGTTCTTTTTGTTTGTCTTTTAGTGAGAGTTTGTCGAGATACTCTTTATTCTTAGAAAATGATTGGTAACTATCTGACATTAAAAGACTATATAGATTAGATAGTTGAAAATAAACGTCTATTTTCTTTTCCTTATCGGTTAAGAAATGGTCATTTTCCTTGCTTTTTAACAGATGATAAAAACATTAACTTCTAAATCTCTCAAAAAGCTCATGAGTAGTAGGTGTTTTAAGTTCATTCATAATTAATTAACTAATTTATCGAATTTATAATTCATTGACGACATAGTCGAAAAGTGTTTTATCTTTTGGGCGATTTTCAAAAAGAAATTCTGGATGCCATTGAACACCGAGATAAGGGAAACCGTCCGTACTTGTAATAGTTTCGATAATACCATCTTTAGGATCATGTGCTACAACCTGAAGATTAGGAGCTAAATCTTTGATGCTCTGATGGTGGAAAGAGTTGATATGAGAGATTTCTCCATAAATTTCTCGAAGAATAGTATTTGGTTCGGTGACAAGCCGCTGAGTGGTGTATTCAGCGGAAGTATCTTGCCAGTGATCTTCAATATCTTGATAAAGAGACCCACCCATGGCAACGTTAAATAGCTGAGTACCACGACAGACAGAAAAAATTGGTTTATTTTGCTTGATTGCTTCTTTAATGAGGGCTAACTCAAAAATATCCCTTTGAAGGTGGTAGTCGTCACTATCAATAGCTTTTGACTCACCATAGTATTTAGGGTCTACGTTTTGTCCACCAGTTAGAATCAGTTTATCAATTAAACTAATGTAGTAACTGGCCATTTCTTCATCACCAATTGGTAGGATAATGGGGATACCTCCAGCTTCCTTAACTCCTTCAACAAAGCCTTTGGCAGCATAACTCATCATAAGATCATCGTCTGGATGGGCTTTTTCGTTTCCTGTAATCCCAATAACTGGTTTATTCATAAATATTTACACTTTCTAATCCTCTTTACGCATAAAATAGAGGAGAGTTTGAAGTTCGCTTGTAAGATCGACATACTGAACAACTACGTCTTTAGGAAGATGTAGGTGAACAGGAGAAAAACTAAGAATACCTTTGATACCGGCGTTGACTAATAGTTCTGCAACTTCTTGAGATTTAACACTAGGAACAGTAAGAATAGCAGTTTTAACATCACTATCCTTGATTTTGTCCTTTATTTGTGAGATTCCATAGATTGGAACACCGTCAGGAGTTTTGGTGCCAACCTCAGGATGATCATCTAGGTCAAAAGCCATGATGATTTTCATCTTGTTACGCTCATGAAAGCGGTAGTGGAGGAGGGCATGTCCCATATTTCCAATACCCACAAGCATAACATTGGTAATAGAATTATCATTTAAAAGATCAGCAAAAAAGTTCATGAGCTTTTTGACATCATAGCCAAATCCACGACGTCCAAGTTCCCCAAAGTAAGAGAAGTCACGACGAACAGTGGCAGAATCAATTCCAATTGCTTCTGCAATTTGTTTGGGAATTGGCTCTTTCAATTTTTTCAGCATTAAATCTTTTAAAAATACGGTAATAGAGAGAAAGTCTCTTTGCTGTTGCTTTAGGAATAGCAGACTGTTTTTCTTTCACAAAATCACAACCTTTCTATCTACTATTTTATAGAAAGCTTGTGAAAAATGCAACAATAACGAAAAAAAACTAAGAAAAATCTTAGTTTATCTTAGTTTCGTGGTAAGTCCTTAAAGCGGTAGAGATTACCTAGAAGTCCCTGATAAATTTCAACTCCATCATGTGTTAATGAAGTAATAAGAGTAGTATCAGGAAGGGTTACACAACCCGATAGAGAGAGCATAAGAGCTTCATAGTCTTCATATTCTTGCACACGCTCTACTTGATAGGAGTCCTTGTAAGTTAATCGAAACATAATGACCTTCTATCTTTCACTTTTTGTAAATACGCCACGCTCAACCAGGCTATCCATCAAGAAGTAGAATTTCTCCTGGTGAATGTGAGTTTCTTCTGATTTGAAGATATCAACCAAACGTAGACCAAATTTATCAGTGATGTTGATTTTGACCCCAGTTAAGTCTTTGTTGATGATAATCTTAAGTTGGAAACCTTCACCACTATTTGGAACCTTCTCAAGAAGGCGTGTTAGTTCATAGTTACCAACCTTTGTTTCAAAAAAAGTGTTATCTTTTAGAGTAAACTTTTTAACAGTTGGACTAAGTGTGTAATCGTAACGGCAATTTTTGAGACTAATAGTTTTTTCGAATGCCATTGAGTTATCCTCCAATGATTTCTTTTAGAGTTTGTGCAAGGGTGATCATTTCTTGCTCTGTGTTTTGAGGTGAAATGCTGACGCGAACGGATTCGTGTAAGCGAGGAGAGTCTTCTCCGTAGAAAGCCTGAAGAACATGACTAACCTGAACGACTCCTGCAGTACAAGCAGAACCAGTTGAAATAGAAATCCCTTCAAGATCCAGACGAAGGAGTAGTAGATCATTACGTTGACCTGGAAATCCAATATTAAGGACATAAGGTAGCTGGTCTTTTCCTTGATTGAGGTAATAGCCTGTCTCAGCCATTTCCTTTAAGAAGGTGTCTTTTAGTTGTTGAACCTTTTTAAAGTTTTGTGCTTGGTTTTCAAGATCATCTTTTAGAGCTGCTACCATTCCTACAATGGCAGGAAGATTTTCTGTTCCTGCTCTTTTTTTCTGCTCTTGATCACCACCATGAAGGTAGGAATCAAAATCTGTAGAAGCAGCATAGAGAAAACCAACTCCCTTTGGACCATAAAATTTGTGTGCAGAAGCACTGAGAAAATCAATTCCCAATTTTTCGGGAAGTATCTCTAATTTACCGACTGCCTGAACTGCATCGACATGATAGACGGCTGGATGATTTTTTAGAACCTCACCAATTTCAGCAATAGGTAATAGTGTACCGGTTTCATTGTTGGCAAACATAGTAGAAACAAGAATGGTATCTTCACGCAGTGCATTTTTGACTTGGTCTGCAGTGATTTCTTGATTTTCAGGCTGTAAAATAGTCACTTCAAAACCAAAATTTTCAACCAAGTATTTGATGGGTTCTAGAACAGCATGGTGCTCAATCGCAGTAGTGATAATGTGCTTTCCACGATTTTGATGGCGAAGGCAGTAGCCGATGATAGCAGTATTATTGCTTTCAGTGCCACCAGTGGTAAAAAATATATGTTGTGGCTTTGTTCCTAGTAAACTAGCTAGTTCTTGACGAGATTCTCGTAATAGTTTACCTGCTTGGCGCCCATGTCCATGAATACTAGAAGGGTTGCCATAAGTTTCTTGCATGACTTGAGTCATTGCTGAGATAGCTACTGAAGACATCGGAGTCGTTGCAGCATTATCCAAATAAATCAAAAACTCACCTAATTTCTATTTAAATAGTGGACTAACTGGTTTTCTTTCATGAATACGAACCATAGCATCACCAATCAATTCGCTAGCAGTGATGTATTGTACGTTTTTAGGTTTTCTACTTTCTGTCAAAACAGAATCTGTAACCAAGATTTCCTTGATATTTGTTGCATCTAATAACTCTGCAGCACCGTTAACGAATAGTCCATGACTGGATACAGCATAGATTTCAGTTGCGCCGTCACGTTCTAAGATTTTAGCAGCTTCAGAGAAGGTACGGCCAGTGTTCAGAATGTCATCAATTAAGATTGCTTTCTTACCTTCAACCTCCCCGATAATGTAACCTTGGCTACGTTCAGAATCATCTTGTGCATAATCAATGATAGCAATCGGAGCATCAAGGTATTCAGCAAGACTACGCGCACGTTTTACACCTGAGTTTTTAGGGCTGACAACAACCACATCTGGACCAGTTAAACCTTTATCAATGTAGTGTTTTGCAAATAGCGGAATAGTATAGAGGTTATCTACAGGAATATCAAAGAAACCTTGTACCTGAACAGCATGAAGGTCCAGTGTCAATACACGACTAACCCCAGCTTTTACTAACATATTTGCAACAAGTTTAGCTGTAAGAGGTTCGCGAGAAGAAGCAATACGGTCTTGACGGGCATAACCAAAGTATGGAAGAACAACGTTAATGGTATTTGCGCTAGCACGAACACAGGCATCAACCATGATTAATAGTTCCATCAAGTGGTTATTTACAGGGTAGCTGGTTGATTGGATGATATAAACATCATATCCACGAACACTTTCTTCGATATTAACTTGGATTTCACCATCTGAGAATTGACGTGATGATAACTTTCCAAGTGGAACACCTGCAGCATCTGCAATTTTTTGAGCTATTTCATGATTAGATGAAAGTGAAAAAAGCTTCATATTTTTTGTATCTGACATCGATAAACCGTCCTCTATAAACTAAGTAAATCAGTGAAAAAAACAATTCTGAAGGAAAGTGTTTTTCTTTCACAGATTCTATTATTTTTTTATCCCTTCTATTTTATCAAAAAAAGAAGATAATTTCAGTATTTTTTCATATTTTCTATAAATCTCACTAATTTAGAAGGAGCTTTCTTGTAATGGATATCATTGGCTTGTAAAAACTTCTTAAAATCAAGACTTCCTTGGTCACCGTTTTCAACTTCCAATTCAAGTTCATAATCTACAATATCGAAGTAGTGGCTTTGATCAAGTGCCATGAGTCCAACAGCTGTTTCCTTTTCGTAACGAACAGTCGTTAGGCAACCTAAAACCACCCAGCCACTGGTCGAAAGTCCACGGCTAGTCAGTTCTTCCAGAATCATCCCTTCAGGAAGTTTACATTCGTCAAGACAATTTTTAGCTTCCTCAAGAGTGAGGGCTTGATTGTACTCCATGTTTCCAACTTTTTGAGGAATCTTAATAGTCAGTTCAGCGCTTGTATCGAAAGTACGAATGCGCATAGCAATTTTATGCTGTCGAAGGTAAAAATCAGGCGTATCTAGGTAGTAATTTTTTTGTGTAATCGGTGTAATTTCTGAAAACTGATATTGCAATCTCTGATATTCTGCTTTACTGAGAAGTGTTTTCATTTCAATTTCTAAATGTTTCATTTTTTCAACCTTTTCTTTATATTTGAAAGCGATTTATGGTATAATAAGCATTGTATTTATTGTATCTGATTTTTCACTAGAAAAATCAAAAAAACTAGATAAATTATAGTGTAGAGAGAATTGGACGTAAGAGTTATATGATTACAGAATGGGAAGAATTTTTAGATCCTTACATTCAAGCTGTCGGAGAATTGAAAATTAAACTCCGAGGTATCCGAAAACAATACCGAAAACAAAATAAACATTCTCCTATTGAGTTTGTCACAGGTCGCGTAAAGCCGATTGAAAGCATCAAAGAAAAAATGGCACGTCGTGGAATAACCTATGACACGCTTGAACAAGATTTGCAAGATATTGCAGGATTGCGTGTGATGGTTCAATTTGTAGACGATGTGAATGAGGTTGTATCTATCCTTCGTAAAAGACAGGATATGAGAGTTGTTCAAGAACGAGATTATATTACTCATCGTAAGGCGTCAGGTTATCGTTCTTACCATGTAGTTATTGAATATACAGTCGATACCATAAATGGTGCAAAAACCATCTTAGTTGAGATTCAAATTCGTACTTTGGCAATGAACTTTTGGGCGACGATTGAACATTCACTCAACTATAAATACCAAGGAGATTTCCCGGAAGAAATCAAGGAAAGGCTTGAGATTACCGCTAGAATTTCTCATCAGCTAGACGAAGAAATGAGTAAGATACGTGCTGATATCCAGGAAGCGCAAGCACTCTTTGATCCTTTGCACAGAAAATTAAATGACGGGGTAGGAAACAGTGACGATACCGATGAAGAATACAGGTAAACGAATTGACCTAATTGCCAACCGTAAACCTCAGAGTCAAAAGGTTCTTTTTGAATTAAAAGATCGCTTAAAAAAGAATAATTTTATCCTGAATGATAAGAATCCAGACATCGTTATCTCTATTGGTGGAGATGGCATGTTACTGTCTGCATTTCATAAATATGAAAACCAACTCGATAAGGTTCGTTTTATTGGGGTGCATACTGGTCACTTAGGTTTTTATACGGATTATCGTGATTTTGAGTTGGATCAATTAGTCACAAATTTACAGTTGGATAATGGAGCTCGAGTTTCTTATCCGCTCTTAAGTGTTAAAATATTTCTTGAAAATGGAGAAGTCAAGTCTTTCCGAGCGCTAAATGAAGCTAGTATTCGTCGAGCGGATCGCACTATGGTTGCGGATGTTATCATTAACCATGTTCCTTTTGAACGTTTTCGAGGAGACGGCTTGACGGTTTCAACTCCAACAGGTAGTACAGCCTACAATAAATCGCTTGGTGGAGCAGTTCTACATCCGACCATAGAAGCATTACAATTGGCGGAAATTGCTAGTCTAAATAATCGAATTTATCGAACACTTGGTTCTTCAATTATTGTTCCTAAGAAAGATAAAATCGAACTAATACCAACTCGAAATGATTATCATACTATCTCTATCGATAATAGTATCTATTCTTTCCGAAATATTGAAAAAATAGAGTACCAAATCGACCATCATAAGATTCATTTCGTAGCCACTCCAAGCCACACCAGTTTTTGGAATCGTGTTAAAGATGCCTTTATTGGTGAGGTGGACGAATGAGGTTTCAGTTTATTGCTGACGAACATATCAAGATCAAAACCTTTCTGAAAAAACATGAAGTTTCTAAAGGGTTACTTGCCAAGATTAAGTTTCGAGGTGGTGATATTCGAGTCAACGGGCATCCACAGAACGCTACCTATCTCTTAGATATTGGGGATGAGGTTGTCATTGATATTCCTCCTGAGGAAGGTTTCGAGACACTGGAAGCAATTGATTATCCACTGGATATTCTGTTTGAAGATGATCATTTCTTAATTTTAAACAAACCCTTTGGTGTGGCCTCGATTCCTAGTGTCAATCATTCCAATACCATCGCTAACTTTATCAAGGGCTACTATGTGAAACAGAATTATGAAAATCAGCAGGTTCACATTGTAACCAGACTAGATCGCGATACTTCGGGTCTCATGCTTTTTGCTAAACATGGTTATGCTCATGCTAGACTAGACAAGCAGTTGCAAAAGAAAGCAATTGAAAAGCGCTATTTTGCACTCGTTAAAGGAGATGGGTTTCTGGAACCTCAAGGTGAAATTATTGCCCCGATTGCCCGTGACGAAGATTCCATTATCACTAGACGAGTGGCAAAAGGTGGTAAATATGCCCATACTTCCTATCGAATAGTGCAGTCTTATGGCAATATTCATCTGGTTGATATTCGACTACGTACGGGAAGGACACACCAGATTCGTGTTCATTTCTCTCATATCGGTTTCCCTTTGCTTGGTGATGACCTCTATGGTGGTAGTCTTGAACATGGCATAGAGCGTCAAGCTCTGCATTGCCATTACTTATCGTTTTATCATCCTTTTCTTGAAGAGCAGTTGGAGATGGAAAGTCCACTGCCGGATGATTTCAACACTCTTATAACTCAGTTATCAAATAATAATTTATCTTAAAAGGAGTCAAAACTCATGGAAGTTTTTGAAAGTTTAAAAGCCAACCTAGTTGGCAAAAATGTACGTATTGTCTTACCTGAAGGTGAAGAACCACGTATTCTTCAAGCGACCAAACGTATCGTAAAAGAAACAGAAGTTATCCCTGTCCTACTTGGAAATCCTGATAAAAATTAAAAATCTATCTTGAAATCGAAGGAATCATGGATGGTTATGAAGTCATCGACCCAGCCCACTATCCTCAATTCGAAGACATGGTAGCATCACTTGTAGAACGTCGAAAAGGAAAAATGACTGAAGATGAAGCTCGCGATATCTTGATTAAAGACGTGAACTATTTTGGTGTTATGTTGGTTTATATGTCCTTGGTAGATGGTATGGTATCAGGAGCAAATCACTCTACTGCGGCAACTGTTCGCCCAGCCCTTCAAATCATTAAAACTCGTCCGAATGTTAGCCGTACTTCTGGTGCCTTCATTATGGTTCGTGGTACTGAACGTTACCTCTTTGGTGACTGTGCCATCAATATCAATCCTGACGCTGAAGCTTTGGCAGAAATTGCGATTAACTCTGCAATTACAGCTAAGATGTTCGGTATCGAACCAAAAATTGCTATGCTAAGCTATTCAACTAAAGGTTCTGGTTTTGGTGAAAGCGTAGATAAAGTTGTTGAAGCAACTAAGATTGCTCATGATCTTCGTCCTGACCTTGAAATTGATGGGGAATTGCAATTTGATGCTGCCTTCGTTCCAGAAACAGCTGCTCTCAAGGCACCAGGAAGCAAGGTTGCTGGACAAGCAAACGTCTTTATCTTCCCAGGTATTGAAGCAGGAAATATTGGTTACAAGATGGCAGAACGTCTTGGTGGCTTTGCAGCAGTTGGTCCAGTGTTGCAAGGTTTGAACAAACCAGTTAATGACCTTTCTCGCGGATGTAACTCAGATGACGTCTTCAAACTTACATTAATCACAGCTGCACAAGCTGTACACCAATAACATACAAGATAGCTCCTTTTCTGTTAAAGGAGCTTTTCAAGTAGGAAGAAATTGAATAACCCCTTATGTTTTTGACTAGATTTTGGGGTAAGTTAGCTTAAAGGTTTTAGAGTTTAATTTTTTAAGTCGACGATTTTGTAATTGAACAAGTGATTTGTTCGATATAATCTATCGAGACATATTTTATTGACTATTACTCAATTCGCAAGCAAGATTCTTTAGATAGCTCTTATATTAGATTCAATAAAAATAGTTGGAGTAAATAATTGTATGAGAAGTTTGGCGAGTATATCTATTACGTCTTCGATTTTTTTGCTATAAGTACTTCGTAGACTGTATGGTAAATTCTTAAATTTGCAAAAAAATCAGATTATCTAGTACTAGTAATTCAACCAGCTTTTCCTACTTTGATGTGTGAAAAGTCAATAAGTTAGACTGATGCCAGCCTAGATTACTCGCAGATACTTTCTTTAGATGATAAAGTTAAAAACATATTTGACAGGTCTGATAATAAAAAATGAAAATGGAGATTGGTATTATGTTGAAGGAAAAATATAAAGATTTATTTCATATATCAGATGGAGACTATGAAAAATCTGCCGCCTATTATAATGAGTATTTGGAAATCTTCCATGACTTGGTGCAAGGTGACTTGGTGCAAGGTGATATATATCTACAAGAACGGATTGAGAATTCAAACCCATGGAAGAATTCTGGTTACTCTGATGGTAAGTATGAATTCATTAGCTTGGCTGGTACGGATTGTGATATTCTTGCTCCCTTGTTGATTGATAATATTGAGAATAGTCAACAAGAAGATGCGAAAGAGGTAATACAAGCAAGATTTAAAGATTTTGAGCATGCTTTTGATGGTAATTTTATTAATCCACGAGTAATTCTGCTAGGAATCAATCCTAAGATGTCATCCGAACATGATTCATATGGATTAAAAGACACAGTATATAAAGAACCATTTAATACAAATCGTCCAATCCTTGAAAATGATTACTATTACGGCGACAGTAGTATTTTCTACGCTAAAATGAAGGAACATAAAGACCTTAAAGATATTCATTCAAAAATGATTAGTAATGAAGATAAAGTGACGCCTGTAGCTCTTTGGGAATTTTTTCCTTATGCATCTGAGAAAGAAACTGTTTGGCAGAAGGGCTACTCAATCTCTAAGTCGCTGAAACAATATTTTCAATTAAAGGAAATGTTACCTAGTCAAATTTGGATGGTATGCTTGTTAACTTATACAATAAAACATTCAGAAAAAAACTATTCTTGTTTTTTTAAGAAAGAATAACCAGGACTTTCGAAACCACTTCTTAAAACAAATATTTTGAAGCAATTCAAATATTGGAAAAATGAGCGAATAACAGTTCTATCAAAGAAAGGATCATCGAAATATCTCTCAAATGGTAATGTGAAACCATTCTTTAAAGAATCATTGACAAATGTTCAAACAGATACTGTCGAAAAATTCTTTAAAGATTTATGGGACATTTCATCAAACACTGAGTAGCAAAAGAGAACAATACGACAACAATTGATTTCAATAAAGTTTATGAAGAAGAATTTTCAAAACTAATGCCAAGCAAAAAGAACTGTAGAAACATTAGATAGCTCAGTAATGGTTATTGATTGACAAGGAACAGATTAGACAAAGATTCTCTCTCGGCGTGTAGCCAGCATCTTGTTAAACTACGATACAAATCCCGCAGAGACTGTCTGCTTGACTTATACTAAAGCGGAGGGAATCAGAAATGATTGTTCACTTAGAGAATCATCTAGATGAGAGTGGAAAAAATATTCGAGTTTCAACAATCCATGTTTTCTGTAGTGCCTTGATTCATGATAATTCTGAGTATTTTGAAAATCAACCTAAAGTAATCTCACATGTATGAACACATCCAAGAAGGGGACGCACTTTAGAAGACTTCTGATGACCGATACTCATCAATGGAACAGTTACTCGATTTATTATCGCGGATGAAAAATCAGCCTCTAAAAAAGCTTATATTAAAGATGAAGTTGATTAATATTTAAAAACTATTGAATTGGCAGTGCCAGAATATGAACTGTACAAGAAATTTTGATATCAAAGATCTAATTCCCAAAGGAGATTTTAGCGGGCGCTTTAAAACCTGGTTTTGAAAAAGAAAAGTCGAAATTTGACAAAGTTAACAATGGTTCTGAAGTCATTGAAAAATATTGTGAAAATTATCCGCGAAGAACTATTTGGACTTTGATGATATGATTTTGTGGACTAGGAAGTTGTTGTAGCTTTTATCTATCAAGCTATTTTAGATTTAATATGGACAATTTAGAAATTGGAAGGGGTTGCTTTTTTTGCAGTTCCTTTCATGTTTATAGGTGATAAAACTAAATTCTTCTAAATTACTAAGTATTAAAAAAATGATTATTAAGGAATTATTCTAGCTTTAGAATCTTGTAAAAACGAAATTTTTGTTAGACAATGACTTAGAAGAGTACAAAAATATTTAGTTTATATCAATTCTAGGATTAGAATTGCCTGACGATATATGGTATAGGAGTATACGATAGTTAGGTTAGTTCTATTCTTAAATATTTTGGCTATGATGAGCTTTTCGTTGAATTTCAAATCTAAAGATGATAAAACGTATTTACAAATCATCTTTACAAAGAGGTATTAATCATGGCAAGTACTCAACCTGTTAATTTTAGAGCAGATTCGACTTTTTACCAACAAACGAAAGAAATCATAGCTGATGAAAAGTTAACCCTATCAGATATTTTTAATGCTGCACTTCGTAAAATTGCGACAGGTGCGGTTGATCCCAAAGAGTTCGTATTTAGTGATTTACAAGAGACTCAATATCAGGTTGCTTTTGAAGACTTGAAAAAGGAAATCTTGATGGGACATCAAGAAATTGAGCAAGGTAAACTAACGTCTTTGGCAGATGTAAGAAAGGAATTTGGACTTGACTAATCATAAGCGTTACCATGTTTCTCTTACGGATCAAGCTAAGAAAGACTTGATAGAAATACATGATTATATTGTACTGAATTTTTACAGCCAGCAATCTGCCGATAGTAAATTAGACCTTATTTTAACGGCACTAGAAACTTTAGAAAGCATTCCAGAAGCATGTCCTTTGGTGTCGAGTCGAGGTTATGGTGAATTAACAGATGATGGAAAACGTTATCGATATATGCCAATTGAAAATTACTTAGCTTTTTTTATTATATAGACAAATATGAGGTTTATGTCTCCAGAATTTTAAATTCCAAACAGAATTGGGCTAAGTTATTAAATAAGTAGAGGTGAAAATTTTTTAAATTTTTTTTGAATCATTTAGTCTCACTCTTTGCCCCCCAAGAAAGGAAGTTTTTAAAATTGAAATACAAATTTCTATTATTCGACCTCGATCATACCTTACTCGATTTTGATGCTGCTGAGGATATAGCTCTGACGCAATTCTTAGAAGAAGAAGGAGTAGAGGATATCCAAACTTACAAAGATTATTATGTGCCCATGAACAAAGCCCTTTGGAAGGATTTGGAACAGAAAAAAATTACAAAGGCTGAGTTAATTAACACTCGTTTTGAAAAATTGTTTGCTCATTTTGGTATTGAAAAAGATGGGGCCTACTTAGCAGAGCGCTACCAGTTTTTCCTATCGAAACAGGGGCAGACTTTCCCAGGTGTGGAAGATTTATTAAAAAATTTGATAAAACAAGGCTATGAGCTCTATGCTGCGACAAATGGAATTACCCTTATTCAAACAGGTCGTTTGGAACAATCTGGTATTTCACCATTTTTCAAGGAGATTTTCATTTCAGAACAGCTCCATACTCAAAAACCAGATGCTGCATTTTATGAGAAAATTGGAGCTCGAATCCCTAACTTTGATAAAAATCATGCCCTTATGATTGGTGATTCCTTATCAGCTGATATTCAGGGGGGAAATAATGCTGGCATCGATACCATCTGGTACAATCCTCATCATCTGGAAAATAAAACCCAAGCCCAGCCAACTTATGAAGTGCATTCTTACAAAGATTTGCTGAATTGTTTGGGGGAACTTTAAAAATTACAAAATATAAAAGGTTCTGGAAAACATGGTACATGGAGTGCAAGAAATTTTGATAATGTTTTTGAAAGCGTTTTTATTTTTGATATAATTAATCATACAAGAATATAATGACAAGAATATTGTGATTGTCATGTATCGTTAAGCTCTCAATGGTCATTGAAGCGATAGTACTGTTTATCAAATAGATGTTAAAAAAGGGGCGTCAAAGCAAGTCAATCATTTGCCTATTAAGTTGCTAGACAAATTGGAAAGACTTATAACAAAGAATTTTCAATAGTGATACTAGTAACAAATTTTACTCTTCTTAGTTAGTTTCAACAGGGATTAATGTGTGACTGGAGTAGATGTGGGTACCTGAGATTAGGTTTATGCTATTCATCTGTTTGAACGTCTTAAATTGGTAGAAACAAACTATATAGGAGCAAATCAGTATGATATTGAAAAGAAATAAAAGAGCCATGAACTTCATGTTGATGATAATAAGTGCTTGTTGCTGCCTTATTTTGCTAAGTGCCTGTCAGTCAAATAAGGTAAATTCGGTAGATGATTATAAAATGGCTATCTGGGATAGCGATAAAATAGCTGTATTTGATGATTATGATTTAAGTGAGTTCAAGGGGAATATAGCTAGAAAAGAAAAATACATCTATTGGGCTGAAAGTTTTTCAGAAGCAGGAGCCTATTCAACTGCAAAAACAAAAGATACCTCAGGTCTAAAAAGATATGTATCTAGAATTAATAAGGAAAATTTAAGTGAAACATTTAAATTAGCAGAAGGAAATGATGCTTACGCATCCATTACTGATGGGGATTATTTATATGCAACTGCTGTCTTTACAGATAGAATTGAATTTTATAAATATGATAATAATTTAGAGGTTGTCACTAATGTTACCATGAAAAATGATGGTCAACTAAATGCCAGTCAACAGTTTGTTATTATAGATAATTATTTATACTTACTTGTAACCACATTGGATTTATCAACCCAAGTTCCTAATGATGAAATTTGGAAAAATGGATAAAGAGTTCAACATCGTGGAAAAAAATATAATCTTGATGAAACATCAGCATATATGAGAATGGTTAATGTAGGTGATGTCTTGTATATTGTGGAAGCACTTGATGGACGTAATTCTAATGGGGAATATAAGTCAGGAAATAAATTATTGGTTTTTGATTTAAAGAGTCAAAAACAAGAATTATATCGATATTCCTGATAAGTATCCAACTAATATTCACTATGATGCTAAAAAAATAATCAATTGATTATAGAGAATGAGGGATTGTATAATGGCGAATTTTCCTTTACTACTGTCAATCTAGAAAATTTAGAAGAAGATATTATTCATCTAGAAGGCTTTTAGTACAGAGCAATATATTGCACCGTATTTTACATTTAAAGATAACATCTATTATTTTTTTATTCAATGATTCTCTGGTTAAATATGATATTGTTGATAAGAAACAAACCATTATCAATCTAGAAAAATATAAGATAAAAAGACGCACATTATTTGATTGTTAAATAGTTTATTTGGAAAGTTTTAAAAAAATAAAAGTTTAATCTAAAGGATTTAATTAAGTATAATTCTAGTAATCTAGTTTATTACAGATGATATAGAAAAATTCTGCAAGGAAAAAGATTTGAAAGATTTTATGATAGTTTTTTTGAATTGATTAGCTATCTTTCTGATTGGTGAAGCTGTTATAGCGAAGCTTTTGTAAGATTTTTGTATTATCGACAAAAAAATTAACTGATGAATTTAAGAGCTGTGTCACAAAGAAATTGAATAAATAGTTTAATGAAAAATCTAAATAATCGAATTCAAATGATTTTTCTATGAAATTGGCAAAGATTTTTATACTTTCTAATACTTCACAGGGTATTGAATAAATACTCTTTGGTATAGATTCTTTGCAAAACCTAACAAAAATATTTAAAACTGTTAAAAAAAGTAGATTGGAGTCTATAAATTATGGGAACATGGGATGCAACGATTTTTTTGGAAATGACACTTCCTTAGATATTAAAGAAGAATTCTTCGAGAGATACAATCAAGGAGAAGATGCAAATACAATCAAAAAAATGACCTGACATCGGATTTATATGATGACGATATGTATGATGTCTTGTTCGCCTTAGCACACTGTTTATGGGAAGTTGGACAATTAGATGACGAATTCTTGCTTGAAATTAAAGAAATCATTCTTAACAAAGAAGATTTAGAACTAGCCCAAGAATTAGGTGCAGATAGTGAATTTTTAAAACAAAGAAGTGAAAATCTAGAAAAGTTTTTAGAAAAGATAAGTGTAAAAAAAGAAAAGCCCAAAAAGAGAATTGCTCCACCTGTTCCTGTAGAAAGCAAATATAGGAACGGTGCTGTGATGGTGTTTCAGTATGAAGATGGTATGTATGGTGCTTTGATAGCGGTAGACGGAGCTTTCTTCGATAAGGAAACCTATTATGCTTATCTGCAGACTGATATTAAAATGACCACAAAACCCACCATGAAAGATGTGCGATCAGCACGAATTCTCGATCCAAGTTTTCATAGTGCAGAATACAATTCATTTCGTGACTCTAAGTATTACTACTCTTTTTGTAAATTGTATTTCAGGCTATCTAAAAAAAGTTCTGCAACTAAAAAATTTGAAAAATACAATGATAATGTTTTTGAAATAATAGGCTATCTTTCAGATTGGGGGAGTTGCTGTAGTACGGCTTCTGGAGGATTTGATTACTATAAACAAAAAAATCAAGTGATGAGTTTAAGATAAGCGTTGTAAAGGAATTGAATAAAAGATTTGATGAAAAACTTAATACTCGAACAGAATTGATTATTGATGAAATTGACAAAGAATTTATCCTTTCTAATATGAGAAATGGGGTTGAATAAAGGCTCTTTAGTATAAATTCTTTCTGAAACTTCTCAAATCTTAATAGATACTTTTTAAAAAGTGGTTTAGATAGCCACTTTTTGCTATAATAGAGGCAGTATTAAGGAAGGAGTAGTTAACGATGTCAAGGCCAGAACTTTCTCTTTATGAACCATTGTATACACTAAAGGAAGTTGATCAAAATATCTGGATAGTAGATGGTGATTTGATTCAAATGGATATGAAGATCTTCAAGCTTCCTTTTCAGACACGTATGACGGTGGTTAAGTTAAATGATGGCAAACTTTGGATTCACTCTCCGATTGCGCCAAATAAGGGACTGTTTACTGAACTAGACGCTTTGGGCAAAGTCGCTTACCTGATTTCACCAAATAAGATTCACTACGCCTATATTGCAGATTGGAGAAAAAGATATCCTCATGCGCAAGCATGGTCTAGTCCAGGAGTTGAAGAGAGAGCGAAAAGTCAGAATGTCAAGGTGAAATTTGAAGTTTCCTTAACAGATAAGGCTCCTGACTTATGGTCTGATGAGATTGAACAGCTTATTTTTAAGGGAAGTTCTGTCATAGAAGAGGTCGTGTTTTTTCATAAATCAACTAAAACACTTATTGTAACAGACCTTATAGAGAATTTTGAACCAGAAAAAATAGCTAGTCCAATCCGCAGAAAATTCTATCGTTTAGCTCGTGTAACAGCCCCTGATGGTCAAACTCCTATCGATTATCGGATGACTTTTTTAGGAAGACAAAGGGAAGCAAAGGTTTCCTTTTCCCGTATGTTAAACTGGAAACCGGATAAAATCATACTCGCACATGGTTTATGCTTTTTTAAAAATGGTACGGATGAATTAAAACGTGCTTTTAGATGGATACTATAAAGGAGATTAAGATGCAACACTCATCCTGGCATGCTTTGATTAAAGAGCAATTACCTGAAGGTTATTTTGGGAAAATCAATCACTTTATGGAGCAGGTTTATGCTCATGGGATTGTTTATCCGCCTAAGGAAAAGGTTTTTCAGGCTCTTTTGACGACTCCTCTGGAAGAGGTTAAAGTGGTAATTCTAGGCCAAGATCCCTATCATGGGCCTGGTCAAGCTCAGGGCTTGAGTTTTTCAGTTCCAGATTCTATTCCAGCACCTCCTTCTTTACAAAATATTTTAAAAGAGCTTGCGGATGATATTGGGGTAAAACCGTCACATGACCTGATGCCTTGGGCGGAGCAGGGTGTTTTGCTTCTCAATGCTTGCTTGACTGTCCCTGCTGGGCAGGCTAATGGTCATGCTGGTCAGATTTGGGAGCCATTCACGGATGCAGTGATTAAGGTTGTCAATAATTTAGATAGACCAGTGATTTTTGTACTCTGGGGAGCCTATGCACGTAAGAAGAAGGCTTTAGTTACCAATCCTCAACACTTGATTATCGAGTCAGCCCATCCAAGTCCTCTTTCTGTTTACAGAGGATTTTGGGGCTCTAAGCCTTTTTCTAAGGCCAATGCATTCTTAAAAGAAACAGGACAAGAGCCAATCGATTGGCTTAGATAAGGAGAGAATATGCCTCAGTTAGCGACAATTTGCTACATTGATAATGGAAAAGAATTGCTCATGCTTCATCGCAATAAAAAGCCTAATGATGTCCATGAAGGAAAATGGATCGGTGTAGGTGGAAAGATAGAACGCGGCGAAACTCCACAAGAATGTGCTGCTCGTGAGATTTTAGAAGAAACTGGTCTAAAAACAAAACCAGTATTAAAAGGAGTGATCACCTTTCCAGAGTTCACACCGGACTTGGACTGGTACACCTACGTCTTTAAGGTGACAGAATTCGAAGGAGAATTGATTGACTGTAATGAAGGAACATTAGAATGGGTTCCTTACGATGAAGTTTTGAGTAAGCCGACTTGGGAAGGGGATCATACCTTTGTCGAGTGGCTTTTAGAAGATAAGCCCTTCTTTTCAGCTAAGTTTGTCTATGATGGTGATAAATTATTGGACACTCAAGTGGATTTCTACGAATAAAGGAGTATTGTTATGTTAGTAATCAAAAACGGCCGTGTGATGGATCCAAAGTCTGGTTTGGATCAAGTTTGTGATGTTTTGGTTGATGAAGGGAAAATTGTTCAAATTGCTCCTGAAATCCAGGAAGAAGATGCTCAAGTAATCGATGCTACTGGTCTTGTAGTTGGGCCTGGTTTGGTGGATATCCATGTTCATTTCCGTGAACCTGGTCAAACACATAAAGAAGACATTCATACAGGTGCACTAGCAGCAGCTGCAGGTGGATTTACCACTGTCGTAATGATGGCTAATACCAATCCAACCATCTCAGATGTTGAGACTTTGCAGGAAGTTCTTCAATCAGCGGCCAAGGAAAAAATTAACGTTAAGTCTGTAGCAACGATTACCAAAAACTTTAATGGTCAAGACCTAACTGACTTTAAAGCTCTTTTAGATGCTGGCGCAGTTGGATTTTCTGATGATGGGATTCCCCTTGAAAGCAGTAAAGTAGTCAAAGAATCCATGGAAATGGCTAAAAAACTCAACACCTTTATCAGTTTTCACGAAGAAGATCCTGGTTTAAATGGTACGCTTGGTTTTAACGAAAATATCGCAAAAGAACATTTCCATATCTGCGGTGCAACAGGAGTTGCGGAGTACGCTATGATTGCTCGTGATGTCATGATTGCCTATGCAACCAAGGCTCATGTTCATATTCAGCATTTGTCTAAAGAAGAAAGTGTCAAGGTTGTGGAGTTTGCTCAAAATATGGGAGCAAACGTAACTGCAGAAGTAGCTCCACAGCATTTTTCTAAGACTGAAGCTCTGCTTTTGACTAAAGGAAGTAACGCTAAGATGAATCCACCTCTTCGTTTGGAGTCTGATCGTCGCGCCGTCATTGAAGGTTTAAAATCTGGAGTCATTTCTGTCATTGCTACTGACCACGCGCCTCACCATGCTGACGAAAAAAATGTTGAGGATATTACCAAAGCTCCATCAGGTATGACAGGTTTGGAAACTTCTTTGTCACTAGGTTTAACCTATCTGGTGGAAGCTGGCGAGTTGAGTTTAATGCAATTGCTAGAAAAAATGACCTACAATCCAGCCAAACTGTATAATTTGAAGCAGGTTATCTAACTGAAAATGGTCCAGCTGATATTACGATTTTTGATGATAAAGCTGACCGAATCGTTGACACACATTTTGCTTCTAAAGCAGCTAATTCACCATTCATTGGTGAACAATTAAAAGGGCAGGTCAAATATACTATCTGTAAGGGAAAAATCGTTTATCAAGCAGATTAGGAGCTTGAGGATGAATTATTTTCGTAAACTTAGAAATCGTAAACGAAATGCTTGTCACGGAGTATATTGTCCAGCCGCTAACCGTGCTAAAATTCAGTATGAAACCAAGGAAAAAGCTGATCACGCCGTAGACTATGATAATGGTGGCTTGGTTAGAAGCTATTATTGCGCCTCATGTAATTGTTGGCACACGACATCAAAAGTTAGTAATCCACCTTTGAGCTTGAGAAAATATGGATTAAAGCTTTTTGGCTTGGATGAAAAGGAGTAGAAAGAGTAGGTATGCATACAACAAAAAAACTATTAAAGACAAAAATCATCTTATTTTTTTAAAAAAATTTTTCTTTCCTATTTTAATTTATCAATTCGCTAATTTTTTTCCGCATCTTTTGTAGATACCACGATGACAGGGCAATATAATACACTGGATCTAGCGGGTGTTTCCATTGCGACTAGTTTGTGGAATCCTTTCTTTACCTTCCTGACAGGGATTGTCTCAGCCTTGGTCCCTATTATTGGTCACCATTTGGGACAAGGAAAAAAGAAAGAAGTTTCTTCGGATTTTTATCAATTTCTTTGTTTGGCTTTAGCCTTATCTATCGTACTTTTTGGCTTGGTTTTCTTTTTAGCACCAATTGTCTTACAATTCATGGGGCTGGAAGTGGCTGTATCCAGTGTTGCCATACGTTATCTGTGGCTCCTAGCCATCGGTATTATTCCACTTTTGCTTTTTAGTGTTATTCGATCGCTACTTGATACGCTAGGACTGACAAAGTTGTCTATGTATCTTATGCTTCTTTTACTTCCTTTAAATAGTGGATTTAACTATTTACTAATATATGGAGCTTTTGGTTTTCCTGAGTTAGGAGGTGCAGGAGCAGGTCTGGGGACTTCCCTTGCGTACTGGGCTTTGTTGCTGATTTCGACTTTGGTCTTATTAAAGCATAAAAAGCTCAAGGAATATCAACTCCAAAAACCTATGCCTCTACAAATCAAAAAAATCAAGGAAGCTATTTATCTTGGTCTACCAATTGGTGGGACGGTATTTGCTGAAGTAGCCATTTTTTCAGTTGTTGGTTTGATTATGGCGAAATTCTCATCACTTATTATTGCCAGTCATCAGTCAGCTATGAACTTTTCAAATCTGATGTATGCTTTTCCTATGAGTATTTCAACTGCCATGGCCATTGTGATTTCTTATGAGGTAGGGGCTAAACGGTTAGACGATGCTAAACAGTATATCCATATTGGTCGTTTAACAGCTATGGTGTTTGCGGTTTTAACACTTAGTTTTCTCTACATTTATCGTGAAAATGTAGCCAGACTACATGGTCAAGATTCAGAATTTATCCAACTGACAGCATCTTTTATGACCTATAGCTTGTTCTTCCAGTTAGCTGATACCTTTGCGGCACCTTTACAAGGTATTTTAAGAGGTTACAAGGATACGATTGTTCCTTTTTGTCTTGGTCTTCTCGGATACTGGGGTGTTGGGATTCCGCTTGGGTTATATCTTGATTATTCGACTAGTTTAGGTGCGTATTCCTATTGGATTGCTCTTATCATTAGTTTAATGGTAAGTGGAATTCTTTATCAGTGGCGTTTACAAGTTATTATGAAAAGATTCAAATAATTTGTTGAAAAAATGATGAAAAAAACAGCTTGTGAAATTTGTATTTTATATAAAGAAAAGTCTTGATTTTACTGACTTTTTCTTTTTTTATATTGTGAAAAAAATTGCAAGCATATTTTTTTGACACTAATTAACCTATAAAGTAAAATAGAACTATAAGAATTTAAACTTAGAAAGGCAAGATTATGTCAACTTTAGATAAAAATCTTTTGCTTGAGATGTTCCGTAAGATGGAAGAAATTCGTCGTATGGACTTAAAAATTGCTCAATTAGTAAAAAAAGGAAAAGTGCCAGGAATGACGCACTTTTCTGTTGGTGAGGAAGCTGCTAACGTCGGGGCTATGTTAGCTCTAAACGCAGATGACCTGATCACTTCAAATCACCGTGGTCACGGTCAAGCCATCGCTAAAGGTATTGACCTTAATGGCATGATGGCTGAAATCCTAGGTAAGTATACCGGAACTTGTAAAGGTAAAGGCGGGTCTATGCATATCGCTGACCTTGATGCAGGTAACCTTGGTGCCAATGGTATTGTAGGTGGTGGTATGGGGATTGCTGTAGGTGCTGCCCTTACTCAGCAAATGAAAAACACTGGTAAAATCGTTGTCTGCTTCTTTGGTGATGGGGCAACAAACGAAGGTGTTTTCCACGAAGCGGTGAATATGGCTTCAATCTGGAATCTTCCTGTTATTTTCTACTGTATCAATAACGGATACGGAATTTCAGCAGATATTAAGAAAATGACCAATGTTGAGCACATCCATGAACGTAGTGCCGCATACGGTATTCCTGGTATGTTTATCGAAGATGGTAACAATGTAATCGATGTCTACGAAGGATTTAAGAAAGCAGTGGACCATGTTCGCTCTGGTAAAGGTCCTGTATTGATCGAAAGTGTAACCTACCGTTGGCTTGGTCACTCATCTTCAGACCCAGGTAAATATCGTACACGTGAAGAAGTAGAAGAGTGGAAACAAAAAGATCCAATCGAAAATCTTCGCAAGTACCTTGTTGAGAACAATATTGCTAGTGCAGAAGAACTTGAAGAAATTCAAGCACAAGTTAAGGAAGCAGTGGAAGCATCTGTTAAATTTGCTGAAGAGAGTCCATTCCCTCCACTAGAATCAGCTTTCGAAGATATTTACGCAGACTAAGGAGAAGTAGAGAAAATATGGAAACTAAATTAATGTCTTTCCGCGATACCATTATCCTTGCAATGTCTGAGGAAATGCGTCGTGATGAAAGTGTGCTTTTGATGGGTGAAGATGTCGGAGTTTTCGGTGGAGACTTCGGAACTTCAGTAGGTATGCTTGAAGAATTTGGTCCAGAACGTGTTCGTGACTGTCCGATTTCTGAAGCTGCAATTTCAGGTGCAGCAGCTGGTGCTGCTATGACAGGGCTTCGTCCAATCGTTGATATGACTTTCATGGACTTTTCTGTAATTGCCATGGATGCTATCGTTAACCAAGCCGCTAAACTCGTTATATGTTTGGTGGTAAAGGTCAAGTCCCAATGACAATCCGCTGTGCAGCTGGTAACGGAGTAGGTTCTGCAGCACAACACTCACAATCATTGGAAACATGGTTTACTCACATCCCAGGATTGAAAGTAGTAGCTCCAGGTACACCAGCGGATATGAAGGGACTTCTCAAGTCTTCTATTCGTGATAACAACCCTGTTATCATTCTTGAATATAAGTCAGAATTTAACCAAAAAGGCGAAGTGCCTGTTGATCCTGACTACACCATTCCACTTGGTGTCGGAGAAATCAAACGCGAAGGAACTGATGTAACAGTAGTAACATATGGTAAAATGCTTCGTCGTGTTATGCAAGCAGCTGAAGAATTGGCTGAAGAAGGGATTTCAGTAGAAGTGGTAGACCCACGCACTTTGGTTCCACTTGATAAAGAAATCATCATTAATTCAGTTAAGAAGACTGGAAAGTAGTTCTTGTCAACGATGCCCACAAGACAAGTGGTTTTATCGGTGAAATCTCAGCTATTATCTCAGAATCAGAAGCATTTGATTACTTGGATGCACCTATTCGCCGTTGTGCAGGTGAGGATGTACCAATGCCTTATGCACAAAATCTTGAAAATGCAATGATTCCGACAGTTGAAAGCATCAAAGATGCAATCCGTAAAACTCATAATAAACAATAATACATAAAATAAATTATGTAAACAAATTAATCAGACGAGAAGCTTTGTATCTTTTAGGTGCAGAGTCCTCTACGTCCTTGAAATCTTAAATTAGAGCACGGGCTAAAAGCCCTTTGCATCATAAAATTAAATTCGGGCTAAAGTCTGTGTGAAAAAGATGAACTTTCCTGGAAACTAAAGTTTCTTCGTCAAGTTTCCTATTTTCACTGTGACTTTTGACGCCCTTAGTATCATTGTAACTGAATCCGGACGGAGGACTGTGAAAAAAAGATAGATTTCCTCGTGTTCATCGAACACAGCGTCAATCTCCTATTTTTTCTTTGTCCTCTACGTCCTTGATATCTTAGTATAGAATAGGAGAGGTCATGGCTGATGATAAGCTAAGAGCGACTCCTGCGGCTAGAAAATTAGCGGATGATTTAGGGATAAATCTCTACGACATTTCTGGCTCAGGCGCAAACGGTCGTGTCCACAAAGAAGACGTGGAAACATTTAAAGACACTAATGTGGTTCGCATTTCACCACTCGCAAAACGAATTGCACTAGAGCATAATATTGCTTGGCAAGAAATCCAAGGAACTGGTCATCGTGGTAAAATCATGAAGAAGGACGTTTTAGCTTTCCTTCCTGAAAATATCGAGAACGATACCATTAAATCACCTGCTCAAATTGAGAAAGTGGAAGAAGTTCCAGACAACGTAACCCCTTATGGAGAAATCGAGCGCATTCCGATGACACCAATGCGTAAGGTTATTGCACAACGTATGGTTGAATCATATTTAATTGCACCAACCTTCACGCTTAACTACGATGTAGATATGTCTGAATTGCTTGCCCTTCGTAAGAAAGTTCTTGATCCAATTATGGAAGCAACTGGTAAGAAAATCACTGTGACAGACTTGCTTTCTCTTGCTGTTGTTAAGACTCTTATGAAACATCCATACATCAACGCTTCGTTGACTGAAGATGGTAAGACAATTATCACTCACAACTATGTCAACCTTGCGATGGCAGTTGGTATGGATAATGGATTGATGACACCAGTTGTCTATAATGCAGAAAAAATGAGCTTGTCTGAGTTGGTTGTTGCATTTAAAGATGTCATCGGACGTACTTTGGATGGTAAACTGGCTCCTAGCGAATTGCAAAATTCAACCTTCACAATCAGTAACTTGGGGATGTTTGGTGTTCAATCATTTGGTCCTATCATCAACCAACCGAACTCAGCAATTCTCGGGGTTAGCTCAACAGTTGAGAAACCAGTTGTAGTAAATGGTGAAATCGTAATTCGTCCAATTATGAGTCTTGGATTGACAATTGACCACCGTGTCGTAGATGGTATGGCTGGTGCTAAGTTTATGAAAGACTTGAAAGCTTTAATTGAAAACCCAATCTCAATGTTGGTTTAAAATATTTGTTTTAGAAATATAGATAGAGGAAGTAAGATATGGCCTTAGAAGTAATTATGCCAAAAGCCGGCGTGGATATGACAGAAGGACAAATCGTCCAATGGAATAAAAAAGTCGGAGAATTTGTAAAAGAAGGAGAAATCCTTTTGGAAATCATGACTGACAAAGTCAGCATGGAATTGGAAGCAGAAGAAGACGGTTACTTGATCGCTATCCTTAAAGGTGATGGAGAAACTGTCCCTGTTACTGAAGTTATCGGTTATCTTGGTGAAGAAGGGGAAAATATTCCTACAGCTGGAGCAGCTGCACCAGAAGCTAGCCCAGCACCTGCAGCAAGCGCCTCAAACGATGATGGTAAGAGCGATGATGCTTACGACATCGTTGTTATCGGTGGTGGACCTGCTGGTTATGTATCTGCCATCAAAGCGGCTCAATTGGGTGGTAAGGTTGCTCTTGTTGAGAAATCTGAACTTGGTGGAACATGCTTGAACCGCGGATGTATCCCAACTAAGACTTACCTTCATAACGCTGAAATTATTGAAAATATTGATCACGCTGCAAATCGTGGTATCGTGATTGAAAATCCTAACTTCACTGTTGATATGGAAAAACTATTAGAAACTAAATCTAAAGTTGTTAATACTCTTGTTGGTGGTGTTGCAGGATTACTTCGTAGCTATGGAGTTGATGTTCATAAAGGTATCGGTACTATTACTAAAGATAAGAATGTCTTGGTAAATGGTTCTGAATTGCTTGAAACTAAGAAGATCATCCTTGCTGGTGGTTCAAAAGTAAGCAAAATCAACGTTCCTGGTATGGAATCATCTCTTGTGATGACTAGTGATGATATCCTTGAAATGAACGAAGTACCAGAAAGCCTTGTGATCATCGGTGGTGGAGTTGTCGGTATCGAACTTGGACAAGCCTTCATGACCTTCGGTTCAAAGTAACTGTAATCGAAATGATGGATCGTATCGTTCCAGCTATGGATGCTGAAGTATCTAAGAACCTTCGTTTAATCCTTGAACGTAAAGGTATGACAATCTTGACAGACACTAAACTTCAAGAAATCATTGAAGAAGATGGCAAACTTCGTATCAAGGTTGAAGGAAAAGATGATATCATTGCTAACAAAGCTCTTCTATCAATCGGACGTGTTCCAGACCTTGAAGGTATCGGTGAAGTCGAGTTTGAATTAGAACGTGGTCGTATCAAAGTTAACGAATACATGGAAACTTCTGTTCCAGGTATCTACGCACCAGGTGATATCAACGGTACTAAGATGTTGGCTCACGCTGCCTTCCGTATGGGTGAAGTTGCGGCTGAAAATGCGCTTAAAGGAAACCACGCTGTTGCCAAATTGAACTTGACTCCTGCAGCTATTTATACACTTCCTGAAGTAGCAGCTGTTGGTTTGACTGAAGAACAAGCTCGTGAAAAATACGATGTTCAAATTGGTAAATTCAACTTTGCGGCTAACGGTCGTGCCATTGCATCAGATGCGGCTCAAGGTTTCGTTAAAGTCATTGCAGACAAGAAATATGGTGAAATCCTTGGTGTTCATATCATTGGTCCAGCAGCAGCTGAATTGATCAACGAAGCGTCAAGTATCATTGAAATGGAAATTACTGTTGAAGAAATGCTTAAGACTATCCACGGACACCCAACTTACTCTGAAGTAATGTACGAAGCGTTTGCGGATGTTCTTGGAATGGCCATCCATTCACCTAAGAAAAAATAAAGATAGATAGTTTAGACTGGAATTTTTTTCCAGTCTCTATCGTATAAAGGGATATCATGAAATATATTATCAATCATTCAAACGACACTGCCTTTAATATCGCTTTAGAGGAATATGCTTTTAAACACCTTTTGGACGAGGATCAAATCTTCCTTCTTTGGATCAACAAACCATCTATCATTGTAGGACGTCACCAAAATACGATTGAAGAAATTAACCGTGACTATGTTCGTGAAAATGGAATTGAAGTAGTCCGTCGAATCAGTGGTGGTGGAGCTGTTTACCATGATTTAAACAACCTTAACTATACAATCATTTCAAAAGAAGACGAAAATAAGGCCTTTGACTTCAAGAGTTTCTCAACTCCAGTTATCAACACTTTGGCGGAACTTGGTGTTAAAGCTGAATTTACAGGCCGCAATGACCTTGAGATTGACGGTAAGAAATTCTGTGGGAATGCACAAGCTTATATCAACGGACGCATCATGCACCATGGTTGTCTTCTATTTGACGTGGATTTGTCAGTCCTAGCTAACGCACTTAAGGTTTCTAAAGATAAGTTCGAATCAAAAGGTGTTAAATCAGTTCGAGCACGAGTAACCAATATCGTAGACGAACTGCCTGAAAAAATCACTGTCGAAGAATTCCGTGACTTACTTTTGGAATACATGAAAAAAGAATACCCTGAGATGACTGAGTATGCATTCTCAGACGAAGAATTAGCCGAAATCAATCGCATAAAGGATACTAAGTTTGGAACTTGGGACTGGAACTATGGTAAATCACCTGAATACAATGTCCGTCGTGGAACTAAATTCCCAAGTGGTAAAGTTGAAATCTTTGCTAACGTTATTGAGTCAAAAATTCAAGATATCAAGATTTACGGTGACTTCTTTGGTATCGAAGACGTAGCAGCTGTAGAAGATGTCCTTCGTGGTGTTAAATACGAACGCGAAGATGTACTTAAAGCTCTTCAAACCATTAACCTAGGGCGTTACTTCGCAGGAATCACTGCAGAAGAAATTGCTGAGGCAGTGGTGGAATAAAGAAAGAGAGATCCATGTAATGTGGATTTCTTTTTTATTTAAACTTGATAATCGATCATCATGAGAGTATAATATAGTGGAAATTTTAAATATATAGAGGAAAAAAATTAATAATGATAAAGATTCCAGTTGAAAATCTTGGTCTATTTGAACAGTTAGATCGTACTGTGGTAGCATTTTTTAAGAAACAAGAAACTACAAATCCATACGATTTGAATGTCAGTATCACACAAGAACACTTCGATAAGAAAAGACAAGAGTTAGAACCTTTAGGTTTTCAAGCTGTACAAATCCCTCTGGGAATGGCATGGCCTTAGACAATGTTATTCAACAAGCTCATTTTAAAGACTTGATTATTGGGGGTCTTGCTCCTGAGGAAATCATCGTAAGCAAAGAAGAGTTAATGCCAATGAAAGACATTGTGGATAGTTTTTGTATTATGTACGCAGCAGCGAATAACCGACTTGAAAATTGTAAAGCTTATGAATTAATGAAAAATAAAACAGTCTACTTTATTGGAAAACTTCTCACTGACAGTCCTCAAAAAGATGATGAAATTGCTTATATGGGTATTGATCGTACAGCTAGTGACGGTACGCCATATGAAGCTGTTAAATGTTTTTTAACGAAAGAAAGTGCTGAGAAGTACAATGAAGAAAAAAGACCCGTAACCCCTGCGAATCTGGCTTATCTAAAGTCATTTTGGGGAAAGCCAGTTATAATTGAGCCACACAGAAATTATTGGATTGAATTTTTATAATAACAAAAAAAGAGCGTTAGATAATCAAAAATCTATCGCTCTTTTTTAAATATTACATAAATTATATTATGTATCATTATAAACTATCCAACGCATTTTTCTGCTCATCATTAACGATATGCGTATACAAGTCTGTAACCTGTGTGCTAGCATGTCCAAGCTGGTGGCTGACCAAAACCTGTGATTTAGTTGCATCATAGAGACGCGTTGCTAATGTATGGCGTAATTTATGGGGCGTCACACGGACTTTAAAATCTTCCGAATACTTTGCCACCATTTTTTCAACGCTAGAAGCATCGATCCGGTTTGGAACACCTCGATACAAGGTCAGAAAGAGAGCTGTATCAGTCTTTTCTGTCTTGTAACGTTTGTCTCGAATAGCAAGATATTGCTCTAGATAAGGCTTAGCAAAGGCAGCAACATTAACCGAGTCTCGTTTTCCACCCTTACGAGTAACATCAATTACCATCATTTTGAGATTGAGGTCTCGAAGATCCAAGTTGACTGCCTCAGATAAACGGACACCAGAGGCGAGTAGGAGTGCGATAATCGCTAAATCTCGCTCTTTATTCTTATTAAAGGAAGATAAGGCGCGATTTGAGAGTGTTTGAGGGTACTCCTGGTCGATATAGTTAAGGAAACCTTCTGTTTCATCGCCTAAAAAGAGTTTTTGTTTGATATTTTCAGCTCGCGCAGCCAAGGTTTCTTTCTTTTTCTTGGTAGAAACCTTCTTCATGACATTGCGATAGAAATAAGGTTCACCTTGCTCATTTTCAACTTCCTCAGTCAAGTACTTATAAAGACTCGATAATGCAGAAAGTGTACGGTTAATAGTTGTTTGAGAAAGTCCGTTTTTAGTTGTATTAGCATTAAGCAAAGGACGTTCACGTAAGTAAAGAATAAAAGATTCCATGTCTTTCTTGGTCACGTTCTCCAGAACATCCAAAGGAATATTTGCCATAGTATCAGCATCCGATATACCAGATTCCAAAACCCAGGTGAAAAATCGATCGTATTCCTTTAAGTATTCGTACAAGGTTGTAAAACTGTAGGGGAACGGCCAATTTTGATTGATAATATTCCAATACATACCAGGGCATGACTTGTTTGAGTTTATCAATCCGTTCCAATAAGATCTCGCGTTTCATGTTTTTCTCCAAATCTTTCTATACTAGTAGTATAGCATAGCTAGATATATTTTTTTCAAGAAAAATTATAGTTTTTTTCGGAAAGATGTTATAGGTGATATATGCAATATCTAAATCTTTTATAGGATAACCAAAAAAATTTTTTTTAAGCCAATTATACTCAATTATGTACTTTATTTAAGTGAACACTGGAATTTTTTTACTACTCTCAATTCAGTTGAAAATGTACTTTATTTAAGTGAAAACTAAAAAATTTTCAAATGTACATTTTGACAATAAAAAAACACTCTAATATCAATTTAATGAAATTTAGAGTGTTTTTATTTATCTATATTTTTTCAAACTGTACAAAGTGTTCTTGCTTTCTTCTGTGGCCTTTGCAAATGGAACACGACCTTTTCTTGCGTTTTTTGTATGCCATTCTTTCTTTTACTTGAATTTTGTAACGGTGATTAAGATTTTCTTGACATATCCACCATACAGGCAGAATACTCAACTCTGTAATTTCAGTTGGACTTACTATCAAGGAGTTATTTAGATAATCCCACTCATTCATTAGACTTTGTTGCGTTGTTGCTAAATCGTTAAATCCTTTTAATACTTTTTGATTTCTACAGTATGGACAAGAATTTTCTCTGTAAAATTTTTCTTTAATAATTTTCTGATATTCTCCAGTACATACAGGGCATTTCCACCATGCATTATATGTTGAATTTGCCCTTACTGAAGACATTTCTTGTTTATTTAATGATGACCATTCTTTAATTAACCAAGGATGTGTTGTTTCAAGATCATTATAACCTTTTGCAGTCTTCTTAAAAGAACAATATGGACAACATTGGTCGTTTTTGTGGCGATCAGAAATTTTTGCTTTAAAACTTCTGTGACATTTTCGACAAATCCAATTGGTTAAAGCATTTGAATCATAAAAGAAGGTATCAATATCACCATTCAGTTCTTTTACCCATTCATTGTTTAAGTACGGTTTAACATAGCTTAGTGTTTCATTTGGTTTAGGAATTTTTTTATTACAGTAAGGACATATAGAATTGAGACTATTAGAATTATTGTTTGTAAACACACCTAGAACAATCCCTAATCTCTCCTGAAATTCTAAATCACAACAATCACAAATCCAATTAAATATTTTATTCTCGGTTTCTGACGATTTCGTCACCTCATCAGGTTTTTCTACATTCTTGCTACTCCAAAGGTCACACAACTCAGGATAAGTATCTGCAATTGTATTATAACCTTTTAATGCTTGTTCATCATTACAATATGGACAGCTATCTATAACTTCTTTTCTTATTGGAATTGAACAAAGGTATTCACCTTGACAAACAGAACACTTCCACCAATATTTTTTTGTTTCAATGTGGCTCAATGCTAAATGAACAGGCAATCCATTTTTATCGCTCCATTCTTCCTGTAATTTTGGGAAATTATAGAGTATATCATTGTTAAAAACAAGTGTATCCCAATCACAATGATTAGGACAAGTTTGAAAATTACTATTCTCTAAGTCGGTTCTTGAAATCATTTCATTAGGACTGCAATGAAAATTGACATTGCAACAAGGACATATCCAATTTATACATTCAGAAGACTTATGCCAGTATTCAGAAATAGATTTATCATTACTTTTATCCCAAAATTTCTCTAAATAAGGATGAGTTTCTTGTAAAGTATTATACCCTTTTAACATCAACTTATCATCACAATAAGGGCAGCCTTCGAGATGCCTTTTAACAACACTACAGTCATATTGACCATAACACTTAAAACACTGCCATCTTACTAAGATGTCGGATAAGCTATCAATCATATTACTTTTTACAAGAGTTGGAATAAATTGCTTAAAAAGATTTCTATCTGTATGCAATAGGGGGTTGGCTTTCACTTTAATTACGGTATCAAATGTTGCTTTACAGTTATTACAATAGAAACCATCTCTTTTGATTCTTGAAATTAGCCGATCAATAGACAACTTAAAGATATGGTCACATTTGTCGCATTTCCAATTTCTAGGGATTGTAACATTGTCATTTAACTTCAAATCATTAAACTCTACATTGTTTTGCTCCCCTGGAAGATAAATTTTCCGAAGATTAGGGTATGCTTTAGTGTAAGGTACAAAATGTGTACTTTCATTACATCCAACATGAACAAGCTCTTGATTATGTTTATTGATTAATTTAGAAGTGTTTGCTACATCTTTCCAACCAACATGACAGGTAGGACATTTGAAGTGAAATAACCTCTTTGAAGAAAAAGATAAATTATCAATCTCTTCCTGAATGGTTTCTATATTTTCATAATGAAAGTTTATGTACCTTAGAAAGTTAGGAATCCTTGCAGATATAGAGTTTTCCCCTTTTATGAACACTTTTCCAAGCTCACATACTGGACAGATTTTTGAATGATTTTGAATATTCTTATAAGATTTTGATGTACTTGCTTTCCATTCATAAGAACAGGTAGGACATTTCCAGTTAATGTGTTTTTTACTGGTAATTGTTATTTTTTCTACATCTATTTTGATATTCTTGTCAAAGTCCCAATAGTTCAATAAGGCTGGAAAATCAGTGATTAAGTCTGACATTTTCTCCTCCTAATACTTAGTCTTATTATCCAGTAAGTCTTTTATTTCCAAAATCTTACTTTTGCTTGTTTGCTTTTCAGTATGAGTATGTTTTTCAAAAGATATTTTTGTGTCTGAAGTAATAACATTCTCACTAAGATACTTCTTAGTTACTAGTTGCTGATCAGATTTTAACAAGCCCTCTTCTTTTAACAATTCATTCGCAATATCAGGATACAAACTAGTTTTAAGAAGATTCCTTAACTTTTTGTTTTCCTCTAATAATTCTTTGTTTAACGCTGTCTGCTCCTTTATTTCAGCATTCTTTTCATTAAGTTGTGCTACCTCATTTTTCAACTCTGAAACTCTTGTTTTGAGCTTACTGGCTTCTTCCTTATATTCTATTGCTGCATCAACAACTCTTTTATAATAATTGTTAAGTTCCATCAATGCTGATTTGATTGCTTTAGGGGTTCTATTGGTTATTAAGAAACGTTCTACATCTAGAGTTTTATACGTTATAACTGTTTGATAAGTGTCGTCTTCAAATAGTTCCAATCTATCATTAAGGGTTTGTCTAAATTCTTTGTTTCTTCTAATCGTTGTGTCTGCAACCTGCGGAAATCCGTTGCTTCTAAGGTAATTTCCAAACTGTGGAATTTTGAATAGTCTAGGATTATTCGAACAATGTTCCAGTAAATAATGTTCAAATAATAATAGCAATTCTTGATTATCAATATATTTCTTTCTCGCCATTTGAGAACTCCTGTAAGGATAAATGTTTTTCAGTTAGATATTCTTGATAAGAATGACTAACTGTTTTAAGTTTTAATAACGCCTCACCAATATCTTCTATATTCCCCTTTCCTTGTCGAACTCTTTTTATAGCCTCATCTACAATTAAAGCTTCCTCGTCGATTGATTTCTTAAAGGATTTATCCATAGAGAAATAATCTTTTCCAGCTTTTCTGTAAAATGGACAACTAGTACAAGCACCAAGCTCTGCATGTGAGCTAATGACTTTAAGACAGTCTGAATAATCACCTTCCGCAAATCGAGGTGAATAACATCTGCCCTTATTATCAAGAGGAACATAGTTTTTATTAATGGTGTATTTATGTTGAGTTTTACTTATAGCGTAAGACGTTTGAGAGTTTGTTAATTTACGATAAAGCTGATAGCTCCTACATTCAATAAACTGACTCAGATTTGAAAAAAATAATGTGAAGATGTTGTGATACTATCATGTCCAGCTAAGAGCATTGCTGTTACTGGACTAGCTCCTTCTGCTATCAGATTGATCATTGCAATGTGTCTAGTATCTCCAATATGAATGAAATTAATCTCATGATCGTCTAATTGATTTGGGGAATTGATATGATGGACAAAATACCCATACTGTTGAGATACAATCTCATTAAAGAAATATTTTAAAATTGTATTTAAGTTACTGTACGTCAAGAAACGGTTTTTAGTACTAGCAATACGTTTCCATTTCCGATAATGAGAGTCTGTCACAAATAGGGTATCTAACTGTGTAGATGATAAGTCTTTGGTTAGCTCTAAATAATTTAAAATCTCACTCGCAAGCTTAAATGGTACTTCGTAAGTTGTTAAATAATAATCCTCTGAAATTTTATGGGATACTCCCTTGTCTTTTCCTTTTAAGTTATTTCGTCTGAGAGTTAAGTAATATTTTCCGTCTTTTTCTGTGAGACAATTTCTCTGAGTGAGCAAAAACTCCCTTGGTCTAAGTGGTACTACTGCTGTTATTTGCCACCATAAGTAAAGAGGGTAGTAAAACAATCTTTCCTCATCTGATAATGATTTAACCCAATAGTCGTTTAAAATATCATTAAATAAAAAATAGGATTGAAATTGGGCTAACTTTCGCTGTTTTTTAGTGTTCAGTTGATAACTAACATTTAAAAGTTCATCTAGTTGCTCAATCAGTTGGGTTAATTCGTTACTCTCTAAACATGGTAGTGTAGAAAGAAAATCTATACATACTGAGGGGTTGGAAATCTTCATATTTGCTAATGAGAAGACTTCGTTCACTTTTAGTTCTTTGACTAATTTCTTTATATCTCTTAAAAAGGCTTGGAGAGTGATTAAAACATGATGTTCCATAGATAGCACTATAAAAACTCTTTAAGTAGGTAACAAAAATCATCAAAAAGATAATTGAAATACTTGTTCATAAAACCTTTTATATTGGAATTTATTCAAGTTAAAAAAATGAAGCTAACGTTAGAATATTCATTAGTCGTTTCCCATTTATTTTTCTTCAAAATTGGTGGTTAGAATAATCCCTTTTTCAACATAGTCTTGAAAACATTCTTTTGCGCTCTCAATCATATTGTCATCAAACAGGATAATTTCATTTACTTTACGAAATAATTTTGATTGATTATTCAACTGACTAACTCCTTAATAATATCCTCATAATCAGACAATACAGCTTCGCCATACTGTTCTGATAAAGCTTGCAACATTTCTGTAAGACATGGTTTAATCTGCTTCTCAAGAATGGCTCGAACCTTTCCTCGTTCAAGTTCATTCTTTAATTTTTGATATTGTTTATTGAGTCGATTAAACTCACCAATTAACAAAAGCAAGGTAGATTTTGTTTGTAATTCATACTGACAGCCGACGCAATGCTGACGGTCATCATAGGGACATAGTTTCCCTAGTGCAGATAAAAGACACATACTCTCTCCTTGCTTAGAAAAAGCTTCTCCGTTACCAATTCGATGACAGATCGTCAGTAATTGTTCAGGATCAACATTATTTTCAACTAGAGTTTTTAATGCTTGTTGCGAACGTGAATCAGCCCTAATACTCAATTCCAACGTTTTTTCAATTTCAATTGGCGTTAAATCTAAACTTTTAATCATTTGAGTTTGTTGGCTTGGACTTAATTTTTTATACTTTCCTCTAGTTACAATGGTCAAGAGCATAGACGGAATCATGGATAATACGCCTCGTTCAAATAGCTCTTTTGCAACCATTTCAGGTTTTAGTTGTCCGAGTTGGGCATCTTTTAGATACGTTGTTGTGGTTTGTGCAAATTCATTAAAATCCCCTTTATGGCTACGAGCTAATGCTGCTAGAAAATAACCTTTAATATTCAGTTCTGACTTTTCTTCAAGAACATCATCTGCTAACATTGCGACAGATTGTAAGTAGGACTTGTTTGCAGAACGACTACTAAAGTTACGCTCTAAAAATAAATTTCCGATTTCCTCCCCCATATAACTAGTAATCTTTTCATAAGTTTTAATTTGTCTGATCAATGGATTTTCTGCATTGTATGGTATTTGAAGTTGGAAATGTGCCTCACAGATAGCCAATAACGTTCCAATAAGAACCTGACAACTTTCTGGGACATGAAACTTTAACTGAGCAACATTAGAAGCGTTTTTGGTTTTATTAGGTGTTAAGTTTAAATAAGTCAATCTTGTTGTAATACTTAGTAAAGTCCTTCTAGCTTCACTACTACTCCAAGTTCCATCTACTACTGCTTCTAAAACTTCTAATGGTTCTCTTGTTAATTTAGGATGTCCTAATCTTTCTAAGTCTGTTGATCTTAGTGCGCAAATAAAATGTAACCCTAGATACAACCATGTATCTGCATAGTTTTTTGAATTTGCTGCTTTACACAACATATCATTTTTTATGATGTAGTTTTCGTTGAATAGGTAGTACATTAATTCAAGGTATTCATCTAATTCATACGCTCCATTTGCACTCTCAATCGTGTAACGCTTTGTCATTTCAAAACTTACTCGATAACGAGTAACGCCTTTATTGAGTAGCCATTTAATAAATTGAATGAGGATATTGCCTTGTGACTTCGTAAGAACTTCTGTTGCTACTTCTACTAAGGTCTCTACTTCAGCATCACTATATAGAAACAAATCCTTTGTTAAGTAGTATGCTAAAAAATCAAGTAGATAGAAACGATTTGTTTCACTCAGCTTTTCTTCTTCAGCAAATTGTACGAATAATTCACTTGTAGAAGGAAATTTTTTTGAAAAGATTCCTTCCATACTCTTAATTCCAGGAGGTGTTGTTAGATAGTCTTTGATGTGATTTTTAAGAACTTCAGCATCTTTTTCAGAAATAGTATAATCATCAAGATTTATAGACACACCAAACCATTCATTGTCTAGTAAGAATCCACTGACTTTCTCACGGTGTTTTATTGTAGCAGCACCTAACTCGACTAATATTCTTTCAAGATAATTTTTTAAATCTACTACCAATAGCTACTCCTTTTAATCTTCTCCAAACAATTTTTCTGCTTGCCAGTTCATATATTCAAAAACACCATTATTAACCTGACCATATTGTTTTGCAATTTCTCCTTTATTTTGTAAATAAACCCAAGCACTTTCTGGTGAATTGTCCCCTCTAGCAGACATCAGTTCACTAACTTCATTAACACCTGACAAAACCAATTGTGTGGTGTACCAGTGCCTAAAGATATGGGGTGAAATATTATTTTCTTGCAAGAGTTGACCAAAAAAGACAACCTCTGGGTCATCAGATTTAAGAAATATTGGAATCATTTCTTCGCGAATAATCTTACGAAATCGTTGATAGTACACATCGTATGACAATGCTTTCCCTTGCTTGTTAAGGCTTAATGGACCATAATCTCTCTCATACCTTTTACCTTCTAGGTAGCTCATATAGTCATTGTAGGTGTCTAAAAAGACCTCTAAGAAGATATAAGGTACAGCTTGAAGTCTTTCCTTTTTAATTCGTCCAGTTGGCTTTAAATCGCTTCTAAGGGGCATTTCTTTTCGCAGATCAATCTCAATTTTAAATACTTGATTATCACTTTGGTGAAATATGATACCTGCCCCCAAAGGGCTATCTTCACGCCTTACATTACAAGCTTCTGATGGTCTTAAACCAACAAATGCTCCCAAAGCAACAACCATAAGTAAATCCTTGTGATATTGAGCAATGTGAGCAAAAAGCATTTCAAAGGCGCTGTTTGGCATATCCCTAAAAATTGACTTCTGTGTGTTGCTTCCATCAACAAATACCTCAAAATTCAACTCTTTTCTTTTGATGACTCTGCCTCGTCTATTGGTAAACGTATTGATAGAATAAAGGTCTTTTGGCTTCAATTTAACCTTTCCTTTTCGTTCATTCAAGTATAGAGTTAAAAAATCAAGAACTGCATTTACACATTTTTCGACTGTACTTTTCTTTCTATTTTTTCTATCTTCTGGAAGTTGTCCTAAACCATAAAGCATAAAAAACTCCTTGACCATTTCTAAAGTTAGTTGATCAAGATTGTTAACCCCAACTGTTCCGTATATAAAATTCAAAAACTTAACAACGTATGAAAATCGTTTGTTTCCATCGTCTGAAATAGATTTAATCTTTGTGGCAGATTTTACATATCTATGAAATCAGTGAATTGTAATGTACCATCATCATGTTTGAGTGCAATCAATTGCTTTGTAACGATATTATTATCGCCTAGAATTAGCGAATGTTTATATACAACAAATCTCATGTTATCTCCTTGTTTATTATGACTGAAGGTTCTGACTGTGTTTTATGATGTCAATACACAAAAAAACGATCAAATCAGTACCATTTTCCTTTGTGCTCTAAACTGCATAAAGGGAATATCGATGAGTACTTTCATTGATCGTTATTATTATTTAAATTAATTCAATAATAAAAGTAACTTCATCTAAGTAATAAGAGCAATTAATTAGCTCAGCAACAACGATAACCACAGCAACTCCTTCTAAACAATGAAAGGAATATCCACCGTGGCTATCTATTTACTTTTTTTCTTTTACTTTGGTAAGTTACTTTTGTTATTTTTTTACTTTTTCTGTATTATATCATATTTTTGATTGAATTGTCATCTGAGACAGTGATTTTAAAAAAACTGGAAATTTTTTTCAATTGTTTATTTTGACAAAAAAATACTTTAATATCAATTTAATGATTTTTAGAGCATTTTTTTAGCTTATTTGATTTTAAAGTTGTCGTCTATTCTTCAGGATTACTTGAAGAAGTGGAAGTAACTAATAATGTCAAGTTCTTTATTGGAAAAATGAAAAAAAGCCTTAAAAATCAAGGCTTTTCTATACTTTCACAAATAATCCTAATAAATTTCCATTCAACTTCTTCTAAGCATCTTTTCTAAAAAAATAAATTGACAATCTCATCTTCTGAAAAAGCCTAGCTCACTAAGTTTTTTTCAAACAAAAATTTTAACTAGCTTGTTAGATTCTTGATATCTTATCTCTTTTTATTTCTTGCTCGCTTGCTATGACAAAAATATCCTAATGTTCCACAGCTAGTAACCAAATTCTGTTCTTCGAGAACTTTCATTGCTTTTTGGACAGTTGCCGGATTACACTTCTCGTTTTCTGCTAATCTCCTTATTGAAGGAATTTGTTGTTCAGGTGCATAATCACCTCTTAAAAATAGTCGTTCTTAATTTTGATGCAATTTGTAAATATAGATGGTGTTTCATTTAATCTTTTTATTATCACTTTCCCTAACAAACTTCCAATATGCAGAATAAGGGATGACTGTAGCTAGTAGAAGATAGTATTTATTTTGCAAACATATCTGCTACTCCTTTTGCATTGAAATGAATAGGAACTGTCTCAGGGAGAAACCCACAAATAATGACTATGATGACCATCATTCCCAACAAAAACCAAAAATATCTTTTAACAGTCTATTTTTTTCATCTTATTTTTCCTCCTTTAACTAGATAAAATTTAACTTGGTCATTTTTATATAAACTCTAAACGAAATAGCCAGTAAAATTACTGATACTGCTTGCAAAAACAAATATAATCGGAAGATTAAAAAAACCAATTAAGCAAAAATAGGCGTAATAAGCGTAATCATACTAATAATTCCAGTTACAATAACAGGAAGACTTTGTTTGACAACTATCATCTCACTGTCCCAATCATAGTTAGGATATTTTTTTTATTTAATGAAATTCCGATTACCATTATAAAAAGGGAGTAACATATAGGAACAATAACTAGATTCATAACTTGAATAGGATTCATATCAAGTTTCAGCATAAATACAGATACAGAAATCATATATCCAATCAAATGAAGTGTAAGGTTGACAGCTATCTTAGCATTTAAAATCGTTTTCACTTCAACTGGAGAACTTTTTCAAAATCCAAATATTTTTTTACCTTCTAAAGATATAGATGAAGCTGCTGGACAACTGAGTGAAAGCATAGATGCAATAAAGACAGGGAGCTAAGTTTGAAAGATACTCATTTATATTTTCAATTCCTGCAGAATTTCCTATTTGACCTACAGAATTAAACAGGAAACATATACTAAAGACACATAAAAGAATCACTCCAAGCCCAGCATTCAAGACTGCCATATAAGAACTTAAAAAAATCGTCCAAGCTCTTTTTTTGATACAAGGAAAAAAATACCGATTTTTCTTTCATAAGATACTTTGTCATTAGCATAACTTGATTTTGTATTGGCAAGTGTATTAAGTAGTCCATACTTCAACGAAGCAATTTTTGACAAATAGATAAAAGACGACTATTGAAAGAACTATATAAAATCCCATCCCATAGTACATTGGAAAAATTGTAGTATGACATAAATAGTCTAGAAATTGGATACAGTCCAGTAATTTGCTTAGCCAGAGTAACCCTCAATACTACTTTCATCACCTGATTGCAAAAGCTGATAATGCAAAATATCCAATTATACCTAGCATCGCAAATGAAAAAAATAAGAGATAACATTTTTTTCTTTTTAAAAAAAGATGAAGCGACAACAATAACGAGTCCCATGCATGCCGCTATACACATGGGGATCAAAGGGGCAAAAAAATTATAGAAGTAAAATACAATATAATCTGTAGGAGGTTTAAACTTCCGTTCAAGCCCCATATAATTCCACCCGGAAGCATAAACATCAAGCCTATTAAAAAAATTCAATAAGTACATAAACATGAACTTGCTGGTGATAATATACGAACTTTTAACAGGTAAGGATTGGAGAATTTCCATATCTCGACTGCCAAATAAAAATGCCATTCGAATAAAAATACTGTCAAAAAAATAATATTGAAAAAAACTTGAGACAGAGACCATATATGCTGGAATCAAGTTCTGCTGTCCGACGATGTACCAATGTTTTCGCTGTTATTATATTATAAACAAAGCAAAAATAAGGAAAAGAGTTATTATGCCAAAAACTCGCAATAGCCATTGAACTTTGTTTTTTTATTTCGTGAATCTCTAATCACGTTAATAGGAAAGAAATTAATCAATTGCGCTTTAAGCAGTATCCAAATGTTACTCATTGTTCTGCACCTCCATGAAAAAAATGCCTCAATGATTCATCACCTTTGACGTCTCCTGTATTGCCACTTGCAATTAACTTTCCATTTTTTTGATAATGGCAATCTTATTACATAATTTTTTTCCGCAACATCCAATACATGGGTTGAAAAAGAAAAATAGCACCTCCATCTGAAACACACTCATGCATAATTTTTCTTTAGTAGGAAAGTTGCTTTGGGATCTAGCCCAACAAAAGGTTCATCTAAAATCAACAGTTTGGGAGAATGTACAAGTGCAGAAATAATGGCTGTTCGTTGCTTCATTCCATGTGAATATGAAGAAATAATCCCCGAAAGATGATCAGTCATATCAAATAAATCACCGTATTTTTGTATTCTCTCCTTGCGTATTTTTGTAGGAATTTCAAACAAGTCAGCAATAAAATTAATATATTGAAGTCCTGTCATATGTTCATACAAATCTGGATTATCTGGGATATACGCCATCATTTTTTTACAAATAACAGGTTCTTCTTTAATAGAATGACCGTTGATAATTATACTTCCGTCTTCAAAATCATGGATACCGACAACTGCCTTTATCGTTGTCGTTTTGCCTGCACCATTTGCTCCAATAAAACCATAAATATCTCCAGGCTGTACTGAAATAGATAGGTTATCCACAACCTTCTTGTCCCCATAACTTTTACTAAAATTCTTTATCTCTAACATATTTTCACCTCTATTGACAATTTGTCAGTCATATTTTGAAATAATACCGATAGCTTGTTTTGATTTAGCTATCGGTACATAGTTCTCTTTACAAACATTCTATCTTTTTTAATTGCTAAAGAGTCCTTTTGTATTTAGATTTTGTTCCAGCATTATCTTAAATGCATTCAAGTAATCTTTGACAGTTTCTTTCTTTGAAGTTTTTATACCTATGTTATTTGAAACAAAAACATAGGCTGTCATCAGAAATTCTGCTGTTTCTGATGGATATTTTACAGAAAAATACTTTTTCTGAGATGCCTTGATTTATTATCCTCTCAAAAATATAGTCAGTTTTTCAATGAGCTTATGAGATAACTTATCTAACATATAACGATTTTCTTCAAGATCAACCGTCTTTTGTAACTCAGTTCCTTCCGCTGAAACGTTATCTGTAGAGATTATTGTGGCATCTATAAAGGCTCTTATTTTTTCAATAGCAGTTTTGTCATCATCATAGACAATCACGTGAATAACACTCAATAATTTCTCTGAATAACGTTCCACGAGACAATACAGAATATCTTCTTTATTCTTAAAGTGATAGTATAGCAAACCTCGTGATATATTTACCTTATCGACTATATCCTGAGTTGTTGTGTTCGCATATCCTTTCTCCATAAAGAGGAGCATAGCAGCGTCCATAATCTCAGCCCGTCGAATTTCCGGATCTTTTACATCTCGCATTTTATTCCTCCTGCTTATAAATTATACTACTCTACTGACAAATTGTCAATTATAAAATTACCTTTTTGAGGATACCAAAAAAACCTTGACACTAAGGCTTTTTCGTTAACATTTTTTCTAAGCTCGTACAAGCAGTGATGCTGCCTCAACATGTGCTGAGAGCTTTCTTCTATACTAATAGACGAAAGGGTGTGAAAATGATTTTTAAATGATACTGTGGAACGGAACAGTAGCCCTAGTATTGACTACTGTCGTTTCTATTCATATTGGCTATTCTAGGACTGAGATGAAAAAATCTATAAATGCTCAGAATAAAATTGAACCCGCAAATCTCCCCAAAACAATGGTGAGTCATGTACTTGTATTATTCCGAAAAAATACACCTCTGGTGCAGTGAGACAAATTGGTGTATCTTATAGTGGCTTCGTAGATGAAAGCTATACTCTACTATCACTCTTTGATGATGTAGAACAAATTGAAAAAGATAATAGACTTCAGACAGCTATTGATGTTGTCAGAGAACAGTTTGGTTTTTTTAGCCATACAAAAAGGAACCGTCCTAACTGAAGGTTCCAGAAATATTGAACGCAGTAAACTTATCGGTGGTCATTCCGCGGGTGGATTGGAGGGATTAAAATGAAACAAGAAAAAAATACAGTACAATTTTTCAGAAATCCGTAGCAAAGGATGTAATGATATTGAAATGCTTGAAAGATTTTTTTACATGGAATCGTTGAAACAGCAACTTCAAAAACTTCGTCAGAGAAAACTCAAAAACAACTGAAATATCGATACGACTAGTACATGCTAAATCTGAAAACCGATTACCATTGGAATTTACATTTAGCATTAAGCCAACAAAGCTCATCTGTGATAATCTATACTGAGGTAATCAATCGCTTTAAAGAATGTTACACAGGTGGGGGAATTCAAGGTTTTACGATTCAATTTGATAAAAAAATACCCTTGCCTCTGCATAGAAAAGGATTTGATATGATTGACCGTTCATATTTACCATTTCAATCAGCAAGAGAGTACCAGGATACAAAGATGCAAAAAAATGGATGGGCTTTTTCCTATCTGAACATGCATCAGCACTCTCTGATGATACAAACAAAAGTAACGTACATGTCTGACTTATCACTAGAGAAGAAATTATTACTCCTCAGTCAAGTATACGCCGGGCAGCTACGCACACGCATTCAAGTGATTGAAAAAAACAAGCGTGTTTCCTACACTGGAACAATACCAAGTCTGACCAAAGATTTCATTTTTGATAAAAAAACTACAACAGGTCACATCAATTTGAAATTAAAAAGACATTATTAGTATTGAACTTGTCGAGGAGGTGCTCTATGAATCAGCTTGAGTTTCAGCGTAATCACCTACAAATGGACTATTATAGCGAGAGCTACCAAGATTTTGAACGTGACTTCTACCGCTACTCTAACATGAATATTCCATTGACCTTCCTAACTGATGATATCCTAAAAACAATGGCGACTTCACGTAAGAATTACTTTGTCCTCAATAAGGAAAAAGTCCAGAGATAACCGCGATCACTTCTTCATATTTGAAGTAAGTACCGTAGATGAGAATCCGCTAATCTATCATTATACATATAAGAAAACTACAATATATTTAGCAGAAAAAAATAGGAGCAGTTCAATTGACTGTTCCTATTTTTTTAATATTCATAAAATCTAAAGTCTTTATACTCTTTAACAATGGAGTCGCCAACCAGAACAGACTATACTGACCAGCGACTACCTTAAATTTAATGTTTCAGATTTATTTTCTTATCTCTAATTTCATAAACTACATCTGCTACATTTTTCGAGTAATCGTTTATCGTGGGTGATAAACACGATAGTTCCAGTGTACTCCTTCATTAGTATTTCCAAAGCCTCTAAACTTGGTATGTCAAGGAAGTTACTGGGTTCATCCATTATTAGGATGTTATATCTACCCATGAGCATTTTAGCAAGCAACAATTTTATAATTTCTCCACCGCTTAAAAACAGATAAACTTTTTTTCCAATATCGTTCTGTTTGAACCCCATAGATGCTAGCACTGAACGAATTTCTGATATATTGTAGTCACAATCCTTCTGCATAAACTCCATAACATTCTGATTACTGTTGTACTTGTAACCATTCTGTGCAAAAGTAACCTATTTTTTTGCCTTAGGCGAAATAGAAATTCCTTCTTCATGGTTTAAGATCATTTGGATTAAAGTTGTTTTTCCGATTCCATTACCACCAGTTAACGCCACTTTTTGCTCCTAACGGAATTTGAAAAGATGCATTTTTCAAACAGAGCCTTATCCCCAAATACTTTATTAATTTCTGCACCGACTATAGGGGTATGGATTATGGAGCTCCAATGCTTTACTTTGCCTGAAACGAATTCTGCGAATGCCTTCGGAGCTTCTACTTTTTCCTAAGGCCGCAATCCTGTGCTCTAGGGTTTTAGCAGCATTATACATCTTTTTTTCCTTACTTCCTATTGATTTTTTTGATGAGCTAAACGCCCTCCGTCTTCAGTACTTTTTTTCTTTGAAGAACCTTTTGCCTTCTGTTCTATTTTTACGAGCCTGTTTTTCGCTTTTTCCTCCGCAGCCCTTTCCAATCAGGGCACGTTCCGCAATAAATTGTTCGTATTCTGCAGCTTGGCTCTTACGTTCTTCCTCTTTCTGACGAAGATAATCAGAATAGTTTCCCCAATACTCAGTGATTTTGCCATCTTTCAGTTCCCATATTTTATCTACTATTTCATCAAGAAAAATAGCGGTCATGGCTAATAACTAACAGTGCACCTGTAAAAATATTTTTAGCTGTCCTATTAGAAAAATCAATTCCTTCACGGTCTAAATGGCTCGTAGGTTCATCCGCTAAAAATACCATGAACCTGTGCCGATAAGGCCTGTGCTATTTTAAGCCTTGTTTCTTCACCACCGCTCATAGTCTGTATATTTAATTGCTCAACACCTAGCTTGCCTACAAGTGCAAAAATCTTTTTTTCCTCCTGCAGAGTTACTTCGTCCAACTGGGGAATATAGGCAAGTTCACCCAGACGATTCATTTTACATCCTGGGGAGTTAATTCTCCTAAAAAGTACCCTGAGTAAAGTGCTTTTTCCAGCACCATTTGCTCCTACTAAACCAATACGGTCATAATCATATACTTCTAATTCATTTATATCTAAAACATCGCGTCCTTTGAATTCCACACGAATGTCTTTTTGCTTTTAATATTAATTCCATAACATTTCCTCCTGTCTATAATCGCATGCTTTCATTTGCTTGTATGCAGGGAAAAACCCTGCGATTTTAGCAGGAAGAGTTATGAAAATAAGATACATAAATATTCCTCCAATATTGTTTTATTTTAAATCTAATTTTCTAACCTCAGTTATCATTTGGCAAACTATAGCAATGCCAATAATTAAAAATACCTGATAGTAAAAAACCAATGATTTACACCGATTTTTATCAGCAAAGAATCCAGAAAGAATTAACCCAATTGGCATAGCAAGTGACATGATACTTCCGATCAAAGAAAAATACACGTCCTAAATATTCAGGCTTAATTTTTCTCCTGAAAAAGAGCTGTTTGCACACCGCTATAAAAATGGCACCGAAAAGCCCCATTATTGCACAGCAAACTACGAATATTACAAATCCATTTGGAGGAAGTATTCCCGAAACAGCTAAACTGGTCCCCATTATAAAAAAATGAACTTGTTATTAGTAATACATGCTTTTTCGAAGCCCCCTAATCTTCCTAATAATAAGCCTCCTGCTAGCATCCCAAATGCAAAGGAAATTTCCGTAATAGAAATATGCACAGGCGTTCCATTAAAGTGTTCCATGCTTATTAAAGGAAATAGTGCATTGATTGGCATATAAACAAAAAGTATATAGTGTTCCTAAGAGTAATAAGGCAAACAATCCTTTGTTTTGTCTCAGAACCACAACTCCTTCTTTTCATCTCCCTTATGAAATTTGGTTCTAAACTTTGCACTTGATTACCCAGCTTAGGTATACGTACAATTGCTACCGTAATAGATGCAATCACAGCACCCAATACGTCGATGGCAATAATAGCATTTAAATCCCAAACGGAGTATAAGAGTGCTGCAACTGCCGGACTAACAATATAGCTTATAGACTGCAAAGACTGACTATAGCCTGCGCATTTCGTTAGCTGTTCTTCTGGTACTAAAAAGTGGTGTAACCGCATTGAGTGCTGGGGTATGAAAAAGCTGTTCCAATGCTACGGATAAACAATACTATCATAATCATCCAGACAGGTAGCTCCATACAGAATGCAACAATAGCAAGCACTGCACCAGCTGCTGCGATAATTAAATCGGCACCAATCATTATCTTCTTCCTATCATGACGATCCACTAGCACACCAATGGCAGGTCCCAAAATCGCATAGGGTAAAAAACCTACTAATGAAGCCATAGACAAGACCATCGCAGATCCTGTTTTTTCTGTAAGGTAAAAAATAATCGCCATTTGCAGGATGGCACTAGTGATTAATGATACTGCTTGCCCTGCCCATATTGCATAAAATTTTCGTTTCCAATTGTTGTATTTTTCCATTTATATTATCTCCTGCATATTATTTTGCTTGAATTTCTATTTTGAATAGCATTCTAGGCAATAAAAAATGCAGGCCAAACCCCACAATGTGGCTTTTGGTCTGCATACATACAATTTGGAAACATTCATATTAAAGACATAGTTAAATAAAGGTATAGTTAAATAACCAATATCCTCACCGTAACTAATGAATGCTCAATATCGTATAAATAAGCACAACAAAAAAGCCTATCATCGGGTATAGATTCTGCTTTTTTTATTGCCAGCTTATCTTAAACGCATTGAGGCTGTCATAGTTTCGGTTCCTCCTACATCTTTGTTTATATCAATTTATAGTATAACACAACAAGATGATATGTTCAATATAAAAAGTTATGGAATGAGACTCATACTTCCAATTCGATGCCAGATTTAAAGGATATGACGAAGTTTTTCTTCATAGACTGTAACGCTCTGGATTATCTTCCTTAGTAGCAAGCGATTAGCTTTCACAAAAATCTTCTGTTTGTAGTTTTAAAAAAATTCATCAGGATTTTCTAACTCAACCTCAAAATATTTCATTTTACATTCCCTCATTTCATTTATTGATAAATTGAGTTTGCAAAAAAGAGTGGACAATTTTTGTCTACTCTTAACCTTTAAAATAGTTTTTTTTAATCGATTTGAAGTTGCCTAAATTATTACTTATTCGGTAAAAATGAAGTATTGCTTTCAACAGATTTCCTTCAACTACACTTCACTTGATTCAAACAAGGTGGGTACATTTCTATTCCCACAAACTCCTTGTCAATGGAAACAAACACGTACCCACAGGGTAAATGGAAATAGAAACTGATAATTTCTAGCTATCACTTCTACTCATTCCAAAAAAATTTTTCTCACTCTGATACTTACCCACCATAAAGCAAAAAAAGCCTTGCAATCAAGGCTTTCATTATCCCTTTCGTTCAAAGGTTTCTAAGCTTTTACGAGCAGAGCGACACACTCAGCGGTTCGCTATCTCCGTTCTGTCTGCGTGCTAGCACTTGTCAATCACGGACAGCTATCGCATGGGCGGAAGTAAATGCTAATCTTCGTCGTTTTACTCCTTGACTAGCAAACTTACCGCCTCAACATGGGTTTTAGAGGACTAAATGGAGTCTGAATTGCCTGATAGAGATGTAGTATTGATTAAGCAATCAACAAATAATGTACAAAACAAAAATAAAGTACACTGCTTAATGAGTGTACTTTATCCTTCTAATTCAGTTTTATCAATGGTTTAACTCTAGTTAAGTCGATTAGTTAAATGAATTTAGACTATTGCTTTTTATAACGACTATAAATTGTATGCTCAATGCTATAATTTATCTTCCAAATCTACTTCTTCATAATTTATCGGAATTAAAAGCAACTTCACTGCTTAGAGTAGATTGTTTTTTTCATTTTCACTTATTTGAATGGCATTTTTGAGTGAAAAAAATAACTTCTCTTACAAGATTTAATAAATCTAATGCAAACTCTTGAAGTTCAGATTCAGTTAGATACAGTCTGGTTTCATTATTATCTTCATTATCTTCACTTCCATTAAAAAAATATTCAATGTTATATTAGTAAATCTATGCTCTAAATAATTTCTAATAATTTTTCAATCGCTTTGAGTTTGGATTAGCTGTTAAAGAATTATCACCATTATCAAAAATCTTTCTCTATCCAAAAATATAGATGACAGACCAATATTCTTATCCAACATTTTATTTAAATCACTATTTGATCTCCAAATTGAATGGAAATTTACTTTTCGAGTTTCAATTTTTTTAAAGAATAATATTCATTTATAAACATAGCTACTTTATCTAATAATGAATATAGTGTTTTAAAAGATGCTTTTAATCCTTCAACTCGGATAGAGTATTGTACGTAGTCTAGACAATCAATAAGATCAACATTCTCGTCAGCATAATGAACCGAATCACTCTCAATGCTATTAAAACAGAGATAACGGGCATAAACATATTCTTGCTTAATTTGATTAAACATAGAAATATATTTGTTTAAATCTTTATCCGATTGAAATAATAAACTTGGTAGTAAAAGATTATCATCATATCTATTTATATCGTCAGCTTGTAAGTCATTAAGTGGATTAAGATACAGCCCGTTGTTCCAACACCATTCACGATACTTTTGTGAATTAGGATTATAATCGATTGTTTTACAAGAACATTCATCTATATCTTTATAATCAAGATATTGTTCGTAAAGTTCAATAAATCGCTTTTTCTGCATAATCAACTCTGTTTGGATCTGAAACAGTTATGCTTGTTTCTATTAAATTTTTTTAATTTTTTTAATAAAGTGGAGGTGTTCGTTATCATTCAAAAAAATTACGATAATGATCTAGACAAATAGCTAAGTTACCACTAGCCATTGTGAATCTTGGATTGATTTGTATACATTTACAATACATCTTAATAGCTAACTGCTTTCTACCACAAGCATCTAATAAATTTGCGTAATTAGTGTAAAGTGAACATAATAATGGGAAAAACAAACCTACTGTTCTCAGAATTTATATCAACTTTATTTGAAATTTCTATAGCTTTTCTAAAAGTAATAAATTTGTTGAACTGTAAAATCGGTATCTATGTTGAAAAACTAAGTTATCACTTAGTTCAAATATATCAGCGTATGCTGTCCCAATAGAATAAAAATAATTGAATTTTTGGAAATATCATCAATAGTGTTTTCCATATTTTTTTTCCAAATTCTATTAGTCTATGGATTTCCTTTATATTTTTTTATGTTTAAAAGCATTATCGAAATCCATTGACAATTTAAGTACACTATGATTAATTGGATTATTTGTTAACATCTTCACCCCCAAACTAAATATTTCGATTTTTAAATTTGATTTTCCTTTATTTTCCTGTTCTTCAACTAACATATCAGATAAAAAAACTCTTTTATCATGTCCCAATTAAAATTCTCTTTAAATCCTCTACTACCATCAGAAGGAACATTTAATGAAAAATGTTGCAAATACGGTTTCACAAGTTCTTCTTGGAAATTTTTGCTAAGTAAGAATCAAAAAAATGAATTTGAATACCTATAATGATGGCTATGAATAAAGTCTTTCCATGTATTTAGCATAGTCTCTTCGTCTATAATATCTATTACGGAAACTTCTTCAAGTGGTCGGTCTTCAATATTTCCCCATGCTTTTTTCATTAAATTAACAGCATCTACATCGCTCTTAGGAGCACTGTATCCAAAAAAATAGTTAACATATATGAATGATCGACAAAGTAATCTAATGCTTTCCAACACCAATTTATGTATCCATCGGAAGAATAGTCTTTGTTTTTTACGGGATACAATAATTTTGTTGGATTTAATTTTTTATAACATGTTGGGCAGTAGCAATCTACTCCTCCAAACTCAATATGTTCTTCACAAAACCCAACAGCTACATTCCCATGTAAACAAAGAATTTTTGGCAAGTTCATACTGGACTAAAATCAAAAAAACATCTTATAATAGTAGTTATGAAACTTACAAACGAAGAAACACAAAAAAATTGAACAACTCTTAAAAGATTCATCGTACGCCAAAATATCACAAACGTCTACAGATTATTTATTTTTCGCTCAAAAAGAAAAAGAGTTATAAGGAAATCATGGATCTCCTAGATTGTAATAAAAACAACTGTTTGGAGAAATTTAAAAAAATATAAGGAGTTTGGTTTAGAAGCTCTTCTTCAAGAAACCCGTGGTGGACGTCATCGAGAATATATGACTTACGAAGAGGAACAAGCATTCCTAAAACGTCATATAGAAGCTGCTCAGGCTGGAGAATTTGTAACTGTCAATCAGTTATTTGAAGCCTATCAAAAAGAGATTGGTCGCACTTCCACACGTGATGGTTTCTATTATCTCCTGAAACGCCATGGTTGGCGAACGGTCACTCCTCGACCTGAACATCCCAAGAAGGCAGACGCTCAGACAATTGAGACGTCTAAAAAAATAAAAATCTACATTCGAGACCTTAAGTAAGCGCTTTTAAAGAGGAGGGACTTATAACAAAGTACGATTGATGTACCAAGATGAAGCTGGTTTCAGGGAGGATCAGTAAGATGAGTTCTTGTTGGGCTCCTCAAGGAATTCGACCTAGCATTCCTAGTCATTATATGCGAGAATATCGCTATTGTTATGGGGCAGTAGATGCTCAGACAGGAGATTCCTTCTTCCTTATTGCTGGAGGATGTAATACTGAGTGGACGAATGAATTTCTACGGCAAGTCTCACAAGCTTATCCAGACGACTATATTTTACTTGTTATGGATAATGCTATCTGGCATAAATCAAGTACCTTAGAGATTCCAAGTAATATTGAATTGGCTTTTATCCCACCTTATACACCAGAAATGAACCCTATTGAACAAGTCTGGAAAGAAATTCGAAAACGAGGTTTTAAAAATAAGGCTTTCCAAACATTGGAAGCTGTCATTGATAAGCTTCAAGAAGTTATTCTAGGACTGGAAAAAAGCGTTTTAAAGTCAACTGTCAGCAGACAATGGACGAGGTTGCTTTTTGAAAATAATTGAGTATCAGAGTAATTTTTGAGCAGCGAATATAAGCCTGTATAAGTAAAGGGTCCCAATTAAACGTAGCTATACAATCTTTATTAGTTAAACTTAATATTAAAAAAATCATAAATTGTTGGTTCATCAGGTAACTCCAACGAAGCAAAAATAATCATAGAGTCTTTCTTCTAGCTTTCTAACTATTTCGAGCACTCTTCTCTCTCAAATAATTCTGAGTAGATATCCTCTAAATTTTTCGCTCTTTGTCTGTAATTCAACACCAGCAAGAATTTCTTCTAAATTTAGTTTTTTTAGCAATCCATTCATAACTGAAGAACTTTTTGCCGTTTTTTTATCACCATCTGGTATTGCTGCAATAGTAGCACCAGCGCCTAGAATAACTGTATGCGATCTCATCTCATTTCTCCTGAAAGTCTTTTTGACACTATTATACCACTGTATCTACTTTTATTTATGCTTCAAATACTAATCTTATAACCATAAATATTTTTAAATAAAATGTACAATTGAACCACCACTTCTTCTACACCAATTAGAGTAAAAAAATGTACAAATCAATTTCTTAGATTAGAGAATATTACGTACTACAAAAACATACAAAAATACCACTCCAAAATAATGTACAAAACAAAAAAATAAAGTACACTTTTTTTAAATAATGTACTTTATGCTTCTAATTCAGTTATATCAATGGTTTAAGTCTTGTTTAGTCAATTGTACATAAACTTTTTAGTTTTTTTAGCCGTGCCTTAGTTCAATCGTAACCAAAAAAATTTTTTTAAGCCAATTATACTCAATTATGTACTTTATTTAAGTGAACACTGGAAATTTTTAAAACTATTCATCTTCTGTAAATGCACTTTATTTAAGTGAAAACTAAAAAAATTTTTTTCAAATGTACATTTTGATACTAAAAAAACACATTAATCCATTAAATTGATATTAAAGTGTTTTTAGATTGTTTAATTTATTGATTTACAAACTGAACAAAAATGCTCTTGTTTTCTTCTTAAACCTTTACAGATTTTACAGGTTATTAAGTTACGTTTTTTTCATATTTGATTTTTTTCATTGATTTTAAACTTATACCGATGATTTGGATCATCTTTACAAATCCACCATACAATTTTTATTACTTTTTCTCATTAATTTCTGTTGGATTTGCTAATAAAAATATTATTAAGATAATCCCATTCTTTTAATATTTCTTGTAATGTGGTAGACTAGATATGAATTTTGATGGACGATAATTAGGTCAGAGAAAAGGTTACAGATGGAAAAATTAGTTTTTATCATTATGCTAGTGTTTTTGGCATTTGTGTTTATTGGAATATTGTTTTGGCTGCGTTTTAGAATGAAGAACACCTTTGAGAACGGTGTTCCAGTATACGATGCCCCAGCAAATAATCAGACAAGGACGAGTAAGCTAAGCGTAGGAGAGTATGCAGTGCACATAGTTTTAATACTAATTAGCGCTGTAATTGCCTTTAAGGTCATGGGCATGTTCCGTCATGGGGCGGCGCCAATTGGTGCTGCTATAATCACGCCTTCTATAATGGCGCTTTTCAATGCACGAAGGAGAACCGGGAAATCTTGGATAGGTATCGTTGCAGTGCTTATGATATTCGTGTTTTTGATGTTTGTATATATAATTATAGGTCTACCTGATAACGCACCTCCACTTAAAATTGACAGAACTGAAATTCATCTTACAGAGACTAAGATTTCGGATTTGATAGACCAGGGGTTTGAAATCTATGTGTCAAATGGTAGACATGATTATCCTAATTATAATGAGCTTTTGACAACGGGAAGCTATTCTAAATACCAAGGATCGGGGGTTAGCGTACCAAACGGCTTTAAGTCATATGACTCAGCAGTTACGCGATCTACCTATCTTCTTGTAAAGAAGAATGTAGTTCTCGGATGTATAGGTGTTTACGGAGATAAGAGGAAGAGTACGGAGCTGAAGGACTGTGTAGTTACGCAGGTTTGCTTCGATTCTGAGTGCACAGCTGTTGCCAAAAAATATGGAATTTCATATAATATACATGGTATAGATTTGCTAAAGAATCTTGACGAAAACGAGTTCACGAAAGTATTTGGGAAAAAAATATGGCTGACTCCAAGCGAGCCAAGAGATAAATATTTGGGACATTTCGGTGTGCAGTGGGGAGCAGGTAACAATGAATTCTTTTGGAATCATTATTTTATGAATTTAGACCTTGATTCAAATAATGATATAGTTAATTTTAATTTTAGTTCTAATATTGCAGCAGAGCGATAGAAGAATTTGCAGGGATAATTAGGCAAAATGAAAAAGAAAAAAGTACTAAGTAAGACAAAGTATGCTATTTATCTTCTGATGGTCCACCTTATATGCATACTTTTCACTATAAGCAAAATAATGATACCTTCATGGGGTCACTGGTTAGAGACGACACGCTTTCTTTGGACAAGCTTTCCTGCCTATGTATGCGTGTTAATAGCCGTTTTCCCAATGATATGCTTTTGGCCATATTCAATTAGTGCAGATTTTAAGCCGGGTACAGCAAAGACCTTGCTTGCGACTTTTGGTCTAATAGTAGGTAACGTGACTCTGATTTTGATATATACGACTATTTTGCACAAGGTATTATAGGTATAAAAAAATCCCTTTATAGGGATTTCAGAACGAAGACAAACGCCAAAAATGACGTTTGTCTTTTTCTGTTTTCAAAAATAGTTTATCTCATCATCTATTAATCTATCCAAAAATCTGAATTTGAGAAAAATAAAAAGGGATATTCCCTATCCATTTCACTAATTTTTTGATATTTAAACACGCCAAAGTAAGCCCAACCTGATCCTCCATTTTGGACTTTCCTTTCTCTCTAGTGTATCTCAAATTATGGTATTCCTTAGCCGTTCCAAAGAGCCGTTCAATTGTTTCTTTGCGCTTCTTATAGAGCTCTTTCATTTCTCTTTGGTGACGAATCTCCTCACAAAATTCAAGGGCATCTTTCCAGACATGTCTCGTTACTACTTTTTGAAAATTCTTGCTTTGGGTACAAATGGATAATAAAGGACAGGAAACACATACTTTAGGATTACTCTTATACTCACGGTAGCCTTCTCGAGTGGTAGTGCGATAGCTTAACACTTGATTCTCTGGACAGACATAACAGTCATAACTTGCATCATAAACAAAATTACTAGGTCTTAAGTTCCCCTTTACTCCCTTTGGACGAGTATAAGGGAAGACAGGAATGATATTTCGCTCTAATAAATAATGGGCAATAGCTGGAGTCTTGTAACCTGAATCCGCAATAATATAGTGGGGCGAGAATGGCTCTAACTTTGAAAATAGGGCAGGGAAAGCCTGACTATCATGAACATTTCCTGCTTCAACCGTATAAGCTAAGGCCCAACCATGCTTATCACAAGCAACTTGAGCAGAATAGGCAAATACTTCCTTATGTTCGCCCTTGTGAAACCAACCACACTCGGGATCTGTCGTTGAGATTTTCTTTTCCTTAGCCTCACTTTCTTTTGCGGGCTTTAAGGACTTTTTTTCGTGTTTTTTCCTATCTAAATCAATCTCAACTGCCAATTGTTCACTCATAAACTTAGCTTGTTGATCTACCATTTCCTTACGATACTTGTGACTATTAGCAGCCGCTTTGATATGGGTACCATCCACAAATATTTCAGAAGGATCAATTAAGCCAGCATACAAAGCTTGGCTGAGAACTTGGGAAAAAATCTCAGAAATGAGTTCTTTATCTTGAAAACGACGGCTGTAATTCTTTCCATAGGTAGTAAAATGAGGGACCTTATCATCTAAAGTTAGTCCGAGAAACCAACGATAGGCTACGTTTACTTCAATCTCTTTCATGGTTTGGCGCATGGAACGGATACCATAAAAACACTTGATCAAAGGAATTTTGACTAACATGACGGGATCAAGACTAGGACGACCATTATCTGGACTATAGGTATCTTCTACCAAGTCATAGATAAAGTCAAAATCAACCTTTGAATCTACTTGTCGAAGAAAGTGATCTTTTGGGACCAATTCGTCTATCGTATAGAAGCCATATTGCTTACGATTATAATCAGGTTTTTCTTTGTGAAACATAGGGAACACCTCACAACTTTTCTTACCTCTATTATACGACTTTACAAAAAGAAAGCCCTTAGAAACTTGACTTCCAAGGACTTTGTCTTCAATCTGAAATCCCTTTATAGGGATTTTTTTATTGCTTCAAGTAGCTCGTCATATTCTTCAAATGCCGGAACCTCAGGATGCTCCTTCTTGATTGATTCGGTGCTTCTAAACAAGAATCCTTGTGGGTGTCTCCTTGAAAGAAGTCGTTTTAATCGACGGTCAAGGCAGTTGATTTGGATAGTCCAAATTATTCGGCAAGCCATAAATACTCAAATTTCTCCCAATAACATTGTCATCATAGATAGTTTCCCTTATCACGTTGTCAACCAGTCCGTAACCATAGAGCACATGTTTTTAATGAACTAGCCGACATTGGTTACAATTCCTCTAAGCACCTTTGGGTATATGGATTCAAAGTACATATGCTGGTCACCCTATCAGGCTATATTCTGAATTATGTTGTAACGCCTGCCTCAGTACATGATATTAGGGCAGTTGATGACTTACTAGAAAACTGTTCTCAACCCTATGTTTTAGCTGATTTAGCTTATCTTAGCTATGAACTCAGAGAACAGTTGAAACAGAAAGGTTACCATCTTTGGACGCCTTTACGTCAAAGGATGGCAAGAGCTAAACAACATAATCATTGGAAACTAATGGCTATGAGACGGAGGACTATTGAAACTCGATTTTCAGAACTTTGTGCTTTTTTGATGTCGAACAAACACCAGCTAGAAGGCTTAACAGGATTGCAGTTGAGAATGGAGCAAATTTTACTGACTATAATCTGAGATACTTTGAGATTAACTAGCACCACGAGTAAAAATCTATATCTTACTATCAATAAGACCTTAAATGAGTAATAAAAAATGAACAATTGAACCACTACTTCTTCTGCACGTATTAGAGTAAAAATATACAAATCAATTCCTTAAATCAGATGATGCTATGAACTAGAAAAATATACAAAAATAAAAAAATAAAGTACACTTTTTTTAAAGAATGTACTTCATGCTTCTAATTCAGTTGTATCAATAGTTTAGCTCACGTTAAGTCAATTGTACATAAACTTTTAGTTTTGCTAGTGTATAGTTTGTAACCAAAAAAATTTTTTTAGTTTTTTTCTTTTAATTAATTTATTATGATTAAAATTTTTTTATACTTTTTGCTAAAGGCTCCTCCGTCGATCTTCAACTCTAGTAAATGTAATTCAAGTAAAAATTTGATTCTTATTATCTATCATAAAAAAACCAAATCAAATTTGATTTGGTTTTTGAATTTTTTTATATTTCATTTTTATTAAAATGAAAAAGTTTACCAATACAATCAGTTACGACTATACTCTTCTTTTTTTATTCATTACCATATAGCACGAAACTAAGATGACGAAGATTTTTTTATCAAGTAAGTTTCGTATTGATTAGTATCTATGGTTAGTTGAGACAAGACATTAATAATTGAATGAGTCATTACACAAATCCAGAGATTGTTTGTTTTAATATAAAAGTGCTGATAGTATGAAAGAATTTGTCAGTAATCCAATTAAAAAACGGCGTCAATTGTAATATTGCCAGAGAACCATCTATGTAAAAAGTACAACAGATGCCAAATAGCCCAACTAAAAAAAGGTTAAGATTGTTGAGAGGAAATACGGCAAATTTTCTTGTAAAATTGGTTGAAAAAAACATATCGCCATCCAATCTCTTCTATTCCTCCAAATAAAAATAAATTTGAAGAACATCAAAAAAAGGGAGATACCAGCTAAATTCTAACATTTTCCCACCAAACAATATGAAAGAAAAAAATCAAATACAATTAGGAAGAAAGATAATAAATAGTGTTTATAACTAGTATGAATGTTAAAAAAATCTTTTAAAAATCTTCTTAAAATGAATATGAAAAATATCGATTAGCAACAATTATTCCCCAAAAGAGCTGAAGAAATTCCACCTAGAATGATTCCTGAAATAGTTAATACATTAGACTGAACAGAGTAACGATTCAATAGAAAGAAAAACTAGACAAACTGATACTAATTGGATAAATGTTCCTAGCAAATATACCAAAATTGCCTTATTTTTTTTTCATAGAGAAACCTTTCAAAATATATTATAACTTTTCGTAATAAAAAAATTATGTAAATCAACACTTCTATAAAAAGCAAATCTTTCACTTTTTCCAATTTCACTTTTTTTGGAATCACGAGATGGATCATATCACCTAGATACATCCTTGTAGATCCATTAACAGTCTTACTTTTACCGTTATGTACTTGGGTTGTGATAAGCACATTATGAGGTAAATTGAGTTCATGTACTTGTTTTCCAGCTATTTTGTCTGAAACAGGGATTTCTATCAGTGTAACTTCTCCATCATCAGTTGCTGATTCAGGTAACATTTTTTCTAGCATGGCTTCATATACGGGCGCTCCTTTGAGCAAATCCATAACAATATAAGCAACTAGGGTCACCATACCTAAAGGCATGAGATTACGGATATCACCAACCATTTCCGTCACAAGAATCATAGCTGTCAAAGGTGCTTTTGAGATAGCTCCAAAATAACCACTCATCCCAAGGATAACAAAGATAGGAAATTGCTGCTGGGTAACAAGGCCAAGATTGACACAAATAACACCGACCAGAGCACCAAGTAAAGATCCTAAAGCTAAAATTGGTAAGAAAATACCACCTGGCAGTCCACTTCCGTAACTGATCATGCTCCAGATAAAGCGAATGATAAAGTAAAGTAAGAGAATTTGAAAACTATAATCTTGTTCTGTTAAGGATAAGACAACCTGATTGCCTCCACCAAGTATTTGAGGTAGAAATATTCCAACTGGAATGATCAGGATAAAAGCAAAAATTGGATGATAAGCTTATCAATGTGAACCTTTTGGCCAATCCAATCATAGACTTTTCCGATATTCAGAACGGCTTTCTCATATAGATATCCAGAAACTCCAAGAAATATCCCCATCACCAGATAAATCCAATATTGACTCAAACTCATTTGAGGAATATTATCAGGCATATCAAGCACAGGTGTTAAGCCAAAGATGAGAAGGGAAACGAAGTTTGCTACTAGACTAGCAGCCAAGGTAGAAACCCAGAAGAATCGTGAAAAATGGTGATACACTTCTTCTACTACAAATAATAACCCCGCAATCGGTGCATTAAAGGCTGCAGCAAGACCAGCCGCAGCTCCGCTAGCAATCAAAGAACGCTCCTCAACAGGGCTAGACTTGAGCCATTTGGCAATTCCTTTTCCTCCAGCGGCACCTAGCTGAATACTGGGACCTTCACGCCCTAACATGAGTCCACTAGCAATTGCTAAAATACCAAGAATATATTTCTTCCAGAGGACACTCCACCAGTTGAGAGACATGAGACCTTTTAACTCGGCTTCAACTTGAGGAATACCAGAACCTTTGATATCTTTTTCTGAACGTGTTAATTTGGCACTAAGTAAGCAAATGAGGATATAAAACAATAAAATAATCAATAGATTCCGTATCAGATTCACTTGGTCTTGATAAAATCCTTGAACGATATGAAAGCCTTTTTCGATCAAAAATCGAAATGATCCGACAATAATTCCTACGACTAATCCGACAATAATACCTCGCCCTACTTGAGCTAAGATCGTACTGGACGCGAAGGCAAATTCTTTCTTGGAACTAAGTATTTCCGATTGTTCCTCCATAATTCTCTCCTTTAATTATCTTTTACTAGTTTCTGAAACGATCGTTTTAATCGGTTCAAAACTGGTGCGATGAATAGGTGTGACACCGTGCTTTTCAATTCCTACGAGATGCTTAGCAGTTCCATAGCCAGCATTTTGAGCAAATCATAGCCTGGAAATTCTTCGTCATAGTTAGCCATGATCTTATCTCTGGTAACTTTAGCTATAATCGATGCTGCTGCAATAGATAAGGAATTCGCATCTCCTTTGATGATGGATGTCTGAGAAATCGGCAAGTCCAACTTCATAGCATCAATCAAGAGGTGCTCTGGTTGAGGTTCAAGTTGAGAGATAGCTTCCTTCATGGCTAGTTTCGTCGCTTCGTAGATATTGACTTGATCAATGACTTGATTGTCCATAATTCCAATACCGATTGCTAGTGCATTGTCCTTAACGGCCTGAAAAATCTCTTCATGTTTTTTCTTGGGAATCTTTTTACTGTCATTCAAGCCTTTAATTTTACAATTTTGAGGTAAAATCACTGCAGCAGCCACCACTGGACCAGCTAGCGGACCACGTCCAACCTCATCTACACCTGCAATTAGAGATATCCCTTTACTATATAGATCTTTTTCATAGCGAAGCATGGCTTCTAAGCGAAGATTTTCATCAATTTCTGCTTGAAGGGCTTTTTTCCGCTTTTCAATTTCTTTTTGGACACCTGAACGAGAATCTTTTTCAAATTCCTTAAACAAGGGACTTTCAAGATCAGTTATCTTTGCTAATTCTTCTTTGATTTCTTTAATCGTTGCCATTAAGATCATCCAATGTATCTAAGGTATAGTTACCAAGTTTTCCATCACGAACTTCTTTGACAAAGAGGTTGTAAAAACGGTCGTAATCATCACGAAAACCAAGGATACGCGTCATATCCATAATAATTTCAGGAGCTTCATCGTCCAGATTCATTTGTTTGAAACGTTCTTGAAGCTTTTCAGGATAATGCGTTTTAAAGTAATTGAGACCGAAAATCGTTACCTCATCCATTGGAAGTAACTGATCCTTGATTGCTCCCGTAAGCGCAAGTTTGAGTGCTACGGTTTCATCTTCAAATTTTGGCCATAGAATCCCTGGAGTATCCAAGATTTCCAAATCTTTATTTGTTTTGAGCCATTGTTGGCCTTTTGTCACACCAGGTTTATTACCAACTACAGCAATTTTCTTACCAGCCAAACGGTTCATCAGGGTTGATTTACCAGCGTTTGGAATCCCGATAATCATGGTACGCAAGGTCTCGATTTGAATCCCACATTCCTTCTGACGAGCAATTTTATCTGCCATGAGTTTCTTAGCAGCGTCCGTTACAACTTTTACCGTAATTTGCTCTTTAGAATTGATTGCCAGTGTTTGAATGCCTTGTGATTCAAAGTATTGACGCCACTCTTTTGTTAATGCTGGGTCTGCTAGGTCTGCCTTGTTCAAAATCAATAGTCTTGGTTTATCTCCGATGATTTTCGTCAGCATCGGATTTTGACTAGACAAGGGCAAACGTGCATCTACTAAAACTGTCACAAAATCAACAAATTTTAAATTTTCCTGAACCTGACGACGCGCCTTAGACATGTGTCCAGGAAACCATTGAATAGTTGCCATGAGAGTATAATTCCTTTCTCTTATTGGATTTGTATCTATTTTTTTCCAGATAAAAAAATTAAATAGATATCCTTTTTCTAAAAAAATAAACCACTATCTTTTTATTATAACATGATTTCTCGTATTTGACGCTTGATTCAATGCCGATTGTAAAATGTTTTCTAAGTAAATCAGTTACAAATGAAATTCCTCATTGTCTAAAAACGATTGAAAAAAATAATAGTGTTCACCATGATTTTTAACATAGTTGCTGATATACTTTTCTGTTTGGAAAATGGATTTATAGCTATCAATAGTTGGATCTTGTTTCTCGTAATACCAATTATCATAAGTATGTGTCAGTTGGCCATTCTTGTAGCAAAACACATCTCCTCCTAATATTGTCAGATTGTTTGCTTGGACAATAGCAAGTAAGTCTGGGATTGCTGAATAATCATAAGCGTATGCATCAATCCCTAAGTCACGTAGATCAATTCCTCTTATATTTGTATTCTCGAAATACTGTTTCATAAAGTTCATTTTTCAAGTTTCTCTTGATAAGCAAAATCGATAACCACTATACAGTCGTTATCGATTTTAATGAATTTTAGTCTTTTTCACCAAGCTTGCTGTTAATTGACATCATGATGCTTGCAATTTTTTCTCCCCAGTATGGATCTGAAGCATAAAGAACATTCATACCTGATGATTTATTTCCTAGGTATGTTCTGCCATTATCGATGTAATTTTCGCGAATCCACTTAGCTGCACCTAAGATACCCTTGTCAACATCGTCGAAGCTTTTAGCTGAATCATATGGTGTTGTATCGTAAGCTGCGATACCGAAGAAATTATTTTTATCCTTAGCAATTTGGCTACGTCCCCATGAACTTTCAAGGGCGCTATGGGCGATTAGATAGAGAGCGTTGATCTGATAGCGTTCTTCAGCTTCTTTAAAGATTGCACCCTTACCTGCCAGACGACTTCCCTTGATATTCATAAGAGAATAGACTTTATCTAATTCTTCAGCTGTGTAATTGCTTGGTTTTCTTAAATCTCTAAATAAGAAAGGATTTTCAACTGTAAAGTTTTCAAAGTTAATACCATCAGCTGAATAGTATTTTTTGCCAATTGCCATTGATGAACTATGAGGTGCTACACGGATACTTGCGTATGGTGACAATTCATGGTAGAGATAGTTACCATCAGTGGCATAGTGAGGAATAAAGTCACTATCAGAGCTGACTGCTACTAGATCACTCTTGTTCATATATCCTGAAAGACCTGAAATTTTGACTGGAAGTCGACCGTCTTTGGCTTCTGCTCCATCAATCGCTACAATACTTCCTTGCGAAATATAGCTGAGTTTCTCACCAGAAGCGCTATATACATTTGCTGTAATTGGTTTTACTTTATAGTATGCTGCTGTATCAGAAATCCATTTTCCATTGCTTTGGAAAGTATAGTCTTTCCCGTTAATGGTGAAGTTACCAGTTACATAAGCTCCGTCTTCTTTTAGATAATACCAAGCATTGTAGTCCTTATCGAAAATCCATTCATTTTTGGCCATATAACCAAAAGGTTTGAGATAGTAAGAACCTACCCATTGATTTTCGGCATAGGTGCCGTCTGATTTGAGGTAGAACCAGCTCTTGAATTTTTCATCGAAAATCCATTCACTTTTGGCCATGGCCCCACTATCTTTTAGATAGTATTTCTCTTTCCATTGGCTACTTAACATGACACCATCTTTATGAAAAGAGTACCATGAACCGCTGATTTTCTCCCACTTGTCGCGAATAATTTTTCCTGATGTGGTAGCATAATACCACTTATCTTCGAGTTTTGCCCAAGCATTTTCTGCCATAGCTCCACTAGTCTTAAGAAGATAATCATCGTAAACAGCATTGCTGATCATGAGACCATTTTCATCGAATCGATACCAAACACCAGCTATCTTTTTCCAATTATTACGAGTAACTTTCCCGTCCTCAGTGGCATAGTACCATTGGTTGTCAATTTTTACCCAAGAAGATTCTGCCAAAGCACCGCTATTATTCAATAGGTAGTCTTTAAAGATAGTATTACTAAGCATGATGCCATCTTGATTAAAATAGTACCAGACACCAGCTATTTTTTTCCAATTTGAAACGGGCTGATTATCCTCATAATAACGCCATTGGTTATTTTCTTTTTGCCAACCTTCTTTGTTAACTACCTCTACTACTGTTTCTTTTGAAGGTTGTTCTTTGGTCTCTGGAGTTTGAGAAGTTGCTTTTTCAGCTTCGCTTTGATTTTTCTTCTCATTGCTTACTGTATTGGTGGCAATCTTTTCTGATGATTGAACATTATTGGTAGCTTGAGAATCCTCGGCATAGACGGTCGTTTTTGCAAAACCCGCCATAGAGAGGGCAACTGTACTTGCCAGCAATATTTTTTTCATTCTTTTCTCCTTACAAATACCTAAATAGTGTATTTGGTGTTTCTATATATTGTGTAAAAAACAGTAATTATCCACTATATTATACAATATTCTGTTAAATATAAAAGTAGTATCTTTCAGAAGAAAAAGAACTTGTAATATTTTTTTAAAATATTTTAGAAATAAAAGTCAATAAAAAGTAGTCGAACATAAGTTGAACGACTACTTTTTTATAACATTATACCTGACTATAGACTTCTTTGCGATTTGTTTTAGTTGCTTTAGCAGAATTCTTCCAAAGGTTTGGATTGATGAAAATAGTGACGATTGCTAGTATTCCAAACCCAATCCCAACATACCAGTAAGGTGCATCCAAGGTTGTAGAACGCCCTGAAAGATTGACAATCCCGCGGAAAAGTGTACCTGCTGTAATAATCGCTACTGCCGAATTCCATAGATTTAGACTAATACGAGAGAAATGTGGGAGAACCTTGAGAAAGATTGCTAGTAGAATGCCTCCAATAAGAGGTACTGCAAACAAATAGTGCATATGAACGGAAGTTTCTCCAAAGCTAAAAGCTTCGTAGATTCTAGAAAATGCAAAGAAGAAAATAGTGATTAGTGTATAAGAAATGACCGTTTTTTTAAATCGTTTTTCTCCAAAATTAGTAACCAATGTAGACAATGTCACTCACCGCCCTTTCTGAAATTTTATTTCCACCAGTCGTTGGTTTATTGATAACCTGACCGTTGAAGTAAAGTGTAGATGATCCACCACCATCAAGGTTGTAGGCTGTTTTTGCTCCATAAGATTTCATGACCTCAGCAAGCTGATAAAGAGAGAGACCTTCACTTTCAGAGGTACGTCCATCTGAAACCACGATGATATAGTGGTTTTCATCGATCATACCAATAGCTGTACGAGGATTTGAAGCCATGGCCTGTCCTACTTCTGTATTGGTATCAACTGCAATTTCACCATTTTCGACCAAGGCTGGTCCAAAAGCTAATAGATTGACGACACCGTCATTTACTAGTTGCTCAGCTGAGATCTGATCTTCGTAAATAACCTTGAAAGAGCCATCTTTATAAATAGCTAGGTCGCCATTACTAGAATCTTCACGAACAGTATCACGATAAACTACTCCATTACGGATAACATAACCTGTAGAGTTAGCACCATAGTAGTCTCCGTTTACCGCTAAAATGGCATTGTTGTCAGCTGCAGTTACAGAAGTTTTTGCAGTTACGTTAGTTCCATAAGCATTTTGAGCAAAGGCAGTTTTCAGATAATCTGATGAGCTCAGAGTAATATCAGCAACGTAGACTTGTGTATTATTGACCGTCGTTTCAGACAAATTGACAGTAATATTGTCATCTTTATAACTAGAGTCAGTGACAGTAGCTGTTTTAGCAGCTTGACTTGCTGCTGCAGCATTGGAACTTGTGCTAGTTGTAGCAACTGTCGAGATAGTTTCAGCGAGGACAAAGGTCTTTAGCATGGAGTAACTAAAGGATCCTGTCAAGAGTAGGCCAAGAACTGAGGCGTAAGCATAGCGTTTCTTTAAAAATTTCATAATACAGTTGATGTCCTTTCTTTAAAGATGAATTTCTTCTGAACTGTCCAAGAAACAGCGAAGAGAAGGATGCCGACGATAACTTTAGCAATCAGAAGGTTGATACCAAAGACTGTAAAGAAGAGACGAATCAGTAGCGTGTCTAAGATAAAGAGTCCGACTGCTAGACCAAAGTATCCCATCCCTGTTTTCACAAGGCTATCGTCATTTTTAAAGACTAGTTTTTTATTTGTAGAATAGTTAAAAATAGAGCTAGTTACACGAGCGACTCCGTTTGCTAGAAAGATTCGTAGACTCGTCGGAACTGTCGGCAAAATCAAGATTGCTAGGGCGTAAACGACATAGTCTACAACAAAGCTACTGAGAGATGACAAGGCGAATTTAAAGATATTTTTATAAATCATGAGCCCATCTTGGATTGGACGGAAGTGTGAAGCCTCATTGTCATTAATATAAACAGTTTCAATAGGCACTTCTAGAATCTCGTATTCTTTTGTTGCTTCGAGCAACATATTCATTTCATATTCATAACGTTGGCCTTCTATTTTTAACATAAAAGGAATCAAGTTTGTCGTAAAAGCACGAAGACCTGTTTGCGTATCTGTTACTCCTACTCCTGTTTGAAGCTTAAAGAGAGCTTTGGTTAAGCTGTTACCAAAACGGCTACGAAGGGGAACTTTTCCAGAAAAGGCACGTACACCCAAGAGTAGCTTGTTTGGATTTTCGGAAGCTTTATTAGCCGTGCGGAAAATATCCCATACCTTGTGCTGTCCATCCGCATCTGCTGTGACAACCGTACCATAAATGTTTTGTTCTTGGATATAAGTAAAGGCTGTTTTTAGAGCCTGCCCTTTACCTTGGTTCACTTGGTGACGAATGACAGTAGCAAATTGTTTTGCTTTATCAAAGATTTTTTGGCACTCTGATGAACTGCCGTCGTCTATAACTAAGATATGAAAATCACTCTTTTCGTGAATTTTTTCGATGAGTTTGATAAGTTTATTATCTGGTTGATAAGCTGGAATGACTATGTAGTTCATATCGATACCTCTTTCTTTGATGATGGTATAACTATACAGAACATCGCTTAAAGATACCTTATATCAGTTTTCTTTAAGAAAAAGTTTAAAAAAACTTTAAGCTTAAACAGACGACTTTATTGCTTAATTAGAACTATGGTTTGAATTTTCAGATAAAAAAATAAATATAAAAAAATCCTCAAATAGCAACTGTATTTGAGGATGAATCTTATCATACAATGAAAGTACTTAGTCTATTTTCTCTCTTAATCTTTCAACAAAGAGATAGGCTGCGGGGCAGGTTAGGGTATTTTTAATAGTAAGATTATTGATTTGGTAAATCTTCTTACGGTCAGTATGTGGAAATTCACGACAGGCTTTGGGACGGACGTCGTAGATAGAACAAAGATTATCGCCTCCTAAAAATGGACAGGGCATCGATTTGAAAACCTTATCTCCATCTTCATCTACTTGCAAAAACTCTGCTTCAAAGGCTGGCAATTTCATTTTAAAGTACTTTGCAATACGTGTGATATCTGCTTCTTTGAAGTCTGGACCAAGACTCTTGCAGCAGTTAGCGCAGGCTGTACAATCAATTTCATTAAAAACTTCTTGATGGATTTCAAGCGCAATTTTATCTAAATTTTTAGGAGCTTTCTTCTTTAGATTTCCTAAAAACTTACGATGCTCTTTTTGTTTTTGCAAGGCTAGTTGGTGATAATATTCGATATCGATTTCTTTTGACATAGTTTCTTTCTAATTTTTTTAATGTTGATACAAACATTTTTTTATTTTTAAACATAAATAAAATTATGTAAAAATAGTTCTGAGACATAATTTTAACAATAATGAGTTTCTCCATGCAGGACGAAAACTACCGCTATACTATCATTCTTTCTAAAAAAAGGTTTGATGCAGTTGGTTAAAAATGCCTTCTATCCAAGATTTTTTTGTGCGGACGATAGATTCTCCGCATCTAAACATTCCTTTAGAAAATCACGTACCTGATCAGGTGCTATTTCAAATTCAAAAGCCTTCATTTTGTAGAAAAAGTCAAACAAAGTGTTAGAGAGATAGTCAGTTGAAAATGGAATTTCTCCAGTTTTTCGATACATGATTAGAAGTCGAGAAAATCGAGCTTTTTCTTCGGGTATATCCTTAAAATACGAGTTAAGCAACCAGACTTGCTTTTGTTTTCTTTCAAGATGATCTTGACTAGCAATGCGTTGATCCTTTTCAAGTTCTCTTTGGTACTGTTTTGATTTTATAGAACGTTCTGCACGATTTTTTCCAAAGAGAATTTTTTCCCACTGGCGTTCCTCTAGAGTCAGTTTTTCGCTCAGTCCAAAGTAATCCTGATAGGCACGTTCAGCTGGTCCCATTGCTAGAACCAGGTTATCCGCATATTGTTTAGCAATCTTGTCCCGCTTCTTTCGCTCCTTTTCAGCCTTGATGCGAAGTTCTTGCTCATAGTCAATTTTCTCTTTTCCTAGTTTAACAAGATAGAGCTGATCGTCAGATTTTCCAAGTAGAAAGGGTTTGATAAATTTTTCAAGGACTTCCTCCATACGAGCTTTCTTCAAAGGCTCTGCCTTACTCCAACTTCCACCTTGAAAAACTTCCAAAAAGAGTTGATAATCCTTTTCTGGTGAAAATTGATTACCTCGATTTGACTTAAAAGCTCCCTTTTCCCATAGCCAGTTGATTAGTCGCTCATCAAAATCCGTTTTATTAACTCGAATGGCTTCTTTTTTCTGGGCCTTTCTGGTTAGATTTTCAAGCTTTCTGAGAAGTTTTTCTTCCTCTTCTAGCTGTTGATCTAGGCTAATTCTTTGGAAATGACGCACACAGTCACTCCCAATGGGAAAAAGTCGTTTGCCAGTAACTCCGTTAAAAAGTTCATAAGCATACTTAATAGCATTACCGCAGACACAATTGCTTCGACCGATTCCATTAAAAATCAAGGAAACTTCACTCCATTCTTTGGTAGCTTGTTCCCAAGTATCGGCTTTAGAGGCCTCTAAAACTGCATCATATAAGTTTTTTCTAACAGGAATGGACATGATGTCTCCTTTCTTTTTAAAGTTTAACGACTTCTACTTGGTCTTTACCAAGTAGAATCAAATATTTCTCAACTGTTTCTATCTGATATGAACGAGATAGAGCCTCTGCATAGAGTTCTAATTGACCACGATAACGTTCAATAAGCTGACTAGCATGCTCATAACGGTCTGTCTTGTAGTCAAAGAGAGCAATCTTATCATCGTAGAGGAGATAACCATCTAAGATTCCACGGACAACAAAGTTTTCTTGGCTCTTCTCGTCTCTTTTTAACATTGAGAAAGGTTGTTCTCGATAGAGTTTATCTTGATTTGCAAGAATCTCTTGACCGAGAGCTGTATCAAAGAAGGATAAAATTTTTCCTAGATTGATTTTGGATTTGACATCCGAGCTTACTTGAACTTGCTCCAAGGCCTCTGTTAAAGTCTCTAAAGTGGGTTTCTTAGCAAGATTAATTCTCTGCATGAGTTCATGGGTAGCACTACCAATCTCAGCACCAGTAACTTTCTTAGTTTTAGAGAAATCAGGAAGCTTGAATTGAACCGTACTTTCTTTTAGTTGACTTTGACCAGCAACTACGACTCCTTCCATATCCATGACCGGTTCATAAAACTTCTTAATCTGACTTGGGGTTTGTACACTTGGAAGATTGATTGCTGCACGGTGGATTTGGTTATAGACTTCCACTTCTTTCAGCATTTGTAAAGCTTCCTTAATGGCATCAGATTGACGGTTGTCTGCTTGGGATTGGTCTTGGAGCTGGCTTTTATTTTCCAATTCTCCGATAGCTTCTTTAGTTAGGCCTTCTTCACCTTCAAAGCGCACAGTGAAATGCAAATCCTCCTTAGAAAATGCTTGATAAATGGCCCAAATCCAATCTTGGAAATTAGTAGCGTCTAGTCTAGTTTCTCGAGTCAAAAGACCTTGCCCATTTGTCGGATATTCTTTTGCTTCTAATTTTTCACGAGATCCTTTTCCAACTAGATAGATTTTTTTCTCAGCACGTGTCATGGCTACATAAGTAAACGCATGAGTTCAGAATAACTTGCTAATTGAAGTTCTTCTTCGTTTTGCGTATAGGTCAAGCTAGGGATAGATAATTTAATCGTAGATGGAACGTATTCCTCTTTGGCATCTGTAGCAACTCTAGCAACATACTTGAGACCAAGGCCATTTCTTCGACTTAGGATGACCTCAGACATAGAATCTTGCTTGTTAAATTGCTGATCAATGTTGAGGATAAAGACATAAGGAAACTCTAGGCCCTTACTTTTATGAATACTCATAAGTTCTACAGCATCCTTAGGTGGTGCTACAGCCACATTGGCAAGATCATGCTGGGCTTCCAAGACCTGATTTATCATTCCAATAAAGCGAGATAATCCCTTGAAATTACTCTTTTCAAACTGATCTGCTCTTAAAGCAAGGGCATAGAGGTTAGCCTGTCTAGCCTGTCCATTTGGCAACGCACCGACATAGTCATAGTAAAAGCGGTCGCTATAGATTTTCCAAATGAGGTCATAAAGAGAATGTGTTTTGGAATACAAGCGCCATGAATGGACTGTTTCCATGAAGAAGTTTAGTTTCTTTTGTAATTCAGCTTTGATTAAATCCTTTTGAAGACCCGTATTTGCTTGAGCCTTGACTAGTTTTTCATAAAAATTTTCTTGAGGTTTTTCTTCAGATTTTTGAAGAGCTAGACGAGCTAATTCATCCTCGTCAAAGTTAAACATTGGAGACTTCATTAAAGCCACTAAAGCGAAATCTTGAAGAGGGTTGTGGATGACACGAAGAGTATCCAACATAACCTGGACTTCTAGGGATTGCAAATAGTTTGATTGTGCGCCATCTGTCTTAACTGGAATACCATACTCAGACAAGGCAAGTAGGACCTGGTCATTGCGACTTCTGCTAGCAGTTAAGAGAGCCATATCCTTGAAAGGGACACCTTTATCATTATGAAGGCGAATTATCTCCTTAAGCACCATGCGCATCTCACCAGTCAGTTTGTTGGTTGCAAGTTCCTCCTCATCATCAGAATCGCTATCATCATCCTTATCGTACAAGAGAACTTCTGCCTTGTTTTCAGGATTTGCTTGAATATCAGTATTTCCAAAAACAAGTTGATGCATACCATCGTATGAAATTTCCCCAACTTCATCGTCCATAAGATGCTTAAAGACATCATTTGTAGCATCTAGAACCTCTGAACTACTACGGAAATTTTCCTTAAGCAGAATTAACTGACCTTCTTTGCCATCTTGAGCAAATCTATGAAATTTTTCGTTGAAGATTTGGGGATCTGCCTGTCTAAAACGATAAATAGACTGCTTAATATCTCCTACCATAAAACGATTATGACCGTTTGAGAGGAGTTCCAGCATTCTCTCCTGGATGTGGTTGGTATCCTGATATTCATCGACCATAACTTCGTGGAAGCGTTCCTGATATTCTTGTCGAACCTGAGGGAAGTTTTCTAAAATCTCAATGGTATAGTGGCTAATATCAGCAAATTCAAAAGCATTTTCTTCGCGTTTACGTTGTCGGTAGGCATCAACAAAATCCCTCATGAAGACTTGGAAAGTCTTTGCCAAGTCCCAAGAAGCTTGATGATAATCTTCTTGAAATTTCAATAAGGTGATTTGGTCATTGAGTGCAATCAATTTTTCAAACTTTGCTTTCTCTCTTGGTTGTATGCTTCTTTCAAGTCTTGCAGTTCGGCCTTACGACTAGCATTTGTAAGAGCACGACCTCCCTTATCCTTAGAGATACTAACAACTCGGTCTAAAACTTCTTGATATTGATTAAAAGTTGATTCGTTGGTTAAAGCTCCGATTTCATCAAGTACTTGTTGAACAGACTCTAAGTAAGTCGCCTTACCGAATTCCTTGGCATCATTATCCAGATGATAACGGAAAAAGCTTTCTAAATCCCAAAGTCTTTCTTTTATATCCTCTGCAAGGATTTCTTTAGCAACTGTAAAATCAGCCTCCTCAAAACCTTTTAAGAAGGAATCTTCTAGCCAAGCCTGAGGATTGCTGGTAGATTGCAAAAAATCATAAATCATATAGACCTGTTTACGCAATCCACGCGCATCTTTACTCCTACCAGTAAAGTTCTTAACCAACTGACTAAATTGTTCTTGTTCTTTGCCTTGGTAGTGATGTTCAAAAACTTGTCGAAAAACCTCATTTTTTAAGAGAAGCTGCTCACTTTCATTTTGAAGGATACGAAAGTTTGGAGCGAGGTCAAGGAGATAACCATGTTTGGTTAGGAATTTCTGGGTAAAAGAGTCCATGGTTCCAATCGCAGCATTGGGTAAATCAGCTAATTGTCTGCCGAGGTGTTTTTTTAGTTCCAGATCTTGCGTTTCTTGGATTTGTTGACTAATTTTCTTTTCCAAGCGTTCTTTTAACTCGGTTGCTGCCTTGACTGTAAAGGTTGAGATAAAGAGTTGGCGAATTTCTACTCCACGCGCTAGTTGGTCAAGAATCCGTTCAGCCATGACAAAGGTTTTCCCTGAACCAGCTGAAGCTGAGACCAGAATATTTTGACCAGAGCTATAAATAGCTTGAATTTGTTCAGCTGTTTTCTTAGGTTTCTTGTTAGACTGAACTTCTGCTACTTGCAAGGCTGCAATCTCTTCTTGGGTTAAAAATTTCATCGCTCCAACTCCTCTCTGATTTTATTAAACCAAGTTCCCTTGGCATTGCTCTTGGCAACTTTCTCTAACAATCTCGCCTGACCTAAATGATAATTGGCTTCAAAACCTGTAATAGCTTGATATTGTTGAACATAGGGTGCAATGCTTCTACCGTTTTCTGTATAAGGGTTGATCGCAAATTCACCAGATAAAATCTTCTCTGCCGCTTTTTTGTAGAGATGGGCATTATAGTCCAATAATAACTGGAATTCCTCATCAGACAACTGATAAGTCTTATTTTTATTGTAAAATTCTCCAAGGTTTTTTATCTCTTTTTCAAGAAAGAGGCCTTGGTATTTCATAGTCTTATTGGTTTCTGTTACTGCCTTTGAAAGAGTTTTAGCAGTTTGTAATGACTGAATTGGTTCAGCCATCTCTAAATACATGGCACCAAAGAAGTCTCTATTCCCTTCTTGCTTGAGGGCGGCAAGATAAGTCGGCAATTGCGAATTAAGACCGTTATAAAAGAGAGGAAACTTGAACTGAGTCAAAGAAGACTTATAATCTACAACACCGATAGCATCAGAAGTTTTCAAACGGTCAATTCGGTCAACCTTCCCACGAATATAGACATTTCGACCATTATCTAGCTGAATAAAGGCTTGGTCCTTGCCACCAAAGACAGCTTCTTCCTGAATCGTTTCAACATCCGCATTATGTCGAAGAATATGGCCAGTAGCGCGGGCTACATCCAAAAGAACTTCCTGGGTGAATTTAGCTTCCAAGCTTTCCTGATAAATGGCTTGAAACTCACGTTCTTGACTAGTTTCAGAGATTGCTTGTTCTAAACGACGATCAAAGGATTCATCACTCGTAAGTTTCATTGCTCGTTCAAAAATACGATGCAAGAAATTACCGTGACTTCGTGCATCAGGACGCAAACGCAATTCTTCCTGCAAACCTAAGACATAACGGAGATAGTAACTGTATTCATTACGGTAAAATTCTGTTAATCCAGAAGTAGATAGATAGAAATCTTGTTCCTGCGGATATAAAGCTTCCAGTGTATCATTAGCTAAAGCCTTGCTTTTCGGACTTGTCGGTAGGACAGGATTTTCCAAACCTTTGTCTTCCAACTTTTTCCCCATCACACGAGCCAGAACTTTTACAAAAGTTAAGTCTTGGTCACTTGTCTCACTCTCACCTTGCTGATGATAGGCAACCAGACTAGACAAAAGACTATGATAAGAACCGATATCTTCTGTTGATAGATTTTTTCTGTCGATTCTCTTTTCAATCTTGCTAAAACCAAAGTCCTGCAATTCTTTCAGATAAACTGACTCTTTACTCTCGTTTTCATTGAGTAAACTTGGTGCTGATAAGACCAATTCCTTCCTAGCAGAGTTGACCAAAGAAAGCATGGTATAGCGATTCTTCTTGAGGTTTTCTTGACTTGCAATCAGTAATTGAGAACCTTCTTGAGTTGCTTGGTTTAGCACTTCTCTTTCTTCATCGCTCAACAAACTGGTGTTTTGAGCAATTTTTGGCAAGTGATCTTGAGTTAAGCCAAGTGCATAGATGTAATCAGATGTCAAAGGTGCAATCAAATCATAACTTTGAACCAGGACAGTATCTACTGTTGCTGGGATTGTACGATAATTGGACAAGCTCATACCTGAATGAAGAAGTGCCAAGAAATCATCTAAAGTGACCTGGGAACCTTCAAACACGGTTGCAAATTGCTCCATTACATGGCAAAAGGCCTTCCAGACCTCCTCTTGCCTTTCTTGCTCTGCTACTTCCATCGTTGCAGATAAGGTTTGTAACTGCTTGGTCAAATGAGCTTCCTTCAAAAAGTTGTTCCATTTTGCAAGAATATTTTCAGCTTTGCTTACGACTAGATAATAAAGTTTCTAGTGGATTTAGAACACGAACACGAAGCTTATTTAATTTTTCTAAATCAAATTTCCCATGATGATTTTTTGTAAATTCTTGTTTAAAACTAGAAAGACCATCAATACCTAGATAACGAAGATATTGTTCAAAGGCGTCAATTTCCTCTTGGTTAAGGTCAGTATACAAGCCAGTGCGTAGGAGATTAATCAAATCTTCCTGACGAAAATTGTATCGTTTCAAACGTCCAATGGATTCTACAAATTGCGTTAAAGGATGATGAGCCATGGACTCACTCTTGCCCAGATAAAATGGAATCTGATACTGATTAAAGATTGTCTGCAAGGATAGTTTATAAGACTCTACATCTCCAAGTAGAATTCGAAAATTCTTGTAACTAAGTTCTGAATCTTGATGCAATTTCTGGCGAATACTACGAGCTACTAACTCCAACTCTTCTTTTTGTGTTAGACAAGACCAGATTTGCAAGTCCTTTCTATCTTCGTCATTCACATCTAAACTAATTTCGGAATAATCATAAGCACTTTCGAGTAGTTTTGACGCTTTAGCAAAAGCATCAAGTTTCTCATAGTCTTGACAAGCATTTTCTGCCTTGGTCTGATATTTAAAGGCTAAATGATGCAAAAACTCAACACTGGCTTGATAGAGATTCCCTTCACTAAAAGGACTAGTGTATGCTTTCTTAGTTGCATATACACCAATAATAATCTCTACACCCTTACGGTGTAGCAGATCCACTAGGTGTTCTTCTTCTGCAGAGAAACGAGTAAAACCATCAATAACTAAGGCAATCTGGCTAAAATCACTACTTACTTTATTTTCTTCGATAGCATTGATCAGATATGATAATTGACTCCCTTGCGAAACTTGACCTTGATTGAGATAAGCTGTTACCTTTTCAAAAATCAAGAGTAAATCAGAACGTTTATCAGCGTCAGATAGACTTTCTAAATCCAAAGCTCATCTTCGCAGTTGTCATTTCATGATAAATCTCAATCAGTTGTTGGATGAATTGCGGATCTTGCTTAATAGCCCCGTAAACACGCAAATCCTTAGCGTCTATCTCTGATAGACACTTATAAAAAGCCATACCCAGACCAATATCATCGAGACTAGACTTCGCTGGTATATCGTTTAAAACCAGATAACGAGCCATTTGAGCAAAGCGCGTGACTGTGATCGCAAAAGAAGCCTGCTGACTCAAGCAATCCAGCACGGCACGTTCCTTTTCAAAAGAAAGAGAGTTAGGAGCTATGTAAAAGACTCGTTTGCCTTGGGAAACTAGTCCTTGAGCCTCCTTGGTCAGGATTTCTGTCAAAGAAGTCCGAATGTCGGTATAAAGTAGTTTCATCTCTGCCTCATTTGATTTTTTCATTACCTTTCATTATACCATTTTTTGACTGCTAATCCTATAAATAGAGAGTTCTTAAACTACTGATAAAAAGTAAAATGCCAGAAATTTCCGGCATTGATCGATAAGCACTAACTTCATGAAAATACGAGAATCCATAATTCCCAAAATGCTGTAATGTTAATCATGATATGGAGCAAAATAGGATAATAGAGAGAATGAGTTTTTCGGTAGAGGAATGCACAAATTGCTCCACCACTTGCATAGGTGAAAAAGGCGAGTGGAGTTAAACCTGAACTGACATGCACATAGCCAAAGACACAGGCTGATAGTAAAACATCTCCATACCAAGGTGAATCTTTCAAAAATGTATTCATGAGAACTCCTCGATAAACCAATTCTTCTGTAATTGGTCCTAGTAGACAAACAATAAGTAAAAGATAAGGTAACTCTTGTCGCCCTGTCATCTCAATCATTTCATTTAAAGCCATTTGATTGGACGTTGCTGGGGTTAAAAAAGAAAACACAATACCTGAAAGATAACTGACTCCATAAGCAAGAAGCAAATAAACTAGATATCTCCATTTCCACTTCAACTCAAGAATTTTCTTACCTTCGAATACTAATAAATAAAGAATAGCTATAAAAGTAACGCTAAGCTCTAAAAAAGCAAGAATCTGAAAAAATTCTCGACTAGCGGCTACAAATCTAGCTGTAAAGTGATTAAAAATCCACCAAAACCATGTCTTCCTATAAATAATTACTAACAAGGCTAGTAAAATCTGTACTGTTCTTTTTTTCATGATAAGTCCTCTGCTTTTTTATCCATTATCAGTATATTGCAAGTTTAGTATAGCATATATTTGCCAAAAAGCTTCTTCCAATCATGAATTGTAATTGAAACGTCCTAAATTGACATAGTAATCCTTATTTCCACTAAATTATGCTATAATATAGACAAAACACGTGAAAAGGAACTACTATGATTAAACTACTTGCTCTGGATATGGACGGAACTCTGCTCAACGAAGCCAAAGAAATTCCTCAGGCTCATATTGATGCCATTCATAAGGCTATCGAAAAAGGCGTCAAACTGGTTCTCTGTACTGGTCGTCCTCTCTTTGGGGTTCTTCCCTATTACAAGAAACTAGGACTAGATTTGCAGAATGAATACGTTATTGTCAACAATGGATGTTCTACCCATCAAACTAGTGATTGGGGCCTTGTTGACTGGCGGGAACTTAGCAAATCAGACATTGAATACCTGAATGACCTTGCTGAAAAGAGTGAGGTCCAATTGACTCTCTTTGACGAGGAACACTACTTCGTTCTCGGAGGCGAACCAAATCCTATCGTAAAATACGATGCGACACTCGTCTTTTCTGACCTGACTGAAATTTCACTAGAGGAAGCTACCAGTGGTAAATATCGCATGTTCCAGGGTATGTTCTTAGGTACAAAAGAACAAACAGATGATTTTGAACAACGATTTGCTGATGAACTTTGTCAGAGATTTAGCGGAGTTCGTTCACAACCAGTTATCTATGAAGCAATGCCTCTTGGTACAACTAAGGCTTCTGCACTTTCTCGTTTGGCTGAGATTTTGGATATCCAACCTTCTGAAATCATGGCCATGGGTGATGCCAATAACGATATTGAGATGTTAGAATTTGCAGGGCTTGGGATTGCCATGGGAAATGCTAGCGACTATGTCAAATCTCTCGCGGATGCCGTAACTGCTAGCAATGAAGAAGATGGTGTTGCACGCGCTATTGAGAAATATATTTTGTAGAAAATAAGCCCAGTCAACTAGCATTTCTAGCCAACTGGGCTTTTTATTTTTTAGAAACTTAAAAACTTTAGAAACTCTTTAGAAATGCTTGACGATTCTTTGATATCTATGCTTTATACTAGAATTATAAAAATAAAACATCTTAAAGGTTAAAGGAGAAAACTATGAAAACAGTCCTCGAAATCCATGGCTTGTCCAAACAATTTGGCAAACAACCCATTTTACAAGATCTCAATCTCTCAGTAAAAGAAGGAGATATCTATGGACTTATCGGAAAGAATGGTGCTGGTAAAACAACTCTGATTAAAATCATTACCCAATTATTATCTGCTGACCATGGAACTATTTCCCTCTTTTCCAGTCAAGATTATAAGGAATGCACAAAAGCCCTATCCCGAGTAGGTTCAGTCATTGAATCTCCAGTAGCTCATAATCATTTAACGGCCTATCAAAATCTTAAATACTATTGTACTATTCGACATATCCCAAACGCTGACCAAGTTATTCAAGAAACGTTAAAATATGTAGGGTTAACAGATACCGGTAGAAAAGTTTTTCGAGATTTCTCTCTTGGGATGAAACAACGTCTAGGTATTGCTATTGCTCTCCTATCAAAACCAGACTTTCTCATCCTTGATGAACCCATCAATGGACTTGACCCAATCGGTATCAAAGAGTTTCGTCAAATGATTCAACGTCTGCATCAAGAGAAAGGAATGACCATTCTCATCTCTAGTCATATCTTGTCAGAACTCTATCTTGTTGCCAATCGCTTTGGAATCCTTGACCAAGGAAAGATCATTCGAGAAATCAGTAAGGCCGAATTTGAGATGCTCAATGAAGACTATATCGTCCTAAAAACAAGTGAAAAAGAAAAAGCTAGTCAAATCTTAAAGACAAAGTGCGTCTGGAATTTAAAGTTGTGAATTCAGATAATGAGATTCATATTTTTAGTCATGAACAAGATGTCAAACGAATTCTCAAAGAACTTACTCTAGCAGATGTCGCTGTTGATGAGATTTACTATGCTCGTCAAAATCTTGAAGAATACTTCACACAATTAGTAAAATAGGAGGAAGATCATGATTCATACAATTCAAGCAGACTTTTACCGTCTTTTCCGTTCCAAAGGTTTTTGGATTACAGAGATTGTTCTCTTTGCACTCATGTTGATGGGAGCTACTATTGGGGCTACAGGTCATCTAATGTCAGTTGATACAACACCTCCAGAATCAGAAATTCCAACCCAAGGTTGGAATGGTGTGCAAGCCCTGATTAACGCATCTAGTCAAGGTTCAAACCTCGTTTTTCTCTGTATTATCCTTGCTTGCCTCGTTCTGGGAGTTGACCTTATCGGAAAACTCTATAAAAACAGTTTGACAGTAGGGGTTTCTCGTACAGAATTCTTCCTAGCCAAGTCAGTTGTATTAGCCAGTATCGCTCTAATGCAAATTCTTATTAGCCTAGTTATTGCTTTCGTACCAGCAACTATCCTAAACGGGGTAGGAACGATGCCAGAAGGATTTATTGGCAATCTCCTTCTAACGATTGGTCTTCAATTCCTCTGCCTTCTTGCTTGGCTTTCCATTATTTCCTTCATTCTCTATGTGACTCATTCTTATCTGGCTGTTTTCATTGGCTATTTAATCAGTTCTATCTTACTTTCAACGCCGATGCTTATCTTTCCAGATATCGAAATTTTACGCTATTTATCCTTGAACTTTGCCTATGCCATGACTGCCTATAGTCAGGCTGTTCTATACACCGTTATCGTTACAGTGACTGTTATTCTATTCTTTACCATTAGTGGACTTGCTGTTTTCAAGAAGAAAAGCTTATAAAAATGACCTCCTCTATTTAAAAAGAGGAGGTTTCTTGTTTTAAAAGAGTATCTTAACTGTAAACCAAGCACCATCTGTACTTAGTTGTAGTTCTGCTCCAAGGAGATGGGATAGTTCTTCAGTAATATAAAGACCTAAACCAGAGGATTCTTCTGTATCTGATAGGTTTTCAGAGTAAAATCGTTGACTGAGATTTTCAATTTTGCGAATGGGTTGTTTGACCAAATTTGAAATTTCCAAACAGATGTTATTGTCCACTTCCTTCAAAGAGAATCTCGCTTCATCCTTACCATGTTTTAGAACATTGCCAATGAGATTTTGCAACATACGGTCTAATAAATCCGAATCTGTCAGTAAATACAAACCAGATTCTACTTGAAAATCAAGGTCAATCTTTGCCGTTTGAAAAGAATCATAATAGGTTAGTAATTTTTGCGTCATAAATGTCGAGACTTCTAACTCAGATAAGTCAGGTTTAACTGCTCCTTCCATTAATCGACGATAGTCCAAAAGAGCCTCTAGACGTTTTGAAACTTGATTGAGATGATGGGCAATTTTTTTCAAACTCTCAGACTCAGGATTTTCTGTTTTAAGCAATTGCTGAGTATAACCCGACGCAATCGTTAAAGGCGTCCGAATATCATGTGCAATATTGCTAATAGCCATGTCTAAAGTCTGCTTTTCACGTTTCATAATCAAGCGTGATTGCTCAACTTCTTGAAAGAGATGATTGATTTGCTGGTAAAGATGTAAAAAATCCTTGGAGAAAGTTGACACTCCGATTCTCTTCATACTTCCAGTCAGAATCTTATCTTCAATCTGTTGGCTCAAGTTAACGAGTGCTAGATGATAGCGAATCAACCATATCGTCAATAGGATAATGACCAGCACTAGCAAAGATAGTAAAATGTAGATCATTGCTCATCTCCTTTTAACCGAACACCAACTCCCCAGATAGTTTCAATATACTCTTGCTCTGGATCCAGTTGGCCTAATTTTTTACGGAGATTACTTAAATGAGTGTTGAGAGTATTATCGCCTGGTAAATAAGTATCCTCCCAGACCAGCTCATAGAGTTCTTCTTTCGTGAAAATTTTCTTAGGATGTCCCAGTAAGGTTTGGAGAATCAAACATTCTTTCTTAGCTAGGCGAATAGTTTCCTGGCTATTTTTGATTTCAAAACTATCTGCATCAAACTGAATATTTTTTAACTCTTGAATCAACTTGTCAGGATTTTCGATTTCAGCTGGTTGCTTGTCACTATTTTGACGTAATTGTACCGTAACTCTGGCAAAAACTTCATCCAAATCAAAAGGCTTTACAATATAATCATTAGCGCCATCTAAGAGATATTGGCTGATTAGCTTTTTATCGCTTAGGGCAGTTAGCATAATGACAGGTACTGAACTAGCTTGTCTAATAGTTTTTAAAACCTGATCACCATTTTTTCCCGGAAGCATAATATCTAGCAAGATTAGATTAATGCCACCTTGCTCAAATCGAATCATCCCTTCGGTACCAGAAAAAGCTTGAATCACCTCATGTTCCTCAAAAGAAGAGTTTTCAAAATTTCTTGAATCTCATTATTATCTTCAATGATAAGTATTCTAGCCATAAACACCAACCTTTCTAATAGTATTATATCATGTTTTTTTGGGAATTTCGGATAAAGAAAAACTCTCCCTCATAACTAGATACGAAGAAGAGTTTACTTTATGTTTTAGAATAAAGCTGTCAATGCGGTAATAATCCCAAAAACAATACCTGGTGCATTGGCTGCTGCCAAAGGGATATCACGTTCTTTTTTAAAGAGTCCGTAGTATACCCAAAGACTGCAGTTAATTGCAGCTACTGCTGGTTGAATAAAGTTTCCTTTTTGACCCGCAAGGTTGTTCATAATTTGTGGAATATATGAGATATACATCATAACAGACATAAAGGTTGCAATCCAACCTAATGTTTTCATTTGTTTTTCAGACATTTTCTTCTCCTTTCGAAATCAGTTTCAATTATACACTATTTTTTTAGATAGTGAAGTTAAAAAGCTATTTGTTAAAAACTTGTAAACTATCACAATCTTGTGATAAGAGAAACAGAAAAAATGGCGGTGGGGCAGAAATCGATAGACAAAGTCTCGATTTCGTAGTCCCAGCCCCGCGAGGATGATTAGGAGCTTTTTGGAGTCTAAAAGACGAACAAAAAGTTCAATCAGCTACCGCGTCAAAGTTTGATTGCTAATAAAAAATGAGGTCGAGATCTTTGGTCCCAACCTCATCTTGTTCATTTAGAAAACTTACTTCTTCTCAATCGGTGCTACACTGGCTAGGAGTTTTTTGAGGCCGACTTCTGGGAAATTGATTTTCAATTCCTGAGTAGATCCACTTCCTGAAACTTCTAGAACAGTTCCTTCGCCCCACTTCTTATGAAGGGCAATATCACCAATAGACCAGCTTGTCTCACTAGAAGTCGATGTAGAACCAGCTGAAAACTGTCCAAAAGGTAGTCCTTTTGATTCAATTGATCTTGGTGCTGCGTTGCGTTTACGATCTTGTAGAGCTTGAGCTAGGCTCATGCCTTGACCAAAGGCGACACCTCCACTACTATAGGATGCTTTGAAGCTACTATTAGCAGGACGCGCCAAACCTTGATAAGTTAACAAATCTGAACTAATCTCATTGATAAAGCGTGTTGGGCGATTATAGTTCGTTCGACCAAACAGCAAGCGTGAGTTAGCATTGGTTAGATAAAGGATTTTCTCTGCGCGCGTGATACCGACATAGGCTAGACGGCGTTCTTCTTCCAATTCATCCACGTCCTCTGCTGCACGACTAAGTGGAAAGACATTTTCTTCCATTCCAATCAAGAAGACAACTGGAAACTCGAGTCCCTTGGCCGCATGGAGCGTCATCAAGGTTACTTCTGATGTTTCCTGACTGCCAGAGTCTGTATCTGCAATCAAGGCCAAATCGTTCAAGAAGCGACTGAGCTTATCCAAGCCAGTTTCTTCTTCTTGATTATCTGGATTATCATCGAAGTTCTTGGTAACAGAAAGGAACTCTTCGATATTTTCAACACGAGCCTTACTTTCTAAGGTTGCTTGAGCATTGAGAATATCCACGTAGCCTGTTTTTTCCAAGACTGCTTCCACTAACTCAGTAATGGTTAATTGATCCAGTTGCTCCCGCAAATCAAGAATCATATTGGCAAAATCCCAGATTGACTGGGCTGCCTTACCTTTAATCCCTGATAACATGATGTTAGCTGAAGCATCTAGCATTGACATATTTTGTAGGTTGGCAAAGTCACGGATTTTCTCTACTGTTCCTGGTCCAATGCCACGTTTAGGTTCATTAATAATCCGCTCAAAACTGATATTATCACTCAAATTGGCGATGAGATTAAGATATGCGATAATATCACGGATTTCCTTACGGCTATAGAACTTAGTTCCACCGACCATAGTATAAGGAATATTGGACTTGAGCAGAGCTTCTTCAATGGTACGAGACTGGGCATTGGTACGGTAAAGAACTGCAAAGTCCTTGTGAAGGAAGTTTTGACTACGACCAAGTTCATCAATGGTCTTGGCGACAAAGACAGCCTCGTCCAATTCATCATTAGCACGGTAGTAGACAATTTGTTCCCCATCCGCATTTTGAGTCCAGAGATTCTTAGGACGACGATTTTTATTGTTTTTGATAACGTCATTAGCAGCTTGTAGGATGGTTTTGGTTGAGCGGTAATTTTCCTCCAATAAAACAACCTTGGCTTGAGGATAATCCTTCTCAAAATCCAAGATATTCTGCATATCAGCACCACGCCAACCGTAGATAGACTGGTCAGCATCCCCTACTACGCAGATATTTTGGAAACGAGAAGCCAAGAGTTTAACGAGTTGATACTGGGCGTGGTTAGTATCTTGATACTCATCAACGTGGATATACTGGAACTTCTGTTGGTAATAAGTCAAAACATCGGGATTTTGATCAAAGAGACGCAGAGTCAACATAATCAAGTCATCAAAGTCCACCGACTCTGACTGACGAAGTTCTTTCTGATAGGCCGTATAACACTTAGCTACAATTTGCGTGTACATATCTCCTGCCTGGGCAGCATAAGCAACATCGTCAATCAGATCATTCTTAGCATTGGAGATGGTTCCCAAAATAGTGCGTTCATTCCATTTTTTAGGATCCAAGTTCAACTGCTTGAGAATGCGTTTCATGAGCGTTCGCTGTTCTCCAGGATCCACAATCGTGAAATTGCGATTATAGCCAATGTGGTCCGCATCGCGTCGTAGGATACGCACGCACATAGAGTGGAAGGTCGCAATCAAACAATCCTGAGTAGCTGGATTGAGTCCATAGCACGCTCCTTCATTTCACGTGCAGCCTTATTGGTAAAGGTAATCGCTAAGATATTCCATGGATTGACCATCTTTTCATCAATTAAGTAGGCAATACGGTGGGTTAAAACACGAGTCTTACCAGAACCCGCCCCCGCCATGATCAGCAAGGGTCCTTCTGTGGTTTGAACGGCCTCGGATTGACGGTCATTCATCCCCTTTAATAATTCGTTCATTTTCTCTTCCTTATTCTTCAAGTCAATGTTTCTATTATATCAAAAAAGTTTGAAAATAACTTTTCTTAGGAGCCTTCTGATTATTTTAGTTGGCAAGACAAGAAAAGGCTGGGACAAAAGTCCTAGCCTCTTAATTCTCTTTTGATTATCGAGCAAGACGCAGTGGTTGAGTGGGCTCTACTACGCTGATTTCATCAGCTTTTACAGCCCTACTCAACTGTGCGGAGGTGGGACGACGAAATCGAATTCTAACGAATTACCGATTTCTTATACGAAAACTCAAAAGAGCGCAAAAAGACTCCCCTTGTGATATAATGAAGGTGAAAAAATTGTATTAGGCTACTGGCTCGTCTCTAGTAGCCTTTTTTGTAGCACAAACTCCTGATAAGTGAGATTTTCTTTCAAAAGGATATAAGCTATTTTAAGAAGTTGATGTGCGAGTGCAATAGTTGCTTTTTGCGGTCCTCTCCTACTTTGAATTTGGTAATAACGCTCTGCTAGTGGACTTCCTTTTTGTCTTTTTGCCGCAAAAACTGCTTGACAGAGACACCTTTTTAAATAGGAATTGCCATGTCTGATTTTTGTGCTCCTCTTTTTACCGGCACTTTCATTATTTCCAGGACACAAACCAGCCCAGGAAGCGAGATGTCCAGCTGTTGGAAACTGGCTCATGTCTACCCCAATTTCCGCTATGATCACAGAGGCTGTAATAAGATCCATACCAGGAATAGAATCTAGGATTTCCACTGGTCTCTCATAGAGATTTAGATAGCCGTTTATACGCTCTTCCAAACAATCGATTTGTTTTTTTGATAAAAAAATCGTAAATCTCTAAGGACTGACCTAACATAAAACGATGATGAGCCGAAAAAGTACCCATCAAGTGCCTCAAGGAGTTGAGGGAACTTTTCTTTTCAAACTGGTATAAACAGATTGATGGATCATTCTTGGGGTAAGGGGCGTCTCATCAATAAGCAGCTGCAGTAAGTTTTGACCAGAAGCACCCATGATATCTTCTATGTAGGTTGTCAGCTTAATACCTCCTGATTGGAGGATTTTATGGATCCGATTGGTCTCACGATTACGGCTCTCTACATAGTGTTTCCGTTGTCGTGTTAGCTCTCTCAATTCTTGAATGGTTTCATCAGGAACGAAACTGCGAGGGAGCAGGCCGATTCGTGTTAATTGGGCAATCCAGTGAGCATCTTTCTTATCTGTTTTTTGACCTGGAATAGCTTTCATATGAGCAGGCTGTGCTAGGATGAGTTCAAAGTCATCACAGAGTTCATGCCAGACAGGTCTCCAGTAAACTCCTGTGCTTTCCATGCCGACGGCTTCTACATGAAATTGAGTGAGAAAATCATGACAGGCTTTTAATCCTTTTGTCGTTGTATCAAACTGAGCCATTTCACGCTTTGGACGAGTAGAAGTGAGCGGCCCATGTAGAATACAAACCACAACAGTAGCTTGATGGACATCAATACCTGCACAAGATTGATAGAGAACATCCATTGTGATTCCCTCCATTTATAAAGTCAGAGAGCTTGTCTACCGATAACGTTGTCGTATTTTTATACTCATGCTCAAGGCGATATTTTGGGGTACTCGTCGGTAGAGTGGATTAGTTTGTCCCGCGAAAGTGATATTCAAGAAATTATCAACCACAAAGCCCTCACTTAGATTATACTTCTAAATGAGGGCTCTTGTCTTTATTTTCGTGTTTCTGTGGGTGACGGCTATGTCGTCATGGCTGTCTGTCCCACTCTCAGTAATTCTTCTATTAGTCCTTTATAGACTGCAAAAGCGTCATTAGGGCTTGGGCAGAACGACGTCCTGCTTCTACGATAAATTCATCAAAGGAAACGGATGCTTCATGGTTGGCATTGTCACTCATGGCACGAACGACTAAGAAAGGAAGGTTCAAAGCATAAGCTGCTTGAGCAATAGCTGCCCCTTCCATCTCTACAGCAAGAACTTGAGGAAAATGTTCTTTTATCGCTTTGATTTTATCTTCTCCAGCAATAAAACTGTCTCCTGTCGCAATCAAACCTAAATGCCAAGTTTGGTCCAGTTTAGACAAACTCTCTTGAATCAAGCTGATAAACTTTTTGTCTGATTCAAAAATAGAGAGGCTGTTGAGCCATTTGACCGTAATCATAGCCAAAGGCAGTCACATCAACATCGTGGTAGGCAAGCTTGTCTGCAATCACTACATCCCCTACTGCGATTCCACTTGCCACTGCACCAGCAGAACCAGTATTAATCACTGCATCGACTTGAAAGTGATCCGCTAAGATAGCGACACTCATCGCAGACATGACTTTACCAATGCCACTCTCTACAAGTACAAGCTCAACAGAACCAATCTTACCAGTATGATAGCTATTTCCCAGAACCTTTTTCTTCACTGGCATCATCCAGGTGTTGAATCAAGTAAACTAGCTCTTCTGGCATAGCTGCAATAATTCCAATTTTTCATGATAGACTCCTTAAATAAATCTCATTGCTAAAATTAACAAAATCAAGAGAAAAAAATAACTGCAAAAAGAATCTTGTTTAATTTAGAATTAAAGACATTTCTCTTAGTATTTTCAATCCGACGACTTTTGTGAATAGAAGGTTCAACTTCTATGGTCAGGGTATCCTGGCTAAAACCATGATCTCTGGTTCGTGAATAGCCAAAATTTTGCGAAGAAGTCGGTAAAATCTTAGTTTCCTCATCATCTAGCAAGGGAGGACCTGAGATGTCCTCTCCTCGATTGGCACGTTCGATCATTTCATCTGTTAATAAAGGTTTACCCATGGGTTCCTCCACTATTTTTTTTGTAATTCCCAGTACTGAATAGCCATGATAGTCTTGGCATCACAAATATCACCTGACTGGATCAGTTCTTTAGCTTGGTCAAGACTGACTTCAAGTAACTCTAAAGTCTCATCTTCATCCTGAGGACGAGGATTTTCAACTTTTATCAAATCACTTGCCAAGTAAAGTTTTAAGCGCTCGTTACAAAATCCAATCGCAGAGTAAAAATCATAGAGAAGGCTTAATTTACCAGTATAGGCCGCTTCTTCTTCTAATTCACGAAGTGCTGCAGCTTCTGGATCTGCATTCTCCCCAATTTCCAGTTTACCTGCAGGAATTTCATAAGAGACTTTTTCAATCGCCTTGCGATATTGTTTAACAAGGACAACCTTATTATCTGGAGTAACTGCAAGGACACAAACTGCTCCATTGTGGAAAATCAAATCACGTTGCGCAGTACCTTTTCCAGAAGGTAGTTCAACCTGGTCTTGAACCAATTGGAAGATTGGTCCTTTATAGATTTCTTTACGACTAAGCGTCTTTTCTTCAAATTCCATCGTTAGCTCCTATTTATTGTTAGGATGGTGAGGGAGGCGAGTTGCATATTCGTCCTTATTAATTTGGCGACCTCGTCCAATAGCAATGGCATCAGCTGGAACATCCTTAGTAATGGTTGAACCAGCTCCAACAAGAGAGTTATCTCCAAGTTCTACTGGAGCAATGATGGTTGAATTTGAACCAACGAAAACATTGTTACCAATGGTTGTTTTAAACTTGTGTTGACCATCGTAATTTACAGTGATGGTTCCTGCACCAAAGTTAACATCGCTACCAACTTCACAGTTACCAATATAAGTCAAATGACCAGCCTTAGTATTCTCCCCAATACTTGAACCTTTGACTTCAACAAAGTTCCCGATATGTACATCTTTTGCAAGGCTTGAGCCTGGACGAATATGAGCATATGGTCCAACTGTAACACCATCAGCAACCGTGCTTTCCTCAATCATCGAGTTTGTAATCACTGCACTTGATCCGATAGTACTATCAAGAATATAAGTTCCATTGGTCAAAATAGTTCCTGCACCAATCTTACTAGAACCTTTGAGGGTTACATTTGCTTCGATTTGAACTTCTGGAGCGATTTCAACATCAATGTCAATGTAAGTAGCTTCAGGATTCACAAAACTAACTCCATTGACCATATGTGCTTGATTAATGCGACGACGCATGATGCCTTCAGCTGTCGCAAGGGCAACACGGTCATTAACTCCGAGACTTTCATCAAAGTCTTTCAGAGTATAGGCTCCGACTTTTTCTCCAGCTTCACGGAAAATGCCGATGACATCAGTAATGTAGTATTCGCCTTGGGCATTGTTGGTGTTGATATTCTTCAAAGCTTCAAAGAGACGAGCATTATCAAATACATAGGTTCCTGTATTGATTTCCTTGATTTGTTTTTCAAATCAGTCGCATCCTTCTGCTCCACGATACGAAGCACTTCAGCATTCTCATTACGAACAATACGCCCATAACCAAACGGATCTTCAGCTTCTGCAGTAAGGATTGTAGCAACGTTCTTGTGATTTACGTGGAAATCAATCAAGTTCTTAAGACTTTCACCAGTAATGAGTGGTGTGTCACCAGCAATAACCAATGTTTGTCCAGAAAGTCCTTCAAGAATTGGCTCAGCCATCATAACCGCATGACCAGTTCCTAATTGCTCAGACTGTCTTACAAAATCAGTTTGACCAGCTAAAACTTGCTCCACAAGTTCTGCCTTATGTCCTACAACCGTTACTGTTTTTTCAGGATTGATGGCCCCTACACTACGAAAAACATGCTCAAGCATAGAAATTCCTGCAACCTTGTGCATGACTTTTGGTAGATCTGATTTCATACGAGTACCTTTACCCGCTGCTAAAATAACTGCATAATTTGCCATAATTTTCTCTTTTCTATAGAAATTCCTTTTAATTATATCATATTTTTGCTCTTTCAAACACAAAAGAAGTCAAGTGGGCTAAAACATCGCATTTCCTAGAGGATTTTGAGTATTTTTTTTTGATTTTTTTCACCATTTACGATACACTATAAAGGTATGAGAAAGAAAATAAATCCTGTTTTTATTTTTACTGTATTAGCGACTATCGTGGGTATTTTAATCATTAACAGACCCAAGTTTGAAGACCATCCAGTCAAAACAAAGCAAAATCCAGTTCAAGTAGAAACTCAAGCTTTTACATAATATCAACAAGCCGATTATTGATGTTTCTGGCTGGCAAAGACCTTCTGAGATTAATTATGACACCTTAGCTCAAAATATTTCAGGTGTGATCGTTCGGGTTCATAGTGGAGCTCAAGTTTCTGTTGAAAATGACGCTTCTTTCAAAAATGGGGTCGATAAGGCTTATAAAGGGCATATCACTGAATTCCAAAAACGAAATATTCCTGTTGCTGTTTATGCCTATGTAGCTGGAAAAAATGTCGAAGAAATGGAAAAAGCTGCTGAAGCCTTCTATAACGCTGCTTCCCCTTACAACCCGAGCTACTATTGGTTGGATGTTGAAGAAAAGACTATGTCTGACATGAACCAGGGTGTTGAGGCCTTTCGTGCTAAATTAGCTTCATTGGGTGCAAAAAATATCGGTATCTATGTTGGTGTTTACTTTATGGAGGAACATAGTATCAGCGTTGATAATTATTCAGCTATCTGGATACCTTCCTATGGAACCAACTCAGGTTACTATGAAAGTGCTCCAAAAACAGATCTTAGCTATGACCTTCACCAATACACTTCACATGGAAATCTTGGTGGGTTTGAACATCACCTCGATTTGAACCTTATTTCTTCATCAAAGAACAAGGAAGAAACCTTTAGAAAATTGTTTTTAAATCCTTAATCACTATCACAATAAGCAAGTCAGACATTGCTTTCTGCTTGCTTTTCTTTATTTTTCAGTATTAAATTACTGTTTTATCTTTATAGAATATGAATCTCGGAGGACCTCTATGTTATCATGGTTATCAAAAATTATTAAGGGAATTGTAATCGCCCTAGGTTTCATTCTACCAGGGATTTCTGGTGGCGTTCTTGCCGCTATCTTGGGAATTTACGAAAGAATGATTCGTTTTCTTGCGCATCCTTTTAAGAATTTAAAAGAAGATGTGCTCTTTTTCCTACCTGTTGGTATTGGGATGTTACTGGGCATTGGACTTTTCTCCTATCCAATCGAGTATCTTTTAGAGAATTATCAAGTGTACGTATTGTGGAGTTTTGCTGGAGCTATCATTGGTACCATCCCAAGTCTTGTCAAAGAATCAACTCGTGACTCTGATAGAGATAAGGTTGACCACATATGGTTTTGGGCAACCTTCATCATCTCAGGTATCGCCCTCTACGCCTTGAATTTTGTAGTTGGTTCTCTATCTGCAAGCTTCCTTAACTTTACACTGGCTGGTTGTTTGTTGGCGCTTGGTATTTTGGTTCCAGGGCTTAGTCCTTCCAATCTTCTCTTGATTCTTGGCCTTTATGGCCCTATGTTAACAGGGTTCAAGACTTTTGATTTGTTTGGAACCTTCTTACCAATTGGGATCGGGCTTCTTATCACTCTGATTATTTTCTCAAAATTTATGGACTATGCTCTTCGTCTTTATCACTCACGTGTGTATCATTTTATCATTGGAATCGTATTATCAAGTACACTCTTGATCCTTATTCCAAACGCTGGAAATGCTGAAAGTATTAGTTACAGTGGTTTGTCACTAGTTTCATATGTACTGATTGCTTTCTTCTTTGCCCTAGGAATTTGGTTAGGAATCTGGATGAGTCAATTGGAGGATAAGTATAAATAATGGCAAAAAAAGTAAAAGTCAAGAAAACCTTGGTCCAACAAATTTTAACCAAGGCAGGAATAAACCATACAGGTATTCAAATTAATGCCTTGGAAGGTGAGATGCCTCAAGGTTATGAAAAGAGTCAGATTTTCAAGACTCTAGCACTTCTGGGAGATAAGACTGGACCCATTATCGGCATCCTTCCTATCACTGAACATCTTTCTGAAAAGAAACTGGCTAAGATTTCTGGTAATAAGAAAGTCAGCATGATTCCACAAAAAGACCTAGAAAAAACAACAGGCTATATCCACGGTGCCAATAATCCAGTTGGAATCCGTCAAAAACATAACTATCCTATCTTTATAGACCAGACTGCTCTTCAACTGAATGAAATGATTGTTTCCGCAGGGGAAGTTGGTCATAGTATCATTATCAATCCTCAAGATCTAGCATCCTTTGTTAAAGCTGAATTTGCAGATATCTTGGAGGCAAGTAACTAATGAAATTCTTTTTTATTCGTCACGGTAAAACACTCTGGAATCTCGAGGGACGTTTTCAAGGAGCGAGTGGGGATTCTCCACTCTTAGATGAATCTATTGAAATCTTAAAAAAACTAGGTCGGTATCTCCAGGAAACTCCATTTGATGTGATTTATTCTAGTGATCTTCCTCGGGCTAAAACTTCTGCTCAAATTATCCAAAGTAAACTGAAAGACAGCTGTCCATTAGAAGAAATCCCCTCACTAAGAGAATGGCAACTTGGAAAACTTGAAGGTGCAAAATTTGCAACCTTAGAAGCCATCTATCCCGAGCAATTAAAAGCTTTTCGCACTAATCTAGCAAAATTCAATTCGACTATGTTTGGAGCAGAGTCTGTCTATCAAACAACTCAGCGTACCATTCAATTTATTAAATCATTAGAGTCCAAACCTTTTGAACATGTTATGATTGTTGGTCACGGGGCCAATCTCACAGCCAGTATTCGAACTCTTTTAGGCTATGATACTCCACTACTTAGAAAAGATGGCGGTTTAGCAAATGCTAGTGTTACTATTGTCGAAACAGTAGACTTTAAAAACTTCAACCTTTTGGAATGGAACGACACTTCTTATCAAAATCTAAAAAGAACTTAACAAACGATGTTAACTTCTTTTTAGATTTTGTAGAATATCCGTGAATTTATTTGACTTTTATGATAAAATGGGAGTATCGCAAAAAAGACTCATCGTATCAAGAATTGAGTAAAAACTAGGAGGAAACCATGTCAACAGAACATATGGAAGAACTAAATGACCAGCAGATCGTTCGCCGTGAAAAAATGGCTGCGCTCCGCGAACAAGGAATCGATCCATTCGGTAAACGCTTTGAACGCACTGCTAACTCAAAAGAATTAAAAGATAAATATGCTGACCTTGACAAAGAACAACTACACGATTTAAACGAGACTGCTACTATCGCTGGACGTTTGGTAACAAAGCGTGGTAAAGGTAAGGTTGGATTTGCCCACCTTCAAGACCGCGAAGGTCAAATTCAAATCTATGTTCGTAAAGACGCTGTTGGTGAAGAAAACTACGAAATCTTTAAAAAGGCTGACCTTGGTGACTTCCTTGGTGTTGAAGGTGAAGTGATGCGTACGGATATGGGAGAACTCTCTATCAAGGCGACTCACATTACACACTTGTCTAAGGCTCTTCGTCCACTTCCAGAGAAATTCCACGGTTTGACAGACGTTGAAACGATTTACCGTAAACGTTATCTTGACTTGATTTCTAACCGCGAAAGCTTCGAACGTTTTGTTACTCGTTCAAAAATCATCTCTGAAATCCGTCGTTACCTAGACCAAAGGATTCCTTGAAGTTGAAACACCAGTTCTTCACAACGAAGCTGGGGGTGCTGCTGCCCATCCATTTATCACACACCACAATGCTCAAAACATTGACATGGTGCTTCGTATCGCGACTGAGCTTCACTTGAAACGCCTTATCGTTGGTGGTATGGAACGTGTGTATGAAATTGGCCGTATCTTCCGTAACGAAGGGATGGATGCTACCCATAACCCTGAGTTTACTTCTATCGAAGTTTACCAAGCATACGCAGACTTCCAAGATATCATGGACTTGACTGAAGGCATTATTCAACACGCTGCTAAAGCTGTTAAAGGCGACGGTCCAGTTATCTATCAAGGAACTGAAATCAAGATCAATGAACCATTTAAACGTGTACACATGGTGGATGCAATCAATGAAATTACAGGTGTTGATTTCTGGAAAGATATGACTTTCGAAGAAGCTAAAGCTATCGCAGCTGAAAAGAATGTTCCAGTTGAAAAACACTACACTGAAGTTGGACACATTATCAATGCCTTCTTTGAAGAATTTGTTGAAGAAACATTGATTCAACCTACCTTTGTCTATGGTCACCCAGTAGCTGTATCACCACTTGCTAAGAAAAATCCTGAAGATGAGCGCTTTACTGATCGTTTCGAACTCTTCATCATGACTAAAGAATACGGAAATGCCTTTACTGAGCTCAACGACCCAATCGACCAGCTTAGCCGTTTTGAAGCTCAAGCCAAAGCCAAAGAGCTTGGTGACGACGAAGCAACAGGCATTGACTACGACTACATCGAAGCCCTTGAATACGGTATGCCGCCAACAGGTGGTTTGGGAATCGGTATCGACCGTCTCTGCATGCTACTCACAGATACTACTACTATTCGTGACGTACTGCTCTTCCCAACTATGAAATAAAAACTCAAATCTCCTAGTTATCTCTAGGAGATTTTTTTAATAATAACAAAAAGACAAACTCAATGTTGAGCTTGTCTTTAAATTTTCTTATTAGAATAATCCAAGAACTGTACCATCACTTTCAACATCCATGTTGAGAGCAGCAGGTCTTTTTGGAAGACCAGGCATGGTCATCACATCACCAGTAAGGGCAACGATAAAGCCTGCCCCCAATTTTGGTACCAATTCACGAATAGTAATTTCAAAGTTTTCAGGTGCACCAAGAGCATTTGGATTATCTGAGAAACTATATTGAGTTTTAGCCATACAGATCGGCAATTTGTCCCAGCCGTTTTGTACGATTTGTGCGATTTGAGTTTGAGCTTTCTTCTCAAAATTTACTTTGCTTCCACGATAGATTTCAGTGACAATCTTTTCAATCTTTTCTTGTACTGAAAGGTCATTGTCATACAAACGTTTGTAGTTAGCTGGGTTTTCATCAATTGTTTTGACAAGAGTTTCAGCAAGAGCCACTCCACCTTCTGCTCCATCAGCCCATACGCTAGCTAACTCAACGGAACATCAATGGAAGCACAAAGTTCTTTCAAAGCTGCGATTTCTGCTTCTGTATCTGATACAAATTCGTTAATTGCAACAACTGCTGGAATACCGAACTTACGGATATTCTCAACGTGGCGTTTCAAGTTTGCAAATCCTGCACGAACAGCTTCTACATTTTCTTCTGTCAAAGCATCCTTAGCAACCCCACCATTCATCTTAAGAGCACGAAGAGTTGCTACGATGACTACTGCATCAGGAGATGTTGGCAAGTTTGGAGTTTTGATATCCAGGAATTTCTCAGCACCAAGATCTGCACCAAAACCTGCTTCTGTCACTGTGTAATCAGCCAAGTGAAGGGCTGTAGTTGTAGCCAAAACTGAGTTACATCCGTGAGCAATATTGGCAAATGGGCCACCATGCACAAAGGCAGGTGTTCCATAGATGGTTTGAACCAAGTTCGGTTTGATAGCATCTTTCAAAATCAATGCCAAGGCACCTTCAACCTGTAAATCACCGACTGAAACAGGTGTACGATCATAACGGTAGCCGATAACGATATTGGCCAAACGACGTTTCAAATCTTCAATATCAGTTGCCAAGCAAAGGATAGCCATGATTTCTGATGCGACAGTGATATCAAAACCATCTTCACGTGGAATACCGTTAAGAGGACCACCAAGGCCGACTGTTACGTGACGAAGGGCGCGGTCGTTCAAGTCCACCACACGTTTCCAGAGAATACGACGTTGGTCGATTCCAAGCTCGTTTCCTTGATGCAAGTGATTGTCAATCAAGGCAGAGAGAAGCATTGTTTGCAGTTGTAATAGCGTGCATATCTCCAGTAAAATGAAGGTTGATGTCTTCCATTGGTAAAACTTGGGCATAACCACCACCAGCTGCACCACCTTTAATCCCCATGACTGGTCCAAGAGAAGGTTCGCGGATAGCAATCATGGTTTTCTTACCAATCTTATTCAAAGCATCAGCAAGTCCGATAGTGATAGTTGATTTTCCTTCACCAGCAGGTGTTGGATTGATAGCAGTAACTAAAATCAATTTACCGACTGGATTACTTTCAACCTCACGGATCTTATCAAAGCTTAGCTTAGCCTTGTATTTTCCGTATAATTCCAAATCATCGTAAGAGATGTCAAGTTTCAACAACATCAACGATTGGTTTCAATTCAATACTTTGTGCAATTTCAATATCTGTTTTCATTCAAAACTCCTCTACCTCAAATGTGTTAATTCATTATATCATAAAATAAGATTTTTAACAGTCATAAAGCTTGATAACGTTCGTAAATATCACAACACTTCAGACTTTCTTGGCTTCTTTTTAAATTTTTTTATATGCCTTTATAGGTTTTTAACTATAGTTGAAAGCTTAGATTTCACATAATATTTTATCGCTTTCATTTTACTTACTGTTCATTTTTTTGTACAATAGTTCTATGAAAATTTTAGTTACATCTGGTGGTACAAGCGAGGCAATAGACCGAGTTCGCTCCATTACCAATCACTCTACTGGTAGACTTGGTAAAGTTATAACAGAGACTTTACTAAAAGCTGGTCACCAAGTTTGTCTAATTACTACACGACAAGCACTAAAACCAGAACTACACCCGAATTTGACTATGATTAAAATCAAAAATACTTCCGATTTACTCCAAGAGATGAAACGGATTGTCCCTGATTATCAAGTCTTGATCCATTCAATGGCTATTTCTGACTACAGCCCAGTTTACATGACAGGTCTTGACCAAGTTCAAGCGAGCCAAGATTTAAGTGAATTTTTACATAAGAAAAATATGGAAACGAAGATCTCCTCAAAGGATGAGGTGCAAGTCCTATTTCTCAAGAAAAATCCAAAGATCATCTCTCTTGTTAAAGAATGGAATCCAAGTATCCATCTCATTGGCTTTAAACTCCTTGTCGATGTTACTAAGGAACATCTGATTCAAATAGCTAGAGAAAGTCTTGTAAAGAATCAAGCTGACTTGATTGTCGCTAATGACCTCACTCAGATTAATGCTGATCAACACCTGGCTTATCTAGTAGAGGAAAAAGATTATCAGATTGCTGCTTGCAAACAAGAAATTGCTGACTTATTAGTGGAAAAAATTCAGGGATTTGATCGTTAGAAAGGAAAATTATGGCTCGTATTACACTCGCTGTGACAGGCTCTATCGCCTCTTACAAGGCTGCTGATTTGGTAAGTGGCTTGAAGAAACAAGGGCATTCTGTTACTGTACTCATGACCCAGGCTGCGACTGCCTTTATTCAACCTTTAACCCTTCAAGTCTTATCACAAAATACAGTTCATCTCGATCTTATGCAGGAACCTTATCCTGATAAAGTCAATCATATCGAGCTTGGCAAAAAAACAGACTTGTTTATCCTTGCCCCTGCAACCGCTAATACGATTGCGAAAGTCGCGTACGGTTTTGCCGACAATATGGTGACTGCTACTGCTCTTGCCTTGCCACACTATGTTCCAAAACTAGTAGCACCTGCTATGAATACCAAAATGTATGACCATCCAGCAACTCAAACAAACTTAAAAACTTTAGAAACTTATGGTTATACAATTATTGCTCCAAAAGAGTCCCTACTGGCCTGTGGCGATGTAGGACGTGGTGCTCTTGCTGATCTTGATACTATTTTACAACAGATAAAGGAAAAACTTCATGAACAAACGCTCTAATATTGCTCCTATTGCTATCTTTTTTGCCAGCATGATTGTCATTCATTTGCTGAGCTCTATTGTCTTTAATGTCTTGCCATTTCCAATTAAACCAACCATTGTCCATATTCCAGTCATCATTGCTAGTATCATCTACGGGCCACGGATTGGAGCAATCTTAGGTTTCTTGATGGGGATGATTAGCTTGACAGTCAATACAATCACAATTCTCCCAACCAGCTACCTTTTCTCTCCATTTGTACCAAACGGTAACATCTACTCCCTAGTTATTGCGATTGTACCACGCATCCTTATTGGTTTAACTCCATACTTTGTCTATAAACTCCTCAAAAACAAGGCGGGGCTTATCTTCGCTGGAGCACTCGGTTCCCTCACAAATACTGTATTTGTACTAGGCGGAATCTTCTTCCTCTTTGGAAATGTTTTTGACGGAAATATCCAAAAACTATTAGCTACTGTTATCTCAACAAATTCTATTGCAGAACTCATAATCTCAGCAATACTTACCCTAGTTATTGTTCCGAGACTTGAAAAAATCAAAAAATCATAACCACCCGTCTAACGGATGATTTGCACCAGAGCTATAAGCCCAAATTACCAGCCAGCGCCTAAAGACGCTGGCTTTCACGTTGTTCAAACCTCATTGCTATTGACTCGTCACTTGCCTCTTATAGTTATTTAGTTATAAAAATCACTCTAAACATTCAAAGATATTTGGGACTTCCCTTAATAAATCTGTCACTTTCTTTTTCAAGACAGCCCAAGCTTGCTCAATGGGATTCAAATCTGGTGAATAAGGTGGTAGAGGTAAGAAAAAGTGTTTATCTTTGACGCAAAGTTCATCCAAAATCTTCTTGGGATGAAAACTAGCATTGTCCATGACAATGACATGAGGTGTCTTCAAAGCAGGCAGGAGTTGCGTTTTGAACCACTTAACAAAGAAGTCGTTCGTCATGCTTTCCTTGTAAATCATAGGAGCTATAAACTCTCCATCTACTTGTCCTGCAACAATTGAAGTCCGCTCAAAACGCCGTCCATTAATCTTTTCATAGACTTTCTCTCCTCTAGGAGCCCGTGCATGAGTACGATAGAGGTAGCGGTCGATTCCTGTTTCGTCAATATATACGACTGGTAAATCTTTTAGATTATCCAAAATATCAAGAAATTCAGCGACTTTCTCTGGATCTTGTTCCTTAAAGCTAGTCGTCTTTTTTTAAAGTGACATTGATCTGCTTTAAAGCTGCCCAGACTGAAGGAACAGCACAATCAAAATGTGCCGCAATTTCCCGTAAAAAAGCATCTGGATGAGCCTCTACAAAGGCCTTCAACTCCTCCAAAGGAATCTTTCGGCTTTTGGCGACTCTCTTTTTCCGCTCTAAGTACCCTTGTTCACGTAATTTCTTTTCCCATGTGAAGAGAGTTCTGACGCCAACATCAAAAACTTTGGATGCCTCGACATGGCTGTGTCCCTCTTTGATGTAATTTAATGCTCGTTGTTTAAAATCTGTACTATATGCCATAGCTTTATTATAACATGTATTTTATAAACTAAGCTTCTATAAATTCGATAAGATTGTCGCTGAAAAACTAGCTGCGTCTCAGTTCATCCTCAATCGTAAACCAAACTATGTCCAAGAAGCGCTTTATCAAGAATTACGCGATCTCAGCCGTTTCTATCAGAATCTTACTGAGGATATCGTCTGCGCTAAAAACTGTCTGCACAAGGTTTTACAGGTAACTTTTCATGAATTGGAAAACATCTTGTCGACACCAACTGGGGAACAATATTGGAACTTGGTCATGACTTTTCCATGTAATAGTTTTGTACTGGAGTCAGATGACGACACATTATAGCAGATTGAAATAGGATATGAACAGAGAGATTATGGAAGTCAAATTAATTTCTAAAAAAACGTTTTTAGAATTCTTAGTGTACTTTTCTAGATTCAATCAAATATAATAGCTATCATCCTTCAGATTACGGCAAAACGCATCTCTGAGAAACGTGGGACTTACTTAGTAGATAAGCTTACAAAAACTAGCTAATTTGTCTTATTGTGCATTCAAGAAAACCTCTCCAGTGATAGAAGAGGTCAAAAAAACTATGCAGGGGCGTTACTTAGGCTTTATGAACACAGATAAGGTGTTTTGGAGAAGATGGTAACATTGGCTCAATCTTTACCAGAATACGAGATTTTTCTCTCTATTCCTTGAATAGCTGAACCACAGCGACAAGTATTATTGGCGAACTTGATGACATTCGTCGATTTCACTCTACCAATCAAATCAACGCTTTTATTGGCATTGACCTGAGACACTATGAATCTGGGAACTTTCTCGCCAAGGAACACATTACTAAGCGAGGTAATCCCTATGCCAGAAAAATCTTGTTCAAGTGCATTCATAACATCGCTTCAGCTAGTCATACCAATCCCTGCTGTATCGCCGACTTTTATGAGAAACGAAAAAGACAATCGACAATAGCTTCAACCAAGCCACATGCGATTGCCTCTATACATCGTCTCATTCGAACAATGTATTACCTCATTACGCATAACAAACTTTACGATTACTCTTTGACCCAAAATCGATAAGGTCATCTATGCCGTATTATTATAACACCTTGTTTCAAAAAATACCAGATGAGGTGTTTTTTAGCGTGCCCTTTTATGGATCAATAAGTGGTAAAAATAAGACAGTAATCTCAGAATAGCTACTGTCTTATCTCTTTTTTTACTTAAGGCCCTTGATATACTTGACAAATGGTAGAAAAGAGCCCCAAAAAGCCCAGCGTAGAGGGTTTCTCCCCTCTTAACACTAGACTTCTTTCTTATTTTAGTAATACTCACCTTGACGATAGTCCCATGAGTTAAAGGTATCTGACAGATGCATCATGATTTATCAATGTCAAGGCCTTTACGGATAACGACAGGTGCTGGTGAGATTGAACGTGCTCCATCTTGTTCTGGAATAAGCTTGCCGTCTTTATCTACCATAGAGACCATCACGCCCTGTTCGTAGCGTGTTTCAACTGTTTTATCTGGCTGGATAGATGCCACGTAGTCGTCTGCTTCAATGACAAGATCCACTGCTCCTTCGATACGTTCTCCGATACCTTCTACCTTACCACGGTTTCCTTTTCCAGATGGGTTTGCAGATGAGGCATAGACCATTTTACCTTCTTCCCAAAGTTTGGCAGCCAATTGTTCACCAGCTTTACCAAATTTGATAACGAAACAGCTAGTTCCACGCACGTCAGTCATAAGTTCTTCGCGACCATCACCGTATGCTTTTAGTTTTTCAAAGGCTTCTGGTTTCCATGGAAGGATACAACCAAGAAGAATGTCTTCATCCCAATGTTTTTGATAGAAGGCTTCAATTTCTGGGTTGAGTTGTGCTAAAGCGCGAAGCTCGTCCATGCTACCACAGAGGACTACTCCTGGTTTATTACGATTACGTTCTTTAGCTTCAAACTTACGTTCAAGTCCTGCCTTGTCGCTAGTCATGATAATGTAACCAACTTTAGTAGGGCAAACGATACATCCGCCCTCACCTTTTAAAATCTCATAGCCTTCTTGTGAAAGTGTTCCGTTCCATTGAATGTGTTTTGTCATAGTTCTATTTCCTTTTCTATTGTTTATTCTTGCCAGTAGGCTGGTCGTTGTTTTTCATAAGCAGCAATCAAGTCTTCATACTGCAAGGTAATACCGATATCATCTAAACCATTTAAGAGCTTGTGTTTCCACTCGCTATCAATTTCAAAGGAGAATTCTCCAACTGGTGAGATGATTGTTTGTTGTTCCAAGTCCACAGTTACCTGGTCGGTCGGTTTGAGTTGGGCTAGCTTTTCTCTAACCTCCCTAGGCTGAACAATAGGCAACATGCCATTATTGAGTTCATTATTGTAATGAATGTCTCCAAAAGATCCTGCAATCACGACCTTAAAACCGTAGTCTGCTAGTGCCCAAGCTGCGTGCTCTCTAGAAGAGCCAGCCCCAAAGTTATCCCCTGAGATGAGGATAGTCGCCTTGCGATATTCAGGTCGGTTAAAGACAAAGTCTGGGTCCTCAGTATGCCGATCATCCAGATAACGCCAAGCATACATGAGGTACTTACCAAATCCTTTCTTATCAATTAACTTGAGAAACTGCTTGGGTAGGATTTGGTCGGTATCAATATTATCATTCATAAGAGGAACCGTTGTTCCTGTATAAACTGTAAATTTTTCCATATCCTCTCCTTACTGGGCTTCAGGCATTTTCCGAACATCTACGAAGCGCCCTGCAATTGCTGCCGCAGCAGCCATGGCTGGACTGCAAAGATGAGTTTTAGCTCCAAATCCCTGGCGATCTTCAAAGTTACGATTGCTAGTTGAGGCGCAGTGAATACCATCTGTTACCTTGTCAGGATTCATCCCTAGACACATGGAGCAACCTGGGTCTCTCCACTCAAAGCCAGCATCTTGGAAAATCTTATCCAAGCCCAACTTTTCAGCAGCTCGCTTGACTGGTCTAGAACCAGGTACCACGATTGCTGTCAGGTTGGGAGCAATTTTCTTCCCTTCGACAAATCTAGCAGCCAGTTGCAAATCGCTAAGTCGAGCATTGGTACAAGAACCTATAAAGACATAGCCAAGTTCGATATCTGCTGGTTTCTGACCTGGTTGTAAATCCATGTAATGATAAGCACGTTCATCATTCATATCCTTTATTTCTGGGAAGCTACTATCAAAATCAACACCCATAGCTGGATTGGTTCCCCAAGTCACCATAGGAGCCAATTCAGAGACATCCATTCGGATAACCTTGTCATAAACGGCATTGTCATCACTAACCAGTCTTTTCCAATCAGCAACTGCTGCATCAAATCCTTTGGGACACACTCGCGCCCCTTAAGATAGTCATAGGTGGTCTGATCTGGATTCATGATTCCCATCTTAGAGCCAAACTCAATGGACATATTGCAGATGGTCATTCGCTCTTCCATAATGAGTGCATCAACCGCTTGGCCACGATATTCCACTACGTATCCAACACCACAAGCAACACCGTACTTGGCAATCAAGGCTAAGATGAAGTCCTTGGAATAGACTCCTTTTTGAGGAACTCCTGTGAATTCCACCAACATTTTCTTTGGCTTAACCTGCCAAATGGTTTGAGTAGCAAATACGTGCTCGACCTCACTAGTCCCAATTCCGAATGCAATCGCTCCAAAAGCTCCATGGGTCGCTGTATGGCTATCTCCACAGACGATAAATTTTCCTGGTTGTGTTCGTCCTGTTTCTGGACCAACCATATGAACGATACCTTGCTTTTCAGAACCGTGGGCCGCATGTTCAATCCCGAATTCCTCAACATTTTCAGCTAACTTATCAATTTGAGCCTTGGATATCACATCTCGAATATCGTAGATATTTACTGTCGGTACATTGTGGTCAAAAGTACCAAATGTTAAATCTGGTCTTCTCAATCTTCTTCCTGCGTCTCGTAATCCTTGAAATGCCTGAGGACTGGTCACTTCGTGGATATAGTGTTGATCCACATACATGAGTTGTGGTTGTCCCTCTTCTCCTGTGATCACATGGAGGTCCCATAATTTATCAAAAATCGATTTTCCTGCCATTCATTACCTCCATACAAAATATAAAGCTACTAGTGTGGTCACTATCCCTAGAAACCAAACTGTTTTAAAATACCACTTCCTGGTCTTGTGGTGAAAAACGATTCCTGCAAACCAGGCACCAAAGCCACCAAGAAAGAATGCAAATGATAATAAATATTTTTCTGGTATTCGCCAAGCACCTCTTTTTGCTTTGGATTTGTCAATACCATAAATCATAAATACCAATAAATTCCAAATCAAAATAGCAAAGTAATTCCTTCGTTTAGTTTCATAGTCTTGCGATAATGGCTTCTGTCATTTCCCTAGTCGAAGCCTGTCCTCCTATATCTCTCGTTAAAATGCCAGCAGCTAGACTTGCCTCAACAGCACGCTCGATACGCTCCGCATCCTCATAACGTTCAAAGCTGTCTCGCAACATCATAGAGACTGATAAAATCATGGAAATAGGATTGGCAATTCCTTGTCCAGCAATATCAGGTGCCGAACCGTGAATCGGTTCATAGAGACTCGAACCATCTTCAGAGTGGCTGGCTGATGGCATAACCCCGAGTGTACCTGATAGAACACTTGATTCATCAGATAAGATATCTCCGAAAAGATTCTCCGTCACGATAACATCAAACTTAGCTGGATTTGTAATCATGAGCATGGCAGCTGAGTCGACCAACTGGTGTTCCAAGGTTACATCTGGAAAATCTTTTGCGACTTCATCAGCAACTCTCCGCCATAGTTTTGATGTTGCCAAAACATTTTGCTTATCGATACTGGTAAGGATTTTTCTCCGACTTCTTGCGGTTTCAAAAGCCTTACGTATAATCCGTTCTACTTCCTCATAGCTATAATCGTTGATATCACGCGCTTTTTTTTCTTCAAGGATATGATCACCAAAGTAAATACCGCCTGTCAACTCACGTACTACTACAAAGTCAACACCAGTTATTCGTTCTGGCTTAAGAGGTGATAAATGCTTGAGACTATCAAAGATTTTTACCGGACGAATATTAGCATAGAGATTGAGTTCCTTACGAAGAGCCAGCAAGCCTTGTTCAGGTCGAACTGGAGCATCATCATACTGAGGACTACCGATAGCTGCTAGGAGAATAGCATCCGCTCCTCTAGTAGCCTTGAGGGTTTCATCAGGCAAGGGATGTCCTGCAGCATCAATACCCGCCCCTCCAAAAGGTAGTCTGTCAATCTCATAGTCAAAACCTGTTTTTTCAGATATAGATGCTAGAACTTCTAAACCAGCTTCCATGATTTCAGGTCCGATACCATCACCTGCTAGGGCAACTATTTTTCTTGTCATAGCTTTCTCCTTTACACGCTAGGCATGTCGCGATAGGAAACTGTTGTTCCCATCTCACCAGCATTCTCTTTTTGAACAAAGGTATTGGCATTAATGTAGGCAATAGCCGAAGCCTTCAACACATCGAAATCAAGTCCAGCTGCGTTAAAGATAGTCTCTGTATCTCTGTTTTCAACAGTTACCAATACACGTGCCTGGGCATCAATCCCATCAGTTACCGCATCAATCGTATAGGATACCAAGCGAACAGATTGATTAAAGAATTTATCAATAGCGTTGAAAATAGCTTCAACAGAACCTTGACCTGTTGCATTAAATTCAACTTTCTCACCATCAAAATTAGCTAATCTAACTGTCGCTTCAATGTCATTTTCAGAATGGGTTTGAAGTTGCAAGTCATCAAAGTGGAAGCCTTCTGGATTTTCAACCATGGTGCCAGCTACCAGAGCTCGAATATCTGCATCAGTGACTTCTTGCTTCTTATCAGCCAAAGCCTTGAACTTAGCAAAAAGTGGTTTGATGTCTTCGTCTGTAAAGTCTAGGGCCAAATCTCTTAGTTTCTCAACAAAAGCATGGCGACCAGACAATTTCCCAAGCGGAAGACTATTACTCTTGACACCAACCAATTCAGGTGTAATGATTTCATAAGTGAGAGGATTTTTAAGAACACCATCTTGGTGAATACCTGATTCGTGAGAAAAAGCATTTCCACCAACAACCGCCTTATTTTTTGGAACTGGAATTCCTGAGAAACGAGAAACCATTTCGGACGTATTAATCGTTTCATTTAAGACTATACTTGTCTCTGCTTGATAATAATCTTGTCGAATATTGAGGGCTACTGCTATTTCTTCTAAAGCCGCATTCCCAGCTCGTTCTCCAATACCGTTAATGGTTCCTTCAACACGCCCCGCACCATTCTTAACAGCTGCAAGGCTATTTGCAACCGCCATTCCAAGGTCATCGTGACAGTGAGGGGAATAGATAATCTGACGGTCGGTTTTAACATTATCAATCAGATACTTGAAGATATTCCCATATTCCTCTGGTGTGGTAAACCAACCGTGTCAGGAATATTGATATAGGTTGCACCTGCGTCTACCGCTGTTTGAACGACTTGTAAGAGGAAATCCAGCTCAGTTCTAGTCGCATCTTCAGGAGAGAATTCTACCACTTCAAATTTACTCCGTGCATAGGAAACATGCTCTTTAATAGCTTCCAATATTTCCTCTTTGCTTTTATTCAACTTAAATTCACGATGAATAGGACTAGTAGCGATAAAAACATGGATTTGTGGATACTTAGCTTCCTTCAGTGCTTCATAACAAGCGTCAATGTCTGATTTAACAGAGCGAGCTAAACCAGTCACCGCTGTTTTCTTCAAGACTTTTGCGATTTCCTGAACTGCAGTAAATGAGTCTGGACTAGCTGATGGAAAACCAGCTTCAATTGCCGAAATTCCCCATTTTTCCAGTTGTCTTGCAATGGCAATCTTTTCCTTGATCGAAAAATTAACACCTGGTGTCTGCTCACCATCTCGAAGGCTAGTATCTAGAAATTCAACTGTTCTCATAAGATTTCCCCTTTTCTAAATTCGGTTTTAAAAAAACATCTCGCTCGGAGTTCCAAGCGAGATGTTGATTTACTCCCGCTTGGTAAGCCAAACAGGACTAATGCTTTTGCACTAGTCCGAGTACCTCAACAACAAGCAAATTGATTAAACTTAGCTGTTTTCATGTTTGACTTTCTCCTTCGTTTGATATCTTGTTTAGTATTTTAGCATAGGAAAAAAACACATGTCAAGAAAAAAATCCAATATTTTCTGAAAATTTCTTCAGTAAAGAATATTTTTGCTAATTGAAAGTATTTGAAAAACTCAAATATGTTTATTTATTTCTTAGAAGTCAAAAACCAGCTTCTCTCAAATAGTTCAAGAACCTGTTCATCCGATAAAGTGTCATTTAGTGGAAGACTTATCCAATAGCGTTTATTCATATGAAAGGCAGGGTAAATGCCTTTTTCTAGTAATAAATCAGCTACTTGATCATGTTTAAGATTAACGACTTCTACTTGTCCTTCTCGTGCCTTATCTAGTTTTTCCCAAGAAATCTTCATTAGAACCGCATACCACTTCTGATTATCTTCATGACGTAAAACTGCCGTATCAGGCGATTTCTCCCATAAGTATTCTAATTGATTTTCATACTTTGCTTGGACTAGCGTCATAATTCTCTTTGTCTGTGGGCAGAGAAATTCCTGCACCTCAAAACAGGCCTTTCGAATGTCATAAAGAACTTCTAAACAAGCCTCTCGAACACTTCCGACAAAAGTACCTCTCATACTTTCCATATGAACTTGAGGATAGAGGTCACCAGTTTCTTGGTCATAAGCTTGAAAACTTAAGTCCCCATCCTCAACTGTAACCATCATGAGAAAATCTCCCTGCAAGATAGTCGAACTATAGGTCCATACACCTTGATTTTCTACAAATCCATACTCTTTAGCCTTTTTACTATTAAACTGATAAGCTTTAAAAATTTCAAACATAAGCGAAAACTGCTACCAAAAGCTAGCAGTTCCTTTCTATTCTTTAAAAGACAACCTTAGTTCCATGTAATTGTGTCACGCCCAGTTTGTCAATAAAGGTTTGACGGTTGTCCATGTCAATCCCTCCACCAGGCAAAATTTCAATTTTTCCTGCAGCGTGTTCTAGAATTCTATGATAGTGAGCAAAACGTTTCTCTAACGAGTCGCCAGATACACCAGCACGAGTCAGAATGCGTGTCACTCCAGCTTGGCTGAGCCAATCAATGGCTTCCAACTGATCTTGGTCGCTCAATTCATCAAAAGCCATATGGAAAACAATTTCCATACCTTTAGATGCAGCAATCAATTTCAAGATTGGCCTTGTCCAACTTCTTATCAGCTGTTAAGGCACCGAAGACGACACCTTGGCTACCTGCCTGAGCAGTTAGACGAATATCCTCGAGCATAATAGCAATCTCGAGGTCATTGTAAACAAAGTCACCACCACGTGGACGAATCATAGTCATAATGGTCGTATCGTAGTCGGTAGCCAGTTCCACAGCTGCCTTGGTCACTCCGTAGCTTGGAGTTGTTCCACCAACTGCTAGATTATCACAGAGCTCGATACGGCGAGCTCCTGCCTGCATAGCTTTTTCAAGCAAGGTTACATTTTCAGCACAAAATTCGTAAATCATTTGATTCTCCTTGAAGATTAGTTTAAATTTATTATATCATATTATTTCGAATATGTTTTTTGTTTTTTTATCAAGGAAAATCGTTACTTATTAAAGCTATTCTTTATCAGGAATCACCTTAAAAAGATAGTAGGTAATAAAGATGGTTAAACATCCCAAACCAATTTTGACTGGTAAAAGAGGCGCAAAATAAATGGAAATTCCCATCAAGATATAGATCGATACGATAATCTTTTTCTTACGTTCACGCGCGATAGACTTGGTCTCACGAAAGTCCGCTACGTAAGTCTGATAAAGTTTGGTATGATAGAGCCAATCTTCAAAACGCTTAGAACTTCTCGAAAAACAAGCAATAGACAACAAAAGAAAAGGAGTCGTGGGCAACAAGGGCAAGACAACTCCAACAATAGCCAGAGCTAATGACAGAAATCCAATAATCAGATAAACAATACGCATAACTTCTCCTAGTTATAAATAATCATCTATTAGTTTCCCACAAAGTAAGGAATTTTGTCAAGCCTTTACTAAAAAGAGCCTGAAATTTACTTTCAGGACTCATTTTATTTGATTTTTTCTTCTTCGTAATCACCATTGCTACAAACGATCTGCTTACCGCCACCACGGACTTTTTTCTCCATGAGGAAGTTACCACATTTTGGACAATCTCGTCCAACAGGCTTGTCCCAAGAAGTGAATTCACACTCTGGATAGCGATTGCAACCATAGAAGATACGATTACGCTTGGTTTTTCGTTCAATAATTTGACCTTGATGACAGCTTGGACATTCGACTCCAATCTCTTTCACGATAGCCTGTGTATGGCGACAATCTGGGAAATTGCTACAAGCATAGAACTTACCAAAACGACCAAGTTTAATGACCATCGGACTGCCACACTCTTCACAATCAAATCCTGCTGGTTCATCCTTGATTTGGATTTTTTCCATTTCCTCTTCGGCTTTGACAACCTCTTTAGAGAAGGGTTTGTAAAATTCATCAATGACTCGTTGCCACTGCTCTTTTCCAACTTCGACATCATCCAGTTTACCTTCCATTTCTGCTGTAAAGGTTACATTGACGATATCAGGGAAATATTCAACGATGAGCTTGTTAACAATTTCTCCCAACTCTGTCGGTTCAAAACGCTTGGCTGCCAAACGCACATAATAGCGCTTTTGAATGGTTTCAATGGTTGGAGCATAGGTAGATGGGCGACCAACTCCGTTTTCTTCCAAAGTTTTAATCAGTGTTGCTTCCGAATATCGGGCTGGTGGTTGAGTAAAGTGTTGCTCAGGTTTACTATTGACCTGCTTGACGACATCACCAACTGCCATATCCGGCAACATCTTATTCTTATCTGAATCATTGTAAATGGCCAAGTAACCGTCAAATTTGACCTGACTACCATTCGCTGCAAACTGAACTCCATTTTGAGAGAGCTTCACAGCCATGGTATCAAAGATAGCACCCGTCATCTGACTCGCTACAAAGCGATTCCAGATAAGTGTATAAAGTTTAAGTTGGTCTTTGTCTAAGTATTTAGCAATTTTTTCTGGCGTGTTAAAGACACTTGATGGGCGAATAGCCTCATGGGCATCCTGGGCACCAGTCGCATTCTTTACCTTGCTGCCATGCTTAGAATATTTACTGCCAAAACGTTCATTAATGTAGTTTGCAGCTTCATTTTGAGCAACTGGACTGATACGAGTCGAGTCAGTACGCATATAGGTGATCAAACCTTGGACGCCCGTACCAATATTAATCCCTTCATAGAGTTGCTGAGCAACCATCATGGTCTTTCGAGTACGGAAATTGATTTTATTAGCTGCATCCATCTGCATAGTTGAGGTAGTATAAGGGAGTGGAGCGTTACGCTTGCGTTCTTTTTTATCTACCTGATCAACTGTAAAGTCTTTGCTGGATAGATGAGACAAGACTTCTTTGACCTCTTCATTGCTTGTCAATTTCATCTTCTTGCCATTCATTCCATAGAAGGATGCTTGGAATTGCTTAGTCCCCTTTTTGAAGACTCCATCAATAGTCCAATATTCTTCTGGTTGAAAAGCATTGATCTCATTTTCACGGTCAATGATTAACTTGAGAGCAACAGACTGAACACGGCCAGCTGACAAGCCCTTTTTGACCTTTTTCCATAAAATTGGTGAAATAGAATAACCTACCAAGCGGTCCAAGACACGACGGGCTTGTTGGGCATCCACCAAATCCATATCAATCTTACGAGGTTCTTTAAAGGCATTTTTTACCGCATCTTTTGTAATCTCGTTGAAAACAACACGGTTAGCATCATTTTCATCTAGATTGAGAATATGAGCTAAATGCCAAGAAATTGCTTCTCCTTCACGGTCCGGGTCACTTGCGAGAAAGACTTTATTGGCTTTTTTCGCTTCTTTTTTCAAGTCATTGATCAGAGGACCTTTCCCACGAATATTGATATATTGGGGTTCATAATTATTTTCTACATCGACTGACATACTGGATTTTTTCAAATCACGAATATGACCAACACTGGCTAAAACCTTATAATTTCTACCCAGGTATTTTTCAATCGTTTTAGCCTTTGCAGGCGACTCCACGATTACTAGATTTTTTTTAACTGTTGATTTTTTCTTCTTTGTTGCCGTAGCCACAGTATCACACCTTTTCAAAGTAATAAACTTTATAAAGTGTAAACCATTTTTAAAAACCTGTCAAGACTTAACTCCTATATATAGAAGAAAAGTTTAACCGATAAAACCTTGCTAGTTCTTAAAATTCAAATTCTGCTAGCACATCCTGACCACTTGAAACAAGTTTTGCACCTTCTTGAACCAAGTGATGACAACCATCTGAACGACCATCTAAAATACTCCCTGGAATAGCAAAAACATCTCTTCCTTCTTCCATAGCTCGCTCACAAGTAATCAAACTACCAGATCTCATCTTTGCCTCAGCAACGATGACACCCATACATAGGCCAGCAATAATTCGATTTCTTGCTGGAAAGTGATATTTCAAGGGTTCTTCACCCGGTCCATATTCACTCAGTAGCAAATGATATTCACCGATGTAGTCCTGCAGTCGTTTATTAGAACGTGGATAGTAAACATCCAAGCCAGTTCCAATGACTGCAATAGTTTTTCCACCACCTTGAAGAATTGACATATGTGCTGCAGTATCAATACCTCTAGCAAGCCCGCTCACAATCACCAGCTCATTCTCTAGTTCTTCAATAACCTTACGAACTGATTTTGTTCCTGTCTGACTACAAGAGCGACTGCCCACAACTGCAATCTTAGGTAACTTTAAGAGGTTTAAATCGCCCTTATAAAATAACAATACTGGAGCATCATAGATTTCACTGAGAGCAAAGGGATAGACATCGTCCAGAATTGAAAATGAGGGAAATTTTTCAAAGTCATTTCTTAATCGCTCCATACTTTCAAAGGTGAGTTTATGGTAACGTTCCATAAAAACCACTGGATTTCTACACTCAGATGCTTCTGCTATCGTTTCTAAGCTTAATTCTTGATCATAGATTTCTCCATATTGAAGTACCTTTAAACCTGTTGATTACTTAAACCTGCTTGTTTCAACTTATAAATCTCAAAATTATCAATCTTAATTTTCATGATAGACTCCTTGTTTTTCTCTCTATCTATTTATTCGTAGAAAAAGAAAAAAACTTCCCAACAATTTTACTTGTTTAGAAAGTTTTTTTATATTAGTTATCTTAGTAATCAGGACGAAGGACTCCAGTGACAGTTGCCTTGGTTGCTTCGTAATCCCCATCAATAACAACCTTGATAATGCGTTTAGCATCCTCTTCAGGCGTAGGAACCAAAGGTAGACGAGTTGGCCCAGCTTCAAATCCCATATAGTTGAGTACCGCCTTAACAGGTGCCGGACTTGGGTAAGAGAAGAGAGCATTGACTTTAGGAATAAATTTACGTTGAATAGCTGCCGCTTTCTTCATATCACTTTCTTCGATTGCAGTGAACATTTCATGCATCTCATCTCCATTTGTATGGGAAGCAACAGAGATAACACCATCAGCACCAAGATTCATAGCATGGAAGGCATCTCCATCTTCACCAGTATAAACCAAGAATTCTTCTGGTTTATGCTCAATCAAGTAAGCCATATTGGCAAGACTGGTACATTCTTTGACACCGATAATGTTTGGATGTTCCGCCAAACGAAGTAAGGTATCTGGAGTCATTTCGACAACTACACGACCTGGTATGTTATAGATAATAATTGGCAAATCAGAGGCATCTGCAATGGCTTTAAAGTGTTGATACATACCTTCTTGAGATGGTTTGTTATAGTAAGGAACAATCGCAAGACCAGCCGCAAAACCGCCAAACTCTGCTACCTCTTTGACAAACTCAATAGAGTCACGTGTATCATTGGTACCAACACCAGCGATTAAAGGAACTCGTCCGTTGACAACCTTTTGAACAGCCGCAAACAACTGCAACTCCTCATCGTGAGTTAGAGTCGGACTCTCAGCAGTTGTTCCTGCTAGGAGAATTCCGTCTGTATGATGTGCTAATAAATGTTCAATCAACTTTGGAATGGCATCGAAATTGATTGACCCATCTTCATGAAAAGGAGTAATAAAGGCTGTGATAATTTTACAATCTTTTAAATCTTGATAAGACATACAAAACACCTTTCTATTTTAAAGAAGGAGTTCAAAAGAACTCCTACACATTATTTCAATTCAAATTTAATTCAGCTGTTGGGCGTACTAGACCACGTTCATGTAAAGTCTCAGCGATTTGAACTGAGTTCCAAGCAGCACCTTTAAGAAGGTTATCAGAAACCACCCACATATGAATACCTTTTTCTGCATCCAAATCTTTACGGATACGTCCAACGAAAGTATCACGTGAACCAACAGCATTAACTGCTTGAGGATAGATTTGGTGAGCAACATCATCTTCAAGAACTGCACCTGGGAATGCAGCAATAGCTGCTTTTACTTCTTCAATTGGTGCTACTTCTTTTGTTTCAATATAGACTGACTCAGAGTGAGCTGACAAAACTGGAATACGTACACATGTTGCTGATACAGCAATGCTATCGTCTTCCATGATTTTCTTGGTTTCATTGGTCATCTTCATCTCTTCGTAAGTGTAATCATTATTAGTGAAAACGTCAATTTGCGGAAGAGCGTTGAAGGCAATTGGATAGTGTTTCTTATCGCCACCTGAAGGCAGGATTTCTGCATGCAAATCACGTGGTTTCACGCCATCATTCAAGACTTCACGAAGCTCACGTTGGGTTTCAAGAATTGCTCCCATACCAGCACCTGAAACAGCTTGGTAAGTTGAAACGATAATACGGTCCAATCCCCATTTTTGACGAACGGGCTCAAGAGCCACCATCATTTGAATTGTTGAACAGTTGGGACAAGAGATAATTCCGTTGTGAGCATCAAGGGCGTGGGCATTCACTTCAGGAACAACCAATGGTACATCTGGATTTTGACGGAAGTAAGAAGTGTTATCTACAACGACTGCGCCTGCCTTAACAGCGTAAGGTGCGTATTTTGCAGAAGTTGATCCACCAGCTGAGAAGAGAGCAATATCAACCCCTTCAAAAGCGTCTTCTGTTGTTTCTTCGATGGTCACATCTTGACCTTTGAATTGCAAACCTTTCCTGCAGAACGTGCAGACGCAAGGTAACGAATCTTATCGATAGGAAGAGTTGATTCTTCCAACATTTTGATCATTTGAGCACCAACGGCACCTGTAGCGCCGACAACAGCAACTGTGTATCCCATAACAAACCTCTTTCGGAATTTTCTAAAAATTTCTATAATAGAAACATTATACTACTTTTTACCAAAATTGAAAAGTCTTTTTCCTATCTATTTTCTGAAATTGACAAGAAAAGGTGGTGGGACAGAAATCGATAGACAAAGTCTCGATTTCGTAGTCCTAGCCCCGCGAGGATGATTAGGATCTTTTTTGGAGTCTAAAAGACGAACAAAAAGGGCTCATTGTCAACTGTAGTGGGTTGAATAAAAACTAACATCTGGAGAGGACAATTGATGTCCTCTTCATTTTTATATTCAGAGCGATGAAAATTCGTTTCTTAAAAGTTGTCAAAGTTCCTAAAAACCAAAAGGCATTTCGTTTGATGAGTTTAATGAGATTATTGGTTGCTTCCAATTTAGCGTTGGAATAGGGCAATTGAAGGGCGTTGACAATTTTCTCTTTGTCCTTGAGGAAGGTTTTGAAGATAGTCTGAAAAAGAGGATGAACCTGTTTAAGATTGTCCTCAATGAGTCCGAAAAATTTGTCTGGCTCCTTGTTCTGAAAGTGAAAAAGCAAGAGCTGATAGAGATTATAGTGGTGTCTCAAGTCTTCTGAATAGCTCAAAAAGCTTGTCTAGAATCTCCTTATTTGTTAAGTGCATGCGAAAAGTAGGGCGATAAAAATCGCTTATCGCTGAGTTTACGACTATCTTGCTGGATGAGCTTCCAGTGGCGCTTGATGGCTTTGTATTCATGGGATTTTCTATCAAATTGATTCATGATTTGAACACGGACACGACTCATAGCACGGCTAAGATGTTGCACAATGTGAAAACGATCTAGAACGATTTTAGCATAAGGAAAAAAAGCTGTTTAGCCAAGTTATAGTAAGGACTAAACATATCCATAGTAATGATTTTCACTCGACATCGGACCGCTCTATCGTAGCGAAGAAAGTGATTGCGGATGATAGCTTGTGTTCTTCCCTCAAGAACAGTAATGATATTGAGCTGATCAAAAATCTTGTGCGATAAAACTCATCTTTCCCTTGGTAAAGGCATACTCATCCCAAGACATAATCTCTGGAAGACGAGAAAAAAATCATGCTTAAAGTGAAAGTCATTGAGCTTACGAATGACAGTTGAAGTTGAAATGGATAGCTGATGTGCAATATCAGTCATAGAAATCTTTTTCAATCAACTTTTGAGCAATCTTTTGATTGATGATGCGAGGAATTTGATGATTCTTTTTGACGATAGAAGTCTCAGCGACCATCAATTTAGAGCAATGATAGCACTTAAATCGACGCTTTCTAAGGAGGATTCTAGTAGGCATACCAGTCGTCTCAAGGTAAGGAATCTTAGACGGTTTTTTTGAAAGTCATATTTCTTCATTTGATTTCCGCAATCAGGACAAGATGGGGCATCGTAGTCTAGTTTAGCTAGGATTTCCTTGTGTGTATCCCTATTGATGACATCTACAATTTTAATGTTTGGGTCTTTGATATCAAGGAGTTTTGTGATAAAATGTAATTGTTCCATATGATTCTTTCTAATGATGGTTTCGTCGCTTTTCATTATAGATCTTATGGGACTTTTTTTCTACACAAAATAGGCTCCATAATATCTATAGGGGATTTACCCACTACAAATATTATAGAGCCACAAAAAGTTCAATCAGCTACCGCGTCAAAGTTTGATTGCTAATAAAAAATGAGGTCGGGCTCTTTTGTCCCAACCTCTTCTGCTATTCATAAAATTGTTTATAGGGTTTATTAAAGGCTTCTAAGATATCTGATGGAGTTTCTGCATAAGATTTTACCTCTGTCAAATTCCCTTTAACGATAATTCTCTCAACTGCATTAGCATCTTCACAGGTTACCAAGGTAATCTCTTTAATCCCATCTCGTTCGTCAATTACATCTACGCGATCAGGAGTTACAATTTTAACTTCTTCAATCTCGTATGTGTAGACTTTTTCTTTATCAGTCAGATAAATTTTCATCCCTTTCTCAGCACGAGCAAGAGGAGAGAATAATTTCTTATCTGCATTTTCACCTGCAAATATACGGTGACTTGCTAGAGAATAATTTCCTTCTCCCATTACCTGATTGGCTTTCATTGTCCCAGCACCATAAAAAAGGTTAACATTATCGAGTCCCTTAAATATTGGTAGATTCATTTCAAGCTCTGGAATGGCAATCCCTCCGATTACCGGAAGTTGCTGGGAATTCCATTGAGCTGATAGGACTGCCTCCGAGGAAAGTGATTTTACAGAGTCAAAATCGAAATTTCCTTCTGTTTCTTTGTTCTCTTCAATCTCTTCCTTGGTCACTTGACTGACCTGATACTTATTAGTATTCCAAATCATGAACATATCACGAATATTAGTATTGAAGATTAAAGCGATAGATAGCAAGATTAGGAATCCTGCCAGTATGTTAATCAGTAGATTTTTACGTTTATTTTTTTTACTTTGATTCTTTTTTTGAGACATTATGCTTCACTTTCTATTTCCTGTTCTGCCCCAACTTCTTCTTTTTCTGCTGCTGCAACACTTGTAAAAGTCACAATCTTAGCATCTTGATCTAGACGCATCACTTTTACTCCCATAGTTGAACGTCCCGTTTGTGAAATATTGGCTACATTTGTTCGAATCATGACACCTGTGTCAGTGATAATCATCAGATCTTCGTCCCCTTTTACTGTTAAGAGACCAGCCAGAGGACCATTTTTTTCAGTAACATTGGCTGTTTTCATCCCCTTACCAGCACGCCCTTTTGTTGGGTATTCAGTTGCAACTGTGCGCTTACCATATCCTTTTTCAGTAACGATAAGGACTTCATCTTGATCAGTAATCACTCTCGCTCCCACTACAGCATCACCTTCACGAAGATTTACCCCTTTAACACCAGTGGCGATACGACTCATACTACGAACTGAAGACTGATTGAAACGAACGGCATAGCCTAATCTGGTTCCGATGATGATATCTGTGTCTTTTTCAGTTAGTAAGACATTAATCAACTCATCCTCATCTTTCAGATTCAAGGCTTTGAGACCATTTTGACGAATGTTGGCAAATTCTTTGACACTAGTTCTTTTGACAATACCTGCGCGAGTTGTAAAGAAGAGATAAGCATCATCACTACGTTCTGATTCAACATTGATAATGGTTTGAATGCTTTCACCTTCATCCAATTTCAAAAGATTGACAACTGGCAAACCTTTGGCTGTGCGGCCGTATTCTGGAATTTCATACCCCTTAAGACGATAAACACGTCCTTTATTGGTGAAGAAGAGCAAATGATCGTGAGTGCTGGTTGAAACCAATTCACGCACAAAGTCATCGTCCTTAACTCCAGTTCCTTGAACGCCACGTCCACCACGTTTTTGAGCTGTAAATTCGTCTTGGTCCAAACGTTTGATATAACCTTTATTTGATAGAGTGATGAGAACATCAGATTCTTCAATCAAGTCTTCATCTTCAAGAGTCAAGACTTCACCAACCATCAACTCAGTACGACGTGGATCACCAAACTTACGTTTGACCTCATCCAATTCTTCCTTGATAATTTGCGCTACGCGTTCTGGTTTTGCAAGAATGTCTGCCAAGTCAGCAATCAAAGCAATAAGCTCATCATATTCTGACTGAATCTTGTCACGTTCTAAACCAGTCAAACGACGAAGACGCATATCGAGAATTGCTTGACTTTGACGTTCAGATAACTTGAACTTGCTCATCAATTCAGCTTGGGCTTCTGCATCCGTTTCACTGGCACGGATGATACGAATGACTTCGTCAATGTGGTCCAGAGCAATCAACAAACCTTCTAAGATGTGTGCACGCGCTTCAGCTTTCTCTTTGTCAAATTGAGTACGACGAGTCACCACTTCTTTTTGGTGCTCAATATAAGCATCCAAGATTTGACGAAGAGAGAGAATCTTTGGTACACCATTCTGGATAGCCAGCATGTTAAATCCAAAGCTAGTTTGCATTTGAGTCATCTTGAACAAGTTGTTCAAAATAACATTAGCTGACGCATCACGTTTCACTTCGATAACAAAGCGAACACCCTCACGGTTAGATTCGTCACGAACAGCTGTAATACCTTCGATACGTTTTTCCTGAACCAAACGCACAATATGTTCATGGACTTTGGTTTTATTAACCATGTATGGAAATTCTGTTACAACGATACGTTCGCGACCAGTCTTAGTTTCTTCGATATCAGTACGAGAACGAAGCACAATCGATCCTTTACCAGTTTCGTAGGCCTTATGAATACCTGATTTCCCCATAACAAGGGCACCAGTTGGGAAATCTGGACCAGGAAGAACTTCCATTAATTCCTTGGTTGTAACTTCTGGATTATCCATGACCAACTTCACTGCATCAATGGTTTCACCCAAGTTATGTGGTGGAATATTGGTCGCCATACCAACAGCGATACCTGTAGCTCCATTGACCAAAAGATTTGGGAAACGAGCTGGTAGAACCAGGGGTTCACGTTCATTGGCATCATAGTTATCTACAAAATCAACGGTATTTTTATTGATGTCGCGAAGCATCTCAAGAGCAATCTTGCTCATACGCGCTTCAGTATAACGCTGGGCTGCGGCACCATCACCATCCATGGAACCAAAGTTCCCATGCCCATCTACAAGCATGTATCGGTAACTCCACCATTGCGCCATACGAACCATAGCTTCGTAGATAGATGAGTCACCGTGTGGGTGATATTTACCCATGACATCCCCTGTAATACGAGCAGATTTTTTATGAGGTTTATCTGGTGTCACACCCAATTCGTTCATACCGTATAGAATACGACGATGAACTGGTTTCAACCCATCTCGAACATCAGGAAGGGCCCGCGATACGATAACACTCATGGCGTAGTCGATAAAGCTGGTCTTCATCTCCTTTGTCAGATTGACATTCACTAAATTTTTATCTTGCATTAACAAATGCCTCATTTCACTATTAGTAACTAGATATATTATACCATAGTTTGTCTCTTATTTCAGTGTTACAATACGACTAAAACGTTTACATAGTCAAGTGGATGTTATATCCGTGACAAAGCTATTTAAAAGTGATAGAATTGAATTAAACGGGGGAAGCCCTTAAAAAATGAAGGAGATGTTTAGACAAATGACATTAACTAAACAACACAAAAAAGTTATCCTTGTCGGTGACGGTGCCGTAGGATCATCATACGCTTTTGCTCTTGTTAACCAAGGAATTGCACAAGAACTTGGTATCATTGAAATTCCTCAATTGTTTGAAAAAGCTGTTGGTGATGCTGAAGACCTTAGCCACGCGCTTGCTTTTACTTCACCTAAGAAAATTTATGCAGCTAAGTATGAAGACTGTGCGGACGCTGACCTTGTAGTTATCACTGCTGGTGCTCCACAAAAACCAGGTGAAACTCGTCTTGACCTTGTTGGTAAAAACCTTGCTATCAACAAATCAATCGTTGAACAAGTTGTTGCGTCTGGTTTCGACGGCATCTTCCTTGTTGCTGCTAACCCAGTTGACGTTTTGACTTACTCAACTTGGAAATTCTCAGGTTTCCCTAAAGAACGTGTTATCGGTTCAGGTACTTCACTTGACTCAGCTCGTTTCCGTCAAGCACTTGCTGAAAAAATCGGCGTTGATGCTCGTTCAGTTCACGCCTACATCATGGGTGAACACGGTGACTCTGAGTTTGCCGTTTGGTCACACGCAAACGTTGCCGGTGTAAAATTGGAACAATGGTTGCAAGCTAACCGTGACTTGGATGAAGCAGACCTTGTAGAACTCTTCATCTCAGTTCGTGATGCTGCTTACTCAATCATCAACAAAAAAGGTGCAACATACTATGGTATCGCAGTAGCCCTTGCTCGTATTACAAAAGCTATCCTTGATGATGAAAATGCTGTTCTTCCACTTTCAGTATTCCAAGAAGGTCAATACGGAGTTGAAAACGTCTTTATCGGTCAACCAGCTATCGTTGGTGCACACGGTATCGTTCGTCCAGTTAACATCCCATTGAACGATGCTGAAACTCAAAAAATGCAAGCTTCAGCTAAAGAATTACAAGCTATTATTGATGAAGCTTGGAAAAACCCTGAATTCCAAGCAGCTTCAAAAAACTAATTTAAGTTAGAAAAAATGTCTAGACGATTTGTCTAGACATTTTTATATTATGTGACTATTAGTCCGTCTCGCTCCGTGAGGTGCGAGACAAATAAACCACCCGCTATGCGGGTGCGCGTCGAAGGTTATACCAAAAAAACTCCAAACGCGATACAATAAAGGTGTTCAAGCCAATTGTAAAGCGAAAGGAGAAAACCATGGTACAAAAGTCTCATAGTTTATCACACACAAAGTGGCACTGTAAGTATCACATTGTGTTCACCCCTAAGTATAGACGAAAAGTCTTCTATAATCAATATCCGAGTAGTTTAGGTGAAATATTTCATCGCTTGTGTAGTTATAAAGGTGTTGAAATTATCGAAGGACACTTGATGCCAGATCATGTACATATGTTAGTAAGTATTCCACCGAGGATAAGTGTTTCAAGTTTTATGGGGTATTTAAAAGGTAAGAGTGCAATCATGATGTTTGACAAACACGCCAATTTGAAATATAAGTTTGGAAATCGGCATTTCTGGGCGGAAGGTTATTATGTGAGTACAGTAGGGCTTAATGAAGCCACAATTAAGAAATATATTCAAGAGCAGGAAAAGCATGATATAGCACTAGATAAATTGAGTGTAAAAGAATATGAGGATCCCTTTAGGGATAGTGGTAAGTAATACTAAAGCCTCTTTAAGAGGCAAGTGACGAGTCAAGAGCAATGAGGCTTGAACAACGTGAAAGCCAGCGTCTTTAGGCGCTGGCTGGTAATTTGGGCTTATAGCCCTGGTGCAAACCACCCGTTAGACGGGTGGTTATGATTTCATTACTTTATTTCATTTGAGCAAAAGCTGCTTCTGCATCTGCGTTACTAATCGCACCTAATTGAATTTTAGCAATTTTACCCTGTGAATCAATTAGATACTCTGTAGGGATGCTTCGAATTTGATAATCTTGAAAAACAGCTCCTTTTGTATCATATAAAACAGGGATGTCTTTATAGCCTTGTTCCTCAAACCATTTTGGAAATTGCTCAACAGTTTTTTCACCTTGAAGGCCTGGCGCAATGACTGATAAAATTTCGAAATCACGATCTTCTTTTGCAGCAAGTTCCATCAATTCTGGCATACTCTTCTTGCATGGTCCACACCAAGATGCCCAAAATTTAAGATAAACTTTTTTACCTTTAAAGTCCGATAGCTTAACTTCTTTTCCATCCATAGATTGAAGGGTGAAATCAGGTGCTTCTGCTCCAATAGCTACTTGCTTCACAGGCGCTTGTTGTGTCTGATTTGATTGATTTTGTGGACTTGATTTTTTCTCTTCCTTGCCACAAGCAATCAGAAGAAAGATAGACAAGAAACTAAGTCCAAAATAGATAATTTTTTTCATAGATAACTCCTTTTATCCTAATATTCCAGATAAGACATTTAACTGTCCCAACATTAATAAAATTCCCATGAGAATGATCAATAAACCACCAATTTTCTTCAATAAAAGTATGTGGGATTTGATTCTACTAAAATAAGGCATGACAAGACCTGATGCCAAGGCCAGAACTAAAAATGGAAGCGCCATTCCGAGAGTGTAAATGAGGGTTAATAAGGCCCCCTGAAGAGCTCCATTTCCTCCTGAGGCAGCCAGTGCTAAAACAGAACTTAAAACTGGGCCTATACATGGAGTCCAGCCAAAGCTGAAGCTGATCCCCAGTAAAAAGGCCGAGAAATATTTACTAGACTGTTTTTGCTTAAATGTTACTGTTTTTTGTACCTCTAATTTTTGTAGATGAAGAATTTCCATCTGATGCAATCCCAGTATGATAATCATGATTCCCATGACATAACGGAACCAGACAGCATAAAGTAAATTCCCAAGGAAGCCTGCTCCAAATCCAAGAATAAAGAAAATGAGAGAGATACCCGCAATGAAAAAGAGGGTACGAATCAATCCTGACCAGGCAACGTCCTTACCTAAAAAACGAAATGTCTTTGACTTCTCTTGATCATCTAGCAGAACACCTGCATATACTGGTAACAAGGGAAAGATACAGGGAGAAAAGAATGACAAGACCCCAGCTATAAAGACAGAAATAAAAAATAAAATACTTTCCAATTAAGAACCTTCTTTCATATAGTCATCTTTTATTTTACTATAAAAGAAAACTTTTGTAAGAAATCCGCTACGCAAATTTATTTTCAACTTGAAAGAATCAAAAAAAGGAGCTCAGCTCCTTTTTTGATTAATAAGTTCCCTCTTCACCTTGACTTGTCAAAATTACAGGCCCATCTTTTGTAATAACAAACTGATGCTCGTACTGACACGATAGTCCACCATCGATTGTTTTATGTGCCCAGCCTGTTTTCATATCTGTATCGATTTCCCAATCACCTGTATTGATCATAGGCTCAATGGTTAAGACCATGCCTTCACGAAGGCGGAGACCACGACCTGCGATACCATAGTTAGGCACCATTGGTTCTTCATGCATAGTTGGACCAACACCGTGTCCTACAAGATCACGAACAACTCCGTAACCACGACTTTCAGCATATTCCTGAATAGCAGCTCCAATATCTCCAATACGATTTCCTACAACAGCCTGCTCAATTCCCTTATACATAGCTTCTTTGGTAACATCCATCAAGTTTTTAACTTCTTCTGATGGTTTTCCAACAGCGTAAGCCCAACAAGAATCTGCCAAGCCGCCCGTAAAGTTTTGAGTATATTTTTTCATCTGCTCAACGTTGTTAAAATTAAGTTTAGAAACATTGAGGTCGGACTTAGCGATTGGCCCACCAAGGACCATATCAACCTTGAGCAAATCGCCTTCCTTCAAAAACATAGTGGCGTGGAAAAGCATGGGCTACTTCGTCATTAAGCGAACAACAAGTTGCGTATGGATAATCCATCATTGCCCCATCAACACCAATTTGAAGAGGGAGGAAATTTTCTTCTTTACAACGACGACGCACATATTCTTCTACTTCCCACATATCTACACCTGGTTTGATGATGTCACGCAAACCGATGTGAATACTGGCAAGAAAATCGCCAGCCTTATCCATTGCTTCGATTTCTCTAGCTGATTTTAATGTAATCATGTTTTCTCCTAGTTTTAATTAATTTTTACAGTAACATTTGCTTTTGATACGATTTGATGATTGATATAAATGTCATAGTCAATAATGGCTGACCTTCTCGTATGATGAATAATTCTAGCCTGAATTCGCAAGATATCATCAATCTGAACAGCCTGTAAAAAGTAAATCAACATCTGTTCAATGATGAGATTACGTCCGCTATTCACGACCAGATCCTGCGTCATATGGGTCAAAATTTCTGAAAGAACTCCATTTGCAAGGACTCCATTTTTTTCCAACATAAATGGTTCAACCGTAATGACAACTTCATCATGGTGGTAAGATAACTTCTGACCAACCTGTTCTGAAAATGTTGGTAATGCTGAAACTTGAGAGCGACTCATCTTTCCATTACATCCCGTCTAGTAATAACACCAAGTAAAGTTTGATTACTTCTCACAACAGGCACCATTTCAAAGTCTTCAGCAATCATTCTCTGGCTAACATTAGCGATATTCGTCGCTAAACCAGTCATATAGACTGTCCTTGTCATGACCTTATCTATCGTTGTACCAGGTGATTTATCTCCAGCATCACGCATAGTAACTACACCAACAACGACCTGATGCTGATTGATGACAGGGAAACGGCTCGTTCTATTCTTACGAACCAAGTCTAGATAATCTTTGACAGTATCCGTTTCCTGTAGAAATCCATATTCATGACTAGTACGATAGATTTTTTCAACCGTCAAAATATCTGTCTTGATCTGAACGTTGGACAAAGCTCTGTTGATCATAGTCGCAATTGTAAATGTATCATGCTTACTGCGTAATACTGGAATATTTTTCTTATTGGCAGATTCTAAAACATCTTCGTGAACTTCAAATCCACCTGTTACTAGAACTGCATTTTCATTTTCAAGTGCCAATAATTGGATTCGTGTTCGATCTCCTACGATAAGTAAGCCGCCATCATGAAGATAAGAAAGAATATTCTTTTCAGTCATCGCTCCAATGGAGAATTTACTAAATTCTCTGTCCAATCCAGCTTGACCAGCTAAAACTTCCGAGCCTGTAACTTCTGCAATTTCTGCGAACGTTAATTTCTCAATAGCTACTTTTTTTGACTTTACACGTACTGTTCCACTTCGAGGACGTGTTTCAACAAGTCCCCTATTTTCAGCTTCTTTGATAGCCCGATATGCCGTACCATCACTTACTCCCAGCCGATTTGAAATACTACGAACACTGACACGCTTCCCAACTGGTAATTCTTCCAAGTAGGCTAATATTTCTTGGTGTTTACTCATTTAGATTTCCTTTTGTATAACGGAATTCTAGATAATCCCGCATCTTTCGGGTATAACGATCGCTACCTTTAAAACGACGATAAAGAACAAAATTTGATTTTTCTGCTACTTTCTGACTAGCAACATTTTCTAGATGTGTCACAATCGAAAGTTGCTTCAATGCAAACTCGTTCATGGATAAATCTCGTAATTTGGTAACTGCTTCAGTCATATACCCCTGAGACCAATAGTCTTTCTTTAAAAAATAGCCAATTTCAGCTTCTTTCTTAATTTCATCAAGTTTTTCAAACTTGATAGCTCCAATCATTCGTTGCTCTTTTTTATCACAAATAGCCCAAATTCCCAAAGGTGATTTCATAAAATAATTGGCAAGAGCATACTGACTTTCTTCAATACTTACTTGTGCAGGAAAGATAAATTGGAGATTTTCAGGATCTGATGCAAGTTGATGAAAATCATCTACATCTGTAAAAAAGAAGGGACGGAAATATAAACGTTCCGTCTCATAGAAAGAAAATTTTGCTAATTTAGTCCAGATATTCATTGCAATCCTCAAAGTGCTAATCTTCGATTAGCTCAATATCTGCTCCAAGATTACGCAATTTTTCGATAATATTCGAGTAGCCTCGAAGGATGAATTCAACATTGGTAATCTCTGTTTTTCCTTCAGCCATCAAGCCGGCAATAACCAAAGCAGCTCCAGCACGTAGGTCTGTCGCCTTAACTTTCGCACCCTGCAAAGGATTTCCGCCCTTATAAAGGATGTGGTCGTTTGTTGTTGAAATATCTGCATTCATTTTGGCTAATTCAAAAACATGGTTGACACGTTTTTCATAGATTGTATCAATCAATGTGCCACGACCTTCTGCTTTTAATAGCAAAGGAGTAATAGGCTGTTGAAGATCTGTTGCGAAACCTGGATAAGGAGCTGTCTTGATATTAACAGCCCTTAGATTTGTTTGCTCTTCGACGAAAATACTGTCTTCAGAAACAGTCATGTGAACACCCATTTCTTCAAGTTTAGCAATAAATCCTTCTAAATGCTCATAAGTACATTATTAATTCGAATCCCATGACCCACTGCAGCAGCCATTGAAATATAAGTACCCGCTTCAATACGATCTGGGATGACTTGGTGACGTGTTCCATGAAGGCTATCTACACCATCAATAGTAATCATATCCGTACCTGCGCCACGAATGTGAGCTCCCATATTGTTTAATAATGTAGCCACATCAATGATTTCAGGTTCGCGAGCAGCATTTTCAATAACTGTTCGACCTTTGGCTTTTACTGCTGCTAGCATCGTATTGATTGTTGCACCAACACTAACAGTATCCATATAGATATGCGCACCATATAGGCTTGATCCCTGGGTTGAGAGATTCATATTATCTCCCTCGTAGGTTGTCTTAGCTCCCATAGCTTCAAATGCTTTTAAATGCAAATCAATCGGACGTGGTCCTAGGTCACACCCTCCAGGCAAACCTACAGTTGCTTCACCAAAACGTCCTAAAAGACTACCGTAGAAATAATAAGACGCACGCAAGCTATTAATTTTACCATAAGGCATTGGTTTATTTTGAACACCACGAGGATCAATCTCAAGAACATCGTCATAACGCTTGACACTAGCTCCCATGATTTCCATAATCTCAATAAGACTAGCTACATCAGAGATGTCTGGAACACAATCCAAAATCACAACATCATCTGATAAAATAATGGCAGGAATCAAGGCAACGACACTATTTTTAGCACCACTAATCGTAATTTCACCTTTCAATGGTCTCCCACCGTTAATGACAATTTTTTCATTTTATACTCTTTCACTATTTATTAAGAAGGTCTCGCCCTATATTATACCATATTTCTTACTAATAGCCAATCCTATAAAAAAATTAAGGACAGAGCTCTCTTGATATTTAATACGATAACTATGGTTATATCAGTTAGAATTATCATACTTTTTCAAAGCTAGTAAAAATCTTCCTCACCTGTATTTTTTTAAAAGCTTGCAAAAAAATTTTTACTACACAATTTTTAGTTAGCGATTTGTTAAAGAAAAAAACTGGCTTAATAAGTATATGCGTTAGTATATACACTTTTTATAAAATAAGAAATTAATACTCTTCGAAAATCAAATTCAAACCGCGTCAACGTCGCCTTGCCGTACTCAAGTACAGCCTGCGGCTAGTTTCCTAGTTTGCTCTTTGATTTTCATTGAGTATAAACCGATGATATTGTACAAAAATTTTACATAAAAATCATTCTGGGTACCAAAATGGGTATCAAAACAAAAAAATAGGCTCTCCGAAAACTCGGAAAGCCTTATTTAATGCTACTTCTAGCTTCCTCGCCTTTTCATTTCAAGGCTCGGGATAAAAAGGTTCACTGGACCTTTTTATTTTGCGATTGGGTAAACAGAAACTTGTTTTTTATCGCGACCTTTACGTTCAAAGCGTACTACGCCTTCAACTTTAGCGAACAAAGTATCGTCTCCACCACGTCCAACGTTTACACCTGGATAGATGTGTGTACCACGTTGACGGTAAAGGATTGATCCACCTGTTACAGTTTGTCCGTCAGCTGCTTTAGCTCCAAGACGTTTTGCTTGTGAATCGCGTCCGTTTGATGTAGAACCTCCACCTTTTTTGTGGGCGAAAAGTTGCAAGTTGTTAAGAGTCATTTTTAACATAATGTTTTCCTCCGTGTTAGTTTTCTGTGATAACTCTGGTTTGGACGAACTCAGAAGAGTCCTCCGATAAGGTTGCCATACCCAAGAAAAATGATTCAAAAAATAACTGCGTCATTTCTCTCTGGTGTGAAGGAAGGTCTCTAGGAATTTCAACCATCAGATAGCCACCTTCATCTTCGTTTAATTCTAAGATTGGTTCATAGCCTGCAAATTTCTCAATCGAATTGATAAAGTTAATGGCAAGCGTAGAAACCGATGCACACACGACATCAAAGCCGTATTCGCCACTCTCGGCGTGTCCAGTAATTTCGCACTCCTCAGCTCGCCATCTTCGGCTCTCTCAAAGACTGCTTGTATCATGTGTTCTCCTTAAAATTAAGCGTTGATTGCGTTGATGACAACTTTTGTATATGGTTGACGGTGACCTTGTTTACGGTGGCTACCTTTTTTAGGTTTGTACTTGTAAGTAACAACTTTCTTTTGTTTTCCTTGTTTTTCAACAGTTCCAACTACAGTAGCTCCAGCAACAAGTGGAGTTCCGACAACAGTGTTTTCACCACCAACAAGAACAACTTCGTTAAAAGTAACTTCTTGACCAGCTTCAACGTTCAATTTTTTTCAACGTAGATTGCTTGACCAACTTCAACTTTAACTTGTTTTTCCGCCAGTTTTGATAATTGCGTATGTGCTCATTATGCACCTCCTATGATTTTTTGGGGTTTCCCCGTATTTTTTGTGAAGACTCGCCTAGCATCGTGGGACGAACCACTTACACTTGAAAATCAAGCAACGATGTTCGTGCGGTTGCACAGGACTGTGCATAGTCAACTCTTCAAGTATAGCATAATTTCTAGTTTTTGACAAGTATTTATCATCGAATTTAAACTTTTTCTCTTATTTTTTTCCTCCAAGATGCAAAAAGCATACTTAGATAAAAAATACTCATCATGATTGGAATCCCTAAAATTGTTTTTTCTTCATAAAAAATACTCAGATAAGCTGATATAACAACCCCAAGCACAAAACTCAACAGCAAGCTAACAAAGATGAGACCTTCTCTTAAAAAAGGTGTATGTTTTGTGCGAACATATTCACCAAATGCTAACATGGTTCGTTTGATATTTCCAGTCATAAAAGCATTGTTGTATGCAATTCCTGAAACTTCTCCGAATGCTGTTGTTACAAGTCCCATACAAAATGCTAACGGTGGTACTATGTATATATTATCAACCGTCAAGGGAACAAATCCTATTATCAAAGATAAAATTGCTAGTGGAATAAGGGATAGAATTGGTTTTCTTACAATCCTCAACTTTTCTTTATAAACTGTCAAAAGGAAGACACCCACCATGAAGGAAATCAAGGTCATTACCTTGGCGCTGGCATCTGAAACATTGTCCTGAATGAGACCAACGGAAAGGAAAACGACATTCCCTGTTTGACCTGCAACTAGAGTATTCCCACGTATGATAAAGGTATAGGCATCTACATAACCAGCACAAAAAGTCAAAAAAAGCGCCAATCTTTTTGAATGACGAGAAATTTTTCTCATAGGTAATAATCTCATACTACACTCCTATTTTTTCTGAATCTATTGTACCATTTTTTGAGGAAATTCGAAGTGTCAAATAAAAGAATTGTCTCCCTTTGGCTAGTTTAGTCTATCTGTGATATAATGAAAGCAGTCATTACTTGTAGAAAAGGAGATTTCATGCTTAAACTCGGTATTATCGGTACTGGTGCAATCAGTCACCACTTTATAGAAGCTGCTCATACTAGTCAGGAATTCCAGTTAGTGGCTGTTTATTCAAGAAAGCTCACGACTGCTCAGCAATTTGCTAGTTCCTATACAGATGTTAGTCTATTTGATAATTTAGAGGATTTCTTCCAGTCTGATTTTGATATTGTCTATATCGCAAGTCCCAATTCTCTGCATTATACTCAATCCAAGCTTGCTCTAGCATCGGCTAAACATGTTATCCTTGAAAAACCAGCGGTGACTCAACCACAAGAATGGCAGGATTTAGTTGAAATAGCTCAAGAAAATCAATGTTTTATCTTTGAAGCAGCAAGAAACTATCATGAGGAAGCCTTCACAATTATTAAAAACTTCTTAGCAGACAAGCAAATTTTAGGTGCAGATTTCAACTATGCCAAGTATTCTTCTAAGATGCCAGCCCTTCTTTCTGGAAACATTCCGAATGTATTTTCAGACCGTTTTGCTGGTGGGGCTCTCATGGACTTAGGAATTTATCCGATCTATGCTGCGGTTCGCTTGTTTGGAAAGGCACTTGATGCGTCCTATCAAGCTCAACAACTTGACAACACCATTGATTTAAATGGAGATGGTATCTTATCTTATCCCGGTTATCAAGTCCATATCAAGGCTGGTAAATATTACTTCTAATCTTCCTTGCGAAATATATACAACAGATGGAACCTTGACGCTCAACACTATTGAACATGTCCGCTCAGCTATTTTCACAGATCATCAAGGTAATGAAACACATCTACCTATTCACCAGGCACCTCATACCATGACTGAGGAGGTCGCTGCTTTTGCTAACATGATCAAGCAGTCAAACCCAGAACTTTACCAAGCTTGGTTAGAGGATGCGTCACACGTCCATAACCTAATTTACACTATGCGCCAGACTGCTGGCATTAGATTTGAGGCAGAAAAATGAAAACCAAACTACCTACAGAATGGCTAGAGCTAACCGAAAAACTCGGCTTTCAAGAATTCACACCCATTCAAACTCAACTTTTTGAACCGATTTTAGACGGTCAAACCCTCCTTGGCGTCAGTCCAACAGGAACTGGTAAGACCCTTGCTTATCTCCTACCAAGTCTTCTTCGTCTACAAAAGAAAAAAGCGCAACAACTATTGATTTTAGCACCAAATACTGAACTGGCTGGTCAGATTTTTGAGGTAACTAAAACCTGGGGTGAAGCTATTGGCTTGACTTCTCAGCTCTTCCTGTCAGGTTCGAGTCAGAAACGTCAAATCGAACGACTTAAAAAAGGCCCAGAAATCCTTATTGGAACTCCTGGTCGTATCTTTGAACTGATTAAATTGAAGAAGATCAAGATGATGAACGTGGAAACAATTATTCTTGATGAGTTTGACCAGTTGCTAGATGATTCTCAGATTCACTTTGTTGAGAAAATCACTCACTACGCACCTCGTGACCACCAACTCATCTATATGAGTGCCACTACCAAGTTTGACCAAGATAAGATTGCGCCCAACACGCGCACCATCGACCTCTCTGATCAAAAGTTGGACAACATTCAACACTTCTACATGCAAGTAGACCAACGACACAGAGTGGATATGCTTCGTAAACTAGCACATGTCGATGACTTCCGTGGACTGGTATTCTTTAATAGTTTGTCAGACCTCGGAAGCGCTGAGGAAAAATTGCAATATCGTGATGTCCTAGCTGTTTCTCTAGCTAGCGATGTCAACGTTAAGTTCAGAAAAGTTATTCTCGAAAAATTCAAAGACAAGCAACTAACACTGCTTCTTGCAACAGACCTTCTAGCTCGTGGTATTGACATTGATAGCTTGGAATGCGTGGTTAACTTTGACGTTCCTAGAGATATGGAAACTTACACTCATCGCGCTGGTCGTACAGGACGTATGGGAAAAGAGGGCTATGTAATCACACTTGTAACGCATCCCGAAGACATCAAAAAGCTGAAGAAATTTGCAAGTGTACGTGAAATTGTCTTGAAAAATCAAGAACTGTATATCAAATAGAGGCTGGGACAAAAATCCCAACCTCATTTTTTATTAGCAAAAAAACTTTGACCTACTAGATGATTTGGAACTAGGAAATCGAAACTTTGTCTATCGATTTCTCCTCCACCGGCTTTCTTACCCCCAGGTAATTTCTAAGCGATAGTTTGCAAATGGATTTCCTTCTTTGTTTTGTAGTTGATAGGCTAGTTCAATCTTTTGCTGATCAACTTGATAATGGCTTGTTTGGATGATAAACTCCTGTATCCCCATTGGTGTAGGAATATAGGCTAAACTATCAACTTCCTTCAGAAAACGCATGATGGTCTTAGGGTTGGAAAATCTAGACATCACCAACTCTGTATCATTAAACTTGAGTACCACTTTTTCTTTCTCTTCATTGTAAAAAAGGAGATAGGAAATCACCTTTCTCACGTAACTCAACGTCATAAAGTTGGTCGATTACTTCCAATTGTTCATCAAATTGGATGGTATTTCTCATTCGAATCTTCACTTCAAGTCCTCTTTCTTCACTCTTATCCTACTATTTTACCAAAAACTGTGGCTTTTTGCTATAATGGTTTTATGAATGAAAAAGTATTTCGTGACCCTGTTCACAATTATATCCATGTTGATAATCAGATTATCTATGACTTAATCAATACCAAAGAATTTCAACGGCTTCGTCGTATCAAGCAGCTCGGAACATCCAGTTATACCTTTCATGGTGGAGAACATAGTCGTTTCTCTCACTGTCTGGGAGTTTACGAGATTGCACGACGCATCACCGAGATTTTTGAGGAAAAGTATCCTAAAGAATGGGATCCTTCGGAGTCCCTCCTAACCATGACTGCAGCCCTCCTTCATGACCTAGGACATGGTGCCTATTCTCATACTTTTGAAAATCTCTTTGATACCGATCATGAGGCGATTACGCAGGAAATTATCCAAAGCCCTGAGACAGAAATTCACAAGGTTCTTTTACAGGTAGCCCCAGATTTCCCTGAAAAGGTAGCTAGCGTTATAGACCACACTTATCCAAATAAGCAGGTGGTCCAGCTGATTTCGAGTCAAATCGATGCAGATCGGATGGATTATCTCTTGCGAGACTCCTACTTTACAGGTGCTTCCTATGGAGAATTCGACCTGACACGTATCCTACGAGTTATTCGCCCTATCGAAAACGGAATTGCCTTTCAACGAAACGGGATGCATGCCATCGAAGACTATGTTCTAAGTCGCTATCAAATGTATATGCAGGTATATTTCCATCCAGCAACACGTGCTATGGAAGTCCTTCTGCAGAATCTTTTGAAACGTGCTAAAGAACTTTATCCAGACAATAAAGAATTCTTTGCTCGAACTTCTCCTCATCTACTCCCATTTTTCGAAAAGAATGTTAGCTTGACTGACTATCTGTCCTTGGATGACGGAGTTATGAATACCTATTTCCAGCTCTGGATGACTAGTCCTGACAAGATACTAGCAGACCTGTCACAACGTTTTGTCAATCGCAAGGTCTTTAAATCCATCACCTTTTCACAAGAAGATCAAGAACAGCTTGCATCTATGAGAAAACTGGTAGAAGATATCGGCTTTGATCCTGACTATTACACAGCTATTCATAAGAACTTTGACCTTCCTTATGATATCTATCGTCCTGAATCTGAAAATCCACGAACGCAGATTGAGATTATACAAAAAAATGGAGAACTAGCAGAACTTTCTAGCCTTCGCCTATCGTTCAATCCCTTGCTGGTAGTCGCCACGGAGATAATCGCTTTTATTTTCCGAAAGAAATGTTAGACCAAAACAGCATCTTCGCAAGCATTACCCAGCAATTTTTACACTTAATTGAAAACGATCATTTTACACCAAATAAAAGCTAAAAGAGGAACTATATGAGTATTAAACTAATCGCTGTCGATATCGACGGAACCCTTGTCAATAGTAAGAAGGAAATCACGCCTGAAGTATTCGCCGCTATTCAAGATGCCAAACAAGCTGGTGTCAAAGTTATGATTGCAACTGGACGTCCTATCGCAGGAGTTGCCAAACTTCTAGATGACTTGAAATTAAGAGACGAAGGGGACTACGTTGTTACCTTCAACGGTGCCCTTGTTCAAGAAACCGCTACAGGACATGAGATTATCAGCGAATCCTTGATTTATGAAGATTATCTAGATATGGAATTCCTCAGCCGCAAACTTGGCGTCCATATGCACGCTATTACCAAGGACGGCATCTATACTGCTAATCGCAATATCGGAAAATATACCGTTCACGAATCAACCCTCGTCAGCATGCCCATCTTCTACCGTACACCTGAAGAAATGGCTGATAAGGAAATCGTCAAGTGTATGTTTATCGATGAGCCTGAAATTCTGGATGCCGCTATTGAAAAGATTCCTGCAGAATTTTATGAGCGCTACTCTATCAACAAATCTGCTCCCTTCTACCTTGAGCTCCTTAAAAAGAATGTAGACAAGGGTTCAGCTATTACTCACTTGGCTGATAAACTAGGATTGACCAAAGATGAAACCATGGCTATCGGAGACGAAGAAAATGACCGTGCTATGCTTGAAGTCGTAGGTAACCCAGTTGTTATGGAAAACGGAAACCCAGAACTCAAAAAAATCGCCAAATACATCACTAAATCTAATGACGAATCTGGCGTTGCTCATGCAATTCGAACTTGGGTGTTGTAGAAAGAATAGACAGAATAGACAAAAACCGCTCTGCTGAGCGGTTTTTACTATGTTAGAACTCAATTTCCAGTATTGGTTGTACAGTTACTTAAATTTTGAGAGTAGAAAAACTTGGCAATTTGAGTCGCTATCGTGCCATTTGTTGTAAGGAAAGTATATGGCAAAGGTTAAATGTTGTACAGTTACTTAAATCTTGAGAGTACAAAAACTGAGCGTTTCATGTATCGTGATGAAGTTGAGTTGTACAGTTACTTAAATCTTGAGAGTACAAAAACCTCAAATTCGTCAATTTTGATTTTTGTACCCTCAAAGATATTATAAATTCTTAAATCTCACTCGTCAATACTATTCTTCCAAATATTTCAATAACATTGGATTGATTGATTCAATAGAGAATTTTGTTTTCATTTTATACTGATACAAATTATTTAAAAATCTTTAATACTACTTGATCCTCTATGGATAAACTCATGTGAAGAATATCTGCACTAAATAAATAGGAACCAATCTTTCTTAAAGAATTTAAAAATTCTTTCTCATCAGGTATTTGATTTATTGGGTATTGATTGCTAAATCGTTCGTACATAAATGCTAAAGAATAAAAATGATCAATGTAATCAGAAACGATATTAATACTCAATTATTTTCAAAAAGCAACCTTATCCATTGTCTGCTGACAGTTGACTTTAAAACATTTTTTTCCAGTCCTAGAATAACTTCTTGAAGCTTATCAATGACGACTTCCAATGTTTGGAAAGCCTTATTTTTAAAACCTCGTTTTCGAATTTCTTTCCAGACTTGTTCAATAGGGTTCATTTCTGGTGTATAAGGTGGGATAAAAGCCAATTCAATATTACTTGGAATCTCTAAGGTACTTGATTTATGCCATATAGCATTATCCATGACAAGTAAAATATAGTCATCTGGATAAGCTTGTGAGACTTGCCGTAGAAATTCATTCGTCCACTCAGTATTACATCCTCCAGCAATAAGGAAGAAGGAATCTCCTGTCTGAGCATCTACTGCCCCATAACAATAGCGATATTCTCGCATATAATGACTAGGAATGCTAGGTCGGATTCCTTGAGGAGCCCAACAAGAACTCATCTTACTAATCCTCCCGAAACCAGCTTCATCTTGGTACATCAATCGTACTTTGTTATAAGCCCCTCCTCTTTAAAGCGCTTACTTAAGGTCTCGAATGTAGATTTTTATTTTTTTAGACGTCTCAATTGTCTGAGCGTCTGCCTTCTTGGGATGTTCAGGTCGAGGAGTGACCGTTCGCCAACCATGGCGTTTCAGGAGATAATAGAAACCATCACGTGTGGAAGTGCGACCAATCTCTTTTTTTGATAGGCTTCAAATAACTGATTGACAGTTACAAATTCTCCAGCCTGAGCAGCTTCTATATGACGTTTTAGGAATGCTTGTTCCTCTTCGTAAGTCATATACTCTCGATGACGTCCACCACGGGTTTCTTGAAGAAGAGCTTCTAAACCAAACTCCTTATATTTTTTTCAAATTCCTCCAAACAGTTGTTTTTATTACAATCTAGCAGATCCATGATTTCCTTATAACTCTTTTTCTTTTGAGTGAAAATAAATAATCTGTAGACGTTTGTGATATTTGGCGTACGATGAATCTTTTTAAGAGTTGTTCAATTTTTTTGTGTTTCTTCGTTTGTAAGTTTCATAACTACTATTATAAGATGTTTTTTTGATTTTAGTCCAGTATAATCTCCTCCATTACTTCTTTAGTGACATGAAGATAACCTTCATTTGAAGGAAACGAAATAATATAAAAGCAAGTTGCTATGATTTGTTAAAAGTTCCATTTTCTCGCAACACTCAACAAATTCCTTGTAAGATAGATAATCATCTAAATTTCGTAAGACAAGTAAGATCTTTTCAGAACTATTCGTAACTACAACTTCTAACATGGAAAGAAATAATAAAAAAACTTTGTCTTATTATCTACAAATTCAAAGGATATTTTTTTATCGTTTTTGTCCAAAATAGGGCAAAAAAATTTTTTTTTGAATCAATTGGTCTGTATTAAAAATATTTCGCTTCTGTATGATAATTAATTTCATCTAGTTGAAGATTCAAATTTTTGATTTAATAGCAATGAAATCCTATCGAGATTATCATTGATATTTTCATTTTGCTCTATTATTTCTGTAGAATTAATCTTTTTCTTTAAATAATCATAAGCTACTGATCCTTTTTTTATATTCCATTTGTTCAATTAGATCGTTAATGTTCGATAGTTGAATCACTCTGAATTCCGAACGTGAAACCACCGTATCGTCTATTAAGATTTTAGGTTCATTTTGTTCGAATAGGACTAAATCTTCCTCACTATATTTTTTACCTCCAAAATACCATAACAGGATCTGCCAAATATAGTACTTTACTTGTTGATCTTGACCTACAACTTGGGTAAATTGTCCAAAACTCAATGTAATATTATTCTTGTATGGATGACTGATGTTCATTTTCATATAACTACCAACTTATGATCACTGACTACTTCTTCTTGTTTTGTTTTCCCACCAATAATCAAAACCATTTCAGAAAATTGTTTCTCTGTCACTGCTAACAAACGGACATTTCCACTTGGTAGATTACTCTGACTTAATTTTTTATAGAATTTACTAGCAAAACTTCGATTCGGACAGGTTCTATAATAAACAGAAAACTGCAACATCTCAAAACCATTGGCAATTAAATCTTTCCGAAAATTACGATAAACCCTTTTTTCTTGATTTGTTTCCATTGGTAGATCAAAAAAACACAATAATCTCAATGCTTCGTACCTCAATTCTTTAACTCCATTCTATACTCGATACCACAGGACAGTAAAATTTACTCGTATCCTTATCAGAGATACATTTTAGAAACCCTTTGACATATTTATCCATTGCAACAGTTACAGAACAAGTTTCTTTTCCATAACGAATCTTTGCGTTCAGTGTATCTGTTAAGGCTAAACGGAATTCATATTTTAAATATTCTTCATCTCGTAAATTTTGATAGACCCAAACATCGACAATCTGCCTAAAAGGTTCCATTAAGTCATCAACCAAGTTAAATTGGCTATATTCATTCTTATGGAAAATCCCGATTAAGGGATTTAAACCGTAACCCGCAACAATCCGTGCCATCTGAGCTCTCATAATCGCGTAGCCGTAATTTAGTCCTGCATTGATGACATCAGTTTCCTGTTGAGTAAGGCGGACAAATTTCTTTCCAAAGAGTTCATTAAAATAAAAATAAACTTTGGCAGCATGTCCTTCACGATTGGTTTTGTCCCCGAATTCAATATGTTCTTTATAGTCCGCTAATAATTTGATACAATCAAGGTTTTTCTCAAACATTGCAAGAACATCTTGCTGATTATTTATTTTGAAATAGGTTACTATCTGCCATAATTTGTCTTTTTGTTCTTGCGTCCACAATAATTGCTCTTGTAATTTTTTATAAGCTCTGAAATGACCATTTTGTGAATGGTAAATCCCTGTAGGTAAGTGCTCATTATCACAGACAATCAAGGCAATATTATACTTACTTAAAGCACTTAATAACCTCAGAGTTACAACAGTTTCCCCTCCTTCTGCTACGATTATCGAAATATCACTCAGTGGGATCACATAGTCTTGACCCATTTTCTTGATTAAATATTATCCAACTTTAATTGCATTTTTTCACTCTGGCAAACATGTACAATTCTCCAAGTCATAATTTTATCCTCTTTACAAAATCATAACCACCCGTCTAACGGGTGGTTTGCACCAGGGCTATAAGCCCAAATTACCAGCCAGCGCCTAAAGACGCTGGCTTTCACGTTGTTCAAGACCTATTGCTCTTGACTCGTCACTTGCCTCTTAAAGAGGCTTTAATATTACTTACCACTATCCCTAAAGGGATCCTCATATTCTTTTACACTCAATTTATCTAGTGCTATATCATGCTTTTCCTGCTCTTGAATATATTTCTTAATTGTGGCTTCATTAAGCCATACTGTACTCACATAATAACCTTCCGCCCAGAAATGCCGATTTCCAAACTTATATTTCAAATTGGCGTGTTTGTCAAACATCATGAGTGCACTCTTACCTTTTAAATACCCCATAAAACTTGAAACACTTATCCTCGGTGGAATACTTACTAACATATGTACATGATCTGGCATCAAGTGTCCTTCGATAATTTCAACACCTTTATAACTACACAAGCGATGAAATATTTCACCTAAACTACTCCGATATTGATTATAGATGACTTTTCGTCTATACTTAGGGGTGAACACAATGTGATACTTACAGTACCACTTTGTGTGTGATAAACTATGAGACTTTTGTACCATGGTTTTCTCCTTTCGCTTTACAATTGGCTTGAACACCTTTATTGTATCGCGTTTGGAGTTTTTTTGGTATAACCTTCGACGCGCACCCGCATAGCGGGTGGTTTATTTGTCTCGCACCTCACGGAGCGAGACGGACTAATAGTCACATAACGAAAACACCCCGCCATAATTGACAGGGTGTTGAATTCGGCATGAAGCCTTATCTTTGTAGCTTCTGCAAGATTTAAGTAACTGTGTAAGGCGTCCCTTACAGTTACTATTATAATACATTGCAAAAAGCGTTTGCAACTCTATTTTAAAAATTTTTTTAAAAATTTGAGTTTTGGTTCGTCACCCTCTTTTTTTGATGAAATGTTTATTACCTAAAACATCTGTTTTGACTTTAAAAAAATGGAGATATTTGATTTATTTAATCCTTTTCAAACACTGTCCTCCTTTTTGCAACATTTCCAAAGATTATTATCAATGGCTGGTTACCATCAAATTTGGCTTTATCATAAGGTTTTAGTTCTACATAATGTTTCACATTTGGCATTGTTCTAGATAAGAATCTAAAAAATCTGTTTCTCGTTATTTTTTTCGTATCCTTAATTAAAAAGTAAGTCATTTTTATATAAGGTGAATTTGAATTCTGACTGCTCGCCCACTCCTTCTTTTTTTCTTTAATTTCATTATATTTATCAATAGTTATAGAATAAGTCCCAGTCTTCTTTTCAAATTGTAAATCTGCATATTTTAATCCAAGCAACTCATACTTCTCCGTCTGATGATTAAAATAGACATCTGTTCTCCAAGGATTTAATTGACGTAGGATTACTTTATTTTTTTACTATTAGAAGGAGTTATGTTAATAAATGATTCAGGAATATTTTTTTTATCGTAGTATTTCAGACTTTTAATTTCTGGACCATTGCCTTTTTTTACTGTACTTACGAATAGGTCCGTTTTCTTGTCTATATTTCTCAAAAAGGATTGCAAGGAACTTCTTTATTCTTCTCATTAAATTCTTTAGAAGGATAGGTTCTTAAAATCTCTTCAATTACCTTCTCAAATGTTTGTGAATCTTTGTGATACATCAAGAATTTACCCTTATCTTTATTGTAAATTTTTAATGAAAGCATCATAACCTGCTTGGCTATAAATATCTTTAATCTTACTTAAAACATACGTTTCTTTAGATTTATCTTTATCCAATTTTGCTTTTCTTGTTGCGTAAATGGTAGCGTCTGAAATTTTTCGATTATATTTTGAATCTACTTGATAAGAAAACAAAATGCTATCCTCAAATGTCTTGCTACGCAATGTATCAACGAAATGGTCATATGGCGCTTTAAATACTAATTCTTTATATTCATCGTCACTTAATGAAAGGATTTCTCCAGTCTCTGAGTCAACGAATTGTCCTGCTTTATAAGAAATCAGAGGATTATTCTGTTTTTTCCATAATCTTCAAATAAATCATGAAGACGAATAGCACGATGTCTTTTTCGACGAGTTAATCGTCTAGCTTGTCTACTGCCCCTTCTCACAACATTATTATCAGCAGTTGCAGCTGGAAAAAGACGAGAATTCGCATGGATAATCTCACCAGTATCTTTTTTTAGAATACCCGCTCCAACTGACGCAATACCAATATCTAAGCCTAAAACTAAACCATTCATCATTACACTCCTAAGAAATTGTTATATTAATCAAATTTTACTCTTTCCTTCCTAAAAAATCAAATCATTATCTGCAATTATCGAGAATATTTTTCTTTAGTAAACTTATATTCAAATCCCTCTCATTGTCATCATTTAGCATAAATCGAGTAGAGGCTAATTTCTAACCTATCTAACACCACCTCACGTGCCGTTCAGCATCGGCGGTTCAACTAAACTTTAAAGAGAGTTTATCCCCTATCATTTCTCATTCTGCAGGATCGTTCCATCAGGGATTTTCTATTTTTATGCACAATAGCAATCATTTTAGTTTTCAAGCCACAGTCTTATAGTTATTTAGTTTTAAAAAAGCACTCTAAACATTCAAAGATACTTGGGACTTCCCTTAATAAATTTGTCACTTTCTTTTTCAAGACAGCCCAAGCTTGCTCAATGGGATTCAAATCTGGTGAATAAGGTGGTAGAGGTAAGAAAAAGTGTTTATCTTTGACGCAAAGTTCATCCAAAATCTTCTTGGGATGAAAACTAGCATTGTCCATGACAATGACATGAGGTGTCTTCAAAGCAGGCAGGAGTTGCGTTTTGAACCACTTAACAAAGAAGTCGTTCGTCATGCTTTCCTTGTAAATCATAGGAGCTATAAACTCTCCATCTACTTGTCCTGCAACAATTGAAGTCCGCTCAAAACGCCGTCCATTAATCTTTTCATAGACTTTCTCTCCTCTAGGAGCCCGTGCATGAGTACGATAGAGGTAGCGGTCGATTCCTGTTTCGTCAATATATACGACTGGTAAATCTTTTAGATTATCCAAAATATCAAGAAATTCAGCGACTTTCTCTGGATCTTGTTCCTTAAAGCTAGTCGTCTTTTTTTAAAGTGACATTGATCTGCTTTAAAGCTGCCCATACTGAAGGAACAGCACAATCAAAATGTGCCGCAATTTCCCGTAAAAAAGCATCTGGATGAGCCTCTACAAAGGCCTTCAACTCCTCCAAAGGAATCTTTCGGCTTTTGGCGACTCTCTTTTTCCGCTCTAAGTGCCCTTGTTCACGTAATTTCTTTTCCCATGTGAAGAGAGTTCTGACGCCAACATCAAAAACTTTGGATGCCTCGACATGGCTGTGTCCCTCTTTGATGTAATTTAATGCTCGTTGTTTAAAATCTGTACTATATGCCATAGCTTTATTATAACATGTATTTTATAAACTAAGTGACTATATCAGTCCAAAAGTCAGAATAGATAATTCTACTTCGAGAGAAACTCTTTCAATTGTTCAACCCTTAGTTCCACTTCCATTAAAGGAATTTCATCACTATAGTGGATTGAAATAAGATATGAACAAAGAGATTAGGAAAGTCAAATTAATTTCTAAAAACGCTTTAGAATCCTTGGTGTACTATTCCAGATTCAATTCATTATACTATGGGCTTGGCTGACTTCTTACGATTCATGGTTACTACGCTTTGAGATTTCATGAGACCTCACGGGACAAATCGTACCAAAAGAGGCTGGCAAAAAACTTTAAAAATAAGAAAAACGCACAATATCAGGTGTTCACAAAAACTTGCTTGATACTATGCGTTTTATAGTGGAAAGATTTGCTCAATTTTATTTTCAAATTGAGTTTTTGCCCATTCTCTTTCTATATCTCAAAAATTATGAATTTTGATCGTCAAGACTACGACCATGCAAGCCTTTTTCACGTTGTACCTGACGAAGTTTTTCAGGAGTCACATCATTTCCATCTTCATCTACGATTTTGATTCCTTCAATGTGATGACGAACAGAACGACGATAGCCTTCGATATATTCCTCACGAAGTTTAGCTTGTTCTACTTTTTCTTCTGCAGTCAAGCCTTCTGTTTTTTTCTTTTTGGCAAGCTCATTAATACGAGCGATTTTTTCTGGTGTCATATTTGGACCTCCAATCTAATTTTTAAGTTCTATTTTGTATTAAGAAGATTAAAAGCAGCGACAGTTTGCTTTATTCACAAGTTCAGTTAGGATAGCTAAACGGTTATTCTTGACATCAACATCCTCTGCCATAACCATTGTATTGTCAAAGAATGCATCAATAACAGGACTAAGAGCAAATAACTGCGTTAATTTATCACTAGCTGAACCTTTCAATTCTAGATTTTCTACTGCTTGAGCTAGTTCTTTTTCCTGTTCATTTTCAAAGAGACTAGTATCAACTTTGACTGAACCTTCTGCTTTTTCCGCTAGGTTAAAGGCACGAGATAAGGATTCAACAGCTGGTTTGTAGTCACTATTTAGAGATGCTTCTTTCAGTGCTTCTGCTGCTTCAATCATATCTGCAACAACAAAGTTTGAGCTTGCTAGAACAGCTTCCTTAATATCTTTTGCAGTAGAACCCATCATCTTATCAACACGAGCTTTGATGAAGTTAAGCACTTCTTCTTGATTATCGTAAGTTAGGCTATCAAATGATAAAGCATAAAGGCTAGCAATCAATTCGTCCATTGGAATATTCCAGCCAAAGTCTTCCAAGATACGGACAATCCCTTGTGTTGCTCGACGAAGAGCATAAGGGTCATTTGAACCAGATGGAATCAAACCAACAGAGAAGAAGGACAAGAGAGTATCCAATTTATCAGCTAGTGCAAGGATAGCTCCGACTTTAGACTCAGGAAGAGCCCCATCTGCAGAATCTGGAAGGTAGTGTTCACGAATAGCTTGTGCTACTGCTGCATTCTCACCAGCGAGAAGAGCATATTTCTCACCCATGATCCCTTGAAGCTCATCAAATTCACCAACCATACCAGTCAAGAGGTCAAACTTATAAATGGCTGCAGCACGAGCAAGGTCAACAGTTTCATCAACTGATAAACCTGCTTTTTCTGCCAAAAGTATAGCAATTTGCCCAGTACGAATCATGTGCTCACGAAGTGAACCAATCTTTTCATGGAAGGTTACGTGTGATAACTTGTCTACAAGATCTTCAATCTTGAGTTTTTGGTCTTCACGCCAGAAGAATTCACCATCTTCAAGACGTGCCACCAAGACTTTCTCATTTCCTCGAATGACATTATCCAAATACTCTGCATTTCCGTTACGAACAGAAATAAAGTTTGGTTTTAGATTTCCGTCAAGGTCACGTACTACAAAGTAGCGTTGGTGAGTTTCCATTGAAGTGACCAAGACTTCTTCTGGAACCTCTAGGTACTTAGGATCAAAATTCCCCATAAAGGCAGTTGGGTATTCAACCAAATTCAGAACTTCATTCAAGAGTCCTTCATCAATTTGAACCTGAACACCTTCTGCAGCTTCGATAGCCTTAATTTGCTCACGAATCATATTTCGCGTTCAATGCTATCTGCAATAACATAAACTTTGCGCAAGTCTTCTTCATAGCTGTCAGCATGCTGAATTTCTACTTCGTGACCAAGGAAACGATGTCCACGGCTAACTCTTCCTGAATGAATATCTAAGAAATCCATATCGAGTGCCACATCATCCAAAAGAACTGTCAACGTATGGACTGGACGGATATATTCAAAGGTATTGTTTGCCCAGTGCATACTTACTGGGAAGCTTAAGCTAGCCAATACTTCTGGAATTCTAGCCAAAACTTCCTCAGCTGGTTTTCCAGCTTCATGCTTAGTTACGTAGACATATTCTTCACCTTTGATTTCACGGAATTCGATATCATCTACAGTCAATCCTTTACCACGGACAAACCCTTGCGCTGCTTTAGAGAAATTTCCTTCTGCATCCAAAGCAATTTTTTTAGAAGGTCCTTTAAAATCTTCAGTCAAATCCGTTTGTTGGTCTGCCAAGCCAAGTACGCGAACAGCCAAACGACGTGGAGTTGAAAAAGTTTGAATTCCTTCGTATGAAAGGCGGTTATTATCCAAAAAGGCTGCCATTTTTTCACCTAGTTGTTTTTCACTTGGTGTGACAACGTAGGCTGGTAACTCTTCGAGTCCTAGTTCTACTAATAAATTTTTTGCCATGTTTTTTCCTTTACAAAATTTCTTCTTTTTGATAGGCACCTTAGGTACTGGGGACGTTGCTAACTAACTTTGTGAGTCTGTGGGAAAATCTTCTGTCTTCTTGACAAAGATTTCCAACAGTCTCATCAAAGTGGATTTAGCCAACTGATTTTTGAACCTAAAGTTTCAAAAATCCCCAGATATCAGTACGGCGGTGCCTATCCCTTTAGCAAGTCTTCGACTTGCCTCTGAGTGCCATACGGGCTCACTTTGTTCGCCCTTTTTCTATTCTTGTAACTCTTTTTATTCTTCCTCTTCTGCTAGGAGTTTAGCGCGTGTGGCTTCATCGAGAAGGGGGTAACCGAGTTTTTTGCGTTCTGCGACGAAGGTCTTAGCTACGACACGGGCCAAGTTACGGATGCGAGCAATGTAACCTGCACGTTCTGTAACGGATACTGCTCCACGAGCATCAAGCAAGTTGAAGGTGTGTGAACATTTCAAAACGTAGTCATAGGCAGGGTGAACAAGACCCAATTCCAAAGCACGTCCTGCTTCTTTTTCAAACTTTTCAAAGTTTTCAAGAAGCATATCTTGGTCAGAAACTTCAAAGCTGTATTTTGAATGCTCATATTCTGGTTGAAGGAAGATTTCTCCGTATTTAACACCTGGAGCCCACTCGATATCATAAACTGAGTCTACTTCTTGGATATAGGAAGCCAAACGCTCCAAACCATAAGTGACCTCAGCTGTGACAGGACCTGTTGCCAAACCACCGACTTGTTGGAAGTAAGTGAACTGAGTGATTTCCATACCATCAAGCCACACTTCCCATCCAAGACCAGCTGAACCAGTTGATGGGTTTTCCCAGTTATCTTCAACGAAACGAATATCGTGTTCCAAAGGATTGATTCCCAATTTTTCCAATGACTCAAGGTAGAGCTCTTGGATGTTTGAAGGTGATGGTTTCATGACCACTTGGAATTGATGGTGTTGGTAAAGACGGTTTGGATTTTCCCCGTAACGACCGTCTGCTGGACGACGTGATGGCTCTACATAAGCCGCATTCCATGGCTCAGGACCAATAGCACGAAGGAAAGTATAAGGGCTCATAGTTCCCGCACCCTTTTCATTATCATAAGCCTGCATGAGCATACAACCCTGATCATTCCAGTATTGTTGCAAAGTAAGGATAATTTCCTGGAAAGTCAATTTTTAGACATTATTTACTCCTTTATTATAAATTCTTGCGACCTAGAATACAAAAAGAACCGTGTCTTTGCCCCTAAGTCAAGTGACCTAGGGGCGTCAGAAACGCGGTTCCACCCTAATTTATTACTTCATTATTTTTTAAAATTTACCAAAAGCGCCACACTCATCTCTCAATCACCTGACTCTCACTACCACAGGCTCGCTTGGGATTTACTGATAAGATATTCTTTCTTGTCGTCAATTATAACAAAAAGGAATGAAAAAGTAAAATTATTTTATCACTAGTCCTATATATTTCTTAGCCAAATTGATTTAACTGCCCCATTTGTGCCCCATGGAACATAAAAAAAACCGCTACTCCTAAGAATAGCGGTTTAATCATGTTTTTAAGCTACAAATGTAGTTGCTCTATTATTTAAGAGTAACAATTTGCAAATTCTATTTTCTCCCAGTATTAGTGGGTTAATTCCTCAATTTTCAACTCTGGCAGGAATTTGGTAGGTAAATTGATAATCCAAGATTATCTAAACTGTTTGTAATCTCTTCTGAAATTGTTGAATCACCTGAATAATACCAGTGACTATATGTATTCAACGTGGTTGACTTATCAGCATGTCCTAATCGATATGAAACATATAAGGTATCCTTATGCAATACATTTATAAGATAGGATGCATGACTATGTCTTAATCCTTTCCCTGTAATTTCTGGTACACCAGTAATCCTAGCATGCCTTTTTATTATCCTAGAGATTGTAGACTTACACAAGGGCTCACCAAAACGTGATATTACATAATCTTTATCATCATTCTTGATTTGAACTTCTCGCCATTTTTTAAGTATTGTAATTGTAAAATCATCTAAATCAATTTTACGATTCCCTGCTACTGTCTTTGTTTGTTGTTTAGCATACCATACACCGTTTTTATCCTTCTCAATCGTCGAATGAACATGAATCCATTTACGTTCAAAATCAATATCTTCCCATTTAAGAGCAATACCCTCACTAACTCTTAAACCAGTCATAAAATATAACCAGATCGTCATGTAATTATGGAGTCCCTCATACTCACTAATATCAAAAGAGTTTATTACCTTCTTAAATTCAACAAATGTCCAAAATTTTGTATCAGGGTGCTTTCCTCTAGGATTATCTAATCCTTTAAAAGGAACTCTATCAATATAACCCAATCTTTCTGCATAGCCCAGACATGCTTTAAATCTAGACCACATATTTTTAGCATAGTTACTAGAATACTTGTCTATAATAGCTAAGCGAAATCTTTCACAGTCAATAGTACTAATATCTGATAATTTTTTTACTACCAAATTGCTTAATAAATAACTGATGATGTGGTAAAGCGGTTTGATAAGTTACAAATTGAACTTTTTGTTGATAATATTTTTAAATAAATCTCTTCCATAAACTCTCTAAAAGTTAGAAAACTATTATTAATAGTAGAGTTCACAAATTCATGTTTTTAAACGAAGTATCTCTTCATATGCTTCCTTAAAAGAATTAAACGGTAATCCCTGTTGATTTTTCCTTCCTTTCTTTTGAATTCTTTTTCCCAGTTATTGGATCAACTCCTAATTCAATTTGAAAAATAAATTTTTTTCCTTTTGAATCTTTGTATACACCTTTATATTTCTTTTGTCTTTGATATAACCATTTTTTTCTCACCTTCTATATCTGAAAAAAAGAAATACCAATTAAATTTTCTACAATATTTTTTTAGGAGCAATGCCTAACCTTTTTATTATCGAAAGGTGAACATCCTAATTGTACCGCATTCTTATCATTTTTTCTAGCTTCTTCAAACTTTTTTACCGCAATCTTTTTTGCTTGTCTAATAATATTTCTCGATGTGTGCTCTGGAAAACCAATCGCAACTAAATCTTTATAGTTTACTGTTTCCATGATTTTACTACTTCCTTTCTTAGATTTTTTCACCTCCATGGCATGACTGATGAAGTCATCATAAGAATTTCACTTGCTGCTCTTTTACGGTGGCAGCCTGAACGGTCAGAAGTATCATTGTATATCATTTGTATCATGGCATATAAAGTATCGCTCTATTTTATTGATGGTTTTAATATCGCTCTTATCATGGCGAGCCATTCAAAACTGCTCCACAAATGAGGAAAGTACCATTTTGGACTATTCAATTGTCAATGTGCTTTCTTAACCTAATACTTTTTGGAGTAATGGTCTTCTTTATTATCCACTCGACCTACAAGGTAATCTAAACTTACATTATAAAAATCTGCAAGTTTGATAAGGTCATCTATAGAGATTAATCTGGTACCTGATTCCATTTTAGAATACGCTGATCTTGTACAATTTAAGATTGTTTTTGCAACATACTCTTGTGTCAAATCAGTATCCTCGCGTAAATCTCTAATCCTTTTCAACATCTAATGTCTCCTAAAATAAGTATAGTATAGTTGATTTCTTATTTTATGAAATGTGACAAATTGGCACACGAAAGTCTTTTTATACATACTTATTAGGAAAGTATTTACTCTATATGTATCTCTTTTTCCTTGTTAGATTTCATATTTTGTTTTTTTCTTATATTTCTTTATTGTTTTATTAAACATTTCAAATAAATTTATTGCTTCTCTATGTTGTTCCTTCAGTGTTTCAATCTTTCCTTTATATATGCATAAATCCTTCTCTATTGTATCTACTGAACTTTTTACCTTGAATACTATTTTTCTAAATTGCTAGAACTATTTGTCGTATTATTCAACAATACTTCCTCTAAATTAGTTAAATCATCAATTTTATTTTTGGACTTGTTCAATCATATTCTCTAGATATGATATTTGGGCAATGAAATCATTTGTTATATCTTCAAAAATCATTCGAACTATTTTCCGCAGATATAAGAAAAATCTAATTGTTCTATTTTTTTCTTTAATTTTGCTAAGAGAAATTCTTCTATACATATACTGCGTTTCATACTGAAGATTAAATTGTCTAATCAAAGTTTTACCTTTCATAAAGCGATTTTTTTCTGCTGAATCTTTATGATATACATAGTAAGAACTAGTTTCTCTGAGAAATACTTTTTAACTTTTTCTTCTTCTTCCATAGTGATTTGAATATTTGGTACAAAAAAATAAGTCCTTCTTGTCGGATACCAAACTGTACCTTAATGTAAATTCCATCGTCTACTACTCTTCTATTTGATTAAGATTCAACTCTACTTCAAACTCATGAACAGCATCCCTATTTCTCTTGAAATCTTGATAGGATTTCCATACCACCTCTTCTGTCGGCAACTTTTTTTCTTTAATTAGCTTTTTCTTCATTGTAAAGCTCAACTAAATTTTTATTATCTAAGACAAAAGTTTCATTTTTGTTATTAAAAATAGTCTTGAAAAATAACTAACACTATACTGATTCGATTTTACCAATTCCTGCTCTGAAAGCTTAATCCCATCAAACTCAAATAGAACATGTTTTGCTTTTCGGAATTATTTTTTTAAGCCAAAAAAATTCTGCTTGTTGAATCAATTCATTCATATTCTTCATTTTTGGAAGCAAAAAAATTCTAAGATGTTTATGATTTCCCTTTGAACAAACTTTTTTTCTTAAAAATATGTTTCATTATAAGGTTGTTTTCTATTCAATTTATTATCACGTACGACTTGTTTTCATATTTGAATCAGTCATAAAAAAAGTAACATGCTTGTGTCTAAAAATCAATTTTTAAATGTAAAGCTTTTGCTTTTTTTCTTGAAATCTTCAAAATTTTTCGAGTTCTCGATTAGAAAAATATACTCGTTGTTTTATTTCATATTTGTAATTTGTTTTGCGATAAACTTCATACTGATGATGAGAATAAAGATTTTCTATAATTTTTGCGCCTACAATTTTTTTGAAAGACGATCTGAAACCATTCTTAGATTACGTTCTGCTTTATAATCCCATAGAAATTTTTTATCAGAATTCTGATCAATTGAATTTAGGATGATGTGATTGTGGATATGATCTTTATCGACATGAGTTGCTACAATAAAACGAAATCTACCTGCTGTCAACTCTTTAGCTGTCTCATAACCAATTCGATTGATTTGTTCAGGAGTGAGATGGTCATCTGGAGAAAAAGGACTGAATGATGTGATGAGAATGAATTTTTTTCGTTGATTTACTTCTTGCCTATCATGGCGAAATTCATAAAGAGTATCATTACTTAAAAAATTATCATTGTACATCTTCACTAGTTCTTTATAACTAGGAAAAATCTAAATAATTTCTCATACCAAAAATCTGAAACTAGTGTTAGATTTTTTTGTTTTACTTGGATTCAAAAATATATTTGATTAGTTTACTACGATAATTTTTTTCCATGAATCGCAAAGTGTTTAGTGATGACCATAAAATTTCCTCAATTTTTTTCAGATCGAATAAGAAAAATCTTTCTCCACTTCTACTATTAACTCTTCTATACCTTTTTCTCAACTCATTTAATTCAACTTCCGTTATTAAATTCGAATAATTTATGCTTCTAGCTATTTGATTAATATTATTTCCGATTCGTTTTAATTCAAAAAAATCAAATCTTGATAACTATTTGTATCAATGGTGATAAAAATTTATACCAGGATCTAGTAGAGTTCGTCTAGCATATTCTGAGAATGATAAGCAGTTACTTTTTGAGATATTTTCATTTAATTTGACTAATTCTAGGTCAGATAAAAAGACTTTTTTTTAAATTTGTTCTATATCGGTGCTCCACTCTACTACCTCATGTATTTGTTACGAAAATCTTCACTAAGAGGACCTGTTTTTTCTACCTCTTTAATTAATTCCTGAATACAAGTTAACAAAATAGAAACATGTTCGTGAGTAACCTGATGATTTGTTTTAGCAATTATGAATACTTCATGAACATCACGGCTAATTTGTTCCAACTTTTGTTTTTTCCAAAGGTTGAACCATTTTTCTATCTGTTTTTGTCCATTAGACAATAGTAAGCTTTTACGGAGAAAATCAGAAAAATTATCCTCTCCTTTCTCTCTCATTAAATCTAGTATTTGTTTTTCTTCCGTTTCTGTTAAGCGAAATTGTTTCCGAATACTACGTATATCTCTTTTCATATGATTTTTCCTCCTTCATTGATACCTGTACTGACAATGTAAGCTTACAGACACTGTCAGTACGTTTTACAAAATAGATTCAACATTTTTGTAAGGCTTTGCGAGCTCAGATATTGTGTCCACAATATCCCAAATATCATATCGCCTGCCATTTCAAACCTCACGGTTCAAAAAAACAAACGATATGACAATGTGGTGGCACGCCCCCAAACCCCCAAGATAAATCTAAATTAAAAAAAAGTATAACAAATACTTTTTGATAAAATTATCACAGAAAAAGAGCCCTGTCGGACTCTTACAAATTAAAACAATGTCTCTGATATTCATACTGTCTAATGCCACTACTGTCTTTGTTCATATTGATAGAAAAAAACAAAGTAATGATCACGACCGTCTAAAGATTTGCTTTTTATTAAGTTTAAAAATAATGTTTTTTTGAGACATAGCCATTGTGCGTAAAATGTCATCAGTGATAAATGTTAATGGTATATCTAAAGCTGAATACTTGTAAAAAAATCTGATTCAAACCGTAAATAAGAATCCGAAAAAAATAATCTAGTTGCAATTTATCATCATATAATTCTTTTCCGATTCATCTAGACTCTCTCCTTCTATCTGAATATCGAGTATATCTTCCCATTTTAATCGTAGAAAACCAGTGTCTGTTTTAATAGATATAGACTCTTTTCTAATTTCTTTTACAATACCTGATACTACTTTTCTTCTATTTGAATGCTTAAAAACAAAAGTTGCAGGGAATACATTCGTATAAAGTTGACGAACAAATAGAACTTTCTCTTCCATTGATAGGGAAATGGAGATATCATCTTTATTTTTTTCTTCCCAAAGAGAACTTGAATGCTCTGACAAAAAGAATCCCATCCACTTAGCCATTCCACGATCTTGATACTCTCTTGCAGACAAAAAAGGTAAATAAGAACGATTTATCATTTTAGCCCATCTAATCCTCCAGCTGAATGTCCTCCGATGAGTTTACTCCTTGCAATTGTTCTAGAAGCCTGGTCTAGGGCATTTCCTTTCAATAATGAAGTAAAACCAAATTCTGTTCGAATAGCATCGATTGCGGACTGGAGCCTTTCTTCTTTTTCTATTTTCTCAATATCATCAAACAATGAAATCAATCCAAAAGATTCGTCTACTAAACCTGAATAGTTAACTGCAACATTCCTGATAGCACCTGAAGTATATTTAGTACGAAATAACTTTAAAACGTAGTTTGTCAGTTGTGCTGTTTGATTGGTCGGCTCAATCTTCATTTGAGTATGAATAGATCTCTTCTGTTCCACTTTAGAATACCCTAAGTGTATAGAAACGACTGTTGCTTTTTTACCTGCTCTTCTCAATCTAACCGCAACTTGTTCTGCCATTTCACGAAGTATAATTTCAATATCTCTTTGCTTTACATAATCTCTAGGTAAAACTTGCGAGTTCCCTATCCCTTTTGACTTCGGCTTATATGGTTTATGAACATTGCTTTCGTCAATCCCATTGGCATGAAACCATAACTCTAGACCCATAATGCCAAGCTCTTTTTTTATCAAGTCTGGATTAGCCTGTGCCAATTCTTTAATCGAAAAGATACTTAGATTATGTAATCTCTTCTCCATTCGATTTCCAATTCCCCAGAAATCTGTCATTTTAGGAATAGTCCATACTTTCTTTTCAATATCTTCATAGGACCAATTGGCTCTCATTGTCGGAGTTCTTTTAGCTTCATTATCAAGTGCCAACTTAGCTAATAAGGGATTGGCATTAGACATACCTACCGTTGAATAGATTCCTGTTTTTCTCCAAATCTTTTTTTTTGCATTGCAGCTGAAATGATATCTAACTTATCTTTCCGTCCAATACTTTTATCTGACACAAAATAATTTAATGAACTGGTTAAATCAATAAATCCTTCATCAATTGAATAGGGATAAATATCGTCTGGTGCCGCAAAATCTTGAAAGATTTTTTGAATATCCATATTGACTTCAATATAAGTATCCATTCTCGGAGGAACAATCACAGTTGATTTTGCCCATTCCTCAATATAACGGACATAATCTATCGTTGTCGGTAAGCCTTGTTTTCTAGCATTATAGTAAGAAAATTTTCGAGTCTTTATATCAAATGGTAAATCATAGGAACGTCCAACATTTGATTTCCCAAATACCTTTTTAAACATAGGAGAGGAAGCAAGGATTAAACCAGCAGAATTATCTGCACGGCTCATAACACAAAGCGAAGTCTTAAGTGGGTGTAATCCTCTATCTACACATTCTACACTTGCGTAAAAAGATTTCATATCAATAAAGGCAATGTCACTTTTAGGTTCGAGACTATAATCAAACCAACTCATACTTAGTCCTCTAAAGGCATAAAGTTCCCAACAATTTCCCTATAATGCGAGGATTCTCATCATATGGCGCAAACTTATCTGAATAGTTCCGATTGAGTGAAACTAAACGAAGCCCATTTTCTTCACGATAAACTTTCTTTATATAAGTTTGACCATCCCAATCTATCGCATAAATAGCTCCGTCATAATCAAATCCTGTTTGCTTAATAAGAGCAACTGAACCATTTTCATATGTCGGTTCCATTGAATTACCAAACACCCATGATGCAAAGTCATAATCAAATTGATGATTGAAGTAAACTGTATCGTAATTACCATCATCAAAATAAGCTGTTCCTGTACCAGCTGATAATTTTTCATAGACCTTATAAGCAAATCGTTCAGAAATTTCTAAAACTTTGAAGTTTTGATTGTTCAGCAGTTCTTTAGCATAATGAAGTGTTGCTTCTTGATTCCTTTCCGTTAGTTTGAGATAGGTTTCTACTATTTCATACTCTGATTCAAAATATCGAGGGTCTACATTCAAAATCTCACTCAATTTGCTTAGATTATTTTGATTCGGTTTTGTTTTACCTGATTCCCAATTAAAGTACGAAGCTCTACTAATTCCCAAACTGGATGCAAGTTGAGATTGAGATAATCCTTGACTTTCTCTTTTTTTCTTTTAATTTAGTAGGTGAAAATATTTGTTCTCCTTTTTGTAAGTTTATTAACTAACAAAAAGGATACCATAGCTTGTTGAAAAAATCAAGAATTTAATAACCCCCAAGATTTAAAAATAATCATAAACTGTGCTTAATTTGTACTTACATTGTTAGGAAACCATCACTTAAGAAAGTTATAACTTTTTGAAAAAGATAAAGAACCAGAAAAAAATAGAAAAATAAAAAAAGGATCGTTATTTTTTTAATGACGATCCAATAGACTATATTTTTAAAACTCATGATCTAACAACCATTTCGATTAGTTAAATCTTTCAATCTTTCTTCTCCTAATTTAAGCATATTCTTCTCTACTTGATTCCATTCTCCAAATAGTAAGTCTTGAAGAATATCTGCTGCTGGAGCTGTATTTTCTTTTGAATCATATACACAACTTCTATCTCGTTGATAAATTTGAATTCTTTCAAAGATAGCTAGTTCTTCCAATTGTCGTGTTTTATCAACTAGATGATTTACAATGAAATCATGATGTTCTTTTGGAGTTGCGCGTGCTTGATTTGGATTGATAGCGTACAATTCTTCGTATCGGATAAGGGTGCTCAGATAGGACAATTCGGGCTTTGTTGCGATTATGACTAATTGTACTTCATATCCCTTACTTTTCAAGTGTTGTGCTGTTTCCTTTGGAACATCAATTGTTCGTAAAGTTCCCTCGATCAAAAGATTGTATCCCAAATGACTCAATTCGGTTACTAAAGACTCTACCATTTTCCCTGCAAAATCTTTGGTGTATTCAACATTATCTTTGCCATATTCTTGCTGCAGTTCTAAATAGTGTGGGTGCTGAGAACGAAAACTATCGCCATCTATGATAACAATATTTCCTTGAAATTCTTTCTGTTTTATACGATGAATTGTAGTCTTACCAGCACCACTTTGCCCTCCAAGCAAAATCGCTATAGGTTGCTTACTGGACTTTTTTCCTCTTGTTAGTGAGCGAAGATTCCGCTCTAGAGCGAGTTTGAATTCGCTATCAGTATAATCTTGGATTTCCATCAGGCTACCATCCGTTTTTCAAATATCTCTAACATACGTTCAATTCCATCCAAATAGCCTCTATATCTCTCTATTTCATCAAAAGTTTCTACTAAATAGATATTCGTATGAATCAAGTCAGATAGATCATCACTCATTAAAATCCAAAGATTAGATTCATCATCAATGCTAATTCCCTGACTATCTTGATAACGATAGAGTCGAGATAGTAGATTAGCACCTCTTTCTTTCACAATTTCAATTTTTAAAGTCAATTCATAATCTTCAACAGGATTGAGCATTTTATCTACTCCTACAATATCGACATAAGATACATTAAACTTCTGACAAATGATGTCTATTAATTCTGTAGAGACTGAACTCGTTCCATTTTCATAACGGCTCAAGCTATTTCGAGAAATACCTACAATCCGTGCAAATTCGGGTTGTGTTAAGTCATGTGATTTACGTAAGGATTTTATGTTCTTTCCAATCATGGCAAACTCCTTTTATTTGATACCACCATTACAACATTTAGAAAAAACAAATGCACCATTTTTGGTGCATTTTTGGTGCGTTATTGATTGTTTTTCCTAAATCTCTCTAAATTCTTCTCCAATTGTTCCATATGAAGTTGATTCTTAGCTTCCTTTAATGTGTCGTCCAATGTTTCTTCTCTGTAAGTTGCTTCTGTTTTTAGTTGTTCTGATCCTTGATCTGGAGTGAAAATGATATCTAACAGTCGGTCTATTTTTTCAAGATCTTGGACAGACATATCAGATAGTCTATGAATCAGCTTTTTAAATACATCACTATTGTCGTGATTTTTCTTAAAAAATGTTGTAAACATCTATAACCTCTCAAAAAAAGCAGCCTATCAGGACTGCTTAGTGTAATTCCGAAATCGCATCATAAATGGACTGTAATTTCTTATTGTCTTTATTCTTTGTGTCAATCAACGTATGTAGCTCTTCAATTTTCTTTTGACTGCTTTGAATATCGCTATTGTTATCAGCAATAAGTCTTTTAAGATGTTGCTGATAACTTGTAGTGATATCTGTCTCTTTTCCTGTTCTAACCTCTGTAACTTTAGGTTTAGAACTAGAATTTGATTCCGTCACAGGCGCTTGTTTTCGCTTTTGAAAAGCTGCTTCATAATTTACATCATTACCTCCTTGATGATTTCCAAATAAGGCCGCAATTTTATCTGAATCCCCTTGATTTTCTGATTTACTTTCTAATGGTTGATTAAAAATTCCAATCTTTTGTCATTCACTCATTTCATCCTTTCTAAATTCAGAATCATCGAATTGTCTTTCTTTACCAAAGGCATGGTCAAGAGCTTCTTCAAAACTCATGTGACTGATGCTTTGACGCCTTTTGAACGTCGCAAACATCGCTGTCTCCAGTTGCTCTTTGTAAGCAGCGAGTTTTTTTCTGTCTCTCTTGCTACCTTGCTTTCTTGCCTAGTGACCTTTTCTTCTAAGCGCTCGATTATGGTCATATACGATCCTCCTTCATTCTAATATTAGCTAAAACATCTTGATTTTGTTATCACAATTCTAAACATTGAGAGTTTTTGTCTTACTGGTGGATTTCCAAATGTCTCTTTTTACAGTTTCAAGCTTAAATTGAAAAATCTGATTTCTTTTCTCTAAGAATATCGTTCCAGTCTATTTTTTTCTTTCCCAGATTCATTATTAGGTAAATCCAGTAAAACAGGAAATCCTGATTGAGATAACTTATCAGAAAAAAATCTTTTTCCTGCATCATCACAATCTACCGCAAGTGTCAATAAATCAGGATGATTATCGAAATAGGTGGTGGTATCACGAATTGTATTGATCAAATGCAATAACTTTGAAGGTGTTACTGTATCTAAAAAAATTCCAACTTCTGATTTTCTTCAGCTATTAGTCGTAAAGTTTGATAAGCAACAACAGACCTTTTTAATCCTTCCATAGATACCAAACGAACATTAGTTAGACTTTGTTGATGAAGTTCGTAATAGCTCATCAAGTCGATGAACGATTCACAAAAGACCAGTCTATTTGGTTTACCAATGTCAAAGGATATTCCAACATGTCCATGGCTTCCTTTTTAGAATCGTTTTTAACCTTTCTCTAGGAAGAGAGTGATTCTTATAAATTCCTTGTAAGCTTTGCTGCCTGCAGCTTGTGACGATGATCAAAAGCTTTTAAAAAAACGTTAACAGGTTCAACTGTTTCATTTGTTTTCCAACTAGCTTGTGCTATCAAACCTTGTTGAATCATCTTTTGTATGATTTCTTCTGAGATTCCTCTACATTCTGTTAAGTAATATCTAGTCAAACTGCAGTTAGAATCTTCTACTCTCTTTAAAGGATAATAAAATGGTCTCTCTTTTTTTCTTGAACAGCTTCTTTTTGAAAAGGTTCTTCAGAAAGAAAAGGCTAGAGCTTCTTTAAAGGAAATTCCCTTAACAAGTCGAACAAAATCAATGACATCACCTTGAATATCTCTTGAAAACCATTTAAAAGTATTGGTAGTTGAAAAAATCCGAAATGAATCGTGTTCAGGATGTTCATAGACACTGCTCGAAACTTGTTTAAAGGAGATACCTAAACGATTGGCTACATCAAGAATTGAAATTTGCTTACATTCTTCTATTCCCATGCAATATCATCATTTTGTCGTAGTATTTGGCAGTGATGGTATTGATGATGATTCTTCTAAAGTTTTAGGAGTTGCATTATCTAAATCATCTAACCCAGATTTCCAAACCTGTACTTGATTGACCAATAACTTACCTGGTAGTTTCGAATAAGACAACTTAACCGTTCTGGTTTCTGTCTGATTGGTCTTTGATTGGTTGGCATTCTTTAAATCGGATACATAGGTTACATTATAAGACACCATAGCAATGGCTTGATTCGTAGTCTGATTGACAAAGATATCAGCTTTTTCAAAATGATAATCCAAAATATAATCCTTATACACTTGGTTCATGGCATCATTTTGACTTGACAATTCTTGAGAATAAGCTGATTCAGTCATATAAGGTTGAATACGTGTATTATTTTCTCCGAGCTTTTCTTTCGTATAGTACTGTGTCAAAAATTCTTTTACAGTATCTGATGACAAAAATACTTGCTTTATCTTCTGCTTGTTTGTCCTCTACAAGTTTAGCTGCAGCCAATTCAATCTCTTTACGACTTTGTTTAGCAGTAGAATGTTGACCAGCAGTATATCCCATCATGAGAATAAAGCTAGTTGCAGCCACTGCTCCAACACTAATTAAGGCTTTAGTTTTGACTTTATTTAACATCTTAGACCTTCTTTCTATAAAAAAACTAGGTCAAGAATAACAAAAAAAGAACTTGTAAGTTTTATCACATCACAACGAAAGGTAATTCCTACATTTCAGGCGCAAAAATCGTACAGTTCAGAGAAAAAAATAAAACTAGCTGTCTTTGAAGTATAATAGACTTATTGGAAAAAAATAAAATGCATACTGTACTATGCTATACTATAGTTAAGAAAAACTATTTACAAAAAGATCATGCAACTAACTTCTGAGAACTTTAAATTATTTATTAGTGTAAAAAAAGGACACCTTCCCAACGAAGATATCCTGTCTAAATAAAAGCTTATAAAAACCAAACACTATAAAGGAGGACGTCCAAAAAAACGCTAAGTCTATAAAAAAACAGTTGATGCTAAACTTGCGTTATTTATTCTATTGACCAACTCTACGTCTCCTAGCTTTTTGATTTTTGGTCTTGGATTAGCGACAGTCACCGAACGATAATATTGGTAGAAGATACTCTTCGTTCTTCAGGTCTATTTGCCTTAGACAACTTAAAAAGCAGCAAGTGTCACTATAGCTATTGATGTCATAGAAAGTCCTATTTCAACGTCCTAAAAAGAAACCAAAGTAAAATTATTCAGGAAAAAAAGAGACACACCATGAAGACACAAATCATACTCGATTTAACACCACTTCATGCCTGCTAATTAGTTTTTTTAAGAAGGTCATACACATGATTTTACTCTTTTTAAGAAAGGATAGGTCAAGTTTGCCAGAGCAATCACTTGATTTTCTGTATTTGGATTATTTATGCATTATGAATATTCATAATATAACCTTCATTCCTGTTAAAAAAATTCTAAAAAGCATCTATTGACTGAAGAGGATAAGAAGTTTAATAGAGATACTTGTAATACGTATTAAAATTGAGCATTTTAATGCTAAGTATAAAACTTTTTCAATTTATGGAATCATCAACTATGAGTTAAAAATAATTTTCGAACAAAGGCTGTCCAAAAAAACTTGATATAATGCGTTTTATTATGGGAATATTCATTTCATTTACTCCTGAAATTGAGTTTTTTTACCCAGACTCATTAATGTTATTGATATAATCCAATAATAATGATAATATCAAATAGTAATAAAAAAATTTGATAGTATTTTTTTCATAATCTGTCACGCTTTCTAATGATTTTTTTATGGTAAATGGAGATAAATATGATTATAGGTGAAACTTATAGAAAAAAATACGAGAAGGAAAAAGGTATTTCTATTTCTTCATTAGCAGGTGCAGAAATTTCAAAGTCTCAAATATCTAGATTTGAATTAGGAGAGACAGAAATCTCATTTTTTTAAATTATTATATCTACTTGAAAAAAATAGGTGTAACACTAGAGGAGTTTTTTTGCTTTCATGTAATAATTATCAGCCTTCAGACTTCAATACCTTGATACGCTTAGTTCAACAGGCTGCATACAATCAAGAAATCAAATCATTACTTAATATGGTAAGCAAAGAGATGGAACTGTTTAGAGAAACCAAATCTCATTATCATAAGTTAAACGCTATTTTCATTGAAAGTATTATCTATGGAATTGATAATACTCATCAATTGAGTAATCAAGACACCTCTTATCTTACTAATTATTTATTTTCTGTTGAAAACTGGGGATATTACGAAATTCTTATTCTTGGAAATTGTTGTCGAGCAATATTACCAAATTTATTATTTAGATATGCCAAAGAGGCGCTTAAAAAAAGGAAAGTTGTATAGTTCTATACCTAGAAATAAACAAGCTCTCGTTCAATTACTTCTAATTCACTTCTTATTATGATTGAAAACAGCTTATATGAGGAAGCTTTATTTTTTTAGAACAAGCTACTAAGAATATATTATCTAATTCCACAGATTTTTTTTGAACAAACTATTCTTTTTGTATTTAGAAGGATTTTTTTGAACTTAAATTTCATCATAATCAAAAAAATCAATTTTAAAAAAATAGAAGATGCTTTTAAAAAAATTTTTTGAATTATTCAATAAAACATTATACAAAAAAATTATAAAGATTACTACAAAAAAATATTATCATTTTATTACAATGTGGTAATTCCTATTTTTGAATAATTGCTTTTTTTGAAAAAAACTTTTTAATTCATCTAAAGAAATCAATTCCAGCTCTTCAGCAATACTATCCCAACTTGGAATATCAAATAATTTTTTTCTCTACAAATTGTTTTTTTAAATATTCATTTTTATTAACTTCACAATTTATGTACAATTCATTGATTACTCTTTTTTTAGCCTTATAAAAATAATAGTTCATCAGATAAATCGGATTCATTAACAAGATTGTTCTCCAGTGTTTTAATCAATTTTTTTCTTATAGATTGTAGGTGTTATAGTTACTATTTTTTTAGTAAAGTCATATTACTATAAAAATATTGGGTATGATACAATACTATATATCCATTGCTTTTTGTGTCCTTAACTTATGGCCTAATAATGAATCTTTAATACCAGTTAACATCGAGTTTAAGATACTTAACATTGCCATTTCATGAGATGATGCTACCATACCAGATATATCTAGATACATAGAAATTTCAGAAAGTTCTTGTTGTTTATCTAATTCCGTTAAACCAGTTGAAAAAAAGCCGGAGAGTTAATTTCTACAGATGATCCACTTAAAGGTAACATATTTTCAATACTTATGATTTCACTTTGTAGAAAACTTGGACCAGCAATAGCAATCTGGAATTCTCCTGCTTGAATATTTTTTATATAAAAATAGCATAAAAATCTAGTTATCCGCATAAAAACTGGACTTATCACACTTTATCAAGGTCAAAACCACTCAATTTACTACTAATTTACTACTTATGAATGAGCTTTGATACGACGATTTATCCTTGAAAAGTGAAGATATAAAGATACTTCCAATAAAAATTTGAATATTTAATAGGTAGACACTTCAAAAAATGAGGTGTCTATTTTTTTACCCGATTTTGAAAGGAAGTGAACTTATGAAAACAAAAAATCAAGAATCAAAAGGTCGTTCCCCACTCTTTAAGACCATCAAACATTCATTCAGCCAATAAAAAAGAAAGGATAGGTAAAAATATGGAACTTAAATTTGTGATTCCCAACATGGAAAAAACATTCGGCAATTTAGAATTTGCTGGCGAGGATAAAGTCGTTCAGCGAAGAATCAACGGACGGCTAACTGTCTTATCAAGAAGCTATAATCTCTATTCTGATGTTCAAAGAGCAGATGATATTGTGGTGGTGCTTCCTGCTGAAGCTGGCGAAAAACATTTCGGCTTTGAGGAACGTGTGAAGTTAGTCAATCCACGTATTACCGCAGAGGGCTACAAAATCGGCACTCGTGGTTTTACAAATTACCTTTTACATGCTGACGACATGATAAAAGAATAAAGAAAGAGGAAAAAAATGATGAGATTAGCAAATGGCATTGTATTAGATAAAGACACGACTTTTGGAGAATTGAAATTCTCTGCTCTACGTCGTGAAGTGAGAATCCAAAAATGAAGACGGGTCGGTTTCAGATGAAATCAAGGAACGTACCTATGACTTAAAAATCCAAAGGACAAGGACGCATGATTCAAGTAAGTATTCCTGCCAGCGTGCCTTTGAAAGAGTTTGATTATAACGCACGGGTGGAACTTATCAATCCCATTGCGGACACCGTTGCTACTGCCACCTATCAAGGAGCAGATGTTGACTGGTATATCAAGGCAGACGATATTGTGCTGACAAAGGATTCTAGTTCATTCAAAGCTCAACCACAAGCAAAGAAAAGAACCGACACAAGACAAATAGTCGCTAGGTAGAAAGGAGACTTTTTCGCATGAAACAGCGTGGTAAAAGGATTCGCCCATCTGGTAAAGATTTAGTCTTTCATTTTACGATAGCGTCACTCCTGCCTGTTTTTCCTGCTGGTTGTCGGACTGTTTCATGTGAAGACAATCCAGCAGATCAACTGGCAGGATTTTTAACCTATCACAAGCAGATAAGATTGACATTCCCTATTTAATTATCAGTTTCAGTGTCGCAATTCTTATCTGCTTGCTGGTAGCGTTTGTATTCAAACGGGTTCGCTATGATACGGTTAAACAACTTTACCACCGTCAAAAAAACTGGCAAAGATGATACTTGAAAAACAAGTGGTATGAATCTGAACAGGTCAAAACAGAGGGTTTTCTTTAAAGATAGTGCTGGTCGTACAAAAAAAGATAACCTACTTCCCTAAAAATGTATTATCGACTTAAAAAAATGGCTTGATACAGATACGGGTGGAAATCACGCTGGGAAAATATCAAGACCAACTCTTACACTTGGAAAAAGAAATTAGAGAGTGGCTTGTACTGTGAGCTGACGGATAAAGAGTTAAAGGATTCCTATGTGGAATATACTTTTGCTCTATGACACCATAGCCAGTCGTATTTCTATTGATGAAGTAGAAGCTAAAGATGGTAAACTTCGCTTAATGAAAAAAACGTATGGTGGGAATATGATAAGCTCCCTCATATGTTGATTGCTGGTGGTACAGGTGGCGGTAAAACTTACTTTATACTGACACTGATTGAAGCCTTGCTTCATACAGATTCAAAACTGTATATTCTTGACCCGAAAAAAATGCTGACCTTGCGGACTTAGGTTCTGTGATGGCAAATGTCTACTATAGAAAAAGAAGACTTGCTTTCTTGCATTGAAACATTCTATGAAGAAATGATGAAACGTAGTGAGGAAATGAAGCAGATGAAGAACTATAAGACTGGCAAAAATTATGCTTACTTAGGTCTCCCGGCACACTTCTTAATCTTTGATGAATACGTCGCTTTCATGGAAATGCTGGGAACAAAAAGAAAACACCGCAGTTATGAATAAGCTGAAACAGATTGTCATGTTAGGGTCGTCAAGCTGGCTTCTTTCTAATACTGGCTTGTCAACGTCCAGACGCAAAAATATTTAGGCGACGGAATCCGTGATCAGTTTAATTTCAGAGTGGCTTTAGGTCGTATGTCTGAAATGGGCTATGGCATGATGTTTGGCAGTGACGTACAAAAGGATTTCTTCTTAAAGCGAATCAAAGGTCGTGGCTATGTTGATGTAGGAACAAGTGTCATATCAGAGTTTTATACTCCCCTTGTACCAAAAAGGATATGATTTCTTGGAGGAAATTAAAAGTTATCAACAGCAGACAGTCCACGCAGGCGACGTGCGAAGCGGAAGTCGCAGGTGTGGACTGATCTTGCTGGCTGGTGTGCAATAGCCACGCCAGCACTTAACCCCCGTATCTAACAGGGGGTACAAATCGACAGGAAACAGTCAAAAAAACATTAGAAAAATCCTTTGGTTACAAAGGGATTTACAAAAATTTCAGCGTATGTCAAATGGGCTTTAAAAGTTGACATACGCCTTTTTGATTGGAGGGATTTTTACTGAATGAACAAACTTGGTTACAGCATTTAAAAGAAAAACGCTTGGCTTATGGACTATCTCAAAACCGTTTAGCTGTTGCGACTGGTATTACAAGGCAGTATCTAAGCGATATTGAAACAGGAAAAAGTCAAGCCATCAGAGGATTTACAGCAGTCCCTTTGGGAAGCTCTGGAACGCTTCAATCCCGACGCTCCCCTTGAAATGCTGTTTGATTATGTAAGGATTCGCTTTCCGACAACAGACGTACAGCAGGTGGTCGAAAACATCTTACAACTGAAACTGTCCTATTTTCTTCATGAGGACTATGGTTTCTATTCTTATTCAGAGCATTATGCTTTAGGCGACATATTCGTCCTTTGCTCCCATGAACTGGACAAAGGAGTTCTGGTGGAATTGAAAGGTCGTGGGTGCAGACAATTTGAAAGCTATCTTCTGGCACAACAAAGAAGCTGGTATGAGTTCTTTATGGACGTTTTGGTGGCTGGCGGTGTGATGAAACGCCTTGACCTTGCCATTAACGATAAGACAGGGATTTTGAATATCCCTGTACTCACTGAAAAGTGCCAACAGGAAGAATGTATCTCCGTCTTCCGCAGTTTTAAAAGCTATCGCAGTGGCGAACTGGTACGCAAAGAGGAAAAGGAATGTATGGGAAACACCCTCTATATCGGTTCATTACAAAGTGAAGTTTATTTCTGTATCTATGAAAAGGACTACGAGCAGTACAAGAAAAAAATGATATTCCCATTGAAGACGCAGAAGTAAAAAAACCGTTTTGAGATTCGATTGAAAAAATGAGCGTGCCTATTATGCAGTCCGTGATTTACTCGTCTATGACAATCCAGAGCATACCGCCTTTAAAATTATCAATCGGTATATCCGTTTTGTAGATAAAGACGATTCCAAACCTCGTTCTGATTGGAAACTGAATGAAGAATGGGCTTGGTTTATTGGGAACAATCGTGAACGATTAAAACTAACCACAAAACCAGAGCCTTACTCCTTCCAAAGGACGCTGAACTGGCTATCTCATCAAGTTGCCCCGACCTTAAAGGTTGCGATTAAACTTGATGAAATCAACCAGACGCAGGTTGTAAAAGACATTCTCGACCATGCGAAACTGACAGACCGACACAAGCAGATTTTGAAGCAACAGTCAGTAAAAGAACAGGACGTGATAACAACAAAAAAATAACTCAAATACAAATTCATTGAATATAGAGAGGAGAACATTTTTATGAATTTTGGACAAAACCTTTATAACTGGTTTCTATCAAACGCTCAATCACTGGTGCTTTTAGCAATCGTTGTGATTGGCTTGTATCTTGGCTTCAAGCGTGAGTTTAGCAAACTGATTGGCTTTTTAATTATTGCGATTATTGCGGTTGGCTTAGTCTTCAACGCTGCTGGAGTAAAAGACATTTTACTAGAGCTATTCAATCGCATTATTGGTGCTTAAATAAAACCGTTCTTTTGTGGAATATAAGTGGTTTTCTTATGTTCCGCAAAGGAATGGTACACCAAACGAAGTGCGGTAGGGATTTTTGAATCTCTACAAAGAAAGGACGTGAATATATGGACGATATGCAAGTCTATATTGCGAATTTAGGCAAATACAATGAGGGCGAATTGGTCGGTGCGTGGTTTACCTTTCCCATTGACTTTGAGGAAGTCAAAGAGAAAATCGGCTTGAATGATGAATATGAGGAATACGCCATTCATGACTACGAGTTACCCTTTACGGTTGACGAATACACTTCCATTGGCGAACTCAATCGACTATGGGAAATGGTATCGGAATTACCCGAAGAATTACAATCGGAGCTATCTGCTCTGCTCACTCATTTTTCAAGCATTGAAGAACTAAGCGAACATCAAGAGGATATTATCATTCATTCCGATTGTGATGATATGTATGACGTGGCACGCTACTACATTGAAGAAACGGGTGCTTTAGGCGAAGTACCAGCTAGTCTTCAAAACTATATTGATTATCAAGCCTATGGTCGGGATTTAGACCTTTCAGGAACGTTTATCTCAACCAATCATGGGATTTTTTTGAAATCGTCTATTAAATCTGTCGGTACATTACTACTGGCAGATTTTTCTATTTTACAGGGGTGGCTCAATCAGCTACCCCTATTTTTTTTATGAAAGGATTGATTACATGAAGAAAAATACGAAGCTATACCAGTATCTGGTCTGTGGAAAAAGGTACTGTATTCTATCAATGATTTTTAGACTTCCGTTTCCCATAACCTTTACGCAAATGACATGGTTTGTCGTGTCACTCTTTGCAGTGATGATATGACAACTTGCCCCTCTTTCCATGATAGAGGGAGCATTTCTCAAATACTTTGGGATTCCTGTGGCTTTCACATGGTTTATGTCTACAAAAAAACTTTTGATGGTAAAAAAAGCCTTATGGATTTTTGAAGTCTGTCATTGCTTATGCACTGCGACCAAAGCTGACCTATGCAGGAAAAAAAGTAACGCTTGGCAGAAACCAGCCACAAGAAGCCATTACAGCAGTTAGGAGTGAATTTTATGGCATATCCAATTAAATACATTGAAAACAATCTCGTCTGGAATAAAGACGGGGAATGTTATGCTTACTATGAGCTTGTTCCTTACAATTACTCATTTCTAAGTCCAGAACAGAAAATACAAGTGCATGATTCTTTCAGACAGCTTATCGCACAAAATCGTGATGGCAAAATTCATGCTTTACAAATCAGTACAGAATCCAGCATACGTTCTGCACAAGAGCGTTCCAAAAAAATGAAGTCACTGGCAAGCTCAAAGCGGTTGCCTATGACAAAATCGACCAACAGACAGACGCTTTAATATCCATGATTGGCGAAAAATCAAGTGAACTACCGTTTCTTTATCGGCTTTAAGTTGCTTCTCAACGATCAGGAGTTTTTCTATGAAAAGTCTTACCGTTGAAGCAAAAAAATGCTTTGTCTGATTTTTGTCTATGATGTGAACCATAAGCTGATGGGCGATTTTGTTAGTATGAGTAATGATGAAATCCTGCGTTTTTCAGAAGATGGAAAAAGCTCTTAGAAAATAAAAATCTCTCGTCGTTTCAAAAATCCGCAGGTTAGATAAGGACGACTTCGGCTATCTGATTGAACACCTTTACGGACAGACAGGCACTGCCTATGAAGAGTATGAGTACCATCTATCAAAGAAAAAAAGCTGGATAATGAAACGCTGATTAAATACTATGACTTGATTAAGCCTACTCGCTGTTTGGTGGAAGAAAAACAGCGATATTTGAAAATCCAGCAGGAAGATGAAACCGTCTATGTAGCTTACTTTACCATTAACAGCATTGTCGGAGAACTGGACTTCCCGTCCTCTGAAATCTTCTACTACCAGCAACAGCAATTTACATTCCCGATTGATACGTCAATGAATGTGGAAATTGTAGCGAATCGTAAAGCCCTATCTACTGTCCGCAATAAAAAGAAAGAACTGAAAGACTTGGATAACCACGCTTGGCAAAGTGATAATGAAACCAGCTCCAATGTGGCGGAAGCTCTGGAAAGTGTGAATGAGCTGGAAACCAATTTAGACCAAAGCAAGGAATCTATGTACAAGCTGTCTTATGTGGTAAGGGTATCAGCAAATGATCTTGACGAACTCAAACGTCGTTGTAATGAAGTGAAAGATTTTTATGACGATTTAAGCGTAAAACTGGTACGACCATTTGGGGATATGCTCGGCTTACATGAAGAATTTTTACCTGCCAGCAAGCGTTATATGAATGATTATATTCAATACGTGACCTCTGATTTCCTCGCTGGTTTAGGTTTTGGTGCTACTCAAATGCTGGGGGAAAATGAGGGGATTTATGTTGGCTACAGCTTAGATACTGGACGCAATGTCTATCTGAAACCTGCTCTTGCCAGTCAAGGGGTTAAGGGTTCAGTAACCAATGCGTTAGCGTCGGCTTTTGTTGGTTCGCTGGGTGGTGGTAAATCCTTTTGCGAATAACCTTATCGTCTATTATGCGGTGCTTTATGGGGCACAAGCAGTGATTGTAGACTCAAAAAGCAGAACGTGGCAGATGGAAAGAAACCTTGCCAGAGATTTCCCATGAAATCAATATCGTCACTCTGACTTCTGATGAGAAAAAAACAAAAGGCTTACTTGACCCTTATGTGATTATGAAAAATCCCAAAGATTCTGAATCACTGGCTATTGATATTCTGACATTCCTTACGGGGATTTCCTCTCGTGATGGGGAACGCTTCCCAATCCTTAGAAAAGCCATTCGTGCAGTAACCAATAGTGAAGTACGAGGGTTGATGAAAGTGATTGAGGAATTACGGGTTGAGAATACGCCACTAAGTACCAGTATAGCCGACCATATCGAAAAGTTTTACAGACTATGACTTTGCACATTTATTATTCAGTAATGGTTATGTGGAGCAGTCTATCAGCTTAGAAAAACAACTGAACATTATACAGGTTGCGGACTTGGTACTTCCCGACAAGGAAACTTCCTTTGAGGAATATACCACTATGGAGCTTTTATCCGTTGCTATGCTGATTGTCATTAGTACCTTTGCTTTAGACTTTATCCATACAGACCGAAGCATTTTCAAGATTGTAGATTTAGACGAAGCATGGAGCTTTTTACAGGTAGCACAAGGAAAAAAACACTATCTATGAAGCTGGTTCGGGCTGGTCGTGCTATGAACGCTGGGGTATATTTCGTGACCCAAAAATACAGACGACCTCTTAGATGAAAAAAACTGAAAAAAATAACCTCGGCTTAAAAATTTGCATTTCGTTCCACTGACCTTAACGAGATTAAAAAGACCTTAGCCTTTTTTGGTGTAGACCCAGAGGACGAAAACAATCAGAAGCGATTGCGTGATTTGGAAAACGGGCAATGCCTTATCAGTGATTTATATGGTCGTGTCGGTGTGATACAGTTCCACCCTGTATTTGAAGAACTGCTCCATGCCTTTGATACCAGACCACCTGTGCGAAAAAGAGGTGTAAATGTGAAACCATCAATAGTAAACAGAATAAAAATCAAACTGGACGCTGAAACGTCTAGGTAAAAGTGGCAATGACAGTGGCTTTCACACTTGTGATTGCCATTTTTCTTTTAGCCATGCTGGGAACGGTGGTTCAAGCTGCGGGCTTGGTAGATGATACGGTCAATGTGGCAAATGAATACAGCCGATACCCACTTGAAAAACTATCAACTGGATTTTTTTATGTGGATAATAGCTGGGGCTGGCTTCCGTGGAACTGGTCGGACGGGATTGGAAAAACAGGTCATGTATGGACTATATGCCATTACCAATTTTATTTGGACAATCAGTTTGTATGTTTCCAATGCGACAGGTTACTTAGTACAGGAAGCCTATTCCTTGAGACTTCATTTCCGCTACAGCAGATTCCATTGGTAAGAATATGCAGACCTTAGCTGGTGTGAGTGCAAACGGATTTTTCAACAGAGGGTTTCTATGTTGGATTCCTCTTACTCTTGATTTTGGTTCTTGGGGTTTTATGTTGCCTATACAGGGACTGATAAAGAGAGAAACCACAAAGGCAATTCATGCCATTATGAATTTTGTGCTGGTGTTTATCCTATCGGCTTCCTTTATTGCCTACGCTCCCGACTACATTAAAAAAATCAATGACTTTTCATCAGACATCAGTAATGCCAGTTTATCACTTGGCACGAAGATTGTCATGCCCCATTCCGATAGTCAAGGCAAGGACAGCGTGGACTTAATCAGAGATAGCCTGTTTTCCATACAGGTTCAGCAACCGTGGCTACTGCTTCAATACAACAGTTCAGACATTGAAAGTATCGGTATTGACCGTGTGGAAAGCCTGCTCTCCACCAGCCCAGATTCCAACAATGGCGAAGACAGAGAAAAAATTGTTGCGGAAGAAATTGAAGACAGAAGCAATACCAATCTAACCATTACAAAGACCATTAACCGTTTAGGTACAGTCTTCTTCCTATTTGTCTTCAATATTGGGATTTCCATATTTGTATTCCTATTAACAGGAATCATGATTTTCTCGCAGGTACTTTTTATCATCTATGCTATGTTTCTGCCTGTGAGCTTTATTTTAAGCATGATTCCATCATTTGATGGTATGTCAAAACGAGCCATAACAAAGCTCTTTAATACCATTTTGACACGAGCTGGAATCACATTGATTATTACGACAGCATTTAGTATTTCAACCATGCTCTATACCTTATCGGCTGGTTATCCGTTCTTTTTGATTGCTTTTCTACAGATTGTGACCTTTGCAGGAATCTACTTCAAGCTGGGCGATTTAATGAGTATGTTTTCTCTACAGAGTAACGATTCTCAAAGTGTGGGAAGTCGTGTGATGAGAAAACCTCGTATGCTTATGCACGCTCACATGCACCGTCTACAGCGGAAACTTGGACGTTCCATGACTACTCTAGGGGCTGGGTCTGCCATTGTTACAGGTAAAAAAGGACAGTCGGGTTCGGGGAGTTCTGCAAGGACACAAGCAGATCACTCCCGACCAGACGGAAAGGAAAAAAATCAACACTTGGAAAAACGTATCGGTCAAACCATCGGTACAGTAGCTGATACCAAAGACAGAATGGTAGACACTGCTAGTGGTTTGAAAGAACAGGTTAAAGATTTGCCGACCAATGCAAGATATGCAGTATATCAAGGAAAATCCAAAGTAAAAGAGAATGTCCGTGATTTAACCAGTAGTATTTCTCAAACCAAAGCGGACAGAGCCAGTGGACGCAAGGAACAGCAGGAACAAAGGCGAAAAACCATTGCGAAGCGTCGCTCTGAAATGGAACAGGTCAAACAGAAAAAACAGCCTGCTTCTTCTGTTCATGAAAGACCGACTACAAGACAAGAACAATATCATGATGAACAGACCTCAAAACAGTCTAATATTCAGACTTCATATAAGGAATCTCAACAAGCCAAACAAGAGCGTCCAGCAGTTAAGTCCGATTTTTCAAGTCCAAAAGTGGAACGCCAAGGCAATACCGTTCAAGAAAAAACCGTTCAAAAGCCAGCAACTTCAACCACTACAGCAGATAGAACTTCACAACGTCCAATCACAAAAGAACGTCCGTCTACTGTTCAAAGAGTACCACTACAAAATACAAGAAGTAGACCACCAATCAAAACCGCCACCATTAAGAAAGTCGGTAAGAAACCATGAAGTTGAAAACTTTAGTGATTGGTGGTTCTGGATTATTCTTGATGGTCTTCTCACTGCTTCTGTTTGTTGCCATTTTATTTTCAGATGAACAGGACAGCGGAATTTCCAATATTCATTATGGAGGTGTGAATGTTTCCGCAGAAGTGCTGGCTCATAAGCCTATGGTAGAAAAATATGCCAAAGAATATGGCGTTGAAGAATATGTCAACATACTTCTTGCGATTATACAGGTGGAATCGGGCGGTACTGCGGAAGATGTTATGCAGTCCTCGGAATCCCTCGGTCTTCCACCCTAATTCATTGAGTACAGAAGAATCCATTAAGCAAGGTGTGAAGTATTTCAGTGAATTATTAGCCAGTAGCGAAAGGCTCAGTGTAGATTTAGAATCGGTTATCCAGTCCTACAATTATGGTGGTGGTTTCTTAGGGTATGTGGCTAATCGTGGAAATAAATATACCTTTGAACTGGCTCAAAGTTTCTCAAAAGAGTATTCAGGTGGCGAAAAAAAGTGTCTTACCCCAATCCCATAGCCATACCTATCAATGGGGGCTGGCGATACAACTATGGCAATATGTTTTTATGTGCAACTGGTAACGCAGTATCTTGTCACAACAGAGTTTGATGATGATACGGTACAAGCCATCATGGACGAAGCACTGAAATATGAGGGCTGGCGATACGTTTACGGTGGAGCTTCCCCGACTACTTCTTTTGATTGTAGCGGACTGACACAATGGACGTATGGAAAAGCTGGAATTAACTTACCACGAACCGCACAACAGCAATATGATGTGACCCAGCATATCCCACTATCGGAAGCACAAGCTGGCGATTTGGTTTTCTTTCATTCTACCTATAACGCTGGCTCTTATATTACTCATGTTGGGATATACCTTGGCAATAACCGTATGTTTCATGCAGGCGACCCAATCGGTTATGCCGACTTAACAAGCCCCTACTGGCAACAGCATTTAGTGGGAGCAGGACGAATCAAACAATGAGAAAGGAAGATTTAATGATGAAATTTAGAAAAAATCAGAATAAAGAAAAACAGATACCAAAGGAAAAGAAACCTCGTGTCTATAAGGTCAATCCTCATAAAAAGGTTGTGATTGCCTTGTGGGTACTTTTAGGGCTTAGTTTCAGCTTTGCGATATTCAAGCACTTTACAGCTATAGATACTCATACTATTCACGAAACAACTATCATAGAAAAGGAATACGTTGATACTCATCATGTAGAAAAATTTTGTAGAGAACTTTTGCGAAAGTCTACTATTCATGGGAGCAATCCGATAAGTCCATTGATAATCGAATGGAAAGTCTAAAAGGCTATCTGACAGATGAACTTCAAGCTCTCAATGTTGATACAGTACGCAAAGATATTCCTGTATCGTCTTCTGTAAGAGGATTTCAGATATGGACGGTAGAGCCAACTGGCGACAATGAGTTTAATGTAACCTACAGTGTAGACCAGCTCATTACAGAGGGAGAAAATACAAAGACCGTCCACTCTGCTTATATAGTGAGTGTCTATGTAGATGGTTCTGGAAATATGGTACTGGTTAAGAATCCGACCATTACCAACATACCTAAGAAATCAAGTTATAAACCAAAAAGCCATTGAAAGTGAGGGGACGGTTGATTCCATTACAACCAATGAAATCAATGAGTTTTTTTAACGACGTTCTTCAAGCTCTATCCTACAGCGACAGCCAGTGAACTTTCCTACTATGTGAATGACGGGATATTAAAAACCAATCGGAAAAAGAGTACATCTTTCAAGAACTGGTAAATCCTATTCACAATCGTAAGGATAATCAAATCACGGTATCGCTGACAGTGGAGTATATCGACCAGCAGACCAAAAGCAACGCAGGTATCTCAATTTGATTTGGTACTTGAAAAAGAACAGGGAGTAATTGGAAGATTATAGAATAACAAATATTGGTACATTATTACAGCTATTTTGTAATCACGTACTCTCTTTGATAAAAAAATTGGAGATTCCTTTGACAAATATGCTCTTACGTGCTATTATTTAAGTATCTATTTAAAAGGAGTTAATAAATATGCGGCAAGGTATTCTTAAATAAACTGTCAATTTGATAGCGGGAACAAATAATTAGATGTCCTTTTTTTAGGAGGGCTTAGTTTTTGTACCCAGTTTAAGAATACCTTTATCATGTGATTCTAAAGTATCCAGAGAATATCTGTATGCTTTTGTATACCTATGGTTATGCATAAAAATCCCAGTGATAAAAGTATTTATCACTGGGATTTTTATCTCTTTCTGAGTTTTTGAATGGAGGAAAAATCACATGAAAATTATTAATATTGGAGTTTTAGCTCATGTTGATGCAGGAAAAAAACTACCTTAACAGAAAAGCTTATTATATAACAGTGGAGCGATTACAGAATTAGGAAGCGTGGACAAAGGTACAACGAGGACGGATAATACGCTTTTTAGAACGTCAGAGAGGAATTACAATTCAGACAGGAATAACCTCTTTTCAGTGGGAAAAATACGAAGGTGAACATCATAGACACGCCAGGACATATGGATTTCTTAGCAGAAGTATATCGTTCATTATCAGTTTTAGATGGGGCAATTCTACTGATTTCTGCAAAAGATGGCGTACAAGCACAAACTCGTATATTATTTCATGCACTTAGGAAAATGGGGATTCCCACAATCTTTTTTATCAATAAGATTGACCAAAATGGAATTGATTTATCAACGGTTTATCAGGATATTAAAGAGAAACTTTCTGCCGAAATTGTAATCAAACAGAAGGTAGAACTGTATCCTAATATGTGTGTGACGAACTTTACCGAATCTGAACAATGGGATACGGTAATAGAGGGAAACGATGACCTTTTAGAGAAATATATGTCCGGTAAATCATTAGAAGCATTGGAACTCGAACAAGAGGAAAGCATAAGATTTCAGAATTGTTCTCTGTTCCCTGTTTATCACGGAAGTGCAAAAAACAATATAGGGATTGATAACCTTATAGAAGTTATTACTAATAAATTTTTATTCATCAACACATCGAGGTCCGTCTGAACTTTGCGGAAAATGTTTTTCAAAATTGAATATACAAAAAAAAGACAACGTCTTGCATATATACGCCTTTATAGTGGAGTACTACATTTACGAGATTCGGTTAGAGTATCAGAAAAAGAAAAAATAAAAGTTACAGAAATGTATACTTCAATAAATGGTGAATTATGTAAGATTGATAGAGCTTATTCTGGAGAAATTGTTATTTTGCAAAATGAGTTTTTGAAGTTAAATAGTGTTCTTGGAGATACAAAACTATTGCCACAGAGAAAAAAGATTGAAAATCCGCACCCTCTACTACAAACAACTGTTGAACCGAGTAAACCTGAACAGAGAGAAATGTTGCTTGATGCCCTTTTGGAAATCTCAGATAGTGATCCGCTTCTACGATATTACGTGGATTCTACGACACATGAAATTATACTTTCTTTCTTAGGGAAAGTACAAATGGAAGTGATTAGTGCACTGTTGCAAGAAAAAGTATCATGTGGAGATAGAACTAAAAAGAGCCTACAGTCATTTATATGGAGAGACCGTTAAAAAAATGCAGAATATACCATTCACATCGAAGTGCCGCCAAATCCTTTCTGGGCTTCCATTGGTTTATCTGTATCACCGCTTCCGTTGGGAAGTGGAATGCAGTATGAAAGCTCGGTTTCTCTTGGATACTTAAATCAATCATTTCAAAAATGCAGTTATGGAAGGGATACGCTATGGTTGCGAACAAGGATTATATGGTTGGAATGTGACGGATTGTAAAAATCTGTTTTTAAGTACGGTTTATACTATAGCCCTGTTAGTACTCCAGCAGATTTTCGGATGCTTACTCCTATTGTACTGGAGCAAGCCTTTAGAAAAAAGCTGGAACAGAATTGTTAGAGCCATATCTTAGTTTTTAAAAGTTTATGCACCACAGGAATATCTTTCACGGGCATATAACGATGCTCCCAAATATTGTGCAAATATCGTAAATACTCAACTGAAAAAAATAATGAGGTCATTATTATTGGAGAAATTCCTGCTCGATGTATTCAAGATTATCGCAATGATTTAACTTTTTTTACAAATGGGCTTAGTGTTTGTTTAGCAGAGCTAAAAGGATATCAGGTTACCACTGGTGAACCTGTTTGCCAGACCCGTCGTCTAAATAGTCGGATAGATAAAAGTAAGATATATGTTCAATAAAAATAACTTAGTGCGTTTTTATGTTGTTATATAAATATGGTTTCTTATTAAATAAGATGAAATATTCTTTAATATAGATTTGAATTAAAGTGGAAAGGAGGAGATTGTTATTATAAACTACAAGTGGATATTGTGTCCTATTTGTGGAAATAAAACAAGACTACGAATACGAGTGGATACTATACTTAAAAATTTCCCTTTATACTGCCCCAAATGTAAGAACGAAACTTTAATTAATGTTCAAAAAATGAATATAATAACAATCAAAGAGCCAGACGCCAAGACGCAGAGCCGATAATTTGAGAAATGAAACTCTCATCTTATCGGCTCTTTTTGTTTATCTGAATTTTACTGACTAGCCTTCAATATTTCTTGCTTCATTGATACCTTTTGCTAGTGCTTCCATTAAGGATAGTTCTTTGTCTGTAAAGCTATCCATGTATTTTTCTACCTGTAACCTTCGAGTGCTTTTAATCAAATTATCTGTAGGTAAGAAAAATTCATCAACGGAAACATGAAGTAACGATACAAGGTCATAAAGAACTTGTATGCTGGGGTGTTGCCCTTTATTTTCAATATTAGTTAAGTACCGTGGGTCAATTTCAATCAATGCTCCCACTTGTTCACGAGTTAAACCTCGTTTCAATCGAGCTTCTTTAATGGCTAAACCAAAGGCTCTAAAATCATATTTATCTTCTTTTTTACGCATAGTAGACCACCTCTATACATTTTATTGTTCCTACTGAATTAAAAACAGGTATAGAAAAACGTGTTATATGGTTTATAGGTTTATATTTAATAAAAAGCACTACTAAACGCCAATAAAAACCGTTATATGGTAGTGCTATTTACGCTGTTAAAATATTGTATATTACTTCCAAATGGCGGTTTTGTTGGAGGTCAACGTCGCCATGAAGTACATCATATACAATAAATTTCCTTACATTGGGTTCTTGTCAAAAAAAGTCGTCTATCTGCAATAGATAAGTACGTCCACCAATGTGGTTTTATAAATCATATAGATAGAATAACAGAAGCATGTAAACAGAGAAATAAATCTGTTTATATGCTTTTTTTAGCTATTCAGAACTTTTTACAAAGTTTATTTATCAGTAATGCAACAAATCCCCTTTCACATTGGGACTAAGAGTGAAAGGAGATAAACGAGCAAGGCTCACTTCCTTTCCTAGACAGAAAGGGGTGAGAAACATGAAACCATCTTCTTTTCAGACCACAATAGAAAAATCAGTTTGACTATATCTGTAAACGTGCTATGGAAGACGAGCGAAAGAATTATATGCTTTATCTTTCAAGGATTGCAAAGCGTGAGGTGTCCTTTTTCGGATGTTGGCGATTATCTTGTTAGCCAGTTTGCGACAACAGATAACTATTCAACTGACTTTCAGATTTTTTTACACTCAATGGGTTATCAGTAGGCGTTGAAAAATGATTTGTTGAGTGAAGCATTACGTGAGTTGCCAGACAAGAAACGTGAAATTCTACTGCTGTTTTTACTTTATGGACATGAGCGATTCAGAAATTGCAGACCTGTTGAAATTGAACCGTTCTACTGTCTATCGGCATAGAACCAGTGGACTAGCCTTAATTAAAAAAAGTTTATGGAGGAATTTGAAGAATGAAAACACAATATCCTATGATTCCCTTTCCTCTCATTGTAAAGGCAACAGATGGCGATACCGAAGCGATTAACCAGATTCTACATCATTACAGAGGGTACATAACGAAGCGTTCCCTACGACTTATGAAAGATGAATATGGCAATCAAAGTATGGTCGTTGATGAAGTCTTACGTGGAAGAATGGAAACCAGACTGATTACAAAGATTTTGTCATTTGAAATTAAGTAATATCCTCTCTCCTTTCGTGGAAGCGTGCTAAACCATTCCACGCTTCCCGAACAGGGAGGTTTGTTATTCCACCAAAGCATATTGAGCTTTCAATGTGTTTTTGATAGGCTAACGAGCCATTGTTCTTTGAAAACTGAATAAAAGTAATCGAATACGTTTCGATAAGAAAAGAGCCAACGGAACTAACCGCCATGACCTATCTTATAAAGATAGCGAGCGATTCATGTTAGTGATCCGAGAAGCAATCTTTAGCAGGATTGCCTGCAACGACATTCTTATCGTGATAATGATACTCCCATACAGTCAATAGTCCGAGCGTGATAAAACCGTCGCAGGCAATGAGTATGGCTACATGAGAACCATGCAGGGGTGGAACTCCCGTGAGCTTTGCTAAAGCTGTTCGATTGCTGGTAAAACAACTTTTATGAAATCCAAATAAGTGATTTGGAAAGGAGGATTTTATGAAGCAGACTGACATTCCTATTTGGGAACGTTATACCCTAACCATTGAAGAAGCGTCAAAATATTTTCGTATTGGCGAAAACAAGCTACGACGCTTGGCAGAGGAAAATAAAAATGCAAATTGGCTGATTATGAATGGCAATCGTATTCAGATTAAACGAAAACAATTTGAAAAAATTATAGATACATTGGACGCAATCTAGCGTCGCCAAAGGGTCTTGTATATGATAAAATAGTATTAAGTCGTATCAAGGCTCTTTCCATAAAGGAAAGGAGCAAATGCCATGTCAGAAAAAAGACGTGACAATAAAGGTCGAATCTTAAAGACTGGAGAGCCAACGAAAAAGACGGAAGATACTTATACAAATATATAGATTCATTTGGAGAACCGCAATTTGTTTACTCGTGGAAACTTGTGGCTACAGACCGAGTACCAGCAGGAAAGCGTGATTGTATCTCACTTAGAGAAAAATCGCAGAGTTACAGAAAGACATTCATGATGGTATTGATGTTGTAGGAAAAGAAAATGACACTCTGCCAGCTTTTACGCAAAACAGAACGCTCAAAGACCAAAGGTTAGAAAAAACACTGAAACTGGACGCAAATATCTTATGGATATTTTGAAGAAAGACAAGTTAGGTGTAAGAAGTATTGACAGTATTAAGCCATCAGACGCTAAAGAATGGGCTATTAGAATGAGTGAAAATGGTTATGCTTATCAAACCATCAATAACTACAAACGTTCTTTAAAGGCTTCATTCTATATTGCTATACAAGATGATTGTGTTCGGAAGAATCCATTTGACTTTCAACTGAAAGCAGTTCTTGATGATGATACTGTCCCTAAGACCGTACTAACAGAAGAACAGGAAGAAAAAAACTGTTAGCCTTTTGCAAAAAGCTGATAAAACCTACAGCAAAAAAATTATGATGAAATTCTGATACTCTTAAAAAAACAGGTCTTCGTATTTCAGAGTTTGGTGGTTTGACACTTCCAGATTTAGATTTTGAGAATCGTCTTGTCAATATAGACCATCAGCTATTGAGAGATACTGAAATTGGGTACTACATTGAAACACCAAAGACCAAAAAGTGGCGAACGTCAAGTTCCTATGGTTGAAGAAGCCTATCAAGCATTTAAGCGAGTGTTAGCGAATCGAAAGAATGATAAGCGTGTTGAGATTGATGGATATAGTGATTTCTCTTTCTTAATAGAAAGAACTATCCAAAAAGTGGCAAGTGATTACAACGGCATGATGAAAGGTCTTGTTAAGAAATACAATAAGTATAACGAGGATAAATTGCACACATCACTCCACATAGTTTGCGACATACATTCTGTACCAACTATGCAAATGCAGGAATGAATCCAAAGGCATTACAGTACATTATGGGACATGCTAATATAGCCATGACGCTGAACTATTACGCACATGCAACATTCGATTCTGCAATGGCAGAAATGAAACGCTTGAATAAAGAGAAGCAACAGGAGCGTCTTGTTGCTTAGTAGTACAAATGAATTTACTACTTATTTACCACTTCTGACAGCTAAGACATGAGGAAATATGCAAAGAAACGTGAAGTATCTTCCCTATAGTAAAAAAATACTCGAAAGCACATAGAATAAGGCTTTACGAGCATTTAAGAAAATATAAAAAGATAATTAGAAATTTATACTTTGTTTAATATAAAATTTATATATAGTTTCTAAACTAACATACTCAATATTACCTCTAGTACCAATAATATCTATTGACCAAGAACTATTTTTTTAAAAAATTACTCGATTATCATTAATAGATTTTTTTTACTATTTTCATACTGATTTAATTCAATTAAGACTATTTTCTTTTCCCTCAATAGTTCATCTTCAGTAATAGAAAGATTGAAAAATCCTACTTATCAGTATTTTAAAAAAATTTTATTGAAATCTTCAGCTAGACAGTAACCACTTAAATTAATATAATCTCTAGATGTCTCTCCTTTAATAGCTGCACCATTCATATCAAACAATTCATTTAGTGATTGTTCATTCCCTGCTCGTATTAGTAAATGTTCAATAAGATGTGAAAATCCTAATTCATTTACTTGCTCAATACTAGTACCTGCAACAAACATCAATGAAAAAAATATGCAAATTTACTTGCTTGATTTTTTTTTAAATATAATTTTCTTATTCATCAATTTTTTTAGAATCTCCCAGAGTTTACTTTTTATCGAAATCATGACCACATGTAGGACAATGAGATTGCTTAGAGAAGTGCTTGAATTCATCTTCCCTAAAACTATAAAAAAATCAAATCTAAATAAAGTATTCCAAACATTACTATTTTTTTCTCTGTTACACAATCTAACCATTTCTTCACAACCCATGATGACAATAATAGAATATTAGTTAAAATATTTGCAGTTATTAATTTTTCCATCATAGTTTGAAAAATTTTTTTAACTAAATTTTGAAAGTTATCACTATCTTGTTCATAAAGTAAACAATCAACACAGCCTATATTTTTGAATATTAGGATTACAAAATAAGAGTTTACCTGCGCTACGTTGGCTAAAACAGTATATACTAGGGATATTAAATAAATAGCATGCTCTATTTACTAATCTTTGTGCTATATAAGGAGGTTCATCCATACAACAAAAATACCCAGTCACTTTCAGAAATTTCTTTTTACAGCATCAACAGTGCTCATTTTTTTAATTTTTCTTTTTGTGACTACACACTGATAATTACGTTTTTAGAATACAATCTTTTACACAGTCAACTTTATATTTACCAATATCGTTAAAGGTAAACATAGATTGCCTATTTATATTATTTTCTTTAACAATATCATCATCGACTAAATGAAGTCGCCCTACCCCCTAATTGGGCTAATTGTAATGCGATATGAGAACCACTGGCTCCACATCCTAGTATGGTAACTTTTAAATTACTCAATTTTTTTCAAGTAATTTAATCCCACTCAATACCTTCACTAGAATAATAAGTTTCTAGTGATTCATTAATTAAATAGTGATCAATTTGATTTACAGGTCTATCTAATATTTCTAATAAATTACGATCAGAAAATTTAGATATATATTTTTCTATAATATTTTCGGATATATCATATTTTTTTCTTAATAAATCTTTAATTTCTTCAAAGCTATTAATTCCATTGCAACAAGAAATTAAATCTGACCAAAAATCTGAGTATCCTGTAATTTCTAATACATCAACATCATCAGCTCCAATTCTTAATCTGTCGTTCTTCCATTGGTAAACGATTCTATCCTGGTTCCATTTTGGGAAATAATTATCCATTTTATATCCTCAACTATTTGATAAAAAGCATGCAAGATGAACATGCATGCTTCTGTTATACACGAGAAGTCGATTAATATTATTGACTTCTTTTTATTAATACAAACTAATTTAAACTCTTTTTAAGAGTTTAAATTAACTAAATCTAAAATTATCTTAGATAAAGTACCAATTAGTTGTATCTTCTTCACGAATTTCTTCAAATTCTAACTCCAAAAATGTTGAAATCTTCCATAATCATGATCATCACCTCCTTTCTATTATAAAACAATAATCTGATCAAACTCTTCCAATATTTCTGGATTTTTGATCATGAGTAATGACAATAACAATTGCATCTTTAATGGATAGAATGTAATCCATTATTTCTTTTTGCTTTTATTGGATCAAGGTTACTTGTAGGTTCATCAAATATATAAACTGAATATGTTTTGACTAAAAAAACCTAGCTAAATCAATTCGTTGCTTTTTCTCCTTCTGAAATGATTTGGTTTGATTGAGCTAGGTTTTTTTACGAAGGAAGTCTTCATTAAAAACCTAAGGATTTTTCTTAATTTTTTTCAGTTAAATGAAGGTTTCTAGCCAATTTGATATTCTCTAGAATATTGCCTTCAATCAGAAAGTCATTTTTTTTGCACAAACGCAATATCTTTATATAACTCCTCTGAGGAAATATCAATATTCTGTTTTCCGTTGATTTTTTTATTTCTCCATCATAAAGATTTTTTTGGATAATAATTTAGTATTAATTTTACTAAAGTTGTTTTCCCAGCTCCTGAAGCACCTATAATTGCATAGCGCTTGCCTTTTTTTAAATTCATAGGAAAAAAATGATCAAATAATATTTTATTTTCAATTTCATAATGTAATTGGCTAATAGAAATGGTCGAAATGTTATCACAATCAATTGTACTTGTTTTTATGGGAAGTTCCTTGATTTGTCTCATATAGATTTTCCTGGATATTATCAATAATGGACTTGCTACTGCTGATTAAATTTTTTTATTGTAAAGAATAGATTGTAATGGAGCAAAAAAACACCGTTTAATAATTGAATACTTGCTACTAGTAATCCAATAGTCAGTAAGTTATTTCTTACAAAAAAAGATACCAGCGACCATACAGGATAGTTGAGAGCCAAAAACTTAGTAAAAATTCCAGTAGTTGAAGCTAAGTCTTTTAAGAATTGATATGTTTTTCTGGACTCTTCAAATTCTAAACTGATTCCCTGAATTTTTTTTCTTGGGTCCAGCTTTGAATATTTAATAACTTAATTTGTTCAAAACCATTAATAAAGTTTGTCATTTTTTTGACAAATAGTGATTATTTTGTAGAGAATAATTATTTGTTGATTTAGTCATTAACTTTCCAGGAATTTGTGATAGGAAAACCGTTATACTCGACAATAAAAGGAAGACTAATGCTAATCGCCATTCTATATAAATAATAGCAACCACACTCATGATAAGGCTCCCTAAATTTGCAATTAGAGAGATTTTAGGGATTAATAAATTTTCTTGAATAAGGTCACTGTTTTTTTGGTGATATTATTTAAGAAATCTGAATAGTTACGGTTGTCAGTTTGGTTAAATTCACGCGATAAATAATGTAATAAGAGACGCCTTTTTAGATCTAAAAATAACTTTTTTTACATATTCGTTTTTAAGATAGGAATAGGAAGAAGAAATCAAGAACCACAGTAGAATCGAACCTACAGAAATAGTGATATGAAAGAGTAATCCACTATTTGAATTAGATATACTATCAAGTATTCTTCCTAATTGCAGAGAGAAGAATGTCATTAAAAGAGCACTTGTCAAACTTAATAAAAATAATCAAGAAATATAGTAATTTATATTGTTTCATAATCTGGTTCATATCTTACTCCTTAAGTAACTCTGATGAGAATATTATAATCCAAATATGAAAAATCAGAAACAAACTTCCCAGTATTGGGGACGCAATGAATAGTTTACACTAAATATAAAAAATTATAAAATAATTATTTTTTTTAAAAATAAGAGGAGAACTCATATTTTTTTATTTAACAATGAATATATCACACTAAACCAGATAGAATATACAAGTTAATTTGTACCGAAATTACTATATATTATAAGAAAAAAATAGAAACTCTAAAAGCATTCTGTACACTTTAATTTTTAATTCATCTCTTTTTGTTTCTAATACAGAGTATTGAGACTGGATTATAAGCACATCAACAAAAAAACTCTATTCAAACCTACCTTTGAATAAAGTCTTTTAACTATCTAAAAAAAGTTCACATTTTATGCTTATTTATGGAGTTAATGAAGCGCCAACTAAATCCTAGAACCAACATCAGATTGATGAAAAAGTACACAGCCGTAAAACTAGTTAAACCATGTTGTCTGATATCATCAAAATATAAACTAGGTTCAGTAAAGAACAGATAAATTCCATAGACCTCCACGAAAATAAGAAAACTGATAAAACCAATAAGGAAAAGTCCACTGGCAATAAGAAAGAGTCTCCATAAAAGAATGAGAATTCCTCCTACTGCTAAAAAAATTACTGGGATAAGGAGTAAATCATTCATGACTTTCTCCTTTCTAATCAATCAACTGACGATAATGGGTGGCAAGAGAGGAATCAAACTCTTCTAATTTTTGAACTAAGTCCAAATACTCTTCTTTTTCATGTTCTTCAAAGTCCACACCTTGATGATTCTGAAGAGCGATTTCCAATTGACTAGTGAGCTCTCGTTTAGAAAAACTGTAATCCCCTGTCACTTCCTCATAATGTTCCTTTAACTCCTTGTAGGCTTGGTATTCTTCAGGTGTTTGAAATCCCTGTACCAAAGCCTCTTCTAATTGATAATAGGTATCTTCCATCATAATCGTTACCTCGTTTCTTTCTATCTTTATTCTACCGCGCTTTTCTTTTCTTGTCCGCTATTTATATCTATTTTTTAATCTAATTCAAAAGAAAGTTGTTCTTGCTTTTCTTTTCCTTTTTCGTGGAATTGTCGTAAGGCCTGATCAATAATATCTAAATCCGTTTCTGTTTCAATCAATGGCGCGAGTACATCGTATTCGGCCTTTTTAGTTTGATAATCCTCTTCCTTTGGAAAATTTTTCTCAATTTCTACCTTAGCAGTAGTCCATTTATCCTTTAATTCATCCAATAAGTTCTGAGTTTTCACTTGGTCATCTTTAATGTGGTCTATCGTATGCTGAAGCCTTTGAATTGTCCCCAAAGGAGAATACAAATCCAAACTGACAGAATACTGATTTTCTCCTACAATCTTAACAGAGAAGGTTTCAGGAAGAGGCTGATTCGTTGGTAGACTAAGCATTTTAATGTCAAATCCTCGATAACTTGCTAGGGTTCGAAATTCTTTGCTGTCAGTTTGATTATGACGGATAAGACGGTGTAGGGATTCACCTGCTTCAGCTCGTTGCTCAAAAACTTGTTTACCTATCGTCATAGAAAATGATTGGTCTTTCGACATTTCAGACTGTTGAATGTCGCCTTCATACTTGCTTAATCGTTTCTCAAGAATGGGCATATTTTCTTCACAGTAAGAGATTGTATGACGATAGTGATCCTTGCTGCGTTGAAAGGCGCGTCTTTGATTTTCTAATAGAGTTAGATCATTCTCTAGTTCCATCTTATATTTGAGATAAGGATTACCTGTTGCTAGTGCCTTAAAATCAGAAGCTGTCATAGTCTGTTCATCAATATCTTCCGCAGCACGAATCGGCTCCTTAGAAGTCATAATCTGCTTAATATAACGGAGTTTGTTCTCCTGAGTTGCCCATAGATAATTATCAAACGAACCTTTGGTAATATAGTGGTAAATATCCACTTCCTTGTTTTCATTTCCCTGTCGGATAATACGTCCATTACGTTGTAGGCTAAGTACCCAGCGCCTTACCATATTACTACGGCAGGTTTCCAAATACTCGCCCCCGAACCGTACGTACACCTTTCAATGTATACGGCTCTCCGTTTATAAACTCAATCTAACTTGCCATGATGTAATTTCTTATGGCAATCTTTACACAGTGCTATTGTTTTCCGTTGTCTAGAAATCATCAAACGTTCCCAAAAAGTCTTTCCCTTTAAATCCTTGAGTTTTCTCACATGATGGATTTCTAGGGAACTGTCGGTCGCTTGACAATACTCACAACGGCTTGCTTTTAATCTATCAATTAAATTTGTTCGACTAAATATTTCGCCGTATTTGGCAAATTATCATTTTCAAGGAAAGATTTCTTTTGACGTTTAAATCCTCCGTTATAGAAATAACGGGTCATTGTATCCCCTTTACGTCCAATATACTGTACCCTAAATTGACCATCCTTTTTATATTTACGGATGATGTGGGATTTGGTCGTACGATATTTAGTCGCATAAGTTTTATACATGCTATATTCCATGATGTACTTAAAGCGATGAAGGATAGAGCTATTATTAGCGATACAATAATAGTTATAAAAACCTCTTATTTCTGCATTGTAGCGTTCTAAAATCTCTAAATCATCGCAATCTTTCATGAAATAACGGGCCGTTGGTTTCCAAACTTCGTAGCCTCTATGATAAGTCATTTTCATAGCTCCATAAGACAGTAATCTGTCTCGAATCGTTTCAATAGAAACCTCTAGGACTAATCTACCTGTATAATTTCTGACCAATCGTCCTGCCGAATCACGCTTAGCTAAATTCGATTGGCGAATATACAGATGATATCCCAGAAACTTAGCTTTATCTCTCGCATTGGTAATCAAGGTTTTCTCCACAGAGAGTTCCAATTTGAGAACTGCTTCCAAATAGTCCTTAATATCTGCTTTAATGCGATGAGCGTCCTCTTTACTGCCAATCACACCGCAGATAAAATCATCTGCGTATCGGGTATAGGTTAGACGTTTAAAACTACTATCCATAGGGTCACTATGAGGAATTAACACTCTTTCCTTTTCCAATTGACGAATACGCTGGATAACTTCTTGTCGTTGATTTTCCGTTGAAACACATTCCAATGCTCTTCTTGCTTTTCCCAACGCTATCTCATTTTGGCGATATTCTGGGGTACGTTTCCGGTATTTCCCTTGGCAGAAGTTCTTCACATAATCCGTCATATATTTATCAAACTTATCCAAATAGATATTGCCTAGAATGGGACTGATTATCCCTCCTTGTGGAGTTCCTGAGTAGGTTTTGTAGAATTTCCAATCTTCCACGTATCCCGCATTGAGGAATTTACGAATCAAGCGTAAGAACCGCTCATCAGTAATTCTTTCTCGGAGAATGCGAATCATCACATCATGATTGATATTATCAAAGAATGACTTGATATCTCCTTCAATAAACCATTTTGTTCCAGTGTAGGTCTTCTGAATCTGAGTAAGTGCTGTATGGCAACTTTTATTCGGACGAAAACCATGGGAAGAGGGTTCAAATTGTCCCTCGTAGATAGCTTCCAAAATCATTTTAATAACCTGTTGTAAGAGCTTATCATCAAATGATGGAATACCTAGTGGACGTAGCTTCCCATTCTTTTTAGGAATATAGGTTCGTCTTGATGGGTGTGGCTGATAGGATTCATCTTTCAGGGAATCAATCAATTGGTCAATTCTAGCTATACTCATACCATCAATCGTCAACTCATCTACTCCAGGTGTCATGTGTCCTGGGTTAGCGTAAATCGTTTGATAGGCAACTAAGTACATTTCTTTGTTATAAAGCAAACGATACAGTCGCTCAAATTGATAGTTTTTATCTTTACTGTGTTTTGTTAGATTGTTTAACACATTTTGAGGATTTCTCATGGTGTCTCACACACCTTCCTTTCCATAATGTTAATGTTATAAACTGTTCCCCTTCGCCATGTACGTGCCATTAACACGCTCGGACTACTATGGGAACTCCGTTACCTTATCAAATATTCATAAACCTTATGTTTAATAGCTTTTACAAGCGTTTTGACTTAGGTAATCTCCGTTTAGCTGGTATAGTAACATAGCTTGATAATTTCATCGGATAGGACGTTCATCTGTTTTCATTTACTATGAATACGCTATGGAATCCCTTTGCTTCACTATCTTCAACAGTGATAATGAAGTTCCATAGTATGAGGATTTAGTTATCTTACCTCACAGTCCCGACACAGACCGTTTAGACTATCCTTCAATCAGTTTAGATTTTATCCTTATAATTATCTCAGTAACATCTGTTACATTATCATCTCCTCATTCAGTCGTGATGTGATAACTCATCAACTTATGAGTTTCCCAACGTGCTTTGTTCCCTGATGTTTGGTTTCCCTCACAGGTCAGTTGGGTGATGATAGGCATTAAGGTCACGCCTACTACTTTGCAAAGAGTAGATTTACTATACCGCCTTTACGGACGCACGCTGAATGTCACTTGGTCTCCACGGTACATCCAGATGGTGAACTGCTTTCATCTTGCTCTGAACATTTAAACCTGTTCCTCCTTTTTCAGTTGAGGCAAGAAGAACCCGAACCTCTCCTGCATTAACCTTTCGAGACAAGCTATTCTTCTTTTCATCACTATTGGCATCATGTACAAAGGCAATTTCCATACTAGGGATTCCTCTATCAACTAATAAAGCCTTAATCTCAGAATAAACATCAAAGCCATTATCTTTTTTCTTAGGTGTGCCAATATCTGAAAAAATCATCTGAGTAGCCTTATTTTCCATTCCCTCACGATAAATTCTTTCAACATTATCCACTACCTGAAGCAGTTTATGATTGTCTGCTAGACTATAACTAGAGTCCAATAAACGCATATCAATAGCTAGTTTCCGCGCCTCACCCGTAATCTTCAACATGTTATCCTGGCTCGGATCAACTGTTCCACATTTGACCATATCTGACCTCATAACTAATTCTTCTAAATAGAGTTTCTGGTTTTCAGTTAACTCACTCTCAATAGGGATAATATGAGCTTCTGGAACAGGTAAATCCAACATATCTTGTGTTTGAATGTCGGCTGTTTCTTTATAGATTTTCATCAACTCAGGTAGATTGACAAACTTTTTAAATCGTTTCTTAGGTTGGTACTTATCCCCTGTAGGAGCTAATTCCATAGAGTTTTGAATTTCTCCAAAAGCACCTACCCAAGAGTCAAAATAATCAACTTGATAGCGTTTTAAGATATCTGGTTGAATGTAGTTCATCATAGTATATAACTCACTAATAGAATTGGAAACAGGTGTTCCTGTCGCAAAGACAATGTTTTTAAAATCATGTTCTTCCTGAATCTGTCGAACCTTCATTTCCATATCCACATTCTTCTTAGACGTTGTATTGGTAATCCCTGCTACATTTCCAAGTCCAGTAATTGGACGTATATTTTTAAAGTGATGTGCTTCATCCACAAAGAGAAAATCAATTCCTAAGTTCTCAAAATCAATAAAACTATCACGATTAAAGCGTTGGAGTTCTTCCAATTGTCTCTCAAGACCACTTATTGATTGCTCTGCTTCTTTAACGGTGTACTTATTTTCAGAATGTGTTTTAATCTCTCGTAGTTCATTGAGTTTGTCCTCGATATAATTCATCTGTCTTTCCTTACTGACAGGGATTTTTTCAAATTGAGAATCCCCAATGACAATGGCATCGTAATCTCCTGTAATGATACGTGACACAAATTGTTTTCTTCTCGCCTTCACAAAATCTTTCTTAGTGGTCACAAAGACTTTTTTAGTAGGGAAATTTCATGATTTCTTGGCCAAACTGAGCAGACAAACTAGAGGGCACCACATACAAGGGCTTATGAACCATCCCCAACTCCTTTAATTTAAACCCAGCACCAAGCATGGTCAAGGTCTTTCTTGAACCTACCTCATGAGCTAATAAAGCTCTTTTTTCTTCTACGATTCTTTGAATAGCATTCTCTTGATGAGGACGAAGACTGATGTTTTGTGCCAAGCCATCAATGACTAGATGGCTACCATCATACTCTCGACTAACTGTTCGATTATAAAGACGATTATAGCTTTCCTCAATGACCTGTTGGACTTCTGGATACCGTGAGACAAATTCTTGAAAGAGCTCTTGTAAATGCTGCTCTTTTGCTCTTAGAACAGAGGTTTTTTCCAAATCTGTGATAGTCTTTTTCTTTTCCCCTTCCGTAACAGTCATGGTAATCGTCGGTTGGTTCGAATTAAGTAAATTCTCAAAAATCTTTCTTCCTGTATCATAACGTGACCCACTAACTCCAAGACTACTATCTTTGGCACTTGGATAGCGATAAACAAATGATGTCCTTAAATGAACCTGGCCATCGACAGGATTCACTTCAATGACTTGTTCAACATCTGGCGAAGACAATTCAAATTCACGATTGGTAAAACATTCAAAGGCAAATTTACCATAAACGGATTGAGGAATCCAACGTGACCCTATTTTGAACTCAATATCTGCCAGATGAATCCGTGGAGGGCGAACAGATTCTAACAAATCTAAAGCATGAGACCAGTCAAATTCTTGGTTGTTTTCATCTACTAATAGTTGAACTACTTCTATCTTATTGAGAATATCTCCTGACAAAAACTGGTTCTTAGAAAGATATTTTCTTTCCCCTCTTAAATAACTTTCTGGATCCATTAAAACCTGGTCACCTAACTCATCTAAAATAGCAGCTTGGCTATGTTCGGGATAAATTGATACCATATAGTCTAAATCAACTCCTCTACCATCCGATAAACTGGAGTTTAAGGCATCTAAAGCCGTTGATACTCTTGTAATCTCTCTCTCTGGTCTAACCAATGCTTTCTCAAAGGCTAAAGATTTTTTATATTTTACTTTCTGGTCTTTAGAATCGATGTATTCATCTTCTAAACTTGCTAGTAAAGAATACTTATCGTCACTATCAAATAAGTTCCGATTGACTGAGGCATTCAAGTATCCAAATTGACTTACAAAGCGGTCATAGTTATGATTGAGTTTACTAAGTAACACCTGAAATTCTGTCCGACTATAATCTTGATGACGTTGAATTTCAATTAAGGCTTGATATGTCTCTCTCAAATCAACCATGCCCTTAATGCGACTAATATCCTTATCCGATAAGGGGCTTTCATAAAAGACCGTTTTTTTGAACAAGCCCTTATATTTCCCTCTTTTACTCGCTTCTTCTGACTTGTATACATCTAGTGCTTCCTCATCTGTCAAATGAAGTTGCACGAATCGATCTATTTTATGTTCAGACAAGGAACTGTCCCAAGCTTTAAAATCTCCCTTCTCATCTACATAATAACTAATTTCGTCTACTTTTGAACTTTTCCGAATGCCATGCGTATCTCGATAATAAATTTGATTTCCCTCATATCCAAAAGAATAGAGCGCTAAGTTCTCACGTATATGACTTGGGATAGAATTATCCACTTCTTCTTGGATAAAAACAGGTTCTTTCAAAGAATTGTCAATTTGTTTAGGTGCTTCTACATTCTCTAATGCTTTCATTATGTCAGTAGCTAATGTTTCTGATTCCCCCTTAACATTGAGGGTTCCTCCATTAAAATTACGTACCTCATATTCACCCAAAACTTGTGTATTGTATTTCCCATCAAAATAAGGATTGATCCAGACACGCTTATCCTCCTCAAAGGGAATAGAGCCACTAAAGACAAGTTCCTCCTCATTAAGATTCTTTGCTTGATCCTTTTGAAAGAAGAGGAGATCTGTGGTCACTCGAGTACCTGCAATCTTTTTAAAAGCCGTATCCGGCAACCGAACTCCCCCTAAAAAATGAGTGCTAGATTTAATCTCTTGTAAGACATTATCTGTCCGCTTATCCATTGTGCCAATAGAAGAGATAATCGACACTTGTCCTCCGTCTCTTACTAAATCAAGTGAGTGTTTGACAAAGTAGTCATGAATCATATAAGGTTTATCATAGTTTTTATCGGCAATGCGAAAATTTCCAAATGGAACATTCGTTAAGACTAAATCAAAACTATTATTTTGATAAGGAACTTCTTCAAATCCTCGCACTTCAATATGGACATTTGGATGGAGTTGTTTTGCGATTGCGCCTGTCACACTGTCTAATTCAACTCCATAGAGTTCTGAACTCTCTCGTATACTTCTAGGCATAGCCGCAAAGAAGTTCCCAGTCCCCATAGAAGGATCTAATATCCTTCCACCCTCAAAGCCGTCGTCCACTAATTTTTGCCAAATCTGGCGAATAATCATTGGGTCTGTATAATAGGCTGTGAGAGAACTATGTTTCATGGTGGAGTATTCTGATTTACTTACTAAGCTCTTAAGAGTTAAACGTTCTGCTTCATACTTTGGATTGAGTTCATCAAAAAATTCATTGGCAAGACCACCCCAGCCGACATACTTGGCTAGTAGTTCTTGTTCTTCTGGATTCGCTTGTCGTCCCTCTTTTTCTAATCTTTTAACAAGTTCAATTGCGGCGATATTCGTTTCAATCTTTTCTCGATTTGTCTTAGGATAAAAGTCCTCTAAATCATCTGGAAAAACAAAATCTAGAACAGGGACATCCGTTTCTTCTATACCTGAAATTAAAGATTTTGTTTCCTTATCCTTATCCTTTTCATTTACATTTTCTTCTTCCAGGTAGGAAACAAATCTATTTCCTGACTTTCACTTGATGAATCAATCTCAATCTTTGAATCTTCTTTTTCAAGTTCTAAATGAGACAATGCTTGTTCAATCTCTTCCAAACTGTTCAAGTATAAGATAGGATTCTCTTCAAATAACTGATTGGAATCATTGAATAGCTCTAGGCGAACTAAGTCATTTAACTGTGCATTTTCAATCGAAACCAACTGAAATACTTGTCCTTTATAACTTACTTGTGAACCGATTGGATATTCCCTCAAAGCTTCTTCTACAATTTTATCTACTTTAGATAGGGAATGAACTTCCACATTTTCTTCTACCTGGTCAATATTATCAAAAGGTAAGACTGCTTCCTCTACTTGCTTAGACTTTTCTCTTATAGCCTTTACTTCATCAAAATGAGTAATAATCTTCAGCTTTTGTGTCAGTGGGAGTTGTTTGTAGTTTTCTTCATGATGGACAAGATCCGTAACGGTATCTAAAATAGCCATCAATTCTGAACCCAAATAGGCTAGAACATCTCCCTCTTTTTCTTCAAAATGAATCTCAAGAACTTCTTTTTTTAGTTCTTTGGAATCAACCATTAGAAGAAACTCCTCTATATCTCTACTAATGCGGTCAGATAGATTATTCGCAACTCGATAGACATTGACTAAATTGACTTCCTGATTCTGATAAAATACAAGCTCACTTAGTTGTTCTAGCTTCTCTTTTTCAGATTGGATGTAAAATCGAGTGGAAAGATTATAGATTGCAACTTCTAGCACCAAGTTTTTCTCAAAATTACTTAATTGAGATAAGTTACCTAGACCCGCTTGCCCAAAACTTCTTGTGTAACTTTCTAAATCTTGGTCATTATTTTCAGAACTAGCCTCTAGGAAAGAAACAATATCTTGATCAAAAGAATATACGTGAGGAATCTCTTCTATCTTGCCCTCTTCAGTCAAAAAATTCACTACCAAATCCTGCCATTTCTCATCAAAATGTTGCGCTTGATAACGAAGAAATAGGCCCATTTTCTCCCTATCTTTTGGAATTGTTCCTCGAAACATAGCCAATAATTGCATTACTTCCATACTCGCTCCTTTCATCTATACGAAAATAGGAGAATCACATGATTCCCCTACAACTCTATCTCCATTTCAACCTCTTGAGGACTGGTTTCTAAATCACTAGACAAAAGAGAAACGGCATCTATTCTCATGTAGTAAGTATATAAGTCTTCTAGGTCTTGTTGGTTCTCAATCCCTGTTTCAATACTAATCAGAGCCTGTATAAATTCCTTGTAGTGACTCTCCATCATATCTGAAATCTTTTGTTTCATTTCCATAAATACTGAAGACGGTTCAGTTATACTTGTTTGGTCTATGTTTTGTAAATCCTTTTCTAATGGATTACTTCCTTCTTCTACTTCCACTAAATCTGAACGACCATCACCATCAGAATCTGCGCTAAGAGGATTGGTTCCTAGCGCCAATTCTTGAGCATCAGTTAGTCCATCCTGATCCGAATCACGTTGATAAATGGCTTCCATATACTTCCTTCTTTCCTAGTTAATCTTTTTTCACTCCAATCCTACCAAATATTCCTTGAAAGAAGTATCACAACAAAAAAAGAGAACGAGCCAAAATCTCGTTCTCCTTAAAATGATAAAACGTTACTATCAAAGTAAAAAAGATGACTTACAGAACCTGTAAGCCACCTAGTCAGTCGGTTTATTCTGGTGTCTGCCACCGCTTGGCCCTTACGTCCAAGATTGCTATCGGATTTTGTTCTGGTGTCCGCCACCGCTTGGCCCTTATGTCCAAGATTACTATCAGATTGACCATGAGCCGACCACTCATTTATAGACATATTGTATCTTTAAATAGCTACAATTTCAAGTGTAAACTCTTCTATTTGGTCGTATAAGCAAAACTGATGGCACTATCTGCTTGAGAGATTTTTCTAAAGGTATAGTTAGGGTTGCCACCATAGTTAGTTTCAGACACAAGGAAAGAACCATCATCATAGACCTTCTCTACAAAAGCCACATGACCGTAGATGGCTGGTGTACCATGTGTACCTCCCACAAAAGAAACAATAGCACCTGCTCTTGGTGTAGAGCCTGTTTCACCTCCAAGACTTGAAGCTGTCGCAACCCAGTCCTGACCATTTCCCATGGTATTAATGATTGAAATCTTTTCTCCATTTCTACCTTTTAATTTTAAACCTAACTGGTTCATACGAGCCGCAACACCCCATGTACATTGTCCATAGGCATAGGCCATACCATCTCCACCACCAGGAACAGAATGATCATACAAGTCCCCACGAACACCTTCAAGGGATTGTGGATCACTCTTTGCCTGTCCTCCATTTGTTTGGCTAAAGCCTTTTTCAATTTGGTAATACCATTCCGTTGCTCTGGTTTGTCTTTCCAGTAGTTTGTCACCAGAATTTCCCTCCCAATAGGTAAGGAAGAGTTGGGCTAGATTGGCTGCACTGCCCGTATTTTTAAAGAAATCCTTTAACCAACTTTGATAGTAAGGACTATCCCCATGAAGCATAAATCAAGTTGTAGGTCTAAATCATACCATTTCTTATTTTGGGTGCGTGCATAATTTAACAAGGCTGTATGACGTGTTGACCCATCTGCGGTATCCGTCCATTGACCTAACCCCAAACCTCTATGAAGGATATTAGGATAAGCACCACTATAAATGGCTGGACCTCCTATCGCTAACCAGGTTTCATTATCCCATGAGGAATCGGTAGCGCCAACAGGAGGAGATAAATAATCTCCTTCAGCTCGTTTTGGATTAATAGAAGACTCTACAGACCAATTTCCTAAAATTGCCGCAATGGCTTGGGGACTTGCCCCTTGAGATTTCAAAAACTCATAAATATGTTTTGCTCGTTCAAACTCATCTCCACCAAACTGACCAATGGAAGGTAAGATAGTGGTCTGAAGTTGAATGACTTTTGGAAAATAAAATTGCGGATTGACATACACCAATTTTTCTTTCTTGCTCTTATACTTTTGATAGGAAACTTTCAAACCTGTATCATCTGGTGTTTCACCAATAACATCACCCGTTAAGACCCTTGTCCCCTCAATCGCACGGCCATTATGAATGGAATATAAGGTTAAACGACTCTCATTCTCACCTTTTCCGTTAGTGAGAATAACATCATCTCCATCTAGAGATACAACTCCATCCATTGGTGCGACAATCGTTTGGTGAGCCTTCGCTTCTAATAGAATGTACTCCTGAAGAGTAGGTTTTCCGTCTAAATCATAGTATCCATAACGATAAGTCATGGTCAAACTATCTTCGTTACTTTTCCCCTCAAATGGATTGTCCAATTCCTGCATGGAAGCATACACACCTTCTTCTTTTAGTTCCTTTATTTCCTCTTGATCGTCTTTCGATAGTTTATACTTAGGAGTTTCATAGAGGTCTTGCATGGATTTCAAATCTTCCCCATCGTTTAAATCATGCCACAAAGTAGACAGATAATCCTTGTAAGTTTCTGAACTAAATAAGTGAACTGGTTTGTGTAACTCATAGTCATGGAATTTAAAGTTCATATACCCCATCACATCATCAACTTTTGTGTAATAAGTAATTCCTTTGTCATTTGTGCGAGTATGTTCTGCATCTTCCCAAGTTAGGTGGGTATAAGCTTTTGTTAATTCAAATTCATCTTGTTGAATCAAACTAGCAGATGAAAATCCTAAAAAGAAGCTCATCATAAGTAAAAGAAGAAAGACTATTCCTCCAACTATCCAGGTTACAGGATTTCCAGCCGCAAATGTAAAGAAGGAAAAGGCTGCTTTTAGTTTTTGATAGATATTTCGGACACTTGTAAGACCTTGTTTCTTTAATTTTCGAAACCGATTTTTAAAGGAACTTGGGTTATCTTTCGCTAGTTTCCATCCTTTTCCATCCTTAAAATGATGGTATCGCTCTTTTGTGTTGGTCAGTCTTTTCTTGGTAAAACGACCTGTTGCTTGTCCTGTTTTGACACTAGCTTTTCCAAGGTTATAAGAAAGGCGACTGTAGCGTTTTCCTTTTCTAATTGTCTCTTGAAGTGTGCGATAGCCTTCTAAATCTTCATTTTCTGAAGCTAACTCTCCACCTTCACGTCCAAGGACATAAAGAAAAGTTTTGGCTTTCCTACTGACTTTTTTGGACTTATAGGCTTGTTTAGTAGATTTTAGATTCTCTTTTGCGGCCTTGACTTCTTTCTTAGCTTTTAATTCTTCTAAACTCTTCCCTTGAAAGAAAAAATTGGATTTTTGTTTCGATTCCTGACCGTAGAGAAATTTTTGATTGGTTTTTCTTTCTTTACGACTCTCTTTTCTTTCTTCTTTTGCTTCTACTTTTGCTTCCTTAAATTGATTCTTGGCTATTTTCAATCGTTTCCTAGCATGAGGCAATCGTCTGTCTCTTAATTCTTTGCGATTTAAAAAGAGATGGAGGACTATTTTGAAGAATATGATTGTAGTCTTCATTTGCTTGTTTTACTCTAGCCTTTGAAGCTTCTCTCATCTCCTCCAGCTTTTCCTTTATCTCTTTTTTTCCATGCTTTTTCATCCAGTTCAGCGGAATCTTTTTTTCTGTTTCTTCACCTCCTTCTTTCCTTTTTTCAAGAATTTCTTCTCATCTTTTAGACTTCTTCTAAATGCCTTTCGGGCACGTATGATTTCTCTTTTATCCTTCATTTACCTTCCCCTTAATTAGAAGCCATTTTATCAGGATCTGTACTCATGATATCAAACAATTGAGTACCTTTAGGAATCTTATTTTTAAAGGGAACTACAACGGAACCAGCTTTTATCAGTCCTGCACCTTTTTCTGGATTGACTAGGTATTTTTCAAGTTCTTTTGACAATCCTAAGAGTTGAACCAATTCTTCTCGATCATTTTTTGCTTGCTTGAGGAGAATCATAAATTCACTATTTGCAATAATCCGTCTACCATTTGGATCTAACAATAAGGTTTCGACATTTTGGGTTATCCCAGTCGGACTGGCTCCATATTTTCTGACACGACTCCACAATTTAAAGAAGAAATCACTGGCATATTTATCTAATAAGAGAAGTTGCATTTCATCAAAATAAATCCAGGTCTTCTTCCCTAATTTTTGATTCCGAACGACACGATTCCATATCTGATCAAAAACAACCATAAGAGCGATTTGTTTAAGCTCATCTCCTAACTTTTTAACGTTATAGATTAAGAAGTTAGATCCTGTCTGAATATTGGTCTTATGAGAAAAAATATCAAGAGAACCTTCGACATACAGTTCCATATCAAGTGCCAAATTCTGCGCTTCTTCTTCTGGTTGTTGACTCAAGACAAATACCCATTCTTCCAAAGAAGGCTCTTTAAATGACTGATAGGTGAGTCTCGTAACTCGGTCAATAATCGATTTTTCTCTTCCATCCATTTTCCTATCCAATAACTTGCCGATAAAGGATAAAAGAAATTCTGATTTTACCTTTACAGGATCTTCATCCATATTTTCTTCAGACAAGTCAAGGACATTGAGATAGGTTTGGGAATCGGGCGCAATATCAATCATTTCTCCACCAAAAGCTCGTCCAATGACACTGTATTCTGCTTCTGGATCCACGATGATAATTTCAGTATTTTCACCAGATTCCTTGATTTTGGTCGTGATAATTTCATGCTTGGTTGCCATCCCTTTCCCAGCTCCAGATGTCCCTAAAATCAGACCAGACGGTGTATTTAATAGGCTGCGATCAATGGTAATAATATTACTTGATATTTGATTGATACCGTAATATTTCCCACTACGGTCTTGTAAGTCTACTGAAGTCCAAGGTGAGTTCACTGCTATATTGGATGTTAATAAACTCCGTGATACTCCCTCTAAAAAATCACAACCAAATGGCAGCAAACTATTAAAGGCTGCTTCTTGCATATATGGAAGTTTATCAATCATTAGGTCATTTGAGCCGGCCACTTGTTGAATAGTGTCTAGTGCTTGTTTGAGTTCTTCTTCATCCTGACCAAAAATACCAATCAAGAAGACTGTTTGAAATAGTTTATCTCCTGTCTCGGTCATGGTTTTTAAGAGTTCCTCAGCTTCATCGATATTGCTTTCTAATACATGACCTACTTTTTCCAAATAGATACCTGTGCGAGCAAGTTTTTGTTGTTCCCCAATCTTTTGGGATTCCATCAAGGTTTTCTTCGTTCGTAGTTTCTTCATGGCATCCGCCTTGGTCGAACTTTGTGCATGGAGGCTCACAATCAATTCCAAATCTCCTTGCATGAGGTCTCGAATAAACTGATCTCCTAATTCCATTCCGTAGTCTCTCACATAGACAATCTGCAATAAGCGGTCATTGATTTGTAGGTAATTCTTGTTTTTAAAATCCAAGAGATTAGGTGCTATGAAGTGGCGAGTTGTCTGACCAGATCTCGTTAAATCACGGTAAGAAAAAGGAAGATGGTGTTCTCCTCTAAGCATATCTGCCAACAAGTTCACCCGTTCTTCTCCAGCCAAGGATTCAAATCGAGCATCAATTTCTGAGAAACCACTCTTGAAATATTCTCCAATTTGAGACAAGGAACGATAGGCTTGTTTGGGATTAGAATCCTTCCTACCAAAAGCTAATCAGTTTCACAGCTGAAAAGTTATTTTCCCCACTGTCTAAATTTTTGATTCATCATCCGATTCAATTCTTTACGATAGCTATCATACCCATCTTCTTTTTCCTCATACAAAAACACTTTGTCTGAATTTTTTTCTAAATTCAATCTTTTATTAAAGATGGTCAATTGGAAGTTGGTTTGGTCATCTAAGGAATTAATCAAATCAGAATACTTCTCAATGATTGCGCCCTTATCTTCTAAACCAACGGTCTGGTAATTGACATCACCAAGTAAATAGCTTTGTGAAAAATAATCTTCTTTTACCTGCATCAGACCATTTTGATACAAGGCTTGATAGGAAAGAGTATTAGCCGTTGATGGTAACACTTCCTCTTTTTTATCTTTAACTTCTTCCTTTTTATTAGTCGTTGAAGTTTTTTGTTTCTTTAATGTATTTGATTTTCTTTTCATGTTCAAGTCCTTTCTTTCCTGTAATTGTGCGTAGGGGAACCGTTAGTTCAAAATGAAGACGGTATTTCAAATAATGTTCAAAATATAAATCATTGGGTTTATAGACTCCAAATAGCATGAGGGGGATGGTAAAGGCAAACACAAAACCGTAAACAAACCAATCTCCAAATTGCCAGTAAAAGAGATTCAAACCCAAAACAATAACTGTGACAATAAAGGCTGGTAGGACAAAGATGATTTGCCTTGTAGTGAAGCCTAACCAAGCCCTGTGTTGGTATTTTGAGATGTCTTTAAAGACACGTGTATTCATGACTTTCCTTTCTAAAAAGGCTAAGAAGCAATCACTTCCTAGCCTTTATCTAATTACATACCTAAAATTGAACGAGCCGTACGTTGAGAACCAATGAGGGCAATAATCAGTAAGATAGCTTGTACCAAACTACCAAACATAATCGCAAGTGATTGCAAGACTCCTGCACCATTTGAAACAGCTATTTTCCCAGCAGATTCAAACAAAGGAACAAGAGAAACAATCAGAAAAATGAGAACCCCTTGTACCGCATAAACCATAATATTTTTTAAATAGCCAATACCAATAGACTTCCATTCATCACTTAAAAATGTTGGAATCGTAAGAGGGGCAAATGGAATCATAAGGTAGAGTTGAATAAATCGAATAGATACCAAAAGATTAACCATGGCTGCACTTACTATCCGAACTAGCCAAATGAGGAGGGCGAAAAAGCCCACAATCATCCGGCCAATAAAGCCTGAACCTTTTAATCCAGAAAGTGTATCATACTTGCCCCACCGTGAGCCACAATCGAAGCCACTTGTTCAATGGCGTGACTCGCAATCCCGATGATAGCTTCTACAATAACGGTAGTATTGGTAATTACAACTGCGACCATAATATAACTAATCAACATCGGCGCTAATGCTTCAAAGGTCATCGCTCCACCTGAGTTAGCAATTTTCTTTGCCATCTTCGAAAATTCTAAGATGAGAACAACTGATAAAATCGCAACTCCAAGAGGCTGCATGACACTTTTAGTAATACTAGACATATAAGTCCAAACTGTTGGATTGTAGCTAGATAGTGATTTAATCAGATCTACCGTAGATTGTAAATCCACATTAAATCCTTCAAATAAATTTTCAGCTGATATTTTTTCAGATGCAAGGTAAACAAAGGGTGAGACTAAACTAAGATTCATGTCATTGTTTATCCTCCTAAATTGAAATCTGAGTTACAAAGGCTCCAGCAGCCCCGACCATAACACCACCGACAATTTCAAGAATGGCATTCCGAACACCTGGTCCACCGTCTTTAATGTTGGTTGCAAGATTGACAATCCCAACAACAACGAGAAAGGCACCAACCGCAATCAATCCCTTCTGTAACAAAGACATAGCTTGTGCAAACATAGCACTTGCGTCAACTCCATAAACAAAACCTTTAAAATGCGTAATCATCTATTTCCTCTTTTCTATTTTTATTTTAAACTAGATTCAAAAGTTAAATCACGAATTCTAAGGCCTTCAAGATGATTTTCCTGACTTTGATTCAAAGGATTGATCTGATAGTTCCACCACCGTTCATCGGTTTCTTGATTGGCTAGGTACTTCCAGTTTGGATGCTTAGTTGAATTGTACTTTTTGCTTTTAAAGACAGGCATATTGGCAATTCGAACCAAGCATTCATACCGTTTCATATTTCCGACTTCATCAGGTGTCATTAAATCACGAGCAATCTTTTGATGAGAAAGGGATCCTGAACCTGTTTGGCCAAAGGAACGACTAGTATTTCGAACATCAATGGTTTGTTTACCGAGTAACCCACTCATAAATTTAAAGGTATCTTCGTCATTCCCACCTAAGTAGACTAAGCTATCACAGTTCCCAAGAATAGTTTTCCAAGCTTCTTTTTCTTTATAGAGTCCTTGAAGTTGAGCAATATTTTGTAGAATTGGAACGAGACTCATATTCCGAGAACGGACTGTTGAGGTTTGTTCAGCAAAATCTGGAATTTCTCCGATATTTGCGAACTCATCTAAGTAAACTCTTACATGAAGAGGCAATTGACCCTTAAAATCAATATCTGCTTGTCTTGTTAGGGTTTGAAATACTGTTGAAAAAAAGAGGGCTGAAAGAAAGCGAAAGGTACTATCGTTATCTGGGATAACTAGGTAAACCATTGATTTTACCTTACCCCATGTCTTCATATCAAGGGTATCTCTTTTGGTCAAATCCATGACACTTTGAATATTGAAGAGGGCAAATTTAGCAGTGGTTACAGCTATAACAGAATCCAGAGTTTTATCCTTATAATTTTGAAAATCTGCCCAATTTCGCATGGTAAAATTTTCAGTCCCATACTTTTTAGCATAATTTTCAAATAGAATTTCTAAGACACTTTTTTCTTGGTTTTCACCCTTGGATAAGTGTTTAATGAGTTTTGAGATTTCAGCAAAACTTGGATAACGCCCTCGTTTTTTTCGCTCTTCCACTTCTTTTTTTTGACGTTTCAACAAGTTTTGGTATTCCTTTTGACTTAAACGACTTTCTTCTATGAGCTGTTCTCTTGTTTTGGGTGGATTATAGAAATCGACCAAGTAGGAGGCTAAAGCTCGTACCAAAGTCATAGAAGCTTCATCCCAAAATGGATCACTACGGGAGCCAGAGCCTTTAGTGTTATTGAAATAAACCGTCAGCATGCGATTCAAATCGTTTTCTGTCTCTATGTAGCGAAAAGGATTAAAGCCATCTGAGTTCTTCATATTGACTAAATCTAATACCTTTACTTGGTAGCCATGTTCTAAAAAGAGTTTGCCTGTTTTCTCGGCCAAGTGATCTTTAGGATCCACTACAATATTAGAACTATTCATCTGAATTAGATTGGGTTTCACAAAGCGAAATGTCTTCCCACTTCCTGAACCTCCGATCACTGCAATATTCTTATTTCTATCATATTGGGGTGGTTTTTTATCTAATAATGTCAAACGAACATCTTGTGCTAAGACCGTATCATGTGAAAATTCCTTACCGTAAAAGAGCTTCTTTTCTTTTAGAGTTCCAAAACGGGCGCTCCCGTATTCTACCCCTTCTCGGTATTGTTTTTTACCAGTCTCTAGATAGAGATAAACCAGCAACATCATCACAAAGCCTAGTAGAAAAAAAGCACTTGATTTTCCAGTAAAAGAAACATTCCATGGCGACTGAAGAACTTCATCTTGACCTTCCATTAGAAGATGAGTCCATTTATCTAAGGTATTTCCAGTATAGGAATCATACAAAAGCGTCAAACGATGAAAAAGATAGCCTAGTAAGATACCTAACAGTGAGAATAGTAGGAATTTCTTTCCACTGTACATCATCTCACCATCTCTTTCTGTTTGACGGCTCCTTCTTGTCTAAAGGTAATTTGGGATTTAGCCTCTTCAATTGCATCGTCCAATGACTTATCCATTGTAAAATCAGCTAATTTCTCCGGATCATTAACCATTTTTTCTAACAGATGGTCTAAATGATTGTCTAGAATCGAACGGTCTTTCGTGTAGAAATGCAGAGAATCCCCTTGCCAAGCGATGGCTAAAGGAATCTCTTCTTTTTCTAAAAAAGCTTTAAATTTCTCTATATCAATTGGTTTGTCTAAAAATCTTTATTCAGATTAATCGTATCAATCGAATAAGGAGATTGTAGCAATTCTTCTAATTTCTGTACCCCTATTTTATAGGCTGAATCCTGTGCTAAAGCCTGACGTCTAGACCATTCTAGAATCTTTAAGAGACTTTTTACAGTAAATAAAAGACTACGCTCTGCATATTGAACCGCCATTCGTTCCTGTTGTTCAGTGGACATCTGATGCCTCCTCCTTAACAAATAGCAGCTTTCCTTCTTTATAACGATAAGCTATCAATTTCTGACGTTGCTTAATCGACTTGACAACCTGCAGTAGATCTCTAGAATAAGGTTCTCGAAGAGTAACTTCTACTGCTTTCCCATCAACGATACCAACACGTTTAAATTCAATGTAGTCTTTTTTGAGATGTCCTAAGCCCATACCAAAAGGAAAGTGATGAATCAATTGGATGGTACAACCACCTTTATTTCCCATTTGTTTCAAATCATACAAGTTTACTACCTTCATGATTAACTCCTTTATCTAGTTTGTCGCATCGTTTAAGTCTGGTAACGATAAACTCCGTGTCTGTTAGAAAATTCTCACACACGTCTTGTGCCAGTTGCCCTTCACAGGGAAATACTCTCAGTCCCTACTTACACAGGCACGCTAATCAAGACGGAGTGGATTCAATTTTCAAAGAACAGGTAGCTTTATTATAGATAAGAGTAGTTGAAATTTTTATCACATTTTTGGGGTTGTTGGAATAAAAAAAGCAACTCACTGCTTTACGAATGAGTTGCTTTTGTACTAAAATATTTGTTGCATAATTTCCCTAATGACCTGAACAGAGTTATCAAATGAGATATCTTTAGCATACTTAAATTGGCGTTGATAACGAATCCATAGCTCTTTCTGATAATCAGAAATTTCAATTCCTCTCACTTGTTCTTCCCAATTATAAATAGTATCTTTACTTTTACGTTTTTCTGCCGTATTGTCAAGTGCATTTTTTAATACTTCTAGATTAATCTCTTCTTTTCTAAGTTTATACAAGGTGAAAGATCATATCGATCACGTGGGCGTGTCGAAGCTAATCCCCTACTGATGATCGTTTCTAACTTTTCAGCAAGTACAGTCTCTAGATTATATGTCCATATCTTGATACTTTCATTAGTAAAGATAGAAGTCATTGAATAAGTAATTTCTCTTGGTGTAATCTTATCACCAGTAGTAATATCAATAAAAACAACCTCCTTTAATGTATCAAAAGTTGCATTTAATTTTAATGAAAATCCTCCATATTCATCATCTTGGCGAATAGGTTCTAGCTTATCTACTGAAAATGAAAATCCATCAGTTTTAGAACAAAGAATCTCTTCAAAGATATGAATCAAATTTTCTCTGCTCATTTCGGTTCCCTTCAGAGTGACATCTAAATCCATTGTGGTTCGCTTATCTAGTCCAATCATTTGACCTATTAGATACCCTCCTTTTACAATGAAGGAATCTCTATAAGAACTAGTAGAAATCAGCTTTAATACTTGCTCAATTAAATAATGTTGTTGTACTTGTTGAGCTGGAATTCCCTTATCTTTTGAAATGTTTTTGATTTTTGCTTTAAAGCTATTCGCATTTGAAAACATTAAGATAGTACCTCCGTATAAGATTGTAACTTATCAGTTACTTTAAATAGCTGGGCATAATAAAATAATTTGTGTAAATGAATTTTATTTTGTTGAAAATATTTTTTAAACGCTGGTGCAATAATTTGAAGATCCACCTGATGAACTGGTCTTAGACATTCAACCAAAACTCGTTCAACTTCATAAACTTTAATAAATTGACCAGGAAGGCGCTCTATTTCAATAATTCCTTCACTATAGTGAGAGCGTAAAATAATAGGACATATATCTGCTTCCTTAATGTTTTTGGTATTCGTACCATAAGGAAAACTCATCGTCATATTAAAAGGGATAGTCAAAGATAAACCATGTAACCAAAGTGCTGTCTCCAAAGAAAAGATTCCCTTTGGAAATCGATACTGAAGGACAAACCACTCATCTAAATAAATATCAGGTAAGCGATATAACCCTTTTTCTTCAGCATCGATTTTTCCTTCTGCAACCATTTTTAATAAGGTTTTGTAGTGTAAATTTTCATCTATTACTTGTTTAAAAGTTAAAAAACCATACTGATTGAAAGAGTTCATCAGTTTCTCTCTTTTATCAACCATATCATTCTCCTTTCTTAGAAATAAAATGCTAACACCTACTATATATGTTAGCATTTTATTTCTTTAAAATCAATTCATTTAGTTTTTTTATTTCAAAATCAATCCATGCTTAAGACAGACCAGCTAAAATAAGACATAGACTGATAGGTTCCACACCAAATGTAGCCCCATACTGCCCCATAAGTCCGATTTGTAGCGCACAAGCCCTAAAAACATCCCAAGTGAAACATACAAACACCAAGCTAAAATGGTTCCTGGATGATGAGCTAAGGCAAATAAAATACTTGTCAAAAGCAACTCGAATATCTAATTTTTCTAACCAAGTTCCATAAAATTTCTCGATACAGAAATTCTTCAACCATACTCGCATTGATTAATAACAATAAAAATGAAAACCAAGGGACTTGATGTTGAAGGCCAATTAAGTTTGCTTGATTCGTAGTTCCTTGAGCATGGATTAGGCTAAAACATAGATTTATAATCAGTAGGCTAACGAATCCAATACCAAGCCATTTCATCCTAGTTTTCATATTGACCTTGACAACTTGTTTTCGTTGACCATACATCCATAAAAAAGAAATGAGCGACGCACAATAGAGAATCTGTAGTATGATTAACTCACTAATACAAAGCAATTTCAGTAAGTATAGGGATACCAATAAGACATTTACTTGTTGGAATATATAAACTGGAATTATTCTTTTCATAGTTACCTCCGAAATAAATCTTCATAATCTAAATCTAATACCTGCACAATCCTTTCTACCCATGGACTTTGAGGCATTCGTTGTTCCATTTTGTAGTGGCGTATCTTTTGATACAAACGATTCAATTCACTTGGATAGTGAAACTCTCCCGCAAACATTTTTCTGGTTAACTCAATCCAGCTGATATTCCTTTTCAGCCAAAAATAATAGACAAGTTCTCCCAAAAATCGTTCTGCCATATTGATTCTCCTTTAGTTAGATAAATAATGTGTTTTGTGCCATGTAAATCAATTGTTTCGTATCTCTTGGCAATAAAGCTCTAGCCTCCTCCAGATTCAAATTTGGATAAACTCGCTTATTTGAAACCGCAAGAGGAAGTCTGATGGTTAGTTCAGGATTTTTTAATATCATTTCGATGAAATCTGTTAATTTTAGGTTATCTCGATTCTTAAAACGTAATAAATTGGGAGATAAAAACTCGAAACAATCTGAAGAATAGCTCATCATCTCAATTAATTTATCCTTTGTCATTTCAGAAACAGAATGAGGAGTGACCTCTATGCCATACTTTTGAAAGAAATCCAAAAGAAGTTGATTTCTATGACAATTTTTACTTAGATAGAGATCAATCATGGGAGACCTCCCAAAGATTCGGTTCCATTTGATATTCTGAGACGATTAAGGAATCTAATAAATTTGAGAAGTTAATCGGTTTCTTGTCTTCATCATAAGCTTTTACAGTTACTTGGGTTGTAAGTATTCCCTCTTTTCCCTCGGCTCGATAGCCTTGTCCATATAAAAACAAAAAAACAAGATTTTTGATGATCATCTACAAAGGCATCAACCCCATTCTTTATGTCTTGACTTTCAAGGAATTCCATCACGTTTTGAAGATAGGGACTCGTAAAATAGTGGGTAGTTGTGTTTTTTTATGGTAATCATCTAAAAAAATGTTACTTCAAACTCACATGGATAATTGGGTATCAAAAAAATAATTGTTCATCCAGCTGTTTGATTTCTGCATCATGTAATTCTGTTTCTAATTCATCACAATCTAGTATTGATTCTTTATTTAATGCTTTCATCTTTTTCCTCTATTTCTTTTAATTTCTTTGCGATTGCGGCAATCACAGGAACGGTTACACTATTACCAGCTTGTTTATAGAGCTGACTATTACTAGAGACTTTTCTAGCAGCTTCAAAAGCCCAATCAGGAAAGCCCTGCAAGCGAAAACACTCTTTAGGAGTGATTCGTCGTATCCTCAGACGGTAAAATTGTCCTTCTATTAATATACCGGCTACATGATAAACTTTTTTATCTTCTCCTTCATAACTAGCAACTACTACTCCCATTTGTCCACTAGTTGTTATACTCAATTATTTTCAAAAAGCAACCTCGTCCATTGTCTGCTGACAGTTGACTTTAAAACATTTTTTTCCAGTCCTAGAATAACTTCTTGAAGCTTATCAATGACAGCTTCCAATGTTTGGAAAGCCTTATTTTTAAAACCTCGTTTTCGAATTTCTTTCCAGACTTGTTCAATAGGGTTCATTTCTGGTGTATAAGGTGGGATAAAAGCCAATTCAATATTACTTGGAATCTCTAAGGTACTTGATTTATGCCATATAGCATTATCCATGACAAGTAAAATATAGTCATCTGGATAAGCTTGTGAGACTTGCCGTAGAAATTCATTCGTCCACTCAGTATTACATCCTCCAGCAATAAGGAAGAAGGAATCTCCTGTCTGAGCATCTACTGCCCCATAACAATAGCGATATTCTCGCATATAATGACAGGGAATGCTAGGTCGAATTCCTTGAGGAGCCCAACAAGAACTCATCTTACTGATTCTCCCGAAACCAGCTTCATCTTGGTACATCAAGCGTACTTTGTTATAAGTCCCCTCCTCTTTAAAGCGCTTACTTAAGGTCTCGAATGTAGATTTTATTTTTAGACGTCTCAATTGTCTGAGCGTCTGCCTTCTTGGGATGTTCAGGTCGAGGAGTGACCGTTCGCCAACCATGACGTTTCAGGAGATAATAGAAACCATCACGTGTGGAAGTGCGACCAATCTCTTTTTGATAGGCTTCAAATAACTGATTGACAGTTACAAATTCCCCAGTCTGAGCAGCTTCTATATGACGTTTTAGGAATGCTTGTTCCTCTTCGTAAGTCATATATTCTCGATGACGTCCACCACGGGTTTCTTGAAGAAGAGCTTCTAAACCAAACTCCTTATATTTTTTCAAATTCCTCCAAACAGTTGTTTTATTACAATCTAGGAGATCCATGATTTCCTTATAACTCTTTCCTTTTGAGCGAAAATAAATAATCTGTAGACGTTTGTGATATTTGGCGTACGATGAATCTTTTAAGAGTTGTTCAATTTTTTGTGTTTCTTCGTTTGTAAGTTTCATAACTACTATTATAAGATGTTTTTTGATTTTAGTCTAGTATTAACGTATTAGCTATACCTTTTCCAACTCTACCACGACGATACTGAGAACTTGGTCTTTCCAAATTGATTGAATCTCCTATTTCTGCTTGAGCGTATCCTTTTTTCGTTGCTTCCCGGACTTTTAGAAATTGGATTGGTTCTGGAATCAGTATTTTGGGGATTTTATCTCCACCTTGCATCGTAGTCAGTGTTGGAGATAACCCCTCACTTCCATAGACACGACCGGTCTCCTTAAAGCTAGTCGGTAAATCTCCAACAACGACAATGCCATGACGATCCTGAGTATTTAAAGTAAACATTGGCTCTTGGTTTTCCTTAAAGCGTCTACCATTTTGTCTCTTGTCTAATCTATCTGGTGTCATACAAGGAATCGCAATCTTAAATCCTTCTCCTTTCCCACGAACTAAGGTTGGCGCAAGACCTTCTGAATAATAAACTTTACCGCTCATTCCACTTTTTGATGGATTCAAATTTCCTAATGTTTTTAAGTCTCAGAGTTAGTTGCTTGACCTTCTCGTCTGAAAGGAAATAAGAGTCTGATACCTTTCTTTCTAGAATGTCCGATAATAAACACCCTCTCTCTGTTTTGGGGAACGCCAAAATCCTTACTGTTAAGCACCTGCCACTCAACATCAAACCCCAATTCATCAAGTGTGATAAGGATTGTGGTGAACGTCCGTCCCTTATCGTGATTGAGTAGGCCTTTAACATTTTCAAGAAAAAGAAAACGTGGTTGGATTTGTTTGGCCGCCCGAGCAATTTCAAAGAACAAAGTTCCTCTAGTATCTTCAAATCCCAATCGTCTTCCTGCGATTGAAAATGCTTGACAAGGGAATCCCCCACAGATGACATCGACTTTCCCTCTAAGTTTTTTAAATTCGTCATCTGAAACATCTCGTATGTCATGAAATTCAATTTCTCCTTCCGTTTGAAAAATGGACTTATAAGATTCTCTAGCAAATTTATCAATCTCACAAAATCCAATACACTCGTGTCCGACACTTTCCATTCCTAGTCGAAAACCACCGATACCTGAAAATAAATCAATAAATTTCATTTCTTTATCACCCCTTTCTGATCGACTATCAATGTCCAAAGAGTCACACCACTTGAAATGAAAATGAGCATAACTAATATCCACTCGATTGGTGACATTTAACCACCTCCTTTTCTAACACGGTTATTCCAAACGGAATATAGGCCATTAAACACAAATTCAGCAAGCACTTCCGCACGTCTAACAAAGCGAACATTGTCAAGAGCACACTGATAGATTCTCTCAAAATCAGTCATAGCAATTTCACTGGCTGTTTCAGAAAAACCTTCTCGTCTAAATTGATCTTGTACCAATCCCCAAATATAATCTCGATCATATTTTGTGACCTTTTCTACTTTTCTTTTCAAGATAGGATGAGTATTCCTCTCCTCCTCATCCTCACTAAATAAAGAATCAGTTTCACTATATTTAGTCTCACTAACTTCAGTCTCACTAGGGGCTGAATATGAGACGGGGGCCGTTTCATTTTCAACCAGCCCTAGTCTTTTTTTAACACTAGGCCTGTCAGAAATAGATACTGGGGTAGAAGATAATTCCCCTAAATAAATCTTATTAGCTAGTCTTCCTTTCTCACTTGAAGACTGTTGAACTTCATCAATTAAGTCATATTCTTTAAGAATTTTTTTGATAGACAGTAATTTTGACTTCGAACAACCTAACAGCCTCATCAGTTTAGAATTAGAAATACTAAATAGACTGCTCCTTCTTCATCTATCCAACCACGACTGAGAGATAATTCTAAACGATCTTTTAAAATAGAATAAGCCACCTTTACTTCTAGTTTCATATCCATATATTTCTCATCCTCAAAAAGAATTTTAGGTAATTTGTAATACCGTTCTGAAGTTTGGTATTGATTTGCGGTAATTCGTTTCATAGTGCCCCTCCAAGTTCTTTTGAGTATTAAATCTCCACTTGATTCCAATCGAACCAAGCCACTTTTTTCCAATTCAGCCATAAGAGATATGGCTTCAACAATGTCAATTCCCATTTCACGTACTAAAAATGAAATGACAATATAGCGTGATGATTGTAATTCTTTTGTCATTTTCCCTCCAGAAAATAAAAAAAGGAGAACAATATTCAACTGTTCTCCAAAAATAATTTTTATTAAAAAGAAAAAAACCCTGCCAAATTAATTTTTTTGGTAGGGTTTTTGCAGGAAACTAAATTAATTTATCAGTTTCTAAAATGTGTTCACGATTCTAAAAGGCTGATACTATAGTATTCCGAATTCTAATTGGTATATGCCTCTTATTTAAGAGTAACTGAAGCTCCAGCTTCTTCCAATTTAGCTTTGATTTCTTCAGCTTCTGCAGCTGCAACGCCTTCTTTGATGACACCTGGTGCACCATCAACAAGTTCTTTAGCTTCTTTAAGACCAAGACCTGTGATTTCACGTACAACTTTGATAACGCCGACTTTCTTGTCGCCTGCAGCTGTCAATTCAACGTCAAATGAATCTTTAGCAGCTTCTTCAGCACCACCAGCAGCAGCTACAGCTACAGGAGCAGCTGCAGTTACACCAAATTCTTCTTCGATAGCTTTTACAAGGTCGTTCAATTCAAGGATTGAAGCTTCTTTAATTTCAGCAATAATGTTTTCAATGTTCAATGCCATTGTTATTTCCTCCAAATAAGTTTTATATTTTATGTTTTTATTTTTGTAGCTAGGCTACGCTGCGTAGCTTAAGATTAAGCTGCGTCTTCTTTGTTGTCTGCAACCGCTTTGACTGCAAGAGCAACATTGCGCACTGGCGCTTGAAGTACAGAAAGGAGCATAGAAAGAAGTCCTTCGCGGTTTGGAAGAGTTGCAAGAGCAACGATTTCTTCTTTTGATGCGACAGCGCCTTCGATTGCACCACCTTTGATTTCAAGTGCGTCAGCGTTTTTAGCAAAGTCGTTCAAGATTTTCGCTGGAGCGATAACATCTTCGTTAGAAAATGCTACAGCAGATGGTCCAACAAATACAGATGCAAGTTCTGCAAGTCCAGCTTTTTCAGCTGCACGACGTAAGATTGAGTTTTTAATAACTTTATACTCAACTTCGCTTCCACGAAGCTCACGACGAAGAACTGTATCTTGTTCAACTGTCAAACCACGAGCGTCTACAACGACGATTGATGCAGCAGCTTTCATTTTTTCAGCTACTACGTCAACTAGTTCCGCTTTTTTAGCAATAATTGCTTCACTCATTAGTGTGTTCACCTCCGTAATTATTTTGCTTGGGGAATTTTTCCAAAAGAAAAACGCGCCCAAACCTAGACACGAAAGTACAATACGCTTCTTTTTACATGATACGTTTTGTCCTCGGTAGGATATTTATGAGTCGAGCTCCCCTACTGTCTTAGGCAGTTTTTTCAAACCGTTATTAAGTATAACATACTACTTTGATTAGTGCAAGAGTTTTTTTGCTTATTTTTTTTAAAAAAATTTTTATTTATTCTTTAACCTCATTTATAGATAATCTCATCAAAAATCAATTTTAGTTCTTGACTTGTTTGATTTTTTATTGTACTATACAACTGTATATACAGTTAAAAGGAGTTATTATGAATACACAAAAGAAAACACAATTCATGACCTTGACCGCATTGCTAACAGCTATCGCTATTTTGATTCCTTTGGTGATGCCCTTTAAAATTGTCATTCCTCCTGCTTCCTACACTTTAGGAAGTCACGTTGCTATTTTTATCGCTATGTTTCTCTCGCCATGGATGGCTATCTTTGTTATTATAGCTTCTAGTTTAGGATTTCTCATGGCTGGGTATCCGATTGTTATTGTACTTCGCGCATTTTCCCATATCTTTTTTGGAAGTCTGGGTGCTTTCTATCTTCAAAAACATCCTCAAACCTTGGACAATAAGAAATCTTCATTGATTTTTAACTTTGTACTTGGTTTTGGTTCATGCTATTGCTGAAGTTTTGGCTTGTGTGATTTTTTATGCTAGTACTGGAACTGACTTAAAAAATATGTTCTATGTCTTGTTTGTATTAGTTGGATTTGGTACTATTATCCATAGTATGGTAGACTATTACTTAGCCTTGGCTGTTTATAAAGCATTGAGAAAACGCCGTTAAGCGTTTAGAGAGAAGAATATGACAAAAAATCGAAAAGAAGCTCTTTTACAACTGTTAAAGGAGTCTCAAAAACCTCTAAATGGTCAAACTTTAGCAGACCGTTTTCATGTAACCCGCCAGATTATCGTTCAGGACATTGCTGTTCTACGTGCTGATGGTGCTCCGATCTTATCAACCAATCGTGGCTATATTTATAAAGAAAATAAAACCAATCCTTATGTTCACAAACTGTTTAAAGTCAAACACGAAATGGAAGAAATTGGTCAAGAACTTCTAGCTATCGTCGATAATGGGGGACGTGTTCAGAATACCTTGATTGATCATCCTGTCTACGGTGAAATTGAAACCTTGCTCAAACTCTCTTGTCGCCGTGACGTTCAGCATTTTTTAGAGCAAGTCGAAAGGTCTGACTTTAGACCACTTTCTGAATTAACAGATGGCGTCCATTATCACCTAGTCGAAGCTGAAAATGAACAAGACCTCCTCTATATCGAGAAGGCCTTGGATAAGTTAGGTTATTTAGTAAAGGATTAGAAGGTTTTCTTTTCCCATCCATCATCTGTACGGTGACGATAGAAAAATTCTGACTTATCAGGAGCTTCCATCATCTCCATCAAGGGTAACATATCATAGGCCAGATCCAAATTTGGAATCTGGTCTTTTTGCACCCAGGACACTTCTCCTTCTTCAGATGATTGGAGAGTACCGGTGAACTCAGTCGCTTTATAACAAAAGACTATATAGCGTTCACCCGAATCTAAAGGCCAATTTTTAATGCCGACCAGTTGAGGATTTTGAATAGTCAGACCTGTTTCCTCGTATATCTCACGAATAACAGATTCAGCGAATGCTTCTCCATTTTCAACATGACCTCCTGGAAAGGCATAGCCAGACCAGCGGTTGGTTTCAGGCGATCGATACTGCATAACCACGCGCTGATTTTCAAGATCTTCTATTAGACAAATATTCGTTAGAATGGTTAATTGTGCTCGAGACATACATAGACTCACTTTCTAATGTTTAATTTTCCACATACTTAACTTTAGACTTCATAATCAAAGGATTAACTAAGTCGTGATATTCATGAATTTCATGGAGCAAAGATCCTCTAATGATTCTAATTTCCTTTTCTTTACTATTCACCTGATAGTCTATATTGATAGGCATAGATGAATCTGGGACCATGGAAAAGAAGAAAAATGTCATAAACCAGATCAAGAGTGCAATGAAGCCGCTGAGAGTCTGAAAAATTAGATGATGCCACTGAAAAATTCTCGTTTTATAAAAGATGGTCCATGGTTGGATAAATAAGGTCAAGCAAAGACCAAAGAACCAGAGATTCCACAAGACTGGTGTAAAGGCTAAACCAAAAAGCCCTAAGATAAAATGAATCAGTACAAATACCAGGCACAAAGATAAATAAACCTAAATACAGTTAGATGTTTCATCATGATTGACTCCTTTTCTTTTCAATATATTTCATCGCTAGAGTTATAATAGATGCCAAACTGAAAAAGATCAGATAAGTTGCAATAGGAAACCAGATGTAGCGGTGATCTAGGGATAAGAGAGAAGGCAAAATCCCTTTACTATTTTTCCCGCCAATTCCAATAAAGAGATGGACTACTAAACCTATACTATTAAGATAGATAAATAAATCTGCATATCTTTTTATCGTCATTCTTGTCCTAGTCAAATCTAGGAACCAATAGTCAAATAATCGATACACCAGACAAAAAAAGATTTATATATATTGGAAAAACTATAGTTGATATCTCTGTAGGGTGACGGAATAGGAAGGAGTTTAAAAAAACAAGATTGATACCTAGTCCTATTCCTAAGATTAGACCAAATACCAAGAAGAAACCTAATAATTTATGAGAATTCATCCAAAGCTGAAAACTTTCTTTCCTTGAAAGAATCTTTTTTTGTATGTTGACTTTCTTTTGTTACTTTTTATTTGATTGTATTTTTCCCATTTTCTTCTATTCTCTTTTTCTTTTCAATATACTTGGAAATTATAATTGTCACAATAGGCACTAGAAAGAAAATGAAATAAGTAACGAGGGGAAACCAGATATAGCGATAGTCTAATGCCCATATCGGAAGTAATCTTGTTCCTCTTTTAGAGGTCATCCCAATTGTTAAATGGAATACACAAGCAATTCCGTTAGGATATAAAAACATTTTTGCAAAATTTCGCAAGGAAATCCAGTCTTTTCTAAAGGTACGAAGGAAAGTATGATAAGATGCATTCACCAATACAAAAAGATTTAAAAAAAGTGGAAAACTATAATGCGGTTCCCGATAGGGACTTGGAATAAGGGTTGTCCCGTACAATAGACATAATATTCCTAGAGCAGAAAAGAACAGAACGCTTGCATCAAGGATCCAGGCAATTGTTGAATGTTGCACAAACCACAGATTCATGCGGTCTAGTAGACCAATCTTTCGCTTTGATTTCTGGTGTTTTTTTAATGTTTTCTGTCTCTTACTTTTTTGTTTCATGATAGTTTTTTAACTTCTTCTGCTACTTTTTGGAGATGCTCTTCACGCATACTTGCTGTATTTACATCCCGTCCAACTTCACCTAGTACGCACACGCGCTTGGTTTTAATCCCACAGTGATTCAAGACCGCATTTTTCAAAACAGAGATGCCATAGCTATCTGGAATGTTGATAGGACCCGAAAAGATCTTGTACCACCAAGTGGGCGCCATGGAGGTAGCATAGATACTTGCTGTTTTCCCTTTTAATAACTTTTTAAACTGCTTGCCTCTTAGGTAATTCCAGATAAAACTTCCCTGGTCATTGGCAGAGTAGGCAACTCCTGGTATAAAGACACGATCGATCCAGCCTTTCATGAGGCTAGGCATACTACTCCACCAGATAGGATAAACAAATATTAAATGATCCGCCCATTGGATTAATTTCTGAGAACGAAGGATAAAAGAATCTTCTTCCATACGTTTTCGATAACCATAACGTAAAACAGGATCAAAATCTTCTTCATTAAGACTGATGACTTCAAGCTCATGGTGCCTTGAGTCAATATTATCTACAATGGTTTGAAAAATAGCCTGACAATAACTTTCCTTATCAGGGTGTCCATTGATGACTAGAATTTTCATTCGTCTTCTCCTTCATCTCTTTGTTTCATTCTATCTATTTCACTTTTTATACTTGATTAGTTGATAATGGTTCAAAGATTGATAGATACGTCCTTTAGGAATTTTTTTATTTGAAGAATACATCATCCTCAATTCCTTAACAGATTTTCCAAGTTTAAGTATTTTTTCTTGGCCATCAAAAGTAAAACCCATTTTTTGATAGAAAGCAATGGCTCGCTTATTATCTTTCAATACCCATAAATAAATTTCAGAGAAATGATCGAGAGCAACAAATGCAGCATGCATTAACTGTTCACTCACACCTTTTCCATAGTAATCTTTTAAAACATATAAGGCAATGATTTCACCAGCTTGAATGGTCTCATCACGAAAATTTCCATAGCTGATAAATCCAACGACCTGCTTTCCATCCATAGCAATAAAGGTATTTTCTGGATATTTTTGACTAAAGAAACGACATCTATCTAATGTCATCGTCTCCTGAAATTCCGCGGGTAAAAGATCGTCATAAGCCTCTCTCCACGTTTGCCAGTGAACGAGGGACTTACCTTCTATCTCTTCAGGAGTTTCCATTGTTTTAATGATAATCTTCATTCGCTTTATCCTATCTAACCCAACGCCTTGACTTCCAACATCATATCACGTATTTGCGCTGCCAACTCAAAGTCAAGCACTTCGACGGCTTCTTGCATTTGTTTTTCCAGTTTCTTGACTAGTTCTTTGCGTTCTTGTTTATTGAGGCTATTGATATCGACTTCCTTGTCCTCTTCTTTAGCCACAGTTTTTGTGACAGAGATAAGGTCTCGGATTTCCTTCTTAATAGTTTGTGGGACAATGCCATGTTCTTCATTATAGGCCATCTGAATTTTACGACGACGAGCTGTTTCATCAATGGCTTTTTGCATAGACTGGGTCATAGTGTCAGCATACATAATGACATGACCTTCACTATTACGAGCTGCACGTCCAATGGTCTGAATAAGACCACGTTCGTTTCGGAGGAAACCTTCCTTGTCAGCATCAAGAATAGCAACCAGACTTACTTCAGGAACGTCAATCCCTTCACGAAGGAGATTGATTCCAACCAAGACATCAAAGACTCCTAATCGTAAATCTCGGATAATCTCTGTCCGCTCTAAAGTCTTGATATCCGAGTGCATGTACTTGACCTTGATCCCCATTTCCTTGAAGTAATCGGTTAAATCTTCTGCCATTTTCTTAGTCAAGGTAGTAATAAAGGTTCGTTCATTCTTTTCAACACAAGCATTGATTTCACCTAAGAGGTCATCAATCTGTCCCATGGTTGGACGCACTTCTACCTCAGGATCCAAAAGACCTGTTGGACGGATGATTTGTTCAATCACGGTGTCAGTTTGTTCCATCTCGTAATCACCAGGTGTCGCTGAAACGTAGACAATCTGGTGGACATGACTTTCAAACTCTTCCCGACGAAGGGGACGGTTGTCCAAAGCAGACGGCAAACGGAACCCGTAGTTAACCAACATTTCCTTACGTGAACGGTCACCATTATACATTCCTTTGATTTGCCCCATGGTCATATGGCTCTCGTCAATCATAATCAGAAAATCATCAGGGAAAAAGTCAAGAAGGGTGTACGGAGGCTCCCCTTCGCTTCGTCCATCCATGTGACGTGAGTAGTTTTCGACACCATTGGTATAACCCATCTCACGTAGCATCTCGATATCGTACTCTGTCCGTTGTTTCAAGCGTTGCGCTTCGAGGAGTTTGCCTTCTTTTTCAAAGATAGCTAACTGCTCCTCCAACTCAGCCTGAATCTTAGCAATGGCTACTTCCATATGGTCGTCATTGGTCACAAAGTGAGTGGCTGGGAAAATCGCCAAATGGTCCACTTCACCGAGGACTTGACCAGTTAAAGCTTCAACCTCCCGGATGCGATCAATCTCATCTCCGAAGAACTCAACACGGAAGGCATGCTCGTCACGAGATGCTGGGAAAATCTCCACCACATCCCCACGTACACGAAATCTTCCCCCGCTGGAAATCAATATCATTGCGTTCAAATTGAATATCGACCAATTCATTCAGGAGTTTATCACGAGAAATTTCAAGTCCTGGGCGCAGACTTACTACACTATCAGCATATTCTTTAGGGGAACCCAAACCATAAATACAAGATACAGATGCTACAACGATGACATCGTTACGCTCCAAGAGCGCTGATGTAGCGGAGTGACGAAGTTTATCAATCTCATCGTTGACTGAACTATCTTTTTCGATATAAGTATCACTAGAGGGAACATAGGCTTCTGGCTGGTAGTAATCATAATAGGACACAAAGTACTCGACGGCATTCTCAGGAAAAAATTCCTTAAACTCCCCATAGAGCTGGCCTGCTAGAGTCTTATTGTGGGCGATGACTAGGGTTGGTTTATTAACTTTGGAAATCACCTGGCTCATGGTATAGGTTTTCCCTGTACCAGTCGCCCCCATCAAGATTTGAGCTTTTTCACCGCCCTCGATGTTATCTACCAACTGCTCAATAGCCTGCGGTTGATCCCCAGATGGTTGGTATTTGGATACAAGTTTAAATTTGTTGTCTGTAATTCTATTGATCATAATTGCCTCATACACATTTTCTATCCTTCTATTTTACCATAAAAAGGATCGACTTACTGATTCTCAACTTCTTGCCACTTAGCATCTTATGTCACATTTTCTTACATCAAAATGCTAAATATTTGCCAACTTTTTTATTTTCTGCTATAATGGGTAAATATTCTAAAAAGGAGACTAAACATGAAGAAAAAAATCCTTGCATTTTTTTATTATTTTTTTATTTCCTTATTCTCTTTAGGCTATGTTAATGCGGACACTATCAAGATTGTTAGTGATACAGCTTATGCACCCTTTGAGTTTAAAGATACAGACCAGACTTATAAAGGAATTGATGTCGACATCATCAATAAAGTCGCTGAGATAAAAGGATGGAATATCCAAATGTCTTATCCAGGCTTTGATGCTGCTGTCAATGCGGTCCAAGCAGGGCAAGCAGATGCGATCATGGCTGGTATGACAAAAACCAAAGAACGTGAAAACGTCTTTACCATGTCTGATACATACTATGATACAAAAGTTGTCATCGCAACGACTAAGTCTAACAAAATCACTAAGTATGAAGAACTCAGTGGTAAAACTGTTGGTGTTAAAAACGGTACTGCCGCACAACGTTTCCTAGAAAGTATCAAAGATAAATATGGATTCACTATCAAAACCTTTGATACTGGTGATTTGATGAATAACAGTCTCAGTACAGGTGCTGTAAATGCCATCATGGATGACAAACCAGTCATCGAGTACGCTATTAACCAAGGGCAAGATCTCAGTATCAACATGGACGGAGAAGCCGTTGGAAGCTTTGCTTTTGGAGTTAAAAAAGGTAGCAAGTATGAATACCTGGTTACAGAATTTAACGAAGCTTTGGCTCAGATGAAAAAAGACGGTAGCTTGGACAAAATTATCAATAAATGGACAAGTTCTTCTAAAACTAGTTCACAAGTAACTTCTCTCACTTCTACTACAAGCGCAGGGCAAAAAGCTACTCCAGTCAAATCAAAATATGTTATCGCAAGTGATTCTTCATTTGCACCATTCGTTTTCCAAAACTCAAGCAACCAGTACACTGGTATTGATATGGACTTGATCAAGGCTATTGCCGAAGACCAAGGTTTTGAAATTGAAATCACCAACCCAGGTTTTGACGCTGCTATTAACGCAGTTCAATCTGGTCAAGCTGATGGTATGATTGCTGGTATGTCTGTTACAGACGCTCGTAAAGAAACCTTTGATTTCTCTGATTCTTACTATACAGCTAATACTATTCTTGGAGTTAAGGAATCAAGTACCATTTCTTCTTATGAAGATTTGAAGGGCAAAACCGTTGGTGTTAAAAACGGTACTGCTTCTCAAACCTTCCTAACTGAAAATCAAAGCAAATATGGTTATAAAATTAAAACCTTTGCAGACGGTTCATCTATGTATGACAGCTTGAACACAGGTTCAATTGACGCTGTGATGGATGACGAACCAGTTCTTAAATACTCTATCAGCCAAGGGCAAAAATTAAAAACACCAATCGAAGGTACTCCAATTGGTGAAACTGCTTTTGCAGTTAAAAAGGGAAGCAATCCTGAATTGATTGAAATGTTCAACAACGGTCTTGCAAATCTTAAAGCAAGTGGAGAGTTCCAAAAGATTCTTGATAAATACCTTGCAACCGATTCAACAAGTGAATCATCAACTGTTGACGAAACTACTATCTTGGGCTTGTTGAAAAACAACTACAAACAACTCCTAAGTGGACTTGGAATTACCCTTTCTCTAGCTTTGATTTCCTTTGCAATTGCGATTGTTATCGGGATTATCTTTGGTATGTTTAGCGTTAGTCCTTATAAATCACTTCGTCTTATTTCAGAAATCTTTGTCGATGTGATTCGTGGTATTCCATTGATGATTCTTGCTGCCTTTATCTTCTGGGGAGTTCCTAACTTTATCGAATCCCTTACAGGCCAACAGAGTCCAATCAATGACTTTGTCGCTGGTACAATCGCCCTCTCCCTAAACTCAGCGGCTTATATCGCTGAAATTGTACGTGGTGGTATTAAGGCAGTTCCTATCGGACAAATGGAAGCTAGTCGAAGCCTTGGTATCTCATACAGTAAAACCATGCGTAAGATTGTCTTGCCACAAGCAACCAAGCTTATGCTTCCAAACTTCGTCAACCAATTTGTCATCGCTTTGAAAGATACAACTATCGTATCTGCAATCGGTTTGGTCGAACTCTTCCAGACTGGTAAGATTATCATTGCTCGTAACTACCAAAGTTTCAAAATGTATGCAATTCTCGCAGTCTTCTATCTTGTGATTATCACTCTTCTTACTAGACTTGCAAAACGCTTAGAAAAGAGGATTCAATAATGGCTAAATTAAAAATCGATGTCGATAATTTACATAAACAATATGGTAAAAACAAAGTCCTTAAAGGGATTTCAGCAAAATTCTATGAAGGAGATGTTGTTTGTATCATTGGACCTTCTGGTTCAGGTAAATCAACTTTCTTGCGTAGCTTGAATCTCCTTGAGGAAGGTACAAAAGGTCATATCACAGTTAATGGTTATGACTTGACGGATAAAGCAACCAACGTGGACCACGTTCGTGAAAATATCGGAATGGTGTTCCAGCACTTCAATCTTTTCCCACACATGACGGTATTGGAAAATATCACTTTCGCACCAGTAGAGCATAAGTTGATGACTAAGGCCGAAGCTGAAAAATTGGGAATGGAACTCCTTGAAAAAGTTGGACTCGCTGATAAGGCTAATGCAAATCCTGAAAGCCTATCAGGTGGTCAAAAACAGCGTGTGGCTATCGCTCGCGGTCTAGCCATGAACCCTGATATCATGCTCTTTGACGAACCAACTTCTGCCCTTGACCCTGAGATGGTCGGTGACGTTCTTAACGTTATGAAGGAATTGGCAGAGCAAGGCATGACCATGATCATCGTAACTCACGAGATGGGATTTGCTCGTAAGGTTGCCAATCGTGTTATCTTTACTGCAGACGGTGAATTTCTAGAAGATGGAACCCCTGACCAAATCTTTGATAACCCACAACACCCTCGTCTAAAAGAATTTTTGGACAAGGTTCTAAACGCCTAGAAGAACTTGGCAAAAAGTCTTTATAATCAAAAAAACGCATTGTATCAGGTATAAAAAAACTTGATATTATACGTTTTATTGTGGGAAAATTTACTTCGGTTTCTCCTAATACTCAATGAAAATCAAAGAGCAAACTAGGAAGCTAGCCGCAGGTTGCTCAAAGCACTGCTTTGAGGTTGTAAATAGAACTGACGAAGTCAGCTCAAAACACTGTTTTGAGGTTATAGATGGAACTGACGTAGTCAGTAACATATATACGGTAAGGCGACTCTGACGTGGTTGAAGAGATTTTCGAAGAGTATGAAATTAAGTTTTTGCCCAGCCTCTTAATATAGACGTATTGGATTTTTTAGAAAATTATGATAAAATAAGGGATATGAAAAATGGGGATTCCTCATGCCTAGTCTAACTAGGAAACAAAATAGAAATTAGGTAGCTAGATGTCATCAAAAGTTATTGTTACAATTTCGGTGCAAGTGGGGATTTGGCCAAACGTAAGCTCTACCCTTCACTTTTTAGACTTTATAAATCAGGTAATCTTTCTGATCATTTTGCTGTTATTGGAACTGCTCGTAGACCTTGGAGTAAGGAGTATTTCGAATCTGTCGTTGTCGAATCTATTTTAGACTTGGCAGATAGTGTGGAAGAAGCTCAAGCATTTGCGAGTCATTTTTACTATCAAAGCCACGATGTTAATGACACTGAGCACTACATCGAGTTACGCAAGCTTCAAGCTGAGTTAAACGAAAAATATCAGACTGAGCACAACAAGCTCTTCTTCCTCTCAATGGCACCTCAGTTCTTTGGTACCATCGCTAAACACCTCAAATCAGAGCAAATTGTTGATGGTAAAGGCTTTGAACGTTTGATCGTTGAGAAACCTTTTGGAACAGACTATGAGACTGCAAGCAAACTAAACGAAGAACTCCTAGCTACTTTTAACGAAGAGCAAATCTATCGTATCGACCACTATCTCGGTAAAGAAATGATTCAAAGTATTTTTGCCATTCGCTTTGCCAATATGATTTTTGAAAATGTTTGGAATCGTGAGCACATCGATAACGTACAGATTACCTTTGCAGAGCGTCTAGGTGTTGAAGAACGTGGTGGCTACTATGATGAATCTGGTGCCCTACGAGACATGGTTCAAAACCATACCCTCCAACTTCTGTCACTCCTTGCTATGGACAAGCCAGCAAGCTTTACGAAGGATGACATTCGCGCAGAGAAAATCAAAGTCTTTAAAAATCTTTACCACCCTACAGATGAGGAACTCAAAGAACAATTCATCCGTGGTCAATATCGTTCTGGTAAAGTTGATGGCATGAAATACATCTCTTACCGTAGTGAACCAAATGTTAACCCTGAATCTATGACAGAAACCTTTGCATCAGGTGCCTTCTTTGTAAATACTGATCGCTTCCGTGATGTACCTTTCTTCTTCCGTACAGGTAAACGTCTCACCGAAAAAGGAACACACGTGAACATTGTCTTCAAGCAAATGGATTCCATTTTCGGAGAACCACTAGCACCGAATGTGCTTACTATCTACATCCAACCAACTGAAGGTTTCTCTCTCAGTCTTAACGGTAAGAAGGTGGGTGAAGAGTTTAGCCTTGCGCCAAATTCTCTTGACTATCGAACAGATGCGACTGCTACAGGTGCTTCACCAGACCCATATGAAAAACTGATCTATGATGTTTTGAACAATAACTCAACCAACTTTAGCCACTGGGATGAAGTAAGTGCCTCATGGAAATTGATTGACCGTATTGAAAAGCTTTGGGCTGAAAACGGGACTCCCCTTCATGACTATAAGGCTGGTAGCATGGGACCTCAAGCTAGCTTTGATTTACTTGAAAAATACGGAGCTGAGTGGACCTGGCAACCTGATATCGCCTATCGTAAAGATGGTCGTTTAGAATAATCAAAAACAATCCTGCAAGAATTCTTGCAGGATTTTCTCTTTTATAGTAGACCTTCTAAAAGTCCCTTCATAAAGTTTTCTGAGTTGAACTCACCGATATCATCAATCTTTTCACCAAATCCAATCAACTTAACAGGAATATTGAGTTCTTCACGGATAGCAAGAACGACACCACCTCGGGCAGTTCCATCAATTTTGGTTAAGACAATTCCTGTAACAGGAGTAATTTTTGAAAATTCCTTGGCTTGTACCAGGGCATTTTGACCTGTTGAGGCATCCAGAGCTAGGAAGGTTTCATGCGGAGCTTCTGGAACGACACGTTTAATAATACGACCAATTTTTTCCAACTCTGCCATCAAGTTTTCCTTGTTTTGTAAACGGCCAGCTGTATCAATCATGAGAATGTCAACACCTTCTGCCACTGCTCGTTCCATACCATCAAAGACAACACTGGCTGGATCAGCTTTTTCTGGTCCTGTAACCACTGGAACATCCACACGACGTCCCCATTCAGCTAATTGAGCAACTGCACCAGCACGGAAGGTATCTGCAGCAACCAGCATGACTTTCTTGCCTGCTTGCTTGTAGCGATGTGCCAATTTACCGATTGAAGTTGTTTTGCCGACTCCATTGACACCTACAAAGAGCATAACTGTAAAACCATCTTGGAAATTAATACTTTCGTTGTAGTTGCCATCCTTCTCATACAACTCTACCAATTTTTCGATGATGACACGACGAAGGGCATCAGGTTTCTTGGCATTTTCAAGCTTGGCTTCGTAACGCAATTCTTCAGTAAGATTTGAAGCTACCTGAACACCAACGTCACTCATGATAAGCAGTTCTTCTAGTTCTTCGAAGAATTCTTCATCAACAGAGCGGAAGTTAGCAAAGAAGGCATTCAAACGAGCACCAAATCCCGTACGAGTTTTCTTGAGACTACGGTCATATTTTTCCTGTACAGTCTCTTGAACTGGAGGAATTTCTTCGATTACTAGATCTTCTTCCACTTCTTGAAAAGTGTCTGCTTCCGTTTCGTCTGGTTGAACTTGATCAGATTCTTCCTCGCCACTATCACTTGAAGGTATTTCTTCGACTGGTGACTCAGGTTCTTCTGCAACAAACTCCACTACTTCTTGAGAGCTGGCTTCAGTTTCTTCAACTTCTGTTGACTCTGACTCTTCCTGACAACAATGACACTCAGTTTCCTCTTCAAACTGAGTCTCTTCTTCCTGAGGGGTTGCTATTGGTTCAACTGTTTCTGTAGTAGTTTCTGCTACTCGTTCTTCCGACTCACTAGCTTCTTTAGAATAAGTTTCCTCAACTTCTGAACTTTGGTCGATTTCCTCAGTATTTTTCACTTTAACTTCTTCAGTTCCAAGTGCTTCAACTTCCTCGCCAGGTTCTGTCAGATCCAAGTTTTCCAAAGCTTCTTTAACAACTTCTTCGATTTGGTTCTTCTTTTCTACCAAATAAACGGTCAAATAATCCCATACTTTAGTTCTCCTTCAGTACATATTTTTCAATGGCCCAGGCGACAGCTTCCTCGTCGTTAGTCATAGGGGTTACTACATTGGCAACTTCCTTGACCTCAGGTACAGCATTTTGCATAGCAACACCTAGTCCTGCCCATTCAATCATAGAAAGGTCATTGGCCTCATCTCCACAAGCCATCACCTGACTTTGGTCAATTCCTAGGTGGTCAATCAATTTAGCTAATCCAGTAGCCTTATGAACGTTCTTTGGTGACCATTCCAAAAGCATGTCGCGAGATTTAAAAATTTCATAATTGTTAAACAAGTCTGATGAAATGTTAGCAATTGCTGCATCCAGCGGTTCTTGGGCAAAGGCTGTCACACATTTGTTGTAGGTCATCTGACTAGACAAATCTTCAAAGTCAATTGGAACAAAAGTCAGAGCAGGATTAAATTTAGCATACAGACTCTCTTGATCTGATTGGATTTGGTAAACGGTGCCTTCTGAAATAGCATCTAAAGGAATACCTAGTTTTTCAGTTTCCTCATAAATGCGTGTCACATCATCGATTGAAAAGACTGTTTTATCAAGGATTTCACCCGTATTTTTCTGAACCAAGCCTCCATTAAAGGTAATGGCATATTCATCATCATGACCGTCTGTCCCTAGCTCTTTGAGGAAGAAATCCATGGCCTTGAGGGGACGTCCAGTAGTAAGGACTACTTTAACTCCCTGATCACGCGCAGCCTTTAAAGTTGCCTTGGTACGATCAGTTAATTTCTTGTCTGTCGTCAGCAAGGTTCCATCTAAGTCCAAAGCAATTAATTTAATATCCGCCATTACAATTCCTCCATATAAGCAATAACTGATTGGTCCTTGTGGTGTCCAATAATTGTTTCAGCAAGTTCTAAATCTCTGGACGAGCATTTTCAGGTGCTACTGGATGCCCAACCACTTGCATCATGTGAAGATCATTTAGATTATCACCAAAGGCCATCACTTGATCCATATCCAGATTTAATTTCTTAGCCAATTCAACAATAGCAACTCCCTTGTCAACATGGTCTAAAACGATGTCAATGGATTCAAAGCCTGTCGTCATAGCCTTGACCCCTGGAACATGTTCATTGACCCAAGATTCTCCAGCGTCAACCGTTTCTTCAGTGAAGTTAGTTGTGAATTTGAAAATCTCATCGGTAATATCTTCAAGACTGGCTACTTTTTTGATATTTTCATTGTAATGATGACTAAACATAAGATAGGTTTCATCTACTGTGTCTAATACATAGCAAGCCTCTTTACCAGTCAGGAGCATCTTTTTCTCATCAAAATATGGTGAAGTCTTTAGCTTTTCAAATGTTGATAGGTAAAAATCACGAGGCATGGTTGCTTCATAGAGGTCCTCTCCATGGAAACGAACGAGACTCCCATTTTCAGCAATGAAAATAATCTCATCTTTAACATCTGCAAAATGCTTTTCAAGTGACAAAAGCCCACGACCTGAGGCAACAGCAAAGTAGATTCCTTTTTCTTGATAAGAATGGAGCAACTTTTTCAGACGCTCCATATCAAATTGACCGACACCATCCAAAAAGTACCGTCCATATCCGTTGCTACTAATTTAATCATAAATTCTTCATACTCCAATTAATAAATCTACCTTCTATTATACCATAGAAGAAGCAAAAAAAGACGTACCGAATTGACACTCCCTTAGCTTCTATAAATCAATCCATATGCCATTTTAAAGGCCAGACTGATTTACTTGCTTTCTCTTACAACATTTTTCTTCCAAAGTTCTTTAATAAAGTTTATTCTAAGAGTTAATCAACTATTGCGTAAAAATTATCAATCTTTGGCTGAGATACATTTGTCACAATCATAAATAGCATATAGTTCTTGACATATCATCTTGCATATGAAAAAAATACTTGTTGGAGGTTGATCATATGACTGAAAAAAATCAAAAAGCTGGGTTAATATTTGTGTTTTGAAAAAAATCAAGAAATTTTATTACTTAATAGACAGCACGATAATTTTTCCTGGCTGGATTCCACTGGGGGAAAAAGTTGAATTCCCTGAAAGTTTTTTTGAAGCTGCATTACGGGAACTTAAGGAAGAGACTGGACTCACTGCATTAAATCTCGAATTAAAAAGGAATTTCAGGCTTTACTAATTCAATTGGTAATGAGAGATTTGTCTTCTATGACTTTTTATGTACTCAGTTTACTGGTGAACTAAGCACATCTGCTGAAGGTGAGCCAAAATGGTGGAATCTAAAAGATATTGATAAAATACCAATGCAAGATGAAATAAGAAAAAAAGGCTACCACTTTATTTAAGAAAAGGAAGCTTTTGAAAGTATTAACTATTGGGATGATAATAAGAAATGCATTAGTGAAAAACAAAAACAATTTTTATTTGACTAATATTTTCTACAGTATAATCAAATGCAAAAGTCTTAATCCATTAGTAATTGTTGTATAATTCAATACTCAACACAATCTGTCTTTAATAACATATAACGTTTTACAAAAACAAGGGTATCTAATAAAAAAATCATCTACTCTAACAACTTTTTCCTTATATCTATAGATAGCTACAAAGCCTTGGAAACAGCTTATTCAAAGGCTTTCTTTGTATTTTACTGTATCAATTTCCTTATTCCGATTTCAGTTGTGACAAGTTTATACTCAATTATTTTCAAAAAGCAACCTTGTCCATTGTCTGCTGACAGTAGACTTTAAAACGCTTTTTTCCAGTCCTTGAATAACTTCTTGAAGCTTATCAATGGCAGCTTCCAATGTTTGGAAAGCCTTATTTTTAAAACCTCGTTTTCGAATTTCTTTCCAGACTTGTTCAATAGGGTTCATTTCTGGTGTATAAGGTGGGATAAAAGCCAATTCAATATTACTTGGAATCTCTAAGGTACTTGATTTATGCCAGATAGCATTATCCATGACAAGTAAAATATAGTCATCTGGATAAGCTTGTGAGACTTGCCGTAGAAATTCATTCGTCCACTCAGTATTACATCCTCCAGCAATAAGGAAGAAGGAATCTCCTGTCTGAGCATCTACTGCCCCATAACAATAGCGATATTCTCGCATATAATGACTAGGAATGCTAGGTCGGATTCCTTGAGGAGCCCAACAATAACTCATCTTACTGATCCTCCCGAAACCAGCTTCATCTTGGTACATCAAGCGTACTTTGTTATAAGTCCCCTCCTCTTTAAAGCGCTTACTTAAGGTCTCGAATGTAGATTTTATTTTTAGACGTCTCAATTGTCTGAGCGTCTGCCTTCTTGGGATGTTCAGGTCGAGGAGTGACCGTTCGCCAACCATGGCGTTTCAGGAGATAATAGAAACCATCACGTGTGGAAGTGCGACCAATCTCTTTTTGATAGGCTTCAAATAACTGATTGACAGTTACAAATTCCCCAGCCTGAGCAGCTTCTATATGACGTTTTAGGAATGCTTGTTCCTCTTCGTAAGTCATATATTCTCGATGACGTCCACCACGGGTTTCTTGAAGAAGAGCTTCTAAACCAAACTCCTTATATTTTTTCAAATTCCTCCAAACAGTTGTTTTATTACAATCTAGGAGATCCATGATTTCCTTATAACTCTTTCCTTTTGAGCGAAAATAAATAATCTGTAGACGTTTGTGATATTTGGCGTACGATGAATCTTTTAAGAGTTGTTCAATTTTTTGTGTTTCTTCGTTTGTCAGTTTCATAACTACTATTATAAGATGTTTTTTGATTTTAGTCCAGTATTAGTTGCTATTTCTTTAAAGATACAGAAATATAGGACTAGAAAATCAGACTTAGTCTACTGCTTTCTACACCACCATCTATTCGCGTATCAAAACTGAGCAATTTTAGAAACTTTATGGCATACTAGACATATCAATGAAAGCGAGGTAATCTCATGGAACAATTTTTAGAAAACATCAAAGATCTTGAAGTTACAACTGTAGCACGTGCTCAAGAAGCACTTGACAAGCAAGAAACAGCAACTTTCTTCATCGGACGCAAAACTTGTCCTTATTGCCGTAAATTTGCTGGTACATTGGCTGGTGTGGTAGCTGAAACCAAAGCGCACATCTACTTCATCAATAGCGAAGAGCCAAGTCAACTTGAAGCTTTACAAGACTTCCGCTCACGCTATGAAATCCCTACTGTACCAGGATTCGTCCATGTTGCAAATGGACAAATAAATGTCCGTTGCGACTCTTCAATGTCAGCTCAAGAAATCAAAGAATTTGCTGGCTTGTAAAATAGTCTATAAAAAAGAAGGCTTATGCCTTCTTCAGATTGAAGACAAAGTCCTTAGAACCCAAGTTTCTAAGGGCTTTTCTTTTTGTAAAGTCGTATAATAGAGGTAAGAAGAGTTGTGAGGTAATCCCTATGTTTCACAAAGAAAAACCTGATTATAACCGTAAGCAATATGGTTTCTATACAATAGACGAATTGGTCCCAAAAGATCACTTTCTTCGACAAGTAGATTCAAAGGTTGATTTTGACTTTATCTATGACTTGGTAGAAGATACCTATAGTCCAGATAATGGTCGTCCTAGTCTTGATCCCGTCATGCTAGTCAAAATTCCTTTGATTAAATGTTTTTATGGCATTCGTTCCATGCGCCAAACCATGAAAGATATTGAAGTAAATGTGGCCTATCGTTGGTTTCTTGGACTAACTTTAGATGATAAGGTCCCTCATTTTACTACCTATGGAAAGAATTACAGCCGTCGTTTTCAAGATAAAGAACTCATTTCTGAGATTTTTTCCCAAGTTCTCAACCAAGCTTTGTATGCTGGCTTAATTGATCCTTCTGAAATATTTGTGGATGGTACCCATATCAAAGCGGCGGCTAATAGTCACAAGTATCGTAAGGAAATGGTAGACCAACAAGCTAAATTTATGAGTGAACAATTGGCAGTTGAGATTGATTTATACTGGACTAAAATCAAAAAACATCTTATAATAGTAGTTATGAAACTTACAAACGAAGAAACACAAAAAATTGAACAACTCCTAAGAGATTCATCGTACGCCAAATATCACAAACGTCTACAGATTATTTATTTTCGCTCAAAAGGAAAGAGTTATAAGGAAATCATGGATCTGCTAGATTGTAATAAAACAACTGTTTGGAGGAATTTGAAAAAATATAAGGAGTTTGGTTTAGAAGCTCTTCTTCAAGAAACCCGTGGTGGACGTCATCGAGAATATATGACTTACGAAGAGGAACAAGCATTCCTAAAACGTCATATAGAAGCTGCTCAGGCTGGGGAATTTGTAACTGTCAATCAGTTATTTGAAGCCTATCAAAAAGAGATTGGTCGCACTTCCACACGTGATGGTTTCTATTATCTCCTGAAACGCCATGGTTGGCGAACGGTCACTCCTCGACCTGAACATCCCAAGAAGGCAGGCGCTCAGACAATTGAGACGTCTAAAAATAAAATCTACATTCGAGACCTTAAGTAAGCGCTTTAAAGAGGAGGGGGCTTATAACAAAGTACGATTGATGTACCAAGATGAAGCTGGTTTCGGGAGGATCAGTAAGATGAGTTCTTGTTGGGCTCCTCAAGGAATTCGACCTAGCATTCCGAGTCATTATATGCGAGAATATCGCTATTGTTATGGGGCAATAGATGCTCAGACAGGAGATTCCTTCTTCCTCATTGCTGGAGGATGCAATACTGAGTGGACGAATGAATTTCTACGGCAAGTCTCACAAGCTTATCCAGATGATTATATTTTACTTGTTATGGATAATGCTATATGGCATAAATCAAGTACCTTAGAGATTCCAAGTAATATTGAATTGGCTTTTATCCCACCTTATACACCAGAAATGAACCCTATTGAACAAGTCTGGAAAGAAATTCGAAAACGAGGTTTTAAAAATAAGGCTTTCCAAACATTGGAAGCCGTCATTGATAAGCTTCAAGAAGTTATTCTAGGACTGGAAAAAAGCGTTTTAAAGTCTACTGTCAGCAGACAATGGACGAGGTTGCTTTTTGAAAATAATTGAGTATAAAAATACACAGCTATACAACTATTCAAAAAACGAACTAGATTGACTAATTCGTTTTTTTATATTTACTCCTACTTCCGGTACATCTTAAACTGTAGGAAGAGGTCACTGTAGATTCCTGTCCATTTATGGTCAAATTTTTCATAAACTTCTAGGTGTTTCATTGTATCCGCATCTGGATAGAAGGACTTGTCCTCTTTTGTCTCCTCAGGGAGCATTTCCTTAGCAGCATTGTTTGGTGTTGAATAGCCGACATATTCTGCATTTTTTAGAGCATTTTCGGGCTTCAACATAAAGTTGATAAAGGCATAGGCTGCGTCCTGGTTCTTAACTGTCTTAGGTATCACCATATTGTCAAACCAAAGGTTGCTGGCCTCTGTCGGAACGACATAGCGGAGATTTTCATTTTTCTCTAGCATCTGACTGGCTTCACCAGAGAAGGTCACACCGATGGCAGCGTTATTCTGAATCATGTACCCCTTCATCTCATCCGCAACAATAGCCTTGATATTCGGTGTTAGCTTATAGAGCTTATCTACCGTTTCCTCCAACTGCTGTGGATCTTTAGAGTTAAGGCTATAGCCTAGTGAGTTAAGACCTAAACCAAGTACTTCACGCGCCCCATCAAAAAGCATAATGGAGTTCTTATACTCTGGCTTCCAAAGGTCGTCCCAGTGTTCAGGCGCTTCTTCCAACATAGTCTCATTGTAGACAATTCCCAAAGTTCCCCAGAAGTATGGGATAGAGTACTGGTTGTTAGGGTCAAAGGACTGGTTGAGAAATTCAGAACCGATATTCTCAATGCCCTCAATCTTACTATAATCCAGTGGAACTAGAAGGTCTTCGTCCTTCATTTTGTTAATCATGTACTCACTTGGGATGGCAATATCATAGGTTGTCCCACCCTGCTTAATCTTGGTATACATGGCTTCGTTGGAGTCAAAGGTCTCATACTGGACTTGGATTCCTGTTTCTTCTGTAAATTTCTCCAGAAGTTCAGGATCGATATAGTCTCCCCAGTTGTAGATAACCAATTTTTGACTATCGCGACTATTGATTTTACTATCAAGATGGTAAGAAATTCCCCACAAGACAAGGATAATCGCTAAAATTCCTACTAAAAATGAATAGAGTCGTTTCATGCTTGCTCCTCCTTCTCACGTGAAATAAAGTAATATCCGACAACCAGGATAATACTAAAGAGAAAGACTAAGGCTGAGAGTGCATTGATTTCTAGCGAAATTCCCTTACGAGCCCGAGAGTAGATCTCGACTGAGAGGGTTGAAAATCCATTCCCCGTTACAAAGAAGGTCACGGCAAAGTCATCTAATGAATAGGTGAAAGCCATGAAATAACCTGCAATAATAGACGGCGTTAGGTAAGGAAGCATAATTTCCTTAAACATCTGGAACTGACTAGCACCTAGGTCATAGGCTGCATGAATCATATCTCCATTCATCTCTTTCAATCGAGGCAAAACCATGAGCACTACGATTGGAATGGAGAAGGCCACATGACTAGACAGAACAGTCAGAAAGCCAAGTGAAAACTTGAGTTGTGTAAAGAGAATCAAGAAACTAGCACCAATCATAACGTCTGGAGCAACCATCAAAATGTTATTGAGTGATAGGAAGGCTTCTTGATATTTTTTGCGTGATTGGTAGATGTAGATAGCACCGAAAGTCCCAATAACAGTCGCAATTAAGGCTGATAGGAAGGCTAGTAAAAAGGTTTGAACCAAGATCAGCATGAGTCTTCCATCGCCAAACATGGTTTCAAAGTGAGACAAACTAAAGCCTGTAAAGCTATTCATATCATCCCCAGCATTGAAGGCATAACCAATCAAGTAAAAGATTGGCAGATAGAGGACGATAAAGACAAAGGCTAGGTAAAGATTTGATAATTTTTTCATCGTTCTCTCCTTTCCTTAGTCACCCACATGGTGATAAACATGGTCAGGATAAGAACAACACCGATAGTTGAACCCATACCGTAATTATCGTTTGTCAGGAAGTTCTGCTCGATGGCAGTCCCCAAGGTAATCACTCGGTTCCCCCCAATCAAACGGGTCAGCATGAAGAGACTTAAACTCGGGATAAAGACAGATTGGACACCACTTCGCACTCCATTCATAGACAGAGGGAAGATGACATGGCGGAAAGTCTCCCATTTGGTCGCACCGAGGTCATAGCTGGCATTAATGAGATTATTATCCATATCATCCAAGACATTGAAGATTGGCAAAATCATAAATGGAAGCTCGATGTAACTCGCTACAAAAATAAATGAGAAATCCGTAAAGAGCAACTGCTGCGAACCGATTCCGATAAATTCGAGGAATTGGTTGATAGAGCCATTTTGCCCAAAAATCCCGATAAAGGCATAGGCCTTAAGGAGAAGGTTGATCCAAGTTGGTAAAATGATCAGCATGAGCCAAAGTTGACGGTGTTTAAGACGGGTCAAAAATAGGGCTGTTGGATAGCTGATAAGAAGCGTCACCAGAGTCACAATTCCTGCATAGAGCACTGAGTTAAAACTCATTTTGAGATAGGTTAAATTTTGTGACGCAAAATAGGATTTATAGTTTTCTAAACTGAACTGGCCTTCGATGTTGAAAAAGGATTGCCCGAATATCAAGACCAAGGGTGCCAATACAAAGAGTGCAATCCAAAGCATGTAGGGCACTACAAAGAGTTTAGAGGTTGTTTTCTTCATCTCTTTCCTCCTCGATCGCGTTGATCAAACCTGCTTCTTGCTCTTCGATTTCTACATATTCTTCGATACGAGCATCGAATTCTTCTTCTGTTTCATTGAGACGCATGATGTGGATGTCTTCTGGTTCAAAGTCCAGACCGATTTCCTCACCAACGATGGCCTTACGTGTTGAGTGAATCATCCATTCATTGCCGAGTTCGTCATAGGCAATGATCTCATAGTGAACCCCACGAAAGAGCTGAGTATCAACCTTCACTTGGAGCTTCCCTTCTTCTGGAAGGGTAATGCGCAAGTCCTCTGGACGAATGACGACTTCGACTGGTTCATTTGGCTTCATCCCACCATCGACTGCTTCAAAACGTTTGCCGTTAAACTCGACCAAGTAGTCCTCAATCATGGTTCCTGGCAAGATGTTTGATTCACCGATAAAGGTTGCAACAAAATGGTTGATGGGCTCATCGTAGATGTCCACTGGTGTACCTGACTGAACAATTTCACCATCATTCATGACGAAAATCCAGTCACTCATAGCCAGGGCTTCTTCCTGATCGTGAGTAACAAAAACAAAGGTAATACCCAATCGTTGTTGCAGTTCACGCAGTTCGTACTGCATGTCGGTTCGCAACTTCAAGTCAAGAGCTGACAGAGGTTCATCCAAGAGGACCACACGTGGTTGGTTGATAATCGCACGCGCAATCGCTACACGCTGGCGTTGTCCTCCAGAAAGCTTACGAATAGAACGTTTTTCAAAACCTTCCAACTGTACCATCTTAAGTACTTCTAGCACACGTCGTTCGATTTCTTTCTTATCGACCTTACGCAAACGCAATGGAAAGGCAACATTTTCAAAGACATTCATATGTGGGAACAAGGCATAAGACTGGAAGACCGTATGAACATCGCGCTTATTGGTCGGAATATCATTGATTCGCACGCCATCCAACAAAATATCACCAGTCGTTGCATCCAGCAAACCTGCGATGATATTGAGAATAGTTGATTTCCCTGAACCAGACGCTCCTAGCAATGTGTAAAATTTTCCTTCTTCCAACTCAAAGTTAATATCCTTGAGAACCTTGGTGTCGCTATCTTCAAAAACTTTAGAGACGTTTCTGAATTCGATAATTGGTTTTTTCAATTCCTCTAAATTCCTTTTTCTTCGTAAATTAACAGATTGGGACCTTTTTGAATGCTAGAAACAAGCTTAGGACATAAAATGCCCTAAATCTCATCTAGCGATAAAATCCCAATCTTTGAATGATGTGTAAAAATAATGTTATTCGTGTTCACCCAGAATACGAACTTCTCGCTCGAGCGTAACGCCTGAATGTTCTTTAACTTTTTCAATGACAGACTCAATTAAGTCTTCGTAATCTCTAGCAGTCCCATCAACTACATTTATCATAAAGCCTGCATGTTTTTCTGAGACTTCTACACCGCCGATACGGTAGCCCTTCAAACCAGCTTCTGAAATCAATTGACCTGCAAAATGCCCAACTGGACGTTTAAAGACAGAACCACAAGATGGATACTCCAACGGTTGTTTGAGTTCTCGTAAATGAGTCAAGCGTTCCATTTCTTGTTTGATAGTCTCATAATTTCCTGGAGATAGTGCGAATTTAGCTGATAAGACGACTGCTCCAGATTCTTGAATGGCTGAATGACGATAACCAAAGGCTAAGTCTTTGGCAGATAAAGTCTCAATTCCACCATCTTTTGTTAAAATCTGACACGATTGCAAGATATGAGCAATCTCACCACCATAGGCACCAGCGTTCATAAAGACAGCACCACCGACGCTTCCTGGAATTCCACAAGCAAACTCAAAACCCGTCAAACTATGACGCAGAGCAATACGAGTCGTTTCAATCAAGTTAGCCCCAGCTTCTGCCTCAATCGTATAACCATCAACTGTGACATTATTCAATTTGTCACACATGATTACAAAACCACGAACTCCACCCTCACGGACGATAATATTACTTGCATTTCCAAGAACCATCCATGGGATATCTTCTTGATTGGCAAATTTAACGACACGAGCCATCTCGTAGCGATTACGAGGAAAAACTAGGTAATCTGCCTTCCCTCCAACTTTTGTATAGGTATAAGTTTTCAATGGCTCATCGAATCGAATGTCAATTCCTTCTAAGGTTTCTTTTTAATTTATCTAATACAGTCATTTTTTTCTTATCCTTTTATAAAAATTCATTCCATTATACCATTTTTTTAGCGATTTTTTTCGATGATTTGGTTAACTTTTTTTCAAATGATAGATGTTAACATTAATCTAAGGTTATAGAAAAACAGGCTCTATAATATTTGTAGTGGGTAAATCCCTATAGATATTATGGAGCCTATTTTTAGTATGAAAAAAAGTCCCATAAGATCTATAATGAAAAAGCGACGAAACCATCATTAGAAAAGAATCATATGGAACAATTACATTTTTATCACAAAAACTCCTTGATATCAAAGACCCAAACATTAAAAATTGTAGATGTCATCAATAGGGATACACACAAGGAAATCCTAGCTAAACTAGACTACGATGCCCCATCTTGTCCTGATTGCGGAAATCAAATGAAGAAATATGACTTTCAAAAACCGTCTAAGATTCCTTACCTTGAGACGACTGGTATGCCTACTAGAATCCTCCTTAGAAAGCGTCGATTTAAGTGCTATCATTGCTCTAAATTGATGGTCGCTGAGACTTCTATCGTCAAAAAGAATCATCAAATTCCTCGCATCATCAATCAAAAGATTGCTCAAAAGTTGATTGAAAAGATTTCTATGACTGATATTGCACATCAGCTATCCATTTCAACTTCAACTGTCATTCGTAAGCTCAATGACTTTCACTTTAAGCATGATTTTTTTCTCGTCTTCCAGAGATTATGTCTTGGGATGAGTATGCCTTTACCAAGGGAAAGATGAGTTTTATCGCACAAGATTTTGATCAGCTCAATATCATTACTGTTCTTGAGGGAAGAACACAAGCTATCATCCGCAATCACTTTCTTCGCTACGATAGAGCGGTCCGATGTCGAGTGAAAATCATTACTATGGATATGTTTAGTCCTTACTATAACTTGGCTAAACAGCTTTTTTTCCTTATGCTAAAAATCGTTCTAGATCGTTTTCACATTGTGCAACATCTTAGCCGTGCTATGAGTCGTGTCCGTGTTCAAATCATGAATCAATTTGATAGAAAAATCCCATGAATACAAAAGCCATCAAGCGCCACTGGAAGCTCATCCAGCAAGATAGTCGTAAACTCAGCGATAAGCGATTTTATCGCCCTACTTTTCGCATGCACTTAACAAATAAGGAGATTCTAGACAAGCTTTTGAGCTATTCAGAAGACTTGAGACACCACTATAATCTCTATCAGCTCTTGCTTTTTCACTTTCAGAACAAGGAGCCAGACAAATTTTTCGGACTCATTGAGGACAATCTTAAACAGGTTCATCCTCTTTTTCAGACTATCTTCAAAACCTTCCTCAAGGACAAAGAGAAAATTGTCAACGCCCTTCAATTGCCCTATTCCAACGCTAAATTGGAAGCAACCAATAATCTCATTAAACTCATCAAACGAAATGCCTTTGGTTTTAGGAACTTTGACAACTTTAAGAAACGAATTTTCATCGCTCTGAATATAAAAATGAAGAGGACATCAATTGTCCTCTCCAGATGTTAGTTTTTATTCAACCCACTACAGTTGACAATGAGCCGAAAAACATCCCACTGAGTTAGATTATGATCTCTAACTTTTGGGATGCTGTTTAAAATAGATTATTTGATATTGAATCTATCTGAACTTGAAGTAATCAATAAGACTATCTTAAATGGAATGTATTCTAATCAGTTGAATGATTTTCCCAGCCTTGGCGATAAAATTTTGGACTAACAGAGAAAAAATTCTTAAAGCCTTCGAAAAGACTAGCTGATCCTGATATCCAACTTCCATGGTAATCTCTTTTATAGACATATCTGTATCAGTTAGGAGAGTTCTTGCCTTTAGCAGACGGGTTTCAAGGAGAAATTGCTGAGGAGATTTATGGTAATGTTTCTTAAATTGACGAAACAAGGTGCTCCGGCTGAGTCCGACCTGAGATGCCAACTCTTGAATGGAGATATCTTGTACGTACTGCTGTAGCAAAATTTGTGCTGCTTTCTCGACAGGGAGTTGAATGGTGCTCAGTGGCATTTCAGCTGGAAATTCTTCCTGTAGATAGTAGAGGAAGGTAAACACTTGCATACGGTACCAGCTTTCTTTTTGCCTATTTTCTGCAGATTTATGACAGATCCCTTCAATGATTTTCCTACTTTGAAAATGACTATCAAAATGGCAAACAGGCTCAGAAAATACTTGTGTATTTTGGAGGTATTCGGTCAGTTTTTCACCAGAAAATCCCAACCAATAGGTAGTCCAAGGATCTTCTTGATTGGTCCAATAACGTACTTTTTGTCCTTTTTTTAGGATAAAACCATCATTTTTCTCCAAAGAATAGCTTTGCCCATCAACTTCCAAGTAACCTTTCCCTTCGCAAATCCAGTGAATGACAAAATCCTGAAAAACAGTATAATCGTAAAACGGAAAGTTAGAAAAATCATCAATCCCACATTCTTCAAGGTAAAATTCCTTGGATGTTTCTTTAAAATAGTTCCAAAGTTTCATAAATACTTTCTCCTTGCAACATAAGTGCATATTTCTTCATCATGAACTCCTAGAAAAGCGATAAACGTTGGTTTATAATGGGCCAAGAAAGGAGAACGTATGAAAAAATCGTATCAATCTAGTATAGTAGGGCTCAGCCTCAGTAATCAAATTATCTCTATCACCATCACAGGTGACTTTATGATTCTTTTTATGAGTCAGATTTTAGGTTTTAGTGATTTGCAAAAATAGCTGGCTGATTACCATGCTGCCCATTATTGCCCTTGTCCGCATTCCCTTGTCTTATCTGATGCGAAGGAAAAATCTCCTTGACTTAATGCGGTGGAGTGTACTGTCTAAGCTGTGTTTGATAGCAATATTAGTGGTAATTCCCTATGAAAGGGTGACTTTTTCTATCTACACTGTTTTTCTAGTTCTGTATCAGATAACCGTGGAGCTAGGCTTTGGACTGGCTTGGAATCCTTTGATATTATTGGTAACAGAAGAGAAATCTCGTGCAAAATTTCTCAGTCACTTAGGTTTATTTCAGCTGGTAACTAGCTTTTATACTCTCCTTATTTCCTTTTGTATCGGAAAGGAGCTGACTTCATTCCATTATCGTTGCCTACTGGGAATTGCACTTGTTAGTCTAATCTTGCAGTTTATCCTTTTGAAACAGTTACAGACTGACTATCATTTGTTTCAAAATCACCAAGAAAGAGGGCGGATGGATTGGCAAGTTTTGAAAAAACAAATCTGGTACCATCTACGTATCCTACTTTTGGATAGCTTGATTTTATATATAACCTTAACCATGAATGTCCTCTATATGGTACAAGTATTGCACCTATCCGCAAACCTTGTATCTTTGTATTCGAGTATGAGCCTGTTGGGAAATGTACTGGCCCTTGCTCTTGCAGGTCCTTGTTTTGAGAAAAGACGTTCTTTGTTTTTCACAATCTTGTTAGTGATGACGGGATGCGAGATTCTTTTGATATTCTTTCTTCCCCATGATGCTGCATCCTATACAGTTTTTTGGAGCATCGGTTGGGGCGTGTTAAATGGAGCTGTCGGAGCTCTATGGGGACTCTACATTTCCCTAGTCAAACACCAGGCAGCTAGCCCCAGCCCCTTTACTATTTGGAATATTTATCAGGGAATTGCCTATCTTGTTAGTGTACTAGTCTTTTATCTCTCTGGCAACTTGGTACACCTATCTAGTTCTAGCTCAGAGTTTGATCCTTATCGTCTGGTTTTAATTGCCTGCCTAAGCATCTGCATCCTAGTTTGTTTACGGATGCTGTATAAAAGAAAAACAGGTCTCAAGTGACGGTTGTCGCTTGAGACTATTTTATCATCGTATGATAAACTCCGATTGCAAAATAATGATCCTTTTTTCGTCCGAGAGTGCTTGCTTGAAACTTTCCTGACCGAGTTGGTAGGATTTGTTATCAATGGTAGGAATCCCCAGTACCTCTCCTGTCAATTGCTTTTCTTGGCCAATCAACAAGGGTAATTCAAGATTTTTCTCCTGATAATAGCGAACTACACCAGTTGCTACATCATCTCCATTGCTAAAAATACAGTCTAAATCATGCTTAATCAAGCTGTCTCCTTGTTCATAAGCATCCTCTCCAGTGGAAATTCCGTCCAAAATCAGAGGTTCCTCTTTCTCACCAAAGACTTCATTATAAGCTTCCATGGTTAGACGATAAGTAGAACTTTTTAAGTCTTTTCGGGTAAATAGCAAAGCAATCTTGCTTTTTCCCTGGTCTTTAATCCAGTTGAAGGCTGTCTTGCAGGCATGGATCCGGTTCACATAGACGCTGCTTAGATTGGGTTCCTGCACTTCCTCGCAGCAGACAATGTTGCCATACTTAGCGTAAAGAAGCAATGGTTTCTATATCAACACTGCGAGAGGTGAAAATCAGACTGTCGAAGGCCCGTCCTCGAAGTTGCTCCAGGTAATTTTTTTCCAAATCTATATCATATCGAGAAGGTAGGATGAGTAGAGTGTGGTTATGAGCCAAGGCCGCATCCAAAAGCCCATTCAGTAACTGACTGAAATATGGATGGAGTGTCGTGTAGGGAATAACCACACCAACCCTACGAGTCGAACCCGAACTTAATTCCTGAGCTAGGATGTTGGGACGATAGTCCAATTCCTCCATAACTTGCAAAATTTTCTGGCGAGCTTCCTCTGAAACATGGGGATGATTATTAATAACCCGTGATATGCTAGAAACCGAGTAGCCACTCAGTTTGGCAATTTTTCGAATATTTGTCATTGTTTGCTTTCTATAGGAGGATTGACATCCTCCAAACACGTGATTAGTTCAATTTTTTAAGATACTTACGTATGCCATAGCCGACACCGTGATCATCATTACTACGCGTAACCTTATAAGCTAGCTCTTTGATGTCAGGAAATGCATTGTCCATCACGATAGGATAACCCACCATCTCGAGCATTGGAATATCGTTGTGCCCATCACCAAAGGCAGCAGTCTGGCTCTTATCAAGCTCCTCTTTTTTGAGAATATAGGCAATCCCTTTTGATTTTTTAGCGGTTTGCTGGTAATTTCCAGATGGTACTGGCCAGATCGAAGAATGCTGACATCACCTAAATCTAAAGATTGTAAATATTTCTCCAAAGCTAATAGTTTGTTATTCTCTAGGGCAATCATCATAATTTTGAAAGTATTATCCTTGACCGCTAGAAACTCGTCCTTGTTTTGCAGGGTCGGTGTCTGGCGTGTGATGCTGTACTCTAGGCGAATCCCTTCATCTATTGTATCACAATACCAGTGCGTCATATCATAATAGCTGATACTAATGTGTGGAAAATGCTTGCGCACTGCCTGTAAAATAGTCTGTGCTGTCTTTCTAGGAAGGATATCTGTATGAAGGGGTTTGACTTTCCCCTCCACAAGTTGATAAATCAAACCGCCGTTAAAGGCAACTTGAGGTCCAGTCAACTGGAGTTCCTCTATAGCCTCTCGCATTTCCATGGGAGCTCGAGCAGAAACTAGAGTTAAAGGAATTTGGGCATCGCGGATAGCCTCGCTATTTAAGCTAGAAACGCGGCCCTCAGAATTTAGAAGGGTGCCGTCCATATCTGAAAAAATACGTTTGATGGTCATAATCTTGTCCTCTTTTCTTCTTTATCCGCTAGCGTGTGATAGGTTAGTTTAATACTGGACTAAAATCAAAAAACATCTTATAATAGTAGTTATGAAACTTACAAACGAAGAAACACAAAAAATTGAACAACTCTTAAAAGATTCATCGTACGCCAAATATCACAAACGTCTACAGATTATTTATTTTCGCTCAAAAAGAAAAAGAGTTATAAGGAAATCATGGATCTGCTAGATTGTAATAAAAACAACTGTTTGGAGGAATTTAAAAAAATATAAGGAGTTTGGTTTAGAAGCTCTTCTTCAAAGAAACCCGTGGTGGACGTCATCGAGAATATATGACTTACGAAGAGGAACAAGCATTCCTAAAAACGTCATATAGAAGCTGCTCAGGCTGGAGAATTTGTAACTGTCAATCAGTTATTTGAAGCCTATCAAAAAGAGATTGGTCGCACTTCCACACGTGATGGTTTCTATTATCTCCTGAAACGCCATGGTTGGCGAACGGTCACTCCTCGACCTGAACATCCCAAGAAGGCAGACGCTCAGACAATTGAGACGTCTAAAAAAATAAAAATCTACATTCGAGACCTTAAGTAAGCGCTTTAAAGAGGAGGGACTTATAACAAAGTACGATTGATGTACCAAGATGAAGCTGGTTTCAGGGAGGATCAGTAAGATGAGTTCTTGTTGGGCTCCTCAAGGAATTCGACCTAGCATTCCTAGTCATTATATGCGAGAATATCGCTATTGTTATGGGGCAGTAGATGCTCAGACAGGAGATTCCTTCTTCCTTATTGCTGGAGGATGTAATACTGAGTGGACGAATGAATTTCTACGACAAGTCTCACAAGCTTATCCAGACGACTATATTTTACTTGTTATGGATAATGCTATCTGGCATAAATCAAGTACCTTAGAGATTCCAAGTAATATTGAATTGGCTTTTATCCCACCTTATACACCAGAAATGAACCCTATTGAACAAGTCTGGAAAGAAATTCGAAAACGAGGTTTTAAAAATAAGGCTTTCCAAACATTGGAAGTCGTCATTGATAAGCTTCAAGAAGTTATTCTAGGACTGGAAAAAAATGTTTTAAAGTCAACTGTCAGCAGACAATGGGCAAGGTTGCTTTTTGAAAATAATTGAGTATAAATGCGCATTCCCAACCTTTGATACCATTTTACATTCTGGAACGCGTTCCATGTCAAGAGGAAAATGAAATAAATTTTATTTTTTTTAGGTCTTAGACAGAGTTAATGTTGAGGTGGAAAATAGTATATCTGCCATTAGCAGCTTGTCCAAGCACAGTTTGTAAAAACTAATTCCTATCTGCTTGCAGTAGTCACTTCTTTAAATTTTAGGTAAGCGAAAAAAAATTACAAAGAGCTAATAAACTGACAAATAACAGAGATAACAGAGAACAATAAAAAGAGGTTTCCCTCTTTTTATGATGATTTTTTCCAAAATGTAGATTTTGTCAGCCAGACAAAAGCCAGAAGTTCTACAAGAAGAATAACCTCCACTAGAAGTGGATTTGACAACCAACCAACTTGAGATAGGCTCGGAGCCAAATCAAATAGGGCGTGCAAACCATAAGCAGCTACTAGGTAAATCCATTTCTTTTGGCGAACTGCTTGATAAACCCAGAAGGTCAAACCAACTTGAAGAAGCAAGGCCAGGATTCTCTCTAGTCCCAAAAGGTAAATCTGCCATGCTGCTAGATTGTTAATCGTAGCAAGCGTGCTTTCAGGCAAGAGTTGCATAATGTTTGGATTTTGAGATTCTACTGCTGAAAAGAGGATGAAGAGATTGAGTAAACTTGCAATCCCGATATAGATCAACTCTAAACCACCATGCCCCAATCCATAAGCAAGAGCATCTGAATCTTCCAAAGTTCTTTTCTTCTCCAACCATTTAAAGAAAATAAGTCGAGCTGTTTCTTCAAATAAAGCAGCCATAGAAATGCCATAAATCACATAGAGAAGAGGATTTTCCGTCATGAGTGGAACTGTCCCATCCTTTTGTGGATGAAGAACCAAGAGATGAACGATTTTCTCCAAGACTTGAGAAGAGGCAAAAAATGCAACTGCCCCAAGGCCCAAAACTGCAAAATTAATCTTGTATTGCTTTCTTGCATACCAAACTGCTGCAATGAGAAAGGCAAATAAAGCCAGCATCGTTATTATTACATGAATTTTCATATTTGACTCCTTTTATTCTGCCTGTTCGATATCTTTTTTCATCTCGTCAACATTAAACTTAGCAAATAGATACTGACGGTCCTGAACAGGAAAACGTTGATCCAACTGGTCAACAGCTCCCACCTCTACAATCCCTTCCTTGATGACAAAGTCCATAACGTGGCCACCAAAGGTTAGGTCATCTGAGATAAAGTGTAGATGATAACCAGCAACACTAACTCCATGGAAAATTTCAGGTGTCCAAAAACCAACGATAGTTCCTGAGACATTGTCGCAGCTATATTCAGGCTGATGCGTCGCAACCTCAGCAAACTTCGTTTCAGTTGTTGATTTTGGAATCATACGAACATGCATATGCTTAAAATCACCATGAATCTTAATCGAACGAAATAGATTTTCTCCATCATAATAGGACTCAATACGTTTTTCAAGTTCCTGATCAGTCATTTCAAAACGCTGACGGAAAATAACTTCTGCCTGGTGGGGTACAACTGCTGCATAGGGGATCAAGGCATCTGGTGAAACTTCAACGATTTCAGGTTTCTCACCTGAACCCTTAGCCTGATATGCTTTCCCATCTAAGACAATCAATTCTCCATCGATAGAATCCAGGGTTCCTAATCCTAAATCACCATGTTCAAGCAATTCACCAACGGTCATGGTTCCACCGTAAAGTCCCGCCATCAAGGCTCCCAAAGTATTGTATTGGAATAATTTAACTGGTTCTTGCACCTTCATCATCTCACTCTTCTTTGAAAATTTTACTTACTAAGTATATCACATTTCTGATTAGAATTGAATGCTAGAGTGCCTTTTAATACTCAATGAAAATCAAAGAGCAAACTAGGAAACTAACCGCAGGTTGCTCAAAGCACTGCTTTGAGGTTGTGGATAGAACTGACGTAGTCAGTATCCTACACATATGGCAAGGCGACGTTGACGCGGTTTGAAGAGATTTTCGAAGAGTATAACATTGCCAAACTTCTAAAAAAAAGGTACAATGTAACAAAATCATGAGAGGTCTGGGATGAAGCAAGAAAGCAAGTATGAACAAGTCGTTCACTATCTAAAAATGAGATAGAATCAGGTAGATTTCCCACTGGAAGTCGCCTACCATCTATCCGAAAACTCAGTCAAGATTTCCACTGTAGCAAAGACACCATACAGCGCGCACTCTTAGAACTACGATACGAGAAATATATCTACTCCAAACCTCAAAGTGGTTATTATGTATTGGAGCAACAAACCAGTCATGAAGATCTAATTATTTCAGTCAACGATGAACATCTAGCAGCCTATGATGATTTTCGTCTGTGTGTCAATGAAAGCTTGATTGGGCGAGAAAATTATCTCTACAACTATTATGAACACCAAGAAGGCTTAGAAGAATTACGTCAGTCTGTTCAGACATTGCTCTTTGATCAAGCCATTTATAGTAAGGCAGACCAGTTGGTCATGACGTCTGGAACCCAACAAGCACTGTTTATTCTTTCTCAGATCGATTTTCCAGGTCAAGCTCAGGAAATACTGGTCGAACAACCGACCTATCATCGAATGAACCAGCTGCTACTAGCTAAAAATCTTCCCTTTCAAACCATTGAACGTCGGGTGGATGGCATCGACCTGAAAGAACTTGAGGAGCATTTTAAAAGCGGAAAGATTAAGTTCTTCTATACCATTCCACGTTTCCACTATCCTCTGGGCCATTCTTATTCTGAAGAGGAAAAACTTGCTATCCTTGACTTAGCTGCAAAATATCAGATTTATATCGTTGAGGATGACTATCTGGGTGACTTGGATCCTAAAATGGGACAAACCTTTCATTATTTGGACCAACATGATTTGGTCATCTATATCAAGTCCTTTTCTACGAGTCTATTTCCTGCCCTTCGGATTACTGCTATTCTTCTTCCAAACACTATCAAGGAAGCTTTTGTAACCTATAAAAACATTCTCGACTATGACAACAACCTTATCATGCAAAAGGCTCTATCACTCTATATTGATAGTCAACTCTTTGAAAAAAACAGACTAGCACGATTGGCACTGCAAGAAAAAAGTCAGGAGCACATCCAACAACTCTTACAAAGCTATCCTATTTCCCTACCAAGCTATCCACTTCATGATGGGCTTTTGCTTGATCTCAGGAACTATCCTAGCATCGCTAGTCTTAAACATAGTCCTCTAGAACTCGACTTCTTTGAATCTTCCTATCTAGCGAACTGCCCTTATCACTTTGCAAAAGTCCCGCTAGAAAATATTGAAGAAACATTAAGCTATTTAAAAACAGAGCTGGACTGAAATCCAACTCTGTTATTTTTTATTGTTCTACTTCTGTTAGCTTAGCAGCTTTTTCAAGATAAGTTTGGTAAGTTCCGTCATCTTTCAGTTTTTGGATGACCTTATCAACCACTTCCTTCAAATCTGAGTTACCTTTTTTGATAGCTACGGCATTTGCTTCGCCTTCTTTCATAGTCAAGCTTACTGTAGCTACTGCCAAATCTGAGTTCTTAGCAGCATAGCTTAGTGCTACTGGCTCATCCATATGAACGGCATCAACCTTACCTGATTGAAGTTCATTGACTGCCTCACCCATGTTTGTCAAAGATGTCAACTGTGCCTTTGGAAGTTGCTCTTTGACCATAGATTCAGGAACAGTTCCTTTTTGAGCTGCAATATTAGCACTTGCTAGAGAATCTAAATCCTTATATTTTTCAAGATCTGACTTTTTGATAAGGAAGCTAATTTTATTTTCATAGTAAGGAATTGAGAAATCAAAGACTTCTTGTCTTTCTTCAGTTGCACTGATTCCCGCAATTGCTAGGTCTGCTTTTCCTGTCTGAAGACTAGTCAAGACATTATCAAAACTCATGCTTGAAACTTCCAATTTCACTCCAAGTTCATCAGCGATTGCCTGCGCCATGTCAATATCAGCACCTACGACTTGGTTCTTACCATCTACAAGGGATTGAAACTCAAAGGGAGCATAGTCTGGACTAGTTGCGACCACCAATTTCCCTTTTTGCTTGATGGCCTCCACTGCAGACTGTGAGCTTGAGCTAGACGATTGGCAAGCTACTAAAAAGAAGCTTGCAAGAAAACTACATAAGACAAATATCCATTTTTTTAAAAATTCATAAATAAACAACCTCTCTGTTAATTTTGTATAATTATAACTCTATAAACTTTGTTTGTCAAGCATATTCTAAATTTTTTTATGAAATTTTTTTAATTTTTTTCTTTCAAAAAAAGGAGCTTTTACTTACAAACAAGCTCCTTTTTGCATAATTAATCAATCTTACAATTCAACAATCTTACCTGTTTCAAAAGTAAACAACCCATTCACAGATATTTTTTGCATAGTCACCGATGCGTTCTAAGTAAGAAATAACTTGGAAGTAATCACGACCTGTGACGATGGCTTCAGGATGTTTCTTGATTTCCTCTGTAGCAAGGTCTCGAATGTTATCAAAGTAATGGTTGATATTTTCATCCATAGTTGCAACTTCATAGGCTTGATCCACAGAACCATTCAAATAAAGTTCTAAAGCAGCTTCAACAAAGTTTTTTTACTTCACGACCCATTTTTTTAATTTCTTCTTCAACTGCAGGGATACGTTGCTCACCCTTCATACGAATCGTTGCTTTTGCGATAGATACTGCATGGTCTCCCATACGTTCTAGGTCTGAGACAGCTTTTAAAACTGTCAAAACTGTACGTAAGTCTTGTGAAACTGGCTGTTGTAGGGCAATCATTTCAAATGATTTCTTTTCAAGTTTCACTTCGTATTCGTTTACTTCTGCATCTTCCTCTATGACTTCTTTAGCCATGTCACGGTCATGCGTTACAAAAGCACGTACGGTACGATTGATTTGGGAAAGAACTTCTTGTCCCATAGCATAAAACTGATTATGCAATTTCTCTAAATCTTCTTCAAATTGAGATCGTAACATCTTCTCACTCCTTATCCAAATTTACCTGAAATGTAGTCCTCTGTCTCCTTATGTTGAGGATAGAGGAACATTTCCTTGGTATCGTTAAATTCAATTAAATCTCCATTGAGGAAAAATCCTGTCTTATCAGAGATTCGAGATGCTTGCTGCATAGAACGAGTAACCAAGAGCATGGTGTACTTGTCTTTTAGACCATACAAGGTTTCCTCAATCTTACCAGCAGAAATAGGGTCCAAGGCTGAAGTTGGTTCATCCAAGAGGATGATTTTAGGACTAGTCGCCAATACACGTGCTACACAAACACGTTGCTGTTGCCCACCTGAAAGACCAATAGCAGAGTCATGCAAACGGTCCTTGACCTCATCCCAGATTGAAGCACGCTGTAAAGCTTTCTCCACAGCTTCATCCAAGACCTGCTTGTCCTTTTCTCCATTTATGCGGAGGCCATAAACGACATTTTCATAGATAGACATAGGAAAAGGATTTGGTTGTTGGAATACCATTCCTATTTCCTTACGTAATTCAACCGTGTCAGTACGAGGACTATAGATATTGTGCCCATTATAAACCACTGATCCAGTTGTCGTCACTTCAGGATTGAGGTCACCCATTCGGTTAATAGCCTTTAGAAGTGTTGACTTCCCAGATCCAGACGGACCGATAAGGGCCGTAATTTCCTTGGGTTGGAATGATAAGGAAACACTATTCAAGGCCTTCTTTTTATTGTAATAGACTGACAGGTCTGAAACCTGCAAAATCGGTTCTGTCATACTGTTCCCTTTCTAACCAAAGTGTCCAGTTACATAGTCATTAGTAGACTGTAGCTTAGCATTTTGGAAAATATTAGCAGTCTTATCATACTCAATCAAGTCACCCAAGTAGAAAAATCCTGTATAGTCACTAGCACGCGCAGCTTGTTGCATACTGTGAGTTACTATGATAATGGTAAAGTCCTTCTTTAACTCAAGCATGGTTTCTTCAAGTTGAGCTGTCGCAATCGGATCTAAAGCTGATGCCGGCTCATCCATCAAGAGAATATCCGGTTTAACAGAGATTGCACGAGCGATACAAAGACGCTGCTGCTGACCACCTGATAGGGTCAAGGCAGACTTATGAAGGTCGTCTTTGACCTGATCCCAGAGGGCAGCCTGACGAAGTGATGTTTCTACAATTTCATCTAGGACTTTTTTGTCCTTAACACCTGCACGTTCATGTGCAAAGGTGATGTTGCGATAGATTGATTTAGCAAATGGATTTGGACGTTGAAATACCATTCCGATATGTTTACGCATTTCATAAACATTAATTTCTGGACGGTTAACGTCAATACCTCGATAGAGAATCTGTCCTGTAACCTTAGCAATATCAATGGTATCATTCATACGGTTGAGACTGCGTAGGTAGGTTGATTTTCCTGATCCAGACGGACCAATCAGGGCCGTGATTTTATTTTTTTCGAATTGCATATCGACGCCCTTAATGGATTCGTTTTTACCGTAGTAAACATGTAAATCCTTAGTAGAGAGGGCCACTTTTTCTTCTGGAAAGGTAATGATATGCTTTTCATCCCAATTATATTTTGACATGGCTTCTCCTTTAGGCAGCGGTTAATTTCTTGTGTAGGTAGCTTCCGAGTTTGCGAGCTCCAAAGTTAAAGATTAAATAAAGATTAGGAGCACCGCAGCAGAACCTGCTGAAACAAGGGTTCCATCAGGAATAGTTCCTTCACTGTTGACTTTCCAGATATGAACAGCCAAGGTTTCTGCTTGACGGAAGATTGAGATTGGACTGGTTACGCTGAGGACATTCCAGTTTGACCAGTCAAGAGCTGGTGCTGATTGTCCTGCCGTATAGATAAGAGCCGCAGCTTCACCAAAGATACGACCTGATGCAAGTACTACCCCAGTAACAATACCAGGTAAAGCTTCGGGGATAACAACATGTAATACTGTTTCCCAACGAGAGAGTCCAAGTGCTAAACCAGCTTCACGTTGCGTATGGTGAACGTGTTTCAAGCTGTCTTCAACATTACGAGTCATCTGTGGAAGATTAAAGACCGTTAAAGCCAAGGCACCTGAAATAATGGAAAATCCATACTCAAACTGGACTACAAAGATAAGGTAACCAAAGAGACCTACAACGACAGATGGTAGAGAAGACAAGATCTCAATACAGGTACGAACGAAATTAGTGATACGACCTTTTTTAGCATACTCTGCCAAGTAAATTCCAGCCCCCATGGATAATGGTACAGAAATGAATAAGGTGATAACCAAAAGGAAGAAGGAATTATAAAGCTGAATTCCAATACCACCACCTGCTTGATAAGAAGATGACTTCCCAGTCAAGAATGACCATGAAACATGTGGCAATCCTCGAACCAAGATATAGAGAATCAAGGAAGCTAGGATGGTCACAATGATTCCTGCGATGGTATAGAGGACAGCTGTTGCAAGTTTATCTAATTTCTTAGCGTGCATAGTTTTTCTTTCCTCTTTCTTTCGTAATCAATTTAATGACACTGTTAAAGGCCAAACTCATCAAGAGCAATACTAAGGCCAGTGACCAAAGAACATTATTATCAACAGTTCCCATAACTGTATTTCCGATTCCCATGGTCAAAACAGATGTCAGAGTAGCTGCTGGTGTCGTCAATGAAGTTGGAACAACTGCTGAGTTACCAACAACCATCTGAATCGCAAGGGCTTCACCGAAAGCACGTGCCATACCAAAGACCACTGCTGTAAAAATACCTGAACGAGCAGCCTTCAAAGTAACACGCCAGATTGTTTGCCAACGAGTTGCTCCCATAGCTAAACTAGCTTCACGGTAGTGACGAGGAACTGCCCTTAAGCTATCAGTTGTCATAAAGGTTACAGTCGGCAAGATCATAACAAAGAGAACGAAAATCCCCGATAAAATACCGAAACCTGTTCCACCAAAGACACTACGTACAAATGGTACCACGACCTGCAAACCGATAAACCCATAAACTACCGAAGGAATCCCAACTAGGAGTTCGATTGCTGGTTGCAAAATCTTAGCTCCTTTTGGCGATACTTCTGTCATAAAGACTGCAGCACCAATTGCAAATGGTGTTGCGATAAGAGCTGATAGGATGGTAACGATAAAGGAACCTAAAATCATTGGAAGGGCGCCAAACTGTTTACCTGAAGGGTTCCAAGTTGCACCAAAGAGAAAATCAAAGATATTCACACCATTGACAAAGAAGGTTGACAAACCTTTTTGGGCTACAAAGATTAAAATCATAGCCACAATGATAACAATCAAAGAGAGACAGGCAAAAGTCAGACTTTTCCCTAATTTCTCAAGACGAGAGTTCTTTGACGGAGAGAGCAATTTTTTAGATAATTCTTCTTGGTTCATTATTGACTCCCTTCTAGCGCTGTTACAGTCCCTGCAGCATCTTTTTCAACCTTCATTTCCTTAACAGAAATATAGCCCATTCCTTTAACGATTCCGTTCTGAGCTTCGTTTGAAAGGATAAAGTTTAAGAATTCGGCAACCAATTCATTTGGCTCACCAAGTGTATACATATGTTCATAAGACCACAAAGGCCAATTATTCGTGGTTACATTCTCTGAAATTGGTTCATAACCATTGAGTTTGATTGTCCCAACAGAATCATCAACATAAGCAAATGCTAGGTAGGAAATAGCTCCAGGGGTTTGAGAAACGATTGATTTGACCATCCCGTTTGAATCCTGTTCCTGACTTTGCATTGCTGATTGACCATTCATGATCACACTATCAAAGGTTGCACGAGAACCTGAACTAGCCGCACGGTTGATTATAGAGATAGCTAAATCTTTCCCGCCGACTTCTTTCCAGTTGGTTATTTCTCCTGTGAAGATTTGTCGGAGTTGATCTGTCGTTAGATTATCAACATCTACTTCTTTATTGATAATAACAGCCAAACCTGCAACAGCTACCTTATGGTCGACCAAGGCTGAAGCATCAATACCGTCTTTTTCCTCAGCAAATACGTCCGAGTTTCCGACATCTACTGCTCCTGACTGAACCTGCGATAGTCCTGTACCAGAACCTCCACCTTGAACATTGACCGTTTTACCGATATGAGCTGATGCGAATTCATCTGCTGCTGCTTCGACTAAAGGTTGGAGGGCAGTTGAGCCAACAGCCGTCATTGACTCCCCACGATCAATCCAACTTGCACACCCTGCTAGTGAACCAGCAAGTAAAAGGGTTACAAGAAAGAGGGTGAGTTTTTTAAATTTTTTCACTATTTGTCTCCTTGAAAATAATGATGAATAGCTTGGAATTTCGCCCTATTTTTCTAATGTTTTATGCAAAAAATCCATACTTCCACTATAACATAGAATACTGATTTTGACTAGTTTTTTACCTTAAACCTCAAGCCCTTAGGGAAATAATTCTTCAAGGTATTTCCGGTCACTTTTGCAAAGCCTAAACCATTCCCACCAACCAAAACTTGATACCAGCCATTTGACAAAGTTTCAGACAGCTGAACTGTTTCACCGGCCACGTATTTAACGAAGTCTTCTTGATGAATTTCAATTGATTGTTTGACTTGGCTTGGTTTTAAGGCTAGGCCAAGTGCAAAGCTTGGTTCAAAACGTTTTTTCTTAAAGGTTCCAAGATGGAGTCCGTTTCGAGCAATCTTAAGCTTACCCAAATCTGGTAAAACTTCTGGTAAGAGATACAGTTGATCCCCAAAAGTCTGCAAAATTCCTGGCAAATTTATCTTTAGATGTTTTTTTTCAAAGTCTTGCCATAAAGAAAGCTGCTCTCGAGAGAGAGATTAGACTTAGATGGCTTGAACTTCCCTGACTTGTTTTGACCTTTAAACTGAAGATGGGCCACGAACTGACCTTCTCCCTTAAAACGGTGAGGATACATACGAGCTGTTTCAGGCAAGTCAATCCCAGGAACCATTTCATTGATATGTGTAACTGGAATCAATTCAAAATCATAACTATCCAATAACCATTTGACAATTTCTTCGTTTTCTTCTGGAGCCCATGTACAAGTCGAATAGACCAAACGACCACCATCAGCTAACATGGTGACCGCATCCTCTAGAATTTCACGCTGCAAGTCAGCACATTGGCTTGGATATTCCACACTCCAATAATCCATGGCATCTGGCTGTTTTCGGAACATCCCTTCTCCAGAGCATGGTGCATCTAGGACAATTAGGTCAAAATATCCCTTAAATACTTTAGCCAAACGATCGGCAGATTCATTGGTTACAACAACATTTGTTGCACCAAAACGCTCCATATTTTCAACCAAAATCTTAGCTCGCTTGCTAGAAATTTCATTGGAAACAAGTAGTCCTTCGCCTGCAAGATAAGCTGCCAGTTGAGTTGATTTCCCACCGGGAGCCGCTGCCAAATCCAAGACCTTCATGCCTGGTTTTGGTTGAGCTACTTGTGCAACCATTTGTGCAGCAGGTTCTTGGGAATAGACCAAGCCTGTTACATGCTCAGGAGATTTCCCAGAAACCTTTCCATAGTAGCCCCAGGGTGTATTTGGAATAGCATCTGAAAAAGAAACTTGGCTTTCTTTTAAGGGATTGATGCGAAAGGCGGAAACTGCCTCATCATCAAAAGAGGCAAGAAAAGCTCTTGCCTCATCTCCCAATATTGTTTCATATTTTTTTACAAATCCTTCTGGAAATTGCATGTAAGTTTATTTCCTTTCGTAGATATAGGATTGAATTTCTGCCAACTTGTCTGTTGGAACCATCATAATTGGTTGTCGTGTCTGAAAATCCACCGGTTCTCCAGTTAAGGTTACAATCTGATAACCTAAACTTTTTCCAATGATACCAGCTGCAGCATAGTCCCAAGGTTGGAGATAGGTGATATAGGTCAATAGCTGACCAGATAATATTTTTGAAAAGCTGATAGCTGCACTTCCATAGATACGTACACCAAGTGAAGCATTAGCCAATTCTGCGACACCCCAGGCATTTGTTTCCAACATGCCAGCGTTACTCGCAATTAGAAAATCTCGCAAGGGCTTATCCTTAAAACTAGGCAAGGGTTCTTCATTGAGACAGGCCTGAAAAGTACCTCCTCCATGATAACAATGACCTTTCATAACATCATAAATGATCCCAAACTGGCCCACACCGTTTTCAAAATACGCTACCATAATGGCAAAATCATCACCTTGTGCGACAAAGTTGTTGGTACCATCAATGGGATCAATGACCCAAACAGATCCATGTCCAACTGAAGCACGTAGACATCCCTCTTCTGCACAAAATTGGTCATCAGGATAACGCGAACGAATCTTATCAATCAAAAAATTCTGAACTTCCTTGTCCAAACGAGTCACCAAGTCTGTAGGGGATGATTTTCTCTCAATATGCAATTCTTCCTGCATATGAGCTAGAATATAGTCTCCTGCTTCCTTGACAATCTCTTTGGCAAACATAAATTTATTTTCCAAGCGAAATCTTCCCTTCCCCTTGTTCTTTGGCCAATTGGACAGCTCGATAGAAGGAGTAACCACTCGCAGTTTCAAATTCACGGTCCAAGCGTTTTTCTTCACTCTTGCTTGGAACAACCGCTTTGAATCCCTTATAGGAATCTAGTAGTTTTTTTGCCTCTACCTTAGTCTCATAGGCTGCTTCAACATCATTAAAAAAAGAAAGCACTGAAGCAAGTTCTTCAGTGCTCCACGACAAATCTAGTGGGTAACTATACTGTTTATTCATCTAATTAATACCAGCTCTCAATGTAGCTTCTTTCAGTTCTTGTTTACGGTAACTACGAGGGAGAAAAGCACGAATCTCATCTTCATTAAAACCGATTTGCATCCGCTTTGCGTCAATAATAATCGGACGACGCAAAAGACTCGGATACTGCTCAATTAAATGAAGCAACTCCGATACTGAGATACTCTCTACATCAATATTCAATTTTTGAAAAATCTTTGAACGAGTCGAGATGATGTCATCAGTACCATTTTCGGTCAAGGAAAGAATGTGTTGCAGTTCTTTTCTCGTTAAAGGGCTGGTCATAATATTATGCTCTTGGAAGGGCACTTTATGATTCTCGAACCAGGCCTTTGCTTTACGACATGATGTACAACTCGGTGATAAAAATAGTGTAATCATGCTTTCCTCTTCTTTACATACTTTTCTATTTCTATTATACAAAAATAAAGCGCTTGACTAGTTATTTCCGTAAAAAAACCTACTTTTTTTCAAGAAAAAAATAGGTTTTTTTAGAATCAAATGTGAATGTTTTCGCTTAAATATAGGAATATTCATGTTACAAACGATAGTTTTTTTCCTATATTTTATTTGGAATCAGTAATACTTTTCTTGATTTATCTATTTGTTTTTCTACTCTGTAGGTACAGAAATCCAAAAATCAATTCATACAAGCAGAAAAATAGAAGAAAGGCATGGAAGAAAAAGTCCTCTGGTAGGATAAGAATGACAGGATCCTTTGCTGGATCAAATAGCCAGGTATCATCACCTACAAAAAGAATTTGATGAAACAAAGTAAAGAACTGCTCAAATCCAATGAAAACTCCAACTATACCAAGAACCAAAGGTAGCGAGAGCATGATTAAGAGACCTCTACGGTACAGAGATAGAAATCCTTTCTGAATGACTTGCTTCCAAAAAAAGATAGAAAATCGGTAGAGTTACTAGTGCTACTCCTTGAGATAGATGGAAGAGTCCCTTCACAACTGCAAAATGATGGATTCCAGATGCAGATGAAGGAAAATCTGGCATTTCCAATGCTTGATTTAATGGATTGGTCAAATAATCCATCAAAACATTAAAATTATGCTGGATAGTCTGAGGTTGCAGATGAACACGATTTGTCAAGTTTAACCAAGAAATTTCCTGAGGATAAATCAGCCATGCTAGGTATATTGTCAATAAAATTGTAAGCGAGAAAAGAAAGAGAATACTTCCTACAAAAGTAAACTTAGTTTTCATCGAAATCCCACTCCGCTAGACTTGAAAGGACATGAGTTGGTGCAATTGGCAAGTCTGCTACTTCTTCAGGTTTTGTAAATCCTGTCGTTACCAAAAGACTAGGAATGCCATTGTCAATACCAGCTCGAATATCAGTAAGATAATTATCGCCCACCATGACAATTTCTTGACGTTCAAGTCCTAGGTGTTCAACAGCCTTGTCCATAATAATCGCATTAGGTTTTCCAATATAAACTGGTTTTACGCGAGTTGCTGCTTCAAGAAGAGTAATCAGTGAACCAGCACCAGGCAAAAGTCCACGTTCAGTTGGAATGTTCAAATCAGGGTTGGTACCGATAAAGTGAGCACCTTTATGGATAGCTAGGGTTGCAGTAGCAAATTTTTCATAGTCTACTTGCCAGTCCAAACCAACAACCACATAGGCTGGATTTCTTTATCTTCAACGTATCCTGCTGCTTGAATGGCTTCTTTGAGCCCTGCTTCTCCAATCACATAGACTGTCTTTTCAAGCCCTAGGTCATTCATGTAATCAATAGTCGCTAAGGTTGCAGTATAGATTGTCGATATAGGTGTGTCGATGTTGAAGTGATTAGCCAACATCTCTTGGACACTCTCAGGTGTACGAGTGGTGTTGTTTGTCACAAAAAGATAAGGAATCTCTCTTTTTTGTAACTCATGGACAAAAGCTTCTCCTGCTGGGATTCTATCTTTCCCCTTATAGATTGTTCCGTCTAAATCAATTAAATATCCTTTATAAGTCATATCTTTCTTTCTAATCTTTATTAATTTCTTGCCAAGTTATCTTTGCCTGAGCATTGATATCGCAATCACTTGAGACTTGGTGATTGCTTTCTAGTTCATTCAATTCATAACTAGAAGTTATCATGCCTCCTGGTCGAACTTCCTTGACATATTTGAGGTTGATTTTTTGGGGAATATGGTTGGTAAGAAAATCGGCTCCCATGACCTCAAAAATCCAGTCTAGGTATTTGCTGTTATTGACGTGACCATTCATATCTAAGTCATAGAAACGAACATGGTAGTCCTTGCTTATCGCTTCTTCCAGCTCTGTATATTTTGGTCCACGGACCAGTTTCTTAGAAAACTCAGATTGATAAGGAGCGACAATTTCTGGTACTACAGGATGAACCTTTCGACTCTCACGATCCATAAGGACAAAGGTAGCTACCATATGAATGATTTCTTGACCAACTTCATCATAAATAGTAAATCGGCGGTAACAAAAGAGACGATTATAGGTCAAAGCTTCTGTTTCAATGGTGATTTCCTCAGCAAAACGAGGCAAACGAACCACGTCAATATCATAATCTGTGATAATCCAGACCAGATTATACTGTTCTAAAACATCCTTATCACTCACTCCCAGTTCAATTGACTGCATCCCTGAGACCTGGAGGGACAACAAGATCACATCTGGTATCTTGATATGACCATTCATGTCAGCCATATCAAAAGGAATTTTCATCTTCATTTGATAAGTTAAGCCCATAATTCTACTCCAATATAAATCGTTCTGCTACAGTGTCTCCCAAGAAGAGACCTCTCTTGGTCATACGAACACGATCACCCTCAACCTGCATAAGACCTTGTTGAATCAAGTCTTTGACGATAGCCCCATAAAGTTCCTGGAAAGACCGTTCGAATTTTTCTTCAAAGCGTGCCATGGAAACTCCTGACTTCTTGCGAAGTCCGAGAAACATCTCTTCTTCCATTTGCTCCCTTTGACTCAAGTGTTCTTCATTGATACGAGCACTTCCCTCTTCTACCGCCTTTAAATAATGGCGAATAGGCCCATGATTTTTATAGCGAACACCGTCTACATAGCCAGAAGCACCAGCACCGATTCCATAATACTCAGCATTATCCCAGTACATAAGATTGTGACGACTTTCAAATCCTTGCTTAGAAAAGTTAGAAATCTCATAATGCTCAAATCCAGCTCTTTCTAGCTCTGCAATGATATACTCAAACATCTCTGCTTCTAATTCTTCCTTTGGAAGTGGTAATTTCCCTCGTCTCATACGATTCATAAAGACCGTATGATTTTCTAAAATCAAACTATAGAGGCTCATGTGGGGAATGTCCAAAGCGATAGCCTTAGCGACATTGTCCTTAACTTGTTCCATAGTCTGACCAGGAAGTGCGTAAATTAAGTCAATGGAAATATTGTCAAAACCAGCCAGTTTGAGACGATCGATATTTTCATAAATATCCTTTTCCGTATGACTACGCCCAATCTTTTTCAGCATTTTATCATCAAAGGTCTGAACACCTAGTGAAACACGATTAACTGCAGAATTTTGCAGAACAGCAATCTTATCAGCATCCAGGTCACCAGGATTGGCCTCAATAGTCAATTCTTCTAAGACTGACAAATCCAAGTTTTTAGTCAATTCATCTAACAAAACTTCCAATTGAGAAGCAGACAAGGCTGTCGGTGTCCCACCACCAATATAGAGTGTACGCAATTTTTTTGAATGTCATAAGAATGAAATTCTTGCAGTAGATGCTCTAGATAGTTGTCTACTGGCTGATTTTTTTGATAAAGACCTTGGAAAAGTCACAATAATAACAAATCTGTGTGCAAAATGGTATGTGCACGTAGGCTGATGTCGGTTTCTTCTGCATAGTATTTATTATACCACAAAGAGTTCTCTCAAGAAAAAAATCACCATTCTTGATTTTCTAGAAAACAAAGAATGGTGACTCTATTTCTAATTTTCTTGAAGCTCAATGACAATTTCTTGACCATTTCCATTTTTCTTCCACAACTACTTTTTCTTCTAGTTGTGATTTGAAATGATTCAAGGTTTCTTTTGAAGCCTCAGTCGCTTGTTGAGCATGATATTTTTGCTTTATCTAGGACAGTGTCAAGAGTAATTTCCCCAGATTCAATCTGCTCTTTTGTTTTAAGAACAAATTCTTTGGTTTGTTCTTTGACATCCGTTAATTTTTTTCACAAACCTGCTCCTTTTGCATACTCAGGATCTTCTTTTAGATCTTCTAAAAAAATTCTTGTGCTTGGCTTCTAACTTGTTTTTCCTTTGTCACTAGTTAGAAACAAGGCTGCTGCAACACCTGAAACAGTTCCTAAAAAGGATAGATGATAGTTTTTCCCATTAGTCAACTCCTTTTTTTATTTTTTTAAAAAAATTTACTTGCAACACGAATGGCAGATAAACCTGCACCAGTTTTTTTATAGTTTTTGATCCAGCAGATGATGCTTTTTTTACTCAAAACACGTGCTTGCTCATTTAGGTCAGAAACAGAAACAGAAAGGTCTGCAACTGCTGTAAAGAGGGGATCAATTGTAGCAACTTTGACATTGATATCATCAACAAGAACGTTGACTTTTTGTAAGCAATTCATTTGTTTGATGAAGAGTTACATCTACATCTGATGTTAAAGTTTTAACAGTTTTTTCAGTTTCATCGATTACACGACCAACTTTTTGAAGGGTAATAATCAGATAAACTAAAAATACAACCAAGGCAATTGCCACAATAATATAAGCCACTTCTAACATTTTAATTCTCCTTTTTTACATTATAAAATGGTGCTTTTTTCCGATTTTGATAAAAGATGATATAAATACCAAGGCCGATCAATAGTGCAGACAACCACTGGGATACTCGGAGTCCAAAGAACATGAGACTATCCGTACGCATACCCTCGATAATCATACGTCCAAATCCGTACCAAATTAGATAAAAGGCAGTGATATGACCACGACGGACACTCTTTAATCGACGTCTAAAAACGACAATCAAGGCAAAACCGATCAGATTCCAGATAGATTCGTATAGGAAGGTTGGTTGACGATAGGAACCATCAATATACATCTGATTCTTAATAAAACCAGGTAAGTAATCAAGATTTTCAACGGCTGCTCCGTAGGCTTCTTGGTTAAAAAAAGTTTCCCCAACGACCTAGACTCTGAGCAATCATAACGCTAGGAGCTGCAATATCTAAGAAATCCCAAGTATTGATTAATTTGCGATCAGCAAAGATATAGAGTACAATCGCGCCAGTAATTAAACCACCGTATAGGGCAAGACCACCATTCCAAATAGCAAAAACCTCTCCCAGATGTTGGCTATAGTAATCAAATCTAAAAATAACATAGTAGAGTCTAGCACCAATGATGGATAAAGGAAAGGCAATTAAGATGAAGTCCAAAATATCATCAGATAAAATCTTCTTTTTAGGCGCTTCTTTACTGGCAAGATATACCGCTAAAACAAGACCTGAAACGATGCAGATTGCATACCATCTAACAGCTAAAGGACCAATTTGAAAAGCGATTGGATCAATCATTTTTCACCTCGTTCTTTGCAATCAGATTTGTCAATCTTTCTTCAAATAGTCGAGTAGCATCAAAGCCCATTTCCTTAGCACGATAATTCATCGCTGCTGCTTCGATAACGACAGAAATATTACGTCCTGTTTTTACAGGAATGCGGATACGTGGAATAGCTACTCCAGAAATCTCCAATTCCTCAGCATTATTTCCTAAGCGATCAAAAGTCTTTGCGTGTCATAATTTTCTAGATAGACAGCCAACTGAACTTGTGAAGAATCCTTAACTGCACTAGCACCATAAAGACTCATCACATCTATAATACCAACACCACGAATCTCAAGTAAATGCTTCAAGATTTCAGCTGGTTCACCCCAGAGAGTCATTTCATCCTTAGCAAAGATATCTACACGGTCATCAGCTACCAAACGGTGTCCTCGTTTCACGAGTTCTAGACCTGTCTCACTCTTACCAATACCACTGTCGCCTTGGATTAACACACCCATACCATAGATATCCATCAAGACACCATGTACACTTTCACGCTCAGCCAAACGAGAATCTAGGTAACTTGACAATTCTCCAGACAGACGACTTGTTGCTGTACGACTCGTTAAAATAGCGATTTTACATTCTCTAGCGGCCTTTAGCATTTCCTCTGGAACTACTAAACCACGCGCAACAATAACTGCAGGTGTTTCCGGTTGGAACAATTTCTGTAACACATGGTAGCGGTTATGAGAAGACATGCTAATCAGATAAGACCACTCTTTCATCCCCAATAGTTGAATCCGCTCTGGGGTATAGTAATCAAAATAGCCTGTCATTTCGAGACCTGGACGACAAATATCGCCTGTATTGATTTCCTTTTCAAGTAATTCTGGCTCACCATAGACAATATCTAGTCTGAGCTTATCAATCACTTCTTTAACTAAAACCGACATATTTTTCTCCTTCAATCAAGTTCTACCTACTATTATATCAAATTGTAGTAGGAAGTTTATGTTTTTAACAGTGTTTGGGGTATTTATTTAAGAAAGTAACCTTTATAATTTTAACAGTCAAAAGGGATTAAACAATAGGTTAGTGTTTAATCCCTTCTCTTTAGTTATTCAACTATTCAACAGTACTAGACTAGTCAGACGCTTTATCACTGCTAGCTGGTACTGATTTTTCTTCACTACTTGGTGTAGATTCGGTTGTATGTTCAGCTGGTTCTCTTAGAGTTGGTTCTGTTGAAGTTGGTTCCTCTACAGTTGTTGTTGTGTTTGGAGTCGTAGTTGTAGTGCTTGTGGTAGTTGTTACTCCATTAGAAAGCATTCTACCATCACTACCTACTTTATAACCATCAGGTGTAGTTGCATTTCGAAGCATTTCTCCACTTGGTTTGAAGTAATACCAGTCTCCTTTTTCTTGAATCCAACCAACTTGCATTTCACCAGACTTATTAAAGTAATAGTAATCTCCAGAGACCTCATGGATACCTGTGACCATTTTACCAGTCTCATTGTCTAAGTAATACCATTTACCAGAGTACTTGAACCAACCAGTCTCTGCAGCTCCAGATTCTTTATGATAGTACCAATCTTTGCCGTCAAATACCCATCCGGTTTCCATAGCTCCAGATTGGTTAAAGCTATATTTGACACCATCAATTTCCTGTCTGCCGATCACCATTACGCCGTCATTTTGATTCAAGTAGTACCATTTACCTGCAGATTTTATCCAACCTTTTTTCTGCTCACCGCTTGATGCATAATAGTACCATTTGTCATCTTCTTGTTTCCAGCCAGTAACCATAGCACCACTAGCCTTAAAGCTATATTGTTGCCCATCGATTTCTTTGGTTCCTGTAACCATCTCTCCATCTTTCGAATCAAGATAGTACCAATCACCAGCATATTTAATCCAGCCTTTTTTCAGTTCACCACTTGATGCATAATAGTACCATTTATCATCTGTTTGTTTCCAACCAGTAACCATAGCACCACTATCTTTAAAGCTATATTGTTGTCCATCGATTTCTTTGGTTCCAGTAACCATCTCTCCATCTTTCAGTTCGAGATAGTACCAGTCATTGTTGTATTTAAGCCAACCTTTTTTCTGATCGCCACTAGATGTATAATAGTACCATTTGTTATCAAACTGTTCCCAACCAGTTGCCATGACGCCTCCATCATTGAAGCGATAGAGTTTGCCGTCAATCTTATTTAAACCAGTGAACATTTCTCCAGTTTTAGGATCTAGATAATACCATTTACCTGCATCATTGAGCCAACCACGTTTCATTTCACCTGAAGCGCTAAAGTAATACCATTTTTGGTGCGTATATTGCCAATAAGTTCCCATTTCTCCTGCTTCATTGAAATAGTACAATTTTCCGTCAATTTCTTTGAAACCAATGGTCATTTTTTTATTTTCATCTAGGTAATACCATTTATTACCAATTTTATTCCAGGATGATGCTCTTACTTCATTTGAAAGCGCACCTGTATCATCAAAGACCAGAGTTGCTCCATTCACTGTTCTGGTACCAGTTTGCATAATCCCTTTTTCGTCAAAGTAATAGGTCTTACCATCAATGATTGCTAATTCGGATTCTTTCGATATCCTTTAGAATCTACATAATACCAATGCTTGTCAATTTGAAGCCATTTAGAAGTTTGTAACTTCCCATCTTTATCCATATATAAAGATTTAAGAGTACCTTCATCATCAAAATCTTGAAGCCATTTATCTTGTTGCAGATGTCCCTTACCATTGAAGAAGTATTTTTCTCCATTAATTGTATGCCAACCAGTTGCCATCTGATCATCAGCGAAATAATACTTCTTATATCCATCTTCAGTAATCCAACGTGCAGTAGTATTCGGAATATCTGGGTAGTCTTGAGAAATATTATTAATGCCATCTGTTTTTATATCAAAGACAGTAGCATCTTTTTTATCACTTGAAGCATGAACGACTTGAACATTCATCTCTTTCAATTTATCTCTTGTTGCTTGAACATTGATATCCAAACCTGTTGTTTGCACAACAATAGATGGAGAGAGGTTATTGAGGAAATTAATGCTATTTGAAACTTTTCCATCGAGGTGATGGTTCCATTTCATCAAATCGACTTTCCCAATTTGTGAACCTAAGCGATCTTCAGCTCCATAAACATTATCAAGATCCCCACCTAGATAAATTTTCTTTCCATTTACTGTAACTACAGCAACAATCGAATTGGGGTTATCATCGTATACTTTCTTTAATTTTCCATCTGGACCGTATTCATTCTTGTAGTTATACAACTGAATATCCATATCCCCCAATTTGAATTGACTATCATTATCAGAGATATCTTGGATAAGATTGACTCCATATTTTCTAGCGGCATTCAGAGCATTATTATAGTTGAAAAGGTTATCCCACAAGCCCCATTGAGTGGCAATTCGATCATCCGAATATCTTTTTAGATAAAATTTATCAACCTTATATTTTTTTAGAACTTCGTCAGCTCCACCGATATGGTCACTATGAACATGTGTTCCAAGCATAAAGTCTAACTTCTGAACACCTACATGGTCAAGATGACGGAAAAGTCGATCTTCAATTGCGTAGAAATTTGACGTAATAATCCCCGATCTTAATGGATAAAGGGGATCGCTCCCATCTGGAAAGTCATAGTCTTCACCCATATCTATCAGCGCATAATGCCCATTACTTTCAAGCAAAATGGCATCTGTACCTGGACTTCCTTTGGTATTAATGAAATGAATCCGATTCACGTCAGACTGCGAACTTGTGTCCGCCTCAACTCTTGCGCTGACACTAAGAAACAAAAATGCTCCTAAAGCGACTGCAACTTTTGTTTTTTTCATGATAAAGCCTCTCAGATTTTTCTACTAATATATATAATTATACCAAAAAAACATGAAAAAGGGGTGTAAAAATGTAAAATGTCATTTTTACTACCCAAAATGACTTCTTTCTGCAATAGTATTTAAATATGGAGGATGAACTTTCGTACTCTTTTATCTGTAATCATAGTACTCTATAGCTTTTCTTCAGTAACTATTTCTGATAATTTTTTTCCCTAGACTTCTTTCTGCTTGTTTATAACCTTCTCTGCAAAAAAATACTTTCTTGACTCTAATCTTTTAACACTATCTTAAAAAAATCAGCTATAATTAATATCATTATATCTATTTAACACTGAATTAACTATCCTCTCTGAGATTTCACTCTTAGAAGCTAACAAAAAAGACTAGACAAGTCTAGCCTTTCTTATTAATTAGAATTTTTTACGTTTACGAGCTGCTTCTGATTTACGTTTACGTTTTACAGAAGGTTTTTCATAGAATTCACGTTTGCGTGTTTCTTGAAGAGTACCAGCTTTAGTAACTGCACGTTTGAAACGACGAAGAGCATCGTCAAGAGATTCATTCTTACGTACTACTGTTTTAGACATTTTTTTCACTCCCTTCAAGTTCAAGATCTACTCTATTTTACACGTAATGAAGAAAATTGTCAAGAAAAAAATGAAATTCTCCCAAATCATTCCATTTAATTTTTAAAAAATGAGGATTATATATTCTTCGTTTCACGGGAAAATCTATCACGCACTCTTCTATTAGAACTATTGTACCACTTTCAAACAAACTGTATTCATTTTTTGAACATATCCAAACCAAAAAACCACCCAATCCATAGGATCGAATGGTTTTTAATGATTAAAATCTTATTTTTTTAACAAGCTGAGTGCTGCTGCATCGGCGATAATGGTTACATCTGGATGGTTTTGCAGGCTACTTGCCGGTAGACTTTCTGTCACAGGGCCTTCAACAGTTCCAGCGATAGCTTCTGCTTTTGATTCACCATAAGCAAATAGAAGGATAGATTTAGCATCCAAAATGTTCTTAATCCCCATTGAAATAGCTTGTGTTGGAACATCTTCAATCTTTTCAAAGAAACGTGCGTTAGCTTCGATAGTAGACTGGTCAAGTTCTACAAGATGAGTTTGACTGTCAAATGGTGTGCCTGGTTCATTAAAGCCAATATGACCATTGCGACCAATTCCTAAGATTTGTAGGTCAACTGGATGGTCAGCAAGAATTTGGTTGTAGCGTTCTACTTCTGCTTCTGCATTATCCTTGACACCACGTGGCAAGAAACTTTCTTTAAATGGCTTCTTGTTGAATAAATTTTCTTGCATAAAGTAACGGTATGATTGAGGATTGTCCCCATCAAGACCTACGTACTCATCCAAGTTCACACTTGTAAGATCTGAAAAATCAAGATCGCTCTCAACGATTTGTTGGTAAAATTCCAGAGGGCTACTTCCTGTTGCAAGTCCCAATGTTTGTGCACCGTTTTCCAATTTTTCTTTTAAGATATCAAAGGCAACTTTTCCTCCTTCAATTGGATTTTCCACTTGAATAACTTTCATAATTTTGTCCTCCATATTCTTTATTTTATTATATGGTATAGACCAATTTTTGTCAAGTGAAAACGGTTTATTTTTTTGTTAAAAAAATATAAATATACTAAACAAATCAATGGATCGGTCTACCTACACCAAAAAAGAGGAATCTACCCAAATATGCGATAGATTTCACCTTTTGTTTACTTATTTTTGGTTTAGTAGAGCTAAAATTCTCTTCATACTTACTATACACGCTTGTAACTTCGTGTAAAAAAACTGATTCCCTAGCTTCATCAAGAACGTATCTGTGTTTAAGTTCAACATTTTTAGCCTCTGTTCTTATAGCGATGTTTAGTCTTTTCTTTAAAGTACTCCGTTTTCTGAAACATCTTCTGAAAAAAAGTATTCTTTATTTTTTTAAGAGTTTTAGAAGAGGTTTTTAGACTTAACTTCTTCTTTATTACACCCTTTTTTTAAGAGCAAATTTGACAAAACCTAATATTAAAAATTGGGGGTTTCCCGAGCATTATCAGGTTAATTTAAACAAGAACAAGACGAAAGACCATCGTAAAAAAGTATTGCAACTTGTCAATACCTTTGTTGAGGTACTTTTTCAATATAGTAGATTGAATATAAAAATAGTACACTGTAACTTCTAAAAATATTGTTAGAAATTGGTTTTGCTTTTTCCAGTGGTTTGCCCAGTTCTATAGTGGATTGAAGCTATAATCGTACGCTAAAGATTCTAAAAACGCTTCTAGAAATTAATTTAATACTCTTCGAAAATCAAATTCAAACTGCGTCAACGTCGCCTTGCCGTACTCAAGTACAGCCTGCGGCTAGTTTCCTAGTTTGCTCTTTGATTTTCATTGAGTATAAGTTTCCTAATCTCTTTATTCATATCTTATTTCAATCCACTATAAAAAAGTTTTGCTCCTTTTTTGCCCCTTGAACAGAAAAAAGCCCTTCGGATAAAATCCGAGGGGCTTAAATCTTGTTTAATCAAGAGCCGAACTTTTGAGTTTCAAGGTTCGGGATAAAATAGTTCACTGAACTATTTTATTTTTTCAAGTTGTAGAATGATTTCAATCCACGGTATTCAGCTACTTCACCAAGTTGATCTTCGATACGAAGCAATTGGTTGTATTTAGCGATACGGTCAGTACGTGAAAGGGAACCAGTCTTGATTTGTCCTGCGTTTGTTGCAACTGCGATGTCAGCGATTGTTGAATCTTCAGTTTCACCTGAACGGTGTGATACAACAGCAGTGTAACCAGCTTCTTTAGCCATTTCGATAGCGTCGAATGTTTCAGTAAGAGTACCGATTTGGTTAACTTTGATAAGGATTGAGTTAGCAGCGCCTTCAGCGATACCTCTTTCAAGGTAAGCAGTGTTTGTTACGAAGAAGTCGTCACCAACCAATTGAACTTTACCACCAAGACGTTCAGTAAGAGCTTTCCATCCATCCCAGTCGTTTTCGTCCATACCATCTTCGATAGTGATGATTGGGTATTTGTTTACCAATTCTTCAAGGTAGTCGATTTGTTCTGCAGATGTACGAACAGCAGCTCCTTCACCTTCGAATTTAGTGTAGTCGTATACTTGACGTTCTTTGTCGTAGAATTCTGATGAAGCACAGTCAAATCCGATAAATACATCTTTACCTGGAACATATCCAGCAGCTTCGATCGCAGCAAGGATAGTTTCAACACCGTCTTCAGTTCCTTCGAAACGAGGAGCGAATCCACCTTCGTCACCTACGGCAGTTTCCAAACCACGTGATTTAAGGATTTCTTAAGAGCGTGGAAGATTTCAGCACCGTAACGAAGAGCTTCTTTAAATGTTGGAGCACCAACTGGCAAGATCATAAACTCTTGGAATGCGATAGGAGCATCTGAGTGAGATCCACCATTGATGATGTTCATCATTGGAGTTGGAAGAACTTTAGTGTTGAATCCACCAAGGTAGCTGTAAAGTGGGATTTCAAGGTAGTCAGCAGCAGCACGAGCTACAGCGATAGACACACCAAGGATTGCGTTAGCACCCAATTTACCTTTGTTAGGAGTACCGTCAAGTGCAATCATAGCACGGTCGATAGCTTGTTGGTCACGTACATCGTAGCCGATGATTGCTTCAGCGATGATGTTGTTTACGTTGTCAACAGCTTTTTGTGTACCAAGACCACCGTAACGAGATTTGTCACCATCACGAAGTTCAACTGCTTCGTGTTCACCAGTAGAAGCTCCTGATGGAACCATACCACGTCCGAAAGCACCTGATTCAGTGTAAACTTCTACTTCAAGTGTTGGGTTACCGCGTGAGTCTAGGACTTCGCGAGCGTAAACATCAGTAATAATTGACATTTTTTACTCTCCTTATTGAGTTAAATTTTTTACACCTCTATGATACCTTAAAAAGACTCCTTTTTCAAGGAAAAACGTTATCTTTGTGCAAATTTTCCTTAAGTTTATAAAGTAATCGCTTTCTTTTATCTGTTTTCTCCTTTATTTTATGATATACTATTTTTATGACTGATGTATCTAAACAAATCCTAGAAAAAGGCCAATGGTGAGCTTAAACTAAATCCAGATGAACAGAGACGTTTTCTCGGAACTTTCGAGGAACGTGTCCTTAGCTATGCAGACCTTGAAACAGCTAATGATGATAAATTTCAAAAGGGTTATGTATCTATTTTAGAGAGTCTAAAAAGAGACTCAACCTCTATTTGTCAAAATTTCTCCTCAGGTAGAGTTTGATAAACAAGTTTTTTTATCTAAAAACAATCCAAAGATGCTGACTGCAAGCGACCATCGTTTCTGAAGATCATAACTCTTCTCCTTTTGGCCTAGTTATCCATAGCGATGCCCTGTTCAAACAAGTGAAAAAGACCTCAGAAAGGCCTTTTTCAGACTTATGGCAGGAAAAAAAGAGATGAAAAAAAGCTCCTACTTCTCTTTTGGAAAAAAAGTGGTTTGGTTAATTTTTTTCTTCAAAGCTAAAATTTGACCAATGTTTGCAGCTGTATCTTCTAAATAGATAGCTGCATTTTTTTGAGACTGTCTTCCAGTGGTTCACTTTTTTTCTAATATAGAAAAAAAGCAGCGATGACATTCTCAAATGGTAAAGGAGGTAAATCCTCAGCTAAACTACCACAAATAGCAATAACTGGAACACCATTTGGTGTTCTTTTTGCTACTCCGATTGGAGCCTTACCAGATAAACTTTGAGAATCTAACCTACCTTCACCAACAATAACTAGATCTGCATCTGCAACCTGTTCATCGAAGTTTATTAAATCTAAACAGGTTTGAATACCAGATACAATCTCTGCTCCTGCAAAAGGCACACAAACCAGCCGCAATACCGCCACCTGCTCCAGCTCCTTCAAGACTTAGAATTTCAGGGGCAACTTTACGATAGAAGTTTTTCAATAGCACCATCAACTTCATGAAAATGAGTTGGTTCCAACCCTTTTTGCTTTCCAAATGTATAGGTAGCACCGTGAGTTCCACTAGAGTGGATTGGTCACATCTGCTAAGATTTTGATATGCACATCTGCAGGGATGGTAACGACACTTTTTGTCCAAAAATCTTACTTACTTCAAATAAGGACTGGCCACAAGCCTCAAGTTCCATTCCGTTTTCATTATAAAACTGATATCCGAGTCCTGCAGCAATCCCAATTCCACCATCGTTACTGGATGTCCCACCAACTCCGATATAGATCTCTTTCATTCCTTGTTCGATTAAATAAAGGATCAGTTGACCAATCCCCTTTGTTTGAATCTTCAGTGGATTTCGTTTTTCTATAGGAATTTTAGCAAGCCCAACTAAATCGGCCACCTCGAAAAGAGCAAGTTCTCCTTTTTGAACATAAGTCATTTGAACTTCATCTCCAAAGGGACCTGTCACTAAAGCAGTTTTTTCTACAAGACCAAGTGAATTTTTAATGGCATCCACTGTTCCTTCCCCTCCATCTCCAACAGGTAAGAGCAAACATTTCGATTCAGGTAGAGCCTTTTTAAGGCCTCGTTTAATAGCTTTAGCTACTTCACTTGCAGGGAGACTCTCCTTAAAAGAGTCAGGTGATATAACAATTTTCATATACTCATCTTTCTAATCAAAGGAAATCTATCAGATTCAATACTTTTGTTAAATCTCTATCTTCAATTTGAAGGGGAATTTCCTCTTTCACGATTTCTTTGGCACAGAAGCCAATGCCGATTCCAGCTCTCTTCAACATTGCTAAATCATTAGCTCCATCTCCAATAGCAATTGTTCTATCAATTGGTACCTCTAATTCATCAGCCCATCTTACTAGGGTTTCTTTTTTAACTTCTCTGCTGATAATAGGACCAACAAGATTTCCAGTTAAATAACCATCTCTGATTTCCAGTTGATTAGCAGCAAATAATGAAATCCCTAAATCTTTTGCCAATCTTTCAACAACAGGTGTAAATCCACCCGAAACTAAACCCACTTCTATCTGATTTTTTTGCAGAGTGTTAATAAATTGCGCAGCATTTTTACTAAGGTGTAGTTCATGATAAATCTTATCAAAAGTATCTACAGATAGTCCTTTTAATAAAGAAACACGTTTTCTCAGGCTTTCTTCAAAATCAAGTTCTCCTCTCATAGCTTGGGCAGTCAGTAGAGCTACTTCATTTTTACACTCTGCTTCTTTCCCCAACAAATCAATAACTTCCTCTTCTATCAGTGTCCCATCTACATCCAGTACACAGAGTCCTTTAATTTTTTTCATATAATTGCCTTACTTTCAGAATCTCAAAAAATCGTATGAAGGTATCATACGATTTTAACTATTTAGTTTGCTAAACTGTGATACAAATCAAGATATGACTTGCAAGCTGTATCCCAAGAGAAATCACATTCCATAGCTTGAACTTGCATATTTTTCCAAACATCAGGATGGTTGTGATAAACATCCAAAGCTGTTTGCAATGCCCAGTTGAGCCAGTATGGAGTTAGGTTGTTAAAGCTAAAGCCTGTACCTGTTCCTTCAATTGGATTAAGGCTTGAACAGTATCTCTAAGTCCACCCACCTCGTTTACTAAAGGAAGCGTACCATATCTCATGGCCATCATTTGTGAAAGTCCACACGGTTCAAAGCGACTTGGCATGAGGAAAATATCACATGCTGCATAAATCTCTTGAGCTAATTTTACATCGAAAGTAATATTGGCAGAAAGTTTTTCTGGGAATACTTGACTAAACCAAGAGAAGGCTTGTTCAAATCCTGGATCTCCAGTTCCCAAGAGAACGATTTGAATATCCTCTTGAAGCATACGATGCAGGCTTTCAACCACCACATCAAAGCCCTTCTGACGAGTCAAACGTGACACGATACCAATCATTGGCACATCAGAACGTACTGGAAGACCAACTCTTTCTTGAAGTTTCGCTTTATTTTGAGCCTTACCTGACAGATCAGTTTTATTAAAATGATACTCAAGTAAAGGATCCGTCTCTGGATTGTATAAATCAGTATCAATTCCGTTTACAATACCAGAAACCTTACCAGATTCCATACGGAGAATCTGATCAATACCACAACCAAACTCCGTAGTCATGATTTCATAAGCATAGCTCGGTGACACGGTTGATACACGGTCTGCATAGAGAATACCAGCCTTCATCCAGTTAAGACAATCATTCCAACGAACTGTTCCATCAGCATAGCGCTCAAAACCAACTCTGAACAAGTCCCAAAGCATGCTTTCAGAAAATTGACCTTGAAACTCCAAGTTATGAATGGTCAAAACAGTCTTGATTCCTTGGTAAGCTTGAATCCATCTGTATTTTTCTTTTAACAAGAACGGAATCATTGCTGTATGGTAGTCATGAGCGTGGAGGACATCAGGGATAAATCCGATACGCTCCATAGCTTCTAGGGCTGCAAGTTGGAAGAAGGCAAAACGTTCACCATCATCGAAATCTCCATAAACATGTCCACGGAAGAAATAATATTGATTGTCGATAAAGTAGAAGGTAACACCGTTTAAAACAGTTTTCTTAATTCCACAAAATTGTCTGCGCCAACCAACATAGACTTCGAATTGAAGGACATCTTCAATCTGATCACCAAACTTGGCTTCTACCATGTCATAGTAAGGTAAGATAACAGCAACCTCATGCCCAGCTTTTACTAATGATTTTGGAAGTGCTCCGATAACGTCTCCCAATCCACCTGTTTTTGAAAAGGGAGCGCCCTCTGCTGCTACAAATAAAATTTTCATGAAAGGACATCCTCTGTTACTTTTTCGCCTTTTTTGATGACAACAGGGTTTTCTGCTGTACCTCGAATAACAACTCCCTCAGCTATTTCAGCACCCTTATCAACAATTGCATACTCAACTTGTGCACCTTTTCCAACGACAACGCGAGGGAAGATAAGAGATTCTTTAACCAAGCTGTCTTTATTGATACGAACATTACGCGAAATAACAGATTTAATCACTTCGCCTTCAACGATACTACCAGAAGCAAATTGAGATGTGTTTACTTTGAACCTGGTGCATAGTAGGTAGGTTCTTCATTTTTAACTTTAGTGTGAATCTTTTGATTTGGCGAGAACAAAGAGTAGAATTTATGCTGATCAAGCATATCTAAATTAGCTTGGTAATATGTTTCTACTGAATGAATATTGGCTAGGTATCCTGTGTATTCATATGCAAAAGCACCTTCTTTGGCTGCCAAATCGCGAAGAACATACCGTAATTTTTCTGGATATTCTTTTTGGGCTTCTTCTTCCAAACGCTTAATCAACCATTGAGTATCTACAACGAAGATATCTGTTGACATGTTGTAAAAATCTTGGTTTGATTTTTTATCAAAGAGTTTGTGTGAAAGTACGTGGTCAGTTTCATCAATATCAAGGATTGCATTTACTTCTGAAATGACCTTCTTAGGCAATTTCTTATAAACAACTGTAATTGGTGATTTTGTAGTATTATGCAAATGGAAAACTTGAGCAAGATCAATATTTACCAAAACATCACAGTTCAAGGAAACTGTTTGGTCTGAACCTGAACGTTTTAAATAAGTCAAGAGTTGTTGATAGTACTCTTTACCAACAGTGCTACTTTCTACACGTGTATTGTAAATACCTAAATAGTAGTGACTAAGTAGTGTATTCAAGCCCCACTCACGACCTGAACGAATGTGGTCGAAAACTGAGCTGATATTATCTTGTTGGAAGATTCCAAAGACACTACGAACACCAGCATTTGCTAAACTTGAGAGTGGGAAGTCAATCAAGCGATACTTTCCTCCGAATGGCAAACTCACACTGGGACGGTTACTTGTCAAGGTTGACATATCATGGAAACCAACGGTATTTCCTAAAATCGCTGAATATTTATCAATCTTCATCTGTTGCTACCCCCACTACTTCGTTATATCCGACTACTTGTACTTCTTCTGTACCATCAATTTCTACACCATCGGCAATAATTGCACCTTCACCGATGATTGCGCGTGTAATTTTAGCGCCTTTTCCGATAACTGCTCCACTCATGATGACAGAGTCAACAACTTCTGCTCCCTTACGAACTTGAGCTGCTGTTGAGAGGATAGAGTGTTTTACAGTACCATTCACGTAACATCCATCTACTACGAGAGAATCTTCCACTTGAGCGTGTTCTCCAAGGAAGTTTGGTGGAGCAATTAGGTTACGAGAATAAATCTTCCATTGACGGTTACGACTATCGAGAGCATTTTCTGGAGAGATGTATTCCATGTTGGCTTCCCAAAGAGATTCGATAGTGCCGACGTCTTTCCAGTAACCACTGAATTCGTATGCATAGACACTTTCTCCAGACTCTAAGTAGTTTGGAATAACGTTCTTACCAAAGTCTGACATATCGACATTGTTCTTTTCAGCAGCAACTAGCATGTTACGAAGACGTTTCCAGTCAAAGATATAAATCCCCATTGATGCCTTAGTTGATTTTGGTTCAGCTGGTTTTTCTTCAAACTCAACAATACGATTATTAGCATCTGTATTCATGATACCAAAACGGCTAGCTTCTTTAAGTGGCACATCTAAGACAGCAACTGTCAAGCTGGCATTATTGTCCTTGTGTGATTGGAGCATATCATCATAGTCCATCTTGTAGATATGGTCACCTGAAAGGATCAAAACATACTCAGGATTGATACTGTCGATATAGTCGATGTTTTGGTAAATGGCATGACTTGTACCTTCAAACCAACGGTTTCCTTCACTTGCAGAGTAGGGTTGAAGGATAGAAACACCTGTGTCAATACCGTCTAGACCCCAACTAGAACCATTACCAATGTGGCTGTTGAGAGCTAGTGGTTGATACTGTGTAATAACCCCAACATTATGGATACCAGAGTTGGCACAGTTTGAAAGAGCGAAGTCAATGATACGGTAGCGCCCACCAAATTGCACGGCAGGTTTAGCAATGCTTTGAGTGAGTTTACCGAGACGAGTTCCTTGCCCACCAGCAAGGATTAAAGCTAGCATTTCATTCTTCATTTTCTACTCCTTTTTGAGTTTTATTAGCGACTTTTTTAGTAGGTTTTATGCGACGTTTGATTTTCCAAATACTTGCTCCCATAGCTGGCAAGGTAAATGTCAAAGTCTGCTCATAATCCTTCCACAATCCTTCTTGAGTTTGAACTGTTTGGTTATGCTCTTTCCACACACCACCCCATTGTTCTAACTCTGTATTCCAAATTTCTTCATAAATCCCTGCAACTGGAAGACCAATTGTAAAATCAGGACGTTCAACTGGTGCCATATTAAAGACACAGACTAGCATCTCGCCTTTCTTGCCCTTACGGATAAAGGAAAGAACACTCTGATCTCTGTTATCCGCATCAATGATTTCAATACCATCGTAACTTGTATCAATTTCCCAAAGACAACGGTGGTCTTTATAAAGCTGATTCAACTGTGATGTAAAGTATTTCATCTTGGCATTCATTGGATCTTCTAGGTTAGACCACTCTAATTGCTCTTCTGATTTCCACTCTAAGAATTGACCAAATTCGCTACCCATGAAGAGTAATTTCTTACCAGGGTGACAAATTTGATAAGTGTAAAGGTTTCTCAAACCAGCGAACTGATTGTAACGATCGCCCCACATCTTATGCATCATACTCTTCTTACCGTGGACAACCTCATCATGTGAGAATGGTAGGAGATAATTTTCATTAAAGACATACATGAAGCTGAAGCTCACAAGATTAAAGTCATACTTGCGGTAAATTGGATCTTCTTCGTAGAATCGTAAGATATCATTCATCCAACCCATGTTCCACTTGTAGTCAAATCCAAGTCCACCCATTTCCTTCATGCCAGTAATCTTGGTACCAGAAGAAGACTCCTCTGCAATCATCATAACATCCGGATGCGCTAGCTTAATAACATCATTCAAACGTTGTAGGAAATAATAGCCTTCATAGTTGAGATTGCCACCGTCTTTATTTGGTGTCCATGGAGCATTGTCATAATCTAGATAGAGAATATTACTTACAGCATCTACACGAATACCATCTAGGTGATAGAAATCAATCCAGAACTTAATGCTAGAAATCAAGAAAGATTGGACTTCATTTTTACCAAGGTCAAAGTTGAGTGCTCCCCAACCGTAGTTGTTTGCCTTATTATGATCTTGGTATTCAAAAGTTGGTGTACCGTCGTAGTATGCCAAAGCGTCATCATTGATTGTAAAGTGACCTGGCACCCAATCCACAATTACACCGATATTGTTGATATGACACTCCTCAACGAAGTCTTGAAACTCTTCTGGACGTCCATAAGCATGCTCCAAAGCGAAGTAACCCATGAGCTGATAACCCTCAACTCAAACCGAGAGGGTGAGCCATCAAAGGCATAAACTCGATGTGAGTATAGTTCATCTCAACGAGATAAGGAATGAGCTCTTCTTTGAGTTGAGCAAAGCTATAAGGGGTTCCATCAGGATTTCTCTTCCAAGATCCTGCATGCACCTCATAAATGTTGACCGGTCTCTCAAAAAATCCCCAACGTTTTCTGCGAGCTAACCAGAGCCCGTCCTTCCATTTTTTCTCAGGAATTTCTGTTAAAACTGCTCCTGTTCCAGGACGAGCTTCATAGCGTACTGCCAAGGGATCAATCTTCATAAGCTGATGGCCATTAGCACGAGTAATATGATATTTATAAATATGTCCCTCTTGAGCTAAAGTTGTAAAAACTTCCCAAACTCCAGATTCATTACGAACCATGGGGATTTGATTTTCAACCCAATTAGTAAAATCACCAACTAGATGGACAGCCTGCGCATTTGGCGCCCAGACACGGAATGTATAGCCATACTCACCGTCTCTTTCTTCACGATGCGCACCTAAATAGTGTTGAAGATGGAAATTTTCGCCACTAGTAAAAGTTCTTAAAGCCTCAAATTTATCCATTGAATCCCCCTTTTATTGTAAGCGTTTTCTATGTTCCTATTATACTATCTTTTTAAGAAAAACTTTCAACTAATTTCCGAATTCTACAAAAAAATTTTTTTTCGAAAAATCTTCATATATTTATCTTAACATTTCTAAAATTTTTCATAAACGATGATAAGCAGTGGAATTTTCTATCAGCTACTGTTATAAAAATAACTTTCATTATCTATATATAAAATAACTCACTTAAAAAAACTGAACGTTTTTTTGTTTTTTTTGATAATATAATATTCGTAGATAACTCTTTTTATATAATTTTTACCAAATTTTTCTGAAATTTTCAACTATTTTTTTAGTAATAGTTCCATTTTTTTATTTTTTTATGTCTAGGAATATAAAAAAACTCAAGCATAAATCTTGAGTCTTTGGTTAATTTTTAAGATAAAACATTCATAACTGCCACACTGACATCGTCAATGGCATTTTCTTGGTTAGAACGGCTATTGGTTACCAACATTTCTAGGTTTCCTGCATTTTCATAGTAATAGGAAGCCCCTTTAGCATTGAATACAACCAAGAAGTGCTCTTCGCCACCATGAATCTCATAAACAATCCAACCACTATTTTCAATGGCTGTATGAACAAATACATGACGGTAGACTTCTTCATAAGTAGGGTATGAAAAGGCACTGTTTTGTGTTTTAAGTCGGATAATCTGACGAACAAACTCGATACTATCTTGACGCTCATTGATCAAATCCCAGTTGACTTGGTTGACGCTATCAGGAGCATTGTAACTATTCATAGCTCTCTCACGATCTGCGTGAGTCAACTCGCCATTTTCTCCTGTAGCTACAAGCTTGGTACGGCCAAACTCTTGCCCCAACTCCATGAAGGCCATCCCTTGCATGAGAAGGTTCATGGCTGTCGCTGTTTCTACTTTCTTCATGATACGTTTTTCACTCTCCATCGGATGAAGAGTCGTAAGTAAATCATGTAAATTGTAGTTATCGTGGGCTTCTACATAGTTAAGAACCTGGTTTGGACTGAGATAAGAACCCAGCTCACGACTTCCAAGAATAGCCTTTGCGAGGATCGGCTCAGTACCTGCTCCACTGACGAAGCCAGATTTGATAGAACCATAGACTTCACAACCTTTGACCGCATCACGTTGATTATCATTAAAGAATCCAATGTTTGGCAACTGGTAGGCGTTATCTTTCTTAGCCTTATCATAAGGAGCAAGACCAGTTCCCATATCCCATCCTTCTCCATAAAGGATGATTTTAGGATCGACTTCGTCCATAGCCCAACGGATCATCTGCATGGTTTTAATGTCATGAATTCCCATCAAGTCAAAGCGGAAACCGTCAATATTGAATTCTTTTACCCAGTAGAGAAGAGAATCAATCATATACTTACGGAACATTTCGTGCTCACTGGCAGTTTCGTTTCCGACTCCTGTTCCATTTTGGTAAGTTCCGTCATGGTTCATTCGATAATAATAATCAGGAACCGTTGTTTGGAATGGCGCATCCACCGTTGAGAAGGTATGATTGTAAACAACATCCATAATAACACCGATACCAGCATCGTGATAAGCTTGGACCATGGCTTTCAAATCACGGATAGCTTGACCTGGATCGTTTGGGTTTGTAGACATGCTAGTTTCTGGAGCATTGTAGTTTTGTGGATCATATCCCCAGTTATAAGTTACATTTCCATCAGCGTCGTATTCTTTATGACGGTCAGCAATTGGTTGCAGCTGAACATAATTGACACCAAGTTCTTTGATATAGTCAAACGCAGTCGACTGACCATATTGGTTAACTGTTCCAGTTTGCGCAGCACCTAAGAAGGTTCCTCTTAATTCTGGCGCAACACCAGATGTTTCAGACTTAGTCAGATCACGGATGTGCATTTCATAAATGACTGCTTGGCAAGGATTTTCCAAACGCCAAGTTGCTTCTGTATCATGCTTAACCTCAAAACCTTCAACCTGACGATCTTGGTCTGAAACGATGGCTGAACGTTTTCCATCAGGACTTGTCGCTATTGTATATGGATCACGAGTTAATGACTGGTGATGAGGAAAGTCAATTTGGTAGTGGTAAGCACGACCTGCTAGGTTTTCTGGAACTGTTAAACTCCAAACACCAATGGTATTATACTTGTGGCTGTAGGAATAACTATTTCCTCGCTCCATTTCAAAGGTTTTAAGAATAGGAGCGTCATTGCTTGCGGATTCATAGACTACTACTTGGACAGATGTAGCTGTTGGTGCCCATAAGCTAAAACTTGTTTCATTTTCAGAAACTTGACATCCCAACTCTCCTTGATAACCCCAGTGGTGGTCGAAACTGGCACTATTGATTGCCTTGTCAAAGGCAAAAGGATTTTGGTCCTTATAGTGTGGACTTGCAATGGCAGGATTTTCAGAATAATAAACTGTCTCATCTCCATCCAAAATCCAAACCTCTGTTAAAAGTGGATAGTAATTGAAGCGAATAGAATATTCTTTGCTGGCACCGTCTTTTTCAACGCTAAAAGTCATGGTCTCAAGTGCTACTTCACTCGATTGAGTCAGTGAAAATTTGGCTCCAAAATATTCTTCTTCTTTGATAAGCTCTACTGGATCTAGAGGCTTTTTGCTGAAACTGCAAGCATCGTAGGCTTCATCCTTGCGATGGTAATGAATAAGTACAGGATAATTGTACATGGTTCTCCCTAATTTCTAAATTAAATTTGATTTTATATGTTACTCATAATTTCTTGATCAATCGCTTCACGATTCACAAAAAACTCAATGTGATTATGGCACACTTCCAAATCTACTGGTGTGTCGCCACCGTATTCTCCATCAAGATTAAGCATAAACGGCTCTTCCTGATCCAAAGTTTCAATTCGGAGTTTACTAGTTTTCAGATATTCAACATTGACATCTGATACGTGTTGGCCTCCGTTCATGGCTTGAACTAGCAGACTCAACATATCTAGGATTTTATCTGTCTTTACTAGAATAAGCGTGAAATTGCCATCATCCAGCTTGGTATCAGGTGCAAATTGCTCAAATCCACCAATAGAATTGGTCAAGGCAACAAAGACAAGAGAAACTTCTCCTGTAAAAATTCCCCAATCATGGTAAATACGAACAGGACGGGCCTTGGATTTTGGAAACATCTCGATGCCTTTAGCAACATAGGCTAGATAACCCAAACGCGTCTTTAGTTCACTCGGAACACTAAAGGTTAACTCCGTAAGAGCTCCTGCCGCAGCAATATTGATGAAATACTTATCACCAAAGGCACGACCAATATCAATTTGCTTGGTTTCATTTTTAGCAATGATCTTCGCTGCAGCAACTGGATCCCCCATAGGGATTTTCAATGCTCTAGCATAGTCATTGGTAGTTCCGGTAGGAATGATGGCTATCTTTGGACGATGTACCAGAGGTGCAATTCCATTAACCACTTCATTGATGGTGCCATCACCACCAGCTACTAAAACCAAATCAAAGCCAGCTTTTGCAGCTCTTTCTGCTTCTTTCTGGGCTGACAGGGGTTCAGGTTTGGTTTGGAAAGCACTGGTTTCATAGCCTATGCTCTCTAACACTTCTAGGACTTCTGCGATATTTTGCTTGATAATTTCCTGGCCTGAGGTCGGATTATAAATGAGACGTGCGCGTTTTTTTTCTTCTTTCATAGCTTACAAACTCTCAAGCCAAGCTTCATCACGAATCTCTATTCCCAGTTCTTGTGCTTTTTGGAGCTTGCTTCCTGCATCTGCTCCTGCTACAACAAGGTCTGTTTTTTTCGACACACTACCAGTAACCTTGGCTCCTAGACTTTCTAATTTATTTTTAGCTTCTGAGCGATTAAGACGCTCTAGCTTTCCTGTCAATACGACAGTTAGACCAGACAAGGCTGCATTTGCTGCAACTGTCTGTCCTTTGTAGTCTAGATTAACACCTGATTCTTTCAATTCCCTTAAAAGGATTTCAGAACCCTCTGTAGCAAAATAGGTCTGTAAGCTTTGGGCAATGACACTTCCCAAACTTTCGATACTTGCAATTTCTTCAGGATTGGCTTGTGCTAGCGATTCGATTGAGTGGAAGTTTTGTAAAAGCAACTGACTTGCCTTACTTCCTACATGACGAATCCCCAAACCAAACAAGAGTTTTTCAGCAGAATTTTCTTTAGATGCTTGAATAGCTTGGTAGAGCTTTTGAGCAGATTTTTCCTTGATACCATCTAATAAAAGGAAATCTTCCACAGTCAAACGATAAATATCTGCAACATCCTTAACCAAATTGGCGGCAAATAATTTCTCCACGATTGATGGGCCAAGGCCAGAGATATTCATAGCATCACGGGATGCGAAGTGCGTCAAGCCTTCCTTGATTTGAGCAGGGCAACGTGGATTGATACAACGAAGGGCAACCTCATCTTCAAAATGCAAAAGCTTACTGTCACAACTTGGACAGTTAGTTGGAATATCTAGTCTTTCCTCTGACACTCGCTTGGATTCTACCACTCGTAGAACAGCAGGAATGATATCACCTGCTTGTACACAATGACAGTATCATCCTTACGGATATCCTTTTCAGCGATATAGTCGACATTATGAAGAGTTGCACGACTTACAGTTGTACCTGCAAGTTGCACTGGAGTAAGATTAGCAGTCGGAGTCACAACTCCTGTACGCCCTACTGTCCAGTCAACAGAAAGAAGTTTCGCTTCTTTTTCTTCTGCTGGGAATTTATAAGCGACTGCCCACTTAGGTGCTTTGACTGTAAATCCGAGTTGCTCTTGACCAGTTAGGTCATTGACCTTAATCACGACACCGTCGATATCATAAGGCAATTGGTCTCTTTCTTGACCTACTTCTTGGATAAAATCCCAAACTTCATCCATACTGTGAGCTAATAGACGTCTTGGATTGACAACAAAGCCCAATTGTTCTAAATGTTCCAAAACCTTCTCTTGGCTATCCCGAGTTGAAGGGCTTGCTTCTTGATAGAGGAAGGTTGCAAGATTACGTTTGGATACTACTGCTGTATCTAACTGGCGAAGAGTACCTGCAGCAGCATTTCTTGGGTTGGCAAATTCTGGCTCCCCATTTTCTTGACGAGATTGATTGACCTGGTCAAAAGAAGCTCTCGGCATATAACATTCACCACGAACAGTAATATCTAATTTTTCTGGTAATGATAACGGAATGTCTTTCACTCGTTTAAGATTTTCAGTGATGTTTTCACCGATGGAGCCATCACCTCGAGTTGCCCCAGCAACAAAAATTCCCTGCTCATAAGTCAAGGAAATCGATAAACCATCAATCTTCAACTCACAAATATAAGTGACATCATCCAATTCTTTACGAACACGCGCATCAAAGGCATCGAGTTCTTCACGTGAAAAAGCATCCTGCAAACTATAAAGAGGATACTGATGACTATATTTCTCAAATCCATCAAGAATCTTTCCACCAACACGATGTGTCGGACTTTCTGGTAAAACTTGGTCAGGATGAGCTTTTTCTAACTCTACCAATTCACGATAAAGACGGTCATACTCACTATCAGATACAGATGGATTATCACTTGTATAATACTCTGTCGCATAGCGATTGATCAGTTCAACGAGCTCTTTCATTCTTTCATTCATAGAACCATTTTACCATAAAAAGGACTCTATAAACAATACTCAAGCTCTAAAAAAGAAAATGAGAAGGATATTTCTATCGCTTCTCATTTATTTTTATTTTTTACGATTCAAAATAGCATTCAAGACGATGGCTACTGTACTTGCAATGACAATACCATTTGAGAAGAACATTTGTAATTCAGTCGGTAAGTATTGAAGAGGTTGCTACCGTTTAATCCCACCCCAGCAGAGATAGAAACTGCTGCAATGAGGAAGTTGTGTTCATTGTGTTCGAAGTCTACACGCGCCAAGATTTGCATCCCTTGTAGCGAAACAAAACCGAACATGACGAGCATGGCTCCACCTAGAACCGGGCTAGGAATAATCTGTGCCAAGGCACCGAACTTAGGCAAAAGACCGAGCAAGATAAGGAAACCAGCTGCGTAGTAGATTGGTAAACGAGTACGAATACCTGAAAGTTTCACCAAACCTACGTTTTGTGAAAATCCTGTATAAGGGAAGGTATTGAAAAGTCCACCAAGTAAGACAGCAAGACCTTCAGCACGATAACCATTGCGGAGACGAGTGCTATCGATTGGATCTTTAGTAATATCAGAAAGGGCAAGATACACACCAGTTGATTCTACCATAGATACAGTAGCGATGATACACATCATTACAATAGAAGAAATCTCAAATTGTGGAGCACCGAAGTAGAATGGAGTTGGTATATGAACGAGTGGAGCTTCTGCTACTGGAGAAAAATCAACCAAGCCCATAGTTGCTGCAATAATGGTACCTGCAATCAAACCAATCAAAATCGAAATAGATTTGATAAATCCTTTGTAAAGATATTAACCAAAAGAATAATGAGAACTGTAATCATTGCCAAGGCTAAACTTTGACCAGTTGGTTTTTCTACGTTATTTCCCATATTTCCAATAGCAACTGGAATCAAGGTCAATCCGATAGTTGTGATAACAGAACCAGTTACGATAGCAGGGAAAAGATTGGCAACCTTAGAAAAGATACCTGAAATCAGGATGACATAAATCCCTGAAGCAATCAAAGCTCCGAACATAGCACCACTACCATGACTCTGACCGATCATGATAAGAGGAGCAACAGACTGAAAGGCTACCCCAAGAACAATAGGCAAACCGACACCAAAATGTTTATTGAGTTGCAATTGTAAAAGAGTTGCAACCCCACACATAAAGATATCTGTTGAGATAAGGTAGGTCAACTGTTGAGCTGAATACCCTAAAGCACTTGCAATCATGATTGGTACTAGGATTGAACCTGAGTACATGGCTAGCAAGTGTTGCAAACCAAGAACGGCTGCCTGTGAGTGGTTTTCCTGTTGTTTCATTAGATATCTGCCTCCTTAAAGATAACTTTTCCATTTTCAAAACGCTCTAATCGCGCGAGTGATACTACTTGATGACCTGATTTTTCTAGCAGTTCACGACCATCTTGGAAGGATTTTTCAATCACAATTCCGATAGCTTCAACTGTAGCTCCAGCTTGCTCGATAATCTGAATCAAGCCTTTAGCTGCTTGACCATTAGCCAAGAAATCATCAATAATCAATACTTTATCTTGAGGAGATAAGAACTTACCTGCAATAGATACGGTACTTGTTACTTGTTTAGTGAAAGAATAAACTTCAGCAGTCAAAATTCCTTCATTCATAGTAATATTTTTTGCTTTCTTAGCAAAAATCATGGGAACATCTAACTGTTCTGCAACATAAAGGGCTGGGGCAATTCCTGACGCTTCAATCGTCACAACCTTAGTAATGCTCGCATTTTTAAAATGTTCTGCAAAAGTGCGACCAATCTCGCGCATCAAGGAATAATCAACTTGGTGGGTCAAGAAAGAATCCACCTTAAGAATATTCTCACCAAGAACGTTTCCGTCCTTTAAATTCGTTCTTCTAATAATTTCACAATAACCTCCGAAATAAAAAGAGACTTACCAAGTAAGCCTCTGGGAAACAAAGAAATAGATTTAACACCTATCCTTATATCTCTGCAGCTTACTCATTGTTAGGTATTTACGGTACCTTGTAGAAACGCCACGCCAATTCGTGGCATAAATAAGTAATAGTAATATTAGTGAGCGTCACCATTCCAGATAGAGTTCTTCACAATGACATAGTCAACGTGACGAAGATCAGCAACCTTACGACCTCCAGCATAAGAAATCGAACTTTGCAAATCCTGTTCCATCTCAGTCAAGGTATCTTGCAAATGTCCTTTAGCAGGAAGAAGGATTTTCTTACCTTCGACATTCTTATAAGCACCTTTTTGGTATTCTGAAGCTGAACCATAGTATTCTTTAAATTGTTTACCATCAACTTCAACTGTTTTACCAGGACTTTCGATATGCCCTGCAAACAGTGAACCAATCATGACCATGCTCGCACCGAAACGAATTGATTTGGCGATATCACCATGTGTACGGATACCACCATCGGCAATAATCGGTTTACGCGCAGCTTTAGCACACCAGCGAAGGGCTGCTAACTGCCAACCCCCAGTACCAAACCAGTTTTGACCTTAGTAATACAAACCTTACCTGGACCGATTCCGACCTTAGTAGCATCTGCACCAGCATTTTCAAGTTCACGAACGGCTTCTGGAGTACCAACATTACCAGCGATGACAAAAGTATCAGGTAATTCTTTCTTGATGTGCTGAATCATTGAAATCACGCTGTCTGCATGACCATGAGCAATATCAATGGTGATGTACTCTGGTGCATCAGCCTTTAATTGATTCACAAAATCATACTCGTAGTCTTTAACACCTACTGAGATTGAAGCAATCAAGCCCTGATCGTGCATACGTTTAACAAAAGGAATGCGTCCTTCTTCATCAAAACGATGCATAATATAGAAATATCCACCCTTAGCAAGTTGTTCAGCAACATTTTCATCTAGGATTGTTTGCATATTGGAAGGAACAACTGGTAATTTAAAGGTATGCTTCCCTAAAGTTACCTGCGTGTCAGCCTCTGCACGACTTTTAAGAACACACTTGTTAGGGATTAGCTGAATATCTTCATAGTCAAAGATCGGAAATTCGTTTAACATTTCGATGTCTCGTTTCTTTTATAATGACCTACCTATGCTTTCGCATCACTACGCCTTTTCCGACGTTTCCTCTAATGATTATAAACTAAGGTAAAGTTTTTGTCAATTATTTTGAAACCTAAAATTTATAACGTTCGGATTTTTTGTTTTTTATAAAAAATAGAGAAGTTATAGTGATCCTAGCCTCATGATTATTTAAAAGTGATTTTTTCCCCAGCTTCTTCCAGACCTTATACTCAATGAAATCAAAGAGCAAACTAGCCGCAGGCTGTACTTGACTACAGCAAGGCGAAGCTGACGCAGTTTGAATTTGATTTTCGAAGAGTATTATAGCAATTGAAATAAGATATGAACAAAGAGATTATGGAAGTCAAATTAATTTCTAAAAACGCTTTAGAATCCTTGGTTTACTATTCCAGATTCAATCCATTATAGCTTGTATTCACCCCACTACAGTTGCCAAAAAGCCAAAAAAGAGGCTCTATAATATTTGTAGTGGGTAAATCCCCTATAGATATTATGGAGCCTATTTTGTGTAGAAAAAAAGTCCCATAAGATCTATAATGAAAAGCGACGAAACCATCATTAGAAAGAATCATATGGAACAATTACATTTTATCACAAAACTCCTTGATATCAAAGACCCAAACATTAAAATTGTAGATGTCATCAATAGGGATACACACAAGGAAATCCTAGCTAAACTAGACTACGATGCCCCATCTTGTCCTGATTGCGGAAATCAAATGAAGAAATATGACTTTCAAAAACCGTCTAAGATTCCTTACCTTGAGACGACTGGTATGCCTACTAGAATCCTCCTTAGAAAGCGTCGATTTAAGTGCTATCATTGCTCTAAATTGATGGTCGCTGAGACTTCTATCGTCAAAAAGAATCATCAAATTCCTCGCATCATCAATCAAAAGATTGCTCAAAAAGTTGATTGAAAAGATTTCTATGACTGATATTGCACATCAGCTATCCATTTCAACTTCAACTGTCATTCGTAAGCTCAATGACTTTCACTTTAAGCATGATTTTTCTCGTCTTCCAGAGATTATGTCTTGGGATGAGTATGCCTTTACCAAGGGAAAGATGAGTTTTATCGCACAAGATTTTGATCAGCTCAATATCATTACTGTTCTTGAGGGAAGAACACAAGCTATCATCCGCAATCACTTTCTTCGCTACGATAGAGCGGTCCGATGTCGAGTGAAAAATCATTACTATGGATATGTTTAGTCCTTACTATAACTTGGCTAAACAGCTTTTTCCTTATGCTAAAATCGTTCTAGATCGTTTTCACATTGTGCAACATCTTAGCCGTGCTATGAGTCGTGTCCGTGTTCAAATCATGAATCAATTTGATAGAAAATCCCATGAATACAAAGCCATCAAGCGCCACTGGAAGCTCATCCAGCAAGATAGTCGTAAACTCAGCGATAAGCGATTTTATCGCCCTACTTTTCGCATGCACTTAACAAATAAGGAGATTCTAGACAAGCTTTTGAGCTATTCAGAAGACTTGAGACACCACTATAATCTCTATCAGCTCTTGCTTTTTCACTTTCAGAACAAGGAGCCAGACAAATTTTTCGGACTCATTGAGGACAATCTTAAACAGGTTCATCCTCTTTTTCAGACTATCTTCAAAACCTTCCTCAAGGACAAAGAGAAAATTGTCAACGCCCTTCAATTGCCCTATTCCAACGCTAAATTGGAAGCAACCAATAATCTCATTAAACTCATCAAACGAAATGCCTTTTGGTTTTAGGAACTTTGACAACTTTAAGAAACGAATTTTTCATCGCTCTGAATATAAAAATGAAGAGGACATCAATTGTCCTCTCCAGATGTTAGTTTTTATTCAACCCACTACAGTTGACAATGAGCCAAAAAAGAGAGGACTTAACCTCTCTTTTTGGAATTACATTTATTTCTTTAATAAATGTACTACCGCTTCTAGAACACCTATGACTAGATATTCCAAGACAAATCTTGATTCATTCTAAAAATTAGAAATTTTAAGTTTTATCTTCTTTTTTTACGTTGCGCAACTAAACCAAGTCCAACTAGACCAAGTCCAATCAAACCAATTGTAGCACCAAGTGCAGTCATTGCAATTGTAGATTGTTCACCAGTATTTGGCAACTCACGACCTTTAGGTTTTTCTGGTTTTGGTGGTGTTACCGGTGTTGGTGGTGTTACTGGTGTTGGCGGTGTTGGTGGTGTTGGCGGTGTTGGCGGTGCTGGTGGTGTTGGCGGAACAACTTTGTTGTTGAACTCTTTGTCCACTGGATCTGTTACTTTGGTAACAAGAGCTTTAGCGCTACCATCACGTTTCACTTCAACAGTTACAACAGCTTTCATAGTGTCATAGATAACTTTAGAATCAGTACCTTGAACTTCTTCAACTGTGTAAGTGTAAGTGCCTTCTTGGCCTTTCTTGTACTCAATTGCTGAGAACTTAACATTACCAGAAGCATCGTTTGTAACTGTTTCAATCACGTTTCCATTTTGATCCTTCAATGTGAAGCTGAACTCACCAGCTTTCAATTCACGGCCTTCAAGTCTCTTAGTAAAGTTGAACTCTACTGAGATTGGAACGTTGACGACACGTTTTTCAGTTGGTTTGTTTGGCTTGTTCACTGACTTGCTAGTCGGATCGTATTGGTGAACAATTTGAGAAGCTGTATTTTCAATATCTACACCTTCTTTAGCAGTTCTCTTGATACGTGCTGGAATATCAAACTTGTAGTAACGTCCAAATGCTAATTTAGCAGTGTCGATTACTTGAGTATTTTCTGCATCTCCAAGAGACTTAGTCAAGTCAGCCTTAGATGTAGCAGTAATGACACCATCCACAATTGAGATATCAAACTTAGCTGTTACATCTTCACCAGTTACTGAATCATAAGCTTTAATATCAGCCACATTAACATCCAAGTTTTCGCTATCATATTTATCTGTAATACCAACAGATTGAATATTGTGAGCTTCAGTGAATTTAGTTGTATCTAACCATACTTGGTAAACAACCTTATCACCCTTATGGAGTGTTTGAGTATTGATATTTTTGCTTTTCATTATTATCAACTTTGTCCACGTATGGATCTTTGTTGGTATCAGCTACTTTATCA